>VFQN01000080.1_pt1 | contig 222804 bp, 160 predicted proteins | sample 3512371 | NCBI WGS metagenome assembly VFQN01 (sample SAMN10412370, study PRJNA504923) | tailings metagenome | isolation source: Replicate 2 from Balatoc abandoned mine | place: Philippines: Itogon, Benguet | collected 2017-08-28
ACAGGGTCTGTCCCCATATTCACCGCGGAGTCTGTCCCCTTATCGGAGACGGAGAACCTGTCCCCGGGTGGAGCCATGGATAGCCTGTCCCTCTGCCGGATAGAATGTCTGTCCCTTGGTTGTGGTGGGCGCGTGGCTTCGCGGGTGTGGCCCCGGGGCGGACATGCACCCGGGGCGGCCGGGGACTGACGTTTGGTGTCGCCGTGGCAGCCGGGATTCTGGCACGCTCGGGGCGGTCTCCGATGTCCCCCACCATGCGCCCCCTGACACCCTCTCCTCGCGTTCGTACCCAAAACGTGTTGGCTCGGCCGCCCGGTGCTTGCGAGGTGGGTCGGCAGCGCCGGGGCTGGGTGTCGACGCTGCTCTTGGTTCTGGGGGTTGGGTTGGGGTGCGGGGAAGCCACGGCCACGGGAGCCGTGGAAGGGACCGTCGATTTCGTGCGGGACGTCGAGCCCATCCTGGTGAAGCGCTGTTCGGAGTGTCACGGGCCCGACCAGCAGAAGGCCGGGCTCCGACTGGACACGCGGGCGGCGGCGCTGGCGCCGGCGAAGTCGGGGAAACCGGCGTTGGTGCCGGGCAAGGCCGGGGAGAGCGAGCTCATCCTGCGGGTGGAATCACAGGATCCGGACGAGGTGATGCCGCCGAAGGGCGGGCGGTTGGACGACGGGCAGGTGGCGATCCTGAGGCGGTGGGTGGAGGAGGGTGCGGTGTGGCCGGACAATGATCCGCGGGCGCACTGGGCGTTCCGGGCGCCGGTGCGGCCTTCGGTGCCGGCGTTGTCGAGGGCGGGCTGGGCGTTGAACGAGATCGACGCGTTCGTGCTGGCGCGGCTGGACCGCGAGGGGCTGGAGCCCAGGCCGGAGGCGGACCGGGCGACGCTCATCCGGCGGTTGAGCCTGGATCTCACCGGACTGCCGCCGTCGTGGTCGGAGGTGCAGGCCTTTGTGAAGGACCCGTCGCCCTGGGCCTACGAGGCGCTGGTGGACCGGCTTCTCGCGTCGCCGCATTACGGCGAGCACATGGCGCGGGGCTGGCTGGACCTGGCGCGGTACGCCGATTCGAACGGCTACCAGGTCGATCTGGCACGGTCGATCTGGCCCTACCGGGACTGGGTGATCCGGGCGTTCAACCGCAATCTGCCGTTCGACCGGTTCACCGTGGACCAGTTGGCCGGGGATCTCCTGCCCGGGGCGACGCTGGAGCAGCGCATCGCCACCGGGTTCAACCGGAACACCAAGATCAACGACGAAGGTGGCGGGGATGCGGAGGAATACCGGACCAAGGCGGTGAAGGACCGGGTGGCGACCGTTGGAACCGCCTGGCTGGGGCTGACCTTGAACTGCGCCGAGTGCCATTCGCACAAGTACGACCCCATCAGCCACGAGGAGTACTACCGGATTTACGCGTTCTTCAACAACACCACCGACGGCGGGAACTACAGCACCGCGCCGGCGATCGAGGTGCCGGCGCCGGACTTGGGCGACACACGGGCGCATCTGGAGAAGCGGCTGGCCTCGGTGCGTGCCGGGTTGGCGCGGGAGGAGGCCGATCTGCCGATGGCCCAGGCGGCGTGGGAACCGCGGGCCCGGGTGGGCGGGGATCCCTGGCATCTGCTTGCCGCGCCGCGGACATCCTCCAGCGGCGGGTCGGGTTACACGAACCTCGCCGACGGCTCGGTCCTCGCCACCGGGGTCAATCCGATCTACGACACCATCACCATCGAGGCGGAGACCCGGCTGAAGGGGATTCGCACCGTGCTGTTGGAGGTGCTGCCGGATCCGAGTTTGCCGAAGAACGGCCCCGGGCGCTGGGGTGCGAGCGGGAACTTCATCCTGGACGAGTTCACGATGTCGGTGGCGCCGGCGGGTGGAGGTGCGGGGCAGGCGGGGGTGGAGCCCGAGCCGGTCGATTTCGTGGAGGCCGTGGCCGACTGGGAGCAGCCCTATTACCGGGCGGAGCACGCCGTGGACCGCAATCCCAAGACCGGCTGGGCGATCGGGCCGCGGTTCGGGCAGCGGCATTTCCTGATCGCGCGCCTGGCGAAGCCGGTGGGGCATGACGGGGGGAGCCGGCTGACCTTCCGGTTCGAGCACTACCACGGGAGCAGCCATTGCATCGGGCGGTTCCGGATCTCGGTATCGACCGAGGACGATCCGGGGCGGCTGTGGCCGATGGCGGCCGGGGTGCGTGAGGCGCTGGCGAAGGCTCCCGGTGAACGGACCGCCGAGCAGGCCCGGCTCGTGGCGGGACATTTCCGCGGGGCGCAGCCTGCGATCCGGCGGTTGGAGCAGGACCTGTTCGTGCTGGAGGGGCGTGAGCGGGAGCTGGCCTCGAAGAAGCACACCACCCTGGTGATGGCCGAGCGGACCGACGGCCCGCCGCGTGTGACCCGGGTGCATCTGCGGGGGAACTTTCTCGAGGCCGGGCCGGAAGTGACGCCCGGGGTGCCGGCGGTTTTTCCGCCGCTGCCCGACGGCGCGGCCGCGGATCGTCTCGGGTTGGCGCGGTGGCTGGTGGATCCGGCGAATCCGCTGACCGCGCGGGTGACGGTGAACCGGTTCTGGGAGCGCCTTTTCGGGACGGGGCTGGTGAAGACCAGCGAGGATTTCGGGCGGCAGGGCGAGGCGCCGTCGCATCCCGAACTGCTCGACTGGCTGGCAACCGGGTTTGTGGCCTCGGGTTGGGACATGAAGGCGCTGGTCAGGCGGATCGTCATGTCCGCGGCCTACCGGCAGGATGCGGCCGTGGACGCCGCGCGGCTGGAGAAGGATCCGGAGAACCGGTTGCTGTCGCGCGGGCCACGATTCCGCATGGATGCGGAGATGATCCGGGACCATGCGCTGGCGGTGAGCGGGTTGCTGAACCCGAAGATCGGGGGGCCGAGCGTGCATCCCGTGCAGATTCCGAATCTGTGGAAGGAGATCGGGTTCCTGCGGCCGGAGATCGGGATGGACGAATGGCCGTTGAGCGAGGGGCCGGACCTTTACCGTCGCGGGGTGTACACCTTCTGGCGGCGGGTATGCACCTATCCGACCTTCGCGACCTTTGACGCGCCGAGCCGGGACATCTGCGTCACGCGCCGGCCGCGGACCAACACCCCGCTGCAGGCGCTGGCCGGGCTGAACGATCCGACCCTGTTCGAGGCCGCGCGGGTGTTCGCCCAGCGCATCCTCGCCGAGGGAGGCGCCACCGACGTCGAGCGGATCGCCTTCGCGTTCCGGACCTGTGTGGGCCGGACGCCCACGGCGCTGGAGGCCTCGCGGCTGCTGCGGTTCCTGGGCCAGCAGGAGCGCGGTTTCGCGGCGGGGACCGACGACGGCGGCGAGGCGGCGGCGATTCTGGTGGCCGTTGGTTCCGCCGAACGTCCTGCCGACCTGGACGTGCGTCGGCTCGCGGCGTGGACCATGGTGGCGAACGTGCTGTTCAACCTCGACGAGGCGCTGACCAAGGGCTGAACCGGGCCGCGATCGTCACCCGTGAAATCCACCCAATCCCGATCTCGATTCCATGAATCCCAAACTTGAACGGATCCGCGACGTGACGCGGCGGCGGTTTCTGAGCCAATGCGCGACGGGCATGGGTTCGCTGGCGCTGGCCTCGCTTTTGGAACCCGGCCTGCTCGGCTCGTCCGCCTCGGCTTCGGCGGCCTCGGCGCCGGGCGCGGGGGCCGGACTGCTGCCCACCGTGGGGCCGCACCATGCGCCCAAGGCGAAGAACATCATCTACCTGTTCCAGTCCGGGGGTCCCTCGCACCTCGACCTGTTCGATCCGAAGCCCGAGCTGAACAAGCGGAACGGGCAGCAGGTGCCGGAGGAACTCGTGCGGAACATCCGGCTGGCGCAGATCGGCAAGAACGCGTCGCTGCTCGGCTCGCCGTACTCCTTCGCCCGTTATGGGCGGTCGGGGGTCTGGCTGAGCGAACTCCTGCCGCACCTGAGGGAGATCGTCGACGACGTCTGTTTTGTTCAGGGCTTCTATTCGGAGGCGTTCAACCACGATCCCGCGACGATCTTCATGAACACCGGCGCCCAGTTGTCGGGGCGTCCGTCGATGGGTTCATGGTTCAGCTACGGGCTGGGCAGTGAGAACCGGGATCTTCCGGCCTTCGTGGTGCTGATGACCGGGGTGGGGCAGCCCCTGACCAACGCGGCGTGGGGCAGCGGGTTCCTGCCGACCCAGCATCAGGGAGTGACCCTGCGTTCGCAGGGCGACCCGGTGTTGTACGTCAGCAATCCCCCGGGCATGGGGGACCGTCGTCGGCGTGAGTCCCTGGACGCGCTGAGGGATCTCAACGAAGTGCGACGCGACGTCGTCGGGGACCCTGAGATCCGGACGCGGATCGAGGCGTACGAGATGGCGTACCGGATGCAGACGAGCGTGCCGGAGGTCATGGACATCTCGCAGGAGCCGAAGGCGGTGCAGGAGATGTACGCGACCACCCCGGGCCGGGCGTCGTTCGCCAACAACTGCCTGCTCGCGAGGCGCCTGGTCGAGCGCGGGGTGCGCTTCGTCCAGTTGTACCATCGCGGCTGGGACCACCATGGGGGGCCTGACGGCAACCTGGTGTTCGATCTCAGGAAACGCTGTGCCGAGACCGACCAGCCGGCGGTGGCGCTGGTCAAGGATCTCAAGGCGCGCGGGTTGCTGGACGAGACCCTGGTCATCTGGGGAGGCGAATTCGGGCGGACCCCCATGATGCAGGGCGCCATGCGGCCCGATCAGATCGGGCGCGACCATCACCCGCACGGCTACACCATCTGGATGGCCGGCGGCGGGATCAAACCCGGCATCGTCCATGGAGCCACCGACGAGTTCGGCTTCCACGCGGTCGAGAACCGCGTTCACGTGCACGATCTGCACGCCACCATCCTGCACCTCTTCGGGGTGGACCATCTCCGGCTGACCTACCGGTTCCAGGGCCGTGACTACCGGCTCACCGACGTTCACGGCGAACTGGTGAAGGGCATCCTGGCCTGAGCGCGCCCTTGGACCCCACGGAACCGGAGACCGGATCCGAACCGAACCGAACCGGACCGAACCCGATCCCAGACCGCAACCCACCGAACCGACCGACCACGATGCATCCGACGCCCGAATCCCGGCCCGCCCCCGGCCTGACTCCCGCTTCCGCCTCCGACACCGCCGCACGGTCGCAGCGGCCGGACCAAGGGGAGGGAGGCGGGCTTTTCAACCGCCGGGACGCGTTGAAGGCGACGCTGGCCGGCGTGGGGCTCACCGCCATGGCCTTTGAACCGCAGGTCCGGGCCGCCGAAGCGCGGCAGCCGGATCCGCGGCGCGGTGCGGTGAAGCGGTACGACATGCTCAAGTCGATCAACCTCTGGGCGTTCCCCTATCCCCAGCGGATGAACCTCGAGGAGTGCATGCGTCTGGCGAAGGACGCCGGCTTCGACGGCATCGAGCTCAACTACGACCTGGACAACGATCTCTCGCCGAAGTCGGGGACGCGGGAGTACGAGGCCATCCGGCGGATGGCGGATCGCATCGGGATCCGGATCAGCGGGCTCTGTTCGTTCCTGTTCTGGCCGTACCCGCTGACCAGCAACGATCCGGACAAGCGCGCGCGGGGGCTCGAGCTGGCGGGCAGGATCGGGCAGGCGGCGCACGACCTCGGGGTGGAGAACGTGCTGGTGGTTCCGGGCGCGGTGCACATCCCCTGGCGGGACGACCACGAACCCGTGCCGAACGACGTCTGCGACCGCCGGGCCAAGGAGGCCATCGGCACCCTCGTCCGGCAGGCCGAGCGCCTGAAGATCTTCCTGAACATCGAGAACATCTTCTTCAACGGCTACCTCATGACGCCGATGGAGATGAACGCGTTCGTCGATCACTTCGGAAGCGAACGCGTCCGGGTCCACTTCGACACCGGCAACATCGCGATGTTCCAGTTCCCGGAGCACTGGATTCCGGTGCTCGGGTCGCGGACGCGGAACATCCACCTGAAGGAGTTCACCAAGAAGGGGACGGACTTCTCGCTGGAGACCTTCCGGCCGTTGCTGGACGGGACCACCGACTGGCCGGCCGTGACCGAGGCGCTGGACAGGGTCGGCTACCGGGGTTTCCTGACCTTCGAGTACTTCCATCCGTACACGCACTATCCCGAGGCGCTGATCTGGCAGACCTCGGATTCGATGGACCGGATTCTCGGGCGGAAATCCTGACCGCGCGGCCGGGGATGGTAGCGGGCGGTCGGGGATCCCGGGCAGGACCCGGGCGGTCGGGAATGGGTGATGGCCGGGAGGGGTGTGACCGTGGCGTGGCCGGGGGCGGTTCCGCGTGGAGCCGTTCCTGTCGGAGTCTTTCCGTGACTTCGGCCGGTCGGGTGGTTTCAACTGCCGTTTCGAGGTTCACGAGTTCATGAGTTCCACCCCGAACGTTTCCGCGCTGTTGTCGGTGAGCGAATTGCGGCTCGCCTTTGGTCTGCAGGCCGTACTGGACGGCGCCACGCTGTCGGTGTTGCCCGGGGAGAAGGTGGGTTTGGTGGGGCGGAACGGGTGCGGCAAGACCAGTCTGTTCCGCATTCTCGCCGGGGAGACCCAGGCCGACTCGGGGGAGATCTCGCTTCGGCGCGGGCTGCGGGTGGGTTACCTGCCGCAGGAGTTCCAGTTGGATGGAGAGCGGACGGTGCGGGAGAACATCGAGGCCGGCGCGGCCGATCTGCTGGAATGGATCCGGCGCTACGAGGCGGGGGAGGGCAGCGAAGCGGAACTCGCCGCCCTGCAGCACGACATCCAGCACGCGGACGGCTGGCATCTCACGGCGCGGGTGGAGGCGGCGGCGTCGGCGCTGGGGACGCCGTCCCTGGACGCGAAGGTCGGGCCTTTGTCCGGGGGTGAGAAGCGGCGCGTGGCGCTGTGCCGGGCGCTGGTCGGGCAGCCGGACCTCCTGCTGCTGGACGAGCCGACCAACCATCTCGACGCCGAATCGATCCGCTGGCTGGAGGAGTTTCTGCGGGGGTTTCCCGGGGCGGTGATCTTCGTCACCCACGACCGATATTTCCTGGATGTCATCGCCACCCGGGTGATCGAGCTCGCCGACGGCAGGTGCTTTTCGCATCCGGGCAATTACACCGCGTACCTGGAGTCGAAGGCCGTGCGGCAGCAGATTGCGGAGCAATCGGAGCGGCGGCGGCAGCGGTTCCTGCGGGAGGAACTCGAGTGGGTGCGCGCGGGGGTCAGGGCGCAGCGGTCGAAGTCGCGGCATCGGCTGGACAAGTACTACGCCATCGCCGGTCTGGAGGCGCCGCCGGAGGAACGGGAGATGGACCTGCTGATTCCGCCGCCGCCGGAGCTGGGCAACACCGTGGTGGAACTGATCGACGCCGGGGCGCGGGTGGGGGACGGGGAGGGGGAACGCTGGCTGTTCCGCGGGCTGAACCTGGTCTTGCAGGCCGGTCAGTGCACCGGGGTCGTCGGACGCAACGGGGCCGGCAAGACCACCCTGCTGCGGATCTGTCTGGGCGAGCGGTCCCCGGACGAGGGAACGGCGACGATCGGGAAGAAGGTGGTTTTCAATTACATCGACCAGACCCGGATGCAGCTCGACGGCGGCGGCACGGTCATGGCGGAGATCGCGGGCAAGGGGGACATCGTGCTGTTCGGGGAACAGAAGCTGAACGCACGATCGTACCTGAGGCGGTTCCTGTTCGGTGACGACCGGGTCAAGGAGCCGGTGTCGAAGCTCTCCGGGGGCGAGCGGGCGCGGCTGATGCTGGCGAAGGTGCTCTGCCGGGGCGGGAACGTGCTGATCCTGGACGAGCCGACCAACGATCTCGACCTGCCGAGCCTGCGGATGCTGGAGGAGGCCCTGGTGGACTTCGACGGCGCGGTGCTGGTGGTCAGCCACGACCGGTATTTTCTCGATCGCATCTGCGACCAGGTCGTGGCGTTCGAGGATTCGGGCGTGGTGGTGGGGCCGGGGAACTACTCGTATTACCTGGAGAAGCGGAAGGAACGCGAGGCGCGGGCCCGGGCATGGACCGCGGCGGCGTCGGGCGCGGAACGGCGGGAGTCGGCCCAGGCCGCCAAGGCCGTCCGTCCGCGCAAGCTCGGGTTCAAGGAGCAGCGTGAGCTCGCGGGGATGGAGGAGACGATCCAGGCCGCGGAGGCGCGCGTGGCGGACCTTGAAGCCACGCTGCACGACCCGGCCTTCTATGCGACCCGCGCGAAGGAGGCGCCGGCGTTGATGGCGGAACTCGAGGCGGCGAAGGCCGAGGTGGTGCGGCTCTACGCCCGCTGGGAGGAACTGGAAGCGCTTCCGAAATGAGCGACGCCGGAGCCAGCACGGGTCCGCTGCGGGTCGTGGTGGTCGGCGGCGGAGCCGCCGGGTTCTTCGCCGCGGTCACCTGCGCCGAGGCGGGGCGAGGGCACCAGGTGCGCATTCTCGAGAAGGGCCCGCAGTTTCTCGCGAAGGTGCGGATCTCCGGGGGAGGCCGGTGCAACGTGACCCATGCCTGCTTCGATCCGAAGGAGCTTGCGCGGAGGTATCCGCGTGGCGGCCAGGCGTTGATCGGGCCGCTGAACCGGTTCCAGCCGCGGGACACGGTGGCCTGGTTCGAGGCCCGGGGCGTGGTGTTGAAGACCGAGGACGACGGACGGATGTTCCCGACCACGGACACGTCGTCGACGATCGTGGACTGCCTGATGCAGGCGGCGCGGGCGGCGGGGGTGGTGCTGGAGACGAACGCGTCGGTCGAGGCGCTGGAGCGTCGGGCCGGCGGGGGCTTCGAGCTTCGGCTGGCGGACGGACGGCGGATGGTTGCGGACCGTGTGCTGCTGGCCACCGGCGGGTGTCGGTCGGCGGCGCTGGGTCGCCTGGCGGAGGGTCTGGGACACAGGCTCGAGCCGCCGGTGCCGTCCCTGTTCGCCCTGCACATTGGCAGTCCCTGGATCCAGGGGCTGGCCGGGGTGGCGGTGGATCCGGTGGAGGTTTCGGCGCCCGGGGTGGCGCGGGCGGAGCGGGGGCCGATGTTGATCACCCACGAGGGGGTCAGCGGGCCGGCGGTGCTGCGGTTGTCGGCCTGGGGCGCGCGGGAGTTGCATGCCTGCGACTACCGGTTTCCCCTGACGGTGAACTGGCTGCCCGGCGAGACCGAGGACGGCTTGCGGCAGTTGTTCGAGTCCCGGCGGACGGGACAGGGGGCGCGGCGGGTGGTGAACACGACGGTTGCGCCGCTGCCTGCGCGGTTGTGGGAGCGGCTGGTGCTGGCCGCCGGGGTGCGGCGGGAGGCGACCTGGGCGGGGCTGTCGCGCGACGAGCGCACCGGGTTGATCGCGGCGCTGCGGCGGGGCGAACTCGCGGTGACCGGGAAGACCCTGAACCGGGATGAGTTCGTCACCTGCGGCGGCGTGCGGCTTGCCGAGGTGAACTTCAAGACCATGGAGAGCCGGGTATGTCCCGGGCTGCATTTTGCCGGCGAACTCCTGGACATCGACGGCATCACCGGCGGGTTCAATTTTCAGGCCGCGTGGACGACCGGATGGCTGGCTGGCAGGGCGATGGCGGGTGAGGTTTCCGGGTAGGAACCCGGCCCGGGCGATGTGGGAGGGGATGGGAGGGGGCCGGCGGATTCCCGGCGGGGCTCCACGGTGGGGGGTTGGGGTGGCGGGTTCAGGAAAGGCTCCAGCCCGGGCGATAGGCGCGGCGGATGAGGGGTGCGGCTTCGGGAACGCCGGGGGTTTCGAGGGTTTCGGCGTTCCAGGTGAGGGTTCGGCCGGTGCGATAGGCGACGTTGCCGAGGTGGTTGGCCTCGGTGAGGGCGCCGCTGTACTCGAAGGGACAGGTGGTGGGGGCGCCGGTCCTGCAGGCGTGGAGCCATTCCTTGTGGTGGCCGAGGCTCTCGGGGATGGAAGGGGCGGGGCGGGCGAAATCCTTGAAGCGGTCCTCGGGCAGGAGGATGTGTTTGCCGTAATCGGCGAGGATCATGCCCTTGTCGCCGACGAAGAGGACGCCGTCGCCCCACTGGGGGATGGCGCGTTCGGTCCAGAGGCGGGGCTTGGATTCGCCCTGGTGCCAGGTGAGGGAGAGGGCGGGGCGGTCGCCACGGGCGGCGTACTCGTAGGTGGCGGACATGCTGGCGGGGGCCAGTTCGCGGTGGGGGGGAGGGCCGCTGGCGGCGATGGTCTTCGGGGCGTCGAGGTCCAGGGCCCAGAACGGGAGGTCGTTCCAGTGGCTGCCCAGGTCGCTCATCGTGCCGCTGCCGAAGTCCCACCACCGATACCATTTGGGGCCGGGGAAATAGACCTCGTGGAACGGGCGTTCGGGTGCTGGACCGAGCCAGAGATCCCAGTGGAGGCCGGCGGGGACGGGCGAACTGCCGGCGGGCCGGTCGGAGACGGTGACGATATCGTGATTGCGGGCGGCGGCCTCGGGGGATTGGAGGCCCCAGGCGCGGGAGACCCAGACATGGACCTCGCGGATGGGTCCGACCGCGCCGGCGCGGACCAGTTCGACGACGCGGCGGTAATTGGAGCCGGCATGGATCTGGGTGCCCATCTGGGTGGCGACGCGGGCTTCGCGGGCGGCCTGACGGATGATGCGCGCCTCCCAGACCGAGTGGGTGAGCGGTTTCTCGCAGAAGACGTGTTTGCGAAGGCGGAGGGCGGGGAGGGTTGCGAAGGCGTGGGTGTGTTCGGCGGTGCTGACCACCACGGCGTCGATGTCCCGGGCATCGTCATAGAGGCGGCGGAAATCGACGTACTTGCGGGCTTTGGGGTGGTGTCTGGCGGCTGCCTCGAGGTTCTGTTCGTTCACATCGCAGAGGGCGACGATGTTTTCGGAGGCGACCTCCGCGAGGTTGCCTGCGCCGCGGCCGCCGCAGCCGATGACCGCGATGTTGAGGCGGTTGCCGGGATCGGCGGCACGGAGGAGCGCGGGTGTGGTTGAGGCGGCGAGCACGCCGGCGAGAAAACGCCGGCGTGAGAGGCTGCGGGAGGCGGTGGGCATGGGTGGGAGGTTAGGTGTCGGGCGGGCCGGGTAAAGCCGGACGTTGGGGGGGGTTCCAGGGGTGGGCGTAAGGAGTGAAAATCGCGTCAAATGCTTTCTGAAATATTCGTTGCCTTTGGGAAGGATTCGGGCATTGTCGCGCCGGCCCGTTCGGACAGCTTGTCGCTTCCTAGTTCTGGTAAATCTTCAGGTGAACCACGTTCGTTCAGTGATGATTCGAAACCCGGCAGTCGGGAACAGTCAGGAAAGAGCAGAGTGATTCGAGTATTGGGCGCTGGAACATCACATGAGTACGAAACTGTACGTAGGGAACTTGTCCTACAACACGACCGAGAACGATCTGCATGACGCCTTTGCCGCGCACGGCACGGTGATTGAGGCGAACCTGATGGTGGACCGCGAGAGTGGTCGTCCGCGGGGTTTTGGCTTTGTGACGATGAGCACGCCCGAGGAGGCGCAGAAGGCGATTGATTCGATGCACGGGACCTCGCTGGACGGCCGGCCGTTGACGGTGAACCTGGCGCGTCCGCGCGAGGAGCGTCCTCCTGGTGGCGGTGGTGGTCGTGGATTCGGCGGCGGCGGCGGTGGTGGTGGTGGTGGCCGTGGCGGTTACGGTGGTGGCGGCGGCGGCGGTCGTGGAGACCGTGGCGGTCGTGGCGGTGGCCGGGATCGTTACTGAGCCCAGGCTAAGCCGAGATTGTTTTTCATGGCGTGGCCCGGCAATGTCGGGCCGCGCCTTTGTTTTACAGGCGGAGCGTCAGGCCCACGGCCGGTTGGCGCTTGGTTGGGCAGAGGCCGGCGAGCGGACGGAGAGCGGAGTCGCGACACGATACGGTATGGAAGACCACATTACGGTAGAAGGACGGATAGTGACGGTGCTTCCCGGAACGATGTTCCGGGTTCAATTGGACAACGACCACGAGGTCCTGGCGGTGATTTCGGGCAAGATGCGCAAGCGTTGGGTCCGTCTGACGGCGGGTGACCGGGTACGGATGGAGATGTCGCCCTACGATCTCGGGAAAGCCCGCATCGTCTGGCGCGTTGGCTGACCGGGCGGGCGGTCTTGGTGCGGAAGGAGGATTCCCCGGCAGGGCGGGCGGTCGAGCCAGGGGCGCCGGGGTTCGGGAATCAGGCGGGGGGAAGTGTGCGGTCGGCGAGGTCGACGCGCAGGGTGGGCATGGGTGAGCGTTGGGAGGACGGCTTCGCGGAGGCGGGCGATGGAACGGCCGCTTCGGGATGGGCGGACCACCATGCGGCGCGGGCCACCGGATCCCAGGCGCGGGCATCGGGGAGTGCCTCGAGGCGTCGGGCGATGGATTCTGCGGTCGGCGGGCGGTCGGCCGGGTCCTTGGCGAGGCATTCGAGCAGGAGCCGTTCGAGGTCCGGGCTGATGCGGTTGGTGGTGCGCCGGCTGGGGGGGACGGGGGGGATGTGAAGGTGGTGCCGATAGAGATCGGCGAGGTCCGAGGCCTCGAAGACGGTCTGACCTGAGATGAGGTAATAGCCCAGGGCACCGACTGAGTAGAGATCGCTGCGGGGGCCGATGGGGTTTCGGTTGTGGATGGCTTCGGGAGGGATGAAGGAGGGGGTGCCCTCGATCATGGCGGAGTCCGGGGGTGGGGCGTGGTCGTCGGGTTTGAATTCCTGGATCAAGCCGAAGTCGAGGACCTTCACGCAATCGGGGATGCCGCCACGGTGGCAGAGCATGACGTTGCCGGGTTTGACGTCGCGGTGGACGAGGCCGAGGGCGTGGGCTTCGCCGAGGGATTCACAGATTTGGAGGAGGATATGGATGACGCGCGCCTCGGGTTGGGGGCCGTAGCGTTCGACGAGGTCGTGGAGGTTGAGGCCGCGGAGGAACTCCATGGCGTAATAGAAGATGCCGTCGGGGGTGCGGCCGTAGTCGAAGACCTGGATGGTGTTGGGATGGCTGAGGCGGCAGCTCAGGCAGACCTCGCGTTCGAAGCGTTGCACGGCCTCGGGGCTGGCGCGGTCGGGGAGGAGCAGTTTGACCGCGGTATCGCGGCGCATGAGGCCGTGGCGCGCGCGGTAGACGACGCCCATGGCACCCTCGCCGATTTTCTCCTCGAGCACGTACTGGCCGAGCTGGCGGAGGCGCAGTTCGGCTTCATCGAGGCGTCGTCGCCATGCCAGGCCGGCCGCGGAGACGAGGAGCATGCCGGTGGAACAGAGCAGCAGGAGCAGGAAGAGGATGAGGAAGAGGGAGTTGAGAACGCGGAGGGGTCGGTAGGCCTCGGTGGCGTTGATCTGGGTGACCACCCCGAACGCGTGCTCCGGCAGCCAGCGCCAGGCGCCGACGACGGGCACTCCGCGGTAGTCGCGTGAAGGGGTGACGTCCACGCCCGAGGTGCCGGCGACCGCGCCCGCCGCGAGGTGGGTGAGGGGGCGGGAGGGGTTGGCGGGATCGTCGGGGCTGATGGCTGCGGGGTTGTCGGCGCCCGGGTCGCTGAGGCGCAGGTTCAGGGCCGAGGACGCGTCGGTGCTGCCGGGAATCAGGCCCAGGCGGCGAAGTTGGTTATCGAAGCGGCTGCGCGATATCAGCAGTCCGCGTTGGTCGAGGGCATAGGTTTCGCCGGACATACCCGACCGGGCGACGGAGAGGATGCGGGTGAATTCGCGTTCCGGATCGATGACCAGGGCGAAGGCGCCGAGGATCCGTCCGTCGTCATCGCGGACGGGCACGGCCACCTGCATGAGGGCGGGGCTGGCTGGTCGGGAGGGGGGTGCGTTGGTGTTGTTGTTGGTGTGGGTGGCGGGTCTGGCGGAGCCGGGCCCTGGGGACGGCGGGTTGCCGGGCGCATTGGGAAGCGGGGGGCGCGGGGCGGAGTTGTCGGTGGGGGGGCGGCGGTTCCAGGGCATCCAGGCTCTGCGGTTGGCTGGATCGGTGCTGGTCCCGATGCCGTTGGGGCGTCTGGGCGGGCCGCCGGGGCCCGTGGGCCGCCGCAGCTTGAAGGGGGTGATGAGAATCGGTTCGCCGGATTCGAAGAGTTCGGAATAACGCGCGACGTGCTCCTCGAGAACCTGGGAGCGCCCGATGCCGCGGCCGCGGTTGAACCCGGCGACGATGGCGAGGTTGGTGTCGACGACGTGAGCGACGCGGTAGCCGATCTGGGAGAGGCGCGGGCGGAGGAGGCGGTCGAGGGTGGTGCGACCGGGCGGGGGCCGGCCGGCGCCGGGGAAGCGACCCTGGGCCGGGGGGGCGTCGGCGTCGGGGGTGTTGTCAGGCGGGTTGGTGTTGCTGAGCAGGTCGATGGCGGCCTGGCGGATGGCGGGGTCGCCGAGCAGGGTGGTGGCGAGGTTGAACTGGTTGGTGGTCCAGATTTCGAGCGCGGTGACGTTGGCGTCGAGGATGGTTTGAAGTTCCGCCTCCAGCTGGTCCTCGATGGTCTGGCGGACGCGGGAGCTGCACCAGAGCCCGAACGCCGCCACGAGGATGGCGGTGGCCAGGGGGGCCAGCCAGTTGCGATTGCCCGAGGGGAAGGTCATGCCGCGCCGGCGTGAATAGACGCGGCGGGCGGGGAAAGGTTTCGACACAATCGCCCGGCGGAGGAATCGCCGGTTGGGTCGGAGGCCGGAATCCGGCTTGGACGCGGGGATGGGGCTGGAGGGGCCGGGCGGGTGCGGAGGGGGTGGTCAGCGCCGGACGAGGCGGAGGACGATATCGACGTCGAAGGGGGGGATGGGGACATCGAGTTGGTCGCCGGAGTGCCGGAAGGTGGATTCCTGGAGGGTGGACCCGAGGACGGGATCGATCCAGGTGGCGGTCCAGCGGCCGTGGGGGAGTTGGAGTTGGAGTGGGTCCGCGGGTGAGATGGTGGCGGGCGGCGGGGTTTTGTGATTGGGCCGGGCGCGCGGGCGGAGGTAGACGCCGACGCGGCGGTTGGGTTCGACGAGGGCCTGGGCGGTGTGGGAGGGGGGGATGCCGCCGGTGACGATGCTGTTGTCGGGGCGGGCGCGGGCGAGGTCAAAGGACTCGACGAAATCGCGGAGGAGGCGGAACTGGCGGCGGAGGGCGGGGTTGCCGCCGCCCGGTTGGGAGGGCGGGTAGTCGAAGGTGCCGTCCTCGTGTTCGACGGTGAAGGAGTAGTCGAGGTGGCTGAAGAGGGCGCCGCCGGCGAGCATGAAGTCCCAGGCCTCGATGCGGTAGGGGATGTCGGAGGTGCCCTGGAAGCCGGTTTCGTTGTCGCCGATGGGGCGTTCGAGGTGCTGGTTGAGGGCGATGGCGTCGGGGGGTGTGGCGTAGTGGAAGTTGTAGATGTCGACGTTGGGCAGGGGTTTTTCGACGTGGGCGGTATTGTTGGCGATGTTCTGGGAGATCAGTTTGCGGCGGAGGTGATGGGCCTGGGCCTGGGCGATGCGGTGGGCGATGCGGCCCTGCCAGGCGGGGGTGACGCCGCCGAAGTAGGGTTCGTTGCAGATCTCGTAGTAGAGGTTGTCGAAATCGCGGAGTTCCTCGACGACGCGGTCGACGAAGCGTTCCTGGTAGCCGAGGAGGCCGCCGTTCCGGTCGAGGGTGTAGACGTTGGTGCGGGCGACGCCATGGCCGGCGCGTTGGATGTTGTTGGAGGGATGGAAGGGGCTGAGGTGCCACTGGGCGTCCTCGTAGAACGGGCAGAACAGGTTGACCTCGACGATGACGCGGTTGCGGCTGGCGGTTTTGACGAACTGCCGGAGGCGAAGGAAGTAGTCCCTGTCCCAGCGTTCGAGGTCGAAGCGGTTGCCGCCGCCGGCGTAGCCGGGTTCATCGGAACGGGCCCAGGGGGCGAGGTAGCGGCCCTCGGCGGGGGCGAGGGTGTTGCGGGCGATGTTGAAGGCGCCCTGGGGTTCGACGTAGGCGGCGCCGGTGAAGAGCCGGGTGTGGTTGAGGCCGTCGCGTCCGAGGGTCTCCAGGTACTTTCTGAAGTCGAAGTCGGCGTTGAGCACGGCGCCGTAATGTTCGCCGCTGCCGACGAGCACCAGGGGTTGGCCGCGCCAGGCGAGGTATCGGGGGTTGCGGGAGTAGAGCCCGAGGGTCTGGGCCGGTGCGGCGTCGGCGAGCAGGACGAGCGCGGCCAGTGCCAGGGCGTGGGCGCGCAGGGCGATGCGGAGGGTGCGCGATCGCGGGCTCGGGGAATCCTGGGAAGCGGCGAACATGGGGGGAGATCGGGAGAGGAGTTGGGGTGCGGCGAAGCGTCGGAAGCGGGTGAGGCGCGGTCAGCGTCCGGCGGCGGTCAGGGCGGTCTCGATCCTGGCGGCCAGCTCCTTGCGGGTTGCCTCGCCCTCGAACCCCTCGTGGCGGGTGATGATCCTGCCGTCGGCGCCGAGGAGGAAGGAGGTGGGGATGGAATCCACCTGGAGGGCGTCGGACAGTTTGCCCTTGGGGTCGCGGACCGCGGGGAAGGGCGGTTTGGTTTTGGCGAGGAACTCGTCCATGTCGGCCTTCTTTTCGTCGAGGGAGACGGCGAGCACGGTGAAGCCGCGGGCGGCGTAGTTGGTGTGAAGGTCCACGAGGATGGGGAAGGCCTTTTTGCAGGGGCCGCACCAGGAGGCCCAGAGGTCGACGAGGACCACCTTGCCCTGGAGGTCGGGGACGGTCCCCTCCAGTTCGGACTTGGCCAGATCGGGGAAGCGGGTGCCGGGTTTTCCGGCCGAGCCGGCGACGGCCTGGAGCAGGGAGTTTGCGGCGAACAGGGCGATGGCCATGATGCCGGTGGCGAGGATGAGGGTGCGGGGCGGGAGCTTTTTCATGGCGATGAAGTGATGGGTTGCGTGGGCGTTGAGGGTTTCGGGGCCCGGATCGGATTGGGTGGAATTTGAGGCGGATCGGCTCGGGTGTCAGGCGGGATTTCGGGCTGCGAGCGGGGGCGGGTTGGGTTCAGGGCGCCAGCTTGACCGTGCGCCCGGTGCGGGAGCTGCGGACGGCGGCGTCGACGATTTCCTGGCCGATACGGCTGATGGGGAGGCTGACGGGGCCTTCGAGGGGGTGGCCGCGGTCGAGGCAATGGAGGAGGTATTGGACGGGGTTCTGGTGGGGAGCCTTGGGGGTGGTGGCGGCGAGGCGGTGGGGTTTCGGTTTGCGGCGGGTCTGGACGGTGACGAAGTCATCGTAGTCGTAACTGCTGACCGTGCCGTCGGTGGCGGCGATGATGAAGCCGCAGCGTGGTTGCGGTTGGATGGTCCAGGGATCGGTGAAGGTGCCCCAGCGGGTCTCGAATTTTGAGAGCCCGTGGGCGTAGCGGGCGACGACGATGCTGTGTTCATCGACCTCGAGGCCTTCGGGGCGGTCGACGACGGCGGTCACGTCGATGGGGCGTTTGCCGCCGTGGTACCAGGTGGCGAGGGTGGAGCCGTAGCCGAGGTAATCGAGAAGGGAGCCTCCGCCGTGGGCCTTCTTGTAGAACCAGGATTCGGGTTTTTCGCGGGCGACCTGGGCCGGGGTTTTCTCGTCCTTGTCCGCGCCGTGCCAGAGGGGGCCGCGGTTGCCGCCGAAGTGCCAGACATTGAGGACCTCGCCCAGTTGACCGGAGGCCACCAGTTCGAAGGCCTTGCGGTGGGACCCGACCCATTGGAGGGGCCAGTTGATCATCAGCGTGGAGTCCTTGGGCATGGCGCGGACCATCTGGTCGGCCTCGCGCAGGGACGCGGCGAAGGGTTTTTCCACCATGATGTGGGGTCCGTAGGGGGCGATCTTTCGGACCCACTCGCCGTGTTTGGAGGCGGCGGGGCAGAGGATGACGACGTCGGGGCGGGATTTCTCGAGGCAGGCCCGGTAGTCGGTGAAGGCGCGGTCGCGGGGCAGGCGGAGTTTGCGGATGGCCTCCTCCATGCGGGCGGGTTGTTCGTCGGAGATGCCGACGATTTCGACCTGCGGATGCTGCGAGGCGAACCGGAGCAGGTCGCCCATGTGGAAGTGGTCGAAGTTGATGCCGGCGAGCCGCCAGGTTTTGCGCTTCATGCGGGTGTCGGGGATGGGGTTTGGGGGATTGGACCTCCGGAAAGTTGCGGCAGGACGCGGGTTTCGGCCAAGCTGAGAATCGGTTGGTGGATGCGCCGGTCCCGTGGCGACGGATGAGACGTCGGAGGGTTGGGATGAAGCCGGGCCGGCGTGTGTCCGACCGCGAAACACGATCATGAAACGAGGCATCACGGCGCTGTGGTTGGGATTGGCGGCACTTGGATTTCTCCCCGGGGTCCGGGGTGAGGTCGGGCTTTGGGACATGGGGCGTTTGGGGGAGGTGCCGGAGGCGGAGTGGGGGGCGAGGACCGAGTGGGTGCAGGAGGTTTATTATGCGGGGGAACCGCTGGCGGGGCGGCCGACGCGGGTGTTCGGGTATGTCGGGCGGCCGAAGGGGCTGGCGCCCGGGGGGCAGTGGCCGGCGATGGTGCTGGTGCATGGCGGTGGGGGGAAGGCGTTCGCGGCGTGGGCGGAGCACTGGGCGCAACGCGGGTACGTGGCGTTGGCGATGGACCTTGCGGGGAACGGCCCGGGCGGGCGGTTGCCGGACGGCGGACCGGATCAGGCGGACGCGGTGAAGTTCAGGGATTTCAAGGACGGCGAGGAGCGGGAGATGTGGACCTACCATGCGGTGGCTGCGGTGATCCGGGGGCATTCGCTGCTGCGCGGGTTGCCCGAGGTGGATGCGGGACGCGTGGGCATCACCGGAATCAGTTGGGGGGGATACCTGACCTGCATCGTGGCCGGTTTGGACCATCGGTTCCGGGTGGCGGTGCCGGTGTATGGCTGCGGTTTTCTCGGGGACAACAGTTGGTGGAAGGACACCTCGCTGGCGGCGATGACCGATACGGCGCGGGCGCTGTGGCTCGAGCGGTTCGATCCCTCGGTGTATCTCGGGCAGGCGCGATGCCGGATGCTCTTCCTGAACGGGACGACCGACTTCGCCTATCCCATGGACAGTTATCAGAAGTCCTACCGGCTGGTTTCGGAGCGGCGGCGTTACGTGTCGGTGGTGGTGGGGTTGCCGCACGGGCACATCTGGAGCTTTCCGGAAGTGGACGCGTTCGTGGATGGCGTGTTGTCGGGCGGGCGGGCGTTTCCGCGGGTGGAGGCGACCTGGGTGGAGGGGGGAGCGGCGCTGGCGCGGTTCCGGACGGACGGTCCGGTGCGCGAGGTGTTTTTCCATTACACCACGGACGACGGGCCGTGGCAGAAGCGGGTTTGGAAGACGGTGCCCGCGGGGGTTGAGAACCGCGCGGTGCGGGCGGTGCTGCCGCCGGAGCGGCCGCTGACGGGTTTTCTATCGGTGGTCGACGAGCGCGGACTTCGGGCCAGCGGGGAGCATTTTGTGCTGGAGCCGTGAGGCCTGGCTGTCGGTGTGAGGGGGCGGAGCCTGGGTGGCGGGCGCCCGGGATGGCGAAGGGAACTCAGCCCGCGGAGGAAGGGCTCCCTGGTGAGGCGTCGTCGCGGGGCGGGAGGTCGGAAAGCCGGATCGCCGGGTTCTTTTCGATGAAGTAGTTGCAGCTCCAGGAATTGGGGAAGAAGAGGACCAGGTTGCCGGCGACGTCCCTGGCGGAGCGCGCGCCGGTGGGGAGCAGGGATTCGTCGAAGGCCGGGTTGGGTTCGCCGGGTTGGCGGAGGACCCAGCGGATGGTGTTCCAGGGCGCGGACTCGAGGCGCGACTCGGCACCGTACTCGGACTGGAGCCGGAACTGGACCACCTCGAACTGGAGGGGGCCGACGGCGCCGAGCAGGGGCACGCGCTGGACGGTGTCGGTGAGGAGGAACGACTGCACGACGCCCTCCTGGAGCAACTGATCGAGGCCTTCGCGGAAGCGTTTGAACTGGGCGGTCGTCGGGCTGTGGAGCCAGGCGAAGCATTCGGGGGTGAACCGGGGGATTTCGTCGTACACCAGCGACGGGTCCTCGGCGAGGGTGTCGCCGATGCGGAAGTCCGAGTGACCGATGAGACCGACGACATCGCCGGGGTAGGCTTCGTCGACGGTTTCGCGGTCGCGGCCGAAGAGTTTCTGGGAGCTGGAGAGGCGGAGTTTTCGGCCGGTGCGGGTGTGGACGACGTTCATGTCGCGTTGGAACCGGCCGGAGCAGATGCGGACGAAGGCGAGGCGGTCGCGATGGCGGGGATCCATGTTGGCCTGGATCTTGAAGATGAAGCCGGAGAAGCCGGTGGAGACGGGGTCGATCTCGCGGCCGAGGATGGACCTGGGTTTGGGGGCCGGGGCGAGGTCGAGGTAGGCGTCGAGGAGGAGTTGGACGCCGAAGTTGTTGACCGCGCTGCCGAAGAAAACCGGGGTCAGCTCGCCCGCGAGCACGGCGGCGTGATCGAAGGGGGCGCCGGCGCCGTCGAGCATGGCCAGTTCGTCGGACGTCCGGCTGTAGGCGTCGGGGTCCATGCGGTTGCGGACGTCGGGATCGGAGAGGTCGCGGACGGAGACGGGGGCGCGGAACTGGCCGCCGGGGACGCGTTCGAAGAAGTGGGCGAGGCGCTGGCGCCGGTCGTAGACACCACGGAAGGAGGTGCCGTCGCCGAGGGGCCAGTTCACCGGGAAGGCCTGGATGCCGAGGACGGATTCCAGTTCATCGAGCAGCTCGAGGGGGGGGCGGGAGGGGCGGTCGAGCTTGTTCATGAAGGTGAAGATGGGAATGCCGCGGCGACGGCAGACCTCGAACAGCTTCCGGGTCTGGGACTCGATGCCCTTGCCGGCGTCGACGACCATGACCGCGGAATCGACGGCGGTGAGGACGCGGTAGGTGTCCTCGGAGAAGTCCTTGTGGCCCGGGGTGTCGAGCAGGTTGACGCAGAAATCGCGGTACTCGAACTGGAGGACGGTGGAGCTGACGGAGATGCCGCGTTGACGTTCCAGTTCCATCCAGTCGGAGGTGGTGGCGCGCTGGGATTTGCGGGCGGTGACGGAGCCGGCGAGTTGGACCGCGCCGCCGTAGAGGAGGAACTTCTCGGTGAGCGTGGTCTTGCCGGCGTCCGGGTGGGAGATGATGGCGAAGGTCCGGCGTCGGGCGAGCTGATGGGGCAGGGATTCGGTCATGCGTCCAGGGGCAGGGCGGGGCATCGGGACCTGCCGTGGACGGACAGCATGCCCTGTGGGGAAACCCGGAGGGAAGCCTGCGAATGGAGGAGGGCGGGGTTCTCGTCGCCCCTCCGGGCCTTGGTGTGCGGCCTCTCCGGGGCGCGGGTTCGTGGGGGATCAGGCGATGATGGGCCACCTGAAGGTGGACTCGATGGTGATGCGGCGGCCGGTGCGTTGGGATTCGTGGCAGGCGTTCATGACCTCGAGCACATGGATGCCGTGTTCCGGCGTGATGAGGCCGGGGCGGCCGGTGAGCAGGGATTCGGCGACGTAGGCGGCGCCGCCCACCCAGTTGTAGCGACCGGATTCGCGGGCGTGGGTTTCGAGGACGTTCTCGCCGTCGTGGGCGAGGTCGACGCCAGCGGCGCCCCAATCCCAGCCCTGGAGGTGCATGGCGCCGCCGGTGCCGAGCACGTCGATGGTGTAGAGCTGGCGTTCGCGGCCGGGGAGGCGGTAGTTGTCGAAGTAGACGAAGCCGGTCATGACGTGGGAGAGGACGCCGTTGCCGTGGTGCATGACGAGCATGGTGTTCTCGTCGGCGGTGACGGTGACCTCGCCGCGGTCCTGGACCTTGCGGGTGGGGTTGAGGATCTGGGTCATGCCGACGACCTCCCTGGCTGGGCCGAGCAGGCCGGTGAGGGTGGTGACGTTGTAGACGCCGAGGTCGTAGAGGCTGCCGCCGCCCTTTTCGTAGAACCATCCGGACCAGGAGACGCCGCCGTGGCCGTAGTTGCCGCGGGCCGCGGTGACGCGTCCGATGCGGCCGCTGTGGATGGTTTCGGCCATGAACTGGAACTGGGGGGAGGTGACGCAGGTGGGCGCGGGCCAGATCTGGACCTGGTTGCGGTGGGCGAGGTCGAGCAGATGGCGGGCGTCGCGGACCTCGAGGGCCATGGGTTTTTCGCTCCAGACGTGGCGTCCGGCGCGGAGGGCCTTCTCGTTGACCGGGAAGTGGGACGGCATCGAGGTGGTGTTGACCAGCAGGTCGAACGGCACGCCCTTCAGCATGGCGTCGATGTCGGGATAGACGTGGGCGACCTTGAACTGGCGGGCGCGTTCCTCGGCGCGGGAGGGGATGATGTCGCAGAGGCTGACGACCTCGATGAAAGGCTGCTGGGTGAGGTGGGGGAGGTAGGAGCCGGAGACATTGCCGCAGCCGATGAGGCCGACGCGGATCCTGCGGCCCGCGGGGATGTCGGGCGGCGGCGGGGGCGGGGCATCCTCGGCGAAGGAGGGACGGACCACGCCGAGGGCGGTGGTGAGGGCGACGGTTTCGCGGAGGAACCGGCGGCGGGGGATGGCGTTCGCGTTCGCGTTCGCGGTGGCGGCGGGGGGAGGAGTGGGGGTGGGCGCGCTCATGGGTTCAAGGCAGTTCCTGGATGCGGAGGTGGCGATGTCGGACGATCTTGCCGTCGTCGTAATTCTGCAAGCCCACGAAGCCGGAGGCGGAGCGGCGGTCGGGGTCGGTCCAGCGGGTGACCTCCTCGCCGTTGATGCGAACCGAGTAGGTGTGGTCGACGGCCCTCAATTCGTAGCGGTTCCACTCGCCGGCGGGGAAGGTGTTGGCCTTGGAGGAGGCGGCGAAGGGGTAGATGGAGCCCGTGCGCCAGGTGGGGTCCTCGGGTTGGGGATCGCCGATTTCCATTTCGTGGCCGTGGTTGACGGCGATCCATGGGTCGTCGGCGGGGTTGGGGAAGCGGACGAAGACGCCGGAATCGGCGATGGGGTGTTCCTGGAGGAACTCGCCGGTGAGGATGAAGTTGGTGAAGGGGCGGGCGGAGTACCACCAGAGGCCCATGCCTCCGTGGCCGGTGGCGACGGCATTATGGACGGAGAATCCGCCGGGCCCGGCCTGTTTCCAGTGGGGCAGGGCGTCGGGGGCGAGGAGGTCGAAGGAGGCCGGGGTGCGGGTGGGTTGCGGGGTTGAGCAGGACGCGGCGGCGAGGATGGCCGCCGCGGCGGTGAGGGTGGCGAGGGCGGGTCTGGTGACGGCGACGGCGACGGCGAGGGCGATCGAGCCGGGCCGTGGTGCGGGGTGGGGTCGCATGGGCGGGGCTCGTGGTGCCGGCCGGGGTCAGGTGGGCAGGTTTCTTGTGAAGAGACTGGTGATCGGTTTGCCGAGGCCGTCGCGGGTCACGTAGAACGGTCGTTTTTCGATCTCGTAGGCCAGGGTGGGCGGGATGCCGAGGGCGCGGTAGATCGTGGCGTGGAGGTCCTCGATGACCACGCGGTCGCGGAGGGTCTTGCAGGGGCGTTCGTCGGCGGTGGCGCCGTGGAGGTGCCCCTTCTTCATGCCGCCGCCGAAGAGGAGGACGCTGCCGGCGTCGGTGAAGTGGCGGTGCATGCCGTAGTGGGAGAGGTCCTCCATTTTGTCGGGCACAGGCACCTGATCCTGGATGGGGCGGTCGGGCTTGCCCTCCTGGAGCATGTCGCGGCTGAACTCGCTGGCGAGGACGATGAGGGTGCGGTCGAGCAGGCCGCGTTCCTCGAGGTCGAGGACCAGCTGGGCCACGGCGCCGTCGATGGCGCGTTTCATGTGGACCAGCTTTTCGTGGCCGCGCTCGTGGGTGTCCCAGTTGAGGAAGGGGATGTATTCGGTGGTGACCTCGATGAAGCGGGCGCCGGCTTCGACGAGGCGGCGGGCGAGGAGGCAGCCGAGGCCGAAGCGCTGGATGTTCTGCTGTTCGTAGCTGCCGTCGCGGACGAAGTCGCCGCCGAGTCGTTTGGAGAAGTCCCAGCCATCGGGGACGTATTTGGCGACGGTCTCGGGTTTTTCGAGGGACAGGTCGAAGGCGGCGGCGGCGGGCGAGCTGAGGAGGCGGTGGGCGTTTTCGCGGGAGCGGAGGAAGGATTCGCGCTGGTGGTCGCTGCCGAGCTGGCCGACGGGTGAGGCCTCGAGCAGGCGGCGGTAGAAGCGTTCGCGGTTCTCGAAGCGGTCCGGGGTCATGCCGCCGGGCGGGGTGACGACGTCCTTGGCGGAGTCGGGGAAGGGGACGTTGAAGGGGCCGTATTCGCTGCCGAGGAAGCCGGCGGTGGTGAAGGCCTTCAGTTCCTCGCCCTCGCCGACCTCGAAGCGCTGGCCGATGTTGATGAAAGCGGGGACGGCGGGGTTGCGGGGGCCGAGGGTGCGGGCGATGACGGCACCGAGGTGCGGGGCGGCGACGGTCTGGGGCGGGGCGTAGCCGGTGTGCCAGTGGAACTGGTGGCGGGAGTGGAGGATGAACCCGAGGTCGCCGGCGGTGTAGGTGCGGATGAGGGAGCCGCGGTCCATGACGGCGGCGATGCGTTCGAGGCCGGCGGTGAAGCGGATGCCGTCCACGCTCGTGGGGATGTCGGGGAAGGTGGAGAGGACGCGACGGGGGTCGAGGCCCTTTTCGAAGGGTGTGTAGCGTTTGGGGTCGAAGGTTTCGGTGTGGGCCATGCCGCCGCCCATCCAGAGGACGACGACGCAATCGGCGGTGGCGTCGAGGAGGCGGGGTTTGCCGGACGCCTCGGCCCAGGCGATGGGCGCGCGGGCGGCGAGGGCGCCGAGGGTCGCGGTGGACAGCGACCGGACGAAATCGCGGCGGGTGAAGTCGCGGGTTGGCATGGGGGCGAGCATAGCAGTCCGCAAGCGGATGCAAAGCGGCGAAGCGGCGCGGGGGTGGGCTGGGGCGGTGGCCGGGGGTGCGGGTCAGGGGGCCTGGACAACGACCCAGGTGCGGTGGCTGGGGGGGATGGAGACCCTGATGCGGGCGCGGGATTGGCGGTCGAGGCGGACCTCCTGGAGGGGGCCTTCCTCGATGCGGACGCGGGCGGCGTCGGTGAGCCCCGCGTAGTGGAGGGGGAGGACGACCTCGCGTTCGACGGCGACGTCGAGGGGGTTGTGGATCATGGCCAGGGCGCGGTGTTCGAGGGCGGGGTTCACATGGACCAGGTAATCGATGTCGCGTCCGTCGGCGCGGCGGAGGTGGAGGACGTCCGACTCGAGGATCGCGCGGTATTTCCTGAACCAGGTGACCCAGCGGCGGACGAGGTCGCGGGTTTCGGGGGCGTCGTAGAGGCGGGGTCCGCGCCAGCAGGCCTGGACGCCGGAGCCGAGGGTGTTGGCGAGGTGGCCTTCGTAGTCGGGGAGGTGGTCCTTGAGGGGCTCGATCGTGGCGGCGGGTCCGCCGCCGTGGTATTCGGTGAGCGGGACGAACATCCAGCCGGCGGTCTGGGGTTTGGTCCAGGTGCCGTCGAAGATGTTCTGGCGGGCGTGGATGAGCTGCTGGGCGCGGGGGAGGGACCAATTGACCTCGCGGTAGCCCATGGCGGTTTTGTTGCCGCCGGCGAAGAAGTAGTAGTCCGGCTGGTTGACGTAGACGCCCTCGGCGCGGCACCAGGAGTAGAGTTCGCGGCTCATGCGCCACTGGACCCATTGCGAGTCCCCGAGTCCGGAATGGCCGGGGTGGTTGGTGGAGGCGCAGACATCGCCCGGGTAGGGGCCGTCGTGTTCGAGCAGGGTGAGGCCGGTGCGGGTGATGAAGTTGGTGAGGTTGCGGAAGTAGTTGGTGCCCCAAACGGAGGCGAAGCAGGGGGCGTTGCCGAAGATGGCGCCGCCGGTGCGGCCGGTCTGCGGATGGATCACGTCGTTGGCGTCGTCGATGCGCCGGCTGCTGAAGAGGGAATAGGCCCCGACCTCGATGCCGCGGGCGCGGGCGTAGTCCACGTCGGCGCGGATCCGGGCGATGTAGGCGGGGTCGGTGGACTCGGCGTTCAGGCCGCTGCCGAAGGTGTAGATGATCATCTCGAAGCCGACGTCGGCGCACTGGTCGACCGCCTCGCGGAAGCGGGCGGTGTCGGCGCTTCGGACGTGCATCATGATGGGGTTCTCGGTGCTCCAGGGGGCGAGGGTGCGGTGGGTGCGGCGGATGGCGAGGCCCTGGCGTTCGCGGTCGGTGCCGTCGTGGTAGACGAACCAGGTGCGAAAGGACTGGAAGGTGGTGTCGGGGTCGATGGTGATGCCGGGGCCGATGGGGGGTTCGCAGACGAGGAGGCAGGGGGTTTTCAGTTCGTAGCTGACCTGGGTGGTGAAGGCGGGGTCGTTGGTCCAGCGGGCCACCTGGTTGCCGGTGACGATGTCCATGCCCTTGAACATGTAATCGCTGAGGGGGGTGATGGCGGGGGTTCGCCAGGCGATGGAAGGGCGTTCATCGACCGCGGACTCGGCCTCGACGGCGGCGAGGCGTTCGGTGGTGAGGCGGTCGAGGCGGAGGGGTTTGCCGGTGCGATTGTGGACCGACACCCATTTTCCGAGGACGGGGATGCCGTCGTAGATCTCGTAATGGACATCGACGTGGATGCCGCGGGTGGCGTCGTCGGGGCCCTGGAAGGAGAGGGTGAGCGCGGCGCCGTGGGGAGGCCAGGGGAGGTTGGCGGCGTGGCGGACGCGTTTCCAGGGGAAGGGCGCCTGGGGTTGGCCGGTGGTGAAGCCGGTGAACTGGAAGGCGGCGGGGTCGTTGGTGAGGGCGTTTTTCCAGGCCGGAGTGAGGTAGCCGCGATCCGGTTGGCCGCGCAGGCCGCCGACCGCGTGGGTGACGCCGTCGAGGACGAGGGTCGCCTCCGGTTCGACCGCGCGGAGCAGTGCTTCGCCGGCGGACAGTTGGTCGAGGCCGACCGTGGCGGCGTTGGGGGTGATGCGGAAGGTGCGCCGGACGAGACCGTTCTGGAGGATGATCTCGGTGGCTTCGGCATTGCGGCCGACGACGGGCGGTTCCGGGCGGGTGCGGACCAGCCAATCCGAGGCGGCGGCCTGGGGGACGAGCGGGGTTTCGGGGAGGGTGGGGAGGTCCCGGATGTTCGCGGATGCGGCCGCGGCGGAGGAGGGCGGGAGTCCGAGGATGACCAAGGCCGAGAGGGCCAGGGCGAAGGAGCGGAGGTCGGGTGCTGGGAGGCGGCGGGTGGGCATGACCCGGGGACCCTTGCGTGGGCGCGGCTGGAAGTCGAATGCGGAGGGAGGCGCGAGGCCGGTTTGGGTGCGGGCTTCTCTCCCGGGGCCGTTCGGGGTAGGATCAGTGCCACGGACTGAACCGACCAACATGCCTCTGTACGAATACGAACTCTGCGACGGCAAGTGTGCGGCCTGCGGTGGACGGTTCACGCTGCGCCGGCCGCTGGATGCGAAGCCGCTCACGCACTGTCCGGCGTGCAAGAAGCCGGTGCGCAAGGTGTTGTCCACGTTCAACACGCCGACCATCACGAAGCCGGTGTCGATCAGCGACGCGAAGAAGGCGGGCTTCACCGTGCTCAAGCGTGTGAGCAAGGGGGAGTACGAGAAGCAGTAGGAGCGGGAGCCCGTCTGAGAATTGGGGTGGGGTTCAGCGGGGAGGGTTTTCGGGTCGGGTCGGAGCAGGGGGTGGCGGGGATGGAGGCTGGGGGGAGCTGAGGGGGTGGGCGGCCAGTTGGGCGACGCCGTCGCGGACGTAGAGCACGGTGGAGAGGCCGGTGGTGATGGCGGCGGCGGCGGCGGACCAGCCGCGGAGGATGGGCCAGGCGTCGGCGAGGGCGAGGACGATGGCGGACATTTGGAGGACGGTTCCGGCTTTGCTGATGAAGTAGGGCTTCATTGTGACGTGGCCGCAGGTGAGGCGGATGACGATCCAGCCGAGGATCAGGAGGGCGTCGCGGCTGAGGACGGTGGCGGCGAGCCAGAGGGGGAGGGTGGCGACGTGGACGTGGGTATCGGGGAGGTTGGAGCGGCTGAGGAGGATGAGGGCGGAGACGAGGAGGAGTTTGTCGGCGAGGGGGTCGAGGGTGGCGCCCAGTTGGCTGCGCTGGTTGAAGCGGCGGGCGATCCAGCCGTCGAGGCCGTCGCTGATGGAGGCGAGGAGGAAGGTGGCGAGGGCGAGCCAGCGGTGGGTGTCGGACCCGGTGCGGTGGTGGTAGATGACGAAGACCACGAAGACCGGGATGAGGAGGATCCGGGCGATGGTGATCTTGTTGGCGAGGGTCATGGCGCCGGGTGGTGGAGGGTTTCCCAGGCTGGGGGGCGGGTCAATGGGTTGTGGGCGGTTCGGGTGGTGGCGGGCGGGTGGACGAAAGGTTGGGGCAGTTGGATGGGCGAAAAGGAAAATGGCGTGGGGTTTTTGGCCCCACGCCATTCGGTTCCTCCACGACCCGGCGGTCGGGTATCAGGCGTCGCTTTGCGGGACTCGGTGCATCGAGCGCGACGGTTGGGGTATGGATCAGGCGCCGTGGTAGCCTTCCTCGCCGTGTTCGGCGAGGTCGAGGCCGGCGGTTTCGACTTCCTCGGAGGGGCGGAGGCCGACGACCGCCTTGACGATGAAGGTGATGACCACGGTGGCGACGGTGGAGAGGACGAGGGTGAACACGATGGCCTTGATCTGGGCCATGAGGAGGCCGCTGGCGAGGCCTTCGACCACGGGGTTGGCCTCGGTGGTGGCGAGGATGCCGGTCATGAGGGCGCCGAGGGTGCCGCCGACGCCGTGGATGCCGAAGGTGTCGAGGGCGTCGTCGTAGCCGAGGATCTGCTTCAGCTTCCAGCAGGCGATGAAGGGCACGACACCGGCGACGATGCCGATGATCATGGCGCCGGAGGTGCTGACGAAGCCTGCGGCGGGGGTGACGACGACCAGGCCGGAGACGACACCGGAGCAGAAGCCGAGCACGCTGGGTTTGCCCTTGATGATCCACTCGCACAGGGCCCAGACGAAGCTGGCGGTGCCGGCGGCGAGGGTGGTGGTGGTGAAGGCCTGGGCGGCGATGCCGTCGGCGGCGAGGGCGCTACCGGCGTTGAAGCCGTACCAGCCGACCCAGAGCATGCCGGTGCCGACCATGCAGAGGACCATGCTGTGGGGGGGCATCGGTTCGCGGCCGAAGCCGAGGCGTTTGCCGAGGAGGATGCTGAGGACGAGGGCGGACCAGCCGGAGGACATGTGGACGACGGTGCCGCCGGCGAAGTCGAGCGCCTTGATGCCGGCGTCGGCGTTCAGCGGACCGCACATGAAGCCGTCGGCGGCCCAGACCATGTGGGCGAGGGGGAAGTAGACGATGAACATCCAGAGGCCGACGAAGAGGAGGATGGCGGAGAACTTCATGCGTTCGGCGATGGCGCCGACGATGAGGGCAGGGGTGATGATGGCGAAGGTGAGCTGGAAGATGGCCCAGACGTTGTTGGAGATCCAGTTGCTGCCGTGGCCGACTTCGGAGCCGGTGACGCCCTTGAAGAACATGAACTCGAGGCCGCCGATGAAGGGGTTGCCGGCGGCGAAGCAGAGGCTGTAGCCGCAGACCCACCACAGGATGGTGACCAGGCCGGCGATGCCGAGGCACTGGGCCATGACGGAGAGGACGTTCTTTCTGCGGACCAGACCGCCGTAGAAGAGGGCGAGGCCCGGGAGGGTCATGAAGAGGACCAGGGCGGTGGAGGTCATCTGCCAGGCGTTGTGACCGGGGCCGGGGCCGGGGACGCTCGAGGGCGCGTTGGTGCTGTCACCGCGGCCCGTGTTGTTCATGTAGGCCTCGATGTCAGCGATGCGTTCCTCGAGGGAGCGCACGGGGGTGTCGGCGGCTCCGGCGTCGAGCACGCCGGCGGCGAGGCCGAGAAACAAGGCCAGGGTGAGAAGGAGGTGCTTCATGGGGGGAATGTCAGGTGGGGTACGAGGGTTGTTGTTCGGGGAAACGGGTTGGAAGGATGAGTCAGACCGCGGAACTGCCTTTCTCGCCGGTCCGGATCCGCACGGCGTCCTCGATCGCGGTCACGAAGATCTTGCCGTCGCCGATCTTCCCGGTCTTGGCGGCGCCGACGATCGCCTTGACCGCGGCGTCGACCCGTTCGTCGGTGAGGACGAGTTCGATTTTGATCTTGGGGAGGAAGTCGACGGTGTACTCGCTGCCGCGATAGATCTCGGTGTGGCCTTTCTGGCGCCCGAAACCCTTCACTTCGCTGACGGTCATGCCTTCGATGCCTGCTTCGCCGAGGGCATCCTTCACTTCCTCCAACTTGAACGGTTTGATGATCGCTTCGATTTTCTTCATTGGCTCTCGATTTGGTGATTGGCCGGTGTGTTGCGCGTGCCTGAACCGGGCCCTGGCCGGACCTACTGCTTGTCCCGAGGGTTGGCTGAGGACTGCGGAACGCCGGACCGGACGGTGCTCTACCCCCTAGACCAACGCCCGGTCCGGCCACCGCAGACGCGGAACAACGGGTTCCGTGCCGTCTTGGGAAAGCAACCGTGATGCCAGGAACCCGCGGGACTCGATCACCCCGGGATTCGACGATTATCCATCGATTTCGCGCATGGATGACCCCGGATCCCGGCGATTGGCGCCGTCGGGGTGTTTCGTTTTGATCAGGGCGTGCGGATCGAGGCAGTCGAGTCGTGCGCCGGCGCGACCGTGGCAAAGGGGGGATGGGGGTGGGGAAAGGACGGGGTCGACAGCGACGCGGCGCCGAGGGGGTGGTGGCGAACGATGTGCCTCCAAAAGTTGGTTTGCGGGGGTGCGGACCCGGCGCTAAACATGCCGCGATGTTGCCCGAACGCGTTTGCACCCCGACCCGACTGCCTGGCCTGTGGCGAGGGGCCGTCGCCTGGGTGCTGGTTACGGGCGCGGTGGGGATGGCCGGGGCGGCGGCCGAGCCCGGGTTTCCGGGGGATCCCGCCGGGGTGGATTTCCAGGCGCACGTGAAGCCTTTTCTGGCGGACTACTGCACCTCCTGTCATGGCGGGGAGCGGAAGCGCGCGGAGGTGGACCTGGAGATCTTCGGGACCGAGGCGGGGGTGGCGCGGCATCGGGAGCTTTGGGAGAAGGTGCGGGCGGCCCTGGAGAACCGGGAGATGCCGCCGGAAGGCAAGCGTCAGCCGGATGAAGCATCACGGCGGGGCCTGGTGCAGTGGATCGACACCGAGATCGCCCGGGTGGACGCCGCCACGCCGCCGAGTCCGGGCCGGGTGACGGCGCGGCGGTTGAACCGGAACGAGTACCGGAACACCGTGCGGGATCTGTTCGGGGTGGATTACGACGCGCACGCCGTTTTTCCGAACGACGAATCCGGGTACGGGTTCGACAACATCGGCGACGTGTTGTCGCTGCCGCCGATGCTCATGGAGAAGTACCTCACCGCCGCGGAGGACATCGCCCGGATGGTGATCGTCACCGAGGATCCGGCGCTGCGGCGGGTGCGGCGGATTCCTGCGGCGCGTTTTTCGACCCAGGCGGACGCGGTGTCCACGGTGGAGGAGGAGGTCTGGGGTTTTTTCCGCGAGGGTGAGATCAGCGTGGAGCATGAGTTTCCGGTGGCGGGTCCGTATCGGTTGCGGCTTCGGGCGTATGGGGAGCAGGCGGGACCGGAGTTGCCGCGGATGGCGGTGCGCCTGGACGGCAAGGAGGTGGCGAACCGTGCGATCAAGGCGCTCTCGGAGAAGCCGGAGACCTTCGAGGTTCCGGTGGAGGTGGAGGCGGGCGTGCATCGGCTCGGGGTGGCGTATCTCAACAACTTCAACTCCGACGGGGATCGTAACCTGTACCTGACCTCGTTCGAGGTGGTGGGACCGTTGAACCTGGCGCCGGAGGATTATCCGGAGACGCATCGGCGGATTCTGCCGAAGCGGGCGCCGGTGGGTGGGGAGCTGGCGTATGCCCGCGAGGTGCTGGAGCCGTTGCTGGCGCGTGCCTACCGGCGGCCGCCGGTCCGGCAGGAGGTCTCGAAGCTGGTCCGGCTCGTCGGGGAGGTCATGAAGGACGGGGGATCGTTCGAGGAGGCCATGCAGCTCGCGCTCCAGGCGGTGATGGTGTCCCCGCACTTTCTGTATCGCTGGGAGATCGATCCCGGGGAGTTGGAGCCCGGTGCGACCCGGCAGCTCAACCCGTTCGAGATCGCCTCGCGCCTCTCCTATTTCCTGTGGAGCTCGATGCCGGACGAGGACCTGTTCGCGCTCGCGCGATCCGGCGAACTTTCGAAGCCCGAGGTTCGTGCGGCGCAGGTGAAGCGGATGCTGGCCGACCCCAGGGCGGAGGCGCTGGTGACCCATTTCGGCGGCCAATGGCTGCAGATCCGGAACCTGGACCAGACCGAGCCTGACGAGACCGTGTTTCCTGGCTGGGACGGCGAGCTTCGGGAGGCGATGCGGCGGGAGACGGAGCTGTTCCTCGAGGCGGTGATGCGCGAGGACCGGCGGATCACCGACCTGTTGGATGCGGACTTCACCTTTCTGAACGAGCGGTTGGCGAGGCACTACGGGATCCAGGGCGTCGAGGGTCCGGAATTCCGGCGGGTGTCGCTGAAGCCCGGGTCGGGGCGGGGCGGGGTGCTGACCCAGGGCAGCGTGCTCACCATCACCTCGGTGCCGACGCGGACGGCGCCGGTCCTTCGCGGGAAATGGATTCTGGAACAGATCCTGGGAACGCCGCCTCCGCCGCCTCCGCCCAACGTGCCCCCGATCGAGGAGGGAGCGGAGGCATCGAAGTCGGCGACCCTGCGGCAGCGGTTGGAACTGCACCGGAGCAAGGCCGAGTGCATGCCCTGTCATCAGAAGATGGACCCGCTGGGTTTTGCGCTGGAGAACTTCGACGGCATCGGGGCGTGGCGGGAGAGCGACGGCGGGGGGCCGATCGACAGCTCCGCGGAACTGCCCGGCGGACGAAAGTTCGAGGGGGCGTCCGGTCTGAAGGCGATCCTTCGGCAGCACCCCGATTTTCCGAAGGCGCTTGCCTCCAAGATGCTCACCTATGCCTTGGGCCGGGGCCTGGAGCCGGCGGATCGGCCGGCGGTGCAGGCGCTGGTGGAAACCCTGGAGAAGAATGATTTCAAGTTTTCATCCCTCCTGTTAGGAGTGGTCGAAAGCGAGCCCTTCCTGAAGCGTCAACCCGAACCCGCGAACAATGAGCAACATGCGCATCTCGATCCCTAGAAGAACCTTTCTGCGCGGCCTTGGGGCCCTGGTGGCGGTGCCGGCCCTCGAATCGTTGAGCACGGTCCGCGCCGTGGCGTCGGTCGCCGGTCCGGGAGGGGTGACTTCCGCACACCCGACCCGTCTGGCCTTCATCTATGTTCCCAACGGGGTCCACATGCCGCACTGGACGCCCGCCTACGAGGGGGCGCTCACCGAGCTGCCGCCGATCCTGGAGCCGCTGGCCGCCTTCAAGCGCGACATGCTGGTGCTCACCGGCCTCACCCACGACAAGGGTCGGGCCAACGGTGACGGTCCGGGGGACCACGCCCGGGCCGCGGCCAGCTGGCTGACCGGCTCCCAGGCCCTCAAGAGCGAGGGCTCCCAGATCCGCGCCGGCGTGTCCGTCGACCAGGTCGCCGCCGCGGCCATGGGGTCGGCGACCCGACTTCCCTCGCTCGAGATCGGCGCCGAGCCGGGCCGGCAGGCGGGCAAGTGCGACTCCGGCTACAGCTGCGCCTATTCGAACAACATCTCCTGGCGCAGCGAAGCCACCGCCATGACCAAGGAGATCAACCCGCGGGCGGTCTTCGAGCGCATGTTCGGTGGAGGCGCCGACCAGGAGAAGGCCGAGAGCCTGGCGCGCCGGATGCGGCGTCAGCGCAGCCTGCTCGATCTGGTCCACGGCGAGGCCTCCTCGCTGGCCGGCCGGGTTTCGAGCCAGGACCGGCTGAAGCTCGAGGAGTACCTGACCGCCGTGCGGGAGATCGAGCAGCGGGTGGAGCGCGCCGAGGCCGAGAGCCGCCGCGGTCCTTCCGGCGTGGTGGAGGCCGACGTGCCCGAGGGCGTTCCGCCGAGCTACGAGGAACACCTCCGTCTGCTCGCCGACATGCTGGTGCTGGCCTTTCAGACCGACACCACCCGGGTGGCGACGTACATGTTCGCCAACGAGGGCAGCAACAAGCCCTACCCGTTCATCGGGGTGAAGGACGGGCATCACACCCTGTCGCATCACGAGAACAGCCACGAGAAGCAGATGCGCATCAGCGCCATCAACCAGTTCCACACCCGGCAGCTCGCCTATTTCCTCCAGAAACTCAGGAGCACTCCGGAGGGGGATGGCAACCTTCTGGACCACTCGATGATCGTCTACGGGTCCAGCATCAGCGACGGCAACCGCCACAACCACGACGACCTGCCGATCGCCGTCTTCGGCCGGGGCGGCGGCACGCTCCTCACCGGACGGCACGTCCGGTATCCGCAGGAGACCCCCATGTGCAACCTGTTCCTGTCGCTGCTTGATCGCGTGGGCGCCGGTGCCGAGTCCTTCGGCGACAGCACCGGGCGGCTGCGTTATCTCGAGGGCTGAACCCGGGACCGACGGATGGCACTCCGTGAATCGACGCGCAGGGCGGTGGGCACCGGGTCCTTGCGCGGGAACGGGCGCGCGGCGCGGGTCGGCCGCGCCCTGTTGTCCGCGGTGATGCTGGTGGCGGCCGGCGCGGCCGTCAGCGGCCGTGTGACCGCCGCCGAGCCGCCCGAGAAGCCGGTTGCGGAGTACGCCCGCGATCTGGAGGCCGAGGACCCGAAGGTCCGGCGTGAGGCGGCGTATCAGCTCAGCCGGCCGGGGGTGAATGCGAAGCAGGCGTTGCCCCAGCTCATCAAGGCGCTCGACGACAACCAGCAGCAGGTCTGGTTCGGAGCGATCACCGCGTTGGCGAATCTGGGGCCGGACGCGGAGCCGGCGTTGCCGGCGCTCATGGCGGAATTGGAGGCGTGGCAACCGTACCGCAAGGATCGTCAGGGCGCGCAGGCGTTGTACCGGACCTCCCTGGCGCTGGGGTCCATCGGGGCTCCCGCCGTGCCGGTGCTTTCGAACGCGCTGGCCAGCGGGAAATGGCATGTGCGCGCCGGGGCGGCGAGGGCGCTGGGGTTTGCCGGGCCGGCGGCGTTGCCGGTGGTGCCGGGGCTGGTTTCGCTGCTCTCGGACGGGCGGGTCGAGGTTCGGGATTCGGTGTCGGAAACGCTGGCGCTGATGGGGCCGGCCGCGCTGGGTCCGTTGGAGGCGGCGTTTCGGGAGGCGAAGGACGGGTCCGGGAGGACGTTGGTGGTGACGGCGCTGGGGAGGTTGGGGCCGGTTGCGGCCCCGCTGGCGCCATTGATCCGGGAGACGATCCTGGAAGGCGGGGACGCGGGGTTGCGGGCGCAGGCGTTGGAGGCGTACCGGCGGGTGGCGCCGGACGCCGGGGACCTCGTGCAGGTGTTGCTTCGGGCGTGGGACGATCCGGACGACGGGGTTCGGCGGGCGGCGTATTCGGCGCTGCTTCTGGTGCGTCCGGTGGCCACGGTTCTGTTGCCGGCGGTATTGCCGCGTCTCGAGGGGTCGGATGCGTCGCAGTCGGCGCGTGTGGCCGGGTTGATTTCGGAGCTGGGACCGGACGCGGCGGCGGCATTGCCGGTGGTGGCGCGGTGTTTGAAGCGCGGCGTGGACGCCGGGAAGCCGGATCCGGCGCTGTTCGAGGCGTATGCGGCGCTGGGGTTGCCGGCGTTGGAGGCGGTGGTGGAGGAGCTTTCGGGGCGGTCGACGGAGGCGTTTGCGGAAGGCGACTGGGCGTTGGAGGTGTTGCGGCGGATGAACGTGGGGGTGCTGACGCCGCTGATGGGTTTGCTGGAGCATCCGGTGGCGGCGGTGCGCGCGGGTGGGCTGGAGGCGTTGACCGCGCTGGGGGATCGGGCGCGGGCCGCGGCGAAGCGGGTGCCCCCGTTGCTTGACGATCCGGACGGGCGGGTGCGGGCGCGGGCGTGGGAGGCGGCGGGAGCGTGCGGGGTGGCGCCGGAGGTGTTGATGACCCGGTTGGAGGCTGGATTGGGGGATGCGGAGCCCGCGGTGCGGAGGTCGGTGGTGATGGGTTTGGCGCGGTTGGGGCGTCTGGCGAAGGCCGCGGTGCCGAAGGTTGTGGAAGCGATGGGTTCCGGGGATGGGGAACTGGAGCTGGCGTCGATTCGTGCGTTGGCCTCGATGGGGCCGGAGGCGGCGCCTGCGGTGCCGGCGCTGGTGGCGAAGGCCGGGAAGGCCACCCCCGAAGTGCAGGTGGAGATTCTGGGGGCGCTGGGCGCCGTCGGTTCCGGTGTGGGTTCGGAGCTGGGGCCGATCTGGGGGCTCGGGGATGCGTCGGACGCGCGGGTGCGCCTGGCGTTCCTGGAGGCCGCGGCGGCGTTCCAGGCGGCGGGTCGCCCGGCTCTGGCGTCCATCGATCGGAGTCTCACGGATCCGATGCCCGGGATCCGTGCCGCGGCGGTGCGGGCGCGGGTCGCGGTGGATCCGGAGTCCGAGGACGGGGTGGCGGTGGCGGTCCGGGGCTTGGACGATCCGGACGGCGGGGTGCGTCGGGCGGCGGCGGAGGCGCTGGCCGGTTTGGAGGAGCGGGGGCGGCCGGGTGAGGCGCGGCTGTTTGCGATGCTGGGGGATCCGGGGGACCAGTCGGCGGCCAAGGAGGCGTTGCGGGCGATTCATCCCACCTCGTTGGAGCGGCTCTTGCAGGCGTTGGATCACGGGGACTGGGGGGTGCGCGAGATGGCGGCCGACGCGCTGGCGCGGTTGGGCAAGGAGGCGGCCGAGGCGGTTCCGGCGTTGGAGAAGCGGGTGCGCGAGGATTCCTCCGAGGAGGTGAAGCGCGCGGCGCGCCGGGCGGTGCGTAGGATCCGGGAGGGCTGATCGCGGAAGGGGGAAGGCGGGGGCGGGGGCGGGGGCGGGAGGTGTCAGCCGGGGATGCGGCGGAAGCCGACGGTGATGTCTCTTTGGAAGACTTCGCGGGCGAGGGCTCCCTTGTGGCCGGATGCAGCGATTTCGCGGGCCGGTTCGTCGGTGGCGAGCAGGGTGATCTGGAATCGATCCGGCGCGATGCGGACGGTCAGGTCGCGGACCACCTGGAGGTGGCTGCGGTCGAAGGCGTCGGCGAGGCGGAGCATGGAGGAAAGGATGCGGACGACGTGCTGTTTGTCGGGGGTGAGGCGGTGGAAGTCGCCGTGCTCGGAGCACGGGTGGGCGCGGCGGTGGTAGCGGGCGATCTGGGCGAGGAGATCGACTTCGGAGGGGTCGAGGCTGGACCAGGACTGTTTGCGGATGATGCGGGCGGAGAGTTTGTGGTGACCGCTGCCGCGGCGGCTTGCGGGCCAGCCGATGTCATGGAGGCAACCGGCGCCCTCGAGGAGGATGCGTTCCGGGGTGCCGAGGGCGTGGACGGGATGGAGTTCGTCGAAGAGGCGGAGGGCGAGGAAGGCGACGTGGGCCGTGTGTTGGGGCTCGGGTTCGAGCCGGGCCATGGCGGCGCGCAATTCGAAGGCTGCGGCGACGGGGTTCATCACGGGTCCAGCAGGGCGGCGAAGCGGAGGCCCCGGGTGCTGGGACGGACGGCGGGAAGGTCGAAGGCCCTGAGCAGGGCCTCGTAGATGGCGGCGCCGGTGAGGATGACATCGGCGCGTTCCGGGGGGAGGCCGGGGATGCGTCGGCGATCGGCGAGGGGCAGGGCCCAGAGGCGTTCGGTCCATGCCTCCAGGCGCGTCCGTTCGAGGCGGGTGGCATCGATGCGGGCGCGGTCGTAGTCGGCGAGGGCGAGGGTCATGCAGGCGAGGACGGAGGCGGTGCCGCCGACGCCGACGAACGCCGGGTGGACGCCCTCGGGACCGGGCCAGGAGGGTCCCATGGCGGGGAGGACGTGCTGTTCGATCCAGGCGTCGAGGTGGGCGCGGCAGCGGGGCAGTTCGGAGGGGTCGGGGTCGGAGGTGATCCGGAGGTCCTCCATGAGGCGCACCGCGCCGAGGGGGAAGCTGTGGGCGAGGCGTCGTTGGCCGGCGGTGCCGAGGATCAGTTCGGTGGAGCCGCCGCCGACATCGGCGACGAGGAGGGAGGCGGCGGCGAGGTCGGGGAAGGTGCAGACCCCGCGGAAGGCGAGGTCGGCCTCGACGGGCCCTGGGATGATTTCGACCTCGGTTTGGGCGACGGCGCGGACGGTGTCGAGGAACTCGGCCTGGTTGAGGGCCTCGCGGGCGGCGGCGGTGGCGATGACGCGGAGGCGGGCGGGGTTGAAGCGGCGGGCGTCGGCGATGAAGGAGGCGACGGCGTGGGCGGTGCGTTCGATGGCGGCGGGTTGGAGGCGGCGGGACTGGAAGAAGCCTTCGCCGAGGCGGGTCTGGGTGCCGGTTTCGAGCAGGGGATCGACGACGGGACCGCGGACGTTGGCGACGAGCAGTTTGACGGAATTGGAGCCGATATCGATGACTGCCCGGCGTTCGCCCTGGGGTTGGGAGTTGGGCGGTGGTGGGGGGGTGGAGGGGGGCTGCATGCTCGGTCGGGTGGGGCTAGGACTTGGAGCCCTCCCTGGCGAGGGCTGCGGCCCCGGTGATGCCGGCGTGGTCGCCGAGGCTGCTGGCCACGATCTCGACGCCCTTGATGGAACCGGGCATGGCGTAGTCCTTCGCCGTTTCGACGATGATGGACATCATGTCGTCCTCGAGGGCGTCGATGACGCCGCCGCCGAGCACGATGTATTCGGGGTTGATGAGGTTGATGATGTTGCCGACGGCGATGCCGGTGTACTCGGCGGCCTCCTCGACCACCTTCTCGACCAGTTTGTCGCCCTTGCGGATGGCCTTGCGCAGGTCGCCGCTGCGGAGGTCGTCGAGGTCGTGGCCGAGCATGTCGACGAGCAGGGTTTTCTGGCCGTCCTTCACCGCGTTCTGGATGCGGCGGAAGATGGCGGTACGGCTGGCGAGCGCCTCGAAGCAGCCCTTGTTGCCGCAGCCGCATTTCGGACCGCCGACCTCGAGGACCATGTGGCCGATCTCGCCGGCGGTGCGGTTGAAGCCGCTGAAGAGTTTGCCGTCGATGATGATGCCGGCGCCGATTCCGGTGCCGAGGAAGATGCCGACCATGTGCCTGGGTTTGGCGCCCAGCTCGGCCACGTGCACGCCGAGGGTGCAGACGTTGCAGTCGTTTTCGACGAAGACGGGCAGGTCGAGGTGTTTCTCGAGGTCTTTCTTGAGGGTGACGCCCTCCCAACCCGGGAGGTTGGGGGAGAAGAGGACGCGGCCTTCGGAGGAATCGATGGAGCCCGGGGCGCCGATGCCGATGGACCGGACCGCCTTGAGGTCCAGATCGGCCTCGTCGATGGCGTCGCGGATGGTGCGTGCGACCCGTTCGATGACGACCTTGGGGCCGCGGTCGGCCTTGGTGCTGCTCTTGGCGGTGGCGACCAGTTTGAGTTGGGGGGTGAAGATTCCGGCGAGGATCTTGGTGCCGCCCAAGTCGACGCCGACGTGAAATGATTTTTGGCTGCCTTCGGCCATGGTGAGCGTGCCTGGGTGGGTTTGCGGAGGTTGGGGATCCGGTCCGCTGCGGCACACGGGTGCTGGGCTGATAGACCAGAAAGCCGACGGGGGGTCAAACGGTTAATCGGGCGGGGCCGCGGGCATGGGAGGGATGGGCGGGCGGCTCGTTGGTTATTGCGACGGGTTCGGGGTTTGGGGGCGGGCTGCCGCGGGGCGCGGGGAGACCGGCCAGTCGGCGGAATCAACGCGCAGGGTGGTGAGCTGGGCGGTGAGGCGTTGGACGACCGCCGGGTGGGTCTCGGCGAGGTCGCGGGTTTCGCCGGGGTCGGCCTGGAGATCGTAAAGTTCCGGGGCGAGGGAGGGGTCGCGGCGCACGAGTTTCCAGTCGCCGTCGCGGATGGCCTGTTTGAAGCCGCCCTCGTGGAACTCCCAGTAGAGCGGCTGGCTTCTTTGGAGGGTTTCGGAGCCGTGAAGCACGGGGAGGAGGCTGACGCCGTCGAGGCCGTCGGGGGCTGGGCGATTGGCGATGGCCAGGGCGGTGGGGAAGAAGTCGGGGAACCAGCCGACGGTAGGGGAGACGGAGCCTGCGGGGATGCGGCCGGGCCAGCGGGCGATGAAGGGGACGCGGATGCCGCCCTCGTAGAGGTCGCGTTTGATGCCGCGGAGGGGGCCGTTGGAGTCGTTGAACTCCGGGTTGGTTCCGGCCTCGCGGTGGGGGCCGTTGTCGGAGGTGAAGAGGAAGAGGGTGCGTTCGCGGAGGCCGAGGTCGTCGATGAGGTCGAGCAGGCGGCCGACATCGCGGTCGAGGCGGTCGATCATGGCGGCGTGGGCGCGCTGGGGCTGGGGCCAGTCGGTCTGATGTTCGTAGGGGCCGAGGTGGGGAACCTCCATGCCGTTGGTGCCGGCCTCGTTGTTGGCGTGGGGGAGGGTGACGGCGAGGAAGAGGAAGAAGGGCCGTTCGCGGTTTTTGCGGACGAAGGCAAAGGCCTCCTCGGTGATGAGGTCGTGGCTGTAGACGGCCTTGTTGGAGGAGGCGCCCGCGCCCTGCGGGGTTTCGTTGGGGACGACGTTGGGGAGGGGGACGCGCTGTTGATCGCGCCAGAGGAACGTCGGGTAGTAATTGTGGGCGTGGGTCTGGTTGAGGTAGCCGAAGAAGCTGTCGAAGCCGTGGCGGCCCGGGAGGCCGGACTCGGCGGGGCCGACGTCGCCGAGGCCCCATTTTCCGAAGAGGCCGGTCGTGTAGCCGGCGTTCCGCAGGGCGGTGGCCACGGTGAGGTCGGTATCGCGGAGAGCCTGGGCGACGGGGTTGTGGCGACCGGCGTTGCCGCGGACGCGGCAATGGCCGGTGTGCAGGCCCTGCATGAGGGCCGAGCGGGACGGGGCGCAGACGGTTGCGCCGGCGTAGAACTGGGTGAAACGCATGCCCTCGGAGGCCATGCGATCCAGGCGCGGCGTGCGGATGCGCTTCTGCCCGTAGCACCCGAGGTCGCCGTAGCCGAGGTCGTCGGCCAGCACGAGCACGATATTCGGCCGGTCGACGCGGGCCGGGTCCGGGCCTGGCGCGGGCAGGGCATCCGGCGCGGGCAGGCCGAGGGCAACGAGCAGGATCGCGATCAGGCGGCGCATGGAAGGGGGGTGGACTCGGGGGCGGCGCGGCGGGGGACGGGACCTGAGCCTAGCGGAGCCCGAGCAATTCGACCTCGAAGACGAGGGTGGCGTTGGGGGGGATGGCCCCCGGGTAGCCCGCGGCGCCGTAGGCCAGCTCGGGCGGCAGTGTCATGCGGACCTTGTCCCCGACCTTCATGGTTGCGACGCCCTGATCCCAACCGGCGATGACCTGTCCGGCGCCGATGACGAACTCGAACGGTTCGTTGCGATCGACCGAACTGTCGAACTTGCCGCCATCGGTGAACCAGCCGGTGTAGTGAACGCGCGCGGTCTGGCCGGGGCGGGCGGCGGGACCGGTGCCGGCGGTGAGGGTTTCGATTTTGAGGGGCGCGGAAGGCATGGGCGACTCTCGCCCTGCGGGGATGGCCGGGTCAACCGGCCATTCCTCGGCGGGCTCGAAGCGACGGCCTGCCGGGAGCTGCCGGTGGGAGGCGGGCGGAGGGATGGACCCGAAAGGGGAATGGTGGAGCGTCGGGTGATGATGGACGCTGGGATGACGTTCCGGGGAGGACGGCTTTTAGGAGGGCCGTCGGACCGGGGATCGGAACAAGCACAAGCACATCCATGAGTCAGATCTCGAAGCTGGGTATGAATTGGAACGACAGGAAGGCATGGAACGGGCGCCGGTTGGGGTTGCTGCTCGGCGCGGCGGTGGCCGGGGCGATGATGACGTCCGGCGTGCCGGCGAAGGCCGACGAGGCGCGGGACGCGCGGCTGCCGGGGCCGGTGATTTCCGGCCTGGGCGACTGGCATCATCCGGTGACCACCCGGGACCGCAGGGCGCAGGCGTATTTCGACCAGGGTTTGAGGCTGCTGTTCGGGTTCAACCACAAGGAGGCCATCCGCGCCTTCCGGTCGGCGGCGGTCCTGGATCCGGAGTGCGCGATGGCGCACTGGGGTGTGGCGTATGCGTACGGGCCGCACGTGAACCGGCCGATGACGCCGGAGGACAACGCCGAGGCCTGGGCGGCGTTGCAGCGGGCCGTGGGGTTGCGCGAGCGTGTTGGCGCCAGCGAGCGCGCCTACATCGACGCCCTGCAGGCGAGGTATCGGTCGGAGCATCGGGACGATCGCGGGGAGCTCGATCGGGCGTTTGCCGACGCGATGCGCAAGGTGGTGGAGGCCTATCCGGATGACGCCGACGCGCGCACCCTGTTCGCCGAGTCCCTGATGAACACGATGCCGTGGGACTACTGGGTGAACGACCGGACCCCCAGGCCCAAGCCGGAGACCGAGGAGGTGATGGCGGCCCTGCGGCAGGTTCTGGCCGTCGCACCCGAGCATCCGGGGGCGAACCATTTCTACATCCACGCCGTGGAAGCCGGGCCGAATCCGGAGCTGGGGCTGCCGTCGGCGGACCGGTTGGCGGTGTACGCCCCCGGTTCCGGGCATCTCGTGCACATGGCGTCGCACATCTACATGCGGGTCGGGCAGTACGCCGACGCCGTTGATGTGAATCTGCGGGCGGTGAAGGCGGACCGTGACTACATCCGGCAGTGTCGGGCGCAGGGCTTTTATGTGGGCGTCTATTACCCGCACAACATGCATTTCCTGTGGTGGGCGCAGTTGTTCAACGGCAGGAGCGGGGAGGCGTTGAAGACCGCACGCAAGGCGGCGCGGTACGCCAACGACAACTTCTGTGGTCCGAGCAAGGTGCTGGAAGGTCCGCGGCTGCGGCATCTTCCGTGGGTGACGGCGCTGCGGTTCGGCATGTGGGAGGCCGTGCTGGCGGAGCCGAAGCCGGCGGCGACGAACGACTTCGCGGTGGATCGGGCGATGTGGCATTTCGCGCGGGGTCTGGCGCTGGCGTCGACGGGGCGCGGTGAGGAGGCGGGGTTGGAGCACGAGGCGCTGGTGGGCATTGTGAACGATCCGGCCACGGCGGCGTTGGATTCGCCGGTGTTCCCGGCCTCCTCCGTGCTCAAGGTTGCGGAGGCCTGGCTTGGGGGGCGGGTGGCGGGTGCGAGGGGCGACCGCGAGCGGATGATCCGGGAGCTTGGCCGTGCGAAGGAACTCGAGGATGCGATGCCGTACATGGAGCCCTCGTACTGGCCGTTTCCGGTGCGGCCTGCGCTGGGGGCGGCGCTGTTGACCGTCGGGGATGCGGCTGGGGCGGAGGCGGTGTTCCGCGAGGACCTTGCGAAGTGGCCGCGGAACGGGTGGGGACTGCTCGGGCTGGAGCGGAGTCTGCGTGCGCAGGGGCGTCAGGAGGCGGCGGCGCAGGTGACCCGGCAATTCGAGCAGGCCTGGCAGCGGGCGGATCGTCCGCTCGACATCGCCTGGTTCTGAACCTGTCCGGCCGGGGGGCGACCTCGGTTTGCACGCGGGCGCGGTGGGGAACAACCCCCGCCGCGCCCTTTGCTTTTGGCGGCGTGGCGCGCCGTCGGTGAAATGGATGGATACGGGGTGTTGATCGCGGTCCGCGGCCGGTGTCTCGACATCCGTGGGGAGGCGGGTCTAGGGTCTCGGCCGTGGACCCCCGCTGTGAACCGTTCTTCGGGGTGCCTGGTGCGTGGGGCGAAGCGTGGGGGGCGGACCGGGCCGGGTTCGGTTGGCCTGTGTGGCCCGGCGGCGGCGGCCGCGGGCGCAGACGCGGTGGGAGCACCGGGCTGCGTCAGGGTTCCCGAGGTTGGTTGACCGGACGCGCAACACCATGATCACCCCATTGCATTCACGGTTGGATTTCGAGGCGGGCCGGATCGAGGGCGGGGATTTCCTGGAGCGCCGGCTTTCGGATCTGCGGGGTTATTTTGCGGATGGCGCGGCGCATGCCGAGGCGGTGGAGCGCGGGGATCCGCTGGTGTACACGGTGTCCTCGATGGTGGGGGCGACGGGCGATGGGGCGCTTCACTATTCGCTGGTGGTGCTCATGCCGGGGCGGGTGGGGCGGGAGTACTACATGACCAAGGGGCATTACCACGCCTGGCGGCCGGCGGCGGAGGTCTACCTGGGGGTGCGGGGCGAGGGGGTGATGCTGTTGGAGGAACAGGAGAGCGGGCTGAGTCGGTTGTTGCCGTTGCGCAGGAACGAGGCGGTGTACGTGCCCGGGCACACCGCGCACCGCACCGTGAACACCGGTGACGGGCCGCTGGTGTTCCTCGGCGTTTATCCGGCGGAGGCCGGGCATGATTACGCCGCCATCGCCGCCCGGAACTTCCGGTGTGTGGTCTGCGAGCACGACGGTTCGCCGGCGATGGTGGATCGGTTGGAGTTCCGTCCCCGGGCCTAGCCCGAAATCCCCGGGCTAGACGGTTCGCGGAACGCGCGGTCGGGAGGTGTGGGTCTGGGCGTGCGCGGGGGCGTGGGCGGGGGTGCCGAGGCCTGAACCACATCGTCGGCGAGGCGGGTCCTCCGTGGGTGACTCCAAATCGCATCCGACCCACCACGGAGGCTGACAAGGGTTGCCGACCCGTCGCACCATGTCGGGCATGATCACGATCGGGTTACGACAGCGAGGGGCTGGCCGTGGCGGGCGGCGGGCCGAAGGACATCGTGCCGGGACCTCCTGCCGGCGGGGCGGCATTTCGGGCGAGGCCCGTCCCGGGCGGGTTGCCATGAGCGTGCTGACGGCGCTCACGTTGGTCCTGATGCTGGCCGGCGCGCGGGGTGCGGGGGCGCAGGATGTGCTCACGCCGGCCGGGGTGGCTTCGTTGCGCATGGTGACCGCGGCGGTGATCTCGCCGGACGGAAGCAAGGTTGCGTACCAGCTTTCCCAGCCCCGAAAGCCCGGCGTGGATGACGACGGGGAGCCGTGGACCGAGCTGTGGGTGTTGGACGTGGCCCGCGACACCCGACGGCCGTTCGTGACCGGGAAGGGTTCGGTGGGGCAGATCGGGTGGACCCCGGACGGCAGCCAGATCGCGTTCCTGGCCCGGCGCGGGGAGGACAAGGTCCGGGGGCTGTACTGCATTCCGATTGACGGCGGTGAGGCGCGGCTGGCGGTGGCGCTGAAGAGCGACATCTCGGGGTACAGCTTCTCCGGTGACGGAACGCAGGTGGCGTTGCTGGCGGTGGAGCCGGAGGACGAGGCGGTGCGGAAGGTCAAGGACAAGGGGTTCCGGCAGGAGATCTACGAGGAGGACCGGAGGTTCACCCGTGTCTGGGTGGCGAGGCCGTTCGACACCCTGGCGAAGGATCCGGCCCCGCTGCCGGTGAAGGGATCGGTTCGCCAGGTGCGGTGGAGTCCCGTGGACCAGCGTCTGGCGCTTGCGGTGACCCCGACCCCGCTGGTGGACGACGGCCTGATGCGGCAGAGGATCGTCATTGTGGACGCGGGCACGGGTGCGGAACTGGGGGCGGTGGAGCACGCGGGGAAGCTCGAGGGATTGGAGTGGAGTCCGGACGGCGCGCACCTTGCGTTCCTGGGAGGCGAGGATCTTCATGATCCGTCGGGGGGGCGGTTGTTCCTGGTGTCGGGGCAGGGTGGGGCGCCGAAGGATTTGATGCCGGGGATCCTGGCGGATGCCTCGGGCATTGCCTGGCGGGACGCGGAGCGGATCTGGGTGCTGGTGGCGGAGGGCGTGCGGACCTCGGTGCGCGAGGTCGGCCTTTCCGGTTCGCCCGCGCCCGTTTGGGTGACGCCGGCGGGCGGTCCGGCGGCGACGGCCCTGAGTGTGGCGGCACGGACCGGGGGGCTGGCGTTGGTGGGGTCGACGGCGGCGCATCCGGCGGAGGTGTTCGTGCGGAACCCGGACGGGACGCTGGGGAGGCGGACCGACAGCAACCCCTGGCTTGCGGGGGTCCGGTTGGCGCCGCAGGAAGTGGTGCGGCACCGAGCGAAGGACGGGCTCGAGCTCGAGGGGATTCTGATTCGGCCGTTGGACGCGCCGGCTGGCGGGAAGGTGCCGTTGATCCTTGCGGTTCACGGGGGACCGGAGGCGCACGTCAGCGACGGTTGGCTGACCAGCTACAGCCTGCCGGGCCAGGTGGCCGCGGCTCGTGGGTTTGCGGTGTTTTATCCGAACTACCGCGGCAGCACCGGGCGCGGGGTTGCGTTCTCGAAGCTCGGCCAGGGCGATGCCGCGGGGAAGGAGTTCGACGATCTCGTGGACGCGGTGGATCACCTCATCGCGATCGGGTTGGTGGACGCCGCGAAGGTCGGGGTGACCGGTGGATCGTACGGGGGTTACGCCACGGCCTGGTGCGGGACCCGTTTCTCGGAGCGGTTCGCCGCCGGGGTGATGTTCGTGGGCATCAGCGACAAGATCTCCAAGACCGGCACGACCGACATCGCGGACGAGGAGTATCTGGTGCATGCCCGCAAGCGGCCGTGGGAGGACTGGCAGTTCCTGCTGGAGCGGAGTCCCATCTATCACGCCGGGAATTCCCGGACCCCGATGCTGATCCTGCACGGGGCGGACGACCCGCGGGTGCATCCCGGTCAGTCGATGGAGATGTACCGTCATCTCAAGCTGCGGAGCCAGGCCCCGGTGCGGCTGGTGCTTTACCCGGGCGAGGGCCATGGCAATCGGAAGGCGGCGTCGCGTTACGACTATCACCTTCGGATGCTTCAGTGGTTCGAGCGGTACCTCATGAACGGGGGAGGCGAGATGCCGGCGATGACGCTGGATTACGACTTCCCGAAGGCGTCGAAGTAGGGCGCCGGCGCATGGAACGAAGCCTTCCTGGCCAGCCGGTGGGAACCGCGCTGCCCGGCTGGCGGCCACCGCCGCGGCCGGTCGGGGAGGTGCTCGCCGGGCTGCACTGCCGGCTGGAACCGCTGGATCCGGACCGCCACGGACCGTCGTTGTACCGGGAGAACCAGCGGGATACGGAGGGGCGGATGTGGACCTACCTTCCGTACGGGCCCTTCGGCGGTTGGGAGGAGTACCGCGCCTGGCTCGGGGGCATGGCCGGCAGGGCGGACCCGCTGTTCCACGCCGTCATCGAGCCACGGAGCGGGGAGGCGCACGGGTTGGCCGCGTTCCTGCGGATCGATCCCGCGCACGGCTGCATCGAGATCGGCCATCTCGCCTGGGCGCCGGCGCTGCAGCGGACCGCGGCGGCGACGGAGGCGATTCACCTGATGCTGCGGCACGTGTTCGCCCTCGGATACCGGCGGTGCGAGTGGAAGTGCGATTCGTTGAACCAACCGTCGCGGCGGGCCGCGGAACGGTTCGGGTTCACCCACGAAGGGGTGTTTCGTCAGGCCGCGGTGGTGAAGGGCCGCAACCGCGACACGGCCTGGTATTCGATCCTCGACCGCGAATGGCCGGGGTTGAACCGGGCCTTCGAGGCATGGCTGGCGCCGTCGAACTTCGATGCCGCCGGCCGCCAGCGCACGGGGTTGGAGGCCCTGCGCCGGGCAGGGTGAGAGGTTGTTGAGGGTCCGGCAGGAGGAAGGGGATGGGGATGGAGAAAAGGCCGCCGGAGGCGGTTGCCTCGGCGGCCCTCGTGGCTGGCAGGCACGCGGCGCGGGTCAGTAGCCGATGATCAGGTTGGCGCCCTGGAGGCTGATGGACCGGATGGAGATCTGGGTTGAACCCCGGATCCGGTAGAACCTGGCGTTGCCGGATCGCGGAACGGTGATGGTCCTGGCGGGTTCGTTCAGCACGGTGCCGGACTCGAGGGTGTAGGGCCCGTTCACCGTCGCCGAGCCGTGGAGTTCGATGCCCGGGGCCGACCTGGAGAGGGGCAGGCAGGTGCCGGCGCCGCCACCAGTCAGCGGGGGGCCGTCGGGGGTCGGGCCGCCGAGCGCGGCCACCTCCGCGTCGCTGAGGGCGACGTTTCGGAACTGGATCGCGCTCACGTAGGCGGAACTCTGTTCGTTGTCGTCACCGTCATTGAACATGAGGATCTCGGGGGGCAGGGAATAGCGGCCGTCGACGTTGGCGCCGTCGCCGCTGGGGTCCTCGCGGTGTTTGACGCCGTTGATGTATTTGGCGAAGCGCTTGGGGTTGGCGGACATGTCGGTGACGAAGACGACGCGGGCCCAGGCATGGCGCTGGTGGCTGTTGGCGGGGTTGATGCCGTCGTAGTTGGAGCAGCAGCCCTTGCCGTAGGAGCCGTCGGACGCGCGCCAGAAGAGGTCGGCGTCGTTGTTCTGGTCGAGGTCGTGGGTACGGAAGACGGTGCCGAAGCCGTGACCCTCGCCCCAGTAGAGGTCCATGACCAGGGTCCAGACATTGGCGTTGTTGCCGCCGCCGTTGGCCGGGATGCCGGGCTTGATGCGCAGGCCGGTGCGGCGGAAGTCCTCGCCGTTGTCGTTCCTGGGGATGGCGAGGAATCGGACCGGTTGGCCGTCGATGCCGGGGATGTCGGCGTGATCGCCCTGGCCGCTGGTGCCGAAGGAGTAGTGGGACGCGAGGCTGTTGTCGATGAAGGTGGCGGCGGAGCCGACGGTGGCCTGGAGGGAGTCGGAGAAGTCCCAGTGTCCCTTGATGGTGGGCGAGACGGTGTTGGGTTCGGGGATGCCTGCCGCGGAGGGGCCTCCCAGGGCGGCGACCTCGGCGTCGCTGAGGGCGACCGGGCGGAACTGCATGGAGTTCACCAGGACGGTGCTCTGTTCATTGTCGTCACCGTCATTGAACATGAGGATCTCGGGGGGCAGGGAATAGCGGCCGTCGACGTTGGCGCCGTCGCCGCTGGGGTCCTCGCGGTGTTTGACGCCGTTGATGTATTTGGCGAAGCGCTTGGGGTTGGCGGACATGTCGGTGACGAAGACGACGCGGGCCCAGGCATGGCGCTGGTGGCTGTTGGCGGGGTTGATGCCGTCGTAGTTGGAGCAGCAGCCCTTGCCGTAGGAGCCGTCGGACGCGCGCCAGAAGAGGTCGGCGTCGTTGTTCTGGTCGAGGTCGTGGGTACGGAAGACGGTGCCGAAGCCGTGACCCTCGCCCCAGTAGAGGTCCATGACCAGGGTCCAGACATTGGCGTTGTTGCCGCCGCCGTTGGCCGGGATGCCGGGCTTGATGCGCAGGCCGGTGCGGCGGAAGTCCTCGCCGTTGTCGTTCCTGGGGATGGCGAGGAACTGGACCGGTTGGCCGTCGATGCCCGGGACATCGGCGAAGTCCCCCTGGCCGCTGGTGCCGAAGGCGTAATGGCCGGACAGGGAGGGATCGATGAACTCGGCGGCCGAACCGGTTCGGGGGGCGAGGTTGCCGTTGAACTCCCAGTGGGCGGAGACGCCGGAGTTGCCGGGGGACGGTTGGCCGCCGGTGGTGTCGCAGGGTCCGGGGGAGGTGGAGAAGGACCAGGCACCGGAGACGGCGTTTCCGGCGCTGTCGGTGAAGGCAAGGGAGATGTCGTAGGTGTCGGCGGGGATGCTGCCCGGGTGCTGGTAGCGGACGGTCGTCAGCTTGCCGGCCTTGGTGACGACCGGGGTGAGGGGGGCGTCATGGACGGTGAGTCGGATGGAGTCGGCGTTGACGGTGGTGTTTTCCTCGGTGATGACAATCTGGACGTCCAGTTGGGCAGCCACGCCGGTTTCGCCCGGGGCGGGGGAGACGCTGCTCACATACGGGGCTGCGTTGCCGATGCGGTCGCGGTAGGCGCGGATGTGGCCGGGGGTGTCGCGGTCGTTGACGAGGATGCGGTTGCCTGCGGCGTCGATGGAAAAGAATTCGCAATGGGCGTCGCCGGCGGCTTCGTACCAGACGAGGCGCACGCCGTAGATGCCGGCCTCCTCGACAAGGAAGGAGAAGGTGTGGTCGGCGACGCCGTTGAAGTGGCCGACCAGGGGATTGGTGGCGTCGCGGGGATCGCCGCCGACGAAGACGCCGAAGCCGTCGTCGCTGCGCACGCCGAGGGTCACGACACCGGCTGGGAGGTCGAGGTAGGTGACGGCTTCGACGACGAAGTTGTCGAAGATGTTGTTTCCGTCGGGGTCGAATCCCGGGTAGCCGGGGATCGGGTCATCAACGGGGAAGTGGCCGGCACCGATCTGGTCATCGTCCCAGTTGACGGTGGTGAGGTCGAAGGTGCCGGCGGTGGCCTGGGAGAGGTCGGCGAGGTTGTCGCCGGAGAGGCCGTTGAGTTGGCGGATGGCGGTGGTGACGCTGCTGGGGGCGGGCGAGGTGACCTGGTGGGCGCGGGCCTTGAAGCCGCTGGATGCGGTGTTGACGGAGCCCTGCCGGGCCTTGGCGGAGGCGGGGATGGTGATGTAGTCGGCGACGGTGAAGTCGAAGGCGAAGGTCCTGGAGGTGTCGTAGGTCAGGACGACGCGGTGGGTGGAACCGGCGGGAAGGAAGCCGGGCGGGTCGTAGGTGATGGTGCGGGTGTTGCCGGAGCTCGAGACGTTGGGGGTGACCGCGGAGCCGTCGAAGGTCATTTGGACGGTGGTGGACGCGAGGTTTTCCACGGTGATGGACACCAGGGCATCGGCGGGAGCGTTTTGTGCGGCGGGGGATTTTGCGGAGACGAAGGCGGTGGAACCGACGGTGGAGGTGGTGATGTCGACATCATCAATCCAGTGATTGTTGCGGATGGCGGCGGTCAGTTCGGCGGTGCCGGCGCCCCATCCGAACTGGCCGGCGATGGGGGTGTAGCCGATGCCCAGGTTGTCGATGACCTTGGTGCCGTCGTACGTGACGTCGAGGGTGCCGTCGGCATCGACGCGGACTTCGACATTGGCGAAGCGGGTGGCGGTGGAATTGGGCGGGTAGGTTTGGATGCCGCGGAACGGTTGGGCGGCGACCTTGGCGCCGGCGACCTTGACGATGATGCCGGGGGCGTCGCCGGGGTCGTTGCCCTCGGCGTTGAAGCCGGCGAGGTTGTCGATGGTGTCGAAGGAGATGGTGAGTCCGCGGGTCGTGCCGCCGCCTTCGCGGAACACCTCGGTTCCGAGGTCGGGGGCGAGAACGAAGCTGAAGCCTTGGGCGCCGAGGGCGCTGCCACCGCCGACCGCGGCCTTGAATCGTGCGGTGAAGGACTGGATCGCCGCGCCGTTGTTGAAGTCGGGGAGGATGTAGGAGCCGTTCTGCGGAAGCGGTTTGGCGGGGTCGGCGGGCGGGAGATCGGCGAGGTCGGTCAGTTTGAGAACGCCGTCCTCGACCTCAGCGATGCCGAGGGGGATGCCGCCGGGATCGGAGGCAAAGTCGGAGGTGAAGGTTGCGGCGGGGAGCGGGGCGGTGAGCAGGGCGAGGCCGGCGGTGATGGCGGCGAGAAGGGGGACGCCATGCGGGGGCAGGACCTTCCTGGGCAGTCGGGGGTGTTGGCTCATGGTTGCGGCTTGGGGTGAACCGAGAGATCCGGAAGCCACGAACGCCGTCGGGGGCGCGAGCGTGGAGCATCCGGAGATCGGGTTGTTTGGAGGCTGCACCCCGGCCGGGTTGACCGCACGAAGAGCGGGACACGCACACCGCGGGTGGGTGTGCTGGGCGCTCCGGGGACGCACCAGGCGCCCAAGCGGTGCCTAAGACGGGGTGATGCAAACAGGTAGCGGATGGAATGAGCCGGAGGCAAGCCGTTTTTCCCGGTCATCGTTTGGCCGGAAGGATTGGGCTTTCTGGGGGACGGTGTCGGGCTCAGTTTTTGGGCGAGCTATGCAGGTGAGTGAGAGCGAGAACCGCGGGGTGGGTGGCGTCGGGGCCGGGGCCGGGGTTGGGGTTCCCGGGGGTGGAGGTGGCCGGTGATCGCGCGGGTGGCCCTGGATCTGGCGCTGCGGAAGGAGTTCGACTACGCGGTGCCGGCGGATCTGGAGGGGCGTTTGGAGGTGGGGGCTCGGGTGAAGGTGCCGTTCGGGCGGCGGGAGATCCTGGGAAGTGTGGTGGCGCTGGTGGAGAGCTCGCCGCAGACGAATCTGCGGGAAATCAAGGCGGTGGTGGGGCGCCAGGCGCAGTTGACCGCGTCGGTGCTGGAGCTGGCGCGCTGGATGGCGGGGTACTACTGCTGTCCGCTGGAGACGGCGCTGAAGAGTGTGCTGCCGGAGGCGGTGCGTCAGGAGCAGGAGGGCTGGCGCGAGCGCCTGACCGTGAGGGTGGCCGCAGCACAGGGCGAGCCGCCGGAGCTGACCAAGCGGCAGCGGGAAGTGCTGGCGATCCTGGAGGAATGGCGGGAGCTGCCGTTGCAGGAGCTCTTGAAGCTCGCGGAGACGACCGCGGACACCGTCCGGCGGCTGGAGGACAAGGGACTGGTGGCGATCCGGAGCGAGGTGTCGGAGCGGGATCCTTACGGCGACGAGACCTTTGTGGCGACGCAACCGCTCGCGTTGAACCCGGAGCAATCGGCCGCGCTGGGGGCGGTGGTGGGGGCGTTGGACGGCGGGGCGGGGCCCTCGGTGTTCCTGCTGCACGGCGTGACCGGGTCGGGGAAGACCGAGGTCTATCTGCAGGCGTTGGCGCATGCGCTGGCGCAGGGGCGCGGGGCGATCGTGCTGGTGCCGGAGATTTCGCTGACCCCGCAGACCGTGGAGCGGTTCAAGTCACGGTTTCAGCATGGGGCGAACCGGACGATGGTGGCGGTGCTGCACAGTCACCTTTCGGCGGGGGAACGCCATGACGAGTGGCAGAAGATCCGCCAGGGCCGGGCGCGGATTGTGATCGGGGCGCGGTCGGCGGTGTTCGCGCCGGTGGAACGGCTGGGGTTGATCGTCGTGGATGAGGAGCACGAGGCCTCGTACAAGCAGGGGGAGGCGCCGAGGTATCACGCGAGGGACGTTGCGGTGGTGCGGGCCGCGCGCGAGGGGGCGGTGGTGGTGCTCGGTTCGGCGACGCCGTCCATGGAGAGCTATCATCATGCGCGGTCCGGGAAGTACCGGCTGCTGGAGCTGCCGCATCGTGCGGACGCGGCGAAGCTGCCGGTGGTGCGCGTGGTGGACATGAGGACCGAGGCGCGGAAGCAGAAGGGGCCGCCGGTGTTTTCGCACCTGCTGCACGAGGCGATCCTGCAGCGGTTGGAGCGGCGGGAGCAGACGATGCTGTTCCTGAACCGGCGGGGGTATTCGACCTCGCTGCAATGTCCATTGTGCGGGTATGTGGCCGGGTGCCCGAACTGCTCGGTCTCCCTGACCTACCACCGCCAGCGGCAGCGCCTCTGCTGCCATGTCTGCGGGCACGAGGAGGCGGTGCCGTCGGAGTGCCCGGATCCCAAGTGCCGGAATCCCGGGATCCGCTACGCGGGTCTGGGGACCGAACGCCTGGAGGAGGCGCTGGCCCGACAGTTTGCCAAGGCGCGGGTGGCGCGCATGGACTCGGACACCCTGCAACGGAAGTCGGATTACCGGCGGGTGCTGACGGATTTTCGGAGCGGGCGGATCGACATCCTGGTGGGCACCCAGATGATCGCGAAGGGCCTGCATTTCCCCAACGTGACGCTCGTGGGGATCGTCTACGCGGACCTTGGGTTGCACCTGCCGGATTTCCGGGCGGGGGAGCGGACCTTTCAGTTGCTGACGCAGGTGTCGGGGCGGGCGGGGCGTGGGGACATCGAGGGGGAGGTGATCGTGCAGGCCTTCACGCCGTTCCATCCGGCGATCCAGTATGCGCGACGTCACGATTACCTGGGGTTTTACGATCAGGAGATCGAGTTCCGGCAGGCGCTGGGGTATCCGCCGTTCGCACGGGTGGCGTTGGTGACCCTGCGGGGGCGGAACGAGGAGAAGGTCCAGTTCAGCGCCGACCACGTGAGGAAGGAACTCGAGCGGGTGCTGGTGGGGTTCCGGGACCTCATCATCGCGGGGCCGGGTCCGGCGCCGCTGGCACGGGCGGAGACGTTCTACCGGTACCAGGTGATGCTGCGCACGCGGGCCATGAGCCGGCTGGCGTCGATGCTGGATCCGTGGGTTCAGGGGCTCACGCTGCCGGAGGATATCCGGCTCAGCCTGGACATCGACCCCGTGGACCTGCTGTGACGGCAATGCAGCAAAACCGCATTTCGACCAAACCTGACGACTCGCCCCTGGGTCTCCGCGGCTCGCCCCGGGACGGCATCCACCTCGTCCTTCAGTTGCAGTCCGAGACCGGGGTTGCGGGCTTCGTACCACGCAACCGCTTCGCCGAGTTCAAGCCGTGCGAGCGGCCTGAAGAGGACGCTGAAACTCATCCCCGTGGGGCGTGAGTCCGTTCCAGCTCCGTCCGGATCTGGTTCCAAGGAATGGCGGCCTGGGGTTTCCGGCGGTGTTCCTCCACGCGCCGATCCAGTTCCCCGGCCTGGGCTCCGGACAAAGGCGGCTCATACCCGGCGTCGGCGATGTTCTCCCAAAGTGCCTCAACCAATTCGATCTGCTCGGACAGAGGCAGTGCCTTGGCGGCATCGAGCAGCTTTGCGTTCACAATGGCGGATGAGGCGTCCTGTCGCTCAGCGGCAAGCCGGTCAGTTGGTCCGGTCAGGCGACCGATTCCGCCAGCGTCTCCTCCGCGTGCCGCAGCACCGCCAAGAGATTCGTTAAGAGCCCGTCTGAAAATTCGAAGGGGTCCTGTTTTCGAGGAAAAGGCCGGATGGCGAGGCGCGACGAGGGAGCATACCCGCCAGAGGTCTGTGACCGAGGAGCAACGAAGCCAGCCGGCCTTTTCCTCGAAAACCCTTCGGGCGACGGTTCTTTTGGGCTGGGCCTGTGTTGGCTCGGCCGTTACAGCCCGCTGCGGGGATGCACCGGCCTCGCCGCCTTGGCCCAGCCCAAAATCCCTCGTCGCAGGACCCCTTCCAATTTTCAGACGGGCTCTAAGGGGTTCGGCGTGCCCTGTAAGAAGACAGATTCCTGGAGGAGATCGACCCGACGCGTGGACGGAGGTCTTTCGCCGAGGATGGGATGCAATAGGAGTGGGGAGTTGTGCTGAAATGCCGTGGCGAACCACATCACCACGATTCCGGGAAAGAAGCGACATGGCAGCCGGCAGGACCTTTGACGGGCGCGATGAGGCTGGCAACGCTCGGATAGTCCTTCGTCGGATTGAACCACCGAGGCACGGAGGCACGGGGCAGAGAGGAAGGGTTCCTTCCGACGAAGGTCGATCCCGGTCGCCTGCTGATCATTCAAAGGACATCTCTGTGCCTCGGTGTAGTTCAAGATCGCTCCTGAACAAGTCACCCCACACCACCCTCTTCACACCTTGCTTGAGGGCCGGCACGTTGAAGTTGATCAACAGGCCCAACGGCTTTCGGGTGAGTCTCAAATACGTGAGCAGCTGAGCCTTGTGAATGGGATGCAACTCCGTCACCGCCTTGAGCTCAACGATGACCGCGTCATCCATCACGAAGTCCAACCGATAGCCACAATCGAGGTCCACTTCCTTGTAGCGCACCGGCACCGGTTGCTGGCGCTCGTACCGCAGCCCGATCCGGGAGATTTCATACGCCAGGCATTCTTCGTAAGCACTTTCGAGCAATCCTGGTCCCAATTCTCGGTGAATCTCCATGCACAGTCCGATGACCTTCCCGCTCAGATTGTTCAGTCGCATCCTCTCGTCATCATGGGCCGCGGGATGAACCGCTGAGGCACCGAGGCACGGAGCAGAGAGGCAGGGTTCCTTCCGTCGAAGGTCGATCCCGGTCGCCTGCTGATCATTCAAAGGACATCTCTGTGCCTTGGTATCTCCGTGGTTCATCCTCCCAATCCTGATCCACTGGATGAACGTGATGGTCAGGTCAATTCTTACACCAATTCGCAGGCTGCCACCTTGCCTGTCCTCGCTTATCCGGCGGGGCGGATAGGGGGACAGGTTCCGGGTGGAGGCACCTGGGATTGGTGGTTCTCGTCGCCCCTTCGGGGCTCGTTCCGTCTTTTGTGCGTGCCGACCCACGGCTCGCGCCATGGGCCAGGGTTCTGTCGCCGCTCCGCGGCTCGGTTTGCGGCGTCGCCGGGGTGGGGGTGTTGTGGACCATAAACCTCCCCTGTGAACATGGCCGTCCGCCGGTGGCATTCGTGCAAGCGGGGACCTGGTTCGCGGACCATCCGTGGACGGTTCGCTTGCGGGGGTTGGAGGGGTTGCGGTATGTGTGCGCGGTGCCTGGGCGCATGGGCGTGCCGGGTTTGGGCGGCGGGACGGGTCACCGCGCCGTTGTCGGGCCCATAGCTCAGCGGTTAGAGCAGGGGACTCATAATCCCTTGGTCGCAGGTTCGAATCCTGCTGGGCCCACTTGCTCCTCCCGCGCAGCGGAGGGTGAACGGGGCGATGGGCGCGGTCGGGGCGATCGGTTCAGGCGTTGGGGGTCAATCCGTGTGGGTGTAGATGACGGCTTCGCGGAGGGTCACATCGGACGCTGCGGACCGTGGGTCCTTCTCGCCGAGGGTGACCACGCGGAGGGTGTGTCGGCCGGGCTTGAGTCCGTGACGGTGCCAGAGGGCGTTGTCGTGGGTTCGTTCGACGATGTAGCCGTCGGCGGTGTCGACGGGGCGGTTGTCGAGGAGGATGCGGGCGCGGCCCTGGCGTTGGTCGAGGCGTCCGAGGATGGCGATCCCGGTGCCTTCGAAGGTCAGTTCCGCCACATCCCCGGCCGTGCGGCTGACCTGGTGGCCGTCGTTGGCGGACCAGGAGCCGGTCCAGGTCCAGGCGGGGTTGGAGGCGGGGAAGCGCGCGACCGGTTTGCCGGGGTTCCACTGTTCGAGGGTGGGAGGGCGGGGATTCTGGGGGATGATGCGGACCTCGGAAGGGGTGACGGAGCCGCCGGTGCGGCGGATGGCGTCGAGGGCGCGGGCCTCGGTGGATCGGACGATGTCCTCGAAGGAGTAGTCGGTGTAGGCGAACTTGCGGTGGCCGAGCCTGGGGAATTCGTCGGTGAACCGGTCGGGGATGCGGTTGAAGCCGAGGACGACGCCGAGGATGCCGGCGGCGTTGGAGGGGTTGCAGTCGGAGTCCTGTCCGCAGCGCGTGGCGATTTCCAGGGTGCGTTCGAAGTCGCCGTGTCCGTGGAGGAGGCCGATGGCGATGTAGGCGCCGTTGAGGCGGGCGTCGATGTTGAAGGGGCTGAGGGCGCCGTCGGGGCAGGGGTCATCCTTGTCCCAGGCGGACTGGACGTGGAGCCAGGTGGCGCGCCAGTCATCGGGGTGTTGGGAGTGGGCCTGGAGCACGTCGCGGATGATTTGGGCGTAGCCGCTGTTCGGGGGGAGGCAGGCGAGGCCGGCGGCGACGATGGCGCGGGGGTCGTCGGCGAGGAACGCGGCGGTGTACATGCCGCATACGAACATGCCGCCGTAGAGGCCGTCGCCGTGGTTCATGACGCGGCCGACGCGGTTGCACAGTTGGTTGGAGAGTCTGGGCAGGCCGGGGCACATGAGGCCGATGAAGTCGGCCTCGATCTGGAAGTCGATGTCATTGGCGTGGATGTTGTGTTTCGGGTGGCCCGAGCGTGGGGGTTGGATGCCGAGGTTGAGCAGGCGTCGGGCGGCGGCGTTGGCGTGCCAGAGCGGGTAGGAGGAGGTGCGGAAGGCTTCGCCGTAGGCGGACATGGGGGCATCGATGCCGAGGTCGTCCATGACCTTGGCGAAGGTCATTTCGACGTAGAGATCGTCCTGCTGGAGGGTGTTGTCGATCATGCCTGGCTGCCAGGACAGGGGCCATTCCCCGATGCGCCCGTTGGAGGTGAACTCGGTGGGGGCGCCGTAGGCGACGCCGATCATCTGGCCGGCCCAGCCTCCCTTGATTTTGTCGAGGAGGACCTGGCGGGGGAGGGTGACGGGAGGGGTTCGGCGGGAGGCGGCGCGGGCGGGGGTGGAGATGAGAGTGAGGATGACGGTGAGGGTGAGGGTGAGGGTGAGGATGGTGGAGGCGAGGGAGGCGGGGGAGAGGCGGGCGAGGGGGGAGGGCGGATGGGCGGGTGTCATGACAGGGGACACTCGCTGGCGGGGGAGGGGTGGCAACGATTTGGGGGTCAGCGGGGGGTCGAGCTGTGAGGAGTGCCGTGTTGGAGGCGGTGGCGGTAGAGGTCGGCGACGGCGGCGGCGATGATGACGGCGCCGGTGATGAGGCGTTTCAGTTCCTCGCGGGCGCCGATGGTGGCTAGGCCGGAGTTGAGGATGGCGATGACGATGACGCCGAGGCAGGTGCCGATGACCGAGCCGCGGCCGCCGAGGAGGCTGGTGCCGCCGATGACGGCGGCGGCGATGGCGTGGAGTTCGAGTCCGGTGCCGGCGTTGGGGTTGGCGCTTTGGAAGCGGGAGGTGTCGACGAGGGCGGCAAGGGCGACGAGGGAGCCGGCGGCGGCGAAGACCTGGGTTTGGATGCGGCGGGTGGCGATGCCGGCGAGGCGGGCGGCTTCGGGGTTGGTTCCGATGGCGACCACGTGGCGGCCGAAGACTGTGCGGGTGAGGACGAGGTGGGCGAGGGTGACGATGGCGATGGCGGCGAGGAAGGGGAGGGAGAGGCCGAGGACGTGGGCATTGGCGAAGGCCTCGACCCTGGCGCCGAGGTAGAGGGTTTGGGAGCCGGTGATGGCGTGGGCGCCGCCGCGGGCCATTTCGAGGGTGCCGAGGGTGACGATGAAGGTGGGGAGCCGCCATTGGAGGGCGACGAAGGCGTTGAACGCGCCGCAGGCGATTCCGGTGAGGGCGGTTGCGAGGATGGCGGCGGGCAGGGGCCATTGGGCGAGGGAGAGGGAGGCGCCGAGGACAGCGCCGCAGAGGGCGAGGACGGAGCCGACGGACAGGTCGATCTGGCCGAGGACGAGGACGTAGGTCATGCCGGTGGCGACGAGGAGGGCGGAGGGGATCTGGTTGGCGATGGTGCGGAAGTTGGCGGGGCTGAGGAAGTGCTGGCTGGCGAGGCTGAACACGGCGAGGAGGACGACCATCGCGGCGAGGATGCCGAGGTGTTCACGGGCCAGCCTTGCGAGCCCGTGGGCGAAGGGGTTCCCGGGCGGGTGCGTGGCGGGAGAGGGCGTGTGGGTCACGGTGTGGCGGGTTGGGGGGGCTGGCGGGTGCGGTGGCCGGAGAAGGCCGCGGCCATGATACGGTCCTCGGACCACGCATCGCGTTTGAATTCCGCGGCCAGCCGGCCCTGGGACATGACGAGGATGCGGTCGCAGAGGGCCATCAGCTCGGGCAGGTCGGAGGAGACGATGAGGACGGCCTTATCCTGGTCGGCGAGGCTGGCGAGTATCTGGTGGATTTCGAAGCGAGCGGCGACGTCGACCCCGCGGGTGGGTTCGTCGACGATGAGGATGTCGCCATCGCGGAGGAGCCAGCGGGCGAGCAGGGTTTTCTGCTGGTTGCCGCCGCTCAGCTCGGTGGCGGGTTGTTCGGTGGAGGAGCAGCGGATGCGGAGTTTGTCGATCCAGGACCTGGCGGCGGTGGTTTCTCGGGTTCGCGAGATCCAGCCGAGGCGCGTGGCGAAAGTGCGGAGGGAAGGGAGGCAGAGGTTTTCGCGGACCGGGAGCGGGGGGAAGAGCCCCTGGGTCTTGCGGTCCTCGGTGACGAGGCCGATGCCGAGGCGGACGGCGTCGCGGGGAGAACGGATGCGGGCTGGCAGGGGTTGGCCGTGGAGGTGGACGGCACCGGAAGTGGCGGGGTCGGCGCCGGTGATGGCGCGGATGGTTTCGGTGCGACCGGAGCCCATGAGGCCGGCGAGACCGAGGATTTCGCCGTGGTGGAGGACGAAGCTGACGTCGTGGACCCTGGGGCCGGCGTGGAGGTTGTGGACGGAGAGGGCCGGGGCGCCGGGGTTGCGGGGTTTGGAGCGTGGAGGGGGCGGGAGGTCGCGGCCGACCATGTCACGGACGATGGTGTCGACGTGGGTGGTGGGGGCGTGGTGGGTGGCGACGAGGCGGCCGTCGCGGAGGACGCTGATGCGTTGGGCGATGCGGCGGATTTCGTCGAGGCGATGGGAGATGTAGAGGACGGCGGCGCCGCGGTTCTGGAGGGACTGGATGTGTTGGAAGAGGAGGTCGACCTCCGGTTGGGTGAGGGCGGCGGTGGGTTCGTCGAGGATGAGGAGGCGGCAGGGGCGCCAGAGGCGGGAGGCGATTTCGACCAGTTGCTGTTGGCCGACGCCGAGGGTGGCGACGGGGGCGGCGGGGTTGAGGTTGTGGAGGCCGAGGGAGGCGAGCCACTGGGCGGCCTGCTGGTGGAGCTGGCGGAAGCGGATCCAGCCTGCGCGATGGGGGAGGTGATCGAGGAAGATGTTCTCGGCGATGGAGAGGGTGGGGAGGAGGTTGAGCTCCTGCATGACGAGGTGGATGCCTGCGGATTCGGCGGCGCGGCGGTCGGCGGGCTTGATGGGGGAGCCGTCGAGGGTGATGGAGCCTGCATCGGGCCGGGTGATGCCGGCGAGGATGCGTGACAGGGTGGACTTGCCGGCCCCGTTTTCGCCGACGAGGGCGTGGACCTCGCCGGGGAGGATATCGAGGTTGATGTCGGTGAGGACGGGGGAGGCGTACTGTTTGGCGACGCCGCGGATGGCGAGGAGCGGGGTCACGGGGTGGCGTCGGCGGTGACGAGGTCCACGGGGGTTTCGAGGTCCGCGGGTTCGGCGGCCGAGGTGAGGAGATGGAGGGCGTATTCGATGCCGAAGACGGCGATGCGGTCGGCGTGCTGGTCGGCGGTGGCGAGCATGCGTCGTTCGCGGAGGAGGGTTTGGGCGGCGGAGATGTTGTCGAAGCCGACGACGAGGATCCGGCCGAGTTTGCCTGCGGCGCGGAGGGCGGCGATGGCGCCGAGGGCCATGCTGTCGTTGGCGCAGGCGAAGGCCTTGAGGTCGGGGTGTTCGGAGAGGATGGCGGCGGCGACCTGGTTGGCCTTGTCGGTCTCCCAGTGTCCGGACTGGGAGGATGCGACCACGAGGCCGGCGGCGGAGAAGGCGTCGGTGAAACCGGCGAGGCGCTGCTGGCCGTTGAAGGCGTTGGGGGCGCCTTCGAGGATGGCGACCTTGTCGCCGGGTTTGAGTTGGCGTGCGAGGTGGTCGCCGACCTTTCGGGCGCCTTTGCGGTTGTCGGGGCCGACGAAGGGGATGCGGGTTTGTTGTTCTGCGAGGACGGCGGCGTCGAGTTTGTTGTCGATGTTGACCACGACGATGCCAGCCGCCCGGGCTTTGCGGCAGACGGGGACGAGGGCCTTGGAATCGGCTGGGGCGATGACGAGGGCGTGGACGCCCTGGGCGATCATCTGTTCGACCATGTCGATCTGGCGGGGGACATCGAGTTCGTCCTTGATGCCATTGGCCAGCAGGTCGTAGCGGGTGGCGTTGGTTTTCTGGTGGGCGCGGGCGCCGTTCTCCATGGTGAGGAAGAACTCGTTGGCGAGGGACTTCATGACCAGGGCGACGCGGGGAGGGGAGGTTGAATCCCGGGCGGGTGTGGAGGCGGTGGTGGGGGAGGCCGGTTTGCAGCCGGGGAGGAGGGCGAGGAGGGTGAGGGCGAGGAGGGTGAGGGATGCGGCGTGGGTGGAGCGGGAGGGCGGGTGCATGATCGTGCGGGGTGAGGGGTTCAGGGTTGGGGCAGGGGGTGATTGCGGACGAGGGCGTCGACTTCGCTGCGGGAGGGCATGGAGGCCTGGGCGCCGTGGCGGGTGGTGGCGAGGGCGCCGGCGGCGTTGGCGAAGTGGATGGCTTCGCCGAGGGTGGTGGAAGGTTCGCAGAGGCGGACGGTGAGGGCGGCGGTGAAGGCGTCGCCGGCGGCCGTGGTGTCGACGGGTTTCACGGGGAACGGGGGGAAGAAGCAGGGGGCGGCGAGGGCGTGGAGGAGCGCGCCGCGGCGGCCGCGTTTGAGGATGGCGAGGGTGGCGGCGGTCTGGAGGAGGATGGCGTCGAGGCAGGCGACCGCGTCGCGGTTGCGGGAGCAGGGCAGACCGGCCAGTTGGGCGGCCTCGGTTTCGTTGGGGGATAGGATGTCGATGCCGAGGTTTTTCCAGGACGGCGGGAGGCCTTGCGGGGGGACGGGAGCGGGGTCGAGGACGGTGAGGACCTTATGGCGGCGGGCGATGCGGATGGCGGTATGGGCGGTGTCGAGGGGGATTTCCAGTTGGAGGAGGAGGGCGTCGGCCTGGGCGATGGTTTTCTCGCAGGCGCGGATGTCGGCGGGGCGGAGGCGGGCGTTGGCGCCGGGGATGATGGTGATGGCGTTTTGGCCGGAGGGATCGACGGCGATGACGGCGACGCCGCTGGAGGTGTTGGGGGCGTGGCGGACGTGGCGGACGTTGACCCTTTGGGTGCGGAGGTTGGCGAGGAGGGTTTTGGCGAAGGGATCGTCGCCGACGCGGGCGATGAGGGTGGTGTTGGCGCCGAGTTTTGCGGCGGCGACGGCCTGGTTGGCGCCTTTGCCGCCGGGGAAGGTGTGGAAGGTGGTGCCGGTGAGGGTTTCGCCGGGGACAGGGAGGCGGGGGACGTTGGCGACGAGGTCCATGTTGACCGAGCCCACCACGACGATGCGGGGCGGGGTTGCGGGGCGTGGCGGGCGGCGGTTGTGGGGCATGGGGAGGGGGGTGGGAGGTGTTTAGCCTTCAGTGGTTGGGGGAGGCCAGTCCCGAGTGGTGTGGTGGGATCGGGGACCGGCGGAGGCGGATCGGCGGATCGGCGGATCGGCGGATCGGCGCATTGACTTCGGCAGGGTGGGAGACTAGAGAAGGCGGCCTTCTTATCGTGCCCCTCCTTCTACGGATCATCGCTGCTGGAATGCTGTCCCTGTCGCTGGGGCTGCACTGGGCGGCGCTGCAATCCGCGGCGTGGGCGGGGATGCTGGTGGATCGGGTGCAGGAGATGTCGGTGGGGGAGGCGATTCGGACGACCTTCGATGGGGAGCATCCGTGCCGGTTGTGTCAGGTGGTGCAGGAGGGGCGGGCGGCGGCGAAGGCCGAGGACGGGTTGCCGCAGGGGGGGGTGAAGAAGCTGGACGTGTTTCCGTTGGAGGCCGGGGTGGTTTGGGTTGGGCGCAGTACGGAGGGGCTTGGGGTTCGGTTTGCGGGGATGGGCAAATGGGATTCGTGGAGTGCGCCGCCTGAGAGTCCGCCGCCACGGCGGGTCTGATACCAATCGAGGTGGGGCGGGTGTTCGTCGAGTGGACGCCTGTTCCAGTTGAGGGCGCGTGTCATCCGCCGGCAGGCGGGTGGTGCGGGTCGAGGAGGGAGGGGATCGGACCGTATGTGGGAGGCGAGTGAAGCAGGTTATTTCCAACGACCGGGCCGGGGTTGGTGACTCCCGTGAAAGAACTACCGTGGGCATGGGCACGCGGTGTGCTTTGGGGGCGTTCACGCTGGTCGAGTTGCTCGTGGTGATCGCGATCATCGCGATCCTGGCGGCCATGCTGCTTCCCGGGTTGGGCCAGGCGCGGCAGCGGGCGCGGGCTGTTCAATGCGGGTCGAACCTCAGGCAGCTCGGCATCGGGTGCGCCCTGTATGCCGATGACAACCGCGACACGTTTCCCCTGTCGTCACACCAGGGGGCATCGTGGATCGGTAAGCTGGCGGCCTACGGGCTGACCAATGTCTATCGGTGTCCGTCGGACAAGCATCGGCATCGGCTGGCGAGCCATGCCATCAACGATTTTCTGACACCCCGACCCTTTGGAGCGAGCGACCTGGACTTTTCGCGTCTTAGCGCGATCCCGTCGCCGTCCGAGACCATCCACCTTGCCGAGGCGAGGGAGGATTTCGAGGGGGCCGACCATTTCCATTTCGCGGACTCGTCGAGCGGCGGGTACGCAACGAACGCCTTTCGGGGACAGGTTGCGGTGGAGAGGCATTCGGACGCGGCGAACTACCTGTTTGCGGACGCGCATGTGGAGAGGCTTCGGTGGAGGGTTGTCAGTCCCAGGCTTGGCCAATCCGGGTCGCGATTTGTGCGGCCGGATGGTCATGCGACAACGAAACAACCATAGAAAGGGCTGAACGAAGTGAAGCAGACCAGGGGAAGAGGATGGATCGGGGCCGGCGGTGTGGCGCTGATCCTCGCGTCGACGGCCATGCAGGCCGTGGCGCAGCACGGGCACCTCAACGCGGGTGCCGTCGGGCAGACTGCAGGTGACCGGTTGAACTTCGCCAACGGGGACATCTTCGCGGCGAGCTCGGGGTACGTGAAGGAGCTCCCGTTGGCGGACAGTGGAATGTACGCGGGGTATTACCAGGGTTCGCTGACGTTCACGGCGTTGCCTGGGACGGTGGACAACGGCGGGCCGGCGGCTGGAGCGGCGGCGGCGGGGAGTTTCCTGATGGTGGGGATCACCTCGGTCACGGGTCCTGCGGGGGGGAGCTTCGGGTTCTGGGAGAGTGGGGCGGCGGCGCCCACATTTTCCTACTCCGTGGGTTATGACGTGGCATCGCCGACGGGGCTGTGGGCGTTGAGTGATGTGTCGGCGGGGGCGGGGCTGGCCGGTGGGGATCCCTATGGGCACCTGCACGGTCGGCGGTTCACCGCGACGGAGCCTGGGTTGTACACCGTGGAGTTCCGGCTGTTCGACACCTCGGTGAACGGCCCTGGTGGCGGGCCGATCCACACGCCATCCGGGGAGCTGGCGATCCGGTTCGAGGCCGTGCCCGAGCCGACGGTGATGGCGTTGGTGGGGTTGGGCGGTCTGGGCCTGTTGCTGGTGCGTCGACGGCGCCGGTGAGGTCCGCGGATGATTGGAGTGAAGTGACGTGAAGTGAAACCGGTGTGCGGCGGGCGGGGTTAGCTCGCCCGCCGCATCACCGCAGGGGAGCGCAGTGAAGGAAACGAAGGAGAAATGCAGCATGAGGACATCACGAGCGGGCATGGGCGGCGGTGACCGGAGGCGGGACGCGGTGTGGAACTGGCTGCTGGTGGCGGTGGTGTTCGCGGTTGTGGACGCGCGGGGCGTGTGGGCGGCGGCGCACCAGCATTTGAACGCGGGAGCCTACGGGTCGCAGCCAGGGGCCGGGCTCTATTTTGTGAACGGGAGCCGGTTTGCGGCGGAATCGGGGTATGTGGTGGGCATGGAGCACTCGGCGGACGGCGTGCATGCGGGGTTGTACCGGGGTGGGATCACGCTGACCGCGCTGCCATCGAGTCTGGACTACGGCGGGCCGACGTTCGACCACGCGGCGCCGGGGGCGCATCTGGAGGTGGTGGTGGTGGATGTCGATGGACCGGCGGGTGGGCGGTTTGGGTTTTGGGAGCAGGAGGATGGTGAGGAGGGCACGAGGCTGACGTTTGACGTGCCGGTGGGGACGCGGGGCGGGACGAATCGGTTCGCGTTGAGTGAGACGGACGGGTCGCCGGGGGTGGATCCGTACGGGCATGTTCACGGTCGGGTGTTCACCTGCAGCGAACCGGGGTTGTACACGGTTGGGTTGCGGGTGGTGGACACCTCGGGGAATGGAGCGGGGGGCGGGCCGCTGCATGGGGAGTCGGAGGTGTACCGGTTGCGGTACCAGGCCGGGGTGAGTGTCGGGGGGATCGAGGTGGTTGAGGGGGGTGTGCGGGTGTGGTTCGGGGCTTTGGAGGGATACCGGTACCAGTTGGAGACCAGTGGGGAACTCGGGCCTGGGGCGGTTTGGGAGCCAGTGGGGGAGGTGGTTGTCGGCGATCAGCGTGTGCGTGAGGTGGTGGTGCCTGGTGTGGGTGGGGCCGGGTATTATCGGATTCGGCAGGTGGACGCGTGAGGGCGGGTGCGTCGGGGGAGGGGTTTGCGGGTGCGGGTGGGGCCGCGGGTGCCGGCGCGCTGGTGTTGTACCTCAGCGGGGTGGCGGCGCTGGGGCATCAGGTGATCTGGGCGAGGCGGTTGGTGGACCTGCTTGGAGCGAGTCCCGAGACGTTCTCGCGGGTGGTGGGGGTGTTTTTTGGGATGATGTCGTTGGGTGCGGCATGGGCGGCGTGGCGGCCGGCGGGGGAGCGGGGCGGGTGGGGGCGGGTGGCGTCGGTGGAGGGGGTGGTTGGGGTGATGGGGTTGGTGCCGTTGCTTGGGGTGGAAGGGTTGGTTGCGGCTGGGGTGCCCGGGGGTGTGGGGGGGTCGTTGGGGAAGTGGGCGGTGGTGCTGGCGCTGATCGGCGTGCCTTCGTTTGCGATGGGGCTGGTGTTTCCGGCGGTGCAGGCGGTGTGCGGGGGCGGGAGTGCGCGGGTGCTGTATGCGTGGAACACGCTTGGGGGGTTGACGGGGGTGGTGGGGGTGGGTTTTGCGGGGTTGCCGGCGGCGGGGATTCGGGTGGCGGGGCTGGCGGTGTGCGGGCTGAACCTGGTGGTGGCGGTTTGGGCGTGGAGGCGGGCGGTTGTGGGCGGGGGTGTTGTGCGGTGGGGGGGCCGGCGGGTCGGGGGAGGGATGGGGGGAGTGGGGGGGAGGGGATTGGGCTGGGGCTGGTCGGCGGGGCTGGTTGCGTTCGGATCGGGTTTTGGGGTGATCGGGGGTGAGGTTGTGATGCAGTTGCAGTACGCGCAGATCGCGATCAACGCGCATCAATCGTCGGCGGCGGTGCTGGGGTTTGTGCTGACGGGATTGGCGGTGGGCGCGTTCCTGGCGGGACGGCTTGGGTGGCTGGGGCGGTTCGGGGTGGCGGCTGCGGGGGTGGTGTGCGGGTTGGAGCCCTGGATATTTCAGGCGGTTCGGCCTGGGTTGGAGCTGGTGCCGTACGATCTTCCGGCCGCGGGGTATTTTCTGCGTCTGGGGTTGCTGGGGCTGGGGACTGGGGCGGTGGTGATGGCGGTGGCGGGAGTGGTGTTTCCGAGGCTATTGGACCGTGCGTGCGGGGAGCGTGAGGTGGCGGGTTTGTTGGCGGTGAACGGGATTGGGGGCTGGCTGGGGGCGGAGGTGATGCTGGAACGGGTGGTGCCGGTGTGGGGTTTGTGGGGTTCGATGGTTTTTCTTGGGGTTGGGTACGGGGTGCTGGGGCTGGTGACGGGGGAAGGCGGAGTGGGGGTGGGGAGGGTGGGAACGGCCGCGCGTTTGGCGGGTGCGATGGCGGTGGCGGTTTCGTGGGTGTCGGGTCTGTGGGTGGGGCGGCTTCCGCAGGTTGGGTTGCAGCCCGGGGAGGGCCTGGTGGAGGTGGCGCTGGGGCGGGAGGGGGTGGTTGCGACGGTCAAGGGTGGGGAGGATGACTGGCGGATGCTGATGAACAACACCTACACCCTGGGAGGGTCGCGGGCGTGGGTGAACCAGGAGCGTCAGGCGTTGTTGCCGATCGTATTGCACGGGGAGGCGCGGAGGGTGGGGCTGCTGGGGTTCGCGACCGGGAGCACGGCCGCGGGGGCGGTGGCGGATCCGGGAGTGGAGCGGGTGGACGCCTACGAGCTCAGTCCGTTGGTGGCGAAAATGGCCGGGGCGCACTTTGGTCGGTGGAACCGGGGGGTGATGGAGGATGCGCGGTTGAGGCTGGTGGTGGAGGATGCGCGGATCGGGGTGGCGGGGCGGAGGGGGGAATATGATGTGGTGGTGGGGGATTTGTTCCTGCCATGGAGAACAGGGGAGGGGCGGATGTACTCCCGGGAGCATTTCGAGGCGGTGCGGGCGGCGCTTCGCGGGGGCGGGGTGTTTTGCCAGTGGCTGCCCTTGTTTCAGCTCACGCGGGCGCAGTATGAAGCGGTTCTGAGGACGTTTCTGGCGGTGTTTCCGGAGGGGTATCTGGTTCGCGGGGATTTTTACGCCGAGTTGCCGATCGTGGGGTTGGTGGGAACGGCGGATGGGCGACGGCTGGAGGAATGGGACTGGGGGAGGGTGGACGCGGGATGTCGGCGGGTGCGGGAGAGGGCGGCTGGGGTTACGGACCCGCTGGTGCGGTGGGTGGAGGGAGTGGCGATGCTGGTGCTGGGGGGGATTCCGGATCCCGGGCCGGGGCCGGTGAACACGTTGGCGAATGGATGGATCGAATGGGATGCGGGTTGGAACATCGTGGGGATGCGGCAGCCCTGGTTTATCGGGGTGCCGTGGGCCGAGCATGCGCGAGGGGTGCATCGTGCCGGGGTGGCGGGCCTGCCCGGGCCGCTGAGGCGGGCGCACGACGCAGGGCAATACCTGCTGACGCTGGAGGTTGCGGCGGCGGCGGGGAGTTCCCTGCAGGCGAATCTTGCGGCACAGCTCGGGGATCGGTTGCCGGAGGCGCTGCGGGAGGACGCGGGTGCGTCGTGGCAGTCGTGGCCGTCGCGGGTGAAGGTACCGGAGGCGGTGGTGAAGGGCAGATAGCGGAAGGCCCGCGCTGGGAGCGCGGGCCTGAAGTGGGTGTGGGAGGTGAGGGGGCCCCGGGGGGGGCGCGGATTACTCCGGGATGTAGCGGATGATCCGTTCCTTCTCGGCCTTCTTGCGCTGGTTCTCGTCGAGGACCTTCTTGCGCAGGCGGAGGTGGTGGGGGGTGGCTTCGACGTATTCGTCGACGTCGATGTATTCGAGGGCGCGTTCGAGGCTGAGTTTGAGGGGGGCGTTGAGCTGGATGCCCTTGCCGTCGCCCTGGGAGCGCATGTTGGTCAGCTTCTTCTCCTTGACCGGGTTGACGGGGATATCGTTTTCGCGGGCGTTTTCGCCGACGATCATGCCGACGTAGACGGAGTCGCCGGGTTCGACCATGAGGCGGCCGCGTTCCTGGATCATGTTGAGGGCGTAGGCGGTGGCTTCGCCGGAGTCCATGGAGACGAGCGAGCCGTTTTTGCGGGCGGCGATTTCGCCGCGGTCGGCGCCGTATTCATGGAACAAGTGGCTCATGACGCCCATGCCTCGGGTTTGGTTGACGAGGTCGGTTTCGAAGCCGATGAGGCCGCGCATGGGGATGAGGGCTTCGAGGGAGACCTGGTTGCCGACGTGGTTCATGCCGACGATCTGGGCCTTGCGGAAGGAGAGGTTTTCCATGACCGTGCCGAGGTTTTCGCTGGGGACCTCGACGAACAATTTCTCGATGGGTTCGAGCGGTTCGCCCTCGGGGCCCTTTTTCCAGAGCACTTCGGGGCGGGAGACGAGGACCTCGTAGCCTTCGCGGCGCATTTGTTCGACGAGGATGGCGATCTGCATTTCGCCGCGGCCGGAGACGGCGAAGACCTTGGCGTCGGAGGTTTGGGCGATGCGGAGGGCGACGTTGGTGCGGGTTTCCTTGACCAGGCGTTCCCAGATGTGGCGGGCGGTGACCAGTTTGCCGTCGGTGCCGCCGAGGGGGCCGTCGTTGACGGCGAATTCCATCTGGATGGTGGGGGGGTCGATGGGGATGTAGGGGAGGGCGCCGCGTTCGGGGCGGTCGGCGATGGTTTCGCCGATGAAGACGTCCTCGAAGCCGGTGACGCCGACGATGTCGCCGGCGTGGGCTTCATCGATCTCGATGCGTTTGAGGCCTTCGAAGTGGTAGATCATGGTGACCTTGCCCTGGCTGACGCGGCCGTCGCCGTGGAGGCAGCAGGAGGGTTGGCCGACCTTGACCTTGCCCTCGACGATTTTGCCGAAGGCGATTCGGCCGAGGTAATCGGAGTAATCGAGGTTGGCGACGAGGAGCTGGAAGCCGTCGCCGGCCTTGGCGCGGGGCGGGGGGATGTGTTTGGTGATGGCGTCGAAGAGGGGCTCCATGGTGCCGCTGGCGTGGTCCAGTTCCAGTTTGGCGTAGCCGGCCTTGGCGGAGCAGTAGACGAAGGGGAAGTCGAGTTGTTCGTCGGTGGCGTTGAGGGACATGAACAACTCGAAGACCTGGTCGAGGACCTTCTTGGGGTTGGCGTTGTCGCGGTCGATTTTGTTGATGACCACGATCGGCTTGGCGCCGGCCTCGAGGGCTTTGCGGAGGACGAAGCGGGTCTGGGCCTGGGGACCTTCGGCGGCGTCGACGACGAGGAGGACGCCGTCGATCATGTTCATGATGCGTTCGACCTCGCCGCCGAAGTCGGCGTGGCCGGGGGTGTCGACGATGTTGACGTGGTAGTTCTTGTATTTGAACGCGGCGTTTTTGGCGCGGATGGTGATGCCCTTTTCGCGTTCGAGGTCCATGGAGTCCATGATGCGCTCCTCGGTGGCCTTGGCTTCGTTGGCGCGGAAGGTTCCGGACTGTTTGAGGAGGCAATCGACGAGGGTGGTCTTGCCGTGGTCGACGTGGGCGATGATCGCGATATTGCGGATGTGTTGCATCGGGAGCGGTTCGGTTTCCATCGGAGGGTAGCGCTGGGCGCTGGGCGTGGGGGCGTGGGCCGGGCCAGCCCGGGACCTGCCGGGCTGCGCATCCTATCAGCGGCGATGGGGCCGGCAAGGGTCGACACCAGGAGTTTTCATGGCGGGGATTACGGGGGAAGGCGGGGGGATTGCGGGGAGGGAAGGGCAAGATCCGGCTGGCGTGGCGTGCCGGTGTCCCGTTGAATGCCGGCACCGAATCCCACAGATGACAACGCACACGCATATTCTCCGTCGGGCCGCGCGGCTAGCGGCGATCCTGGTCCTAGGCAGCACCCTGGCGGCGAGCGCCGCCCCGAAGAAGGTCCTGGTGGTCACCGTCACCAAGGGGTTCCGGCACAGCTCGATTCCGACCGCGGAGCGGGTGCTGGCGGAGCTGGGGAAAGCGGACGGTTCGTACGAAGTGGACTACGTGCGGACCGACGCGGACATGGCGGCGAAGATGACGCCGGCCGCGCTGGAGGGGTATGACGGGGTGATTTTTGCGAACACCACCGGGGACCTGCCGATTCCGGACGTGGGAGCGTTCCTGCGGTGGCTCGAGGGTGGGAAGGCCTTTCTGGGCATGCATTCGGCGACGGACACCTTCCGGGGGCACAAGCCGCTGCACCCGTACACGGTGATGATCAACGGGGAGTTCCTGACCCACGGCGATCAGGTTGACGTGGAGGCGTTCAACGGGGATCCCGCGTTTCCCTCGAACCGCCATCTTGGCGGGTCGTTCAAGGTTTACGACGAGATCTACATTCTGAACGGGTATCAGCGGAAGGCGGTGAAGGCGCTGCTGGATCTGGATCAGCACCCCAACACGCGGATGCCGGGGCATTATCCGATCAGTTGGGCGCGGTTCTATGGGAAGGGCCGGGTCTGGTACACCTCGCTTGGGCACCGGGAGGACGTCTGGGATGCGGATCCGGAGCTGAAGGGGCGTCGGAACGACGTGTCGGTGAGCCAGGCCTACCAGAAGCACATCCTCGGGGGCATTCGTTGGGCGCTGGGGTTGGAGGCCGGGGATGCGACCCCGCAGGATCTGACCGCGCGGGTGAGCGAGGCGGAGGCGCGGGAGGGATTCCGGCCGTTGTTCAACGGCGTGAATCTGACCGGCTGGAAGCTGCGGAACGCCGACGGTGAAGCCACCTGGAGCGCGCAGAACGGGATGCTGGTGAACTCGATTCCGAAGGGGAAGCACGGCACCGACCTCGTGACCGAGGAGAAGTACAGGGACTACGTCGTGCGCTATGAGTACCTGGTGCCGAAGGGATCGAACTCGGGGTTCTACCTGCGGGGCCGGTATGAGATCCAGGTGTTGGACGATCACGGCAAGCCGCCGGCGGACGGTGGGAACGGTGGTCTGTACAGCGTGAAGGCGCCCTCGCAGAACGCCTCGCGTGCCCCGGGTCAGTGGCAGGAAGTCGAGGCGACGCTGCGCGGGAACCGGGTCACCGTGGTGCTCAACGGGGTGAAGATCCACGAGAACGTCGAGCTCACCCGTGCGACCGGCGGGCAATTGGACGACAACCTGGATCAGCCGGGACCGTTCATGCTCCAGGGCGATCACGGGGCGGTGGCGTTCCGGAATCTGCGGGTCAAGCCGCTGTGATCACGGGCGCGTCGGGACGTGCCGGCTGACAGCCGGCCTTGGATTCCCGCGATCAGCTCCCCACCGAGAATCCGAGACGCGGCGGCAGGCCCCTGGAGGGTTTGCCGCCGCGCTTTTGTGTCTGGGGTGGTGGGGGCGGCCGGGGTCGCTGGGCTTTGCCCGGACGGGGCCTGTTCCCCGTGGACCTCCGGTGGCGCCTGGGAAGGTCAGCCGGGCCCTCAGGTTTTGCGCCACGCGCGCCAGTCCTTTTCCAGGCGCCGGATGAAATCGGACGTGCGGGTCTGGAAGATGCGTTGACCCAGCCGGATGGCGGTCTTGTGGTTCTGACGCCATGCGGTGTGGAGCAGGGCGGTGACCGGGGAGATGGCCTCGGGTCCGCCGAAGCGGTCCGGGGCCTCGTTCAGGCAGCCGGCGAGGGTGGCGATGTCATTGGCGTCGCCGAGCGTTTGCTGGAGGGCGTCGAGGTCGGCGCCGAACCGTTTGAGGCGGCGTTCGGCGATGGGGCGGACGATGGCGACCTGATAGAGCAGGGACTTCGAGGCGGTGCGCCATTCGTGGAGGGTTTTGGGTTCCTGGGATTTGCGGGCGTTGCGGAATCGTTTCCGAGCGCGGCGGTAGCCGGTTTCGAGGCCTGCGGCCAGGGCTTTCCAGCCGGAGTGGTTCCAGGACGTTTTGCCCAGGCTGGCGGGGATGGACTGGAGGGCGGTGCGGGCCTGTGACAGGCCTCGGTGGAGTTGGGTCGGGGAGTGGGCCGGGTCGTGGACCGATTTGGCGAAGGCGGTTCGGACCTGGGCGAGGGCGGTGCGGGTGGCGGCGGGGAGCTTCTTGCGTTCGAGGGCTCGGAGCAGTTTCAGGCCGACGGCGGCGTCGCGGGCTTCGGCGAGGGAACGGGCGGCGGTTTTGAGGCGATCGTTCCAGCGTCGGCTGATACGGGCTCCGACCGTGGGGCGGAGGAGTCGGACGACCGCGCGGGCGCGTTTCAGGGCGAGGCGGGCGTGGTGGATGCGGGTGGGGAGGGTTTTGGGGTCGGCGGTCGGGGAAGCCGGGAGGGAATCGGCGAGGGATCGGGTGAGTCGGATGAGGCCGTTGCGCACCGATTCGCGAGGGGTGAGGTGGAAGGGGGTGGAAGCGCGGGGTTGGGATTTCATGAGCGTGGTGGTGGGGGGTAGGCGGCGGGAGCGATGCGCGCGGGTGGGAGGTTAGCGAAGGGCGGAAGGGGGTGGTGTTACGAGGCGGTTACGATTGTGTCGCGGCGGTGACGTGGGGGGTGGCTGGGTGGGATTTCGCCTCGCCGGGATTGTTGGGGCGGACGCAGGATGCGCGTGGTGCGAGGCATCGAGGCATGGGATGGATGGGTGTTGCGGTGGATCAACCGGGATGCGGCGGCGTCGTGGATGGATCCGGTGGCGCGGTTGTTGACGGGGCATCCGTTATTCTACCCGACGTTGGCGTGTGTGGCGCTGGCGATGTTGTGGGTGGGCGGGGTGAAGGGGCGGGTGTTTGTGGTGGTGTTGGGTTTGGCGGCGGTGATGGCGAACGAGGGGGTGGTGCGTCCGATGAAGCTGGGTTTTGGGAGGTCGCGACCGTACGTGGACCACGCGGACGTGGTGTTGCGGGTGGGGCGTGGGAACCCGCATGGGAGCATGCCGTCGGGGCATGCGATGAATGCGGCGCTGATGGCGACGGTGGCGTGGTGGTATTACCGGAGGGCGGGCTGGGTATTGGCGTTGGTGGCGGTGGGGGTGGGGTGGTCGCGGGTGTACAACGGGGTGCATCATCCCTCGGACGTGCTGGTGGGCTGGCTGGTGGGGGTGGGGGTGGGGGTGCTGGTGATCCTGGGGTTGGACTGGGTTTGGCGGCGTTGGGTATTGGGGGTGAGGCCGTCCTGGGTTCGGTTTTGTCCGTCGATACTGCGGCCGGTGGTGCCGTTGGGGGTGGGAGGCGAGCCGGCAGGGGGGGGGGCATTGAGATGAAGGGGGGATGGGCGGCAACGCCGGTTGCGGGTGATGCGCAGGGGAACGGCGGGCTGCACCGGGTGTGGTTCGGGGTGCGGGACTATGCATTGTCGGCGACGCTGGATTCCGGGCAGGCGTTCCGGTGGGAGGAGACCGCGCCGGGGGTGTGGGAGGGGGTGGTGGGGCGGCGGTGGGTGCGGGTTTGGCAGGGGGAAGGGGGGGACGGGATCGGGGCCGAGACCGTGGAGGAGCCGGGGGACTGGTCGTGGTTGCGGGCGTACCTGGGGTTGGACGAGGCGTTGGACGGGGTGCTGGCCAGTTTTCCGATGGACGCGGCCATGGCGGAGGCGGTGGAGGCGTGTCGGGGGCTGCGGTTGCTGCGGCAGGATCCCTGGGAGTGTCTGGCATCGTTTCTGTTGTCGTCGACCAAGCAGATTCCGCAGATCCGGGACGGGGTGAGGCGGTTGAGCGAAGCGTTCGGGGAGGTGTTGCGGGTGCCGGGCGGGGTGGGACGGGTGCATACGTTTCCCGGGCCGGGGGCCTTGGCCGGGGCGACGGAGGGGGCGCTGCGGGAATGTCGGATTGGGTTTCGGGCGAAGTATCTGAAGGCGACAGCGGAGGTGGTGAGGGACGGGGGTATTGCGTTGGAGGGGTTGGGTGGGTTGAGCTTGGGGGCGGCGCGGGACTGTTTGATGGCGCTGCCTGGGGTGGGGCCGAAGATTGCGGACTGCGTGTTGTTGTTCGCCTACGGGTTCCGTCGGGCGTTTCCGGTGGATGTGTGGGTGATGAAGGTGTTGCAGGAGACCTATTTCCGGGGGCGGCGCGCCCGTCCGGAGCGGTTGCGGCGGTTTTCGGAGGATTATTTTGGTCCGAACGCGGGGTACGCGCAGCAGTACCTGTTCCACCACGTGCGCATGCGTGCGGGGCGGGTGACGGACCGGCGGGGATTTGGAAAGCGAAAGGAAGACCATGGACATTGATGTGTTGTCGGGGCCGGCGGAGTTTGAGCGATGGAAGGGGCGGGAGATGCCGGGGGTGGTGTGTGTGGTGTTCGACGTGTTGCGGGCGACGACCACGGTGTTGACGGCATTGGAGCAGGGGGCGGCGGGGATATTCCCGGTGGGAACGGTGGACGAGGCGCTGGCGGCGTGGCGTGGGAACGAGGCGTTGCTGCTGGCCGGGGAGCGTGGGGGATTGAAGATCGGGAGTGATGTGACCGGGGGGCGTCCGTTCGACCTGGGCAATTCGCCACGGGAGTTCACCCGGGAGCGGGTGGCGGGGAGGGAGATAGTGATGACCACGACGAACGGGACGCGGGCGTTGCGGGCGTGCCGTGGGGCGGACGAGGTGTTGGCGGGTTGTTTTCGCAATCTGAGTGCGGTGGCGAAGGCGGTTTCGGCGATGTCGGTGAAGCGGGTGTTGCTGGTGTGCAGCGGGACGGGGGAGGAATCGGCGTTGGAGGATTCGCTGGCGGCGGGGGCGTGTTGTGAGCGGTTGTCGGGGATCGGGGAGTTCGGGGATGCGGCGTGGCTGGTGCTGGATGCGTGGCGGCGGGCGAAGGCGGATCTGGCGGGGGCGGTGGACCGGTCGCGGAACGCCCGGCGGCTTCGTGGGCTTGGGGAGTTGTCGGCGGACGTGGATTTCTGTGTGGAAGTGGATGCGTCGAGGGGGGTGCCGAAGCTGGGGGCGGACGGGTGTCTGCGGTGGACGGAGTAGGGCGTGTGCGGTTGGGGGGAAGGCTGATGTGAGGGACCGTCGGGTCCCCGCGGGCTTGACCGGGGGCGGGTTTCGCCGTAGGCAGCGCGTCACAATCTTTCATGACTGGGGTTCGCTACAACGTACTGCTGGCGTGTGCCTTGCTTTTGGCCGGTCACGGGGTGCTCCGGGCGGCCGAGGAAACCGCGGAACCCGGGCCTGGTGCGGCGGAGCTGCGGCGGCAGGCGGAGCGATGCCGGAACCTGCTGCGGCGGACGGTCTTTGATTTCTATCATCCCGGGTGTCTGGACGTGGTGAACGGCGGTTACTGGGAGGACTGGAAGGACGGCCGGTTCGTGCCGCGGGGGGAGAAGTTTCTGACCTTGCAGGCGAGGCAGCTCTGGTTTTTCGCGACCATGGCCGGGGAGAACATCGAGCGGCCGAAGTGCCTGGAGGCCGCCTGGCTGGGGTACGATTTTCTGCGGCGCGCGTTTCGGGATGCGCGGGACGGGGGCTACATCTCGAAGGTCAGCGACGAGGGGTTGGCGGTGGACACGCGGAAGCACGCCTATCACAACGCCTTCGTGATCTACGCGCTGGTCGCGTACCACCGGGCCACCCGGGATCGCGCGGTGTTGAAGGAGGCGCAGGACCTCTTCCGGGTGTGGGATCGGCGGGCGCACGACGGGGTGAACGGGGGGTACGCGGAGTTCTTCCATCGCGACTGGCGGCCGGTGACGGATGTCGGGGAGACCGCGTATGTGGGGGCGATCGGGACGAAGACGTACAACACACATCTGCACCTTCTGGAGGCGTTCACCGCGCTTGGGAAGGTGTGGCCGGACGGGGTGTTGAGGAACCGGCTGGAGGAGCTGGTGCAGATCAACGTGGGGACGGTCCAGCACCCGGAGCATCGGTTCAACCTGGATGGCTGGCGGCCGGACTGGCGGGTGGTGACCTCGGCGGGGAACCTGCGCGCGAGCTACGGGCACGACGTCGAGTGCGTGTGGCTGACCCTGGATGCGGTGCGGACGCTGGGGCGGTCGGAGGCGCTGTACCGGGGTTGGGCGGAGGGATTGGCGGGGTATTCATTGCGACACGGGTACGACGGCGATCACGGGGGCTTTTTCTATGCGGGCGCGCCCGGGGAGGCGGCGGACGACACGCGGAAGGAGTGGTGGGTGCAGGCCGAGGCGCTGGTGGGGATGCTGGAGATGTACCGGTTGACCGGGGACGGGCGGTATTACCGGGCGTTTGCGGGCACGCTGGATTTCATCGAGCGCCATCAGGTGGCGTCGGACGGCGGGTGGTGGGCGACGCGGCAGGCCGACGGGGCGGCGTCGGGGAACGGCTCGCGCAGTTCGATGTGGCAGGGGGCTTATCACAACGGCCGGGCGTTGCTTTACGCGGCCCGGATTCTTTCGACTCTGAAACCAACGACCAACTGACATGCCAAAAGCCATTACGTCCATTCGAGCGGGGATCATCGGCACCGGGTTCATCGGGCCGGCGCACATCGAGGCGCTGAAGCGACTCGGGGTGCAGGTGAGCGCGATCGTCGACAACGAGCGAGCGAAGATCGTCGCCGAGAAGTGGGGGGTGCCGAACGCGATCACCGATCTGGACCACCGCAAGCTGGTGACGCATCCGGAGGTTGACGTCGTGCATATCGCCTCGCCGAACAAGCTGCATGCCCAGCACGCGGCCGACGCGTTGAAGGCGGGGAAGCATGTGATCTGCGAGAAGCCGCTGGCGATGACCTCGAAGGAGACCGCGCAGTTGGTGAAGCTGGCGGCCTCGCGGCCGGACCAGGTGTTCGCGGTGAACTACAACCTGCGGTTCTATCCCGCCGTGCTGCAGCTCCGGGCGGCGGTCCAGCGCGGGGATCTCGGCGACATCTTCCACGTCAACGGCAGTTACATGCAGGACTGGCTGTTGAAGGACACCGATTACAACTGGCGCCTGTTGCCGAATGAAGGCGGGGCGCTGAGGGCGGTTTCGGACATCGGCACCCACTGGATGGACGCCGCCTCGTTCATCCTCGGTTCCAAGATCTCCGAGGTCTACGCGCAGCTCGAGACCCTGCACAAGACGCGGAAGCGGCCGCTGGGCGAGGTCCAGACCTACTCGAAGGCCGGGGCGGCCATGAAGTACGACACCTATCCGGTGCAGACCGAGGATTACGCGGCTGTGTTGCTCCGCTGGGGCAGCGGCGTGTTCGGCAGTGTCAACGTCTCCCAGGTCGCCGCCGGTCGGAAGAACTGCCTGCGTCTTGAGATCTACGGGTCCAAGAAGTCCGCCTGTTGGAACTCCGAGGAGCCGAACTCGATCCAATACGGCAGCCGGGATGGGGCGAACGAGCTTTCGCTGCGGGGTTCACCCGGGTTCATGGAGGATGTGGCCGGGTTTTCCGACTACCCCGGGGGTCACGCGGAAGGGTTCCCGGACGCGTTCAAGATGAACATGCGGGCGGTCTACACCGCGATTTCGACCGGGAAGAAGCCGGCGATTCCGTTCGCCTCGGTGGAGGACGGCCACCACGAGGTGAAGGTGTGCGACGCGATCCTGAAGAGCAGCAAGACCCGGAAGTGGGTCAAGGTGTAGGCGGCGTCGGGCGGGGTGGAGGCGATGGCGGTTTTGGAACCATCGGCCCCGCCGCGCAGGCGGTTGAGATCAGAATGGAGAGCGGCGGAGTTCTCGTCGCCCCTCCGGGGCTCGGTTCGTTCTTCGTGCCTGTGGACCCATGGCTCACGCCCTGGGCTAGGTTTCTGGCGCCACTCCGCGGCTTGGTTTGCGGCCCCTCCGGGGCGCGGGGTGGATAGGGGGACAGGTTCCGGGGGTGGATAGAGGGACAGGTTCCGGGTGGGGGTGTCCGGGGGGGTGGCGGAGTTCTCGTCGCCCCTCCGGGGCTCGGTTCGTTCTTCGTGCCTGTGGACCCATGGCTCACGCCCTGGGCTAGGTTTCTGGCGCCACTCCGCGGCTTGGTTTGCGGCCCCTCCGGAGCGCGGGGTGGATAGGGGGACAGGTTCCGGGTGGGGGTGTCCGGGGGTGGGGATAGGGGGACAGGTTCCGGGTGGGGGTGTCCGTTTCGTTCTTCGTGCCTGTGGACCCATGGCTCACGCCATGGGCTGGGGTTCTGGCGCCGCTCCGCGGCTTGGTTTTCGGCCCCTCCGGGGCGCGGGGTGGATAGGGGGACAGGTTCCGGGGGGGACCCTGGGCTAGGGTTCTGGCGCCGCTCCGCGGCTTGGTTTGCGGCCCCTTCGGGGCGCGGGGTGGATAGGGGGACAGGTTCCGAGGGGGGACCTGGGGGTCAGTCGGTGATGATGGTGGGGGTGATGGAGATCACCAGTTCCTTCTTGGCGGAGAAGTCGACCTTGCCGCGGAACAGGTAGCCGAGCAGGGGGATGTCGCCCATGAGGGGGACTTTTTTGACCGTGCTGCCCTGTTCGTCCTGCATGAGGCCGCCGAGGACGACGGTGGTGCCGGATTTGACCCGGACGAGGGTGGACGCCTGTTTGATGTCGAGCACGGGGGCGGTGGTGATTTCGCTGGGGGAGGTTCGGGTTTCGACGAGGCTGGTGAGGACCGGGGAGATATCGAGGGTGATCCAGTCGTTGCTGGAGATCTGGGGGGTGATGGCGAGGATGGTGCCGATGGTGATGGTCTGGACGGAGTCCTCCTGGAGTTGGGAGGTGGTGCCGGCGGTGGCGCCGGGGATGATGGTGGTGCGGCTGGTGAAGAAGGGGGTTTCGGTGCCGACCTTGATCATGGCGGTCTGGTTGTTGATCACGCGGATGCGGGGCTGGGAGACGACGTTGACCTCGCCCTGTTCCTGGAGGGCCTGGAGGAGGACGTGGGTGTTGTCGTTCTGGAAGAAGAACTCGGTGGACGGGTTTCCGACGGGGACGCCTCCGAGGGGGGAGGTGACCATGGTGGACGCGCCGCCGGAGGCGACGCCGCCGAAGGCCGCCGCGGCGTGGTTCCAGTCGATGCCGAACTGGAACTGGTCGCGGAGGGTGACATCGAAGATGCGGGCGTGGATCTCGACCTGGCGGGCGACCGAACCGCTGAGGTTTTCGAGGTAACGGGTGACCCGTTTGAGGGCGGAGGGGCGGTCGGTGATCTGGAGGATGCCGGCGGTCATGTTGACGGCGACGGAGTCGCGGCCGGCGGGGGTGAGGAGCTTGCTGATTTCCTCCTTCAGTTCGACCCAGAAGTCGACGGAGTTGTCGGCGGTGAGGTTGACGGAGGATCCGCCGCCGCCACCGCCGCCGCCGCCGCCGCCGCCGCTCATTCCCGAGGCGAGGGTGGCGGAGCTGCTGCCCATGCCTTTTCGGGAGAGGCGGAGGTAATCGATCCAGAACTCACGGGATTCGCGGGCGCGGACGCGGATGAGGCCGTCCTCGTTGGTCCAGGTGAAATCATGGGCCTCGAGGAGGGCCTGCATGAGGCGTTCGAGGGGGAGGTTTTGGACGTCGAGGGTGACCTGGCCGGAGACGTCGTGGTCGGGGACGATATTGAGGCCGTTGGCGCGGGCGAAGAGGGCGAGGGCGGTCTTCAGTTCGAGGTCGATGGCCTGGAAGGAGTACAACCGGCGGCCTTCGATGGTGGGTTGGACGGGGTCGGGGGGTGTGGGGGTGGGGCGGACGGCGGGGGAGGAGGGGCCGGGCGGGGTTTCCGGGGTGATTTCGGTGGCGTTCTGGATGATTTCCACCGGGGACGGTTCGGGGAGCGCGACGGTTTGGGCGGGGCGTTCGGCTGGGGAGGCGAGGGCGACGGAGGCTTTGGCGGCCCGGGGTTTCCTGGGCAGGGACGCCTGTTTTCGGGAGGAGCGGTAGGCGGGTTGGGCGGCGTCGGCACCTGGGAGGAGGCCGGTTTCCGGGGCGAGGGAGGCGGTGAGGAGGGCGAGGAGGGTGACCGTGGTAAGGCGGGTGAAGCGGGTGAGGGAGTGTGTGGCGGTGGGGTTCATGGCCGTGGGCATGGGGCGGTGGGTAGGGAAGGGGGTTGGGTGGCGTTTATTGCGGTGGCGCCACGGGGAGGGTGGCGGTGATGGTCGATTGGGAGGCCGGCGGATCGAGCAGACCCCGGGCGGTGGCGTCGTCGGTTGGGTTTGGAGGGGGAGGTTGGGGGAGGCTTGGGGTGCGGAAGCTGACGCGTTCGCGGCCGTTGGTGCTGCGGACCCAGACGCCGTCGGCCTCGATGGTTTCGACGGCGAAGCCGAGGACCTGATCGCCTTCGCGGAGGATCTTCTCGTTGAGGATGGCGAGTTGGGAGCCGGTCTGGCGCCAGATGGCGCGGAGGGAGAGCAACTGGGCGGCGGACGGGCCCTGGGGGGCATCGGTTCGGGAGGCGAGGATCTGGAACGGGTCGCGGCGGGGGGATTCGAGCCAGCGGCGGGCCTCGGTTTGGATGACGGCCAGCTTGATGGGGTTTTGGAGTCGGGGGGAAGCGGGGGTGGTGGCGGTCTGGGTGGGCGGGGTGGTGGGGGCGGGAGTGGGAGTGGGGGTGGGGGTGGGGGTGGGAGCGGGGTTCACCGCGGCGGGGGGCGGGGTGCTCGGGGTGCGGCGGGGGTTTCGGGAGCCGGTGATGGTCCAGACCGTGTAACCGACCGCGACGACGGCGAGGGCGCCGACGACGATGGGGTTGTTGAGCAGTTTCATGGCGTGCCTGCGGCCGGGTTTTCGGCCCAGACGTCGATGACCGCGGAGGCGTTGGCGACGGAGCCGGAGCTGCCGGTGACCTGGAGGTGGAGGATGTCGAGGCGGCGGGGGTTTTGGGCGATGGCCTGGCCGAGGGTGAGGAGGCGGTGGTAGGCGGGGCGGGTGGAAGCGGTGTCGGGGTTGTCCTGGAGGTGGAGGCGGGTCTGCATGATGGCGACCGGGTGGGCGAGGTCCTGGGTGTGGGCGGAGACGAACTCGAATTCGGAGCGGAAGGCGAGCGGGGTGGCGGTGGCGTGGATGGAGTCCATCCATTCGCGGACGGCGGCGGGGCCTGGGAAGAGGGCGGCCTGGGCGGCTGGGAGGTGTTGGGCGATGTGCTGGGTGCGGGCCTCGGTCCAGCGGGCGCGCATGATATCGATGTCGCCGGTGAGGCGGGCGACCTGGCCGGACAGATCGCGGGCCTCGGAGCGGACGGTGGTGAAGCGGGCGACGGACCACCAGACGAGGGCGCCGGCGATGGAGACGACGGTGAAGACGACGATTCGTTCGAGGGTGGCGCGGGAGAAGCGGCCCTTGAGTCCGCGCGACCCGCGGTTTGGTTTTGGCGGGGGGATCATGGGATGAGGGCCTGGAGGGTGAACTCGCCGGAGGGTGGAGTGGCGGGCGGGGGTGGGGTGGGCGCGCGGAGTTGGGCGGCCCAATCGGCGAAGGCGCTGGTGGCGTTTTTGGGGGTGGGTGCGGGTTGGGCTGGGGTGGTGGGGGATTCGGGGGGGAGGATGACGGCCTGGAAGGGGCCGGAGCGGAGGTGTGCGGCCAGTTGGTCGACGGCCTGGGCGATGTTGGTGGGGGTGGGCGGGGTGGTGGGTTGGAGTTGGCCGGAGATGCGGACGCGCCAGGCGTTGGTTTCGCGGCGGAGGTCGAGGTTGGTGACGGCGAGGCTGGCGGGGGTGATTTCGCCGAGGTAGGCGAGGAACCAGAGGGGCACCGGGTGGGGGCGGTCGTCGGTCATCGCCTTGAGGAAGGCTTCGCGGCGGGCCAGATCGTTGTAGGTGCGTTGGTGCTCCTGGTGTTCGGCCTGGAGGCGGGCGACCTGGGAGCGGAGGAGGGCGACCTGTTTATGTTCGGAGGCTGAGCGGACCTGGAACCAGGCGGTGGCGGCGAGCATGGCGACCACGGCGGCGGCGGTGAGGACGGTGGTGACGCGGAGGAGGGCCTTGCGCTGGGGGGCGCGGATATAGCTGGCGCTGACCAGGTTGGCGGTCAGTTCGGCGGGGACGCGGAGGGATTCCTGGGCCCAGTAGTGGGGGACGAACGGTTCGGGGCTGGGTTCGACGGGGACCTGGAGTTGGGGGCGCAGCTCCTCGAGGTTTTCGGTGAGGGCGGGGCCGAAGACCCAGGCCCCGGTGACATTGGCGCCGAACTGTTGGCTGACGAAGAGGAGGGTGCGGTTGAGGTCGACGGCGAGGGAGGCGAGGCCCTTGGACCTTGGGGTTTCGAGGGAGCGGGCGAGGAAGAGGGGGCCTTCGCGGCGGGCGACCACGATGGTGCAGGTGCCGGCGACATCGGCGACGAGGAGGCCGACGTCGTTGTTGCCGAGGGGGAGGCGTGGGAACTGGGCGTGGAGGATGGAGGTTGGTGGGAGGACGCTGACGAGGTGGAGGCCGGCCTTTTCGGTTTCGCCGCCGATGCCGTAGAGGAGGGGGCGTGGGAAGATGTGGATGAGGGCGCTGGCGGAGGTCTTGGAGGGCTCGGCCTTTTCGAAGGTCCAGGCGGCGGGTTCGTCGAAGACCTTGAGTTTGTCGACCTGGCGTTGGATGAGGGTTTTGAGGGCGGCGCCGCGGGCGGCGGGGGTATCGACGAGGTGGTGGGAGAGTTTGGGGTGGGAGAGGGCGAGGTGGACGGAGTTGCCCTGGAAGCCGGTGGATTGGATGGCGGCGCGGAGGGATTCGCCGAAGCGTTCGAGGGAATCGACGGGGTCCGGGGACTGCCAGGAGCCGGCGATTTCGCCGCGGTGCAGGGCGACGGCGTGGAGGTGGCCGCGGAGCCAGCTGACGCCGAGGGTGGTGAGGCCCTTGGGGAAGTGGGTGGCGACCGAGAGGGTTGTGGGCTGGATGCGGTACAAGGCGGGAGGGCCCTGGGAGGGGCGGGGGGGTTATTTGGTGGGGCGATGGAGGAGGTCGCTGGTCACCTGGTCGAGGTTGTCATGGGCGGCGTCGAGGGCCTTGTGGCTGGCGGGGTAGCCGTTGTTGCGCCAGGCGACGTATTCCTGGAGGAAGGAGGCCATGGCGGAGGCGACGATGGCCGGGGAAGCCTGGGGGCTGCCCTGGGCCATGGAATTGGAGGGGGCGGCGACGAAGAGGTCGTAGGCGGCCTGGAGGTCGAGGGCGGAGGTGGGGCGCATGCCGCGTCCGAGGAAGGCCTGACCGCGCCAGACGCCGCCCTGGTAGAAGTAGGACGCGGGGTTTTGGAGGACGAGGCGGGCCTGGAGGGTGTTGGTGGTGCCTGCGTGGTGGTGGAGGCCGAGGACGGAACCGACGAGGTAATGGCTGATGAAGGTTGGGATGTTGGGCAGGGAGTTGGTGGTGGAAGCGTCGATGGTGAAGCGTCCGAGGTTGGTGACGCCGTTGAAGCTGGTTTCGTAGTTGAGGGCGAGGGGGACGAAGAGGGTGCCGAGGTTGAGGCGTGCGATGCGGAGGTCGTGGCCGGAGCCGGTCCAGGACCAGCCCTGGGGGATGGCGTTTTCGGCGGTGTTCCAGACGTTGGCGAAGGCGGCGGAACTGGAGGCGAAGCCGCTGACGATGCCGGGGGGGAGGGGGTGGGAGGTGCTGGAGACGAGGAGGATGCCGGAGGCGAGGGGGATTGAGGAGGTCAGGCCGGCGGCGGTCTGGGAGTAGGGGATGGGGATGCTGTTGGTGATGGCGGGGTCGAGGAGGAGGACGCGGGGTTGGCGGCGGGGGTTGAGGAGGACGTCGGCCGTTTGGAGGCCCAGTTCGGTGGCGATGGCCTGGGCGAAGGTGTCGGGGCCTGGGATGGAGCGGGTGCGGAGGATATGCGAGCGCAGTCCGCCGATGAGGGTGGCCAGTTGGCGGGTTTCGGCCTCGCGGGCGTGGCGGTCGAATTCGCGGATGAGGATGGGGGTGAGGGCGAGGGCGAGGATGGTGAGGACGGCGAGGGTGCCGAGCAGTTCGATGAGGCTGAACGCGCCTTGCCGGGCCCGGGGCGGCTGTTGAGCCTGGGGTTGGCCGGGGTTGGGGTTGGCGGGCGGTCGGTTCACTTGATGAGGTTCCCGGCTATGGAATCGAGCCGGGCCTGACAATCCTTGAGCGATCGGAAGTAGGGGACCTGTTGGTCGCTGTTGCTGCCGCCGGTTTCGAACGGGGCGAAATCGGGGGGGGAACCGGAGGCCCAGACGCCGTAGCTGTAGAGGTAGGTGAAGAACTCCTCGACGACGGCCTGGGGGTTGGAGCCGAAGTGGGTGCCCGGGGGGACCGGGGAGGCGAGGAAATCGGCGACCAGTTGGCCGAAGGCGCCGAGGGGGGATTGGACGCCGTAGGTGATGTCACGGGACCAGCGGCCGTTCTCGAAGACGTAGCTGGTGTCGGCGCGCAGGAACTCCCGGGCCTGGAGGCTGGAATCGGCGAAGTGCAGGTTGATGGCGGTATCGGCGAGGAACCAGGTTTCGAGGCGTTGGCCGACGGCGAGGGTGAGGCTGTTGGTGGTGACGCCGATGGAGTAGGTCGCGGGGTTGACCTGGTCGACGTTGTTGAAGACGACGCGATGGAAGAGGGCGCGGAGGTCGAGGCGACCGAAGCGGAGGTCGGCGGTTTCGCCGATCCAGCCGGACCAATCGGCGGGGATGGTGCCGCTGATATTCTCCCAGAGATTGGAGAACGTGGTGGTGGAGGGGGGTGAGGTGACGGGGATGGGGCTGGCGAGGGAGGAGATGACGAGCACGCGCGGGTTGGCGGGGGGCACGGAGCCGCGGACCGACTGGGTGAAGGGGAGGGAGCGGACGATGCTGGTGGGGCTGCCGATCTCGAGGGAGGGGTCGGTGAGGAAGACGCGGGGGATCCCGGCGAGGGAGGAATGGATGCGGCTGATGGGGTGGCCCAGTTCCTGGGCGATGGCGGCGGGGAGGTCGGCGGCGGCGGGGATGTGCTGGGTGCGGAGGATGCGGGTGCGGAGGGCGTCGGTGATGGCGGCGACGCTGGCGGTGTCGGATTCGCGGGTGGCGCGTTTGAGGCGGCCGACGAGGCTGGAGGCGGTGACGGCGGCGGCGATGGAGAGGATGGAGAGGACGGCGACGAACTCGATGAGGGTGAAGGCGCGGCGGGAGGGGTGTGGGGGTGGGGGGCCGGGGTTGGGGCCGGGGTGACGGCGGGTGTCCGGGATGGGGTTTGGGGCTGTCATCGGATGGCGCCCATGAGGGAGATGATGGGGAGGAAGATGGCGAGGGCGACGGTGCCGACGACGCCGACGAGGAAGAGGATCAGGGCGGGTTCCATGATGCTGAACACCTTCTTGATCCGTCGGGGGATGAGGACGTTGTAGTAGCCCGAGACGTTTTCGAGGGAGGAATCCAGGTTCCCGGTGCGTTCGCCCATGGTGACCATGCGGATGAGGAGGGGTGGGAAGACGGGGTGTCGGCGGAGGGCTTCGCTGATGGGGTCGCCGGCCTCGACGCGTTGGACCACCTCGGTGAGGGCGTGGGAGACGAGGGCGCTGCCGACGAGGTCGCGGCAGAGGCCGAGGGCGTTGATGATGGGGATGCCGGAGCGGTAGAGGACGGCGAGGTTATGGGCGAAGCGGGCGATGACCAGCATGTGGTTCAGTTCGCCGAAGATGGGGAGGCGGAACTTGATGCGGTCGTACTCGATGGAGAAGCGGACGGACCGCGTTTTGAGGAAGCCGACGATGATGGGGGTGCCGACGATGAGGAGGAGCCAGAACCACCAGGTGGCCTTGGCGAGGTCGCTGGCGGCGAAGACGAGGCGGGTGATGAGGGGCAGTTCGACCTTGGCGACGGAGAGGAGGGAGACGAAGCGGGGGACGACGAAGGTGAAGAGGACGAGGACGAAGAGGCAGACGACGCCGAGGACGATGGCGGGGTAGATGGTGGCCTGGCGGATGTCGGAGACGATCTGTTCCTGCCATTCGAGGTAGCGTTTCAGTTCGAGGAAGGCCTCGGGGACGGTGCCGCTGGATTCGGCGGCGCGGACGAGGCTGGTGATGTTGCCGGCGAAGGTTCTGGGGAACCGGGCCATGGCGTCGGCGAGGGGTTCGCCGGATTCGACCAGTTGTTTGACCTCGGCGATGGTGTTGCGGAAGCGGGGGTTGGGGCAGTCGGCGGCGGCGATTTCGAGGGCCTGGACCATGGTGACCCCGACGCGGAGCTGGAAGCTCATCAGGGTGCAGAAGTCGATCAGTTCGCGGCGGCCGGCGTCGTTGCCGATGCGGAGGCCGCGGGCGGCGGAGCCGGGTTTGCGGCTGGCGGCCTTGTCGGGTTTGGCTTCGACGAGCCAGAGGCCGCTGGCCTTGAGGCGTTCCTCGAGGGTGGCCTCATCGGGCGCCAGCATGTGGCCGGAGACGGTTCGGCCGCTCTGGTCGATGCATTGGTAGGCGAACCGGTGCATGGCGCGGGTCAGTGGGCGCGGGTGACGCGGAGCAGTTCCTGGATGGTGGTGCCGCCGTCGGATGCGAGGCGGAGGCCGTCCTCGAACATGGTGGTCATGCCGGCCTCGCGGGCGAGGCGGGCGAACTCGTGGGCGCCGGCGCGCTGGACGATGGGGGTGTGGAAGCGGCCGTCGACGCGCATGATCTCGAAGATGCCCTGGCGGCCCTTGAAGCCGGTGCCGCTGCATTTTTCGCAGCCGGGACCGCGCCAGAGCTGGGGAGGGCGGTGGGTGGGGACGGGGACGTTGAGCTGGCGGAAGACGGACTCGGGATCGTCGAGCGGTTGGCGGCAGCGGTCGCAGAGGCGGCGGACGAGGCGTTGGGCGAGGACGGCGAGCAGGCTGTCGGGGAGGAGGAAGGGTTCGACGCCCATGTCGAGCAGGCGGGGGATGGCGCCGGGGGCGTCGTTGGTGTGGAGGGTGGAGAAGACGAGGTGGCCGGTGAGGGCGGCACGGACCATCAGTTGGGCGGTTTCAACATCGCGGGTTTCGCCGACGAGGATGACGTCGGGGTCCTGGCGGAGCAGGGACCGGAGGCCGCTGCTGAAGGTGAGGCCGATCTCGTCCTTGATCTGGGTCTGGCGGATGCCGGGCATCCGGATTTCGACGGGGTCCTCGAGGGTGAAGATGCTGAGGTCCGGGGAGCTGATTTCGTTAAGGACGGCGTAGAGGGTGGTGGTTTTGCCGGAGCCGGTGGGGCCGGTGACGATGACGACGCCGTGGGGTTGGTCCATGACGTCGCGGAGCTGGGTTTCGGTGGCTGGGGGGAGGCCGAGGGATTTGAGGCGTTGGAGGCCGGAGCCGGGGTTGAGGATTCGGGCGACGATGCTTTCGCCGTGGCAGGTGGGGAGGCTGGAGACGCGGAGGTTGATCTGGCGATGGCCGACGGTGACGGTGGCGCGGCCGTCCTGGGGGACGCGGCACTCGGAGACGTCGAGGTCGGAGAGGATCTTCATCCGGGCGACGAGCAGGGACTGGAGGGTCTTGGGGATGAGGACGTCGGGGTGGAGGACGCCGTCGACGCGCAGGCGGATGCGCATCAGTTTTTCGTCCGGTTCGAAGTGGATGTCGCTGGCGCCGATTTCGACGGCGCGGGTGATGACCTGGGAGACGAGGCGGATGGTGGGGGCTTCGTCGGCGGTGAAGGCGCCGAAGTCGCCCTCGGGGGCGGGGATGGCCTTCGCGTCGCGGTCGCGCTCCTCGATGATGGCGTCGATGGACTGCTGGATGCCGTCGCCGGAGCGGTCGACGCGGTCGAGGGCGTTGAGGATGTCGCGTTCGGTGGCGGTGACGACGTCGACGGAGAGGCCGGTGAGTTGGCCGAGGGTGTCGATGGCGACCACGTTGGTGGGGTCGGCCATGGCGACGGTGAAGGTGTCGTGGGTGCGTGCGACGGGGAGGACGCGGAGGCGGCGGGCGACGTCGCGGGGGATGAGTTCGAGGGCGGCGGGTTCGGGTTGGAGCTGGGCGACGGAGACGAGGCGGGAGCCGGCGGCCTGGGCGAGGAGGGCGGAGATCTTTTCGGGGGCGACGAGGGACAGTTCGACGAGGACGCGGCTGAGGGGGATGCCTTTGCGGCGCTGTTCCCGGAGCGCGAGGTCGAGCTGTTTCTCGTTGATGAGACCGGCGGCGATCAGGCGTTCGCCGAGGTCGGTTCCTTGGATGGTGGGAGAGGGGGCCATGAGGGATCTGGTGGCCCGGGGAGGGCCCTTGACCGGGGAACCGGGCGTGCGTTGTTGGCACGCCCGGTTCCCTCAAGGAACGTCGGTAACGGGCGTCGGGGCCGGCGGGGCCGGCCCGTTCGCGGACGACTAGCGGTGGGCGATGTAGACGCGCACCGAGGTCTTGCCGTTGACTGGAGCGATGTACTTCACGCGGCCGGCCTGGTCCGCGTTGGTGAGGGTCGTGGCGCCCAGGATCGGACCGTCGAGCCGGTCGTTGAAGTCCTTGGCGTCCTGGGCATCGACATCCATGATCACCGCTTCGACCAGGAGGGCACCGGAGATGTCATTCACGGTGTTGGTGCCGTCGAGGTTGTACGCACCCGACGCAAGGTCGTTGGTGGAGGCCGCGATAGCTGTAGTCCCGTCGTTGCCCGCGATGTTGATGACGCGCAGGCGAGAGCCATTGGGCGACCCAATCTGGCCGTTGCCGATGCGGACGCTGAAGGGTTTCTCGGCGAAGCCCTCGGCCACGAGGGTGGTAAGGTCCCAGTCCTCGGCGATGCCGTTCACGAAGTTCGTGAGGCTGACACCCTTGGGGCCGGCGATAAGGCCGTATTTCCCGTAGTACTCGTTGACTGCGGCCTTGATGCTGTTGGCCGTGGACGCGCTGTTGCTGATTTTCGAGTCGCCAATCGCTTGGAAGACTCGCGGGATGAGGAGCGACGCCAAGATCGCGATGATGGCCAGCACGCCGATCATCTCGACCAGGGTGAATGCCTGCTCCTTGCGGATTCGGTCACTCGGTGAGCGATATTTCATGGGTTTCCTTCTTACGACTGCCGCCGTTGGTTGAGCCTGGGCCAGTAGCAGTGCTTGTGATCTGGCTTGACCTGCGGCTTCTGCTGGAGATTTGCGCAACCTTGGAAAGGTCGTGCAGCTCCGTTGTGGGAATCGGCAGCAACTCTCAGAGGTTAAATGGTTTTCGTCGTTATGAGGCAACAGGGCAATCCGTTGGCTTGGAATCCCTAGGGTCGCCCGGAGTGCGTGTTATCAATTAGCAATCCTGATTTTATCCCGGAGGTTCGGCTACAATGTCCGACCTCCGCAGCGTTGCGTGTGCGGTCTGGGCATGGGTGGAACGGATTCCGTGGCGCTGCGATACCGGGCGGAAGGATCGTGGGGGGTTGGCAGTGAAGGGGATGCAGGGGAAGTCGTCGGGCGGGGGCGGAATGGGGGGTTCGGGACTAGCGGAACCGGATAGGGACGAATGGCAGGGGGTGGACGGGTGGGGAGTGGGGGCTGGCGGCGAGCCCGGCGGGGGGGCGGGATGCGGCCGAAGTTCTAGGTGGGGGTGCTTATCGGTGGCGCGGGACCGCGGGGTGGGCGGGTGACGGGGGGAGGCCGGGGTGGGCAGCGATGTTGGGGGCGGTCACTTCGGGCTTTTCCCGTTCGATGGAAGGCGCAACCTCGGCGCGCCCCATGAGAGCCCGGTACACGCTAGGACTGGATTACGGAACCAATTCGGTGCGAGCCCTGCTGGTCCGGGTCACGGACGGCCGGGAGGTGGCGACGGCGGTATGGAAATATCGGCAGGGGGAGGACGGGGTGATCCTGGGGCGGGATCCGAATCTGGCGCGGCAGCATCCGGAGGAGTACGTGCGTGGGGCGGAGGCGGTGATGCGGTCGGTGGTGGCGGAGGCGCGGCGGCTGGTGCGTGGATTTTCGGTGGACCAAGTGGTGGGGATCGGGGTGGACGCCACGGGGAGCACGCCGATGCCGGTGGATGAGGCGGGGCGTCCGCTGGCGTTTCAGAAGCGGTTTGCGAAGGAGCCGGCGGCGATGGCGTGGTTGTGGAAGGACCACACCGCGGTGGAGGAGGCGGCGGAGATCACGCGGCGGGCCGCGGAGCATCGGCCGCAGTATCTGGCGAAGTGCGGGGGCACCTATTCGAGCGAATGGTTCTTCAGCAAGATCCTGCGCTGTTGCCGGACCGCGCCGGCGGTGTTCGAGGCCGCGCATCTCTGGGTGGAATGCGCCGATTGGATTCCGGCGATGCTGACGGGGACGGAGGCGCCGGACCGGTTGACCGTGGGGGTGTGTGCGGCGGGTCACAAGGGGCTGTATCACGAGGACTGGGGCGGTTATCCGGACGCGGAGTTTCTGGCGGGGTTGGATCCCGGGCTGGGTCGGTTGCGGGGCCGGCTGCGGGGCGGGGCGCGGTCGATCGACCGTGCCGTGGGCGGGTTGAGTGGGGAGTGGGCGCGGCGGACGGGATTTCCGGAGGGCATTCCGGTGGCGGTGGGCGCGTTGGACGCGCATCTGGGGGCGGTGGGGGCCGGGGTGGCGGCGGGGCGGTTGGTGAAGATCATGGGAACCAGCACCTGCGACATCACCGTGGCGCCGGCGAGCGAGCCCTTGGCGGATGTGCCGGGCGTGTGCGGGATCGTGCCGGGGTCGGTGTTGCCGGGGCACCACGGGTTGGAGGCCGGGCAGTCGGCGGTCGGGGACATCTTCAACTGGTTTGTGAACCACCTGCGGCCGGGCGGGTTGAAGGCGGGATCGCACGAGGCCCTGACCCGGGAGGCGGCGCGGTTGGCGCCTGGGGAGTCGGGGTTGCTGGCGTTGGACTGGAACCACGGGAACCGGACGGTGCTGGTGGATCCGCGGCTGACGGGGCTGCTGGTGGGGCAGACGCTGTACACCACGCCGGCGGAGATCTACCGGGCGTTGATCGAGGCGACCGCGTTTGGGGCGCTGACGATCATCCGGCGGCTGGAGGAGTACGGCGTGCGGGTGGACGAGGTGGTGAACTGCGGCGGGATCGCGGACAAGAATCCGCTGGTGATGCAGATCTACGCTGATGTGACGGGGCGGCCGATGAAGGTGTCGGCGTCGGGACAGACCTGTGCGCTTGGGGCGGCGATTGCGGGGGCGGTGGTGGCGGGGGTGCATCGGGACTTTGCCGTGGCGCAGAGGGCAATGACCGGGTTGAAGGCGAAGGTTTTCAAGCCACGGGCCGCGGCGCATGCGGTGTATGGGGAGTTGTACGGGCTTTACCGGACCCTGCATGACGCGTTCGGCGTGCGGGAATGGCGCGGGGGGCTGTTCGACGTGATGAAGCGGCTGATCGAGATCCGGAACCGGGCCCGAGGATGAGCGACCCTGGCGCGCCAGACCGGGGGCCTGTGAGGGGCGGCGATGCAGCCCGGTGTTGGCGGATTGCCGGCGGCGGACGCCGCGCGTGCGGGAGACACGTTTTCTGACCATGAACAAGAACCTGAGATCGCAATGGAAAGCCCTGGCGGGCGTGTGGTTGATGTTGGGTGTGGCCGGTTGCTCGACGCTTCCCGGGGGGGCGACGCGGGTGGCGCCGGAGCCGTTTGGCACGGCCCCGGACGGGACGCCGGTGGAGATCCACACCCTGCGGAACGCGTCGGGGATGGAGGCGCGGATCTGCACCTACGGCGGCATCGTGGTGTCGCTGAAGGTGCCGGACCGGGATGGGAACCTGGGGGATGTGGTGCTTGGGTACGACGGTCTGGACGGGTATTTGAAGGAAAGCCCGTATTTCGGGTGTCTGGTGGGCCGGTATGGGAATCGGATTGCGGGCGGGCGGTTCACGCTGGACGGGACCACTTACGTGCTCGCGACGAACAACGGGCCGAACCATCTGCACGGGGGTTTGGTGGGGTTCGACAAGCGGGTGTGGTCGGCCGCGGCCGAGCGGGGTCCGTTGGGGCCGCGGTTGGTGATGACCTACGTGAGCCCGGACGGCGAGGAGGGGTATCCGGGGAAGCTGACGGTGAAGGCGGTGTACACGCTGACGGAGGGGAACGGGCTTCGGCTGGACTACGAAGCCACCACCGACAAGCCGACCGTGGTGAACCTGACCCAGCACTCGTACTTCAACCTGGCCGGGCGCGGGGACATTCTGGGGCACGAGGTTCGGATCGACGCGGACCGGTTCACGCCGGTGGATGCGACGCTGATTCCGACCGGGGAACTCCGGCCGGTGGCGGGGACACCGTTTGATTTCCGGCAGCCGACGGCGATCGGCGCGCGGATCGGGCAGGACGATGAGCAACTCCGATATGGGGGCGGCTACGACCACAACTGGGTGATCAGCAAGCCCCACGGGCAGTTCGCGCGGCAGGCGGTGGTTCATGAACCCACCACCGGCCGGGTGCTGGAGGTGTGGTCCACGGAACCCGGGCTGCAATTCTACTGTGGGAACTTCCTCGACGGCAGCATCACCGGGAAGGGCGGGTGGGTGTACGGGCATCGGAACGGGTTCTGCATGGAACCCCAGCACTATCCGGACTCGCCGAACCAGCCGGCGTTTCCCTCGGTGGTGTTGCGGCCGGGTCGGACCTTTCGGAGCACCATCGAGTATCGGTTTTCGGTGCGTTGATTGCGTTGGCGCGGGTGGGGGCGGGGGTGAAGGACGTGGCTCGTCTCGGCTCGGGCCACTTTCCGCTGGAAGCGAGGCGGATGCCTTGGGAGCCTGAAAGCCCATGAAGTACATCTTCGTGACGGGTGGCGTGGTCAGTTCCCTGGGCAAGGGGCTGACCGCGGCGGCGCTCGGCACGCTTTTGGAGCATCGGGGCCTGAAAGTGGCCCTTCAGAAGTTCGACCCGTATCTGAACGTGGATCCCGGGACGATGAGCCCGTATCAGCACGGCGAGGTCTACGTGTTGGACGACGGCGCGGAGACTGATTTGGATCTCGGTCATTATGAACGATTTACGCACACGAAGCTCACCCGGTTGAACAACCTCACCAGCGGTCAGGTGTACCAGACCGTGTTGAACAACGAGCGGGAGGGGAAGTACCTGGGCAAGACCGTGCAGGTCATCCCGCACGTCACCGACGAGATCCAGAACCGGATCTACATGGTGGGGGAGATGACCAAGGCGGACGTCTTGATCACCGAGATCGGGGGAACCACCGGGGATATTGAGGGATTGCCGTTTTTGGAGGCGATTCGTGAGTTCGCCCAGGACGTGGGGCCGCACAACGCGATCTTTCTGCATGTCACCTACGTGCCCTTCATCAAGGCGGCGGGGGAGTTGAAGACCAAGCCCACGCAGCAGTCGGTGGCGAAGCTGCGGGAGATCGGCATCGCCCCGCACATCATCGCCTGCCGGTGCGAATATCCCCTGGAGAAGGAAGTGCGGCAGAAGATCGCGCTGTTCTGCAACGTGCCGTTTGACGCGGTGATCGAGGCGAAGGACGTCGATCACTCCATCTATGAGATGCCGCTGATGCTGCAGCGGGAGCGGATGGACGATCTGGTGTGCCGGTTGCTGCATCTGGACGTTCCGGCGCCGGACATGCGGGCGTGGCAGGAGATCATCCGGAAGCTGATCGCGCCGGCGCACCGGGTGCGGATCGCGGTGGTGGGGAAGTACATCGAGCTCCAGGACGCGTACAAGTCGGTGTACGAGGCGGTGATCCACGGAGGGATCGCGAACGACTGCGGTGTGCAGATCGAGAAGCTGGACGCCGAGCAGATCGAGCGGGACGGCGCGGAGCGGGTGTTGAAGGGGGTCGGGGGCATCCTGGTGCCGGGCGGGTTCGGGGAGCGGGGGATCGAGGGGAAGATCGCGGCGGCGCGGTATGCGCGGGAGAACGGGGTGCCGTACCTCGGGCTTTGCCTGGGCATGCAGATTGCGACCATTGAATTCGGGAGGCACGTCCTGGGGTTGGAGGGGGCGCATTCCACCGAGTTTCAGCGGAACACCCCGCATCCGGTGATCGACCTGCAGGAGGACCAGCGCGGGGTGCGGTTGGTGGGGGGGACGATGCGGCTGGGGGCGCAGCCCTGCCAGTTGGTGATGGGGACGCGGACGCAGCGGTTGTATGACGCGTTCGTGGTGCATGAGCGGCACCGGCACCGGTACGAATTCAACAACCAGTATCGGCGGGCGTACGAGGACGCGGGGTTTGTGTTTTCGGGGACGACACCGGACGGGCGGTTGGTGGAGTGCATCGAGCTGAAGGACCATCCCTTTTACTGTGCCGTGCAGTTTCATCCGGAGTTCCAGAGCAAGCCCGACGTGCCGCATCCGTTGTTCCGGGGATTCATCGCGGCGGTTCACGAGTACCTGCACCGGAAGCCGCTGTGACCGGGGCGAGGGTTGGCGCTGACGAGCGGATGGCGCGAGGTGCGGCGGCGTGCGTGAGGCGGCGATGAGCTCCAAGGCGGGCATGACTTACGCGGAGGCGCTGGCGTACCTGGAGGGTTTGGGGCGGTTCGGGGTGCGGCCGGGCCTGGAGACCATCCGGGCGTTGGCCGCCCGTTGCGGGCATCCGGAGGCGGGGCTGGTGTTCCTGCACGTCGCCGGCACCAACGGCAAGGGATCGACCTGTGCCTTTCTGGACGCGATGTGTCGGGAGGGCGGGATGCGGGTGGGTTTGTACACCTCGCCGCACCTGGTGGGGTTCCGGGAGCGGATCCGGGTGGGCGGGGTGCCGATTCCGGAGGGTGAGGTGGCGATGTTTGTGGGGCGGGCGAGGGGGTGGTTGGAGGATGGCGGGGGATGGGATGGGGCGGTGCCGACTTTTTTCGAGATGGTGACGGCGATGGCGCTGGACTGGTTTGCGCGCCAGGGCTGCGAGGTGGTGGTGTGGGAGACGGGGTTGGGGGGGAGGTTGGACGCGACGAATCTGGTCACTCCGCGGGTGTCGGTGATCACGCAGATTGGTTGGGACCACATGGAATGGCTGGGGCCGACCCTGGCGGACATCGCCCGGGAGAAGGCGGGGATCATCAAGGCCGGGGTGCCGGTGGTCACCGCCGAGCAGAACCCGGAGGTGCTGGCGGTGCTGCGCGGGGTGGCGGAGTCGCGGGGGGCGTCGTTCCGGCAGGTCATCGAGGGCTCGGCGGCATGGGAGGAGGCGGGGAGGGCGTCCTTGGGGATGGTGGGGGCGCATCAGCGGTGGAATGCGGCGCTGGCGTTGGCGGCGCTGGAGGCGGCGGGGTTGGGGGGCCGGGTGGGGGAGGAAGTGCGGAGGCGGGGTCTGGAGCGGGCGCGGTGGCCCGGGCGGTTCCAGGAGGTGCGGGTCGGGGATCGGATCGTGGTGTTGGACGGGGCGCACAACGCGCCGGGGTTCGGGGTGTTGCGGGCGGCGATGGCGGAGCGGTTTCCCGGGCGGCGGTTTGGATTGGTGCTGGGCATGCTTACGGACAAGGCGCCGGGGGAGGAGGGTTTGGCGTTGGCGCGGGCGGCCGGGCGGGTGGTGGTGGTGCGGGTGGCGTCGAACCGGGGAGGGGATCCCGAGGTGCAGGCGCGGGCGTTGCGGGAGGGGGGCGGGGTGGCTGGGGTGAAGGTTGCGGAGTCGCTGGCGGAGGCGCTGGCGAAGGTGGCGGAGGAACCCCTGGTGCTGGTGGCGGGGTCGCTTTACCTCATCGGGGAAGCGATGCAGCGGTTGGGTGTGGACGTGGACGGGGGTGGGGTGTCGGGGGTGGACGAGCGGCGGTTGAACGACTGGGGAGGGGGGCGTTGAGCCGGTGCGTTTTGCCCATTGAGCCCCGGGCCCGGCGAGGGTTGAATGCGGCCCTTCGGATGCGCTGGACCGGTAGACGATTTCTCCGTCGCGTGCGCCGGCGTCTTCGTGCGCTGGGTGCGCGGTGGGCTGTTTGGGGGGCTGCCGCGGGGCTGGGTCTGGGGGTTGGGGGAGGGATGCGGGCGGGGGCGGAGGGGTGGGATTGGATGGCCGGGCCGCTGATTCAGTCGATGCCGTTGACCCTGGAGCCCGGGGGTCGGGGATTGGAGGCCCTGGGGCCGTTGTATTACGAGCACGAGACCGAGGATGGGCGGTTGTGGGCGGTGCCGCCGCTGGTGTCGTCGTTTCGGACGGAGGATCGGGAGCGGGGCGAGGTGTTCGTGATTCCGCCGCTGTTCAGCTATCGGAAGTACGGGGAGGACTGGCGTTGGCAATTGGGGCAGTGGATCAACCGGTCGCATGTGGACAGCATCGAGGACCGGGAGTTGAAGCGGTTCAACCTGTTCCCGTTCTTCTTCTACCAGAACGCGCCGGATCCGAAGCGGGACTACTGGGCGTTGTTCCCGCTGTACGGGACGTTGAAGGGGCGGATGTTCCGGGACGAGGTGGAGTTCGTGGCCTTTCCGGCGTGGTTGAAGAGCCGGAAGGGGGAGGTGATCACGCGGAACGTGGCGTTTCCCTTCGTGCATTTCCGGGAGGGCCCTGGTTTGTCGGGGTGGCAGGTGTGGCCGCTGGTGGGGCATGAGCGGAAGGAGCCGTCCACGCGGACGAACGTATTGGACGAGGTGGAGGTGGTGGGGGGGCACGACAAGACCTTTGCGGTCTGGCCGGTGTGGTTTCGGAACCGGACGGGATTGGGGACGGAGGATCCGGTGCGGGTGGATGCGGCGTTGCCGATGTATTACGTGGAGCGGTCGCCGAAGCGGGATCACACCGCGGTGATGTGGCCGTTTGTGTCGTGGACGGAGGATCGCGGGGAGGGGTATCGGCAGTGGAACGCGCCGTGGCCGCTGGTGGGGTTTGCGAGGGGGGAGGGGAAGACGCTGTCGCGGGTGCTGCCGTTTTTCAGTGTGGGGCACACGAAGACGCTGCGTGCGGAGACGTACATGTGGCCGTTGTACCGGCGGCGGCGGCTGACGACGGAGACCTTTGAGCGGGACCGGCGGCAGTTCGGGATCGTGGTGTATTCGGACCAGACCGATCGGAACGTGGAGACCGGGCAGAGTTCGAGGCAGGTGCGGGCGTGGCCGTTGTACCAGTGGCATCGGGACGTGGACGGGCGGGAGCGGTTGCAGGCGCTGACGGTGCTGGAGCCGTTCGGGCGTGGATTGGGCGTGACGCGGAACTGGTCGCCGGTGTGGTCGGTGTGGCGGGAGGAGCGGCATCCCGGGACCGGGGCTTCGAGCCAGTCGCTTTTGTGGAACCTGTACCGGCGGGATGCGACGCCGGAGCGGACAAAGGGCTCGCTCCTGTTCGGACTGGTTCAGTATCAAAGGACTTCCGTCGGGACGCGGTGGCGGTGGTTCCATGTGGGGCCCCGGCTTGATGATGCGGTGAAACCCGAACCCCCGGCGGCTTCTGAAGGCGATGTTTCGTCACATCGGTGAAGTCATGTTGTTGGGCTGGCAGACCCTGGCCGCGTTGCCGCAGGTGTGGCGGCAGCGGCGGAAGGTGGCGGACCAACTGTTTGAGATCGGCAACGCGAGCCTGTTCATGGCCTGCCTGTTGTCGGTGTTCATCGGCGGGGTGTTGGCGTTGCAGAGCGGACCGCGGCTGGCGGAGCGGGGGATCGGGGGGATGCTGGGTGGGCTGATCGGGTTGTCGATGGCGGAGGAGTTGGCGCCGGTGATGATGTCGATCCTGATCGCGGGGCGGATCGGGTCGGCGATGGCGGCGGAGATCGGGTCGATGCGGGTGTACCAGGAGATCGACGCCCTGCGGACGATGAACATCAACCCGGTGCATTACCTGGTGTTGCCGAGGATGGTGGGGATCACGCTGGGGCTGCCGTCGCTGGTGATTTTCTCGATGATCGTGGGCTGGGGCGGGGGTGCGCTGGTGGCGGTGTTGAACCGGGACGTGGGGTTGACCTCGGCGGAGTACTTCAACGATTTGCGGCGGACGGTGGAGGCGTTTGATGTGGCGAAGGGGATGATCAAGAGCCTGGTGTTCGCGGTGGTGGTGGGGCTGGTGTCGTGCCAGCAGGGGTTGGCGACGAGCGGGGGTCCGCGGGGCATTGGGCGATCGGTGACCAAGGCGGTGGTCAACTCGATCGTGCTGATCCTGATCCTGGACTATTTTCTGACGCGGTTCCTGATTCTCTTCGAGCGATGAGTGCGAGTCCCCATGGCGTGCCGGTGGTGTTGAAGGGCATCCGGAAGTCGTTTCGCGGCGTGGAGGTGCTGCGGGGCATCGACCTGGACGTCGCGGCGGGGGAGATCTTTGTGATGATGGGGCCGAGCGGGAGCGGCAAGACGGTGTTGTTGCGGCACATCATCGGGCTGGAGCGTCCGGACGCGGGGGAGGTGCTGGTGGACGGCAAGCCGTTGCCGGAGGGGCCTGAGGGGCTGGAATCCGGCGGGGTGCGGATGGGCATGGTGTTCCAGTCGGCGGCGCTGCTCAGTTCGCTGACGGTGGCGGAGAACGTGGGTTTGTATCTGGAGGAGCACCGGGTGCATCCGCCGCACATCATTCAGCGGATCGTGGCGGAGAAGCTGGATCTGGTGGGGTTGAAGGGTGCGGGGGACAAGATGCCGTCGGAGCTGTCGGGTGGGATGCGGAAGCGGGTGGCGATTGCGAGGGCGCTGGTTGCGGAGCCGCAGCTTCTGCTTTACGACGAGCCGACGAGCGAGCTCGACCCGTTGCGGTCGGTGACCATCGGGCGGGAGATTCTGGCGTTGAACCGTCGGCTTGGGGTGACGTCGATCGTGGTGACCCACGACCGGGATCTTGCCTGCGGGGTGGGGCACCGGATTGCGTTTCTGAACGAGGGGCAGGTTCGGTTCGTGGGGACCCCGGAAGCGCTTCGGGCCACGGAGGACCCCTCGATCCGTGAGTTCCTGAACATCGATTTCGATTCCAGTCACAGCCCTTCGGAGACTTCCTGACCCGAAACCCATGAAAAACTCACTTGAAACGCGTCTGGGCATGTTTTTTGCGATGGTGTTCATCGCGGGCCTTGTGCTGTTGGAACTCGCGGGCGGCCTGGATTTCTTCCGGAAGGGGGTCGAGGTGCGTGCGCGGTTTGACAGTGTCAATGAGCTGCAGGTGGGGGCGATGGTGAAGCTTGCGGGCGTGCCTGTGGGCGACGTGCGGCGGATCGCCATCGAGGGGAACAAGGTGGTGGTGACCCTGCGGGTGCGGAACGACGCCGGGGTGAAGACCGACAGCCGGGCGGTGGTGCGGTTCGCGGGGTTGATGGGTCAGAACTACGTCGAACTCACCTTTGGCAGCCAGGGGGCGCCGGTGGTGACGGACGGGACGGAGCTGGAGGCGCAGACCATGCCGGATCTCGGCCAGATCATGGCGAAGCTCGACGCCGCGGTCGGGAGCGTGGGGAGCATCACCAACATCTTCGGCGGGGACAACTTCCAGAACCTGCTCGGGCCGTTCACCGATTTCCTGAAGGACAACAGCCCGCGGCTCACCGCGATCCTGGGGAACGTGCAGGTGGTTTCGAAGCAGATCGCCGACGGTCAGGGCACGATCGGGAAGCTGGTGAGCGACGACACCTTGTACACGGCGGCGGTTCAGACCGTGACCAACATGAGCCAGGCCGCGGTGGAGATTCAGGCGATTGCCGGGGACGCGAAGGCGGCGGTGGCGGAGGCGCGGCGGATCGTGTCGGACGTCAGCGCCGGTCAGGGGACGCTGGGCAAGCTGACACGGGACGAGGCGTTGTACCGGGAGACCACCGTGGCGATGACCCAGTTGCGGGAGATTCTGGAGAAGATCAACAAGGGCAACGGTCTGGCCGGCAAGGTGGTGAACGACGAGACCTTCTTCAAGAACGTGAAGGGCACGCTGCAGAAGGTGGAGAAGGCCACGGACGGTCTGGAGGACACGGGGCCGATCTCGGTCATCGGGACGGTGGTCGGGACGCTCTTCTAGGCGGGGAGCGGGTGGGGGCTCAGGTGCGGAACAACTGGCCGAGGCGCCGGCCCAGGAGGCGGCTGGCGGCGAGCAGGCAGACCGCGAGAAGGGCCATGCCGACGACGCCCAGGGCGCAGGCGATTCCGGCGGCGTCGGGGTCGATGCGGCCCATGACCAGCCAGATCATCTTGGTGATGGGATAATCCCCCTCGCGCATCGCGAGGATGAGTCCGTCGCTCACCTCCAGCATGGCGAGGGCGAAGGTGAGGATGCCGCCGGCGACGAGGTTGGCGGCGATGAGGGGGAGGGTGATGCGGCGCAGGGTGCGGAAGGTGGAGGCGCCGAGGTTTGCGGAGGCTTCCTCGAGGGTGGTGCTGGTTTGTTGGAACCCGGCGTAGGCGGCGCGGACGATGTAGGGGAGGCGGCGGACCGCGTAGCTCACGATGAGGAGGACGGTGGGGTCGGTGCGCGGGTTGAGCCAGGGGATGCGGAGGTCGAAGGCGGCGACATAGCCGAAGGCGATGACCAGGCCGGGGAGTGCGAGGGGGAGCATGGCGAGGGCGTCCAGGATGGAGGCGAAGGGGATGCGTCGGCGGGTGAGGAGCCAGGCGATGGCGACGCCGAGGATGAGGTCGAGCACGGAGCTGGCGGAGGCGTAGAGGAGGCTGTTGCGGATGCTGCCGGCGATGGCGGGCTGGGTGGTCAGCTCGCGGAAGTGGCCGAGGGTGAGGTCGGCGGGGAGGATGGAGAAGAACCAGCGGCCGGCGACGGATTCGAGCACCACGGCGGCGTGGGGGAGGAGGGCGGCGAGGACGAGGGTGCCGGCGGCGGCCCAGATGGCGGTGGTGCGGCGTGGGGAGGCGGGTTCGGTGGCCCCGGCGGTATGGCCGCGGGTGATCATGGCGTGGCTGCGGCTGGCGAGGACCTGTTTGGAGACGAGGAACAGGGCGAGGGTGAGGAGGACGACGAACACCACGAGGGCGTAGCCGACGGGGTTGGTGTTCAGTTCGGTGATGGCGTCGAAGATCTGGACCGGGACGACCTGGGAGTAGCCGAAGATGAGGGGGGTTCCGAGGTCGGTGAAGGCCCAGATGAAGACGATGATGGCGCCGGCGAACCAGCCGGGGAGGATGAGGGGGAGGGTGATGGTGCGGAAGAGGCGCCAGGATCCGGCGCCCATGTTTCTGGCGGCTTCGCGGAGGGAGGGGTCGACGTTGGCGAGGGCGGCGGAGAGGTTGAGGTACATCACCGGGTAGAGGCTGAGGACCTGGAGGATGACCATGCCCCAGAACCCGCCGGCGCCGAGCCAGTCCGGGGGGTGGGCGGGGTCGGCGAGGCCGAGGTCGAAGAGCAGGAGGTTGAGGGAGCCGTAGCGGGCGAGCATCTGTTTGAGGCCGATGGCGCCCACGAACGGGGGCATGACCATGGGAACGAGCAGGAGTCCGGCGAGGAGGCTTTGACCGCGGAAGGTGAACCGGGTCATCGCGTGGGCGAGGGGCAGGGCGAGGACGGTGGTCAGGAGGGTGGTGAGTCCGGCGAGGAGGAAGCTGTTGGCGAGGGAGCGGAGGACGAGCGGGTTGGCGAGCAGCAGTTGGAAGTAGCGGGTGGTGGGGCGGCCGTCCTCGATGAAGGCCTCGCGCAGGACGTAGGCGACCGGGTAGATGAGGAACGCGGCGAAGAAGAGGGCCAGGGTGGCGGTGAGCGCCAGGGCGCCCGGGGTCCAGCGCGGCCGCGAGTGCATGGGGTGGACCCTGACCCGGCCGTGGGACGGAGGAAAGCGCGGGGAAGGGGTTGGCGAGGGGGGGGTGAGCGGGGCGAGCGGGGTGGGCGCGCGCGCGCGGCAATGGCACGATCCGGGTATTGCGGGGGAGGGCCGTTTGGCCTATGAAGGCCGCTTATGACCGACGCGGGAGCAAGGGCGGCAGGCGGTATGTCAGTCCGGGCGGGGAAGGGTGAAGGGGAGGCGATCGTGGACATTCGCGCCGTCTCGAAGGTCTACAAGCAGGGGGAGATCGACGTCACCGCGTTGAACCGGGTGACACTGGAGATCGGGGCGGGGGAGTTTCTGGTGCTCATGGGGCCGTCGGGGTCGGGGAAATCGACGCTGCTGCATCTGATCGCGGGGATTGACCGACCGACGTCGGGGGAGTTGCACGTGCAGGGGATCGACATCACGCGGTTGAACGAGTCGCAGCTTGCGGACTGGCGGAACCAGAACGTCGGGTTTGTGTTTCAGAGTTTCAATCTGGTGCCGGTGTTGACTGCGGCGGAGAACGTGGAGTTGCCGTTGCTGCTGACGCGGCTGGGGCGGAAGGAGCGGCGTCAGTCGGTGGCGACCGCGTTGGAGCTGGTGGGATTGGCGGATCGGATGCGGCATTTGCCGAGGCAGATGTCGGGGGGGCAGGAGCAGCGGGTGGCGATTGCGCGGGCGCTGGTGACGGATCCCGGTTTGATCGTGGCGGACGAGCCGACGGGGAACCTGGACTCGCATTCGGCGCAGGAGGTGCTGGGGATTCTGCAGTCGCTGAGTCGGGACCATGGGAAGACGGTGATCATGGTGACGCACGATCCGAAGGCGGCGGCGTTCGGGTCGCGGCAGGTGCATTTGGAGAAGGGGGAGCTGCTGCCCTGAGGGGTGGGATATGGGGGGATTTCGGCCATGACACTTTCCGGGTTTGTTGTGCGCAACGCGTTCCGCAACAAGCGGCGGGCGCTGCTTTCGACATTGAGCGTTGCGGCGAGTCTGTTCCTGCTGGTGGTTCTGCAGACGTTCCAGCGGGAGTTCACGCTGCCGCCGGAGGACGTGGGGGCGTCGTTGCGGATCGCGGTACGGAACAAGGTGTCGCTGGGCATGCCGTTGCCGGCGCGGCAGCGGCCGGTGATCGAGAAGCTGCCGGGGATCGCGGCGGTGACGCCGTTCACCTATTTCGGGGGGCGTTACAAGGACGAGGAGTTCACCCCGTTTGCGCAGTTCGCGGTGGATCCGGTGGCATTCACCAACGTTTTCGTGGATGCGAAGGTGCCGGCGGACCAGTTGTCGGCGTGGATTGCGGACCGGGGGAGCTGCATTGTGGGGAAGGACACGGTGGAGCGGTACGGGTTGAAGCTTGGGGACAAGGTGAAGCTGGTGGGGACGTTCTACCCGATCGACCTGGATTTGAAGCTGGTGGGGATCTACGCGGGGACGCTGGACGACCGGTCGGTCTTTTTTCATCACAAGCATCTGGATGAGATGCTGGGCGGGAGCCAGACGGTGGGGTGCTGGTGGGTGCGGGCGGCGTCGGCGGAGGAGGCGCCGGGGGTGATTTCGGCGTTGAACGCGGCGTTTGCGAACACCTCGGCGGAGGTGCGGGCGGAGACGGAGAGTGCGTTTCAGATGGGTTTTGTGTCGATGTGGGGGAACGTGAAGCTGTTGATCGGGTCGATCAGCAGCGTGGTGGTGTTCACGCTGTTGCTGGTCACGGTGAGCACGATGAGCATGGCGATCCGGGAGCGGTTCCGGGAGCTGGCGGTGCTGAAGGCGATCGGGTACCGGCGTCGGGAGCTGTTCGCGTTCATTCTGGCGGAGAGTTTCGGGCTGGCGATGTTCGGGGCGCTGGTGGGTGCGGGTGGGGCGTATGCGTTGTTCGGGTCGCTGGACGTGGCGGAGTTGACGGGTGGGATGCTGCTGTATTTCGAGGTGACGCCGCGGATTCTGGCGTCGGCGTTCACGGTGGCGGCGGGGTTGGGGGTGTTGGCGGCGGTGCCGCCGGCGCTGGCGGTGGCGCGGACGAGTGTGGTGGAGGGATTGAAGACGCTGGACTGAGGAGGGAGACGCGATGGCATTGCCGTTGAAGTACAACCTGAGGAACGTGCTGGTGCGCTGGCGGTCGACGCTGGCGACGGTGCTGGGGATCGCGTTGGTGGTGGGGGTGTATGTGTTGATGCAGGCGATGGCGGCGGGGATTGAGACGAGCAGCGCGAACACCGGGTCGCCGGAGCACCTGTTGGTGACGCGGAAGGGGTCGACGGCGGAGTCGAGCAGCATTGTGTCGCGGGAGCAGTTGCGGGCGCTGCTGTACAGTCCGGAGATTGCGCGGAACGAGGCTGGCGAGCCGCTGGTGTCGGCGGACGTTCTGATCCTGTTGAATCTGCCGCGGCGTGACGGGCGGGGTGAGGCGAACGTGCTGTTGCGTGGGGTGTCGCCGCGGGGTCGGGAGATGCGGGCGCAGGTGCGGTTGGTGGAGGGGCGGTGGTTCGAGGGCGGGAAGCGGGAGGTGGTAGTGAGTCGGCGGTTGGCGGCGCGGTTTGCGGATTTCGAGGTGGGCGGCCGGTTTCGGAGCGGGCCGTCGGAGTTCACCGTGGTGGGGCACACGGACGGGGGGAAGAGCGCATTTGATTCGGAGGTCTGGATGGATGCGGACGAGGCGCGGGCGATGTTCGACCGGGAGCAGTATTCGAGCCTGTTGATCCGGCCGGTGGATGCGGTGGGGGCGTCGAACCTTTTGCAGAGGATCGAGAACGACAAGCGGCTGCAGCTTCTGGCGCGGGTGGAGAGCGAGTATTACGCGGAGCAGACCTCGACGGCGGGGCCGATCAAGTGGCTGGGGAACTTCCTGGCCGTGGCGATGTCGGTGGGGGCGGTGTTTGCGGCGATGAACACGATGTACGCGGCGGTGGGGGCGCGGACGCGGGAGATTGGCACGCTTCGGGTGCTGGGTTTCCGGCGGCGGTCGGTGGTGGCGGGCTTTTTGCTGGAGGGAGCGATTCTGGCGGGGCTGGGGGGGTTGATCGGGGGTGGGTTGTCGCTGTTCATGAACGGGTATGCGGTGGGGACGCTGAACTTTGCGACCTTCAGCGAGACGGTGTTCGAGTTTCGGGTGACGCCGTGGCTGATGCTGAAGGGGCTGGTGTTTTCGGTGGTGGTGGGGGTGATCGGGACGCTGCTTCCGGCGATCCGGGCCTCGCGGCTTCCGGTGATTGCGGCGCTGAAATCGCTATGAACGACACGAACCGTACGAAGGTCGGGCAGCTTCGGATTGATCCGGCGGACAAGCGTCGGTCGCAGGGGACGCTCTGGACGATTTTCTGTGTGGTGGGGTTGGTGACGCTGGCGGCGGTGGTGTTGTGGCGTCCGTGGGAGGCGGAGACCTCGCGGGTGATGAAGGGGGACGGGACGACGACCGCGCGGGCTGCGCAGGCGCCGGTGAAGGAGGGAGCGGAAGGGGCTGGGGTGAAGCCGGGGGCGGGGGTTGCCGACGGGCGTGGCGGGGGCGAAGTGTCGCGGCCGGTGCCAGCCGGGGGCGAGGCGGGTGGGGACGGGGTGGTGTTGACGGTGAGCGGTTACATCATCAACCGGGAGCGCATCGAGCTGAGTCCGCGGTTCATGGGGCAGGTCCGGTGGATCGGGGTGAAGAAGGGGGACGCGGTGACCAACGGGCAGGTCGTGGTGCTGCTCGACGACGCGGAGTATCAGGCGCAGAAGACCGAGCTTGTCGGGCGTCTGGACTCGGCGCGGGTGGAGGTGCGGCGGGCGGAGTTGGAGCTGGCGCGAACGGAGCAGTTGGCCGACGCGCGGATCGAGGCGCAGCGGACCCTGGATCTTGCGCGGCTGGATCTCGAGGCGGCGAAGGCGCAGGTCAAGGCTTTGGAGGGGCAGTTGGCGCGGATCGAGACCTGGATTGAATGGACGGTGATCCGGTCGCCGATCAACGGGGTGGTATTGGAGAAGCTGGTGGATCCGAACGAGTTGGTGACGCCGCAGAGTTTTGGCGGGACGCGGGGACCGAGCACGGCGTTGATGTCGGTGGGCGATCCCAACGATCTGCAGGTGGAGATCGACCTGAACGAGGCGGACCTGTCGAAGGTGTTCCTGGGGCAGAAGTGCCGCGTCTCACCGGAGGCCTATCTGGACCGGCGCTACGACGGGGTGGTGGCTGAGATTGCGCCGGAGGCCAGCCGGCAGAAGGGCACCCTGCAGATCAAGGTGCAGATCCTGCGGCCGGATCGGTTCCTGACCCCGGAGTTGAGTGCGAAGGTCGACTTCCTGAAGGCGGTTCCCAACGGCTGAAGGGGGGGCGCGGCGCAGAGGGGGTGGGAAGAACGGGGCATCAGGGTTTTCACCGAGGCAAGAGTTGTCCCTGTTTCGTTTGGAAGTGGTCAGCGTGGGCAAAAACAGCCTTCCGTTGGGCGATGGGAGGGGTGGGTGACGGTGGAAAGCGCGGTTCAGGGCCCTGGCACGCCCGATGCTTTTGGAAGGGCATGTGGAGAACATCGCAACGGGACACAACGTGGCGATTCAGGGAATGCCAACCGCCCCCCGCCTTCCTTGCGGGGGCACCCGGCCCATCCTACTCCTGCCCGATGACGCTGACGGATTGACGGCGTCCTTCCAAACTGACTGAGGTCCCGGCGGTTCACGAAAGTGGACCGCCGGCTTCTTTTTTCGCGGGTGACGGCCGTCGGGTGGCGGTTCAGGGCGAGGCCGGGGCGGGCGGGGGACGGACGATCACGCGGCCGGAGGCGTCCCCGGACGCGAGGTGCTTTCCGTCGGGGCTCACTGCGAGGGTGAGGATCCAGTCCGAATGATCGGCCGAGGTGGCGAGGATGGCGTCGCTGTCGGCGTCGATCCTGCGGATCACGCCGTCGGTGCCGCCGGAGAAGAGGGCTGAGCCGTCGGGCATCCAGGCGAGTGCGAGCACTGGGCCGGGGTGGTTGCGGACGATGCGGATCATGCGGCCGATGGAAGGCTGCCAGATGCGGACCGTGCGGTCGTCGGCGGCGGAGGCGCAGATCGGCGGGGTGGTGGGAAGGTTGGACTGGGGCGGTGCGGGGCGGAAGGCCAGGGCATTCGGGGATTCGGTGTGGTTGCCGAGGGTCCGGAGCAGGCGGGGTTCGTCGGCGGGGTCGGGGTTGGCGCTGGCGGTGGTCCAGACCTTGATGGAGCGGTCGGTGCTGGCGGTGAGGAGGGGTTCGCCGGTGGGGGACCAGGCGACGGCGAGGATGGCGCCTGCGTGACCCTTGAGTTCGTGGCGGGGAGGGGGTGATGCGTCCTGGGGAGGCTGGTCCGGGCCGGGGAAGGATTCGGGCAGGGACCAGATTCTGGCGGAGCCATCGAAGCCGGCGACGGCGAGGGATTGGCCATCGGGGTGGAAGGCGACGCTGGTGGCGACGTCATTGGGAAGGGTGAGGCGGGCCAGGAGGCGGCCGTCGGGCCAGTTCAGCAGGCGGACCTCGCCCTGTTCGCCCGGGGAACCTCCGGCGACCGCGAGGCGATCGCCGGAGGGACTGAACACGAGGGCGCGGATGTGGGGGATGGCGCACGGCCACTCGTGGAGGACGCGGGCGCCGGAGGGGTTGCGGACCTGGACGGTTCTTGGTCCGTTGCTGACGAAGGTGTCGCCGGCGGGATGGAAGGCGAGGGCGGTGATGGGACCGATGGCGGTGGCGGCTGCGGTGGCGGTGGCGGTGGGGGATGTCAGCAGGAGCGAGAGGGAGAGCGGGAGGGTGAGGGTGACCGCGAACGGTTGAAGGGAGGAGGTCCGGGGAGGCGGGAGGTGTCCGGCGGGTGGGGATGACCGGCGCATGACGGTGGTCGGGGATGGGGGATGGAGGGTGTCAGGAAAGGCCACGGATGAGGGAGCCCTCGTTGAGGATTCTGACCGGGCGACCGTCGGGGGTGGTCAGTTCGTGGTGGGGGTTGATTCCGAGCCGGGAGAGGATGGTGAAGGCGAGGTCCGGCGGGGAGACCGGCTGGTCGACGGGGAATTCGCCGTGGGGATTGGTGGCGCCGATGGTCTGACCGCCGCGGATGCCGGCGCCGGAGAGGCAGGCGAAGCCAGCGCGGGGCCAGTGGTCGCGGCCGCCGGCGGCGTTGATTTTCGGGGTTCGTCCGAACTCGCCCATGACCACGACGAGGGTGGAGGCGAGCAGACCGCGGGAGGCCAGGTCTTCGAGGAGTGCGGCGTAGGCGCGGTCGAAGGTGGGGAGTTTGCCGCTGCCGGGGAAGCGAGAGTCGGGCAGTTCGCGGGTGATTTGCTGGTGGGTATCCCAGCCATCGTCGACGAGGGTGACGAAGCGGGCGCCGGCTTCGACGAGGCGTCGGGCGAGGAGGCAGCCGGCGCCGAGGCGGGAGGGGCCGTAGCGTTCGCGGACGGCCTGGGGTTCCTGGTCGAGGAGGAAGGCGTTTTTGGCGGAGGGGGAGGCGATGAGGCGGTAGGCCTGTTCGTAGAAGGCGTCGCGGTTGCGGGTGGCGGTGTTTTCCTCGATGGCGCGGGAGAGGGTATCGAGGCGTGCGAGCATGTCGCGCTGGCGGTCGGCGCGGTCGAAGCGGAGGGAGGGGGGCGGGTGGAGGTCGGGCACCTGGGATGGGTTGCGGCCGACATTGAAGGCGGAGAAGGCGCCGGGGAGGAAGCCGGAGCCGGCGGCGCCGGAATTGCCGCCCACGACATCGCCCGGGATGGCGAGGTAGGGGGGCATGGGGGAGTTGGAGGCGTGGGGGTTGGCGTGGGCGACGATGCTGCCGAGGCTGGGGTGGTCGAGGGCGGGGGTGGGGCGGTGGCCGGTGAGGAGGAAGCGGGTGCCGGTGTCGTGGTTGCCCAGTTCGTGGGTGAGGGAGCGGATGACGGCGATGTCGCGGAGGCGTGCGGCGGTGCGGGGGAGGTGTTCGCAGATATGGATTCCGGGGATGGCGGTGGGGATGTTGCGGAAGGGGCTTCGGATTTCGGAGGGCGCGTCGGGTTTGGGGTCGAACATGTCGAGGTGGCTGGGGCCGCCGTCGAGCCAGATGAGGATGCAGGCCTGGGCCTGGGGCTGGGTTTGGTTGCGGGGTGGGACCGGGGCCTGGGAGGCGGCGCGGAGGCGCAGGGCGGAGGCGAGGCCGAGGCCGAGGGGTGCGAGGCTGCCGAGGTGGAGGAAGTCGCGGCGGGACCAGCCGTCGCATCTGCGGTGGGGGACGCCGGGGACCTGGCGGGTGGGGTTGTGGGGGCGCATGGTTGGGCGCGGTTGGGGTTTCAGTGGTTGAAGGCGAATTCGCGGCTGTTGACCAGGGCCCAGAGGAGGTCCTGGAGGGTTTCGCGGGGGTTGATCGCGTCCTTGAGCCAGGCGCCGATCTGGGATTGTTCGTCGGGGTTCGGCTGGCGGCCGAGGGTGCGGAGGAAGAGCTGTTCGGCGATGTGGTCGGGGGAGTCGCCGGCCTCGAGGCGGGCGTCGATGACGCCGCCGGCGAGGCGGTCATGGACGAGGGGGCCGTTGATGAGGTGGAGGGCGCGGGCGAAGCCGCGTCCGCCGGTGGCGGAGGATTCGCAGGGGCGTTCGCGGGAGCAGCGGCCGAGGATATCGAGGGACGGGGCCGGAGTGGAGGGGGCGACCAGTTGGATGGCGCGGGTGTGGGCGGGGTAGCCTTCGAACGGGTGGGGCACGCCGGTGGCCTGGACCACGGCGTCGAGGAAGACCTGGGCGGGCAGTTCGCGGAGGTAGAAGCGGGAGAAGAGGCGGTGTTCGGCGGGGGCGCCGGCGGGGGTGGCGGAGGAGCGCTGGTAGGTTGAGGAGGACGTGAGCAGTCGGAGCAGTTCGCGGAGGTTGAAGCCGTGGCTGGCGAAGGTTTGGGCGAGTGCGTCGAGCAGGGCCGGGTGGCTGGCGGGGTTGGTGGGGCGGAGGTCGTCGACCGGTTCGACGAGGCCGAGGCCGAAGCAGTGTTTCCAGACGCGGTTGACCAGGGAGCGGGCGAAGAGCGGGTTGTCCGGGCTGGTGAGCCAGGAGGCCAGTTCCGTGCGGAGGGTGTCCCCGTCCTGATCGGGGGCTGTGGCTTCGGGGCCAGGGTTGGCGACGGGGGTTGGGCGTGGGGCGCCGAGGGGTTTGGGGGGGACGGGAAGGCCGGTTTTGGGGTGGTCCACCGTGCCGGTGGTGCGGACGCGGATGACCTCGCCGTCGCGGCGGACCTGGGCGAAGTAGGCGGCGAAATGGTGGTAATCCTCCTGGGTCCAGCGGTCGGTCGGGTGGGCGTGGCAGCGGGCGCAGCCGATGCGGGTGCCGAGGAACATGCGGCCGGCGTGTTCGGACAGGTCGCGGGGGTCGTTGGCGAGGGTGAGGAAGTTGGCGGGGCCGTGGGTTCGGGTGTCGCCGGAGGCGGTGAGGAGGTCGTGGACGATGCGGTCGACGGGAGTGTTGGCGGCGATCCGTTCGCGGAGCCAGGCGTGGTAACGCTTCGCGGAGGTTTCCGAGGATCCGCGGGCGCCGACGAGGAGGACATCGGCGAACTGGAGGGTCCAGTAATCGGTGAAGTCGTCGGACTGGAGGAGGCGATCGATCACGCGCTGGCGGCGGAGCGGATCGCCGGGGGTGGGGGGGCTGGTGAAATCGATGATTTCCTCCGGGGTGGGGAGGCGGCCGGCGAGGTCGAGGGTGACGCGGCGGAGGAAGGTCAGGTCGGAGCTGTCGGGAGCCGGTTGGAGGCCGAGGCGGGCGAGTTCGGCGATGATGTGGGCGTCGACGAGGTTGGCGGGGGTGGGGGTGGGAGAGGTCCGGGGTGGGCCGTAGGGGATGGCGATGCGGGTGGCGGCGACCTGACCGCCGTAGCGGATCATGATGCTGGTGATGCCGGGGCTGCGGGGTTGGACGTTTCCGTCGGGGGTGACCAGGGCGATGGCGTCGTCATTGGAGGTGTAGAGGGCGAGGTGGGAGACATCGCGGGAGGAGCCGTCGGAGAGGGTGGCGGTGACGCGGAGAGGGAGGTTGGAGGGGGACTCGGTGGTGGTGAGGATTTCGGGTGGGGAGACCTGGAGGCTGGCGACGAGGAGGTCGGGTGAGCCCTGGGGAGCGCCGTCGGCGATCCAGCGGAGGACGGTGGCGTAGTTGTCGGAGCGTGTGGGCAGTTTGCGGCCGCCCTCGTGGTCCAGTTGGTGGGAGGCTTTGCGGAGGAGGAGACTTTCGGCGGGGGCGGTGCGGTCGATGCGGCGGCCGGCGTGTTCGCGGGTGATGCGGAGGAAATCCTCGTGGGGATCGTAGCCGAGCAGGCTCAACTGGAACCCGCCCTGGCCGGTGGCGGCGCCGTGGCAGGCGCCGGCGTTGCAGCCGGCCTTGGTGAGGACGGGGAGGATATCGGTGCGGAAGTTCCAGGCTGCGTCGGTTGGTTCGGGTGCGTCCCGTATGGCGGGGGCGGCGGGCGTGTTGGGGCAGGCGGCGAGCGTGGCCGCGAGGGTGAGGGCGAGGCCGAGGTAATGGAGTGGGCGTGGACCGGGCCGGGGCACGGGCCGGATGAAGGCACGAATCGGGGGCTTCGCAAGTCCGGGATGGGTCCGGGATGGGTTTGTCGGGCGGGTGGGTTTGGGAGGGGGATTGCGGCGGCGGGGTGGGCGGACCTAGGCTGGGCGTTGAAATGAGAACCCGAAGGCAGGCAGGACGGGTGTGGTTTGGGAGGCTGGCGGGGGTGGCCAGGGTGGGGTGGTGGTTGGGCATGGTGGCGGGGACGACGTCGGTGGGGCAGGAGAAGCCGCTCGCGTTTGTGGGTGGGCGGATCGAGCCGATGACGGGTCCGGCGATCACCAACGGGGTGTTGGTGATCCAGGGAGGCCGGGTGGTGGCGGTGGGTCCGGCGGGGACGCCGGTGCCCGAGGGTGCGGATGTCCGGGAGATGAAGGGGCGGGTGATTCTTCCTGGGTTGGTGGACACGCACAGTCACATCGGGTCGGTGGAAGGCGGGGACGGGTCGTCGCCGATTCAGCCGGAAGTGCGGGTGCTGGACGCCTTTGACGTGAGGGATCCCGGATTGCAGCGGGCGCGTGCCGGGGGGATCACGACCGTGAACGTGATGCCGGGGTCGGGGCATTTGGTGAGTGGGCAGACGCTGTATCTGAAGCTGCGGAAGGGGGGGCGGGTGGAGGATCTTTTGATGACCAACCGTCAGGGGCGGGTGGCGGGCGGGTTGAAGATGGCGAACGGGACCAATTCACGGCGGGACCCGCCGTTTCCCGGGACGCGGGGGAAGTCGGCGGCCCTGGTGCGCGAGCGGTTGGTGGCGGCGCAGGAGTATGCGGGGAAGGTGGGGGCGGCGAAGGGGGATGCGGCGAAGCTGCCGGCGCGCGACCTGAGTCTGGAGATCCTGGGGGAGGTGTTGTCGGGGGAGCGGGTGGTGCAGCATCACACCCATCGGCACGACGACATCCTGACGGTTCTGCGGTTGCGGAAGGAATTCGGGTTCAAGGTGGTGCTGCATCATGTCAGCGACGGGTGGAGGGTGGCGCGGGAGATTGCGGCCGCGGGGGTGGGCTGTTCGGTGATCGTGATCGACAGTCCGGGCGGCAAGCTCGAGGCGCGGGATATGGATTGGCGGACGGGCGGGGAGTTGGAGCGAGCGGGGGTGACGGTTGGGTTTCACACCGACGATCCGGTGACGGATTCGCGGTGGTTTCTGAGGTCGGCGGCGCTGGCGGTGAGGGCGGGGATGACGCGGGAGGGGGCGTTGCGCGCGGTGACACTGGCCGGGGCGGAGATTCTGGATCTGGCGGATCGTGTGGGGTCGTTGGCGCCGGGGAAGGACGCGGATCTGGTGGTGTTGTCCGGGGATCCGCTGAGTGTTTACACGCAGGTGGAGGAGACGTGGGTGGAGGGGGAGCGGGTGTTTGACCGGTCGGACCCGAAGGATCGGTTGCTGGCGACGGGCGGGTACGGGGCGGGGAATCCGCGCGGGGCGCATCTTTGCTGTTTCGGGACGTGGGGAGGTGCCGAATGAAACGGACGATTGAAAGCTGTGGATGGGTGGGGCGGTGGATGGGTTGGATCGGGGCGGGGTTGGGGTGGGTGACGGCGTTTGGGGCATGGGCGGGGGATCTGGCGGTGTATGGGGAGCGGGTGCATCCGGTGTCGGGGCCGGTGATTGAGGGCGGGGTGGTGTTGATCCGGGACGGGAAGATTGCGGCGGTGGGTCAGCGCGGGGTGGTTGCGGTGCCGGAGGGGGCGGGTGAACTGCGGGCGCGGGTGGTGACGCCGGGTTTGGTGGATGCGCGGTCGGTGGTGGGGATGTCGGGGTTGTTGAACCAGAGCCACGACCAGGAGCAATTGGAGCGGTCGGCGCCGATTCAGCCGGAGCTGCGGGCGATCGACGGGTTCAACGCGCGGGACGAGCTGGTGGGTTTTGTGCGGTCGCTGGGGGTGACGACGTTGCACACCGGGCATGCGCCTGGCGCGCTGGTGTCGGGGCAGACCATGGTGGTGAAGACGCACGGGGCGACGGTGGACGAGGCGGTGTTGGTGCCGATGGCGATGGTGGCGGCGACCTTTGGGGGTGGGGGGTTGAGCGGGAAGGCGGACAAGGCGCCGGGGACGCGGGCGAAGGCGGTGGCGATGCTGCGGGCTGAGCTGGTGAAGGCCGGGGAGTATGCGCGGAAGCGGGAGGCGGTGGAGGTGGAGAAGCGTCCGGCGCGGGATCTGCGGCTGGAGGTGTTGGGGAAGGTGCTGGACCGCTCGGTGCCGTTGCTGGTGACCGTGCAACGGCAGACGGACATCCAGGCGGCGCTGCGGTTGGCGGACGAGTTCGGGATCCGGCTGGTGCTGGACGGGGTGGCGGATGCGCCGCAGGTGTTGGGGGAGATTCGGCGGAGTGGTTTTCCGGTGATCGTGCATCCGACCATGAGCCGGCCGTTCGGGGAGATGGAGAACCTGAGTCTGGAGACGGCGTCGCGGGTTCGGGCCGCGGGCATTCCGTTTGCGTTGCAGAGCGGGTACGAGACCTACGTGCCGAAGACGCGGGTGGTGTTGTTCGAGGCGGCGATGGCGGCGGCGAACGGGTTGTCATTCGGGGACGCGCTGGAGGCGGTGACCCTTGGAGCGGCGCGGATCCTGGGGGTGGCGGACCGGGTGGGATCGTTGGAGGTGGGGAAGGACGCGGACCTGGCGTTGTACGACGGGGATCCGTTCGAGCACACGACGCACTGTGTGGGGGTGATTGTGAACGGGGTGGTGACCGATTCGGTGCCGCGGTAGGCGTGGGGTGGTGGCGTGGGGTGGTGGCGTGGGGTGGTTGGGCGGGCCGGGGTGGCCTGGGGTTTCAGCGCAGGCGTTTGAGCAGGGCAATCGATTCGCGTTCGCGTTCCTCGAGGGCGGAGGCGATGTAGGCCGCGGTTTCCTGGTAGGCGGGGATGAAGATGCGGGAGAGGGCGTTGCAGCGGCGCTGGGTTTTGCGCAATTCACGGGCGAGGCGGAGGACGGTGGTTTCCAGTTCCGCGAGGCGGGCGAGGAGGGGGAGGGAGGCGAGGAAGCGTTGGAGGGCGGTGGCGGTGTGGGGGGAAGTGCCGACGGGGCCGAAGGGGGCGGGTTGGGGGGCGGCGGTGGTGGGCGTGGGTGTGGCGGTGGGAACGGAGACGGTCGCGCGGGTGACGGGGATGCCGACGATGCGGTGGACGGAGAGGGCGACGGTGGGGGAGGTGTGGTTGGCGGCGGCGGCGCGGAGGACGGCGAGGGAGCCGGAATCGAGAAGGGCTTCGGTGAGGGAGGACTGGGCGGCCTGGAGGGCCTGGAGGGCGAGGCGTCGGGCATCGGCGGCCTGGCGGGCGTGGGTGAGCAGTTCGACGACGAGGATGCGGCGTTTCTGTTCGAGCAGGTCGTAGCCCTCGGTGGCGAACGCCAGTTGGTGGCGGACGTTGAGCAGGCTGGACTTGGTGGAGGGGAGGGGGAGGCGTGGCATGGGGAGGGGGGAGGTTCAGGGTTGCGCGGGTGGGGATTGGGGGTGGTGGTGGAGGTCGAGCAGTTCCTGGCTGACCCGGTGCAGTTCGTCGCGGGGGAGGAGGGAGAGCATGTCCCAGCCCAGGTCGAGCGTCGTGGTGATGGGGCGGTTCTCGGTTTCCCCCTGGTTGAGGAAGCGGGTTTCGAAGGCGGTGCCGAAGTCGAGGTAGAGGCGGTCGAGGGGGCCCAGTTCGGATTCGCCGACCACATCGGCGAGGGCGCGGACGCGTTTGACCTTGGCGTAGGCGGCGAACAACTGGCGGGCGAGGGCGGGGTGGTCGTCGCGGGTGAAGCCTGGGCCGACGCCGTCCTTCATGAGGCGGGAGAGGCTGGGGAGGCCGGCGATAGGGGGGTAGACCCCGCGTTGGAACAGGTCGCGGTCGAGGACGATCTGGCCTTCGGTAATGTAGCCGGTGAGATCGGGGACCGGGTGGGTGATGTCATCGGAGGGCATGGTGAGGATGGCCATCTGGGTGATGGATCCCTGGGAGCCCTCGATGCGTCCGGCGCGTTCGTAGAGGCTGGCGAGGTCGGAGTAGAGGTAGCCCGGGTAGCCTTTGCGGCCGGGGATTTCGCCGCGGGCCATGCCGATTTCGCGGAGGCTTTCGCAGTAATTGGTCATGTCGGTCATGAGGACGAGGACGTGATGGCCGAGGTCGAAGGCGAGGTGTTCGGCGAGGGTGAGGGCCATGCGCGGGGTGAGGAGGCGTTCGACGCTGGGGGCGTCGGCGAGGGAGAGGAAGAGGGCGACGCGGTCGAGGGTGCCGGAGGATTCGAAGTCGCGGATGAAGAAGGTGGCGACGTCGTGTTTGACGCCCATGGCGGCGAAGACGATGGAGAACGGGGCATCGGGTTCGAGCAGGCGGGCCTGGCGGATGATCTGGGCGCAGACGCGGTCGTGGGGGAGGCCGTTGCCGGAGAAGACGGGGAGTTTCTGGCCGCGGACGAGGGCGTTCATGCCGTCGATGGCGGAGAGGCCGGTCTGGATGAATTCGCGGGGGTAGCGGCGGGCGGTGGGGTTGATGGGGAGGCCGTTGATGTCGCGGCGTTCGGGGGCGACGGGGGGAGGCGCGGCGTCGGCGGGGCGGCCGAGGCCGTCGAAGACGCGGCCGAGCATGTCGGCGGTGACGGGGATGCGGAAGCTTTCGCCGAGGAAGCGCGCCTCGAGCAGGTCGCAGGACAGGCCGGAGGTGCCGGTGAGGACCTGGACCACGGCGAGGGAGTCGGACACATCGAGCACGCGTCCGAGGCGGATCCGGCCCTGGGGGTCGCGAATTTCGACCATTTCGTCGTAGCCCACGTCGTGGATGGCGTGGATGACGACGAGGGGTCCGTTGATGCTGGCGGCGCCGTGGTAGGTCACGGGGTGGTCGGCGGCCGGGGGAGGGGGAGTGGGGGTGGGGAGGTTCACGGAGCGGGCGGGGTGGGTCCGGGTTGGGTGGCGAGGGTGTCGAGGTCGGCCAGGACCTGGTGGCGGAGGTTGGCGATACCCTGGAGGTCGTCGTTTCCGTGGCGGGATTTCGCCTGGATCACGAGGGGCAGGGACGGGCAGGCGCGGAGTTGGTCGAGGCGGGTGCCGGTTTGGAGGAGGTCGTTGCCTTTGCGGAACACGTCGAGGATGAGGTGGAGGAGGGCGGCCTGGCGTTCCGGGGAGCAGAAGGCGTCGGTGGGATCGTAGGCGTCCTGGGTGAGGAAGCCGTCCTTGAGCATGTCGGCGGCGTCGAGGAGCCAGCGTTGGGATTCGGGGAGGACATCGGGGCCGACGAGGCGGACGATCTGCTGGAGGCGTTCCTCGCGTTGGAGGAGGGAGAGGGTTTCGGTGCGGAGGCGGGACCAGTCGGGGTCCGTGGCTTCCCACCAGGCGCGGACGTCCTCGACGTATTCGGAGTAGGAATGGAGCCAGTGGATGGCGGGGTAATGGCGGGCGTTGGCGAGGGTGGAGTCGAGGGACCAGAAGCAGCGGACGAAGCGGCGGGTGTGTTGGGTGACCGGTTCGGAGAAGTCGGCGCCGGGGGGGCTGACGGCGCCGACGAGGGAGATGGAGGCGGGGTGGCCGTGGAGGGTATGGACGGCGCCGCCGCGTTCGTAGAACTGGGCGAGGCGGGCGGGGAGGGAGGCGGGGAAGCCCTCTTCGGCGGGCATTTCCTCGAGGCGCGCGGCCAGTTCGCGGAGGGCCTCGGCCCAGCGGCTGGTGGAATCGGCGAGGACGGCGACATTGAGGCCCTGGTCGCGGTAGTATTCGGCGAGGGTGATGCCGGTGTAGATGGAGGCTTCGCGGGCGGCGACGGGCATGTTGGAGGTGTTGGCGATGAGGATGGTCCGTTCCATGAGGGGCGACCGGAGCGTGGGTCGACGAGGGTGGGGAATTCGCGGAGGACCTCGGTCATTTCGTTGCCGCGTTCGCCGCAGCCGATGAAGACGATGATTTCGGCGTCGGACCATTTGGCCAGTTGGTGTTGGGTGATGGTTTTGCCGGTGCCGAAGCCGCCGGGGATGGCGGCGGCGCCGCCTTTGCCGATGGGGAAGAGGGAGTCGATGACGCGTTGGCCGGTGATGAGCGGGGAGTTGATGGGGCGGCGTGCGCGGACGGGGCGGGCGAGGCGGACGGGCCACTGTTGGCGGAGGCAGAGGGGGTGGGGGCCGTGCGGGGTTTCGAGGGTGGCGATGGTGTGGAGGAGGGGGTAGTTGCCGGGAGGGACGATGTCGCGGAGGACACCGGAGACGCCGGGGGGTACGAGGATGCGGTGGCGGACGAGGGAGGTTTCCTGGACCTCGCCGATCGGTTGGCCTGGTTGTATGGGCTCGCCGGGTTTCGCCGATGGCATGAAGGGCCAGGCCTTGGAGGTGTCGAGCGGGTCGGCCTTGTCGCCGCGGCGGATATGGGGGCCACTGCGGGTGAGGAGGGTGGCGAGGGGGCGTTGGATGCCGTCGTAGATGTTTCCGAGCAGGCCGGGGCCGAGCCAGACGGAGAGCGGGGCGCCGGTGGGGACGACGGGGTCGCCGGGGCGGAGGAGGGTGGTGTCCTCGTAGACCTGGAGGGTGGCGTTGGGGCCGTCGAGGCGGACCACCTCGCCCACGAGCCCTTGGTCGCCGACATGGACCACGTCGTGCATGGCGGTGCCGGTCATGGCGGTGGCGACGACGATGGGGCCGCTGACCCGGACCACGCGGGCGTGGGCTGGAGGCGGGGGTGGGGTTTGGGGCGGGGTCATGGTCGGGGGGGTGCGGGCGGGGGTTCGAGGAACAAGCCCGGGGTGGACGCGATGCGGCACCTCAGATCGGGCCAGAGTCGGGCGAGGCGGGCGGCGAGGCGCTGGTCGGCGCGTTGCCGACCGGAGGCATCCTGGACGATGACCTCACCCGGGAGGAGGGACGGATCGGGGATCCATTCGAGGGTTGGGGGTGGGCGGCCGAGGCATGCGGCGATCCCGGACGCCAGATCCTGGGCTGGCAGGGTGGCGCAAGCGGGTGAAACACGAATCCGGAAGGCATCTCCCTGCATTTGGCGGATGGCCTCGGCGGCGAGTGTCACGGTGGTGCGATCGGGGTGGGAGGAGGCCTTGGTGTGGGCGGCCTGTTCGATTTGGGCGCGAAGGTTGTCGAGGAGGGCTTCGATGCGGGCGGCGCGGTGGCGGCGTTGTTCGAGGGGGAGGGTGGCGAGGATGGAATCCGCGAGTCGTGTGGCGTCGGCGCGGGCCTTGTCGAGCTGTTCGCCGGCGTCGCGGGAGGCGCGGGCGAGTTGGGATTCGAGCCATTGGGCGGCCTCGGTGCGGGCGGTTTCGAGGATGGTCCGGCAGGCGCGATCGGCGTCGGCCTCGAGTTCGCGGATGAGGCTGAGCTCGGGGTGGGAATCAGGGGCTGGCATGGGTTGGGGGGGTGGCGGGGTCGAACCCGGAGCCGATGGCGCAGCGGAGGAGGCGTTGGAGGGTGGAGGACGGGGCGGCGGGGTCGGCGGGGTTGGGGATTTCGACGATGAGCGGGCGGGTGTGGACGAGGCGGATGGCGTCGACGCGCTCCCTGGCGGCATCGGCGATCGACTGGCTGACGAGGACGAGGCCGACGGCGGGGTTGGCGCAGGCGGCGTCCAGGTGGTGCAGCAGTTCGTGGGGATTCCGCACGGTGATGCCCGGGATGCCGGCGAGGCGGAAGCCGAGGACGGTGTCGGCGTCGGCGATGCAGAGGCAGGTCATGGCGAGGCGGAGGGTGGTGGGTCAGTTGATTTTCTGGAGGAGGAGGATGGCGATGGCGAAGCCGAGGACGCCGAGGCCTTCGGCGAGGGCCATGAAGAGGAGGGTGCGCATGAGCAGTTCGGGTTTTTCGGCGGCGGCGCCGAGGGCGGCGGTTCCAATGCGGCCCATGGCGAAGGCGGCGCCGAGGACGCAGGAGCCGACGGCGACGGCGGAGGCGAAGGCGAGGCCGAGGGTCTGGAGGACGGCGTCGGAGGGAGCGGTGATGGAGGTTGGCGGGGAGTTGGTGGTGGAAGCGGCCGCTGCGGCGGTGGTGGTGGTGGTGATGGCGATGGTGGTGATGAGCCGGAGGCAGAGGGTGGTGGTGGTGGATTTCATGGTGATGGGGGGAGGGATTGGGGGTTGGGGGCTGATGGGCGCGGGGGGAGGAGGAACGGTTGGAACGGGGAGCCCTGGCCGGAGTGGAACCGGCTGAAGAACTCGTAGTAGTGGAGGCGGAGGGCCTGGACCGCGGCGACCGTGCCTTCGAGGGCGATGACCAGGGCGTTGCCGACGGCGACGAGGAGCCAGGATGCGGGGGTCCAGGGGCCGGCGGCCGGGGCGAGGGCGTCGGCCATCATCCAGACCGAGGCCAGGAGTGCGGCGTGGCTCATGGCGTAGGCGGCGAGGCGGAGGAAGCTCGTGGTGTTGGCGAGGAACGCGACGATGGCTTCGAGGGTGTGGACCGCGGACTCGGCGAGAGTGAGGGCGAAGCCATCCCCGGGGGTTGGCGGCGGGTGCGGGTGGGTCCGGCGGGTGTGGCGGGAGGCGAGGGGTTCCGCGGCGAGCCAGCCGAGGACGGCGATGGCGGTCACGGCCAGGGTGGCGGAGGGCGTGGTGGAGGAGGGCGGATCGGAGGGTGGGCCGAGCGAGCGTGCGGCCCAGGCGATGGCGGCCCAGTAGAAGACCAGTCCGAGCACCCCTGCGCGGCCGAGGAGTGCGCGGACCGGGTCACCGCGGGCCAGTTGGTTGGCGACATTGAGGACGAGTCCGAGGCTGGTGGAGGTGATGCCGATGGCGATGGCGAGGCCGAGCAGGCCCAAGGGATTGCCTTCGAGCGGGTCGTGCCAGAGCGCGTAGCGGTGGAGGGCGGGGATTCCGAAGCAACTCCCGTAGGCGATGCCGAAGGCGGCGCTGGTGACGCCGAGCACCGTCAGGAGCAGGCCGGCATCGCGCCAGGCAGCGAAGCGCGGGTGGTGCATCAGGCCCAGGCCGGCGATGGCGAGCACCGCGCCGTGGCCGACGTCGCCGAACATCAGTCCGAACATCAGCGCGTAACCGAGGGCGAGGAAGGGGGTGGGATCGACTTCGCGGTAACGGGGAAGGCCGTAGGCCTCGACGAGCCGCCGGAACGGGCGGCGCCAGGGGGAATCGGCGAGCAGGACCGGGGCTTCGTCGTCGGCGGTCGGCGGTGAACAACGGGTCACGCAGCGGGCGCGGGTTCGGCGGTGGAGTCGGGTGGCGGTGGCCGCGGCGTGTTGGGCGGGCACCCAGGCATTGATCACCGCGACGGACGGGGTGGTGCGGGTGAGGGATTCCGCCTCGGACAGCAATCGATTGCGCCGGGCCCTGGTTTCGAGCGTTTGGAGTTCGGCGGTGGTGGAGCGGGTCCAGGCGGCCGTTTCGGCCTCGGCGCGGTCGAGGGCGGCGACGGTTTGGGCCAGGTCGGTCTCGAGGCGTTGGCGCGCGTTGGCCGGGGATTCCGAGGGGAGAAGGGGGAGATTCTCGGGGCGGAACGGGTGATGGCGGAGGATGGACCGGACGTGGTCCAGGTGGTGGGCGGTGGTGGCGATGACGACCGGGTGGCCGAGGGATGAGGGACGGTTCGGGTGGTGGGCCTGGGTTGGGTTGGTGGGAATTGGCCCGGGCGAAGTTGGAGAAAGAACCAGCGCCGAGGAGCGAAGGTCGTGTCGGAGTCGGGCGGGATCCGGTGCAGCGAGGACGCCGAGGAGGACGAGGACGGAGGGTGTGGATGCGGAGGGTGACTGGGAGGGTGTGAGGTGGTGGTGCTGGAGGTCGAGGTTGGAGAAGGGACCGAGGTGCTCCAGTTGCGTGCGCAACCGGGCGGCTTTTGAGCGAAGCGCCTCCTGTTCCCGGAGGTGGCGCCCGGTTTCGGAGAGGAGGAAGAGACGGCGCGACTCGGTGGAGTCCGGAGGCGGTTCGCGGGTTTGGGTTGGAGTAGGGAGGGAGGTTGAGTCGGGGATGGTTGGGAGCGCGGGGGGTGGGATCAGTTGGGCGGAGCCGAGGCGTGCGAGGGAGTGGAGGGTGAGGCGGAGGTCCCGGCGGAGGACGATCAGCTCCAGTCGCAGCATGGGAATGGGTTTAAGCATGGCGTGCGAGGGGGAGGCGGGGGGCGAGGGAGGGACCGCCGCGGCCGAGGCGGAGGGCTTCGGCGAGGGTGATGAGGCCCTGGCACTCGAGTTCTCGGAGGGTGACGTAGGCGAAGAGCGCGGCGAGGCCGGTCATGCGTTCACGGATGACGCGTCGGGCGAGGCGGGCGAGGCGCTGGCGTGCGGCCTGTTCGAGGGTGGCGGCGTCGCTGGGGGAGGGGAGGGCATCGAGGGCGCGGCCCACGGCGAGGGTGGCGGCGGATGTTGCGTCGGGGCAGGCCAGCATCGTGCGGAGGCGGGATCGGCCGAGGAAGGTGGCGGGGATGCGGAGTTCGAGCAGGCGGGGAGCCGGCAGGTCGTGGATGAAACGGCCGCGGGCAGCCAGTTGGAGGTGGAAGGCCTCGATTTCCTGGTGGATGAGTCGGGCGATGGGTTCGCGTTCGGAGCGGGGTGCGGCGCGGGTCTGTTGCAGGCCATCGAGGAAATAGGCGCGATCGAGTGCGGCCTCGGAGAGGAACGGGTCGGTCGGGTCCGGAGCGGAGGTGAGGGCGAGGGACAGGAACCGGGCGAGGGCAGGGGATGTCGTGCGACGGCGGAAGCGGTCGAGCGCCTCCGGGTTGGCGAGGTCGTCGGCGGTTGGGGTGGGGGTGATGGGAAGGCCTTCGAGGCCTGGGGGGGGAGGGGGAGGGTGGAAAGGGCCGGGTTGGGCGGCGCGGAGGAGGTATTTAGCGAGTTCGAGGTCGAGGCGGGCGGCCTGCCACCGGAGGACAGCCGCCGCCGGGGGTGGGAGGAGGCGGCAGAACCCGTGGATCTCGGCGACCCAATCCGAGATCGCGTGGCGTTGGAGGGTTGGGGCGTCGGTGGTGGCGTCGGGGTGGTCGAGGCTGGGGAATCGGGAGCGGGCGAGGGCGGAGGTGGTGGGGAGGCGGCAGGCGGCGTCGAGGCGGTCGTCGTCGACCATCCGGGTGCGTCGGCCGTGCATGCGGGCGGCTAGGAAATCGGAGGCGCCGGGGATGGGTGAGGGGGTGGAGGTTGGCGGGGGCACCTGGGAGGGGGGTTAGTCGTCGGGGACGACGGTGTGGACGGCGTCGGCGACGACGGATTCGGTGGTGGGTTGGTGGAGGTTGAGGTGCCGGTCGATGTGTTGCTGGAGGTCTTGGAGGCGGCGGTGTTTTTCGCGGGTGGCCTGGGATTGGGCCTGGTCGAGGAGGTTGGCGATGGCGGATCTGGTTTCCTGTTCGATGCGGGGGATGGATTCGGAGGCCTGGGCGCGGGCGCGGGCATGGATTTGGGCGGCCTGGTGATGCGCCTCCTGGATGCGTTGGCGGGCGAGGTTCTCGGCGTGGAGCAGATCGGCGAGGGCATCGCCGATGACCGGGTCATGGTTGCGGGGCGTGGGGTTCATTTGGGGGGATGCGGGGTGAGGACGCCCAGTTTGGCTTCGAGCAGGTGGGCGATGGTGTCGACGGCGGCCGTTGGTTGGATGGCTTCGGTGTTGAGGACGAGGTCGTAGTCAGCGGGGTTGTGGATCTCGCGGTGGAAGGCGTTGCGGTGGAAGGCGGCGCGGGCGTCATCGGTCTTGTGGATTTCGGCGGCGGCGGCCTGGGGGGTGATGTGGTGTTCCTGTGCGAGGCGTTCGCAGCGGAGGTCGGGGGGAGCGACGATACGGACGCGGAGGGCGCAGACGGGGGGGAGGATGAGGTGGGCGCCGCGGCCGAGGATGACGACATCGCCGTGGTGGCCGAGGGCGCGGACGATGGATTCGAGGTGGACGAGGTAGACATCGGTTTCGATGCCGTTGGAGGCGAGGGCGGAGCGGATGGATTTCCAGGCGAAGCGGGAGCGTTCGTCGATGCTTTCGACCAATTGTTTGCGGACATGGGCGTGGTCGGCGATGCGGTCGACGATGATGCGGTCGTAGAGGGGCCAGCCCAGGTGGGCGGCGGCGAGGCGGGCGATCTGTTCGCCGCCGCTGCCGTGTTCGCGGGAGATGAGGAGGCAGGGGCCGTAGTCGACGTCGTCGACGCGCGGCGGTTTGGGGCGGTGGCCCTGGGCTTCGAGGCGGCGTTTGAGTTCCCAGAGTTGGGCGTGGCGGGCGACGAGGGATTCGAGGTTCATGACGGTGGGCTCCGGTTGGGAGTGGGCTGAGGGAGCCTGGTGGCGGGTGGCCGGGGCGGCCGTGGAGGGGGCGCGGCGCGAGGCCACGGGAGCGGGCTCTGGGGCTCAGATACGGCCGGGGGGCGGTGCGGGCAAGGAGGCGGGGGTGAACGGGAGGAACCGGGGGTGAAGGGGTGGATGGCGAAGGGATTGGAGGAATTGAGCTTGCGCGTCCGGGGGTTGGGTCGGCTGATTCGGGGGGTGGCCGGACCGAGAATCAGCCTGGTGACGCCTGCGTTGAACTGTGCGTCCTGCATCGAGCGCAATCTGGCGTCGGTGCGGGCGCAGGGGTTGGAGGATTGGGAATGGGAGCAATGGGTGATCGACGGCGGTTCGACGGATGGGACGGTGGGGATTTTGGAGCGGACGCGGCACCTTCGGTATGTGTCGGAGAAGGACCGGGGGTTGAGCGACGCGGTGAACAAGGGGCTGCGGCGGGCGGAGGGGGAGTGGCTGATCTGGCTGAATGCAGATGACGCGTTGGAGCCCGGGGCGTTGCGGCGGTTTCTGGACGTGCAACCGGCGTATCCGGACACCTGGATGTTCTGCGGGCGGGAGAAGATCTTCCGGTACGACGGGAGTCTGGAGACGGTGGAGGAGGGGCGGAGTTATCGGTTTGAGGAGCTTATCGGGCCGCAGACCGCGGTGAACCAGGCGTCGACCGTGGTGCACCGGCGGGTGTACGAGCGGGTGGGGTTGATGGACGAGGCTTACCGGTACGCGATGGACTACGAATGGACCGTGCGGGCGTCGCGTGAGTTCCGGTGTCAGCCGTTGGATTTCGTGATCGCGCATTATCATCGGCGGCCGGGGTCGATCATGGACAAGGGGATTGCGGGGCAGCATCGGGAGTTTCTGAGGGTGCGGCGGCGGTACGGCTGTTCGGTCTGGGACCGGAACGAGCTGCGGCTGCGGTGGTTTTTGTGGTCGGAGCCGTTGCGTCGGGTGCGCTGGTTGAGGCGGGTGGTGCGGCGGGTGAAGGCGTTGGCGGGTCGGGAGCCGTTGCATCCGATGTCGCCGTCGTGAGCGGGCCGGGTTGAGCGGGAGGGAGGCTGAGGACCATGAACGCTGTTGAGGAGCGGGGTGGGGGAGTTGGCAAGGACACGGGATCCGGGGGTGGAGGCGTGCGGGTGCTGCATGTGGTGTGCGGGATGGCGGCTCAGGGTGGGGTGATGTCGTTTGCGGAGATGGCGGCATCGAGCGGGGTGGAGGGCGTGGAGCAGGCGGTGTGGAAGCATCGGGACTACGGGGGGCGTGAAGGGGTTCGGTGGGAGTGCGGGGGTGTGGCGCGGGCGACGGATCTCGGGATGCGGCATGATTTCGGGGCGGGGCTGAGGGAGGCGGTGGTGTTGCGGCGGTGGCTGCGGGAGCGGGGGAAGCGGGGGGAGCGCTGGGTATTGCATGCGCACAGCCGGGTGGGGGCGATGGCGAGTGCGTTGGCGGGGAGGGCGGTGGGGAGTCCGACCTGGCTTCATCTGCACAAGCTCTCGGGGCAGCCGTGGGTGTATCGGATGCTGGTGCGCTGGGGGCGGGCGGGGTGGGTGTTCAACTCGGAGCGGACGCGGCGGCACCATGGGGTTGGGGCTGGGGAGGGCGTGGTGATTTATCCGCCGGTGAAGTGGCCTGAGGGTCCGGCGCCGGCCGGGGGTGGGGCGGGGCGATGGGTGGGGGCCGGGGCGTATGTGCGGGTGAAGCAGTTTGACCGGCTGCTGGGGGCGGTGGGTTTGTTGAGGGCGGAGGGCTGGGACTGGCCGTTGGAGATTGTGGGGCGGAGCGAGCCGCCGGTGGATGCGGAGCATGACCGGGAGCTGGGGCGGATGGCGGCGGGTGTGGGAGGGGTGACCTTGCGGGGGTACATGGGGGGGTGGGCGGGGGTGTTGCGAGGGGAGGACGTGTTTGTGCATGCCGCGGACCGGGAGGCGTATGGGATTGTGGTTTTGGAGGCTTTTGCGAGGGGGTGTCGGATGGTGGTGCCGCGGGAGAGTGTGCTGGATGAGATGCCGCGGGGGTGGGAGGGGGCGGGGGGTGTGGTGGTGGCGGAGTCGACGGAGCCGACGGTATTGGCTGGGGCGATGAGGCGAGCGGCGGCGGAGGGGGTGGATGCGGAGGGGCGGTGGCGGGCGCGGCGGGTGGTTGGGGGGCGGGTATCGGTGGAGGAATGCGTTTGCCAGTTGAGCGCGTTGTATCGTTCACTCCCGGGCACGAACCGATGCTTCCGCAACAGCTCAAGGCCCTGATCGTAGGCGGCATTTCCCTGGGTTTGGCGTTGTTCCTGGGGTACGCCGTGGCGCGCGAGAACTACTTCCTGCTGGTGGCGGGGGTGATGGGGGCGGTGGTGGTGTACGCGTTGGTGACGCCGGGGTATGCACTGATGCTGGCGCTGGCGATCCTGAGTCCGATGAACCTCCCGCTGCCGTTCGTCTGGAACTTCCCGTTCGTGCTGCTGATGTTGGGGTTGTGCTTTGTGAAGTACGTGTTGCAGCGGGCGGTGGCGCCGGAGTCGGTGCCCAAGCTGAGGCCTGCGCTGACGTGGCTGGTGGGGGTGTTCTTCCTGTGGGTGGCGATCCGGTACGCGATGGATCCGGTGCTGCCGGGTGTGGCGGTGGGTCGCGGCAACGACGTGACCGGGTTCCGGGCGTATCTGAACTTCTTCACCTGTTTCTTCCTGTTGGTGACGGTGGGTTTGTATGTGTCGACCGAGTCGCAGGCGGCGGCTCTGGTGCGTTCGCTGGTGTGGGTTTCGCTGGCGTTCGTGCTGGTGCTGGTGCCGCTGACGCTGACGAAGAGCATGTTCGTGATCGACCTGCTGACCGGGTTCGGGATGTACGTGGCGATGTACGACAACGGCTGGCTGCGGTTCGTGGTCCTGGGGTTGTTCGGGCAGCTGCTGGTGGCCGGTGCGATGCTGCCGGCGCTGGTGCCGATCCAGCGCAAGTGGGTGCGGCTGGGGATCTTCGGGCTTGGGATGGTGGGGGTGCTGTTGTCGGGCAACCGGACGTCGGTGGTGATGGTGGCGATGCTGGTGGTTTCGATCGCCTATTTCCGTCGTCAGCGGCGGCTGCTGACCGCGTGCATTGCGGGGGTGGTGCTGTTCCTGAGCGGTTCGTGGTATCTGGGCGAGCACCATCGGTTTTCCGGGGGTGTTGGTCTGTATCGCTTTGTGACGCTGGTGAGCGGGCGTGCCGCGGAGATGACCGATGCGGCCCAGAACGTGCAGTGGCGTCGGGTGCGATGGGAGCGTGCGTGGCACGACATCAAGCGGGAGCCCTGGGTGGGGCTGGGGTACGGTGGTTTGCAGCGTGCCTTTTCGTATTCGACGCGGGCGGAGTACGAGGCGGCGGCGATCGAGATCGATGTCGCGGCCGGGTCGATTCACAACGGGTATCTCGCGTCGGCGCGGGCGCTGGGGATTCCGGCGGCCTGTCTGTTTGTTCTGATCGTGATCGTGCAGGGGTTGCGGGAGTTCCGGGAGATCCGGCGTTGGGAGGCGCACAGCGTGGTGCGGGCGCAGTTGCACATGTTCACCCTGGCGAACCTGCTGACCATGCTGCTGGAGAGCTATGTCGGTCACGGGTTGAACAACCACGTGGTGTGGCTGTTGATCGGCATGGGCATTGCGATCCGGCGGATACCGTTCCAGCAGGTGCGTGGACCGGAGTCGGTGGCGGACCGGGGTTCGGAGCCTGGGACCGGGCCGATCCGGGGTTTCACCACGCATCCGTTTCCGGCGTGAGGGGCTGGGGGAGGCGGTTCGGGGTGAGGACTGACGGCTGACGGGTGGACGCGTGATGGCAAAGATACCTTCGAAACTCGTGCCCGTGCTGGACCTGCTGGCGTCGCCGCTGGTGTATCCCGCGGCGTTTCTGTTGAAGGCCGTTCGGTGTCTGGGGGTGGAGCGGATGCCCTGGTGCCGGGGAGTGCTGATGCGGGTGGGGGTGTTTCCGGTGCACCGGCACTATTACGAGCCGCAGTTTGATCATCGGGCGTTGCGGCGGCCGCTGACGGACGAGCGGGATCTGCCGGGGATTGACTGGAACGAGGCGGGGCAGTTGGAGCTCCTGGGGTCGATGCGTTGGGCGGATGAACTTGCGGGGATCGCGGGGGAGCGGCGGGAGCCGCCGGAGTTTCACTTTGGGAACGGGACCTTTGAGAGCGGGGATGCGGAGTTTCTGTATCAATGGATCCGGCTGCGGAAGCCGAGGCGGATCATTGAGATCGGGAGCGGGAATTCGACGCTGATGGCGGCGCGGGCGGTGCGCAGGAACGCGGCGGAGGATGGGGGGTACCGGTGTCGGCATGTGTGTGTCGAGCCGTACGAGATGCCGTGGTTGGAGAAGGTGGGGGTGGAAGTGATTCGGAGGCGGGTGGAGGACGTTGGTCTGGGGCTGTTCGGGGAGTTGGAGCGCGGGGATCTGCTGTTCATCGATTCGTCGCACATGATCCGGCCGCAGGGCGACGTGCTGTTCGAGTTTCTGGAGCTGCTGCCGAGGCTGAGGGAGGGGGTCACGGTGCATGTGCACGACATTTTCACCCCGCGTGATTATCTGCCGTCGTGGGTGTTGGAGCAGGTGCGGTTTTGGAATGAGCAGTATCTGTTGGAGGCGTTTTTGACGGGGAACCGCGGTTGGCGGGTGGTGGGGGCGTTGAATCTGCTGAAGCACCGGCATTACGGGGCGTTGCGGGCGGTGTGTCCGTATCTGACGGCGGACCGTGAGCCGGGATCGTTCTATATGGAGCGGGTCGGGGCGTGAGCCCTCCGATGGGTGAGGAAGGGACCAGCGGATGGCGGCGGTGGTTGGGATGGATCACGGGCCGCGGGGTGGTGGGGCGATCGGCGGATCGGTATCGGCGGGCGATCTGGACGACGCTGGCCTCGGGGGTGGCGAAGCTGGGCGGGTTGGTTTCGATGCTGATCCTGGTTCCTTTGGTGATGCGGCACCTGGGGGAGGAGCGGGCGGGGGTATGGATGACGATGAATTCGCTGACCGTGCTGGTGGGTTTTGCGGATCTGGGGATGGGTACGGGGCTGATGACGCGGGTGGCGCAGGCCATGGGGGCGCAGCGGGAGGATGAGGCGAGGCGTGCGATCAGCAGTTGTTTCTTTGTGCTGGCGGGTGTGGCGGGACTGCTGGCGGTGGTGTTTGCGGGGTTGAACGGCTGGATACCGTGGGAGCGGGTGTTGAGGACGAGCGCGGATTTGACCCGTGGGGAGTTGGCGTCGGCGATGCTGGCGTTCGTGGTGGTGACGCTTGGGGGGCTGCCCTTTTCGTTGGTGGAACGGGTGCAATCGGGGCAGCAGGAGGGCTTTGCGAGTCACCTGTGGCAGGGGGCGGGGACGCTGTTGTCGTTGGGCGGGGTGGTGATGGCGTTGGGGCGGGGCTGGGGATTGGCGGGGGTGTTATGGGCGGGGCTGGGATTGCGGACGCTGGTGTTGGTGGCGAACTGGTGGGTGTATTTCCGGAGGCAACGGCGGTCGTTGTGTCCGCGCTGGTCGGAGTGGGATCGGGGGACGGCGGTGGAGATGATGCGGCTTGGGTTGGTGTTTCTGTGGTTGAACGTGCTGGCGTTCAACTGGTGGCTGGTGGATCCGATCCTGATCACGCAGGCGTTGGGCGCGGAGGCGGTGGCGGGGTATGGGGCGATGCAGCGGCTGTTTGCGGTGGGGCTGGTGGGGCAGTACCTGGTGATGCCGCTTTGGCCGGCGTTCGGGGAGGCGTTGGCGCGTGGGGATCACGGGTGGGTGCGGGTGACGCTGCGACGGGCGCTGGTGCTGACCGTGGGGTTGACGGGGATCCTGGGGCTGGCGCTGGTGGTCTGGGGGCGGTGGATCACGCGGCTTTGGTTGGACACGGATTTTGTGCCGGGACTGAGCCTTTTGGCGGGCATGGCGGCGTTGAACCTGCTGTTGATCGTGGCGTGGAACCTTTCGGGGGTGTTGGTGCATGGCGTGTATCTGCGTCGGCAGGCGGGATTGTACACGCTGGCTGCGGTGCTGGCGTTGACCCTGAAGCTGGTGTGGGTGCGGAGTTGGGGTTTGCCGGGGGTGGTATGGGCTTCGGTGGTGGCGTTCGGGCTGGTTTATGCGCCGATGGCGTTCCGGTTGGCGGCGGAAGCGGCGCGCGGGCCCGGACCCGGGCCCGGGCCTGGGCCGGGCGCGCGAGGCAGCGGCGGGTGACGCGGGGCGGGCGGGGGCGGTGCGGTGTTCCGGCGCCACCGGCTCAGTCCAGGCGGTTGGGCAGGGGGCCGGAGACGGAGAGCCAGGCGGTTTCGTAGGGGTCCAGACTCACGGGGTTGACGTCCGGGGCCGGGCGATCCGGTTGATTGAGGTGGGCGGTGGCCCTGGCGCCGTGGAGGTCGAGGGTGACGGGGTTGGCGGTGACGTTATGGAGGCAAAGCACCTGGGCGTGGGTGGCGGGGTCGGTTCGGAGGATGGCGAAGACCGCGGGGTTTCCTTCGAGGATGCGCTGGGGGGCATGGGGTGCGAAGGCGGGGTGGTTGCGGCGGGCGTCGAGCAGGGCGGCGAAGCCGCGGAAGACGCGGGAGCGGAGGGAGGAGGCGTCGGCCAGTTCCTGTTCGAGGGGGGCGCGGTCCAGTTTCTGGCGGTTGATGCGGCGGTTGATACCTGTGGCGATGGCGGCGTCGCGGTCGTTGCGGGAGCCGAACAGGGAGTGGAAGTAGATGCCGGGGACGCCGGCGAGGGCGAGCATGATGGCCTGGGATGCGAGGAAGCGGCGGATCTGGCGGTCGAGGGGTTCGCCGGCGGCGGGGTCGTTGAGGGCGTCGAAGTAGACGATGTTCATCTCGTAGGGGCTGCGGGAGCCGTCGGCGTTGTGTTTCTCGTTGATGAAACCGCCGTGGGCGCGGCAGGAGGCGACGAGGAAATCGATTTCGGGCTGGGGGAGGATGCCGCGGACGGGGTTGACGCCGATGCCGTCGTGGGACGCGAGGAAGTTGAAGAACGTGGTGTGGGGGGAGGGGGCTGTGAGGGAGGAGGCCCAGCGGGCGAGGTGGGAGGCGTCGCCGCGGAGGAGGGCGTGGAGGGCGAGGGGTGGGAGGGCGAAGTTGTAGACCATCTGCGCCTCGTCGTGGCCGTTGCCGAAGTAGGAGATGTTGTCGGCGTGGGGGACGTTGGTTTCGGTGATCAACTGGACCTGGGGTGCGGCGAGGTCGAGGGCGGCGCGCATGACGCGGATGAGGGCGTGGGTCTGGGGAAGGTGGATGCAGGGGGTGCCGATTTCCTTCCAGAGGTAGGCGATGGCGTCGAGGCGGATGAAGCGGGCGCCCTTGGCGGCGTAGAAGAGGAGGGCGTCGAGCAGGGCGAGGAGCACCTTGGGGTTGGCGGCGTTGAGATCGACCTGGTCGTCGCTGAAGGTGGTCCAGACCTTCTCGATGCCGCGGGCGGTGGGGAAGGCGGTGAGGAGGGGGAGGGCGCGGGGGCGGACGACCTGGGACAGGTCGGGCGAGCCGGCGACGGTGACGAAGAAGTTTCTGAACGCGGGGTCGTCCTGGCAGAAGTGCTCGAACCAGGCGCTCTTGGACGACATGTGGTTGAAGACCGCGTCCATCATGAGGTCGAAGTCGGGGCGGAAGGCGGCGATGTCATCCCAGGAGCCGTATTCGGGCGCGACGGCGAAGTAGTCCTTCACCGAGAAGCCGTCGTCGGAGGTCCAGGGGTAGAACGGGAGGATATGGACGCCGGAGACGCGGCCGGCGAGGTGGCGTTGGCAGAAGGAGGCGAGGGTGCGGAGGGGTGGGAGGCCGGGTTCGCGGACCTGATCGGCGTAGGTGATGAGGAGCGCGTCGCGCTGGGAGGGGGGGGTGGTGGGGTGGGGGGGAGGGAAGGCGGCGCGGTGTTGGGCGGCTTTTTCGGAGATCAGGGTGGTGAGCGGGCCGGCCTGTTGGGGACCGTAGACGAAGGCGAGGAGGTTGTGGAGGTTCCGGGCGGATTTGGCGTGGGCTGGCTCGGCGGTGTTCATGGGACGCGGACAACCTGCGGATGACGTGCAGGCAACGCAAGCCGGGTTGCCTGGTTGCGGAAGTTCCGGGTAGTTTCCGGGCACGCCATGAACCGGATCCGCGTGCCAGGCTTGATGTGTGCCGTGCTGACGGCGGTGGGGGCGTGGGGATCGGATGTTGCGGGGGCGGGCGGGTTGGTGGCGGGGGAGCTTTGGGTGAGGAAGGTGCAGCCGTTGTTCGACGTGCAATGCGTGAAGTGCCATGGGCCGATCGAACGGAAGAGCGGGTTGGAGCTGGATTCCCCGGAGGCGGTGATGCGCGGGGGTGACGAGGGGCAGGTGGTGGTGGCCGGGGAGCCGGGGAAGAGCCGGTTGTACACCTATCTCGCGGAGGACGCGGATCCGCACATGCCGCCGAAGAAGCAGTTGAGCGAAGCCGAGCGGGGCGTGGTGAGGGAATGGATTCTGGCGCTGGGGAACGGTTCGGGGGCCGGCGGGGCCGGGGATGGCGAGCGGGGCGCGGTGGAGTATGGCTCGGTGCGGGAGGCGATTGACGGCTGGGTGGCGGAGGGTTGGCGGCGTGCGGGGGTGCGGCCGTCGGCGGACGTCGGGGACGAGGCCTGGGTGCGGCGGGTGACGCTGGACCTTGCGGGGCGGATTCCGACCGTGGCGGAGGTGGCGCGATTTCTTTCGATGCCCGGGGCGGAGCGGCGGGGGCGTTGGGTGGAGGCGTTGCTGGCGTCGGAGGAGCACGCGGTACGGATGCGTGAGCTTTGGGATGTTTTTCTGATGGGCCGTCCGCGGCGGGAGGCGCACGAGGATCGGCGGCGGCGGAGCGGGTGGTGGTCCTATCTCGAGGGGGCGTTCCGGTCGAACCGTCCGTGGGATCTGACCGTGAGGGACATGCTGACGGGGCGGCCGGTGAACGGGGCGGCGCGTGGGGCTTCGTGGTTTTTGTACGAGCGTCGGAACGATCATCAGGCGATTGCGGAGGCGGTGGCGCCGGTGGTGTACGGGGTGCGGATCGACTGTGCGCAGTGCCACGACCATCCGCTGGCGCGGGAGATCCACCAGGCGCACTACTGGGGTCTGGTGGCGGCGTACAACCGGGGCAAGAACGTGGAGGGCGGGACGGAGGTGTCGGAGTCGGCGGTGGGCGGGTTTGTGAACTTCACGAATCTGCGGAAGGAATCGCAGCCGGCGCTGGTGACGCTGCTGGACGGGAGGAAGCTCGAGGAAGCGCGGCCCGGGGAGGGGGAGAAGGAGGAGGACCGGGACGAGCTGTATGTGGATGCGAAGGCTCGGGTGCGGGTGCCGAGGAACTCGCGGCGGGAGGCGTTTGCGGTGGCGGCGACGACGGGGAACCCGCGATTGGCGCGGGCGTTTGTGAACCGGATGTGGGCGGTGTTGATGGGGCGCGGGTTGGTGCATCCGGCGGATGAGATGACCGCGCGGAACGCGCCGAGTCATCCGGAGCTCTTGGACTGGCTGGCGGCGGATTTTGAGGCGCACGGGTACGACGTGCGGCGGCTGGTGCGGGGCATGGTGCTGAGCCGGGTGTACGCGCTGGGGTGGGGGGAGGCGGGGACGGGCGGGGTGGAGCATTTCACGCGGGCGCTGGAGCGTCCGTTGTCGGCGGAGCAACTTGCGCGGTCGTGGCGGGTGGCGGCGGGCCTGGAGCCCGGGGATGAGGTTTTGCGGCGGGCGGTGGTGGGGGCGTTGCCGGATGTTGCGCCGCGGGAGTACAACGCGACGTTCCAGCAGGCGCAGTTCCTGACGCATTCGCCGGAGCTGCTGGCGTTGTTGCGGCCCGGGGAGGGGACGACGGCGGGGCGTTTGGCGGGGATGACGGACGCGGGGGAGCGGGTGCGGGAGGCGTTCCGGGTGGTGTTGGGGCGGGAGGCTGCGGCCGGGGAGGTGGAGGGGGTATTGGGGCTGCTGGGTGAGCGTGAGGGGGGTGATGCCGCGCGGGCGACTGCGGATCTGTTGTGGGCGCTGATGACCTGCGCCGAGTTTCTGACGATGCCGTGAGGGATGCTGGAGGACTGAAGCTCAACCGAAGCGACCGGAGACGATCATGAAAGCGGACACATCGAAGGCGGCGGCCGGGTTGGCGGGGTGTGGGGCGGGCGGGATGGCGGGGGCTGCCTGTCGGGTGGACGAGCACCGGTTGCACCGGCGGCTGTTCCTGAAGGGGTTGGGGGCGGGCGGGGCGGCGGCGGTGGCCAGTTTTTCCGGGCTGTTCGAGAGTCCGGCGTTTGCGGCGGCGACGCGGAGGGCCGGGAAGCGGTGCATTCTGCTTTGGTTGTGCGGGGCGCCCAGCCAGTTCGAGACCTGGGATCCGAAGCCGGGGCGTCCGAGTGGCGGGCCGTTCGGGAGCATTCCGACGGTGATCCCGGGGGTTCATTTCTCCTCGTTGATGCCGAGGTGCGCCTCGATAGCGGACCGGTTGAACGTGGTGCGGAGCATGAAGACCTCGCAGCCGGAGCATCTGCAGGCGATCAACCTGCTGCAGCGGGGGAACCCGGAGCGGGCGGGGTTCACCCGGCCGACGTTGGGGAGTGCGATCTCGCATGCGTTGGGCCAGCTCGATTCGCCGATTCCGAACTTTGTGTTCATCGATCCGATTCCCGGGGGAAACGAGTTCGAGGCGTTCAAGGCGGGGAACTGGGCGGGGTGGGTGGGTGCGGAGCATGCGCCGGTCCGGGTCGGCGGGGACTACACGCGGGTGATGCAATCGGTGGCGGAGGGGTTGCCGGAGCACGACGGTGAATCGCGGGAGACGCTGCGGCGGTTTCTGACGGCGAAGTTCGAGCGGGATCGTCGGAGCGGGGTGGCGCGGGGGCAGAATGCGGCGTTTGAGCGGATGCGTGGCATGGCGGCGAGCGCGGAGCTGTTCGACGTGGGCCGTTTGCCGGCGAGGGACCGGGAGCGGTACGGGCCGGGGAGTTTTGCGCAGCACGCGCTGCTGGCGCGGCATCTGGTGGAGCACGGGGCGCCCTTTGTCATGGTGGCCAACGGGATGAACTGGGACAACCACGTGTTCCAGCACGAGATTCATCAGATGCTGGTGCCGGAACTGGACCGGGTGCTGCACCACTTGGTCACGGATCTGGACGAGCGTGGGCTGTTGGATTCGACGCTGGTGGTGGCCATGGGTGAGTTTGGCCGGACGCCGTGGCTGAACGCGGCGCGGGGTCGGGACCATTATCCGGATGCGTGGAGTCTGATGATGACCGGGTGCGGCCTGAAGCGCGGGGTGGTGACCGGGGCGACGGACGCGGACGGCGTGGAGGTGGTTGAGAATCCCTACGACGAGCGGAACCTGTTCGCCACGATCTTCACCGCGCTGGGACTGGATCCGCACGGTGAGTACGACCTTCCGGGCATGCCGACGTTTCACCGGGTGGAGAACCGGGCGGCGCCGATCCGGGAGATCCTGGCCTGAAGAGAAAGCCTGCGACGCCATGAAGCTGACGCTTGTTCACGATCACAAGTTGCCGACGGGGGTGCTGGGGCTTGCGGTGGATGGTCCGGGCGACCGGGCGTATGCCGCGTGTGTGGACGGCGGGGTGTATGCCGTCGAGCTGGGGAGCGGGAGGGTGGAGCGGTTCGAGGCGCGGCACGGGTCGTACGCGAGCGGGTGTGTGCTGATGCCGGACGGGCGGACCGTGGTGTCGGCGGGGTACGACGGCATGCTGATGTGGCACGACACCGTCACGCGGCGCTGCTGGCGCCGGCAGGCGGCGCACCGGTTCTGGAGCTGGCAGCTGGCGTTGTCGGCGGATGGCCGGCGGTTGGCGACGGTGACGGGGCAGTATCTTCCCGGCGGCTGGAAGTACGAGCCTGCGGGGGAGAGCGAGCCCTCGGTGCGGGTCTATGACGCGTGGAGCGGGGATCCGCTGGCGGCGTACCCGCATGGGCCGCCGGTGCTCAGTTGTGCCTTTGCCGCGGACGGCCGGCATTTGGCCGCGGCGAACATGATGGGGGAGGTGCGGGTGTGGGATGTGGGGGCCGGGGATGGAGCCGGGCCGTTGAGGTCGTGGGTCTCGCCGGATTTCACCTCATGGGGTTCGATCAAGACGCACCACTACTGCGGGGGCGTGTACGGGCTGGCGTTTTCGCCGGACGGCGGGTCGCTGGTCGGTTGCGGCATGGGGCCGATGACCGATCCGATGGCGGGCAACGGGAAGATGACGTGGCAGCGTTGGGATTGGAGGAAGGGGGAGCGGACCGGACAGATCCGGGACGGCCAGCACGGGTCGGGGCTGATGGAGGCCGTGGCGTTTCATCCCGACGGGTCGCGGTTCCTGATGGCCGGTCGGCAGGCGCAGGGCACTTGGAACGCGGCGGTGTTTTCGGCGGGGGACGGCGAGCTTCTGCATTCGCTGGACACGCGGAAGCGGGTGACGCAGGTGCGTTTCAGTGCGGACGGCGGGCGGGTGGTGATGGCTGGGGCGAACGGGCAGCCGCAGCGGAAGGACGGTGTGTGGCCGGCGTGGGGCCGGGTGCAGGTGTACCGGTTCGAGGCGTGATGCGAATGAGGCTGTGTGAAGGGTGACGTGGAGGACTTCGAGGCGTTGCTCGGGGGGATTCGGGCGTGTCGGATCTGCGAGGCGCACCTGCCGCTGGGGCCGCGGCCGGTGTTGCAGGTGTCGCCGACCGCGCGGTTGTTGATCGCGGGGCAGGCGCCGGGGCGGCGGGTGCATGAGACGGGGATTCCGTTCAACGATCCGAGCGGGGACCGGCTGCGGGCGTGGCTGGGGGTGGATCGGGCGACGTTCTACGATGCGACGCGGGTGGCGCTGGTGCCGATGGGGTTCTGTTATCCGGGCACTGGAAGATCGGGAGATCTGCCGCCGCGCCCGGAGTGTGCGGAGGCGTGGCGGGCGGGGTTGCTGGAGCGGATGCCCGGGGTGCGGCTGGTGCTGGCGTTCGGGCAGTATTCGATCGCCTGGCATCTCGGTTCACGGGCGCGGGGGACGCTTGCGGAGACCGTGTATCGCTGGCGGGAGCATGTGGATCGGGCGTGGCCGATGCCGCATCCGAGTCCGAGGAACAACCGGTGGCTGCGGAATCACCCGTGGTTCGAGGCGGAGGTGATTCCGGAGCTGCGGCTGCGGGTGGCGGGCGTGTTGGCGGGCGGAATCGGCGGGTGACGCCGCGGGGTCGCGGTGGGAGGGCGGCGCTTCCTTTCATGAGCCTGGAGCTTCCATGTCCCCGGTCTCCGACTATGCTCGTCGCAATGCGCTGCGTTCTGGTTCTTCTCGTGGGTCTTGCCGCTTCGGCGGTGGCCGGTCCGTTGGATGATTTCGTCGGCGAGGCGCGGAAGCGGCACGGGGAGCCTGGCGAGGCGGCGGCCCGGTTTCTGGTGGAGCACATGCCGGAGAAGGACCGCGGGGTGCTCACGGCCGAATACCTGATGGAGAACCTCGACCTCGCGTTTCGAGCGCGTGCGGAATTCCCCTGGGCTGGTGCGGTGCCGGTGGAGCTGTTCCACAACGACGTGCTTCCGTACGCGGTGTTTGATGAGACGCGGGAGGCCTGGCGTCCGTGGCTCATGGAGAAGGCGCGCGAGTTGGTGAAGGGGGCGTCGACGGCGACGGAGGCGGTGCAGGCGTTGAACCGTGGGCTCTTCAACGCGGTGAACGTGCATTACAACACCGGTCGCAAGCGTCCGAACCAGAGCCCGAGCGAGTCCATGGCCCTGGGGAAGGCCACCTGCACGGGGCTCACGATCCTGCTGGTCAATGCCTGCCGTGCGGTGGGCATTCCGGCGCGGGGGGTTGGCACGCCCATGTGGACCAACGAGCGGGGGAACCACACCTGGGCGGAGGTCTGGGACGGCGATTGGCGTTTCACCGGTGCCGACGAGTACGATCCGCAGGGACTCGACCGCGGCTGGTTCGTCGGGGACGCGGCGAAGGCGCGGGCGGACGTGCCGCGGTATGCGATTTATGCGACGAGCTGGAGGCGGGACGGGCTGACCTTTCCGCTGGTGTGGGCGCGGCAGAGCACGAACGTCGCCGCGGTGAATGTGACGGCCCGGTATGCGCGGCCCGAGGTTGCCTCCGCCACGGAAGCCGATCGGTCGATCCTGGGTCTGCGGCTGTTTGATCGGGTCGGGGGCGAGCGGGTGGCGGCCCATGTGTGTGCGGTTCGGCCGTCGGGCGAGCTTTTGGCCGAGGCGGTCACGAAGGCGGGCACGGCGGATTTGAACGACCTGGCGCGTCTCGAGCTCGAGCCGGGCACCGAAGGGCGGCTTCGGTTCACGGTGAACGGCGAGAGTCGGGAGCTTCCGTTCGGCCCGCTGGCGAAGGGTGAGCCCACGGTGAACGCGGTGTGGAGCGATCTGAAGCCGGTTTCGGGTGGGCTTGCGGCGCTGGGGGCGTGGCTGGCGTTGCCGGCGGCGGAGCGGAAGGCGGACGCCGAGGCGCTGCGGGTCGCGCTGACCCGCGAGGAGGCGGGGCGGGCGGCGGAACTGCTGCTGAAGGCGCGGCTTGCGGCGCTTGCGGCTGAGCGCCGGGAGGAGTTGGAGCAGAAGTCGCTGGTTTTGGAGGGGCGCACCCTGCGGTGGATGGAGCGGTCGTTCGGGGAGGCTCCCGCGGATGGGCGGAGCCTGTGGATCTCGATGCATGGGGGCGGCAACGCGCCGAGCGCGGTGAACGACCGGCAGTGGACCAACCAGATTCGGCTCTACGAGCCTGCCGAGGGGCTGTATCTCGCGCCCCGGGCGCCCACGGACACCTGGAACCTGTGGCACGAAGCCCACATCGATCCGATGTTCCAGCGGCTGATCGAAACCTACGTGGCCTGCGCCGGGGTGAATCCGGACAAGGTGTATCTCCTGGGCTATTCCGCGGGCGGGGATGGTGTCTGGCAGTTGGCGCCTCGGATGGCGGATCGTTTCGCCGCTGCGGCGATGATGGCGGGGCATCCCAACGAGGCGTCGGTGCGCGGGCTGCGGAATCTGCCTTTCGGGGTGTTCGTCGGCGGGAACGATGCGGCCTACAACCGGAACAAGGTGGTCGCCGAGCGCGCGGCGGAGCTTGGGCGGTTGGCGGAGGAGGATCCGGGTGGCTATGTGCACATGGCGCGGGTGTATGAGGGCGTCGGGCATTGGATGAACAAGCGGGATGCGGAGGCGCTGCCGTGGATGGTGCAGCACCGGCGGAATCCGTGGCCGAAGAAGGTTGTCTGGGTTCAGGACGATGTGGTTCACCGGCGGTTCTACTGGCTGCAGGTTCCGGCGGACGCGGCACTGGCCGAGCGGGCGACGATCACGGCGTCGGTGGAGGGCGGCACGATCACGGTGGCGGGGGACGTTCCGGCGGGTCTGCGGCTGCGGTTGTCCGACGCGCTGGTGGATCTGGATCAGCCGGTGCTGGTGCGGGTGAACGGTCGGGAGGTGTTTTCCGGCAAGGTCGCCCGTCAGGCGAAGGTCCTGTGGGAATCGCTGGAGGAACGGGCGGATGGTCCCTCCGCGGCCAGTGCGACGGTGGTGTTGCCTTGAGCCGGCCTGGTGGGGGCTGGGGTCCCTGAGGTTTTGACAGAAGGGGTTCGCTTCGGGGAAATCGGGGGCGAGGACACATGGCGAAATTCGAAGAGACGGAGCGGTTTCGGACGGCGATCCGGCGTTTTGACGCTGCCAACGCCAGCGATCCCCATCGTGAGCCGGCGACGGAGGGGGCGTTGCCGCGGGAGCTGTTGTATGCGCGACGGCTGACCGAGTGGGTTCTGGCGTTGGCGCCGGAGGCGTCGGAGGCGTTGCGGCTGGCGGCGCGGTGCCAGCATTTGTGTCGTTGGGAGATCCCGCGGGACTCGTATCCCGCGGATCGCGCGGGTTACCTGCGGTGGCGGCGGGATCTTCAGCAGTTTCATGCGCGGCGGTCGGGGGAGATTCTGGGGGAGGTCGGGTATGGAGCGGAGATGATCGCGCGGGTGCAGAGTCTGAACCTGAAGCAGAACCTGGGTCGGGATCCGGAGGTGCAGGTCCTGGAGGATGCGTTGTGCCTGGTGTTTCTGCAGTACCAGTTGGAGGAACTCCTGCGGAGGACGGACGAGGGCAAGCTGGTGAACGCGGTCCGGAAGTCGTGGGGGAAGATGTCGGAGGCGGGGCGGGCGGCGGCGATGAAGGTGAAACTGGGGGAGAAGGCGAAGGGGGTGATTCGGAAGGCGCTGGAACCCGAGGCGGCCGGGGTTGGACCGGGGGGCGAGGAGGGTGCGGTGGAGGGTTGATGGGGCGATGAGCGGACCGTGGAAGGCCGGTGAAGCGGAGCGACCCGTGCTGGTGTACGACGGGGACTGCGGATTCTGCAGGAAGTGGGTGGAACGCTGGCGGGGTGCGACCGGGGATGCGGTGGAGTATCTGGCGCAGCAGGATCCGGCGTGCGGGAGGCGGTTTCCGATGCTAACGGCGGAGGCGCTGAGGGAGTCGGTGCATCGGGTGGACCCCGGCGGGCGGGTCACGAGCGGGGCGGAGGCGGTGCTGTTGACCCTGGGGCAGGCGGGGCGGTGGCGTTGGTTTGCGCGGGTCTGGCTCGGGGGCGGGTGGCGGCTGCGGTTTGCGGAGTGGGTGTACCGGCGGGTGGCGCGCAACCGGGCGTTGCTGTCGAGGCTGACGCGGGGCTGGTGAGGGCGCGCGGTTGCGCGGTTGCGGGGTCAGGGATCGGAGGGGCCGAGGAGGCGGACGCGGAAGAACCGGTGGCCCTCGCAGCACTCGGGGATGACGGCGGAGGCGTCGGTGGTGGGTTCGGTGATTTGTTCCCAGGTGGCGGAGGCGGGGTTGGAGGACTGTTCGACGACGTAGCGGTGGGGGTGGGTTTCGAGGTCGGCGGCTTCGTTGCGGAGGATGCTGCGGGGGCCGTGCCAGCGGATTTCGAGGCCGCCGGATTTCGGTTGGATGGCGGTGATCCGGGGGCGGGGGTGGAAGCCGATGACGCCGCGGAGGGGGAGGCGGATGGCCTGGTCCGGGGTCCAGTTGGAATCGTTCCAGGGGCTCAGTTGGTTGTCGCCGCTGGCCCAGCTGGTGCGGTAGCGGACGTAGCCCTGGCCGTCGTCATCGATGACGTAGCCGTAGGCGAGCATGGCGTGGATGAGGGGGTTGACGCGTGGGGCGTCGGGGAAGTCGCGGGTGAAGACGCCGAAGGCCTGCATGCAGAGGACGACGGGGTAGCCGGCGTCGATTTCCGCGCGGAGCTGTTCGAAGGTGAAGCCGTTGGGGCCTGGGGCGTCGGGGTTGAAGTCCGCCAATTGGGAGAAGGTGTCGGCGGCGTAGCCGCGGAAGGCGGAGAAGGCGCGGAGGCCGGATTGGACGTCGGGGATGGGGATGCCGGCGGGGTCGGTGGGTTCGAAGTTGTCGCGGCGGCGGCCCTCGCGGTCGAAGAAGTTGAAGGCGTAGCCGTCGATGTTGCCGCGGCATTCGCCGGCGAGGTCCTGCCATTTCCGCTGGTTGAGGCCGATGAAGTCGCCGATGCAATCGGGGCTGTGTTCCGGGCGGCCGGCGGACTCGTAGGGATCGGGTCCGGCGTATTCGTATTCGACGTAGTAATCGTCGTAATGGCCGGGGAGGTTTTCGGGGCGGCCGTCGAGGCCGGCCTCGGAGGACCAGAGGGAGAGGATGCCGCGGTTGTTGCGGAAGCTGAACAGGGGGGCTTCGCCGCCGTTGGTGGGGCCGGTGTAGAGGTCGGGGAGGCCGTGGCGGTCCCAGTAGCCGATGAGGTTGCCGAGGGCGGTGCCGTAACAGCCGACGTGCCATGCGTAATCGGGCACCTCGGTGAGGTAGACGTTCTCGAGGGCGAGGGAGGGTGGGGCGAGGGGTGAGGCGATGGAGGCGAGGGCGAGGAAGGCGGCGGCTGGGAGGAGGCGGGTGCGGCGGGTTCGGGGCGGGGTGGGGGTGGGCCGCGCGGTTGGGGTTGGGTTGGGTTGGGGCGATGGGGTTGGGATAGACATCTCGGTTGGGGGATGAGCGCTCCGTGGCGACATTGCCACGGGTTGGGCGGAAGCGCGACCCGGGGAATTGGGGGAAGGAGGGGGAAGGCGGTTCTTGCGGACGGGGAGGTGGGGGCGGCAAGGTGGGGGTGTTCCGGAGGGGCGGAGGATCGCTCCCGGCGCGAGCCGGGGGAGGAAAGTCCGAACTCCGCAGGGCGCGACGCCGCGCAACCCCGGCTTGATCCGGGGATACGCGCGGGAGGCTGGGCCGCGAGGCCCGCCGACGGAAAGTGCCACAGAGAACAAACCGCCGAATCCGGCCTGTGAGGGTTGGATGGCAAGGGTGAAAAGGTGGGGTAAGAGCCCACCGCGCCGAGCGTGAGCGAGGCGGCACGGAAAACCCCGTTGGGAGCAAGGCCAAATAGGGGGCCCTGGAGCGGCCCGCTCCGGTTCCGCCTTGTGCGGGACGGGTCCCGGGTATGGCCGCTAAGAGAAATGGTCCTCTCCCCGCGGCGACGCGGGCAGACAGAATTCGGCTTACAGCCCCTCCGGAACACGGGGGTTGGGCGGGTGGCGGTTGGATGTCAGGGGTTGGGCGGCTTCCCGGTTGTGTGGATGGGGATGGGGCGTAAGATGGCGGCGTGGAATGGTTCGCGGAACGCACCTGGTACGCGCTTGCGGTGGCCTGCTATGGGGTCGCCACGGCGCATGGTGTGATGCTTTGGCGGCGGGGTTGGCAGCGCGGGGAGTGGTTGAATTACGGGATGATGGCGCTGGGATTCTGCGCGCACACCGTGGCGCTGATGGGGCGCGGATTCTCGCTGAAGCAGTGTCCGGTCACCAACCTGTTCGAGGCGCTGATGTTTGTGACGTGGGCGTTGTCGGCGGCGTATCTGGTGATGGGTGTGGTGGGGGCGCGGGTTCGGTTCGTGAGTGTTCTTCTGGCACCGGTGCTGATGGCGGCGGGGTTTGTGGCGTTGCAGCCGCGGTTGGACGAGCCGGGGCCGAACTTCGATCTGGAGCGGACGGCGGTGAGCCTGCATGTGTCGCTGGTGCTGTTGGCGTATGCGGCCTTCGGGTTGGCCTCACTGGTGGGGGTTCTGTTCCTGATCCGGGAACGGCCGGGCGGGTCGGAGGCGGCGCGGAACTGGTCGGCGCGATTGCCGGACAGCGGGCGGTTGGAGGTGGTGCTGCTGAGGGCGCTGGGGCTTGGGCTGATTCTGCTGACCGCGGGGCTGGTGATGAGTTTCGGGCTGATGCGGGAGCGTTACGGAGTGCTGGTGAGGCCGGATCCGAAGATTGCGTGGTCGATCCTGGTGTGGGCGGTGTATCTGGGGTTGGTGGTTTCGCGGCTGCGATTCGGGCAGGCGCCGCATCGTCTGGCGTGGGGTGCGCTGGGTGGTTTCGTGTTCGTGGTGCTGACCTTCTGGGGGACGAACCTGCTTTCGCCGATTCACCATCCCTGAGCGGCCGGGGGTGTCCGGATGGGGCGTGAGCGTGGGCGTGAGCGGGGGCGGTCGGGTTGGCGTCGGTCCGCTTGACCGGGTGCGGCGGGGGCGACCATGGTTGGCGCATGAAGATTTCCCCGAGGGTTGTGGCAGTCGCGTTGTCGGCGGTTCCGGTGGTGTCGGCGCTGGGTGAGACCAAGGTGCTGCGGACGTTTTCGAAGCAGGTTCTGACCCGGGAGTTCTGGGCGGAAGGCGCGCACGTGGGGGATTTCAACCGGGACGGGAAGAAGGACGTGGTGTCGGGGCCGTACTGGTACGAGGGGCCGGAGTTCCGGGTGCGGCACGAGATTTATCCCGCGAAGCAGAGCTTCAAGGTGAAGGGTGCGGACGGTGCGGAGAGCGCGGTGCCCGGGTTCGAGGGCGGGTTGGGGAGGAACAACGCGTACTCGGACAATTTCCTGGCGTACACGCACGACGTGAACGCGGACGGTTGGGACGACGTGGTGGTTCTGGGTTTCCCGGGGGCGGAATCGTGGTGGTTCGAGAATCCGAAGGGGGGGAAGGGTCACTGGAAGCGGCATGTTGCGTTGGACGTGACGGACAACGAATCGCCGACGCTGGTGGACATCACGGGGGATGGGCGGCCGGAGATCGTGTGCAGTTCGAAGGGTGAGTACGGGTGGGCGGAGCCGGACCCGGCGGATCCGACCAGGCCGTGGAAGTGGCGGGCGATTTCGCCGAACAAGAACTACCACAAGTTCACGCATGGGCTGGGTGTGGGGGATGTGAACGGGGACGGCCGGATGGATTTGCTGGAGAAGGACGGCTGGTGGGAGCAGCCCGCGTCGCTGGCCGGATATCCGCTGTGGAAGCATCATCCGTACGCCTTCGGGACGGGGGGTGCGCAGATGTATGCGTACGACGTGGACGGCGACGGGCGGAACGACGTGATCACCTCGCTGGCGGCGCACGGTTACGGGCTGACCTGGTACCGCAACGTGGATGACGGCCATGGGGGGATCGAGTTTGTGGAGAACACCTTCATGAACAAGGAGCCGGGCGAGAACCGGTACGGGGTGAAGTTCTCGCAGTTGCATGCCATCGAGCTTGCGGACATCGACGGGGACGGGTTGAAGGACATCGTGACCGGGAAGCGTTTCTGGGCGCACGGGCCGACGGGTGATCCGGAGCCGGGTGCGCCGGCGGTGGTCTACTGGTTCCGATTGGTGCGGAACGCGGACAAGTCGGTGGACTACGTGCCGTACCTGATCGACGACGATTCCGGCGTGGGCACGCAGGTGTTGGCGGCGGACGTGAACGGGGACGGGCGGCTGGACGTGGTGGTGGGGAACAAGAAGGGGGTGTTTGTGCACACCCAGCGGGTGAAGGAAGTGGGCGCGGCCGAGTGGGAGGCCGCGCAGCCCAAGCCGTTGGCGGCGGCCCGCTGAGGGGCTGTCGGAGGGTGGGCCCCTTCGGTTGATGGGAAGGGGTCCGGGGGGTGGTCCCGGGCGTGGGGTGTCACTCGTTGCGCAGGGCCTGGATGGGGTCCACGGCCGCGGCATTGCGGGCGGGGATCCAGCAGGCGAGGACGGCGATGGCGACGAGGACGGGGAGGGCTGTGGCGTAGGACCACGGGTCGAAGGCGGAGACATCGACGAGCAATTGGGCGAGCAACCGGCCGCCGGCGAGGGAGGCGGCGACGCCGAGGGTGGCGCCGGCGGCGACGAGGCGGAGTCCCTGGAGGAGGAAGAGGCGGAGGACGGAGGATCGGTTGGCGCCGAGGGCCATGCGGATGCCGACCTCGCGGGTGCGGCGTCCGACGCTGGTGGCGATGACCCCGTAGATGCCGAGTGCGGAGAGGAAGAGAGCGGCGGCGCCGAGGATGGCGATGAGGCTGGCGGCGGTGCGGGGGATCATGTAGGCGGCGGCCATGTAGTGGGTCATGGGCATGGAGGCCATGGGGCGGGCGTGGGGATCGAGGGTGGCGGCGACGCGTTCGATGGAGGCCGCGATGGGGGCGGGGTTGCCCTCGGTGCGGATGACCGCGGCGAGGGTGTGGTCGCCGGTCTGTTCGACGGGGATGTAGACGTAGGAACGGGGCGGTTCGTTGAGGGAACGGTATTTTCCGTTGCGTGCGACGCCGACGACCGTGCGGGGTTTGCCCCACAGGTCGATCGGGAGGCCGAGGGGGTCGCGGCCCGGGAAATAGCGGCGGGCGAATTCCTGGTTGATGACGACGACGGGCGGGGCGTCGGGGTGGTCGCGGGCGTCGAAGGGGCGTCCGCTGACGATGGGCAGTTGGAGGGTTTCGAAGTAGCGGTGGGACACCTGGCTGATGCCGGCGTCGACATTTTCGCCTGGGGCCGGGGTGTAGCCTGGGACGGAGAAGGACGTGGACGAGCCGCCTTCGAAGCCGAGGGGGAGCCAGTCGGAGAAGGCGACGGAGCGGACGGAGGGGATTTCCTCGAGGCGCTGGCGGAGGCGGTCATAGAACTCGGCGGCCTGGGGTTGGGAGTAGTGGGCGTGGGGGAGGCGGAAGCCGGCGACCCAGACCTGGGCGGGTTCGAAGCCGACATAGAGGCGTCGGGCGCGGTCGAAGCTTCGGGCGCAGAGGGTCATGCCGACGAGGAGGATGGCGGCGGCGGCGACTTCGGCGACCACGAGGGATTGGCGGAGGCGGAGGCCGTGGCGGGAGCCGGTGCCGGTGCGACCGCCGGCCTTGAGGGAATCGGAGATGTTGGCGCGTGCGGCGCGCCAGGCGGGGGCGAGGCCGAAGAGGAGGCCGGTGGCGAGGGTGGTGAGGGCGGTGAAGGCGATGACGCGGGCGTCGATGCTGAAGTCGAGTTGGATGGGGAGGTAGGAAGCGGGGAGGAAGGAGAGGAGGGATTTGCGGAGGAGGGCGGCGAGGGCGCAGCCGGCGAGGCCTCCGGCGGAGGCGAGGACGATGCTCTCGACGAGGACCTGGCGGATGAGGCGGCGGGAGCTGGCGCCGAGGGCGAGGCGCACGGACATTTCGCATTCGCGGGCGGTGGCGCGGGCGAGGAGGAGGTTGGCGACATTGGCGATGACCAGGGCGAGGAGGAGGGCTGCCATGGTGGCGAGGGCGGTGAGAAGCGGGAGCAGGGCACCCTGGGCGCCCCAGGGGGAGCGCCAGACGGGGAGGACGGCAACGCCGAAGTTGCGGTTGCTGTTGGGATGGGCGGCTTCGAGCTGGCGGGTGGCGATATCGGTGGCGGCCTGGGCCTGGTCGAGGGTCACCGTGTCGTCGAGTCGGGCGATGGTGTGGAGCCAGCGGACGCCGCGGGAGCTGAGGATTCGGGCGGGGTCATGGTGTTCGTTGGACATCGTGACCGGGTACCAGAGGTCGAAGCCGAGTCCGCCCATGGTCCCGCGGAAATCGGCGGGTGCGACTCCGATCACGGTGAAGACGCGCCTGCCGATTTCGACGGGGCGACCCAGGACGTTCGGATCGCTTCCGAAGCGCCGGGACCAGAGCCCGTGGCTCAGCACCACCACGTTGTCGCCGCCCGGGTGGTCGTCCTCGTCCGGTTGGAAACCCCGTCCCAGGACGGGTCGGACCCCGAGCACCTCGAAGAAATTGGCGGTGACGGATTGCGCCCAGAGCCATTCCGGGTCGGGGCCGATGCGGGCGCTGACGGCCTCCATCTGGGAGCAGAGGATGCCGCGGAAGACCTTGGACTGGGCGGCGATGTCGGTGACGTCGGGGAGGGAGAGGGTGTCACCGATCCGGCCGCTGGTGTGGCGGGAGGCGAGGACGACGAGGCGGTCGGGTTGCCGGGCGCCGGGGATGGCGTCGACGAGGACACGAAGGATCCAGCTGAAGGTGAGGGTGCAGGCGCCGATGCCGATGGCGAGGCTGAGGACGGCGACGAGGGTGAAGCTCGGGGATTTGAGCAGTTGTCGCAGGGCGTAGCGGAGGTCTTGCATGGCATGGGCCGTGGCCGTGCCGGTCCAGGGGCAGGAAGTGTGCCGGCGGGCATGGCGGCCTGAAGGGGCCCTGGAGGGGGTGTGGTGTGGGGGGGGTGTTGCGGGGTTGGGCGGCGGGGGCGGGGGGACGGGTCGGGTTGGCTGGTTCGAAAGCGGCACGGAGCCGTTCCGGAATCGGGACGCGCGGTGGGGAGGCGGTCAGCGGACGGAGGGATTGGGCGTGGGGTGGAGGACGATGCCATCGGGGTGGACCTCGATCCGTTCGAGGGCTTTGAAGGCGAGGTCGAATTCCGGTCGGCGGTTGAGGGCTTCGCCCCAGTTGACCCGTTCGAAGCGGCGGAAGATCCAGCGTGGGAGGGCTTTTCCGTTGGCCTCGGCCTTCTCGAGGCGGATCACGAGGTGGTTGTTGGTGTAGGTCGGGGTGAAGGTGGCGATGCCATTGAGGAATCGGCCCTTGAGGGTGGGGTTGCCGGTGCGGTCGAGAGGGAAGCTGAACTGGAGGCGCAGACGGTTATCGAGGACTTCGACGAAGGCCTGTTTGCGGAACGGCCCGAAGCGGGAGGCGAACATGTTGAGTTCGTTCGCGGAGAGCTCGAAGGGCGGGATGGGTTGGTTGCGGCGGATGAAGAGGCGGACGTAGGCGTCCCAGCGTTCTTTCAGTTCGTCGTAGGCTTCGTCGGTGACCTCGACGGTGGGGACGGGTTTGGGGGAGGTGGAGGTGTAGGTTTTGACCAGTGAGTTCCAGTAGATGACGAGGGACAGGAAGGCGATGCCGGCGAGGGTGACGAGGGTGCCGAAGGTCCAAAGGGCGTAGAACCACCAACGGCGGCGGCGTTTGGGGGGGGATTGGATGGCGGATGGCTGGGAGTGGGACGGTTGCATGGTGGTGGGTGGGGGTCGGGTCGTGGGCTGGCCGGTTACGGGAGAGGCACCCGGGAGCGGGCGGGGAGGTTTCGGGAGATGCGGGTCATGAAGGTTGTGGCTGGGGGTGGAGGGTTTGGGGGTCGGGGAGGGCGTAGGGGCGGAACACCTCGGTGTGGCCTTCGCGGTCGAGGTAGAGCAGGGCGCGATGGAGGCCGAGGCGGCTGGCGGCGGGGGTGTCGACGAGGCTGGCGGAGTCGTTGGCGCTCATCTGGTAGAGCACGCGGTAACCGAACTCGGACAGGCCCTTGCGGCCGACGGACCGCATCACGTTGGCGTAGGTGTCGCAGGACGCGATCACGTGGATGCCCTGGGGGGGGCCGTCGGAGAGCAGTTCCTGGAACAGGGCGCCGGTGGCGGGGGGGGTGTCCGGGGAGGCGAAGCCGAAGGAATCATCCTGGCGCAGGGCACGGAACTGCTGGAGCGCGTGGATGATGAGGAACGTGGCGGTGGGGGTGGCCGGGGTGTTGGCGGCGGTTCGGGCGTGGAGGGTGTCGGCGAGTTTCTGGATGACGGCGGGTGTGTCGGCGGGGCGGGCGATGGTGACGGGGTGGGGGAGCCGGGCGGCGATGGCCTGGAGCCAGGCGTGGTCGCGGGCCTCGGGGGCGCTGCCGTCGAGGACGATGAATTCGGCGGAGCCGTGGGGGAACTGGGCGGCGAGGGCGGCGAGGGCGATGCCTGCCATGGCGAGCAGGGCGTCGTCGCGCTGGCCCACTGCGAGGAGGTGATCGGCGCTGCGGCGGGAGAAGCTGACCTCGGTGGGGGCCTTGATGGAGTTGGGGGCGCCGAGCCAGGTGCGCGCGGAGGCGGGGGGGGAGGTCGGGGTGGCGAGGAGGGTGTGATGGAGGGCGGTGTTATCGCGGACGTCGGCGGGGGCGTCGCCTTCGAAGACCATGGGCCCGGGGTGGTCGGGGGCGGTCAGATCGGCGTGGGCGCGGACGCGACGGAGGGCGGCGTCGCGGACGTCATCGGGGAGCCAGACGATCTGGAAGGGGCTGTTGCCGGTGCGGGCGCCGGCGGCGTCGTTGTAGATGGCTTCGCCGGGGCGTGAGAGCAGGCGGGGTGCGGGGTTCTCCTCGTCCATGATGAGGAAGGCGTCGGCCTCGTTGCATTGGAGGGCGATGCGGACGGCCATCTGTCCGAGGGTGCTGCGGGCGACGGTGTAGGCTCCGCCGAGGGTTTGGGAGCCGAGGATGACATGGATGCCGAAGGCGCGGCCCTGGCGGACGATGCGGTCGAGCAGGGCGGAGGCGTTCTGGGCGATGCGATCCTCCTCGACGAAGAACTCCTGGAACTCATCGACCAGGAGGAGGATGCGGGGCATGGGAAGCGGGTTCGGGGAGCGTCGGTAGGCGGCGAGGTCCTGGACCTGGGCGTTGCGGAAGCATTCGCCGCGTCGGCGCAGTTCGTCGTCGAGGCGCTGGAGCACGCTGAGGCCGAAGTCGCGGTCGCTTTCGATGGCGACGACCCGGGCGTGGGGGAGGCGGTGGGTGGCGTAGCACTTGAACTCGACGCCCTTCTTGAAGTCGACGAGGTAGAACTCGATCTGGTCCGGGCGGCACCAGAGGGCGAGGTTGGTGATGAGGACGTGGAAGAGGGTGGATTTGCCGGAGCCGGTTTTGCCGGCGATGAGGGCGTGCTGGCGGGTGCCTTTGCCGAGGGCGAGGAACTGGAACTTGGTGGCGCCGGTGCGCCCGATGGGGACGCGGATTTCGGAGGCGGTGTCGTGGGACCAGAGGTTGGTGTCGTCGGGGGCGATGTGGGCGAAGGGGACCTCGACGCGGTTGGCGTCGCGGTTGGCGACGGCGACCTGATGGATGAAGGCGGTGAGGGCGTCGGGGTCGGGGGCGGTGTCGAGGGTGACGCGGGTTCCCGGGAGGGTGCGGTTCTGGATGAGCGTGGCTGGGTTGGGTGCGGTAGGAGTGGCGGGGGGTGTGAGTCGGACCCAGACCGCGGACTGTCGGAGGGAGGCGATGGGGAAGTCGTGGGGGAGGGGGTGGGCGGGGTTGTGGTGGACGAGGAGGAAGACGCCGCAGCGGGCGCCGGCGGAGGCGATGGCCTGGAGTCTGCGGAGGGCGAGGTCGGAGAAGCCGGCGGGGAAGTCGGCGAGGACGAGGAACCGGTATTTCTCGGCGATGTTCCCGGCCTGTTCGTTGTACTCGGCGATGGTGGGGTAATCGCTGCGGAGATACATCTGGATGACCTTCTCGAGGTGATCGTTGAGGTCGGCCAGCTTCTCCTCCAATTGGGCGGACTGGGTCCAGATGCGGCCGTGGATCAGGTGGTCGGCTTCGTCGGCGAGGTGGGTGAGACTGGAGAAGCTCTGGCCGAGGCCGACGGGGTCGAAGACGGTGAAGGCGACGCGGCCCGGGGGTGAGCCGGCGAGGAGGCGGCAGACCACCTGATTGAGGGTGGCGAGGGCGAGGTTGCGGAAGGGGGTGTCGGCCTCGATGAGCAGGGAGCCCTGCCTGGGGAAGCGGAGCAGGAGGGGAAGGGCCCAGGGGTTGGGGATGGGGGTGGGGTCGGGGATATCCGGGGGGAGGGGGAGGAGGAGCCCTGGGGAGACCTCGAGTTGGCCGAAGGCGACGGACTGGGCGGGGCTGGGAGGCGGGGACCAGGGGTTCGGGGGGAGGGGAGCGAGGCGGTCGGGGGTTTCGAGTGTGTGACGTCGGAAGGCCTCCAGTTCGTGGAGTTGGGGGAGGGCGTCGCGGGTCCAGGCGGCGGCCAGCTCGCGGGAGGTGCGGGCGTGATCCGAGGCGGTGGCTTCGAGGGTTCGGGAGGTCTGATGCCGGATATCGGCGACGCGCCGCTGGTGCTCGGCGTGGAGGGCGTTGATGGAGGCCTGGTGGGCGGTTTGGAGGCGGGCGATGCGGGATTCGAGGGACGCGTCATTGCGGGCGATGGCGCGGTTGGCGCGGGCATCGACCTGGGCGGGCTGGGTGCCGCGGTGTTGTTCCAGCCATTCGGCCAGGGAGTTCCAGGACGACTGGCAGCGTTCGGAGATGGCGGTGAATGCGGCTTCGAGGCGGGCGGCGGCCTGGCGGTGGGATTCGGCGGAGCGTTCGCGGGCGGCGTGGAGGAGGGAGCGTGCGGAGCCGATGTGGTGGACGAGGGAGCGGGCGGCGGGGAGGGCCAGTTGGCGGCCGATGAAATGGAGGATGGCGGCGAGGGAGGCGAGGGCGAGGGAGGCTGCGACCAACTGCTGCCAGGTGGGTGAGGCGACGGCGCGGTATTCGAGGATGGGGATGATGGCGGCGGGGGAGAGGACGAGGATGAGGGTGACCGGCCAGGCCCTGGACAGGGCGGGGAGCGGTTTTCGGCGGAAGCGGCTCAGCTCGGTCTCGATGGTGTCGAGGGATTGGGTGAGGCGGGAGGCCAGTTCGGATTCGTCGGCGTTGGTGGTGTGGGTGAGGGTGGGGGTGGGGGTGGGATCGTGGGTCGTGTCGAGGGCTTTGGTGATGGTGGAGCCGAAGGTGGCGAGCAGGGTGCGGGCGGTCTGTTCGAGTAGGGCGAGGCGGTTCTGCTGGGCGTCGAGGCTGGTGTTGAAGGTGTCGAAGGCGGCCTTGGCCTCGGCGAGGCCGGCGTCGCGTTCGCGGGTGGCGCGGAGCATTTCGCGTTGCAGCTCGAACTTGCGGCGGCCTTCCTCGGACTCGGCCTTCTGGGCGGCGGTTTTTCGGACTGCCAGTTGGGCCTGGCGCAGGCGGGCGGTGCGGCGGCGGGTGAGTTCGCGGGTTGCTTCGATGGCCTGGGCGAGGTTCCGGTTGGCCTGATCGATGCCGGACTGGAGAGCTTCCTCGGCGGCTCGGAGTGCGGCTTCCTCGCGGCGCTGGGCGAGGCGGTTGCGTTCGGCGGCATCGGCGGCGGCCTGGGTGTGGCGTTTGGCGAGGTCCGACGAGACGTCGCGGACGTGCTCGAGCGCCTGGAGGATATCGCCGGGTCCTGGGACGGGTTTACTCACACTCTTTGCGGATCTGGGTGATGACGGTGTCGAGCTGTTCGAGGGCGGCATCGGCGCGGTCGATGGCGGCGGAGAGATTAGCGAGGAAGGTGCGTTCGAACTCGTCGCGTTTGGCGTCGGTCCAGGACTCGCGGGTGGCCTGCCAGTGGGTGGCGAGGTCGCGGGAGAGGGCGAGCAGGCGGGAGCGGGTGGCGCTGAGGCTCATGGCGGCGTGGGCTGGGCTGGCGGCGGGGTGGGGTCGCCGGGGGTGGCGGGGGTTGGTTCGGCGGGGTCGGGCAGGGGTGGGAGCGGGGGAAGGACACCGGAGCGCGAGTAATCCTCGAGCAGGCGGACGACGCGGGTGAGCCAGGCGATGGCGCGGGGGATGTCCTGGGAGAGGACGGCGTCGAGGCCGCCGATCTGGCGGGTGATGGATTCGGTGCGGGGTCCGAGGTCGCGGATCCAGCGTTTGAGGCGTCGGAGGTGGTCGGTGGCGTCCTCGAGGGCACGGCGGGCCTGGTGGACGGCGTTTTGTTCGACCGGGGTGGCGTCGCGGAAGGTGGCGATGCGGGCGCTGAGGAGGGCCTGTTGGGCGGCTTCGAGGGCGCGGGTGCGGCGGGTGACCTCGCGTTGCCAGTGCTGCATGCGGTCGGTTTCGAGCCAGAGCTGGGTGCGGCGCAGTTCGGCGCTGACTTCATCGACGAGGGTGCGGGCCTTGGTGTGGAAGACGACGAGGTGGGCGCGGAAGGCGTCGATGGCCTCGATGGATCGGACCTGGGCGGACTCGGGCATTCGGTTGGGGTGTCAGCGTTGCTGGAGGTATTCCTCGATGCGCTGGGCTTTGCGGAGGAGGTAGGGGGAGTGTTGTTGGGAGGCTTCGACGAAGTGTTTCAGGGAGCGCATGGCGGCGCGGAACTCCTCGGCGAACTTGAGGTGTTCCTGGTCCTGCCAGGTGTCGCCGAGGGCGATGAAGCGGGCCTGGAGGGAGGTCATGCCGGCCTGGAGGTCGGTGTTGAAGCGTTTCAGTTCCTCGGCGAACCGGCGGACGTCGTCCGGGTTCATGATGGCCTGTGGCATGGGGTGGGAGGGGTGTTGGGGTGGAGTGGCGTGGACGGGGGGAACGTAGGCTGGCGGGGAGGATTCGGCAAACGCGCTGGTGGCGGAGTGGGGGCGGCTGGGTGGGGGGTGGGTTGGCGGTGGTGTCGACAGCGAGACCGCCGGCTGGGCGCGGTGAGGGCGCGCCGAGCCGGCGGTTGACGGGGGGGCAGCGCGCCGGGGCGGCTGCCGGGGAGCGGACTGGTTATGGGTCCTAGTAGACCGTGGTGGATTCCAGTTCGGTGATGGGGGTTTGGCGGCCGCGGGTGGTGACGAGGACCTCGATGCGGTGGTCACCGGCGGTGCGGGCGGAGCCGGTGACGGTGTAGATGACGGCCTGGCGGAGGGGGAGGGCCTCGATGGTGGGCCAGGTCACGGAGTTGCCGTCGACTTGGCCGGCGTTGGAGGCGGCGGACGGGGTGATGCCGGCGGGGAAGACCGCCTTGACGGCGATGTCCCTCAGGTCGAGGCCACCGCCCTGGTTGGTGATGCGGATGGTGTAGGTGGTTTTCTCGCCCACCTGGATGGGGTCGGGGTCGTCGACCATTTCGACGAGGATGGCGTTGACGCCCTGGATGGGGACGGTGCAGCGGGTGGTGGCGGGGGTGGCGCAGGCGCCGGTGGAGGATGCTTCGAAGGCGTAGGTGCCGGCGTTGGCGGCGACGAGGGAGGCGCAGACTTTCTTGGAGGCGCCGGGGGCGAGGGTGCCGATGGACCAGGACAGGCGGCCGGGGGTGGCGGATCCGCCTTCGGAGGCCGAGCGGGCTTCGACGCCGGAGGGGAGGACGACCTCGACGCGGGCATTGGCGGCGGGGGCGTTGCCGGAGTTGGTCACCTCCCAGCAGACCTCGAACGGGCGACCGATGAACTGGGCGAACGGTTCGGGGATGCCGGCGAGGGTGCGGAGGGCGGGGGGCACGCAGACGACGGAGAGGGTGGGTTGGAGGATGTCGATGGACGCCTGGGCGGCGGCTTCGGCGGCTTCGGCGCTGGTGGCCTTGGCGGGGTTGACGAAGGTGCCGGTGCGGGTGGCCTTGGCGTTGAAGGCCAGGTCGCGGGACTGGCCGGGGAGCAGGCGGCCGACCTCGAAGGTGCGGCTGCTTTCGCCGTTATCGGTGGTGAGGCCTTCGGGGAGGGTGTCGGTCACGCGGACGTCGTTGAGGGGGCTGGAGCCGGTGTTTCTGACCGTGAGTTTGACCGGGATGGGGTCGCAGAGCAGGGCGTTGGCGGGCATTGCCTTCGCCAGTTCGATTGCCGGTCGGACGATGCGGGTGGTGGCGCAGACGCCGGGGCGGAAGGTGGCGGTTGCGCAGCCGGTGACCGGGGATTCGTCGGTGGCGATGGCGCGGACGCGGACCTCGCGGGTCTGGCGGGCGCCGAGGTTGCCGAGGGACCACGTGGAGGTGGCGCCGTCGACGTTGTCGGCCTTGGGTGTGGCGTCCTCGACGCGGGCGCCGCCTTCGGTGCGGTCGGTGAGGGTGACCTCCTGCAGTTCGACGTCGCCGAGGTTTTTGACGCGGATGATGATTTCGAAGGATTTGCCGAGGAGGACCTCGGGGGGCATGACCTTTTCGACGGCCACGGAGGCGGTGGTGGACGCGGAGTTGGCGGTGGTTTGGGCGTGGGAGGAGTGGGGGGTGAGGACGCCGAGGAGGAGGGCGAGGGAGGCGAGGGCCGCCGCGAGGCGGGAGGCTGGGCGGGCCGGGGGTTGGGGCTGGGGTTGGGGTTGGGGTTGGGGTTGGGCGCCGGAGAGATGGCGATGACCTGGTGAGCGTTGCATGACGGGTTTGGTTGTACGGGAGTGCGGGACGATGACAAGCCGCGGTTGAGGCTGGTTGCGTTGGAACCTGGTGGGGTGGAGGGGTTCAGCGTGCGGACCGGAGTTGGGCGGCGCGCTGGCGGAACGCGGGGGCGGAGGCGGGGAAGGTGTTGGCGAGGGATTCGTAGACCGCGGCGGACTGATCGCGGAGGCCGAGGCTTTCGGCGAGGCGGGCCGCTTCGATGCCGGCGCGGTTGAGCCAGAACGGGGAGGCGGTTTCGCCGGGGCGCAGGTTGCCGCCGTGGAAGACGGAGAGCAGGCGGTCGAGGGATTCCTTGCGGAGCTGATCCTTTTCGGGGCCTGGGGCGCGGGCGGCTTGTTTTTGGCGGACGAGAGCGAGGCCGACCTCGGCCTGGCTGCGGGTGGCGATGTCGGCGGCGGGGGCCTGGAGGATGGCGAGGTAGAGGCGGGCGGCCTCGGCGTAGGCGGCGGCGGCCTGGGAGGGGTCCAGTTCGGCGCGTTGGAGGTGGCAGTTGGCCAGTTTGCCCTGGGCGAGGATGGATTCGCGGAGGTCGGGAAATTTCTCGATGACATAGACGAAGGCGTTCATGGCGTCGGTCAGTTTGTCATCGGACTCCGGGTCGAAGAGGAAGGCATCGCCGAGGGCGAAGTAGGCGCGGGCGACGAGTTCGGAGGGGATGGGGGAGTTGGTGACGGCCGGGGGGCCGTTGGCGATGAGCCAGCGGAAGTAGGGTTTGGCGTCCTTGTAGCCCTGGCGGGCGAAGGCGGCGCGGCCGGCCATGAGTCGGGACTCGAAGGTGAGGCGTGAGACGGGCCAGTTGGTGCGTTGGAAGACCAGTTGGTAGCTGCCCTCGGCGGCGGCGAAGTTGCCGGTGCGGAAGAGGTGATCGGCGACCCACATCTGGGCCTGGGGTGCGGCGGGGTTGTCGGGGAAGCGGGCGAGGAAGTTGGTGTAGATCGCGTAGGCCTTGGATTCCTCGCCGGCCTTGAAGGCGGCCCAGGCGCGTTCGAATTCGGCGCGGGGGAGGCCCGGGTGGGCGGGGTGGGCGCGGGTCCATTCGTCCAGTTGCTGGAGGGCTGCATTCCAGCTGCGTTCGCGGAGGTGGGAGCGGGCGACGGCGAGGCGGAGTTCGGGCAGCTGGGGGGAATCGACGAGGCGGCCGGACAACTGTTGGAGGATTTCGCGGGCGCGGTGCGGGGGATCGAGGCGTGCGAGGGCCTGTCCGTAGAGCACGCGGGTGTCGTCGCGGAAGGTGCCTTCGGGGAACTCGAGGATGGCGCGGCCGGCGAGTTCGGTGGCGAGGTCGAGGTGTCCGGACTCGAGGGCGGCGAGGGCGCCCTGGTAGAGGGCGCGTTCGCGGATGCTGGCGCGGACGTCGGGTTGGTTGGCGTAGTCGCGGATGACGCGGAGGTAGTTGGTGAGGGCGGCGGGGTAGTTGGTGGAGGCGAGGAAGGCGTCGCCGAGTTTGAAGAGGGCGAGGGCCTGGGCGGTGGACGGGGGGAGGAGGTTGGCGGCCTGTTGGAAGGCGGGGGTTGCGGCGGCGGGCTGGTCGGAGGTGAGGGCGCACCAGCCGAGGCCGTACCAGGCGCGGCCGGCGACGAGCGGGGAGGGGCTGTTGGTGGCGGTTGCGGCGAGCAGGGAGCGGGCCTCCTCGAGGCGCGGGGAGGGTGCGGACGGTTTGGGGGTGGCGAAGTGCTGTTGGAGGCGGATTTCGGCGAGGGCGACGCGGGCGGCGGAGGCGGCGAGGTCGTTGGGAGGGGTGGGGGTGTTGGTGAGGGAGGCGAAGAGGGTGGCGGCGGCGTCGAGGCGGGGCGGGGCGAGGGGGATTTGGGCGAGGCCGAGGATGGCGTCGCGTCGCCATTCCTGGGGGGTGGCGTCGGTGAGGTTGTTGGTGAGGGCGGCGAAGGCGGCGTCGGGGTTGTTGGCGCGGAGCCAGGTCTCGGCGAGGGTGGTGTGGCTGCGGGCGAGGAGGTCGCGGGAGGCGGCGGCGTCGGCGAGGGAGACGAGGCGGGTGGCGGCCTGGGTGGCGGCCTCCGGTTGTTGGTTGGTGAGGAGGAGGGAGGTGACGAGGAACTCGCGTTCCCAGGATTGGACGGGGGTGAGGGGGCGGTTGGTGAGGAGGTTGAGGGACTCGGCGGCGGCCTGGGTGTTGGTGGAGCGGAGGTGGGCTTCGGCGAGGAGGAGCTGGCCGCGGACGGCCAGTTCGTGGTTGGGCTGGGCGTTGGCGGCGGTGGGGAAGGCGTTGGTGGGGTTGGCGAGCAGGGATGCGGCGGTGGTGAACTCGCCGGCGCGGAAGTGGGCGAGGGCTTCGCCGAAGCCGGCCTGGAGGACGAGCGGGGAATTGGGGGTTTCGAGGATGAGTCGGTGGAAGGCCTTGGCGGCGGCGGGGAAGTCGGCGCGGCGGAGGTGGGTTTCGCCGATCAGGTGGAGGGCCTGATCCTTGAGGCTGCCGATGCTTTCGAGGCGTTCCTGGAGGAGGGCGATGGCGGGTTCCAGCTGGTTCAGTTCGACGCGGGCGCGGGCCTCGAGGAGGACGGCATCGGGGACGAGGGCGGAGGTGGGGTTCTGGGCGCGGAAGGCGGCGAGGTCCGTGGCGGCCTTTTCGGCGAAGCCGGACTGGAGGGCGCGGACGGCGGCGTCGTAGGCGAGGCGTTCGGCGGGGGCCTGGGCGTGGGCTGGGAGGGTGGGGAGGAGGAGGAGGGCGACGGTGAGGGTGAGGGCGGGGAAGGCGCCGAGGGTGAGGGCGCGGGAGCGGGCGGGGGGGTGGGGGTGGGGGTGGAAGGTGGTCATGGTGTGGCGGGGGAGGGGGTGAGGTGACGGCGGAGGTGGCGGCCGGTGTGGGAGGCTTCGCAGGCGGCGATGGTTTCGGGGGTGCCTTCGGCGACGATGGAGCCGCCGCCGGAGCCGCCTTCGGGGCCGAGGTCGATGATCCAGTCGGCGGTTTTGATGACGTCGAGGTTGTGTTCGATGACGACGAGGGTGTTGCCGGCGTCGCGGAGGCGGAAGAGGACCTCGAGCAATTTGGCGACGTCGTGGAAGTGGAGGCCGGTGGTGGGTTCGTCGAGGAGGTAGAGGGTGCGGCCGGTGTATTTGCGGCTCAGTTCGGAGGCGAGTTTGAGGCGTTGGGCCTCGCCGCCGGAGAGGGTGGTGCCGGCCTGGCCGAGGCGGAGGTAGCCGAGGCCGACCTCGGCGAGGGTGGTGCAGATGTCGTGGAGGCCGGGGACGGCGCGGAAGAAGGTGAGGGCTTCGTCGACGGTGAGGCTGAGCACATCGGCGATGTTGAGGCCCTTGTAGGTGATCTCGAGGGTTTCGCGGTTGTAGCGGCGGCCGCCGCATTTTTCGCAGGTCACATCGACGGGGGGGAGGAAGTGCATGTCGATGTGGAGGACGCCGTCGCCTTCGCAGGCCTCGCAGCGGCCGCCCTTGACGTTGAAGGAGAAGCGGCCGGGGCCGTAGCCGCGGACGCGGGCGGCGGGCAGTTCGGAGAAGAGGGTGCGGATCTCGTTGAAGAGGCCGGTGAAGGTGGCGGGGTTGCTGCGTGGGGTCCGGCCGATGGGGCTTTGGTCGATGACGACCATTTTGTCGAGGCGTTCGGCGCCGAGGATTTCGCGGTGGGCGCCGGGGCGGTCCTTGGCTCCGAACCACTGGCGGGCGAGGGCGCGGCGGAGGATGTCGTCGACGAGGGTGCTTTTGCCGGAGCCGCTGACGCCGGTGACGCAGGTGAGGGTGCCGAGGGGGAAGCGGGCGTCGATGTCGCGGAGGTTGTTTTCGGAGGCGCCGAGGATTTCGAGCCAGCCGCGGTCGTTGGAGGGGGGAATTCGGCGGCGGGGGACGGGGACGGCGAGGTCGCCGCGGAGGTAGCGGCCGGTGAGGGATTTCGGGTTGGCGAGGATGTCGGGGAGGGGGCCGGCGGCGACGATTTCACCGCCCTGGACGCCGGCGCCGGGGCCGAGGTCGACGATGTAATCCGCGCGGCGGATGGTGTCCTCGTCGTGTTCGACGACGATGACGGTGTTTCCGAGGTTTCGGAGGCGGACGAGGGTTTCGAGGAGGCGTTCGTTGTCGCGCTGGTGGAGGCCGATGCTGGGTTCGTCGAGGATGTAGAGGACGCCGACGAGGCCGGCGCCGATCTGGGTGGCGAGGCGGATGCGTTGGGCTTCGCCGCCGGAGAGGGTGGCGCTTTCGCGGTTGAGGGTGAGGTAGCCGAGGCCGACCTCGCGGAGGAAGCCGAGGCGGGAGCGGATTTCGTGGAGGACGTCGCTGACGACCGGTTGTCGGGAGGGGGGCAGTTGGAGGGCGTCGAAGAAGGCGGCGGCCTGGTCGATGGACAGGGCGCAGACGTCCATGATGGAGAGGCCGGGGATGGCGGGGGGCGTGGGGGGGGTGGGGCGGAACTCGCGTGCGAGGGATTCGGGGCCGATGGTGACGGCGAGGATGGTGGGGCTGAGGCGGCGACCGCGGCAGGCATCGCAGTCGGTGGGGGACATGAAGGCCTTGAGGCGGTTGCGGGTGAACTCGCTTTCGCTTTCCTGGAAGAGGCGTTGGAGGTTGGGGAGGACGCCCTCGAACGGCTTCTGGGTGCGGGTGGGGACGCCGCCCTTGAGGAAGGTGAAGGGGATGGGGGTTTCGCCGGAGCCGTGGAGGATGAGGTGACGGACGTCGTGGGGGAGGTCGGACCAGGGGGTTTCCATGGTCTGGTTGGCATGGGCGGCGATGCCGCGGAGCAGGGCCCTGTAGTAGACGACCATGCGTTTGCCGCCGCGGCGCCACGGGAGGACGGCGCCGGCCTCCAGGGACTTGGAGGGGTCGGGGACGATGAGGTCGGGGTCGAAGACCAGTTTCTGGCCGAGGCCCTGGCAGACGGGGCAGGCGCCGTGGGGGGAGTTGAAGGAGAAATGGCGCGGGGTGAGGGTGTCGAAGCTGCGGCCGGTGGCGCGGCTCACATGGCGGTTCGACAGCGGTTCCTCGGTCCAGGAATCGGGGGTGGGCGATCCCGGGGGTTGGTGGAGGGCGAGAAGGTTTCCCTCGCCCCATTTCAGGGCCATTTCGACGGAATCCGTGAGCCGGCCGCGGATGCGGTCGTCGACCACGAGGCGGTCGACGACGACCTCGATGGTGTGGGGTTGTTTGGGGTCGAGGCGTGGGCGCTGGTTTTCGGCGAGGTCGACGATGGCGCCGTCGACGCGGGCGCGGACGAAGCCCTCGCGGGCGAGGCGGTCGAGGACATCGCGGAACTCGCCCTTTTGCTGGCGGACGACGGGGGCGAGGATCATGACGCGGGAGCGTGGGGGGAGGGCGAGGAGGCGGTCGATGATGTCGCTGGTGGTCTGGCGGTGGATGGGTTCGCCGGTGTCGGGGCAATGGACCTGGCCGGCGTGGGCGTAGAGGAGGCGGAGGAAGTCGTAGATCTCGGTGGTGGTGGCGATGGTGGATCTGGGGTTGGAGGCGGAGGTTCGCTGTTCGATGGCGATGGCGGGGGAGAGCCCCTCGATGAAATCGACGTCGGGGCGCTGCAACTGGTCGAGGAACTGGCGGGCGTAGGCGGAGAGGGACTCGACGTATTTGCGCTGGCCCTCGGCGAAGAGGGTGTCGAAGGCGAGGGAGGACTTGCCCGAGCCGCTGGGGCCGGTGAACACGACGAGTTGGTTGCGGGGAAGGGCGAGCGACAGGTTCTTGAGGTTGTGCTCGCGCGCCCCGCCGATGCGGATGACGTCCTGGCCCATGGCGGCTGATGCTGCCCTGCGGGCAGCGGGGCACTTTAGGAGAGGTCGGAGGTGGTGTCCATCATGGGGCCGGGCCTGGGTGATGCGGCCCCTGCGGGGCTGGCTGGGGTGCGGCCGGGGTCTGGAGGGTGGACGGGTTCAGCCGCCGGCCCAGGCGGGTTTGTTCCGGAGGTGGAAGAGCATTTCGCCGGCCTTGGGGACGAGGAGGACGCCTTCGTGTTCGCGGTTGGCGAAGGCGGCGGGATTGATCGAGGCGGGGTTGCGGTAGCCGAGGTTGATGCTGCGGCAGACCTCCTCGGGAATGGCGGTGGCCAGGGTGACGCGGGCGCGTGGCGTCTCGACGCCGTCGGCGTAGGTGCCCAGGCCGTAGACATGGCAGCTATGGGCGAGAACGCCCCAGGGTTGGTGCTGGAAGCGGTCCCACTGTTTCAGGAAGTAGTCGCGGCAATGGTAGCCGACCTCCCGGAGCACGCGGCCGTGGGTGGAGGAGATTTCGGAGATGTGCGGTGCGTAGATGATCAATTCGCCGCCGTCGGCGAGGACGGGTTCGAGTTTGTACATGCATTTGCCGCCGGTCCACAGCTCCTCATACATGACCGGGGCGCAGGAGAGGATGGTGTGGAAGGGGTGGTCCTTGAAGGTGATGTGGGTGTTGCGGGAAAGGTCGCTGGCGGCGACCCAGGCGGCCTCGGGGGATCCGGCGAAGAGGCCGGCGAGGGAGGTGTCGGGCCGGACCACCATCGCGAAGCACAGCTTGGGGACCCGGACCATGGCGCCGGCGCGGTCGACGACCTTGCGGACCGGGGTCCATTGGTTGCCGATGATCATGGGGTTGGTGACCACCGCGCCGAGCCAGTGGAAGAAGTTGAGGATCTGGGGGCCGCCGACGCCGGGGAAGAGGTACTTGTTGCCGCCGGAGAAGCCGACGACCTCGTGCGGGAAGACGGGTCCGACGATGATGACCTGGTCGTAGTCGAAGAGGCGTCGGTTGATTTCGACGGGGACGTCCATGCTGAAGCGGCCGCCGGTCAGGCTGGAGATTTCGGCGGCGTCGATGGTGCCGATGCGCTGGAGGGCATCGGGGTTGTTCCAGGCGTGATTGAAGAACCGGACGCGGGCGTAGGTGGAGGTGCGTTCCTCGGGGGTGATTTCCAGGCGGTGGCAGATGGCCTGGTCGGACATGGGGGGGTGGGTGCCCAGGGCGACGAGGATGTCCAGGGCGGCGGTGGCCGGGCCGATTTCGCTGTGAATGGCGCGGAAGAGCGTGCCGACCGGGGCGGTGCGGGTGTGGTCGGGGACGATGAGGAGAACCCGTTTTCCGTGGTAGTCGCGGGACGGACAGGCGGCGGCGACGACCTTTGCGACCTCGTCGGGTGAGACGTTTCCGGGGTTGGGCGCGATGCTGGAGTGGATGGCGTCCTGGAGCACGGGCGATGGCTTAGCACACGCCGGCGCGGCAGGCGATGCCGGAGCGGTTGGCGTGGATTCGGGTTCGGGGTCGCCCTTAAGAGCCCGTCTGAAAATTGGAAGGGGTCCTGCGACGAGGGATTTTGGGCTGGGCCAAGGCGGCGAGGCCGGTGCATCCCCGCAGCGGGCTGTAACGGCCGAGCCAACACAGGCCCAGCCCAAAAGAACCGTCGCCCGAAGGGTTTTCGAGGAAAAGGCCGGCTGGCTTCGTTGCTCCTCGGTCACAGACCTCTGGCGGGTATGCTCCCTCGTCGCGCCTCGCCATCCGGCCTTTTCCTCGAAAACAGGACCTCTTCGAATTTTCAGACGGGCTCTAAGGCGTGGGGGTGGGTTTCAGGATCAGTTCGTCGATTTGGATCGGGGTGAGCGGGTTCTGCCCGGGCGGGATGGTGACCTCGGTTGCGGCCGTGGCGACGGTTCGGGTCTGCCATGGTTGTTCGCCCGGCACCTCGGCCCTGAGGGCCAGGGTGTAGACGCCGGGGACGATCGAATCCAGGAGGACGGAACCGTCGGCTGCGACTTTCACGGGATAGAACTTCTGTGTTCGCTGGTGTTCGGTCCATTCGGGGGAGGCGAAGAACGCCTCTGCCTGGGCCTGGGAGGTGAACACCTCGGGAACCTTGGGGCCGCGGGTTTGGAGGGTGCCTGTGATGAACCAGTCGTCCCCCGCTGGCGGATTCTCCAGGCGCGCGCGGGTTTTGAGCACGGCGCCGGCATCGCCCACGGTGATCCGGGTGGTGAGGCCGGGTTCGACGCGGACGGGTGTTTGCTGGCCGTGGTTCCACGACCGCGGGCCCGACTTGATGATCCGGATGATTCCCACCTCGCCGGGCGGCACCTGTTCGATGGTGAAGCGTCCCAGGGCGTCGGTCGTGTGGCGGTGGAGGGTGAAGTCCGCCTGGAGTCCGAGCGCGGACAATCCCAGCAGGAACTCCTCCCCGGCGAGGGGTTGTCCGAGCACCGCCAGGGTGCCTTCGATGCGGCCGTAGGGTTGGAGCACCAGGACCTGGGTGGATCGGACCGCGGCGATGGGCAGGGAGGCGAAGCCGGTTTCGGTGGCGGCGTGGACCCAGCCGTCCAGGGGCGGCGATGGCAGGGAGAACCGTCCGTCGTCTCCGGTGGTCGCCACGCCTTCGCGCCATTGCACCGCGAAACGACCGGCCCGGAACTGCACCGCGCGATGGGCCTGCCCCGGGGCGAGCGGTGCTTCCACGACGGTTACGCTGGCCCCCGGGACCGGCCGTCCGGACCTATCCACCACGCGGGCGTGGAGGCCGGCGCTGGGTTTGAGCCGGAGGGTGATCTGAATCACCTCCCCCTGCGCCGGTGGAAGGATGGTGATGACGCCTGCGTGATCCTCCGCCTCGGCCTGGATGCCATTGGTGTCCTCATCGTTCAGCTCGACTTCGAAACGCCCGTCGGCGGCGGTGTAGTCGGTCAGGCCCGGATGGTCCGCATAGAAGTTCTCGGGGGACCCTTCGAAGGCTCTTCCGAGCGCGAGCCGGAACCGGGTCAGCGGCGCGCCGGTTTCGTCGTTCACAACCTGACCGACGACGCGCCGGTTTCTCCGGAGCACGATCACGTTGTCCTGATCGGGCGGGATGATGTGGTTGCGTTTCTGTTCGTACCCCGGCGCGTGGAGGTAGAACTGCATCGGTTCCCGGGGTGCTCCGTCCCATTCGAAGCGTCCGTCATCGTCGGTGCGGGTGGAGAATTCGTAGGTCCGTCCGATGTTGCCGTCGCCTTCGAGGTGCACGCGTGCCCCCGCCAACGGTTCTCCCTCGGCGTTCTCCACGCGTCCTCTCACGACGGTGCCGGCGGTGAGGCGGAACAGCACGTCCGGCATGCCGGCCTGCACGACCTGGTGCCGGGTCGCCGGTTCGAACGAGCGGGCAAGGACGCTGAAGAGGGTGCGCCCCTCCTTCGCGTTGCGGAAGGTGAAGCGGCCGTCGGTGTCGGTCCTGGTCTCCTGACGTTCGGCGGTGTTGCGGTCGCCCAGCCAGACCGTGGCGTTCGGGATGGGTTGATCCTGCTCGTCGACCACGCGGCCGCTGGCGTCCAAACCTCGAAGCAGGGTCAGTGCGTGCGTGTGGTTGGTCAGGCTCGCCAGGGTTTCACGGGTCGGGTTGCCGATGACCCGGGCGTCCAGGAAGTCCGGATGCCGGGCGGTGATGCCGATGCGGGCGAGGATCTCGGGTGGGATGTTGCCTGCGGCCCATCGGCCGTCGGCGCCGGTGGTGTGTTCCTGTCGTTCGAATTCGACGTCGTCGCCTTTCGCGCCCCGGCGTTCGCCTCCCATCCAGTAGCGGCTGAGGAGAACGGTGGCACCGGCCACCGGTTGGTTGTCCGGGTCGACAACCGTTCCGCCGATGCGAATGGCGCCGCGCAGTTTGACCGTGTGCGCGGCGGGGACGGTGTCGCCGGTCCTGAGGTCCCAGAGCATTCTGCGCGCGGTGTGGTCCGGTTTGGAGACGGTGATGGTCAACCGTTCGGTGCCCTGGCTCGGCCAGAACACGTCGGCCAGTCCCTGGGCGTCGGTGGTGAAGGTGGTGGGCAGGGCCACGCCGCCCTCCGATTCGCCGGCGGCTTTGACGCGGACGCGGATTTCGGCGCCGGGGATCGGCTGGTCCTCCCCGTTTTGCACGGTGACCCGCAGGAGGCTGGTTGGTTCGGGATCGACCTCCTCCAGGTCGGGCGAGTCGTCGGGACGTTCCCCGGGTTTGAGCGGATCGAGGGTCATCGCCAGGACGATCAATGCCGGTCGGGCGCGGGCGCTGACCAGTTCCAGTTGGCGGATGATCCGTTTGGGTTCGGGGTTGGCCAGGGTGAAGCGGTACAGGCGCAGGGATCGTCCGTAGCGGGCGGAATCGGGGTGGGTGCCGCGCCAGATCACCTTGGCGTGGGGACCCGCGACCCGGGGAGGTTGTTCGAACCGGGCCCGCCACCAGTCGCGGACCTCGACGCCGTAGCGGATGGGTGTCCGTTTGAAGGAGCCGTCGGTGTAACGCCAGACGACCTCGGCGATCCTGGTTTCCGGAGGGGCATCGTAGGCGGTTGCGCCGATGAGATGCAGGGATCCGACGTTGGTTCCGTGCTGAACCAGCGCGGGTCTGGATCCCGAGGTGTTGGTGGAGACCAGGGGCACCACGACGCGTTCCCGGTAGATCTTCTCCTCGCGTTCGGGGCCGGTGCCGAACAACTGGATCATGCCTTCGATGTGGAATTCGATGCCACCGAGGACATTGGAGCCGCGCGGCGGGGCCTTCCAGACCGGTTCCTCCAGCCAGGCCCGGTTCTCGGCGTGGACGAGCAGGTTGGTGAGGTGCAGGGGGACCACGGGCGGCAACGGTTTCGAACCTGGAGCGGCGTCGGTGAGTCCCACCCATGCCAGGGCCAGGAGGAGGAGCAGGGCAGAGGTCGACGCCCGGCCCGGACGCCGAAACGTCGCGATGCCCCGAATACGTTCCCGGATCTGGTGTTTGTCCTCGAGGATTCCGACGAGGCCGGGCGCGACGTTGCCGCGGTTCATGACCTCCAACAAACGCAGGATGGTTTCGCCGTAGCCCGTGGCCTCCTCGTCGCGGCTGCTGCTCAGCACCAGGGCGTCGCAGGCCAGTTCGCGGTCGACCCGCATGCGGGCGAAGGCCAGCCACACGGCCGGGTTGAACCAGTGCAGCACCTGGAGCACCCCCATGATCCAGGCCATCATCGTGTCGCCGCGCTTCACGTGGGCGACCTCGTGCAGCAGCACAAAGCGCAACTGGTCGGGTGAGAACTCCCCGACCAGACCGCGCGGAAGCAGGAGCATCGGGCGAACCAGGCCGTACACCGCCGGACTCGACACCTGATCCGTTTCGACGGCGTGGATGCGGGTTCGGACGCCGAGGACGGCCCGGCAGGCCTCGAGTTGTCGCAGGACGAAGTCCGGCGCGGGCGTCCCGTCACGGCGCAGCCGCCGGGCGAAGAGCAGATGCTGGGTGACCATCCGGAGGCCCAGGCCGGCCACGCCTGCCAGCCAGACCCAGGCCAGCCAGCGTTCGATGGGCCCCCGGCCGGACCCTGCGGGAACGGGCGGTTCGGTGGTTGCAGGCGGCTCCGGGTCCAAGGGTTTGGGGGTCATGCCTGTGGACCGGGACCAGTCGGGAGCGTGATCGGCGCGGGATCCGGGCGACCCCGGAGCGCCGGGACCTGGGTCGGTGAACACGACCGTGGCGGGTGGAGGCGGTTGAACCGGGGCTGCGGGAACGATCACCGGTGGTGCGGAGGGATTCGGGGAGGCGGCAGGTGCGGTGAACCGCGCCAGGTTGTGAACGCTGGTCGGGCTGGGCGCATGGAACGGCAGCACGAGCCGTACGACGACCAGGAGCCAAAGCCGATAGCGCCAGGCTGGCGTCAGGCGCTTGCCCAGCAGGGCCTGGGCCAGGAGGACCAATCCGGCCAGGACCGCGGCCTGCCAGGAGGCCCGGAACAACCATTCGAGAACGCCGGAAGGGGGCATTGGGAACAGGTTCATCGCTCAGTCCTTTTCCTCTTCCTTTTGTTTCAGCAGACGGCGCAGGTCGGCGATTTCGGCCGGGGTGAGCGGGGTTTCCTTGACCAGGTGAACCAGCATGGCGGCCGGTTTGCCTCCGAACACCCGGTCGAGAAAGCTGCGGCTCTCCCGTCGAACGCATTCGGCCATGGTGATTGCCGGCCGGTAGAGGTAGCGCTTGCCGTCCTGCTCGTAGGTCAGAGCCCCTTTGGCCACCAGACGTTCCAGGAGCGTCCGGGTGGTGCGCGCCGCCCAGCCTCGTTTCCGGGACAACTGATCCACCAGCTCGGCGGCGGCGACCGGTGCCGCGGCCCACACCAGCGTCATGACCTCCCACTCCGATTCCGAGATGCTCACCGTTGGTTCCATAGGCTTCCTGCTACGCGTGTAGCAAGTTGATATGCTACGTTCGTAGCAGGTGGCAACGAAAATCTTGGGGCGCGGGGTGGTTGGGTGGATGGGGGGACAGGTTTCGGGTGGAGGCATCGGGGGGTCAGGGGTGGCGGGGAGGATAAGGGTTGCGCAGGGGGGGTGGTTTGGGCGATGGAGCGGGCGCGGTCTGCGTGTGATTGGCGAATGTGTCAGGCGGCTGGTGTTGCTGGTGCCTCTTCTGGGGTTGATCAGCCTGTTGGCGTTTGGCCTGGTGCGCTGGGCGCCGGGTGGGCCGTTTGACCGGGGGCGGGCGCCGGCCTCGCCGGAGATCGAGCGGGCGTTGCGGGAGCGGTATCACCTGGATGACGGGCTGGGGGCGCAGTACTGGCGGTTTCTGCGCGGGTGTTTTGCCGGGGACCTGGGGCCTTCGTTGAAGTACCGGAACCACACGGTGGTGGAGATCCTGGCGGCGGGGATACCGGTGTCGGCGGTGCTTGGGGGAATGTCGTTTCTGGTGGCGTTGGGGGTGGGGGTTCCGATGGGGGTGATGGCGGCGGTGGGGCGTGGGGGATGGGGGGACCGGGTGATGGGGACGCTGGCATTGGGCATGGTGTGTGTGCCGGGGTTTGTGGCGGGGCCGTTGCTGGTGCTGGTGTTTGGCGTGTGGCTGGGGTGGTTTCCGGTGGCGCTGTGGGGCGGGGTGGAGCACCTGGTTCTGCCGGTGGCGACGCTGGGGATCTACTTTGCGGGTCGGGTGGCGCGGTTGGTTCGGGAGGGGATGCTGGAGGTGTTGGGCATGGATTTCGTGCGGACCGCGCGGGCGAAGGGGTTGGGGGAGATGGCGGTGTTGATGCGGCATGCGTTTCCGGTGGCGTCGGTGCCGCTGCTGACCTATTCGGGGCCGTTGCTGGCGGATCTGCTGACGGGGTCGTTCGTGGTGGAGAACCTGTTTCAGTTGCCGGGGATTGGGACGCTGACGGTGAACGGGGCGTTGAACCGGGATTATCCGCTGATCGTGGGGCTGGTGTTGTTGTACGCCGGGTTGCTGATGGTGTTGAACCTGGTTGTGGACCTGGTGCATGCGTGGCTGGATCCGAGGGTTCGCCATGGGTGACGCCGGGGTGACAGGCCGGGAAGCGGTTCGGGGTGGGGGCGGGGTGCGTCGCTGGGCGGGGTGGCGTGGGGCGCTGGTGTTGCTGGGGCTGCTGGTGATGGCGGTGTGGGGGTTGCCGTGGGTGTTGGGGGTGGACGCGGAGGCGTTGTCGGAGGCGCAGTGGGCGGGGCCGTCGTGGCAGCACTGGATGGGGACGGACGGGAACGGGCGGGATCTTCTGGCGCGGGTTTGTCGTGGGGCGCGGGTGAGTCTGCTGGTGGGGTTGGCGGGGGCGGTGGTGAGTGTGGGGATCGGGGTGGTGTGGGGGGTGGTGGCGGGGTATGTGGGGGGGAGGTGGGACGGGGCGATGATGCGGGTGGTGGACGTGTTGTACGCGATGCCGTCGGTGCTGGTGGTGATCGTGATGGGGACGGTGATGCGGGATCCGGTGGTGGGGGTGTTGGAAGGTTTGCTGGGGGCAGGGGGAGGGGAGCATGCCTCGGTGGTGTTTCTGGTGGTGGGGTTGGGCGGGGTGAGTTGGCTGACGATGGCGCGGATCGTGAGGGCGCATGTGAGGTCGTTGCGGGAGCGGCCGTTCATGGATGCGGCGCGGGTGCTTGGGGCGGGGCACGGGCGGCTGATCGTGCGGCATCTGTTGCCGAACACGGCGGGGGTGATCCTGGTGTATCTGACGCTGACGGTGCCGGCGATCGTGCTGGGGGAATCGTTTCTCAGCTTCCTGGGTTTGGGGGTTCAGCCGCCGAAGGCGAGTCTGGGGTCGCTGCTGGCGGACGGGGCGGGGCAGATCAACCCGGTGCGGACGGCGTGGGTGCCGTTGGTGGGGCCGGGGGTGGTGCTGGTGGGGATGCTGATGCTGCTGGCGGTGCTGGGGGAGGGTCTGCGGGACGCGCTGGATCCGCGGCGGCGATCGCAGGCGGACTGAGCCGCCGGGGAATCGGCCAGGGGACGGGGATCGGTGGGGCACCACCGCGGTTCCGCGGGGAACCGAGCGGTGGAGGACGGGGGGCATTTTGGGGGCTTTGCAGGGGAGGCGGGGATGGGTGAGAGTGCCGGTCTGCGACATGGTGGATCCGAGGGTGGAAGAGCTCAGGGGTTTGTTGCCGCGCTGCATGCTTCACGACTGGGTGAGGCTTGGGGCGCGTGCTGGGCGTGTTTTGCGGGATCGGAACCACATGGTCCGGCACGACGCGGTGCTGGATCGGTTGCTGGAGGAGGCGCGGGCGTCGGTGGCGTTGCGGGAGTGGCGTGGGGCGAACGTGCCGCGGGTGGGGTATCCCGGGGAACTGCCGATCACCTCGCGGAAGGACGACATCGTGGCGGCGATCCGGGCGCACCAGGTGGTGGTGCTGTCGGGGGAGACCGGGTCGGGGAAGACCACGCAGATTCCGAAGATGTGTCTGGAGGCGGGGCTTGGGGTGGAGGCGAAGATCGGGTGCACGCAGCCGCGGCGGGTGGCGGCGTTGTCGATTTCGAAGCGGATTGCGGAGGAGCTCGGGGTGGGGTGGGGGCGGGAGATCGGGTGCAAGATCCGGTTCGACGACCGGTCGAGTCCGGAGACGTTCATCAAGCTGATGACGGACGGCATGCTGTTGGCGGAGACGCAGGGGGATCCGGACCTTTCGGAGTACAACGCGATCATCATCGACGAGGCGCACGAGCGGAGCCTGAACATCGATTTCCTGCTTGGTCACCTGAAGGGGCTGCTGGAGCGGCGGCGGGATCTGAAGCTGGTGATCACCTCGGCGACCATCAACACGGCGGCGTTCTCGAGGGCGTTCGGGGATGCGCCGGTCCTGGAGGTGTCGGGACGGCTGTATCCGGTGGTGGTGAGGTATCAGCCGTTGGATGCGGAGAGTGAGGAGCGTGGGGATCTGACCTTCATTGACGCGGCGGTGCGGGCGGCGGAGGAGGCGTTGATGGAGCCTGGATCGGGGGACGTGCTGATGTTTCTGCCCGGGGAGCGGGACATCCGGGAGGCGAGCGACCGTTTGGAGGGGCGGCTGGGGCGGGAGGTGGACGTGATCCCGCTGTATGGGCGGCTCAGTTCGGGGGATCAGCAGCGGGCGTTTTCGGTGGGGGCGCGGCCGAAGGTGGTGGTGGCGACGAACATTGCGGAGACCTCGCTGACGATACCGGGCATCCGGTTCGTGATCGACTCGGGGCTGGCGCGGGTGAGCCGGTTCAACGCGCGGACGCGGACGAAGCGGCTGCCGGTGGAGGCGGTTTCGCAGAGCAGCGCGAACCAGCGGAAGGGGCGTGCGGGGCGGGTGCGGGACGGCATCTGCATCCGGCTGTATTCGGAGGAAGATTTCCTCGGGCGCCCGGTGGAGACGCAGCCGGAGATCCAGCGGGCGAACCTTGCGGAGGTGATCCTGCGGATGAAGGCGTTTCACCTGGGGGACATCGAGACCTTTCCGTTCCTGGATCCGCCGGCGCCGGCGGCGATCCGGGCGGGGTACGGGCTGTTGCACGAGCTCGGGGCATTGGATGAGCGGAGGGAACTGACGCCGCTGGGGCGGGATCTCGCGCGGCTGCCGATCGATCCGATCCTGGGCCGGATGGTGATCCAGTCGCAGGCGGAGCATGCGACGCGGGAACTGCTGATCATTGCGTCGGGGCTGAGCATCCAGGATCCGCGGGAGCGTCCGTTGGACCAGCGGGAGGCGGCGGACGCGGCGCACCGGCGGTTTGCGGACGCGCGGTCGGATTTCCTGACGCTGTTGAACCTGTGGAACGCGGTTCATGACGAATGGGAGACCCTGCGGACGCAGAACCAGCGGCGGCGTTTCTGCCGGTCGCATTTCCTTTCGTACACGCGGATGCGGGAGTGGCAGGACCTGCACGCGCAGTTGCACGGGGCGTTGGAGGATGTGGCGGGGGTGTGGTTGAACGAGAGCAGCGCCGACTACGGGGCGATCCACCGGTCGATCCTCGCGGGTTTGCTGGGGCATGTCGGGCAGCGGAAGGAGCGGAACCTCTACCGGGCCGCGGGGAACCGTGAGCTGCAGGTGTTTCCGGGGTCGGCGCTGCATGAGAAGGGTGCGCCGCCGAGGAAGGGGCGGGATGCGGGGCGGGCGGAAGCGAAGCCGAAGGCGACGTCGCAGCCCGGGTGGATCATGGCGGGGGAGATCGTGGAGACCACGCAGTTGTATGCGCGGACCGTGGCGGGGATTGAGCCGGGCTGGATTGCGGATCTGGCGCCGCACCTGGTGAAGGTGTCGCATCGCGGGCCGCACTGGAGTGCGGGAGCGGGGAAGGTGTTGGTGGACGAGATCGTGACCCTGCACGGGTTGGAGGTGGTGCGGCGGAAGGTGGCGTACGGGAACCTCGAGCCCACGGATGCCACGGCGATTTTTGTGCGATCGGCGCTGGTGGAGGAGCGGTTGCTGCCGGGCATGGGGCGTGCGGGGGAGGACGAGGACGACGGCGGGGCGGGGCGGTCGGTGGAGGCCGGCTTGCGGGTGATGCGGGCGGCGGCACGGCGGGAGGCTCCCCTGCCGCCGCAGTACCGGTTCCTGGAGCACAATCGCGGGGTGCGCCAGAAGCTGGAGGACTGGCAGACGCGATTGCGGCGCAGCGATCTCGGGAACCTCGAGGAGGCGTTGAACACCTTCTATTGCGGGCGGCTGAAGAACGTCTCGTCGATCGAGGACCTGAACCGGTTTCTGGCGGAGTCCGGGGGGCCGGACGTGCTGTGTGTGCGGGAGGAGGATCTGACCGGGGGCCGGGACGTGGGGTTTGACCGTGAGGCGTTTCCCGAGGCGGTCAGCGTGGGGGGGCAGGCGGTGCCGTTGAGCTATGCGTATGCGCCGGGTGAGGAATGGGACGGGGTGACGCTGCGGCTGCCGATGGAGATCGCGCAGGCGGCGTCGGCGGCGAGCGTGGAGTGGGCGATTCCGAGTCTGCGGGCGGAGCTTGTGGCGGAGTTGCTGGGGACGCTGCCGAAGGCGCATCGGCGTCAGTTGCAGCCGTTCGGGCCGAAGGTGGAGGAGATCGTGCGGGACCTGCGGCCGGAAGGGCCGACATTGCGGCATGATCTCAGCCGGTTCGTGAAGGAGCGGTACGGGGTGATGGTGCCGGTGGGGGATTGGAGGCCGGAGGCGTTGCCGGGGCATTTGCGGCCGCGGGTGGAGGTGCTGGGGAGGGACCGGAAGCCGCTGGTGGCGGGTCGGGATCTGTCGCAGGTGCAGGCGGCGCTGGCGCAGGTGAAGGCGCCGGCACCGGACGACTCCGCGGTGTGGCGGCGGGCGGTGCAGGAATGGGAACGGCCCGGGTTGAGCGGGTGGACCTTCGGGGATCTGCCGGAGCGGATCGATCTCGGGGTGGTGGACGGGTTGCCGGTGGTGGCCTGGCCGGGGTTGAAGGAGGAGGACGGCCTGGTGAGCGTGCGGCTGTTCAGGTCGGCGGACGCCGCGGCGGCGGCGGGGTTGGGGGGGCTGCGTCGGTTGGTCGAAGGCGCGTTGGGGAGGGAGATGGGTTGGCTGGAGCGGGACCTTCGGGGCCTGCAGAAGCATGCCGCGGCGTATGCGCCGCTCGGGCCGGTGGAGGAACTCATCGAGGCCGCGTTCGGATTGGCGAGGCGCGAGCTGTTGCCATCGGCGCCGCTGCCGGCGTTGAAGCGGGGGTTGTTCGATGCGGAAGTGCGGCGGGCGCAGGAGCGGATTCCGGGGTTGGCGGTGAAGGTGATGGATGGGATCGGGATGGTGCTGACCGCGGGGCAGGAAGTGCGGCAGAAGCTGGGGCTGGCGGCGGTTGCGGCACCGGCGGGTCCGGTGGCCAAACCGGGGGGGCGCCAGGTGGTGAAGGACCTTTCGCAGCTTGGATCGCTGGTGGCCCAGGCCGCGGTGACCGCGCCGGCGCCGGCGTTGGCATCCGGCGGCGGAGCGGGGGTGGGGTCGGGGTTGGCCGGGGAATTGGCGGGGCTGATGCCGCGGCGTTTTCCCGACGGGTTGACCCTGGGTCGGCTGCCGCACCTGGCGCGTTATCTGCGTGCCCTGCGGATCCGGGTGGAGCGGGCGGTGTTGAATCCGGCGAAGGACCGGGAGCGGGCGGCGCTGTTGGTGCCTTATCTGGAGAAGCTGGCGCGGGTGCGGGCGGCGAGGCAGTTCTCGGCGGAGACCCGGGCGGTTGCGGACGAGTTCCGCTGGATGATCGAGGAGTACAAGGTGTCGTTGTTCGCGCAGGAAGTGGGGACGGCGTTGCCGGTGTCGCCGAAGCGGTTGGACGCGCTTTGGGAGCGGTTGCGGATGGAGTGCGGCTAGGTGAGGCGGGGCTGAGGCTGGGGCGCCGTGCGCGGCGTGGTGTGTCGAGGTGTCAGGGATTGGGATTGGGATTGGGATTGGGTGCAGGTGCGGGTGCGGATGTTGGGGGAGGTGGGATGGGGAGGGGGATGGAGCGGCACTGGGCCTCGTGGCGGAGGGCGTGATCGAGGAGGACGAGGGCGGTCATGGCTTCGACCATGGGGACGGCGCGAGGGAGGACGCAGGGGTCATGGCGGCCGCGGCCCTTGAGGGTGGTGTTGGCGAAGGAGGCGTCGACCGTGTCCTGGGGGTGCATGACGGTGGCGACGGGTTTGAAGGCGACGCGGAAGTGGATGGTTTCGCCGTTGCTGATGCCGCCCTGGATGCCGCCGGAGCGGTTGGTGACGGTGCGGACGCGGCCGTCGACATTGCGGAAAGCGTCGTTGTGCTGGAGGCCGGAGAGGAGGACGCCGGCGAAGCCGCTGCCGATTTCGAAGCCCTTGGAGGCGGGGAGGCTGAGCATGGCTTTGGCGAGGTCGGCCTCGAGGCGGTCGAAGACGGGGGCGCCCCAGCCGACGGGGACGCCGCGGGCGACGCCGAGGATGACGCCGCCGACGCTGTCGCCCTCGGTGCGGCGTTGTTCGATGCGCTCGATCATGCGTGCCGCGGCGGGGGCGTCGGGGCAGCGGACGATGTTGCTTTCGATGGCGTCGCGCCGGAGGGCATCGGGGTCGACGGGTGCGGTGATGTCCTGGACCTGGGTGACGCAGGCGAGGATTTCGACGCCCCAATGGTGGGCGAGGATTTTGCGGGCGATGGCGCCGGCGGCGACGCGGCCGATGGTTTCGCGGGCGCTGGTGCGGCCGCCGCCGGGCCAGGCGCGGGTGCCGTATTTCACCTGGTAGGTGTAGTCGGCGTGGGACGGGCGGAACTTGGTGGCCATTTCCGAGTAGGCGTCGGAGCGGAAGTCCTCATTTTTGACCCAGAGGGAGATGGGGGTGCCGAGGGTGAGGCCGTTGAAGACGCCGCTGAGGATCTGGACGGTGTCGGTTTCCTTGCGTGGGGTGGTGATGCTGGACTGGCCGGGGCGTCGGCGGTCGAGGTCCGGTTGGATATCGGCTTCGGAGAGGGGGAGGCGTGGGGGGCAGCCGTCGATGACGACGCCGACGCCGCCGCCATGGGATTCGCCCCAGGTGGTGATGCGGAAGAGGGTACCGAAGGTGTTGCCCATCGGCGGTGAGGCTGCCGGAAGGGCGGGGTGGGGTCAAACCGGCGGGGGTTCCGCGGGTGGGGTGTGTGGACGGTTCGTTGGGGTGGTGGCGGGTCAGGTGGGAGTGGGGAGGGAGAGGAGGGTGAGGAGGGCCTGGAGGGCGTGGGCGCGGTGGCTGATGCGGTTCTTGGTGGATTCGCCCAGTTCCGCGAGGGTTTCGTTGAAGCCCTGGGGGATGAAGAGGGGGTCGTAGCCGAAGCCGTGGGCGCCGCGTGGGGCGAAGCCGATGCGACCCTCGCAGGTGCCGGAGCAGAACCGGGTTTGGGCGGGTTGGGTGACGGGGGTGAGGGCGAGCACGCAGCGGAAGCGGGCGGAGCGGAGCTCGGGGGGTGCGTGGGCGAGGAGGCGGAGCAATTTGGCGTTGTTGGCGCCGTCGGGGGCATTGCCATCGATGCCCAGTTCGGGGGCGGCGAAGCGTGCGGATTGGACGCCCGGTGCGCCGTGGAGGGAGTCGACCTCGAGGCCGGAGTCGTCGGCGAGGACGAGGGTGTCGTGGTGGGGGCGGGAGGGGGGGGCGGGTTGCTGGCGGAGCCAGGAGGCGATGCCGGCGGATTTGAGGCGGGCGTTGGCCTCGAAGGAATCGCCGGACTCGGCGATCTCGGGGGCGTCGGGGAGGTCGCGGAGGGTGTGGTAGGAGAAGCGCGGGCCGAGGACGGCCTGGATTTCGGAGACTTTGTGGGTGTTGCGGGTGGCGATGATGAGGTGGGGCATGGGGCGGGGTTACTTCCAGGGGATGCGGAACGAGGCGAAGAGGGCGTGGGCGACGTAATCGGCGGCGCCGCCGAGGGAAGGTTCGGAGTATTCGAAGAATCCGTATTCGAGGCGGAGGAGGCGGTCGCGCTTGAGGCGGCGGGCGATGCCGGCGGTCATGGCGTGGCGGGAGTATTCGATGCCGAGGGGCAGGCCGGCGGCGGTGTTGTTCTGGGAGAAGTCGGCGGTGTTGAAGAGGTAGGAGGCGAGCAGGTCGGTTTTTTCGTCGACGATGAAGGTGGCGGAGGTGAGGAGGGTCCAGCTATCGCCTTCGTAGGGGATGGATTCGGCGCCGTTGTTGGCGCTGGATCGGGTGCGGCTGGTGGTCCAGCCGACGGTTGGGGAGAGGAGGAGGCGGGACCAGGGGGTGAGGACGAAGCCGGCGCTGACGGTTTGGGCGTCGAACTCGCCGGCGGTGACCGTGCCGCCGGGGTAGGGGGCGGGTGGGAAGAAGAAGTCGGTCTCCTCCCATCCGTCGGTGGTGGTGGTGAAGTCGGTGGTGCTGATGGCGTATTTGAGGGTGGTCTTGAGCCAGCGGAGCGGTTGGAGGACGAGGCGGGTTTCGATCTCGTCGGTTTCGGTGTCGCGGCTGCGGATGAAGGCGGGGTAACCGATGCCGCGGTTTGCGGAGAAGAGGTCGACGTCGCGGCGGTGGAGGTAGTCGTTGGAGCGGTTTCGGTGGCGGCCTTTGACCTGGAGGGAGACCGAGCGCCAGGGGGAGACGGTGAAGCCGGCCTCGTAGTCCTGGGTATCGCCCTCGGCGTCGGTGTCGCGGAGGAAGGCCTGGGTGTCATCGGAGAGGCCCTCCTCGAAGTGGGAGTAGGTTTCCTGTTGGAAGCGGGTTTCGGCGAAGAGGACGGTGAGGGGGATGCCGGCGTAACGGAGGCCGAGGGTCTGGTCGGTGGCTGCGCGGTCGACATTGGCGTCGAAGGCGTTGCGGGTGCCGTAGGTCTGGCCTGCGGCGAAGCCCTCCTGGCGGGTCCATTCGGCCTGGAGACCGGCGTGGACATGGAGGTCGGACCACGGGCCGAGCATGGTGTTGGCGTTGAGGACGTGGGAGCGGCGGCGGAGGGTGAGGTCGTCGGCCTGGATGTCGAGGGTGGGTGGGGTGGTGGGGTCGGACGGGGCGAAGGAGGAGACATCGAACCCGCCGGTGTCGCGGAGCTGGGAGTAGAGGTAGCCGCCGGAGACGTAGAGCCAGTCGCGGATGCTGCGTTCGAGGCGGAGGACGTTGGCGCCGCGCCAGTAGTCCTGGCGGTCGCGGACGGTGGTGGCGTAGTCGAAGGGGGTGCCCTGGATTTCGAACTGGGTGCGGCGGTTGTCCTGTTCGTGCCATTCGAACTGGGCCTGGTCGGAGATGATGGTGCCGTTCCAGTCGTAGCGGACGTCGAGGGTGACGAGGTGGGTGGTTTCGTCGACCTGTTTGCGGGCGGGATGGATGTTGCGGGTGGTGCCGTTCCGGACGAGGCCGCCCCAGTGGAGGGTGGACTCGGTTCCCTCGCGGAGGATGAGGTCGTAGGCGAGGCGGATGGCGGGCCAGTCGGGCAGTTCGAGGCCGAACTCAGCGGTGGCGCGGCGGTGGCGTACGACCAGGTCTTCGCCGAGGCGCGGGGCCGGCTGGTCGAAGGGTGCGTAATCGAGGCCGGTGTCGTCGTGGAAGCGGCTGAATTCGCGGTAGGCGAGGCGGAACCAGCCGAGGTCGTCGCGGCGGACGCGGGCCTGGAAGCGGTAGTCGTCGGGGCCTGCGACCGCGCGGCCGGAGAGGTCGACGTGGGTTTGGGGGTCGAGGTCGTAGCGGACGGAGAATTCGGAGACGCCGCCGCCCATGCCTTCGCGGTTCCAGTTGTGTTCCCGGAAGCGGGCGGCATTGCCGTCGATGGAGATGAACTGGACGGCGGGGGTGGCGGTGAAGGTGAGGACGGGGGTGGCGGGGGCGGCGGACCAGGGGGCGCCCTGGTCGATCCAGGCGCGGAGGATGCTGATGTCGTCGGGGGACAGCGGATCGCCCTTGCCGGTGGGCGGCATTTCCATGTCTTCGACGAGGCCGGCGACGAAGTGGATGAGGGGGCTGTCGGCGCTGCGGCCTGGGAGGATGGCGGGGCCGGAGTCACCGCCCTGGAGGGCGGCATCGCGGTGGTCGAGGCGGAAGCCGGCCTTGGGTTTTTCGGGGCCGTGGCAGCGGAGGCAGGCTTTTTCGAGGAGGGGAAGGACCTCGGCGTCGAAGGCGACGGTATGGGAGGCGGGCGGGGGGAGGCGGGAGAGGTCGGCGGGGGTGGGTGTGGCGGCGAGGGAGGAGAGGGTTGCGAGGGTGGAGAGGGTGGTGATGGTGGAGATCGGGGTGCGGGAGCGGGGGTTGGGGAGTCGGCGGGTGGGTTGGGAGTGCTGGGGTTGCGGTTGCGGTTGGAGATGGGGATGGGGAAGGCGGATCACGGCGGTGGGCTCAGTAGAGCATCTTGGGGTGGAAGTTGGAGCCGTGGACGGCGGTGTGGCAGCCGGCGGACCAGCAGGAGCCGAGGGCGAGGTAGGCGCGGTGGTCGACCTTGCCGATCCAGAGTTCGCCGGGGGCGGTTTGGACCTGGGCGTGGCATTTCAGGCAGAGGTTGGCATCGCGTTCGGTGAGCAATTTGGCGTGCATGGAGCCGTGGGGGTGGTGGCAGGACACGCAGCCTTCGCGGTTGGCCTCGTGTTCGAAGACGAAGGTGCGGGCCTGTTCGCGGTGGCAGTCGGAGCACTGTTCGTTGAGGCGGGCCATGCCGAGGCCGCCGGAGGGTTTGAAGATTTCGCGGCCGTGGGGGTCGTGGCATTGGACGCAGTTCATCTGGCCTTCGAGCACGGGGTGGCGCTGGGGGAGGCGGAACTGCATCTGGACATCGAGGTGGCAGGAGAAGCAGGCCTGGGGGTCCTTGCCGGGGTTGACGATGAGGCCGGCGCGTTCGCGTGGGGCTTCGACGTGGCGGCTGCCCGGGCCGTGGCAGCTTTCGCAGGACGTGCCGCCCGGGAGGGGGTTGACGTCGGCGCGGACGCGGAAGTGGACGCTTCCCTGGAAGGAGCGGGCGTAATTCGTGTGGCAATAGACGCACTGGTCGTTGCCGACGAAGGACGCGCCGGGGATCTGGGGGGGGACGACGAGGGAGCGGGGCACGCTGGAGCAGGAGCTCAGGCCCAGCGCGGTGAGGAGGCCGGCGAGGAGGGCGATCAGGGAGCCGCCGATCGTCCAACGTTTCCAGAATTCGGGTGCCACGGTGTTCCCTGGTTGTTCGTTCCTGTCCGGAGGGGGTGGGGCGACCGGGCGAAGCCGGGCGTCGGGGTGGGTCCGGGGCGGAGAACGCGCACTTGTAGCGGGGTGGTGGCGGAGGGTGCAACCCGAAATCCGGCCGGGAAACCGGGTGGAAACGGATGCCTCGCCCCGGAGGGGGCCTGGCTGTCCGGTGGGGTTGGAAACGGCACGAGGCGCGATCCCGGGACCGGCGCGTGGCGATTCGGGAGAACCGCGCGTCGGTGGGAGGGATCGCGCCTCGGGAATGGGGGACCGTACCGGGGTCGTGAACGACTACTTCAGGGGCACGGTGGCGATGGTCTGGAGGACGCGGCTGGCGATCTTGTAGGGATCGCCCTGGGAGTTGGGGCGGCGGTCCTCGAGGTAACCCTTGTAGCCGTTGTTGACGAAGCTATGGGGGACGCGGATGGACGCGCCGCGATTGGCGACCCCGTAGTTGAACTTGTCGATGGACTGGGTTTCGTGGAGGCCGGTGAGGCGGAGGTGGTTATCCGGGCCGTAGACCGCGATATGCTCGTTCTTGAACTTCTCGAACGCGGCCATGAGGGCCTCGAAGTAGTCCTTGCCGCCGACTTCGCGCATGTGCTTGGTGGAGAAGTTGGTGTGCATACCGGAACCGTTCCAGTCGACATCGGAACCGAGCGGTTTGCAGTGGAAGTTCACGTCCACGCCGTACTTCTCGCAGAGGCGCATGAGGAGGTAGCGGGCGATCCAGACCTGGTCGGCGGCGTTCTTGGAGCCTTTGCCGAAGATCTGGAATTCCCACTGGCCTTTGGCGACTTCGGCGTTGATGCCCTCGTGGTTGATGCCGGCGTCGAGGCAGAGGTCGAGATGCTTCTCGACGATTTCGCGGGCGATGTCGCCGATGGCGTCGTAGCCCACGCCGGTATAGTACTTGCCCTGCGGCGGGGGGAAGCCGCCGCCCTTGGGGAAGCCCAGCGGGGCGCCGTCCTTGTAGAGGAAGTATTCCTGCTCGAAACCGAACCAGGCGTCGGGGTCATCAAGAATGGTGGCCCGGGAGTTGGAGGGGTGCGGGGTCTTGCCGTCGGGCATGAGGACCTCGCACATGACCAGGGCGCCATTGATGCGGGTGGAATCCGGGTAGACGGCGACCGGCTTGAGCACGCAATCGGAGCTGCGGCCTTCGGCCTGGCGGGTGGAACTGCCGTCGAAGCCCCAGAGGGGGAGCTGTTCGAGTTTGGGGAAGCTGGCGAATTCCTTGATCTGCGTCTTGCCCCGGAGGTTCGGAACCGGCTCGTAACCGTCGAGCCAGATGTATTCGAGCTTATATTTGGCCATAGATGTGGGTTCGTGATGTTTGGGTCAGAGAGTTCTGGTGACTGTTGGTAAGTCCGTGGGTTGAGGTTGAAAGGCAGGCCCCATCAGCGCGTGGGTACGAGCAAACCCGGTGCCAAGGCGCGGTGGGTCGGGGTGGATTCGCGCGGACCGGGTGGAGAAACGGGTGGAAACCCCTGGGATTGAGGCGAATCGGTTGAGGAACCCCAGATACGGTGGGTGAAGGGGGAAGCTGGGGTGGGGCTGTCGCGTTTTGACCGGGGTGGGCGAATCGGGCGCATGTTGGATGGACAGTTGCCCGGGCGAGCGGGGCCCGGCAGACTGCCCGAGACATGTTGCAGGTCAAGGATACGCTCCGGTCGACCGTGCAGGTGAGCTTTGATGGGAGGGTTTTCAAGACCTACCACGGGCCGGACGCCCAGAAGCGGTTCACCAACGAGGTGCGGGTGTTGCGGCACCTGGAGGAGCGGGGCTGCACCTTTGTGCCGAGGCTTTTGGAGGCGGATCCGGCGCTTCCGCGGATTGTGACGACCAACTGCGGGTTCCGGGTGGAGCGGTTGGACGAGGCGCGCACGCGGGAGCTGTTCGCCGAGTTGGAGGGGTACGGGGTGCGGCACGACGATCCCGAGATGCGGAACGTGACCTACCGTCAATCCGACGGCCGGTTCTGCATCATCGACTTCGAGTACGCGACGATTCTGGACGATCGGGAAGCTCAGGGCTGAAGGAAGGCATGCAAACACCGGGCGAGGCATTCCGCTCCGAAGGGGCGTCGATGCGCATACAATGGTCGGGTCGCACGGACCCGGGGCGGGTGAGGCCGAACAACGAGGATTCCTTTCTGGGGCTCAGGTTTGACGCCTGGGAGGTGCATCACCTGGGGGCGATCGGGGAGGACTGGACGGGGCGGGCGGATTTCGCCTTTGCGGTGAGCGACGGCATGGGGGGGGCGATGGCGGGGGAGCATGCGAGCCGGATTGCGGTCCAGAAGATCACCACGCTGCTGCCGAAGTCCTTCCAGCTTTCGGCGCAGGGTTTGGACGCGGGGTTTTCGGACGTGCTGGAGGAGCTTTTCGAGCAGGTTCACCGGGCGCTGGTGTTCCTGGGGCGGAGCTACGAGGAATGCTCGGGCATGGAGACGACCCTGAGCCTGTGCTGGTTCACGCCGGGGAAGATGTACTTCGGGCACGTGGGTGACAGTCGGATCTACCATCTGGCGGCGGGCTCGGGCTCGATCCGGCAGGTGAGCCACGACGACACCTACGTCGGGTGGCTGGTGCGGAACGGGAAGCTCAACGAACGGGAGGCGCGGAGCCATCCGCGGCGGAACGTGCTGCAGAAGGCGCTTGGGGGGGGGAACCAGTTCGTGAATCCGCAGGTGGGGGCGGTCACCTACGAGAGCGGGGATCTGTTCCTGATCTGTTCGGACGGATTGGTGGAGGGGCTTTACAACGATCAGCTTGCGGAGCTGCTGCGGAGCACGGGGTTCGAGGGTCCGGGGCGCGGGCCGGCGGACCGGTTGGTCGCGGAATCCAGGGCGCGGGACGGTCGGGACAACCTGACCGCGGTGGTGATCCGGGTGGGATGACCCCGCAGGTACGGGTGCGGGGCTGGACGCTCGCCGCTGGACGCGGGGTTATGCGCCGGGGATGAGGTCGTCGGTGTCGAGGGTGCCGCCCAGTTCGGCGACCCGGGCGCGTTTGCGGTCGCGGCAGGCTTCGATGGCGCGGCGGAGGTCGTCGCGGAGGGAGGGGGTGGCGGGGATGCCGTGGAGGGTGAGGGAGGGGGAGGAGGCGTCGGAGGTGGTGAGGGTGAGGTTGCCCTTGTCGAAGAACCGGAGGAGGAGGGGTTGGACGAAGGAGGTGTCGCGGACGCGGTACAATTCGAGGTCCTCGGAGCGTTTGGAGAAGATGCCGGTGGTGATGCGGATGCGTTCGGAGGAGATGGTGATGCGGTGGTTGCGCAGTTCGATCCAGCGCCAGAGGGCCCAGGGGATGGGGATGACGAGGAGGCAGCTCAGGTTGAGCCAGAAGTTGATGGCATTGGAGGGTGTGCCCTGCCAGAGGACGTTTTCTTCCTGGGTGCTCATGGTTGGTGGGCTCCGTCGGGGAGTTGGAACTTCGGGCATTGGCTGAGGAACTCGGCGGGGTTGCGGTAGATCACCCGGTCGATGGCGTCGGCGGTCCAGGCGCGGCGGCGCATTTCGAGGGCGGTGTGGGGGACGGCGAGGGGGACGCTTTCGCCCCAGTCGCAGGCGGAGTTCATCCAGAGGCGTTCGGAGCCGTAGGTTTCGAGGATGTCGACCGCGCGGGCGGGGCTGCATTTGCTGACCGGGTAGAGGGTCATGCCGGCCCAGTGGCCGCGGTCGAGGACCATGCGGACGGTATGTTCCTCGACGTGATCGATGATGACCCGTTCGGGGCGGATGCGGGAATCGGCCTTGAGGGCGTCGAGGATGAGGCGGGTGCCCTTGAGTTTGTCCTCGAGGTGGGGGGTATGGACGAGGACCAGCTGGTCGTGGCGGGCGGCGAGGTCGATATGGCGTTCGAGGACGCGCAGTTCGTTGCGGGAGTTTTTGTTGAGGCCGATTTCGCCGATGCCGAGGACGTTGGGGCGGTTGAGGAAGGAGGGGATGAGGGCGATGACCTCCTCGGCGAGGCGGACGTCCTCGGACTCCTTGGGGTTGATGCAGAGCCAGCAGTAGTGGGGGAGTCCGTATTTGGCGGCGCGCCGGGGTTCGTGGTCGGTCAGTTGGCAGAAGTAATCGTAGAAGCCCTGGGGGGAGCTGCGGTCGAACCCGGCCCAGAACGCGGGTTCGCAGATGGCGGCGCAGCCGGCGGTGGCCATCTGGACGTAGTCGTCGGTGACCCGGCTGACCATGTGGGCGTGGGGTTCGAGGTAGCGCATGGGGGGTGGGTGAGGCGGGGCGGGTGTGCGGCGGTGGGGTGGGTTGGGGGATTGGGGGTGATGGTGATCGTGACGGCGGGGAAAGGATACCGGGTGCGGGTGCGGGCTCAAGCGTGGTGCCGTGGTGGTGGGTGGGCAGGCGGGGCTGGTTGGCGGGGCGGGAGGGGTCTAGGGTTTGGGGGTGAACACGGAGTTACGCGGGAAGGTGGTGTTGGTGACGGGGGCGTCGGGAGGGATTGGTTCGGCCACGGCGCGGGCGTTTGCGGAGGAGGGGGCGAGTCTGGTGTTGCACGCGCACACGGGGCGGGAGCGGGTGGAGCGGTTGGCTGGGGAGCTGGGGGGAGTGCCGGTGCAGGTGGTGGTCGGGGATTTGCGGCGGGAGGCGGTGGTGCGGCGGGTGTTTTCGGCGGCGGTGCGGCGGTTTGGGCGGGTGGACGTGCTGGTGGCGAATGCGGGGGCGTGGGAGGCGCGGGACGTGGGGTTGAAGGACATGACGCTTCGGCAATGGCGGGCGACGCAGGAGTCGGTGTTGACCACGGCATTTCTGAGTGTCCGGGAGTTTCTGGGGTGTGTGGAGCGGCAGGGGTTTGGGAACGCGGTGCTGATCGGGTCGACGGCGGCGGTGTTTGGGGAGGCGGGGCATGGGGACTACGCGGCGGCGAAGGCGGCGATGGTGTACGGGCTGACGCGGACCCTGAAGAACGAGATGGGGCGTTTGGCGCCGCGGGTGCGGGGTTACTGCGGGGGGCGGGTGAACTGTGTGTGTCCGGGGTGGACGGTGGTGCCGCGGAATGCGGGGAAGCTGGGGGATGCGGGGACGGTGAGGCGGGTGACGGCGACGATGGCGTTGCCGAAGGTGGGGCGGCCGGAGGATGTGGCGAACGCGGTGGTGTATCTGGCATCGGACCGGCTGGCGGGGCATGTCACGGGGCAGGTGGTGACGGTGGCCGGGGGGATGGAGGGGCGTTGGTTATGGCGTCCGGAGGAGGTTGATCCGGAGTTGGCGTTGCCAGCGGCGACCCGGGCCCGCTAGCCTTCGCGCATGAATTGTCCGGCGTGCGGCAATCCGCTGGCCAGCCGCAAGGCAGGGTCCATCGTGGTGGACGTCTGCGAGGGCGGATGTGGCGGCGTTTGGTTCGACAATTTCGAGTTGCGCCGGATTGACGAGGTTGGGGCCCACGAGATCCGGAGTGTTCACCGGGATTTCTCGCTGCACGTCGATCTCGAATCGCGGCGGGTGTGTCCGCGGTGTCCGGGGCAGGTGATGTTCCGGCGGTTTTTCAGCCGGCTGCGGCGGACCCAGATCGACGAGTGTCCCAACTGTGCGGGCATCTGGCTGGACGCGGGTGAATTCGACGCGATCGAGCGTGAGCTGAGCGAGAGCCCGGACACGGCGACGTTGAACGTGAACCTGAACCACGCGGTGGCGATGATCCGGAAGCGGTCGGGGATGTGATCGGTGGTGGCGGTGGTGGGGATTGAGGTTTGAATCCCGAGGGTTTCATGGTGGCGAACGGCGGCATCACTTCGATTCCTGAGGGGACCGCGCCCTGGGCGCGGCGCCGGGTGTTGGCGGAGGCCGGGAGCGGGCATGACTCGGTTCCGTTCGGCCTGGGGGGGACGAAGCCGAAGCATTTCCGGGAGATGCTGAAGGCGGTGTGGGAGAACCGCGGGGATCTCGGGTATGCGTGGAAGGTGTTGAGCCGCGGGGTGTGCGACGGGTGTGCGCTGGGGGTGGCGGGGTTCAGGGACTGGACGATCGACGGCACGCATCTCTGTCTGACCCGGCTGAGTCTTTTGCGGCTGAACACCATGCCAGCGATGGACGTGCGGTGTTTGGAGGACGTGCGGGCGTTGCGGGGCCGGTCGAACGCGAATCTTCGGGAGTTGGGGCGGCTGCCGTATCCGATGCTGCGGCGGCGTGGGGATCGGGGGTTTCGGCGGATCGGCTGGGACGAGGCGTTGGAGCGGGCGGGGGGGCGGCTGCGGGCGGCGGCGCCGGAGCGGGTGGCGTTCTTCGTCACCTCGCGCGGGGTGACGAACGAGGTGTACTACGTGGCGCAGAAGGTGGCGCGGTTTCTGGGGACGAACCACGTGGACAACGCCGCGCGGCTTTGTCATGCGCCGAGCACCGGGGCGATGAAGCACGCCATCGGGCATGCGGCGTCGACGTGCAGTTACCGGGACTGGTACGGGACCGATCTCATTGTGTTTTTCGGGGCGAACCCATCGAACGACCAGCCCGTGGCGATGAAGTATCTGCACGAGGCGCGGGAGTTGGGCACGCGGGTGGCGCTGGTGAATCCGTATCTCGAGCCGGGGATGCGGCGTTACTGGGTGCCGAGCACGCCGAGCAGCGCGGTGTTCGGCACGCCGATCAGCGACTGGTGGTTCCCGGTGCGGCAGGGTGGGGACATTGCGTTTCTTTACGGCACGCTGCGGGTGTTGCGGGACACGGGAGGTTTGGACGACGGGTTTCTGGCGGCGCACACGGCGGGGTGGGAGGAGGTCTCGGCGGAGCTTGACCGTCTGGATCTCGGGGAGCTGGAGCGTCGGTCGGGGTTGGATCGAAGGGATTTCGAGGAATTCGCGGCGCTGCTGCGCAGTGCGAGGAACGCGGTGTTCGTCTGGAGCATGGGGATCACCCAGCATTCGGCCGGGGGGGATGCGGTATCGATGATCCTGAACCTCGGGTTGGCGCGGGGGTATCTCGGGCGGGCGAAGACGGGGCTCATGCCGATCCGGGGGCACAGTTCGGTTCAGGGCGGGGCGGAGATGGGCTGTTATTCGACCGCGCTGCCCGGGGGGAAGCCGATCACACCGGAGAACGTGGCGGCGTTGGAGGCGATGTACGGATTTCCGGTGCCGGGTTGGACGGGGATGACCGCGGTGGAGATGGTGGAGGCCTGCGGGCGGGGGCGGTTGGACGTGTTCCACTGTGTGGGGGGCAATTTTCTGCGGACCCTGCCGGAGCCGGATTATGTGGCGGCGGCCATGAGCCGTGTGCCGTTGCGGATCCATCAGGACATCATGGTCACGGACCAGATGCTGCTGGAGCCGGGGGACGAGGTGTTGCTGTTGCCGGCGAAGACGCGGTACGAGCAGGACGGTGGGGGGATCGAGACGAGCACGGAGCGGCGGGTGATCTTCAGTCCCGAGATTCCGCGGCAGGTGGGGGAGGCGCGGGCGGAGTGGCGGATCCTGCGGGATCTGGCAGTGGCGGCGTGGCCGGAGCGGGAAGGTTTGCTGGGGTGCGGGAGTGGGGAGGCGATCCGGGCGGAGATTGCGCGGGTGGTGCCGTTTTACGACGGGGTGCAGGGGTTGCGGTCGGGTGGGGACACGATCCAGTGGGGCGGGGAGCGGTTGTGCGAGGGGGGGCGGTGTGGGACGGCGGACGGGCGGGCGCGGTTCAGGGTGGTGGCCCTGCCGCCGGAGCCGGCGGGGCGGGATGAGCGGACCGGGGCGCGGCTGTTTCATCTTTCGACGCGGCGGGGGAAGCAGTTCAACACCCTGATTCACCGCGAAGTGGATCCCCTGACCGGCGCGGGGCGGGACGCGGTGTTCATGCATCCGGAGGATGCGGCGGAGCTGCATTTGGCCGCGGGCGACCGGGTGGTTCTGGTGAACGACGTGGGGCGGTTCGAGGGGCGGGTGTTTCCGGTGGTGCTGGCGCGGGGGAACCTGCAGGTGCACTGGCCGGAGGGGAACGTGGTGATCCGGAGGGGGGTGGTGGACGGGGTGGGGGGAGTGCCGGACTACAACGCGCTGGTGAGGGTGGAGCGGCTGTGAGGACCGCGGGGGCCAAGGCTGGGGGTGAAGGGGGTGACCGGGGCGGTGGTGTGGCGGCCTGCCGGGTGCGGGCGGTTCCGGCGGAAGGCCGGGTGGAGGTGAGGGACGACTGGGTGGCGGTGGAGGAGCCGTTGGAGATCCGGGTGGAGGCGCGGTCGATCGCGGTGGTGATGCGGACACCGGGGCATGACGACGAGTTGGCGGCGGGATTTCTGCTCAGCGAGGGGATTGTGAAGGGCGTGGGAGGCGTGCGTGCGGTTCGGCCGCATCCGAGGAACCAGGAGGGCAACGTGGTGGACGTGTTTCTGGCGGACGGCGTGGCGCCGGATCTGGGGCGGTTCAGCCGGCATGTGTTCGTCGCCTCCAGCTGCGGGTTGTGCGGGGTGACGACCGTGGAGGCGGTGCGTCGGCGGCATGCGCGGGTGCGGGATCGGGCGGGGGTGTCGGTGGGGTTGTTGCGGGGGATGGCGGGGCGGATGGCGGAGGTGCAGGCGGGGTTTGCGGCGACGGGTGGATTGCAGGCGGCGGCGGTGTTTGGCGCGGGGGGTGAGATGCTGCTGCACCGGGAGGACGTGGGGCGTCACAACGCGGTGGACAAGGTGATCGGGCGGCTGCTGTTGGACGGGGCGTTGCCGGTGGCGGGCGGGGTGATGTGGGTGAGCGGGCGGGCCTCGTTCGAGATCGTGCAGAAGGCGTTGGCGGCGGGGATCCCGGTGGTGGCGGCGGTGGGGGCGCCCTCGAGTCTGGCGATCGAGCTGGCGCGGGCGGGGGGTCAGACCCTGGTGGGTTTTCTGAGGAACGGCCGGTTCAACGTGTACGCGGGGCCAGGCCGGTTGAGGGCCTGACCCCGCGACGGGGTCCCGGGGTGGTGACGGCGCTGGGACCGATGGAGGGAGGCGTGAGCGCCTGCCTCGGTGGGGATGGGGATGGGCGGGATTACTTCCCGTGGGCGCGGACGAAGTCGATGCACTGGGTGACTTCGGGCACGCTGTGGTCCCAGTTGAACTCGTACTCGACGGAGATGTTGCCCTGGAAGCCCTGGGCCTTCAGTTCGTTGAGGATCTCGGTGATGCCGGAGACGCCGGTGCCGAAGACGACGTCGTGGGCGCCGCGTTTGCCGAACTCGTTGAGGTCCTTGAGGTGGGAGCTGATGATGCGGCCCTTGAGGATGCGGAGGGCCTCGACGGGTTTGAGGCCGGCGCGGACCCAGTGGCCGGTGTCGGCGCAGGCGCCGATGCGTTTGTCGCGGCCTTCGATGAGGCCGGCGATGTAGAGGGGGTTCCAGACCTTGTAGCCCGGGTTGGCGTAGTCGCCGGCGTGGTTGTGGAAGCCGACCTGGAGGTCGTATTCGACCGCCAGTTTCTCGATGGTGTTGATGGCCTCGGCCGATTCGGTGGTGACGGCGACCATGCCCATCTTCTTGGCGAACTCGAAGACCTTGCGGGCGGCGGCCTCGTCCTTGGAGATGCCGACCACGCCGTAGTTGACCGCCTTGATGTCGTGTTGGGCGAGCTTGGCCTTCAGTTTGGCGATGACCGTGTCGACGTCGGCTCCCTCGTGGCCGACCTTGAGTTCGGGGTTTTCCTTGCTGAGGCGCTGGCCGGGATAGAACTCGATGACCCTGCCGCCGGCCTGGGCGGTTTTCTCGATGGCCTCGAAGGCGGTGAAGCGGTTGAAGGTGTAGGCCTGGCAGCCGATGGCGAAGCCGTTGATCCGGTGGGAATCAGGGATGGTCGGCTGGGCGGTGGCGGAGGGGGTGAGGGTGCCGAGGGCCGCGAGGCCGAGGGCCACGGTGAGCGCGAGGCGGGTGGATAGGGAGGGGGTTTTCATGAGGGGAGGAGCGTCCTGGACGGGTTGATGGGAGGCTGAACGGTTGATGGTTGTGAGGGTTGGTTTGGCGATGCGGTTGGAGTTGCCGGGTGGGTCGATCAGGCGCCGGCGATCAGCTGGCGGAGGACGAAGGGGAGGATGCCACCGTGCTGGTAGTAGTCGATCTCGATGGGGGTATCGATGCGGCAGGTCACCGGGACATCGTGGGCGGTGCCGTCGGCGCGGGTGATGCGGAGGGTGAGGTCCTGCTGGGGCTTGAGGCCGGGGCTGAGGCCGAGCACGTCGTAGGACTCGGTGCCGGTCAGTTGGAGGGACTGGGCGGTGGTGCCGTCCTTGAACTGGAGGGGCAGGACGCCCATGCCGACGAGGTTGGAGCGGTGGATGCGTTCGAAGCTCTGGGCGACGACGACCTTGACCCCGAGGAGGTTGGTGCCTTTGGCGGCCCAATCGCGGCTGGAGCCGGTGCCGTATTCCTGGCCGGCGATGACGATCAGCGGGGTGCCGAGTTTCTGGTGGGCGACGGCGGCGTCGTAGATGGAGGTCTTGGAGCCGTCCGGCGCGAGGGTGTTGCCGCCTTCCTCGCCGCCGAGCATGAGGTTCTTGATGCGGACATTGGCGAAGGTGCCGCGGGTCATGATGCGGTCGTTGCCGCGGCGGCTGCCGTAGCTGTTGAAGTCCTCGAAGGCGACGCCGTGTTCGAGCAGGTAACGGCCGGCGGGGGAGGATTTCTTGATCGCGCCCGCGGGGGAGATGTGGTCGGTGGTGACGGAGTCACCGAAGATGCCGAGCGGTTTGGCGCCGCGGATTTCGGTGATGGTGCCGGGCTGCATGGAGAAGTTCACGAAGAACGGCGGTTCCTGGATGTAGGTGGAATCGCGGTCCCAGTCGTAGACATTGCCGATGGAGGAGGGGATTTCGTTCCACTTGGGATTCTGGGAGGCGAAATCGGTGTAGAGGGCGCGGAAGACCTCGGGTTTGAGGGCGGCCTGCATGGCGTTGCGGATCTCCTGGAGGGAGGGCCAGATGTCCTTGAGGAAGACGGGGCCGGAGGTGCCCTGGCCGATCGGTTCGGCGGTGAGGTCCTTGTCGACGCGGCCGGCGAGGGCGAAGGCGACGACGAGCGGGGGTGACATCAGGAAGTTGGCCTTGATGTTCTGGTGGACGCGGGCCTCGAAGTTGCGGTTGCCGGAGAGGACGCTGGCGGCGACCAGATCGTTTTTGACCACGGCCTCCTCGATGGGGGCGGCGAGGGGGCCGGAGTTGCCGATGCAGGTGGTGCAGCCGTAGCCGACGGTTTGGAAGCCCAGCTGGTCGAGGTAGGGTTGGAGGCCGGTTTTGGCGAGGTAATCGGTGACCACGCGGCTGCCGGGGGCGAGGGAGGATTTGACCGCGGGGTTGACCTTGAGGCCTTTTTCGACGGCTTTGCGGGCGAGGAGGCCGGCGGCGAGCATGACGCTCGGGTTGGAGGTGTTGGTGCAGCTGGTGATGGCGGCGATGAGGACGGAGCCGTGGCCGATGCGGGTGGGGGTGGAGGCGGTTGGACCGGCAGGGACCTCGGCGGAGACCGCGGTGAAGTCCTCGGCCTTTTTGCCGAAGCCGTTTTCGGTGACCGGCTTGGAGAAGGCGCCGACGAAGCTTTCCTTCAGTTTGGGCAGTTCGATGCGGTCCTGGGGGCGTTTGGGGCCGGCGACGCTGGGGACGACGGACGCGAGGTCCAGTTCGACGACCTGGGAGTAGTCGATCTGACCTTGTTGGGGGATGCCCCAGAGGCCCTGGGCGCGGTAGTAGTTCTCGTAAATGCGGACCTGATCCTCGGGGCGGCCGGTGGCGCGGAGGTAGTTGACGCATTCCTCGTCGATGGGGAAGAAGCCCATGGTGGCGCCGTATTCGGGGGCCATGTTGGCGATGGTGGCGCGGTCGACGACGGGGAGGGCGGCGGCGCCGGGGCCGAAGAACTCGACGAATTTGCCGACGACCTTGGTCTTGCGGAGGAGCTGGGTGACGGTGAGGGCGAGGTCGGTGGCGGTGACGCCTTCGCGGAGGGCGCCGGTGAGGTGGACGCCGACGACGTCGGGGGTGAGGAAGTAGACCGGTTGGCCGAGCATGCCGGCTTCGGCTTCGATGCCGCCGACGCCCCAGCCGACGATGCCGAGGCCGTTGATCATGGTGGTGTGGGAGTCGGTGCCGACGAGGGTATCGGGGTAGTGGAGGTCACCGGCGGCGAGGACGCCCTTGGCGAGGTATTCGAGGTTGACCTGGTGGACGATGCCGATGCCCGGGGGGACGACCTTGAAGGTGTCGAAGGCCTGCATGCCCCATTTGAGGAACTGGTAGCGTTCGCGGTTGCGGCGGAACTCGAGGTCGAGGTTGCGGGAGAGGGCGTCGGAGGAGCCGGCGAAGTCGACCTGGACCGAGTGGTCGACGACGAGGTCGACGGGGACGAGGGGTTCGATGAGTTTGGGGTTCTTGCCCATGCGGGAGACGGCGCTGCGCATGGCGGCGAGGTCGACGAGGAGGGGGACGCCGGTGAAGTCCTGGAGGACGATGCGGGCGACGACGAAGGGGATTTCGGCGGTGCGCGCCTCGTTGGGTTTCCAGTTGGCCAGTTCGCGGACGTTGGTTTCGCTGACCTTTTTTCCGTCGCAATTGCGGAGGACGGATTCGAGGACGAGGCGGATGGAGACCGGGAGGCGGGACACGGGGCCGACGCCTGCGGACTCGAGGGCCGGGAGGCTGTAGAATCGGCCGGAGCGGCCGGCGCCGAGGTCGAAGGACTGGAGGGAGCCGAACAAGTTATGGGCGTTGCTCATGGAGTGATTCGCGGGCGCCGCGGTGGGCGCATGGGACGGGCAAACTGCGTGGACCGTCAGATCGCGTCAAGGCGCAGACGGGAGGAGGGAGAGGATGCTGTCGGCGGCGCGGGCGGCGGCGCCGGGTTGGCCGAGGAGTCGGACGACATCGGCGAGGGCGGCGCGGATGCGTTGGCGTTCGGCGGGGTTTTGGAGGAGGCGGGTGGTGGTGGCGGCGAGGGAGTCGGGGGTGGCGGCGTTCTGGAGCAGTTCGGGCATGACCTGGGAGTCGGCGAGGAGGTTGGGCATGGCGAGGTGGCGGACGCGGATGATTCTGCGGGCGATCTGGTAGGTGCTCCAGGAGGCCTTGTAGATGGCGATGGTGGGGACGCGCCAGACGGCGCATTCGAGGGTGACGGTGCCGGTGGCGGCGATGGCGAGGGTGGCGCGGGCCAGCTCGTGGTCGAGGCCGCCGATGCGGGTTTCGAGGGGGATGCCGTGGGCGGGGTCGATACGGAGGGCGAGGGAGCGCATGGCATCGTTGGTGAAGACGGCGAGCCAGCGGGTGGGGACGGCGGTTTCGACCTGGCGCGCGGCGGCGGTCATGACGGGCCAGTGGTGGGCGATTTCGGAGGGGCGGCTGCCTGGGAGGAGGAGGACGCGGGGAGGGGGAGGGGCGCCCGGGTCGTCGGGCGGGGTGTCGAGGCGTGCGAGGGCGGCGGGGTGCCGGTCGAGGATGGGGTGGCCGACGAAGTCGACGCGGAGGCGGGGGTGGCGGGCGGCGTACCAGGGTTTCTCGATGGGGAGGATGCTGATGAGGAGGTCGAGGTCGCGGGCGAGGGTTTGGGCGCGGGCGGGGCGGGAGGCCCAGACCTGGGGGGAGACGTACTGGACGAGGCGCGGGTGCCAGTCGTCGGGCTGTCGGGCGCGGATGGCCGCGGCGAAGCGGCGGTTGAAGCCTCCGTAATCGATGCAGACCACGGCGTCGGGGCGTTCGGCGCAGGCGAGGTCGAGCATTTCGCGGAGGATGCGGCGGAGGCGCCAGAGGTTTCGGATCACATCGGAGAGGCCGATGATGGCGAAGCGGGTGAGGTCGGTGGTGATCCGGACGCCGTTGGCGGCCATCTGGGGGCCGCCGGCGCCGAAGAAGGAGGGGTCCGGTTCGCCCGCCTCGGCGAGGCGGCGGCGGAGGGCGGTCACGAGTTCCGCGGCGAGCAGGTCGCCGCTGGGCTCGCCAGCGATGAGCATGAATTTCCTCGGAATCACGCGACGCGGCAGAGTGGCAGGTTGGCGGGGGCGGGCGAAGGGCGAAGTGATGCGGGCGGACGGGGATGGGAGGTTGGGAGGGCCGGGGTGACGGGAGCGGAGGCGGGCGGGTTTTGGTTCGGGACGTTTGACGGGCGGGACGGGAGGTCGCAGCCTTTCGGCGCCGGACTGGACGGGGAGAACGAGACGCATGAGCGCGAGGGTACAACTGCGGGCGTTGATACTGGAGGACTCGGAGTTTGACGCCCGGGTGATGGTGCAGGCGTTGCGGGCCGGGGGTTACGACGTGCAGTCGAAGCGGGTGGAGACGGGGGAGGCGATGGAGGAGGCGCTGCGGTCGCAGCCGTGGGACATCGTGCTGGCGGACTACAACATGCCGGCGTTCAACGCGACGCAGGCGTTGCGGATCCTGCAGACCGCGGCGTTGGACATACCGTTCATCATCGTGTCCGGGGGCATCGGGGAGGACGTGGCGGTGGCGGCGATGAAGGCGGGGGCGCACGATTATGTGATGAAGGGGAGTCCGGCGCGGTTGTTGCCGGCGGTGGACCGGGAGTTGCGGGAGGCGGAGATGCGGCGGAAGCGGCGGGAGGCGGAGGCGTTGCTGCGGGAGAGCGAGTTGCGGTACCGGAGCCTGTGGCAGACCTCGCCGGACGCGGTGCTGTTGTGCGACGAGGCGGGGCGGATTGGGTTTGCGAATCCGGCGGCGGAGACGGTGTTCGGGTGGGAGGCCGGGGCGTTTGCGGGGTTGCCGGTGGCGGCGCTGGAGCCGGCGGCCGGGGGCGGGTTGAGCCGGGCGTTGGCGGACGCGGCGGGGAACGGGGTGGGGGCTGGGGCGGTGCGGCCGGCGGTGGAGGGACCGGGGCTGAGGAAGGACGGGCGGGAGATCCTGTTGGAGGTGGCCTCGAGCCGGTTGGAGCTGCCGGACCGACGCTGGTACGTGCTTTTTGCCCGGGACATCACGGAGAAACGGCGGAACGAGATCGAGCTGAGGGCGCGGGAGGAGCAGATGCGCGCGGCGCGGGAGATTCAGCAGCGGCTGTTTCCGAAGGAGGCGCCGGTGGTGCCGGGTTATGAGATCGCGGGCATGTCGGTGCCGGCGGATGCGACGGGCGGGGACTACTACGACTTCATTCCGATGACCGACGGGATGCTGGGGTTGGTGGTGGCGGACGTCAGCGGTCACGGGCTGGCGCCGAGTCTGCTGATGATGGAGACGCGGGCGTTGCTCCGGGTGGTGGCGCGGAACCGGGCGGATCCTGGGGAGGTGCTGGCGCGGGCGAACCGGGTGATCGCGGAGGACACCAAGGGGCAGCACTACGTGACGGCGGTTCTGGTGCGGTTGGATCCGGCGACGGGCGACGTGGTGCATGCGAGTGCGGGCCATCCGGCGGCGCTGCTGCTGGGGCGGGACGGGGCGCTGAAGGCGCAGTTGCGGCGGACGGGGGGCCCGTTGGGATTTGCGGGGCGGCCGGCGGCGGTGTCGGCGGGGCCGGTGCGGCTGGTGGCGGGGGACGTGCTGGTGTTGTACACCGACGGCATCAAGGAGGCGCGGGCCGGGGGTGTGGGAGCGGACCCGGACGAGGAGTTCGGGACGGCGCGGATCGAGCAGGTGGCGAGGGCGCACCGGGACAAGCCGGCGGCGGGGATCATCCGGGAGCTTTGCGACGCGGCGAGGGCCTTTTCGGCGCCGGCGCCGCTGGAGGACGACCTTACACTCCTTGTGGTGAAAGTTCTGTGATCCCGGGGAAGCCGGTTGCCGGCGGGGCCGCGGCTTCTACACTGCGCCTTCGATGTTGGACCTAACGGGACTCAATCCGCAGCAGCGGGAGGCGGTGGTGACGGTGAACGGTCCGGTGCTGATCCTGGCCGGGGCGGGCACGGGCAAGACGCGGGTGATCACCCATCGGATTGCGTGGATGCTGTCGAAGGGCATAGCGCCGGGGAACGTGCTGGCGGTGACCTTCACCAACAAGGCGGCGCGGGAGATGCAGGAACGGATCCGGCAACTGGTGCCGGCCGCGCGGGCGCGGCGGGGGGAGAAGACGGAGCGTCCGACCCTCTGCACCTTCCATTCGTTGTGCGTGCGGATCCTGCGGCGGCACATCGACAAGCTGGGGTACAAGCCGAACTTCTCGATCTACGACGAGGCGGAGCAGGTCGGGGTGGTGAAGCGGGTGCTGGGGAACATGCGGTTGGGGGAGGAGAAGGTGCAGCCGCGGGAGGTGCTGGGGGCGCTCAGCCGGCTGAGGAACGCGTCGCCGGGCGACCGGTTGGTCATGGATCCGGCCACGCTGGCGATGGCGCGGCATCTTCAGCGGCGGTACGAGTCCGCGTTGAGGGCGGCGAACGCGGTGGACTTCGACGATCTGATCCTGCTGACCCTGCGCCTGTTCCGGGAGCGGGAGGATGCGCTGGAGGAGTGCCGGGAACGGTACCGGTATGTGATGGTGGACGAGTACCAGGACACGAACGGGGCCCAGTTCGAGCTCGTGCGGGCGCTGGCTGACGGGCACCGGAACCTGTGTGTCGTGGGGGACGACGACCAGAGCATCTACGGCTGGCGTGGGGCGCAGGTGGCGAACCTGCTGGAGTTCGAAAAGCATTTCCCCGAGGTCAAGGTGGTGCGGTTGGAGCAGAACTACCGGTCGACGAACACGATCCTGCGGGCGGCGAACCAGGTGATCCGGAACAACCCGAGGCGGCGGGGGAAGGAGCTCTGGTCGAAGCACGGTGACGGCGAGAAGATCCGGCTGGTGGCGTGCGAGAACGACGAGGCGGAGGCGCAGTTGGTGGTGGACGACATCCAGGTGGCGCGGATGACGCGGCAGATTCCCTGGGCGGACCAGGCGATCCTGTTTCGGACGAACCAGCAATCGCGCCTGATCGAGGCGGCCCTGCGCAAGGCGGGGGTTCGGTACCGGGTGGTGGGCGGCCAGTCGTTTTTCGACCGGCTGGAGATCCGGGATTTCCTGGCCTACCTGAAGGTGCTCGCCAATCCCAACGACGACGCGAGCCTGCTGCGGATCGCGAACGTGCCGGCGCGGGGGTTGAGCGACGCCACCATGGAACGGATCGTGGCCGCGAGCCACGAGCGGCACGCCTCGGTGTTCGCGGTGATGCGGCACACCGACGTTCAGGAGCAGTTCCAGGAGCGGACGCGGCATGCGATCGGGGATTTTCTTCGGTTCCTGGACGGTGCGCGACGGCGGTTGGAGGAGGCGGCGCCCGGGCAGCCGTTGGGGGCGTGGGCGGACGGGGTGCTCACGGAGGCGGGATACTGGGATCACCTGCGGCGGTCCGAGCGCAACCCGGAGGCTGCGGACAACCGGGTGCGGAACCTCAAGGAGCTCATCGCGACCCTGGACGAGGCGGGTGCGAACCCCGGGGCGCCGGCGTTGGAGCGCCTGACGGAATCCCTGGCGGACCTGGCGCTGGACACCGATCGGGGCGACGAGGAGGAGCGGGCCGGGGACGAGGTGACGCTGATCACCATGCACAGTTGCAAGGGGCTGGAGTTCCCGCACGTCCACATCATCGGCATGGAGGAGGGGTTGCTGCCGCACACCCGGGCGAAGGAGGAGGGGACGCTGGATGAGGAGCGGCGGCTTTTCTACGTGGCCCTCACCCGGGCCCGGTTCACGCTGACGCTGACCTACTGTTCGGGGCGCAAGAAGTACGGGCAGCTCATGCCGGCGCATGCGTCGTCGTTTCTACGGGAGATGCCGATGGAACTCATCGAGCACGAGAACTCGAACGCGCGGAAGCCGGTGGCGGCCGGCAGCGGGAAGGGTCTTTTCGCCAGCATGCGCGACGCCGTGGCGCGCCAGGGGTGAGACCGGGTCCATTCTGTTCAAGGGGTGCTTTCGCCTGCTCCACGGGTTGGAACCGCAGTTGCGGGACTGGCAAACCGCCGCCCGGCACGACCTCCGCCAGAAGGGGGCTTGGGGGACAGCGTCCCCCATCTCCACCCCATTCCCTCCATCACTTACACTCAGCCCGAGCTTTCCACCCTCGATTACCGCAGGCGCGCGCAAACCGTGATTGAAGCCGTCGTTAACCTGCCGTAGTTTCCATGTCCTTCGCATGGCTGCCCGCCGCACCGTTTTTAATCCCAAACGCCGCTTCTCGAAGAGCCTTCCTTCGCAGGATGCGCTGGTGGCGCTTGCCGAAAAAGTCCGCTACGGGGGGCAAGCCGGATCACAAGCGGAACCCGGGAGACTTTGGGCTCACGCCCCCTGCTTTGCCTCGTGCCGATAAATCGTTCTGCGACACGGCGAAGATCTTCAAGCGTGCCGAGGCTTTGATGCTACTGAAACGGGGGATTCTGCGAGGTATGATCAGTGAATGGAATGGAGCCGATGGCTTTCCGAAGAACGTTTGGTCCATGACGGATGCTGGCATACCGCTGGAGGCCCAGTTGGAGAACCCTGGCGACGGAACCTATCACGGCTATCCGCTGGAGGTGAACGACGACTTTAGAGAGCAGGTGATCGCCCGATGGAATCGGCCGCATGAAGGAGTCCCTGAAAATCGAATGTGAATGGTGGGGTTCCTCGAACGGGGGAAAGGACTTTTCCCAGGTGTGCCGCGGGGCCATCGGGATCAGCTTGGACGAAGAGTGGTTGACGCGTCTGGAGGACTCCTGGGGGAATACGGTAAGAAACCGGCTGAACGCCTCGGCCTACACGTTGGCGGCCTGGTTCGCAGGGAACTGGTGGCGGCTGCGCTGGGAGCCAGAAACCCCAAATTCGAGAAGTGATATCGACTGGCGCCTGTCGCACTCGATGGCCTCCGCCGGCGACGGATTTTGCTGGCCGAGCATCCTCTTTGCGAGTGACGGGGAGACGATCGCCATCGCCTCACAGGCAACCCGCGGGCGGGCGCTGGGACCAGTGCGGTATTTGAACGAGGTCAGCTCGCGGATCACGGCCCAGGAATTCGAAAGGTCGGTGGACACATTCATGACACTGGTCTTGTCCCGCCTGAATTCCGAAGGTTTTGGAAGCTCTGAACTAGCCGGGCTTTGGGCGGAAGTGATCAAGGAACGCGGCGATCCCGCGCTGACGCAGTGGCGTCGGTTGGAGGCGATGTGCGGCTTCGATCCAGGAGAAGCGCCCGCATCCCTTGTCGAGATGCTCGTGAGGGATACAGGGAATCTCGGAGGGATGGCGTTGGAGGAGGTGGCGGCGGAAGGACGTCACTCAACAGCGGAGGTGCTCGATGAAATCCTCAAGCTTGCCGCCGCGAAGGACGTCCGGGGATTCGGCGGCGGGTTCCGTGGCTCATTGCCGAAGCTGGGCGTGAATCGGGAACCCGACCAGGGAGTGAGACCCTGGCAGAGGGCAACCAAACTGGCGCGCCTAGCGCGACAGAAATGGGGGCTGGGCTCGGAACCGATCACAAACGACCGTTTGGCCGACCTGCTGGGAACCAGTCCGACGATGTTCGACGGAGGCGCAAGGGGAACCTCGCCGATGCCGCTCGCCCTTCGCGATGCGGACGACGACAAGGTGGACATCTATTTGAACCGGGCGCACCCCACCAGCCGCCGGTTCGCGGCCAGCAGGCTGATTGGGGACAGCCTCCTTGATTCCGGTGGTGGACGTCTCATTCCGGCCACCAATGCCAAGACTGCACGGCAGCAGTTTCAACGAGCCTTCGCGCAGGAGTTTTTGTGCCCGTTCGAGGCGTTGAAGGCCAGAATGCCCGCCACCGAACCGGATGAGGATGACATCGCGGAAGCAGCGGCGTATTTCGACGTTTCCACACGCGTCATCGAGACAACATTGGTGAACAAAGGGGAACTCGACCGCGAATCTCTCGCTTGGGGCGCTGAGTGGCGCTGAGTGGCGGATTTGGCTTTCATGGCCGGTCTGAGGATCGGCGGCTGCTTAGGTGGCAAGCAGGGATCAGGCAAGGCTTCTCGGGTGATTCGAATGGAGCGCGGGCTGGGCTGCCGCGGCACCCGAGGCGTTTCTGGGTCCGGAGTTCCGTGGAACGATCCAATGGGATGGTTAGCTGGAGATTGATACGAATCTCGTGGAGCACGCGATCCGGCCGTGCGCTCTTGGACGCCGGAACTGGCTCTTCATCGGACACGAGGACGCGGGGGAACGGGCGGCGCCATTCTACACCCTGATGGCGAGTTGCCGGGTGCACGGGATCAACCCGATGGAATACTTACGCGAGGTGCTGACGCGGCTTCCGTCGGCGAAGAATTCGGAGATCGATCAGTTCACAGCGGAAGCCTGGGCGAAGGCACACCGCAACCCGGCTCGCCGACCACGGGAGCCCTGGGGCTCCGATCCGATGGGGCGACGACCCACAAATCGCGCCGCCCCGACCCCTCCGGCAACCATCCCATCACATTCCGCAACGGGCCCGGAAGAGGTACTCCGTCGATCGGATACGTTCAGTCCATGGCCGTGGCGATGGCGTTCCACCAGGCGTCGTGGAGGTCCTTCAGGGGGCAGACGTGCTCGACGTCGCCGATCCTCACCCGGAGGTCGTCGCCGCCGACGGTTCCGATGGGGAGGGCGGGGACGCCGAGGATGCGGGCGCGTTCGACGATCTTTCCGGCGTCGAGGGGGGCGCAGGAGACGAGGACGCGGGCGGGGGTTTCGCCGAAGAGCAGACTGTCGGTGCGGCGGGCGTCATCGCGGCAGGCGGTGAGGTCGATGGCCGCGCCGAGGGGTTTGGGAGTGGGTTGGGGGTCGCGGCGTGCGAGGCAGGAGGCGGCGATGGCGGCGGCGATCCCGCCGCGTGCGCAGGTGCGGGCGCTGAGGACGCCGCCGGCGAGGATGAGGCCGCGGAGGGCGGTCTGGAGGAGGGCGGCGGCGTCGAGGTCGGCGGGTGGCGGTGTCGCGGCGGTGCGTCCGTGGATGATCCGCCAGTGGGAGCTGGTGCCGAGGCCCTGGAGGGGATCGGCGGGGTCGCAGGGCTGACCGAGGAGGAGGATGGTGTCGCCCTCGTTCCTGAACCAGGGCGTGGTCAGGTGGGAGGGATTCTCGAGCTGCCCGATCATGGTGAGGCTGGGTTCCCGGGTGAGCGGAGGTTCGGGCGGGTGGACCCGGAGGTGCCGGCAGGCTTCGGTCAGGCCCTGGAGGAAGCCGTCGGGGTCGGTGGGGGGAGGGGGTTGGTGGTGGGTGGGCGGGGTTTGCGGGGGTGGTGGTGGGTTCGGGCTGAGGGCGAGGGCCAGGGGGCGGGCGCCGACGCAGGCGAGGCTGAGGGCGGCTTCGGCGATGGTGGTGCGGGCGGTTTCGCGGGCGCCGGGGCCGGGGTGAAAGGCGCCGGCGACCACGGCGAGGGCGATGAACGCCTGGGGTCTGTCGGTAAGGACGGCGTTGCTCTGGGCTGCCGGGTCGGGGAGCGGCGCCTGGGGATCGGCGGCGGGGGTGGTGGTGGTGGTGGTCGTGGTCGTGGTGGTGATGATGTCGTCCGTGGGGATGCGGAGCACGGCGGCGTCGTGGCCGGGGCCGAGGATGGTGAGGTTGCCGACGGTGTGGTCGTATTGGCTGTGGACCCAGTTGCGGGAGGCGAGGGACGGATCGGCGAGCAGGCGTCGCAGATCGAGCAAGGGTTCCCGGGTATCGGGAACGTCCTCGAGGCGCGGGGCTGGGGCTGGGGCGTCGGCGGGGGACTCCGGGTCCGCGGGGCTATTCCCGGGGGATGTGGGGGTGGGGGACGGGGTTGGGGAGGAGGTGGGGAGGATCATGCGGGTGATGGGCTGGTCTCCGCAGCGGGCTGAGAGGATGCCGGAGTCGGTGAGGGTGCCGATGGTGGTCCAGGGGATGCCGGTGGTGGAGATGCGGGAGGCAGCGGGCGCGATGCGATCGGGGGGCACGACGAGCAGCATCACCTCCTGGGAGCGGGCGAGGAGTCGATCCGGGGCGGGGAGGTTCGGCGAGCGGAGGGGGATGCGGTCGAGGTCGAGGTCGATGCCGGCGCCGCGGGCGGCGCGTAGGGCGGCGGCGGCGAGGCCTTCGCCGCTGACGTTTTCGGCGGTGCGGATGGTGTTGGTGGCGAGGAGGTCGAGGCAGAGGTCGACGAGGGAGCGTTGGAGGCAGGGGTCGCCGACCGGGACGGAGGGGTGGTGGGCGCCGAGGCCATCGGGGCCGATGGGTGAGCCGACGAGGACGAGCAGGTCGCCGGGGGAGGGGACGCCGGGTGGGTAAGGGGTGGGCCGTGGGTGGGTGGGGTGGTCGGCGGCGACACCGAGGCCGAAGACATCGAGTCGGGGTGGGCCATGGAGGCCGGGCTGGAAATCGACGGCGGTGGCGACGCAGGGCAGGCCGAATCGGTTGGCGTAGCGGGCGAAGCCTGCGACCGAGGAGGCGAAGCCGCGTCGCATTTCCGGTGCGAGGAGGTCGCCGAGGCGTAGGGCCTGGACGGCGGCGAGGGGTCTGGCGCCGGCGGCGGCGAGGTCGCGGAGGATATCGCCGATGGTGTTGGCGGCGGCGTGGAACGGTTCGGAGGCGTCGGCGGGATGGACGGTGGCGGACCGCAGGACGAGGCGGAGGCCGTGTCCGAGGTTGAACTCCAGGGCGGCGGTACGGATGCCGGGCCCGGGGGGGGTGTTCGGGGAGTCGGGGGAAGCTGGAGGCAGGGCGGGATCAATCATCGCGACTGGGCACCCAGGGGGGACCGGGGTGCGGGGCAGCATGTGGGTGGGCGGCCTGTGTGACAACCCCGGGCAACGGAGAAGGATCCCGGCGGCGGTCGGCCCCGGATGGAGGCGGGGGGTCGAGGATGTGCTGGATCAAGGGTTGTTGGTTCGCCGTCGTTGGCGGAACGGTTCGGGGATGGCGTCGGGGCGGATGGCACGGAGGGCGAGGACGGCGGGGCGGTCGTCGCGGGTGTCGCGGTTTTCGAGGAGCGCGAGGATGGCGGGGACGAGGGGATCGGCGGCGGGTCCGAGGGGGCGGATGGCCTCGAGGGTTCGGGTTCGGACGGCGGGGTCGCCGTCGGCGAGGAACTCGGCGAGGCGGGCGAAGGCGAGGTCGGGGTGTTGGTTCAGTTTGACGAGGGCGATGGCGGCGAGGCGGGCGGAGTTGGTACGGCGGCGGGACATGGCGGCGAGCAGATCGGGAGCGGCGGCGCGGGCGGCGGCGGGGTCGAGGTCTGCGAGGGTGAGGGCGGCTTCGGCGCGGACGGGGTCGTGTCGGGAGGCGAGGCAGCGGCGGAGGGCGGGGATGGCTGGGATGGCGGCGTTGCCGAGGGATCGGAGGGCGGCGGCGGCGTGGATTTGGACTTCGGGGGAGGGGTCGTCGAGGGTGCGGACGAGGCTGGGGACGATTTCGGGGGTGCGATCGAGCATTTGGCCGAGGGCCTGGGTGGCGGCGGCGCGGACGGCGGGGTGTGGGTCGGAGGTGGCGTGGCGGAGGGGGTCGAGGGAGCCGAGGTCGCCAGCGGGGAAGCGGCCGAGGGTGGTGGCGGCGCCGGCGCGGAGGGAGGGGTTGGGGTGATCGAGGGTTTGGAGGAGGAGGGGCAGGGCGGGGGTTCCGTAGGAGCGGAGGAGGGCGACGGCCAGTTCGCGGCCGCCGTAGCGGGTATCGGGGAGGAGGAGGAGGACGTGGGGTGCGGCTCGGGGGCCCATGCGTTGGAGGACCTCGATGGACTGGCGTTCGAGGAGGACCTGGCGGGTGCGGCGGCGGGCGAGATGGGGGATGTCGTCGAGCCAGGGGAGGATTTGGGCGTGCCAGCGGTTTTTGCCCTGATGGATGATGGAGACCAGGACGGGGGCGTGGGAGTCGGGGTTGGCGACCAGCTCGTTGCGGGCGGTGAGGCGGCGGGCCGGGTCGCCGCGGGTCATGGTGTCGAGGTGTTCGAGGATCGGTTGGCGGCGTTGGTGGGCGAGGGTGGCGGTGCGGAGGATGCCGAGGGTGATGAATGCGAGGGTGAGGGTGGCGGTGATGGCGGCGGCGCGGCGGACGGTGCCGTGGACGGTGCGGGCTTGGGGGCGGGCGGTGGGGGGGCTGGGGTTGGGATTGGAGCTGGGGGATGGCGTCATTTGATGCCGGCGAGGCGTTCGCGCCAGATGCGGTGGAGGGCGACGGTGGCGCGGACATCGCGGAGGCAGTAGTCGGCGATGTCCCGGTAGCGGCCTTCGGCGATCAGTTCGGCGACGTTCATGCCGGAGACGCCGTGGGCCTTTGGGGAGGGGATGCCGAAGGCTTTGCAGTAGAAGTCGAGGTTGAAGCGGCGTGCGGCGCCGTCGCGCCCGCTGACGTTGTAGAAGGTCAGTTGTTCGGCCAGGTCGCAGTGCGGTTCGGTTTGGAAGCGGTAGCCGAGCCAGTCCTTGCGGCTGATGGCGACGCCGAGGAGGGCGGAGCGGAGGTAGAGGAAGGGGACGTCGAAGCCGCGGCCGTTGAAGGTGACGATCTGTTCGTAGCGTTTGGCCAGTTCCCAGAAGTCGTGGAGCAGTTCCGCCTCGTCGGCGTAGGGGACGAACTTCACCTCGCCTTCGTCGTCGGGTTCGAAGTCGTCGGCGAGGAAGAGGACCTGGCCGCGATCGGAGTCGGCGTTGACCATGGCGACGCAGACCACCTGGGAGGTGAAGGGGTAGAGGCTGAGCTGGCGGGTGAGTTCCTCGCGGCGGGCGTCGCGTTCGGGGCCTTCGGGCAGTTTGGCGGCGTCGCGGAACAGGTATTCCTGTTGGGATTCGTCGAAGGACTCGACGGGGAGGGCGGTGGTCTCGATGTCGAAGACGAGGGTGGCCATGGTGGGCGTGTGGGGGGTTGTTTAGCGTGGGTGGGCGGTGAACTCAGCCGAAAACTGGGGTGGAAAAGCGGGGTGGCATCGGGCGGGGGTGACACGGCAGGGTTTGCGGCGGGCCCCTGAGGCGGGGTTTTTCGGAGAACCATGATGATCTCGAGTGTTTGCGGAGGACGGGTCGCGGTCCGGCGGCTGGCGGGTTGGGTGTTGGCCTGGGTGCTGGTGGCGGGGTTGGGCGGGTTGGCGGCGGAGCGGGCGGGGCAGGTGGCGGCCGGGGGGGAGGAACGGTTGGAGTTGGACGCGCCGCTGATCGGGCGGTTTCTGGCGCGGGCCGCGCATTCCTCGCTGGCGTATCCGCGGCTGGTGGAGTTGTGCGATCGGTTCGGGCCGCGTTTTTCGGGCACGACGAATCTGGAGGCGGCGATCGACTGGGCGATGGAGACGCTGAGGGCGGATGGGTTCGAGGGGGTGCGTGGGCAGCCGGTGATGGTGCCGCGGTGGGTGCGAGGGGAGGAATCGCTGGAGCAGGTGAGTCCGAGGCCGATGACGCTGCCGGTGCTGGGACTTGGGGGGACGGTGGGGACGCCGGCGGAGGGGGTGACGGCGGAGGTCCTGGTGGTGACGAATTTCGCGGAACTCGAGGCGCGGGCTGCGGAGGTGCCTGGGCGGATGGTGGTGTTCATGCCGGAGTTCACGGCGTACGGGGAGATCGTGCGATATCGGACGCGGGGTGCGGTGGAGGCGGCGCGGGCTGGGGCGGTGGCGAGTCTGGTGAGGTCGGCGACGCCGTTCTCGCTGCAGACGCCGCACACGGGGGGGATGAGTTACGAGGAGGGGGTGCGGCGGATTCCGCATGCGGCGATCACGGTGGAGGAGGGGGCTCGGCTGTTGCGGTTGCAGGAGCGGGGGCAGCGGGCGGTGTTGAGGCTGCGGCTTGGGGCTCGGACGTTGGAGGACGCGGAGTCGAGGAACGTGATTGCGGAGTGGCGTGGGCGGGAGCGTCCGGAGGAGATTGTTTTGGTGGGGGGGCACTTTGATTCCTGGGACGTGGGGCAGGGGGCGTTGGACGACGCGGGGGGTTGTCTGGCGGCGTGGGAGGCGATCCGGCTGTTGCGGGAGGTGGGGTATCGGCCGCGACGGACCCTTCGGCTGGTGTTGTGGACGAACGAGGAGAACGGGTTGCGGGGGGCGAAGGCGTACGTGAGCGGGCACCGCGAGGAGCTGGGCCGTCACATGATTGCGATTGAATCCGACTGGGGCATCGGACCGATCGTCGGTTTCAAGTTCACCGGGTCGGGTCGGGCCCAGGAGCAACTGCGGCGGATCCTGCCGTGGTTCGAGGCGCTGGGATCGTTTGATCTGAAGCCCGGGGCCGGGGGCAGCGACCTGGCGCCGCTGCTGACCGAGGGGGTGCCGGTGATGGATCTATGGACCGACCGGCGGGACTACTTCTGGTTTCACCACACCTCGGCGGACACGGTGGACAAGGTGGATCCGGAGGAACTCAACCGGTGCGTGGCGGCGCTCGGGGTGATGCTCTACGGGCTGGGGGAGATGCCGGAGCCGCTGGCGCGCTGACGGTCGAAGGGCGTGGTGGGGTGGACGGGTGGTGGTTCGGGCGGCGTTGCGTTGGGGTTGGCTTCGTCAGGTTTGGGGGAAACGGAGGACGACCGCGTGGGCGATCAGATCGGCGACGGCGTCGGTGGAAAGTTCATCGGTGTTCACGACGAGATCGTAGCCGACGGGGTCGTCGATATCGGCGTCGAAGTGGGTTCTGAGGTAACGGCGGCGGGCGGCGTCCTCGGCCTTGATGAACTCGCGGGCTTCGTCGGCGGGGATGGATTGGGCGGTGGCGACGCGCTGGGTGCGATGGTCAAGGGAGCCCACGAGTCGGACGTGGAGGGCGGATGGGCATTTGGCGAGGACCAGGTGGGCGCCGCGGCCGACGAGGATGCAGTTCCCCAGTTCGGCGAGGCCGAGGATGGTTTCGGCGATCTGGGTGACCAGGGCGGAGGCGGAGGGGTGGAGGCCGAACAACTCCTCGAGGGTGTCCTGGATGTAGGACACGCGGTTTTCGGGCATGAACTTGGAGAAATCCTTGGGCAGGTGGTGGTCGGTGATGACTTTTTCGATGAGGGACCGGTGGAAGACCGTCCAGGGTGCCGGATGGCCTGGGCGGCGGGTTTGGAGGATGTCGGCGAGGCGGTCGGCGACGGCGGTGCCGCCGGAGCCGGTCATCCGGGAGAGGGTGACGGTGGGGGCGTGGGTGGATCTTGGTTTGGGGGCCTGGGGGCCGAGCTGGGTTTCGAGGTAGGTGAGGCAGCGGGAGAATGTTGCGGTGGTGTTCATGGGGCCCTCGTTGGGTTTGAAGGCAGGCTAGGGGTGCGGTGGGGGGCTGCAATGATTTGGGGACGAAAGGGCTTGCTCCGGGATGGCTGGCTTGGAACAAAGTTCCTTCATGTTCCCAAAAGTCCGGATGATGCTCGGATGCCTTGCAGGTGCGGCGTGGTTGTTGGGTGCGAGCGGGGTGGGATGGGCAGCGGAACGATTTGTGGCCTACCAGGTACAGGGTGGGACGGTGGGCAACCAGGCGTTCGGGGGCACGCTGGGCATGGATTTCGAGGTGGCGAACCCGGTGTTGGTGACGCGGATCGGGGTGTTTGACGATGGCGGTGACGGGTTGAACCTGCCGATCACCGCGTCGCTGTGGGATCGGAGCGACCCGGAAGCGCCGGTGTTGTTGTTGACCGTGGAGTTCACGCCGGAGGAACCGGGGACGCTGGAAGGGGGGAGTCGGTTCAAGGTGTTGCCGGAGCCGATGCGGCTGGAGATCGGGTTTCAGGGGACGATCGTGGCGGAGGGGTACGGGGAGGGGGAGAGGCTGCGCAACGCCGGGGCGGTGGATGCGACCTGGACCCTGAACGACGGGAACGGGTCGTTGGCTTTCGTGGGGACCAGCCGGTACGGGGTGGTGAACGGGGAGTACCCGGATGTTCCGGACGCGGGACCGGAGGCGCGGTATGCCGCGGGGACGTTCGAGTTCGAGGTGACGCCGCCGGTGAAGCCGGGTGTGCCGACGGGGGTGCGGCTGGTGCCTGGGGATGGTCGGATGAGCCTGACCTGGAACGAGGTGACCGCTCCGGTGGCGGCGGCGAAGTACGAGATCTGGCGGGCGGCCTCGCCGACGGCGGACTTCACCAAGCTTGGTGAAGCGACGGCGACCGAGTACGCGGACACCGGGCTGCCGAACGGGACCACCTACTGTTACAAGGTTCGGGGGATCGGTCCGGCGGGTCAGGAGGGGGTGGAATCGGCGCGGTTCTGCGGAGCGCCGTACGTGCTGCCCGCGGATCAGCGGGTGGCGTATCTCGTGGATGCGGGCATCGCGGGCACACAGAACTTTGGGGGCACGCTGGGGATGGATTTCGAGGTGGTGAACCCGGTGGTGATCACGCATCTGGGGGTGTTTGACGAGGGTGGGGACGGGTTGGCGCGGGTGTTGACCGCGCGGCTGTGGGATCGGAGCGACGCGGAACTACCGGTGGAGCTTGCGAGTCTGGATTTCACGCCGGAGGACCCCGGGGTGTTGATCGGGGGAAGTCGTTACAAGGCGTTGGCGACGCCGGTGCGTTTGGAGAACGGGTTCCGGGGGACGATTTCCGCGGAGAACTACGGTCCCGAGGAACGGTTGGTGAACCCGGGCGGCAGTCTGACCGTGGCCCGGCCGTGGGTGGTGGATTCGGCGAGCGGCTCGATCCGCTTTGTGGGGTCGGGGCGGTACTCGGTGAATCCCGGGGAGTTTCCCGCGACGCCGGACGGCGGGGTGCCGGATCGATACGGCGCTGGCAGTTTCCAGTATCAGGCCACGCCTCTGGTGTACCCGGGCACGCCGACGTTGCGGGCGGCGCACGGCGATCTTTCGGTGGTGCTGGACTGGACGGTTGCCGCGGAGCCGGTGCCGTCTGCGAAGTATCGGGTGAGCCGGCGGGTGGATGACGGGGTGGCGGGCCAGGTGGCGGAGGTCACGGAGGCCGGGTACACGGACACCGGTGTGACCAAGGGCCAGCGGGCCTGTTACACCGTGGTCGCGGTGAGCGAGGCGGGCCAGGCGGGGGGCGCATCAGCCGAAGTCTGTCTGGTGGTGGAGGCCCGGGAGGCCGGGGTGGCGTACCTGGTTGAAGCGGGGACGGTGGGCAACCAGAACTTCGGGGGTGCGCTGGGCATGCATTTCGATGTGCTTCGCGCGGTGCGGATCACGCGGCTCGGGGTGTTCGACGACAGCTCGGACGGACTGTTTCTGCCGATCACCGCGCGGCTGTACGATCGGGCGACGGGACAGGTGCTGGCGGAGGTGTTGTTCACGCCGGAGGAACCCGGGGAACTCATCGGGGGCAGCCGGTTCAAGGATCTTGCGGAGCCGCGGGTGTTGTCGGCGGGTTTCCAGGGGACCATCGCCACGGCCGGCTATGGGGATGACGAGCGGAACGGGAACGGGATTGCCGGTCGGAGTCTGTTCACCGGGGGCGGTTCGCTGGCGTTTGTGGGCACCGGGGCGTATGCGGTGGATCCGACGGCGTATCCGGCGACCGCGGACGCCGGCCCGGCCAATCGTTATGCGGCGGGGACGTTCCACTTCGAGCCCGCGGCGGAGCCGCCGTTGGTGCGGGTGGGGCGTGTTGCCGGGAAGGTGAAGCTGGAGTGGACGGGTGGGGGAACGCTGGAGACGGCGCCGGCGGTGACCGGGGAATGGGTTCCGGTGCCGGGTGCGGCCTCCGGGATCGAACTGGACGCCACCGGGGCGGGTGCCTTCTATCGGGTGCGACAGTAGCCCGGCAACCTGGAGGAATCGTGTTCATGAGCACATTGAGCATCGGGCACAAGACGTCGGGGCGGGAGGGCGCGCGCGGGGGCGGGTTCACGCTGATCGAGCTGCTGGTGGTCATCGCCATCATCGCGATCCTGGCGAGCATGCTCCTGCCCGCGCTGGCGAAGGCGAAGGCGAAGGCCAGCCAGACCTATTGCCTGAACAACCAGCGGCAGATCGGCCTGGCGGTGTCGATGTACGCCACCGACGCGGAGGAGAAGTTCCCCGCCTGCCGGTCATGGGGCAAGGCGTGGGGTGACGATCACCGGTTGAGCGACAAGTACCTGTACGAACTCCTGGAACCGTACCTCGGGAAGAACACGGGGACCAACCTGCCGAGGAACGTGGTGGTGGCGAGGAGCCAGCGGCGGCCGCCGACCGCGGGCTTCTACGTCTGTCCCATTGGCATTCGGGGCAGCGACCCCGCGGTGCCGGGCCTGAAGACGATGCTGTTGGACAACGACTACATCACCTACGTCTGGAACCACATCTACCTGAGGAAAGACAACGCCACCTACGAGACCACCCGGCCGGTGAGCGGTCGCAAGACGAGCGATGTGGCCAGTCCCTCGACCGCGGTTCTGCTGTGGGAGATGCCCTACTGGACGCCGTCCGCCTCGCCGCATCGCGGCGGGCTGAACCTGGTCTTCGCGGACACCCACGCCGCGTGGGAGCGGCGCCATCCGCGGGAGATCGACTGGTGGCGGTACCACAGTCGGCGCGGGTGGGAGGATGCGGATCCCACGGGGATCGATGCGCGGCCGCGGTAGCGGCGCTGGCGGAACGCGGGTGAGCGGCGGGGCTCAGGGCTCGGGGCCCGGGGTCAGGGTGAAGCGGTTGCGGGCGTGGGCGTGGTTGCGGTGGGTTTGGGGTTGCGGCTTCGGTCACCATCGCGGGCGAGGTCGGCGTCGCGGCGGGCCTTGAATTCAGCGCCGGGCTTCCACTCGGGCCAGGCGTCGGCGGTGGTGGTGAGTTCGTGGGCGATGCGGAAGAGCAGTTGGGCGTCCTCGACGGCGCCGGACAGGTCCCACCACGGTTTCACCTCGTCGCTGACCTTGTGGTAGTCGTTTTCGCGGAATTCCTCGCGGCGCTGTTTCCCATAGCCCGGCGGGCGGCCGATGACATCGTCGCCGGCCTTGTCGAGGTAGAGGGCGGGCACGCCCAGTTTGGCGAACTCGAAGTGGTCGGACCGGTAGTAGTAGCCCTTTTCCGGTTCCGATTCGGGGAGCACGGAGCGGTTCTGGGTTTTGGCGGCGCGGACGAGGATGTCCTCGAGGGTGTTGAGGCCCTGGCCGATCACGCCGATTTCGCGTTGGCGTCCGGCGACGTTGGCGCCGTCGATGTTGAGGTTGGCCAGGGTTTTGGTGAGTGGGACGACCGGGTGTTCGGCGTAGAAGCGCGCGCCGAGCAGGCCCTGTTCCTCGGCGGTGACGGCGAGGAAGAGGACGGTGCGGTCGGGGCGGTGTTCGAGGCGGGTGAAGGCCTCGGCCAGTTCGAGCAGGGTCGCGGTGCCGGTGGCGTTGTCGAGGGCGCCATTGAAGATCGGGTCGCCGTCGAGGCGCTCGTCCTTGCCGAGGTGATCCCAGTGGGCGGTGAGGACGATGGCCTCGTCGCGTCGTTCGGGGTGGGCGCCGGGGAGGCGGGCGATGACGTTGCGGGACTGGACGGACCTGAGGGAGTTGGTGACCTCGAATCGGACCGTGGCTCCGAGCGGCACCGGGCGGAAATCCCGTCGGAGGGCGGCCTTTTTGAGGGCATCGAGGTCCTGGCCGGCGCTGGTGAAGAGGCGGCGGGCTCGGTCGAGGGGGATCCAGCCCGCGACGGCCACGTCGTTGGTGTTGGCGTCGGGGGTGTCGAGGTCGAAGTTTTCGCGGCCCCATGAATTGACGACCACGAACCAGGGGTAGCCGGCGGGGCCGGTTTCGTGGATGACCCAGGCGGCGGCGGCGCCCTTGGCGGCGGCGATCTCGTATTTGTAGGTCCATCGGCCGTAGTAGGTCATGGCCTTGCCGCGGAACATGGATGGATCGAGGCGGGCGGGGTCCTGCGGGTCGGGGATCGCCGGATCGTTGACCAGCATGACGAGGGTTTTCCCGCGCACATCCAGGCCCTTGTAATCGTCCCAGCCGTATTCGGGGGCGACGACCCCGTAGCCGACGAAGACCAATTCGCTATCGGGAACCGTCAGGCGTTCCTGCATGCGCGGGGACCATGCGACGCAATCCTGGGGGAAGGTCCAGGTCTCGGCCTCGCCGCGGAGGGTGAGGGTGGTGGCGACGGTGGACCTGATGCCGCGGAGGGGAACGGTCTGGAACCAGGAGCCGTCGGCCGCGCCGGGTTGGAGTCCGAGCCGGGCGAATTCGCCCGCCAGGTAGCGGACCGTGCGTTCCTCGCCGACACCGCCCGGCCCGCGTCCTTCGAAGGCGTCGGACGAAAGGACCTGGACATGGCGGAGCAGGTCGTTGGTGGTGATGGAGGTGAGCGCTGGCTGAAGCGCGGAATGCGGGAGGTCGGCGGCGGAAGCGTCGGGTTGGACGAGCGTGGTGGTGGTGGTGATGGCGAGGGTGGTGGCCAGGGCGAAGGCGAGGGATGGGGCGGGGGATGAGGGACTGCGGAGGCGGCGGCGCGGACGGGGGTGGTGTGTCGGTGTCGGGATTGGGCGGGGCATGGCGTGGGCAGTGTAGACGGGTCTGGAAGGTGGGAAAGGCGGGAAGCGAAGACCGCCGGTTCCGGTTGCGCGCTCCGGCCCGGCTCCGGGTCGCGGTTCGCTTGGCGCGGGGGGGAAAGGAAGGAAGGGGGAGAATCAAAGGAGGGAAGGGAGGAGGGAAGGGGCTGGCCGAAAAGGCGAGCCCCCGCCGGCTTTCTAAGGCTGGCGGGGGCCATATGGGGTTGGAGTTCGCCACGCTCGCAGTCCCCGTCGCCGGCTGTTGGGCGCCTCGTCAGGCCGCCGGCTGACACGCAGGACCTATACCCCCGAAGGGCCATCGCGCCAATCCAAGGATCTTGGCATTTGTTCACCAAGTTGTGCACAGGGGGTTGGGTGGGGGTGGGAAGGTGGGAAGGGGGGTGCGGAGCATTGACAGGGAAAAGCGTGGCCGGTTATAGGCTGGCTGTACCGACTGGACGGTCGGTTGGGAGGTTCAACCCGAGCAGAGCCGGACACAGAGCAGGACAGGACAGGACAGGACAAGCGCATGACCGCACCACCGCGACGGGGCAATTCGAGGGATGAGATTCTGCAGGCCGCGGAGTGGGTGGTTGGGGAGCAGGGGGCGGGGCATCTGACCCTGGACGCCGTGGCGGAGCGGGCGGGGATCAGCAAGGGGGGGTTGCTGTACAATTTTCCGACGAAGGAAGCGCTGCTGAAGGCGATGCTGGCGCGGCTGTTGGAGCGTGTGGATGCCGATCGGGCGGAGGAGGAGCGGGCGGGGGGGTTGGCGTCGGCGCCGGCCGGTGCGCTCAAGGCGCTGGTCAGGGCGGCGTTTCGGGAGGCGCCGGATCGGCAGAAGGTTTGTGCGGCGCTGCTGGCGGCGGGAGCGAACGATCCGCGATTGCTGGGGTCGGTGCGCGAGTGGCGGGACGCGAGGGTGCGGGAGTTTTCGGCGGGAGGACGACAACCGACGCGGGTGTTGATGCTGATGCTGGCGTTGGACGGGTTATGGCTGAGCGAGCTGCTGGGTACGGCCTCGTACGGGCCGGGGGTGCGGAGGGCTTTGATGGAGGAGATGCTGGCGTTTGCGGACGCCACGGTGACCGTATGAGAGCGAAGACCAAGACGAGGGGGAGGAAGGCGTGCCGGGTGTGCCGGTGGGCGCGGGCGGCGGGGTGGGTGGCGTCGCTGGCGGTGGCGGGGGCGCTGACGGGTGCCGGCTGCAAGCTGGGGCCTGACTATCGGCGGCCGGAGGTGGAGGTGCCTGGGGACTGGCGCTGGAAGGCGGCGGAGCCGAGGGATCACGAGGCGAAGGGCGAGTGGTGGGCGGTTTTCCAGGACGCGCATCTGGATGCCCTGGTTCGGCAGGCCGAGGCGGGGAATCAGGATCTGAAGGCGGCGCTGGCGCGGGTGGACCAGGCGCGGGCGACGGCGCGGATTTCGAAGGCGGATTTCTTTCCGACCTTGAACGGCACGGCGGGGTGGACGCGGTTCCGGTCGTCGGGGAATGCGCCGACGCCGTTGGGTTTTCCGGTGCCGAGTTTCACGCTGGACCAGTTTCAGGCGCCGTTGGATTTGAGTTACGAAGTGGATTTGTGGGGGAGGGTTCGGCGTTCGTTCGAGGGGGCGCGGCAGTTGGCGGTGGGGGCGGAGGCGGCGCGGCAGGCGGTGTTGCTGGCGCTGCAGGCGGAGGTGGCGGCGGGGTATTTCACCCTGCAGAGCGTGGATCGGGAGATTGCGTTGCTGGAGCGGACGGTGGCGTTGCGGAACGAGGCGCTGGCGATCTTCCGGCAGCGGCTGGGAGCGGGGATGCTGACGGAGTTCGAGGTGCAGCGCGGGCAGGTGGAGGTGTCGTCGGCGGAGGCGGATCTGGAGGCGGCGCGGCGGGACCGGGCGCAGGCGTTCAATCGGCTGGCGGTGTTGTGCGGGCGGCCGCCGTCGCTCTTCGAGACCGGGGTGGCGGTGGAGACGCCGGTGGTGCCGGAGGTGGCGGCGGGGCTGCCGTCGACGCTGCTGGAGCGGCGTCCGGACGTGGCGGAGGCGGAGCGGACGCTGGCGGCGCGGATGGCGCAGATCGGGGTGGCGCGGGCGGCGTTTTTTCCCTCGATCCGGCTGACGGGGAGCGGGGGTTTGTCGAGCGGGGAGCTGAGCGATCTTTTCCAGTGGGAGAGCCGGACGTGGGCCTTGGGTCCGAGCGTTTCGGTTCCGTTGTTTGCGGGTGGCCGGAACCGGGCGGATCTGGAGAAGGCGAAGGCGGCCTACGAGGAGGCGGTGGCGGTGTATCGGCAGCGGGTGCTGGTGGCGTTCGGGGAGGTGGAGGATGCGTTGGCGGCCTTGGAGTTCCTGCGGCGGGAGACGGGGGCGCGGGCCGCTGCCGCGGCGGCGGCGACGATTGCGGCGCGGCAGTCGTTCAGCCGGTACCAGGCCGGGGCGGTGAGTTTTCTGGAGGTGGTGGATTCGGAGCAGGCGCGGCTGGCGAGTCTGCTGGCGGAGGAGCGGGCGATGCGGGAGCGGCAGTTGGTGACGGTGAGGCTGTTGAAGGCGTTGGGTGGAGGATGGAAGGAGAGCGTTGAACGATGAAACGGAAGCGAACTGCGGCGTGTGGGGCGGGGCGAATGTCGGTGCTTGCCCTGGCCATGGTGGCGGTGGTGGCCGGGGTGGTGGGGGCCGGGTGCGGGCCTGGGGGCGGGGGGCCGCCGGCCGAGCCGGTGATCGAGGTTGCGACCTCGAGGCCGGAGCGGATCCCGGTGGAGGTGACGTTGCCCGCGGTGGGCACCATTGAGGCGGACGAGCGGGTGGTGGTGCAGCCCGAGGTGGCGGGGTTGATCCGGTCGATCCATTTCGTGGAGGGGCAGCGGGTGCGGAAGGGGGAGGTGCTGTTCCGCATGCATTCCTCGAAGGAGGAGGCGCAACTCGCGCAGGCGAAGGCGGATTTGGATCTGGCGCGGTCGAATCTGGAGCGGGCGCGGACCCTGGCGGGGACCAAGGCGATATCGCAGCAGGAACTGGATCTGATGGAGAGCACGCTGGCGGCGAGGTCGGCGACGCATGAGTTGGAGAAGCGGCGGTTGGAGGAGCGGGTGATCCTGGCTCCTTTCGACGGGGTGGTGGGGCCGCGGGAGGTGAGCGTGGGGCAGTATGTGAACGCGGGGGAGCGGCTGGTGACGCTGGTGGAGGACGCGCGGGTGAAGGTGCGGTTTCGGCTTCCGGAGCGGCACATGGCGCTGGTTCGGACCGGGCAGACCGCGCGGGTTCGGGTGAATGCGTACAAGGACCGGCAGTTTGACGGCGCGGTGGATCTGGTGAGTCCGGAGGTGGATCCCTCGACGCGGACGGTGGAGCTGCGGGTGCTGGTGGGGAATCCGAGAGGGGAGTTGCGGCCCGGGATGTTCGGGCGGGTGGAACTGGTGGTGAGCCGGAAGGAGGACGCGCTGGTGGTGCCGGAGAGTGCGTTGATCCCGGCGTTGGAATCCTTCGCGGTGTTTGTGGTCCGGGACGGCCGGGCTCGGCAGGTCGCGGTCACCCTTGGGCAGCGGCTGCCTGGGAAGGTGGAGCTGGAGACCGGGGTCGGGCCGGAGGACGAGGTGGTGGTGGCGGGGACGCAGAAGGTCGGGGACGGCACGAAGGTGAAGCCCGGACCGGATGCGTCGTCGGCGGAGTCGGGGGCGGAGGAGGAGACGGCGGGTGAACCCGTGAAGCCCTGAGCGGGCGAACCAGGAGAGCGCGATGTCCTTGCCTGAAATCTGCATACGACGGCCGATCTTTGCGATCATGCTGAATCTGCTGATCGTGTTGTTCGGCGTGGTGGGATACATGCGGTTGCCGGTGCGTGAGCTGCCGGACGTGGATCCACCGATTGTGACGGTGACCACGCTTTACCGGGGGGCGAGCGCGGAGGTGATGGAGGCGGAGGTGACGGAGCGGTTGGAGCAGGAGATCAACACGATTCCGGGCATTCGGACGCTGGTGTCGGTGTCGCGCGAGGAGGTGAGCATCATCACGGTGCGGTTTCAGTTGGATCGGGACGCGGACGTCGCGGCGCAGGATGTGCGCGACCGGATAGCGAGGGCGCGGAGCCTGATGCCGGAGGACATCGAGGAGCCGGTGGTGGCGAAGCAGGATGCGAACGCGCAGGAGGTGATGTGGATCGCGCTGTTCAGCGACCGGCGGTCGACGCTGGAGCTCACGGAGGTGGCGGAGCGCCAGTTCAAGGACCGGTTGCAGACGCTGCCCGGGGTGGGCGGTGTGAATCTCGGGGGTGAGAAGCGGCAGGCCATCCGGGTCCGGCTGGACGCGGCGCAGATGGCGGCGCGGGAGATCACCGCGGGGGATCTGGTGCGGGTGTTCCGGGACAACAGCATCGAGCTGCCGTCGGGTCGGCTGGAGAACCTGCAGCGGGAGATGAGCGTGCGGACGCTGGGGAAGCTGGATCGGCCCGAGCAGTTCGAGGATCTGGTGATCGCCTATCGGAACGGCGGGCCGGTCCGGTTGAGGGAGATTGCGAAGGTCGAGCTTGGGGTGGAGGACGAGCGGACGGTGGCGCGGTTCAACCGTCGGCCGGCGGTGGGTCTGGGCATCGTGAAGCAGTCGGAGGCGAACGCGTTGGACGTGGCGGAGCAGGTGAAGGCGGAGGTGGCGCGGATCGTGCCGGGCCTGCCCGGGGACATCCGGGTGGAGACCGCGTATGACTCGTCGGTGTTCGTGCGGCGGGCGATTGACGAGGTGAAGGAGACCATCGTGATCGCGTTCGTGCTGGTGCTGCTGATCATGCTGGCGTTCCTGCGGAATCTGCGGTCGACGCTGATTCCGATGGTGGCGGTGCCGGTGTCGCTGGTGGGGACGTTCCTGATCCTCAACGTGCTGGGGTACAGCATCAACATCCTGACGCTGCTGGCGATGGTGCTGGCGGTGGGGGTGGTGGTGGACGACGCGATCGTGGTGTTGGAGAACATTTTCCGGCATGTCGAGGACGGCATGCCGCCGATGGAGGCGGCGCTGAAGGGGGTGAAGGAGATCACCACGGCGGTGCTGGCGATCACGGTGGCCCTGGTGGCGGTGTTTCTGCCGATCGCGTTCCAGTCGGGCACCACGGGTGTGTTGTTCCGCGAGTTCGCCGTGGCGACGGCGGGGTCGGTGATCATCTCGGCGTTTGTGGCCCTGACCCTGACCCCGACGCTTTGTGCGCGGATCCTGAAGCATTCGCCGGAGAAGCACGGGCGGGCGTACCAGGCGCTCGAGCGGTTCTTCACCGGGATCGAGGGGCGGTATGCGCGGGCGCTGGGGTGGGCGGTGCGTCGGAAGGCTGTGGTGGTGTTCATCGCGCTTCTGACCTTTGCGGCGACGTACGGGTTGTTCCGGGTGTTGCCGCGGGAGTTCCTGCCGGACGAGGACAAGGGATATGTGCTGATGCTGTTGTTTGCGCCGGAGGGTTCGACCAGCGAGTACACGGACGGGTACGTGCGGCAGGCGGAGGCGATTGCGCAGGAGTATCCGGACACCGCGGGCATGTTCTCGGCTGTGGCGCTGGCGCGGGGGGCGCCCGGGGAGTCGGACTTCGGCATCATGTTCGTGAAGCTGAAGGACGGCGAACGGCGGTCGGCGCTGGATCTCGCGCGGCCCGGGGGTCGGGATTCGATGTTCATGCGGCTGATCAACGAAGTGAAGGGGGCGCAGGCGATTGCGATCCTGCCGAAGGCGACGGATTTCACGGAGGCATTCCAGCTTGTGTTGCAGGGTCCGGACCTGAGGCAGCTCGAGCGGACGGGGAAGGAGGTTTCGCAGGCGCTGGCGCAGGCGGGGATTCTGCCGCAGGCGCGGGTGAACCTGAACTTCGAGCAGCCGCAGCTGGCGTTTCGGCTGGATCGTGATCTGGCGGCGGGGCTTGGGGTGGACGTGCGGGGCGCCTCGGAGGCGTTGCAGCTGATGTGGGGCGGGCTGGACGTCGCGCGGTACAACGTGCGGGGCAAGGAGTACAAGGTCATCGCGCAGCTCGAGCGTGAATCGCGGCTGGTGCCGCTGAGCCTGGAGGACATCTATCTCCGGGGCGGGACGGGTCAGCTGGTGCCGGCGTCGAGCGTGCTGGTGCCCACGGAGCAGGGCTCGCCCAACGCGATCAACCGGTTTGGCAGGCAACGATCGGTGACCGTGAGCGGGCAGCCGCAGGGCATGTCGCTGGGCAAGGCCGTGGAGGCGGCGGAGGCGCTGCTTCCCCAGGTGCTCCCCGCGGGCGTGACCCATCGTTGGGCCGGGGATGCGGACGAACTCGTGCAGGGGGCGTCCGAGTCCGTCCAGGTGGTGATCCTGTCGTTCCTCATCATCTACATCGTGCTTGCGGCGCAGTTCGAGAGCCTGAGGCATCCATTCGTCATCATGCTGGCGCTGCCGCTGGCCCTGTTCGGGGCGTTTCTGAGCATCTGGCTGCTGGGGGTGGTAAACGGCATCGCGGTCATCAAGGCCTACGCGCCGCTGGAGCAGTTGCCGAAGTTCCTGGCCTTTCTCACCCAGGCGTTGCCGGAGGTGCCGGCCATGACGCTGAACGTCTATTCGCTCATCGGCATCGTGCTGCTGCTCGGGCTGGTGACCAAGAACTCCATCCTGCTGGTGGAGTTCGCCAACCAGCGGGTGGCCGAGGGTGCGGACGCCACCACTGCGATGCTGGAGGCGGGGCGGATTCGTCTGCGGCCGATTCTGATGACGGCGTTTTCGACGGTGATCGGCATTCTGCCGGTGGCGATGGGTCTTGGGGAGGCGGCCGGCAGCCGTCGGCCGCTGGGTGTCGCGGTGGTCGGAGGCATGATGGCCTCGACCTTCCTGACGCTCTTCATCGTGCCGGTGGTGTACATCCTGATCTCGCCGCGGCGAATCAGGGAACCGCGTGCGGCGGCCGGGTTGACACCCACAGCCGTGGCCGCGGTCGGAGCCGGAGCCGGAGGCGGGAGCGGCCCCGGCGGCGTTCAGGCCGGGTCGGGGACGGAACCCGCGCCCGGGCCGGTTGCCTGAACCGGGGTGGCGGCCGGGGCGGGAGCGGCGGGCCGGGGGCCGGTGAGGTGACGCGACTGGCGTCTGGGGATCGGGGGTGGGACGCGGCCTGTGCCGGCGGGCTGGCTGGACGCGGTTGGTCCTGTTCCGGTCGCGTTGCCGCCAGGCGCGGCAGGCGTCGGCGGGGTCAGCCAGGCGGGGAGATCACGGCGGCCGAGTCGGCGCCAGTCATCGGCCATGGCCTGATCGACCGTGGTGGCGGGCAGGCCGGCCTGTTCGATGAGCCAGCGGCGGAGGGCTTCGGCGAGGCGGTCCAGGGCGATGGCGTGGGTCTGGCCGAGCGTGGCGTGGAGCCAGTCGGAGAAGGCCAGGAAACGGTGGAAGGGGGAGGGGGCGGGAGAGCCGGTCCAGACCAGGGGCAGGGAGTTGGGGAAGCGGCCGCTGTTGGCGACCAGGTCCCAGAAACGGGCGAAGCGGCGCAGGCGCTGGACCGTGGGGAAGTCGAGGTCGCGGTTCTCGAGCAGTTCGTAGGGGGCGACGGGGTTGTAGCGCATGCCCCAGGACTCGTCGTGGCGGGAGATGGGTGTGCCGCGCAGGCGCTTGAGCAGGCCGACCTGGATTTCCTGGGGACCGAGGGCGAGCAGGCGGTCGAAGCCGGCGCCGAAGCTTTCCAGCGATTCGCCGGGCAGGCCGAAGATGAGGTCGGCGTGGACGTGGACTCCGGTGTTGCGGCGGAGGAAGCGGAAGTTGTCCTCGGTGCGGGCGACGTCCTGGCGGCGGCGGATGCGTTCGCAGACCTCGGGGTTGAAGGATTGGATGCCGATTTCGAACTGGAGGGCGCCGGCGGGGAAGGCGGCGATCTCTTCGCGCAGCGCCTCGGGGAGGCGGTCGGGGATCATCTCGAAATGGAGGAAGAGTCCGTCGCGCCAGCGGTCCTTGAAGAAGCGGAGGATGGCCCGGCTGACCGAGAGGTTGAGGTTGAAGGTGCGGTCGACGAACTTGAACTGGCGGGCGCCGCGGGTGAGGAGGCGGTCCATGGCCTGGAGGAAGGGTTGGAGCGGGAAGGCGCGGACGGGGAGGTCGATGGAGGACAGGCAGAACTCGCAGGTGAAGGGGCAGCCGCGGGACGCCTCGATGTAGAGGACGCGATGGGCGAGGTCGTGGTCGGTGTATTCGTCGTAGGGGAGGCGGAGTTGGTTGAGGTCGGGGAGTGGGGCGTGGATGACGCGGGGTGGAGGGGGGGCGTGGGGGGAGGGGTTGAGGAGGGAGCGGCAGAGGTCGGCGAAGGCGAGGTCGGCCTCGCCGGTGATGGTGTGATCGGCGAGGCGGATGATTTCCTGGAGATCGGTTTCGTGGCTCACCTCGGGTCCGCCGAGGACGACGGTGATATCGGGGCGGAGGCGTTTGAGGATGGCGACGACCTCGAGGGTGGGGCGGACGTTCCAGATATAGACGCCGAGGCCGATGATGCGGGGTTGGCGGGCGAGGAGGGTTTCGACGATTTCGAGGGGTGTTTGTTTGATTTCGAACTCGGCGATGTGGGTGCGGCTGCGGAGGTCGCCGAGGTTGGCGAGCAGGCAGCGCAGGCCGAAGGAGGCGTGGATGAACCGGGCGTTGAGGGTGCTGAGGACGATCTCGGGCACGCGGGGAGGGTAGCGGTTTGGTTGGGGAGGGCGAGCGGGCGTGGTGGGGGATCAATCGCCGAGGGACGCGCCCAGTTCGCGGGCGGTGCGGAGGATATTGCCCTCGAGGGGGACGGTTTTGAGGCGTTGGACGGCTTCGGAGATGGGGACGGAGCCGAGGGCGGCGCCCTGGAAGGAGACCATGCGACCGAACTGGGCGGTGGCGACCAGTTCGACGGCGTGGGCGCCGAACATGGAGCACAGGACGCGATCGAAGGTGGTGGGGCTGCCGCCGCGCTGGAGGTGGCCGAGCACGCAATTGCGGGTTTCCTTGCCGGTGCGTTTGGCGATTTCGGCGGTGACGACGGCGCCGATGCCGCCGAGGCGGGCTTCGCGTTGGTGTTCCTGGGAGGCGGAGGTGACGAAGTCGGCGCCGGTTTCGCGGGCGCCTTCGGCGACGATGACGAGGGTGAAGTGTTTGCCGGCCTCCTCGCGTTCCTGGATTTTGCGGCAGACGCTTTCGTAGCGGAACGGGATTTCGGGGATGAGGATGACGTCGGCGCCGCCGGCGACGCCGGCGTAGAGGGCGATCCAGCCGGCGTAGCGGCCCATGACTTCGAGGACGAGGACGCGGTTGTGGCTTTCGGCGGTGGTGCGGAGGCGGTCGAGGGCGTCGGTGGCGCAGGCGACGGCGGAGTCGAAGCCGAAGGTGAGGGAGGTGCCCTCGAGGTCGTTGTCGATGGTTTTGGGGACGCCGACGACGGGGATGCCGTGTTCGAAAAGCTGTTGGGCGATGGAGAGGGAGCCGTCGCCGCCGATGGATACGAGGGCGTGGAGGCCGAGGGCTTCCATGCCGTGGCGGGTGTCCTCGAGCAATTCCCTGGGGAGGCGGCGGGATTCGCCGTGGCCGGTTTTGGCGGAGAAGCGGCCGCGGTTGGCGGTGCCGAGGATGGTGCCGCCGCGGAAGAGGAGGCCGTCGAGTTCCTTGTAGTGGAGGGTTTTGATGCGATGCGGTTCGAGGAGGCCTTCGTAGCCGCCGAAGATGCCGATGGACTCCCAGCCGCGTTGGGCGGCGGATTTGGCGACGGCGCGGATGACGGTGTTGAGGCCGGGGCAATCCCCGCCGCCGGTGACGATACCGATGCGATGGCTCATGGATGACGGGGCGAAGTGAGCCGGTTTGGCGGGGGTTCGTCGAGCCGGGATGGGTTTCGGCTTCGTTCGCCGGGTGGGATCTGGGACGTTTCGGGCTGATGGCGGCGATGGGAATGCAAGGTGCGAGCGTGCTGGTGTTGGAGGACGACGGGCTGCTGAGGCGGCAGCTTGTGGCGTTTCTGGAGAGGTCGGGGGCGGATGTGACCGGGGTGGGGACGGTGGCAGCGGCGAGGGCGGCGCTGGGGGAACTGACGTACGATCTGGCGTTGCTGGACGTGCAGCTTCCGGACGGGCGTGGGACGGATCTGTTGAAGGAGGAGCGGTTCGGGCCGAACTCGGTGGTGGTGGTGATGACCGGGGCGGGCGGGGTGAGTGGGGCGGTGGAGGCGATGCGGCTGGGGGCTTCGGATTATCTCACCAAACCGTTCGAGGTCGGGGAGCTGCCGTTGGTGTTCCAGCGGGGACGGCGGCGCCGGCAGGACGAGCGTCTGGAGGAGTTCCGGCGGGAGGACGAGGCGCCGCGGGAGGACGAGTTCGTGTTCGGCTCGGCGCTGGAGGGGTTGAAGGCGCAGCTGGACCGGATCCTGGCGGCGGATGCGCGGATGCAGACCGCGTTGGCGCCGGTGTTGATCGTGGGGGAGACCGGGACGGGCAAGACGAGCGTGGCCCGCTGGCTGCATGCGCGGGGTCCGCGTTCGGCCAAGCCGCTGGTGGAGGTCAACTGTTCGGCGTTGCCGGAGACGCTGGCGGAATCCGAGCTGTTCGGGCACGAGCGCGGGGCGTTCACCGATGCGAGGTCGGCGCGGCTGGGTTTGTTCGAGGCGGCGGACGGCGGGACGCTGTTTTTGGACGAGATGGCGAGTCTGAGTCTGCCGTTGCAGGCCAAGGTGCTCACCGCCATCGAGGATCGGCGGATCCGGCGGGTGGGTGGCAACAAGCCGATCGCGGTGGATGTGCGGGTGGTGGCGGCCTCGAACCGGGATCTGCGGGCGCTGGTTGCGGAGGGGCGGTTCCGGGAGGACCTCTACCATCGTCTGGATCTGTTTCGGCTGACCATTCCGAGTCTGAGGGAGCGGCGTGCGGACATCGTGCCATTGGCGCAGGCCCTGATGCGGCGGGCGTCGCGCCGCCACCGTCTGCAGCCGAGGGAGATCACCGCGGAGGGGCGGGCCCGTCTGGAAGCCTACGCCTGGCCGGGGAATGTGCGGGAGCTGGCGCATGAACTCGAACGGGCGCTGGTGTTTGAGGACGGTCCGCTGCGCTTCGGGCACCTGGCGCCGATGACCGCGTCCGGGGGCGGCGGGACGGGGGATGCGGGGAGCGTTGGCGGGAGCCGGGGGCTGCCGGGGCAGGGGATGGAGGACTGGTTCAACGCGGACTACCGGTTTCCGGATGAAGGATTCTCGCTGGACGCGGCGATCCTGCGACTGGTCACCCATGCGGTGCGGCAGGCCGGGGGGAATGTGTCGGCCGCGGCGCGGCTCCTGGGGGTGTCGCGGGATGTGGTTCGGTACCGGCTGGAAGGTCGGACCGGGAAGGTTGGGGATTAGTCCCCAGACCCGCGGTGGTTGGGGAATGGGTTGGGGGTTAATCCCCAGTCCGAGAGCTGCGACGGCGGGCGGTAAAACGTAAGTCGTTGGAAATCAGTTGGCGGACGATCATGGGGAGACCTGGCATGAAGAACGCTATGAACAGAACGTCGGCAACCGGCGGAATGACGTGGAGGTCCCGGACGTACGGGCCGACAAAGGAAGTGGTTATGAAAAACTTCCAGAGAATCGCGGTCACGGTGGCATTTTCGTTCACGTGCTTTTCCGTGCCGGTGCTGGGAGCCGGGAAACCGGAAGTGAAGCAGGCCGGGGAGAAGACGGTTGTAGAGACCCCCAGCGGCGGTGCGGTGAAGGCGGTGGGAGACTCGATCACCGTTCCTGGTGGAAAGACAGGAGCGGGGTCGGGGAGCCTTCGGGGCGAGTCGGTGGATCGTCCGGTGGGCACACCGGGCAGGCCGGACTGGGTCGGCTCATTGGCCGACCAGGTCCAGGCACTGAAACAACAGTTCAAGAAAGAACATGCAGATTTGCTGAAGGCATACCAGGAGATGCTCAAGCAAGCCAAGGAAGTGGGGAAAGAAGAGAGGGACACAGTCCGTGAGCAGTTCAAGGTGCGGCGTGATGAATTGATCGCGCGGCAGAAGGAACTGCGGGAGGAGCTCAAGCGCCGGTTCCAGGAGTTTCGGGCCGAACACCCGGATCATCTGGATATGATCGACGCGGCGAAGGAGAGGGCCCGTGAAGGTGTCCGCCAGCGCCGGGGTCACGGCGGAGAGTAAACCTCCGTCCCATTTTGTCCCGAAGACTGGGTGGGTGTTCGGGGCAACCATGCCAGGCGACCTGCGAGGGTCGCCTGGCTCCTTTTTTGGTGCCGAGGATCAGGCCGTTCTGTGGCGGGTTGTCGTGGCGGCGGCCAACCGGCATCGTCGCGGCGGTTGGCGAGGTCCATGAGTCCGACCAGGACAAACATCATCCAGGGGATCGGGGGAGGCGCGTGAGGAGGAGGATCGGATGACTCCAGGGGTGAATCCGAGCGGCCTGCGGGTGCTTCGCCGGGGGCATGGGCGTGCGGGGCTATTGGCCTGGGGTGCCTGGCTGGGGGTGGTGTGGGGTTGGCTGCCGACCGCGTGGGCGGAGGGGGCTGCGGGGGTGGCCGGGGATGTTGGTGTGGGAACGGGAGGAACGGGAGGAACGGGAGGGGCGGAGGAGGTCATGGGCGTGGCGGTGGAATCGCAGGTGGAGCAGGTGGACGCCGGGATGGCGGAGGCGGTGTTGGGAGCGGAGGCGGGACTTGGGGATTGGGGGCTTTGGGATGGCAGTCTGACGCTGCGGACCTGGGCGGGGTTCCGGGACAATGCGCAGCTCAGCGCGGTGGCGCCGGTGGGTTCGCCGTTTGTTGCCGGGGGGTTGGAGGTGATGGGGTTCCGGCTGCCGTTGGACGGATGGGAGGCCACGTTCTACGGGCTGTTCGAGCACCTTGGGTATGTGGAATCGGGGCTGTCGCCGGAGACGACCGGGGTGTTGGACCTGAGGGGGAGGCGGGAGTGGGGGGATGGGTGGCGGGTGGGTGGGGCGCTTGAGTATTACTTTCTGAAGCAGGTGTTTGACGCCTCGGAGATCGAGG
>VFQN01000081.1_pt1 | contig 221468 bp, 206 predicted proteins | sample 3512371 | NCBI WGS metagenome assembly VFQN01 (sample SAMN10412370, study PRJNA504923) | tailings metagenome | isolation source: Replicate 2 from Balatoc abandoned mine | place: Philippines: Itogon, Benguet | collected 2017-08-28
TGATCGCCGCCTTGGAGGGCGGCGCGCCCCCGTGGGCTCCGCCCTGGCGAGGCGATGGGCGTTCGATGCAGCCCGAGAACCTGGCCACCGGGCGCGCCTACCGCGGCGTGAATGTGCTGCTGCTTAACATGCAGGCGGCGCTGGCCGGCTATCCCACCAATCGGTGGCTGACATTCCACCAGGCCAAGTCGCTGGGCGCCCACGTCCGCCGCGGCGAAGAAGGCAGCCCGATCGTCTTCTTCAAGATCCAGGAGCGCGAAGAGCCAGCGGCCGGCTGCGAGCCGGCACGCAGCGTCTACCCGCTCCTTCGGCGGTTCACGGTCTTCAATGCGTCTCAGATCGACGGGCTTCCGCCTGAGTTCTCGGCCGAGCCGCCCGACGTGACCTGGGACGCATGTGCCGAGGCCGACGCGCTGATCAAGGGGACCGGCGCGAGGATCGAGCATGGCGGTCAGCAGGCTTTCTATGCCCCGGAGCCGGATCTGATCCGGCTTCCCGACCAGGGGCTGTTTGCCTCGCCCGAGGCGTACTACGACGTTGCCCTGCACGAGCTTACCCACTGGACGGGGCATAAGGATCGGCTGGGCCGACCTCTGGGCGGAAGGTTCGGCCTTTCCGCCTACGCTTTTGAGGAGCTGGTTGCCGAGATGGGCTCGGCCTTCCTCAACGCGCACTGCCGGCTGGACTCTCACCTGCAGCATGCCGCCTACGTTCAGGAGTGGCTGAAAGCCCTGCAGAACGACAGGCGCCTGATCTTCCGGGCGGCGAGTCTGGCTCAGCGGGCCGCTGACTTCGTGATCGGCTGCACGCCGGACTGCAATCAGGAAGGCGTGGCCGAAACACAGCGGGAGGCAGCATGAACCGAGAGCAGACCATTCAGCGCGCTCTCGAGTACTTGGCCTGCGAGGCTCAGGAGCGCGATTGCCTGTCGTCGCCACAAGCCGTCAAGGACTACCTCCGGCTGCGTCTGGGGGAGCGGCCGCACGAGGTTTTCATGGTGCTGTTCCTCGACAGCCAGAACAGGCTCATCGCCGCGGAAGAGCTTTTTCGCGGGACCTTGAGTCAGACGAGAGTCTACCCACGCGAGGTGGTGATCGAAGCTCTGTCCAAAAGGGCTGGGGCGGTCATTCTGGCGCATAACCACCCATCCGGCCTAGCCGAGCCTTCTATGGCCGATTTAGCGCTGACAGAGGTGCTCAAGAAAACATTGGCGCTCGTGGACGTACGCGTACTCGATCACATCGTGGTCGGCGGCGCGACTATCGTTAGCTTTGCTGAACGTGGGCTCATCTGACCGACTGTGCTTACAGTGGGCTTCAGAGGCTTAAGCGCCGCTGATCTGCAAAGCAAAAAAGGGCTTGCAATCACTTGCAAGCCCTTGATTTCACTCAATAAATTCTGGTGGGTGATGCAGGGTTTGAACCTGCGACCCCTGCCGTGTGAAGGCAGTGCTCTACCGCTGAGCTAATCACCCGTTTCCCTTGCAGGAAAGCCTGCGATTATGCCACAGAAATTTCGGCTGTCCGCCAGATCGTCTTGCCGCCGCTCGCCTTGTCAAGCTGGTTAAGCACTTCGGCATGCGCTGCCAGCTCCTGCTCGCTGGCCCGCAGTACGGGCAACTCGATACCGCGCAGGTCGATCACCTCGACCTGGGTGACTTCGCTTTCTTCGTCAGCCGCATCGATCAGCAGCGCGTCCTGGCCACGCGTCATGTTGATATAGACGTCGGCCAGCAGTTCGGCATCCAGCAAAGCGCCGTGCAGCGTACGCCCCGAATTGTCCACGCCCAGGCGGTCGCACAGCGAGTCGAGTGAATTGCGCTTGCCCGGCCACAGCTCCTTGGCCATCACCAGCGTGTCGGTCACGCTGGCGGCGATGGTGTGGAAACCCTCGCGGCCCAGCAGTTCGAGTTCCTTGTTGAGGAAGCCGACGTCGAAGGGCGCGTTGTGGATGATGATCTCGGCGCCGCGCAGGTACTCCATCAGGTCGTCGGCGATCTCGGCGAACTTGGGCTTGTCGCGCAGGAATTCGTTGCTGATGCCGTGGACCTTGAGCGCGTCTTCATGGCTGTCGCGCTCGGGGTTGACGTAGAAGTGCCGGTTGTTGCCGGTGAGCTTGCGCGCCACGAGTTCGACGCAGCCGATCTCGATGATGCGGTCGCCGGTGGCGGCCGACAGGCCGGTGGTTTCGGTGTCGAGGACGATCAGACGTGACATGAGGCGATCCAGTTCGGGCGGATGTCAGTGATTCTCACGGGCATGGTTGATCGTGTACTTGGGAATCTCCACCACGAGATCTTCCCGCGCCACGATCGCCTGGCACGACAGGCGCGACTGCGGCGTCAGGCCCCAGGCGCGGTCGAGCAGGTCTTCCTCGTTCTCGTCCGCCTCGTTGAGCGATGCGTAGCCTTCGCGCACGATGACGTGGCAGGTTGTGCAGGCGCAGCTCATGTCGCAGGCGTGCTCGATGCGGATGTCGTTGTCCAGCAGCGCTTCGCAGATCGACGTGCCCGCAGGCGCCTCGATCTGGGCACCTTGCGGGCAAAACTCGGGGTGGGGCAATATCTTGATGAGCGCCATATTGTTCTCAAAGCGATTCGACGTTCTTACCGGCCAGGGCCTGGCGGATGCCCCGGTTCATACGCTCGGCTGCGAAGGCTTCCGTGCCTTTGGCGAGGTCCTGCGTGGCGGCCTCGATGGCCGCCGCGTCGGTGCCGGCGGCCATCTGACGCAAGCGCTCGATCAGCGCATCCACTTCGGTACGTTCCTGCGGCGATAGCAGGTCGCCGTCGGCCTCGATGGCCGATTGCGTGGCCAGCACCAGCCGGTCGGCATCGAGCCGCGCTTCGGCCAGGGCGCGGGCCTGCATGTCCTGCCCGGCCGTGGAAAAACTCTCGCGCAGCATGCGGGCGATGTCGTCCTCGGCCAGTCCGTACGACGGCTTGACGTCGATGCGGGCCTCGACCCCACTGCCCTGCTCGCGCGCGGAAACGCTGAGCAACCCGTCGGCATCGATGGTGAAGGTGACGCGGATGCGCGCCGCGCCGGCCGCCATAGGCGGGATGCCCCTCAGCTCGAAACGCGCGAGGCTGCGGCAGTCCGCCACCAGGTCGCGCTCGCCCTGCACCACATGCAGCGCCAGCGCGGTCTGGCCATCCTGGTAGGTGGTGAAGTCCTGCGCCATCGCGGTGGGGATGGTCTGGTTGCGCGGCACGATGCGCTCCACCAGGCCGCCCATGGTCTCGATGCCCAGCGACAACGGGATCACGTCGAGCAGCAGCAGGTTGCCCTCGCCATCGTTGCCCGCCAGCTGGTTGGCCTGCACGGCCGCACCGAGCGCGACCACTTCGTCCGGGTCGAGGTTGGTGAGCGGCTCGCGACCGAAGAACGCCGCCACGGCCTGACGCACCTGCGGCATGCGCGTGGACCCGCCGACCAGCACCACGCCCTGCACGTCGTCCTTCGACAATCGCGCATCGCGCAACGCGCGCCGCACGGCAGACATCGAGCGCGCCGTCAGCTCGGCCGTGACGGCCTCGAACGTCGTGGCATCGACCGTGCTGAGCAGCGGCCCATCCGACAGCGTGGCGTCGAACACGGCCTCGCCGCTGGCCGACAAGGCTTCCTTGCAGGCGCGTGCCGCGGCCTTGACGGCAGCCTTGTCGGCCGGCGTGGCGGCCACTCGGCCAGCCTGCCGCAGCACATGCTCGCCGAGCGCGCGGTCGTAGTCGTCGCCGCCCAATGCCGAGTCGCCGCCGGTGGCGATGACCTCGAACACGCCACGCGCCAGACGCAGGATGGAGATGTCGAATGTGCCACCTCCGAGGTCATAGATGGCGTAGACGCCCTCGCTGGCGTTGTCGAGACCATAGGCGATGGCCGCCGCCGTCGGTTCGTTGATGAGGCGCAGCACGTTGAGGCCTGCCAGTTGCGCGGCATCCTTGGTGGCCTGGCGCTGCGCATCGTCGAAATAGGCTGGCACGGTGATGACGACGCCGTACAGGTCGTCGTTGAACGTGTCCTCGGCTCGGTAGCGCAAGGTCGCCAGGATGTCGGCGCTGACCTCGACGGGCGATTTCTCGCCCTGCGCGGTCTGCAGGGCCACCATGCCGGGCTTGTCGACGAAGGTGTAGGGCAGGCGCTCACGGCCCTCGATGTCAGCCAGGCCGCGGCCCATGAAACGCTTCACCGAGAGGATGGTGTCGGCTGCCTCGCCCTGCCCCGTCGCCTCATGACCGACGACGCGTCGGCCATCGGCGCCATAGCGCACCGCGGAGGGCAGCAACACGCGGCCCTGATCGTCCGGCAGGCATTCGGCCACGCCGTTGCGGACGGCCGCCACGAGTGAATGGGTGGTGCCCAGGTCGATGCCGACCGCGATGCGCCGCTGGTGCGGATCGGGCGACTGTCCGGGCTCGGAAATCTGCAGCAATGCCATGGACGCTATTGTCCCAGTCTCTCGAGCCGGCCCTCGACGTCGGAGGCAAAGCGCTCAATGAACATGAGGGCTCTGACGTGGGCCACGGCGCCAGCGAAGTCGCGCTCTTCGTCCAGCGTACGGGCCAGTGCATCGAAGGTCGCGCGACGCACGCGCTGGACGTCGTCGGCCAGCGCCTCCAGTGCGGCCTCATCCGCCGCGTCGTCCAGTGACTCGCGCCACTCCATCTGCTGCATCAGAAAGGCCGCCGGCATCGCCGTGTTGTTCTCGGCCTCGATGCGCGCGCCCTGGCGCTCGCAGAGATAAGCCGCACGGCGCAGCGGATCCTTCAGTCGTTGATAGGCTTCGTTGATGCGCACCGACCATTGCATGGCCACGCGCTGCGCGGCCGCGCCCTGGCTGGCGAAACGGTCGGGGTGCGCCTCGCGCTGCAGCTCCTTCCACCGCGCATCGAGCGCGGCGCGATCCTGCGCGAAACGCTCGGGCACGCCGAACAGCTCGAAATCACTGGACTGGAGATTCATGGCTCAAGAAAAAAGCCGCCGGCACGGAAGGTGGCTGGCGGCTGTCGGCGGACGTCGCCGGCGGGTCAGATGCGGAACGATTCCCCGCAGCCGCAGCGATCGCGCTCATTGGGGTTGTTGAAGCGGAAGCCTTCGTTGAGGCCCTCGCGCACGAAGTCGAGTTGCGTGCCGTCGAGGTAGGCCAGGCTCTTGGGATCGACCAGCACCTTGATGCCGTGATCCTCGAACACCGTGTCTTCCGGCGCGACCTCGTCCACGTACTCGAGCTTGTACGCCAGGCCCGAGCAGCCCGTGGTCTTGACACCCAGCCGCACACCCACGCCCTTGCCCCGCCTGGACAGGTAGCGGGTCACATGGCGGGCAGCAGCCTCGGTGAGCGTGACGGACATTTCGCGGCTTCCTCAGTGCGTGGCCAGACTCGCGTGCTTCTTGCGGTAGTCGTCCACCGCAGCCTTGATCGCGTCCTCGGCCAGGATGGAGCAGTGGATCTTGACTGGCGGCAGCGCCAGTTCTTCAGCGATCTGGCTGTTCTTGAGGCCCGCGGCCTCGTCGAGCGTCTTGCCCTTGACCCATTCGGTCACAAGCGAGCTGGACGCGATGGCCGAGCCGCAACCGTAGGTCTTGAAGCGGGCATCCTCGATCACGCCGGTGTCGGGGTTGACCTTGATCTGCAGCTTCATCACGTCGCCGCAGGCCGGTGCACCGACCATGCCGGTGCCAACGGTTTCATCACCCTTTTCGAACGACCCGACGTTGCGGGGGTTCTCGTAATGATCGATCACTTTTTCCGAATAAGCCATGGCAAGCCTCTTGCGCTGATTTCGTGGGTACGTGTTATGTATTTGCGGTCGCAGTGGGGCGCTTCAATGCGCCGTCCACTGGATGGTGCTCAGGTCGACGCCGTCCTTGTACATCTCCCACAGCGGGCTCAGCTCACGGAGCTTGGCGACGTTGTGGCGGATGGTTGAAATGGCGTAGTCGATTTCTTCCTCGGTCGTGAAACGGCCGATGGTCATGCGCAGGCTGCTGTGGGCCAGCTCGTCGCTGCGGCCCAGGGCGCGAAGCACATAGCTGGGCTCCAGGCTGGCCGACGTGCAGGCCGAGCCCGACGACACCGCCAGACCCTTGATGCCCATGATCAGCGACTCGCCCTCGACGTAGTTGAAGCTGATGTTCAGATTGTGCGGCACGCGCTTTTCGAGATGGCCGTTGATGAACACCTGCTCGACATCCTTGAGGCCATCCAGCAGACGCGTCTGCAGGCGGCGTGCGTGTTCGGCGTCCTTGGCCATTTCCTCGCGGGCAATGCGGAAAGCTTCACCCATTCCGACGATCTGGTGCGTGGGCAGCGTGCCCGAGCGCATGCCACGCTCGTGACCACCACCGTGCATCTGCGCTTCCAGGCGGATGCGCGGCTTGCGGCGCACATACAGCGCCCCGATGCCCTTGGGGCCGTAGGTCTTGTGCGAAGCCAGGCTCAACAGGTCGACAGGCAGCGTCTTGAGGTCGATCTCGACCTTGCCAGTGGCCTGCGCCGCATCGACGTGGAAAATCACGCCCTTCTCGCGGCACATGGCGCCGATGGCGGCAATATCCTGCACGACGCCGATCTCGTTGTTCACGAACATCACGCTCATCAGGATGGTGTCGGGCCGGATGGCCGCACGCAGTTGGTCCAGATCGAGCAGGCCGTCTTCCTGCACGTCCATGTATGTGACCTCGAAGCCCTGCCGCTCCAGCTCGCGCGTGGTGTCGAGCACGGCCTTGTGCTCGGTCTTCACGGTGATGAGATGTTTGCCCTTGCCCTGGTAGAAATGAGCCGCACCCTTGATGGCAAGGTTGTTCGATTCGGTCGCACCGGACGTCCAGACAATCTCGCGCGGATCGGCGCCGATCAGGTCGGCCACCTGGGTGCGGGCCTTCTCGACGGCCTCCTCGGCCTCCCAGCCCCACGCATGGCTGCGCGATGCCGGGTTGCCGAAATGCTCGCGCAACCACGGGATCATCGCGTCGACGACGCGCGGATCCACCGGCGTGGTGGCGCCGTAATCCATGTAGATGGGAAAGTGCGGGGTCATGTCCATGGCTGGCTCGAATACTTCAGGCAGGGCACACCGGCGGACCGCCATGCCGGAAAACTCCGGCACGGCAGCCACCGTCGTTCATCAGGATTTTGCGAAGGCGTTGCCGAGCGCGAACACCGAATTGGGTGCGTTCACGCGGATGGGCTTGACCACGGGCGCACTCGAAATGGCGCGCTTGGGGCTGGGCTTGTCCTCGATCTGCACGCCCTTGGCGATCTGCTCATCGACCAGCTTCTGCAGCGTGACCGAATCGAGGAACTCGACCATGCGCTGGTTGAGTTGCGACCACAGCTCGTGCGTCATGCAGCGGCCGGCTTCGCCCAGGCAGTTTTCCTTGCCACCACAGTGGGTGGCGTCGATCGGCTCGTCCACCGAGACGATGATGTCGGCCACGGTGATGTCCGCCGCCTTGCGGCCCAGCGTGTAACCGCCGCCGGGGCCACGGGTGGATTCGACGAGCTCATGGCGACGCAACTTGCCGAACAGCTGTTCCAGATAGGACAGCGAAATCTGCTGCCGCTGGCTGATCGCGGCCAGGGTTACTGGCCCGTTGTTCTGGCGCAGCGCCAGATCGATCATGGCAGTGACCGCAAAACGGCCTTTGGTAGTGAGACGCATCGCAAGCTCCTAAAACGTTGGCTTCGCTTGAATCGGCACCACCCCTCTCGTGGATGGCACCCCGGTCTCCGCCCTTCCAGCGATGCCGCTGGCCCTTCATCGTTAAGGGTTGGTTGTTGTTGTCGAGTAATGGACTCAACTATACCACATAAACCCTATTGTTTTTATCGGGTAACTGAACTGATCAGTAGCTTCTATTGATCCCGACAAGGACAAAGGGTTCCTTCAATGTGGCCATTCCGCGTCCAGTCTCGGCAGCGGTGCGAACGAAAGCCTCACGACCGTACCCGGCGAGGCATCGTCAAAGCTCACACGGGCGCCAAGTTCCGTGGCGCGCAGCCGGATATTGGCCAGCCCGCGGCCGCCGCCCGCTTGAGCACTGTCCGCGCCGAGGCCGCGACCGTTGTCAGCCACGCTCAGGACAATTCGCCCTTCTTCCAGCCAAGTGCGCACCGTCACTTGGCTGGCACGGGCATGCTTGACGATATTGGCGAATATCTCCTGCAGGCAACGGAACAGGTGCATCACGCCGCGAGAATCCATGGACTGTCCGTGCACGGCAATCGCCGGCACCTCCTGCACTTCCCAGACAAGCTCGATGCCCGCCGCTTCAAGTGCTGGCGCGATGCGCCGCCGCAGCGTCCCCAGGATCGCCGGCAGGTCGCCCTCCAGAGGCTCCAGCGAATCCAGAGTCATGCGCAGTTCCTCCAGCGCGTGGCTGAGCATGGCCTCCACCGTCGATGGCTGCGCGGGTTCATTTCCGCGCACAAGGTTCAGTGCCTGCACGAGCTGGCTGCCCAAGCCGTCATGCATGTCGCGTGTAAGGCGTTGACGCTCCTGCTCGAGGACCTGGCGACGCTCGGCCTCCCGCAACTGGTCGAAGGCGCTGCGCAGTTCACGCTCGCGGTCCTGCACTCGCCGTTCGAGGTCGCGGTTGAGCCGACCGATCTGCTGCAGATAGACCGAGGTGCGCTGCACCATCACCCAGGCCAGCGTGAGCATGAACACGAGGCTGCCCGTGGTCATCCAGCGCAGATCGCCGTCGCCGGGCCAGCCCAGTTGCACAACCAGGAAATCCCGCAGCCCTGTGACGACCGTCACCATACAGACCACGAACATCAGCCTTTGCTCGCCGTCGAGGCCCCAGCGTGCGCGGTGCAGCATCAGCCCCACGGTACAAACAGCCACCAGCACCAGCACGCCGGTCCAGACACGGTAGAGGTTGTAGCTCTCTGACCAGGTGGTCACGGCCAGCCAGACCGGCCCGACCAGCAGCAAGGCTGTCACCAGCCTGCGCGCCAAGCCCTGCCGGAAGTCGAACAACTCCCACAGGAACAGGTACAGGAAGCCGCAGTACATCGTGAAGGACAGTTTGTGTAGATAGAACCACAGGCCGAACGGCATTCCGGGGCTCACCAACGGCGTGAGCCCCAATCGCACGGCCCATGCGGCCGAGGCCGCCGCGAGCAAGGCGAACACGCGTTCACGCGTCTGCAGCCACATCAGGCCGGCCAGTAGCGCCAGAAAGACGGAACAAGCGGCGACCATCCACGTGGCCTGCACCTGCCACCAGTGGATCTTGGCGTAGCGTTCAAGGATCACCGCCCGCGGACCGATGGTGACGGCCGACAGCCCGCTCTTGCGCAGCAGCTGCCCCTGCACCTCTATCGAGATCTGGTTGAGGCCCACCGCCGTGCCCGGCAACGGTGCTGGCAGGTCGACCATGAAAGGTGTGACGCTGGTATCGACATAGCCAGCCTCGGACCATCGCTCGGACTTCACCAGCCGTCCGTTGAACCAGACCCGGAACCGCGCGCCCACGCGCGGCAGGTAGAGGGCCATCGCCTCGTCGCCCGTCGTCTCCAGGCTTGCGGGCCAGGGGATGTCGTAGCGCGCGATGCCGTTCCAGGGCGGACGCTCGTCATCCCAGACATGAGGCAGTTGGACGTCGCGGCGCAGCGGGCCGTCAGGCGTCGCGAGCGTGGCCGTGGCATGCGTGATGGTGACGGCGCCAGGCAGCACGGGCGGCAGCGACACGAACACCAGGCCCACCAGCAAGGCCGTGAGCAGCAGGCCGACCCACAACCACGCCGGTGTGCGCGCCAGCCGCGCCGACAGCGCAGCGGCGGTCACACGAGCCCGCGTTCCTGCGCGGCGCGCACCACCTGCACGCGGGTATGTACCGACAACTTGCGGTAGAGATTCTTGATGTGCGAGCCGACGGTGTGGCCCGAGATGTCGAGCTTGCGCGCGATCTCCTTGTTCACATAGCCCTGCGCCACGAGCTTGAGCACGTCGGTCTCACGCTCCGAAAGCAGCACGTCGGTGAAGTCACCGTGCACGGGGGAAGAGCGTGGCGCTTCGACACCGTCCTGCACGGAACGCAGTCGCTTGAGCAGCAGGCGCGCCAACAGCGAAGAGATGGGCGCCCCACCCTCCTGGATCTGCTCGATGGCGGCCACCAGTTCGGCGCTGCTGCATCCCTTGAGCACGTAGCCGGTGGCACCGGCCTCGATGGCGCCGATCAGCCGCGACTCGTCGCCGAACACGGTGAACACCAGCAGCTCGGAGCCCGGGTTGCTGCGCGCCAGCCTGCGCAGCAGGTCTTCGCCGCGCCCGTCGGGCAGGCCCAGGTCGACCAGATACACGCTGGCCGCCGCCGCTGCCGCATGCACGGCTGCGTGAGACACCGAGGCCGAATGACCGACCAGCCGCCACTCCGGCCGCGCCTGGAGCGCCCGCCGCACGAAGTCGTGCACGGTCGTGTCGTCTTCGATGAGGTAGATCGAGGTCTGCATCGCGGAGCCGATTGTTGGAGGCCAGGCTGATTTTGCCTATCCCCGAAACGGGGGAGCGCCTCGGCCTCGCCTGCCGACGTCAGCGCCGCGGGCCTGCCGTGCCTGTAGGCAAAGGCACGACGTTGTCCGACCCTCCGGCACCGAACGCCTGCTGCTTGAGCAGCGCCAGCTGGTCGCGCACCCGGGCGGCCTTCTCGAACTCGAGGCTGCGCGCATGTTCGAGCATCTGCTTCTCGAGCTTCTTGATCTCGCGCGCGACGTCGCGCTCGCTCATGTCCTCGACCTGGGCCCGCGCCAGCTCGCGCGCCTCGGCTTCCTTGCCGGCCTTCTCGCTGTAGACACCGTCGATGAGGTCGCGCACCTGCTTGACGATGCTGCGCGGCGTGATGCCGTGCGCCTCGTTCCAGGCGATCTGGCGGGCCCGCCGCCGCTCGGTCTCGTCGATGGCCTTTTTCATCGAGTCGGTGATGCGGTCGGCATACAGGATTGCCCGGCCGTTGAGGTTGCGCGCGGCGCGGCCGATGGTCTGGATCAGCGAGCGCTCGGCACGCAGGAACCCTTCCTTGTCCGCGTCGAGGATGGCGACGAGCGACACCTCCGGAATGTCCAGGCCTTCGCGCAGCAGGTTGATGCCGACCAGCACGTCGAACGCGCCCAGGCGCAAGTCGCGGATGATCTCGACCCGCTCGACCGTATCCACGTCGCTGTGCAGGTAGCGCACCTTCACGCCGTTGTCAGTGAGGTAGTCGGTGAGCTGCTCGGCCATGCGCTTGGTTAGCGTGGTGATGAGCACGCGCTCGCCCGCATCGCTGCGGATGCGGATTTCCTGCAGCACGTCATCCACCTGGCTCGCGGCAGGGCGCACCTCCACCACGGGGTCGACCAGGCCCGTGGGCCGTACGACCTGCTCCACCACCTTGCTCGCATGCGTCTTTTCGTAGTCGGCCGGCGTGGCCGACACGAAGATTACCTGCCGCATGCGGCGCTCGAACTCCTCGAACTTCAGCGGCCGGTTGTCCAGCGCCGACGGCAGGCGGAAGCCGTATTCCACCAGCGTGACCTTGCGCGCGCGGTCGCCGTTGTACATGGCGTTGAGCTGCCCGATCATCTGGTGGCTCTCATCGAGGAACATCAGAGAATCCTTGGGCAGGTAGTCGGTCAGCGTGGCTGGCGGGCTGCCCGGCGCCGCGCCCGAGAGGTGGCGCGTGTAGTTCTCGATGCCCTTGCAATGGCCGACCTCGCTGAGCATCTCCAGATCGAAACGCGTGCGCTGCTCCAGCCGCTGCGCCTCTACCAGCTTGCCGTCGTCGATCAGCTGCTTGAGCCGGTCGCGCAACTCGGCCTTGATGCTTTCCACGGCTGCCAGCACCTTGCCGCGCGGCGTCACATAGTGGCTCGACGGGTAGATGGTGAAGCGCGGGATCTTCTGCCGGATGCGGCCCGTGAGTGGGTCGAACAGTTGCAGCGACTCGATCTCGTCGTCGAACAGTTCGATGCGGATGGCCAGTTCGGAATGCTCGGCCGGAAAGACGTCGATGGTGTCGCCGCGCACGCGGAACGTGCCGCGCGAGAAATCCTGCTCGTTGCGCGTGTACTGCATGCGGATGAGCTGCGCGATGGCATCGCGCTGGCCGAGCTTGTCTCCCACGCGGATGATGAAGCGCATCTCGGTGTAGTCCTCGGGTGCGCCGATGCCGTAGATGGCACTCACGGTGGCCACGATCACCACGTCGCGCCGCTCCAGCACGCTCTTGGTGGCCGACAGGCGCATCTGTTCGATGTGCTCGTTGATGGCGCTGTCTTTCTCGATGAACAGGTCGCGCTGCGGCACGTAGGCTTCGGGCTGGTAGTAGTCGTAGTAGCTCACGAAGTACTCGACCGCGTTCTTCGGGAAGAACTCGCGGAACTCGCTGTAGAGCTGCGCAGCGAGCGTCTTGTTGGGCGCGAAAACGATGGCCGGCCGGCCCAGCCGCGCGATCGTGTTGGCCATGGTGAAGGTCTTGCCGGAGCCGGTCACGCCCAGCAAGGTCTGGAACACCTCGCCGTCGTTGACGCCCTCGACCAGTTGCTCGATGGCCTTGGGCTGGTCGCCCGAAGGCGGATAGGGCTGGAACAGCTCGAACGGCGAGCCGGGGTACGAGACGAACTGCCCGGGCCGGCTGTCGGCGGTGGCTTCGGTGGCGTCGGTCGGGGTGGTCATGGCTTCCTTGTGGCAAACGGGGCGGCGGGCCGGCCGCCGATTTCGGCGGCGAAACGGCAGGCGCCGCAGCGCTAAAATTCGCGGCCAATCGCGCAGGTTAACCGAGCCACGCGATGGGCGCCACACACCATTCCATAGGACTTCCGTCACATGTCTCTGTTCACTGCCGTCGAGATGGCACCGCGCGATCCGATCCTGGGCCTCAACGAGCAATTCGCCGCCGACACCAATCCCAACAAGGTCAACCTGGGCGTGGGCGTGTATTTCGACGACAACGGCAAACTGCCCTTGCTGCAGTGCGTGCAGGCGGCCGAAAAGCAGCTGATGGCCGAACCCAAGGCGCGCAACTACCTGCCCATCGACGGCATCGCCGCCTATGACGCGGCCGTGAAGGACCTCGTGTTCGGCGCCGACAGCGAGCCCGTCAAGAGCGGCCGCGTCGCCACCATCCAGGCCATCGGCGGCACGGGCGGCCTCAAGGTGGGCGCCGACTTCATCAGGAAGCTGAACCCGTCGGCCAAGGTGTTGATCAGCGACCCGAGCTGGGAAAACCACCGCGCCCTGTTCGCGCAGGCCGGCTTCACCGTCGAGACCTACGCGTACTACGACGCCGCCAAGCGTGGCGTGAACTTCGAAGGCATGCTCGCCAGCCTGAAGGCCGCACCCGCCGGCACCGTGGTGGTGCTGCATGCCTGCTGCCACAACCCCACCGGCTACGACCTCACGCCCGCCCAGTGGGACCAGGTGGTCGCCGTAGTCAAGGAAGCGCGCCTCACGCCTTTCCTCGACATGGCCTACCAGGGCTTCGGCCATGGCATCGCCGAGGACGGCGCGGTCATCGGCAAGTTCGTCGCCGCCGGCCTGACCTTCTTCGTCTCCACATCGTTCTCCAAGAGCTTCAGCCTCTACGGCGAACGCGTGGGCGCGCTGTCGGTGCTGTGCGCCGACAAGGACGAGGCGGCGCGCGTGCTCAGCCAGCTCAAGATCGTCATCCGCACCAACTACAGCAACCCGCCAACCCACGGCGGCGCCGTCGTGGCCGCGGTGCTGGGCACGCCCGAGTTGCGCGCGCTGTGGGAGAAGGAGCTGGCCGAGATGCGCGAGCGCATCAAGGCCATGCGCCAGAAGCTGGTCGATGGGCTCAAAGGCGCCGGCGTGAAGCAGGACATGGGCTTCATCACCTCGCAGATCGGCATGTTCAGCTATTCGGGCCTCTCCAGGGACCAGATGGTGCGCCTGCGCAACGAGTTCGGCGTCTACGGCACCGACACCGGTCGCATGTGCGTGGCCGCGCTCAACAGCAAGAACGTGGACTACGTCTGCGCCGCCATCGCGAAGGTGGTGTGACCTCGTCCTGGCTGCCCGCACAGGCCGCGCCGGAAGCCGGCGAGGAGCGGTTCGTCCAGCAGGTGCTGAGCAACCGCTTCAACGCCGCCATCCTCGAGCGCATGCCGGGCTTCGAGCTGCCCGACGCGTGGCTGGTGGCAGGTTGTCTCTTCCAGACCGCCTGGAACCTGCGAACGGGCCAACCGGCTGCCGCGCAGATCCGCGACTACGACCTGTTCTACTTCGACCCCTCGGACATTTCCGAGGCGACTGAACGCGAGGTCCAGGGGCGGCTGGCAGCGTTGTGTGCCGACCTGCCCGTGGTGATCGAGGCCAAGAACCAGGCACGCGTGCACCTCTGGTACGAAGACTGGTTCGGCCATCACTACGGCGCGCTGCGCTCCTCGCGCGACGGTATCGACCGTTTCCTGGTCGCCTGCACCTGCGTTGGCCTGCGCGCGCCGACACAGGGCGCGGCGCCCGAACTCTACGCGCCCCATGGCCTGGCCGACCTGCAGGCCGGCCTGCTCCGGCCCAATCCCAAGTGCGATCACCCCGAGCTGTTCGCTGCCAAGGCCGATAGCTACATCAGCCGGTGGCCCTGGCTGCGCGTGGCCTGATGCCTCAGCGGCCAGTCGCGAACGCGGCAGCCGCGCGGCCTGCGATCACGCCCGACGCAAGGCACGCCGTCAGCAGGTAGCCACCGGTCGGCGCCTCCCAGTCCAGCATCTCTCCGACGCAGAACACGCCGGGCAGCCGCCGCAGCATCAGGCCGGCATCAAGGGCGCCGAACGTCACACCGCCGGCCGTGCTGATGGCCTCTTCCACGGGACGCGCGGCCGACAGCTCCAGCGGAACCGCCTTGATGGTGGCGGCCAGTCTTGCGCCGTCGGCCATGCCATCGCGGCACAGCACTTCGTGCAGCAAGGCCGCCTTGATGCCATCCAGTCCGAGCCGTCCCTTGAGGTGACTGGCCAGGGAGCGAGAGCCGCGCGGATGCATCACCTCCGCGCGCACGCGCTCGGCCGTCAGGTCGGGCAGCAGGTCGATCGAGAGGTGCGCCTGACCGGCCGAGACGATCTGGTCGCGCAGCATCGCCGACGCGGCATAGACCAGACTGCCCTCGATGCCGCCGGCCGTGGCCACGAACTCTCCGCGCCGGGTCCAGGTCGAGCCGTCCGGCAACTGCAGCGACAACGCCACCGTCTTGAACGGCTGGCCCGCGAACTTGCCGGAAAAGAATGGCGTCCAGCCGCCCCGCACATCGAAACCGCAATTGGCCGGCAGCAGCGGCGCGACATCGACACCGCGCGCCTGCAACAGCGGCGCCCAGGCCCCGTCGGATCCCAGCCGCGGCCAGCTCGCGCCACCCAGCGCCAACACCGTCACTGCGGGCCTGGCCGTCATGACGCCGGCAGGGCCGTCGAAACGCAGGGCGCCAGCGTCGTCCCACCCGGTCCAGCGATGGCGCATGTGGAACTGCACCGGTGTACGTCCGCCCTCGTCATTGCGCAGGCCGCGCAGCCACGAGCGCAACAGCGGCGCGGCCTTCATCTCGCGCGGGAACACGCGGCCCGAAGTGCCGACGAATGTCTCCACGCCCAGGCCATGCGCCCAGTCGCGTACGGCCTGCGGGCCGAAGGTATCGAGCCAGGGCGCCACTGCGGCCTGACGCGAGCCGAAACGCGTGGCAAAGGTTTGCAGCGGCTCGGAATGCGTGAGATTGAGCCCGCCACGTCCGGCCAGCAGGAATTTGCGGCCCGCCGACGGCATGGCGTCGAAACAGTGGACCTGAAGGCCGGCGCGCGCGAGCTCGTCGGCAGCCATGAGGCCGGCCGGGCCGGCGCCGATCACGGCGGCGATGCGGGAATCTGGAGTCATGGAAAACGGGGTGCTCAAGCGCTCAGGATGATGGTCCCCGGCTATGGCCGCGATAGCATGCCCATACCCGATGGAGGCACTTGGTTTCTGTCACAATTCCCCGACTTTAGCCGTAGCGCCACCACAGCCACAGGAGTCCACGACATGGCCAGCGAACTCATCAAACACATCACCGACTCGTCCTTCGAATCCGACGTGCTCAACGCCGACAAGCCCGTGCTGGTCGACTACTGGGCCGAATGGTGCGGTCCGTGCAAGATGATCGCGCCCATCCTCGACGAAGTGTCGGGCACGTACGAAGGCAAGCTGCAGATCGCCAAGATGAACGTGGACGAGAACCGCGACATCCCCGCCAAGTTCGGCATCCGCGGCATTCCCACGCTGATGCTGTTCAAGGGTGGCCAGTTGGCCGCCACCAAGGTGGGCGCGATGAGCAAGGCGCAGCTCACCGCCTTCATCGACCAGCAACTGGCCGCCTGATGCCGGACGTGGCGCGCCCTCGACGGGCGCGCCGCCCCGCGAGCTTCCGCGCCTGTGCAGGCGCCGTCTGACGGAAGCCGCGTTTTTTCCTGTCATAATCCCGCGCACCGGCCGCTGCAGGACGCCTTCACCAGGCGCAGCGACCCGAAGAACACTAGCATTCGCGGGCGGCACCTTCAGCCGACCTGCCTTCCACTCCCCCGTTTTCGCCGAACTCCCCGCCAGGGGTACTCACATGCACCTGAACGAACTCAAGGCTCTGCACGTATCCGAGGTCCTGAAGCAGGCCGAAGCGCTCGAGATCGAGAACACCGGCCGCATGCGCAAGCAGGAGCTGATGTTCGCCATCATCAAGAAGCGCGCGAAGGCCGGCGAGCAGGTGTTCGCCGACGGCGTGCTGGAAATCCTGCCCGACGGCTTCGGCTTCCTGCGCAGCCCCGACACCAGCTATACGGCGAGCACCGACGACATCTACATCTCGCCCAGCCAGGTGCGCCGCTTCAACCTGCACACCGGCGACATGATCGAAGGCGAAGTGCGCACGCCCAAGGACGGAGAGCGCTATTTCGCGCTGACCAAGCTCGACAAGGTCAACGATGGTCCGCCGGAGCAGAACAAGCACAAGGTGATGTTCGAGAACCTGACGCCGCTGTTCCCCAAGGAACAGATGCGCCTTGAACGCGACAACCTGAAGGGCGAGGAAAACATCACCGGTCGCGTGATCGACATCATCGCCCCCATCGGCAAGGGCCAGCGCGCCCTTCTGGTGGCACCGCCCAAGAGCGGCAAGACGGTGATGATGCAGCACATCGCCCACGCCATCAGCGCCAACTACCCTGACAGCTACATGATGGTGCTGCTGGTGGATGAGCGCCCCGAGGAAGTGACCGAAATGCAGCGCTCGGTGAAGGCCGAGGTGATCGCCTCCACCTTCGACGAGCCGGCCGCCCGCCACGTGCACGTGGCCGAGATGGTCATCGAGCGCGCCAAGCGCCTGGTCGAGCTCAAGAAAGACGTGGTGATCCTGCTGGACTCCATCACCCGCCTGGCCCGCGCCTACAACAACGTCGTGCCTTCTTCGGGCAAGGTGCTGACCGGCGGCGTCGACGCCAACGCCCTGCAGCGCCCCAAGCGCTTCCTGGGCGCGGCGCGCAACGTCGAGGAAGGCGGCTCGCTGACCATCATCGCCACGGCGCTGATCGACACCGGCTCGCGCATGGACGAAGTGATCTTCGAAGAATTCAAGGGCACCGGCAACTGCGAAATCCACCTGGACCGCCGCCTCTACGAAAAGCGCGTGTTCCCTTCCATCCAGCTCAATCGCAGCGGCACCCGCAAGGAAGAACTGCTGCTCCAGCCCGAAGTGCTGCAGAAGACCCGCATCCTGCGCCAGTTCATGTACAACATGGACGAGATCGAGTCGATGGAGATGGTGCTCAAGAGCATGCGCGCCACCAAGAGCAACGTCGAGTTCTTCGACATGATGCGCCGCGGTGGCTGAAAACTGCCCACAGAGCGATCTGGCTATAATCAAAGGCTTTTCGCGGAAAGTACGCCAGGCTGGCTGGCGCGGCTCCCGCAAGTGACTGAAGGAAGATCATGAAAGAAGGCATTCACCCCAACTACCGCGAAGTGCTCTTCGTGGACCTGTCCAACGGCTTCAAGTTCGTGACGCGCTCGTGCGTTTCCACCAAGGAAATGGGCACCAGCGACGACGGCCGCGAACTGCCCCTGTACAAGCTGGATACCTCGAGCGAATCGCACCCCTTCTACACCGGCACGCAGAAGTCGGTGGACAACATGGGTGGCCGCGTCGAGAAGTTCCGCAACCGCTTCGGCAAGACCGCCGCCAAGTAAGCCCCCGTTCCTGGCACTGGCGGCCCCTGCCGCGCGTGCCCCATGCAGAAAAGGCAGCCGGTCACCGTGCTGCCTTTTTTGTTTCCGGATCCCGCCCCGATTGCACCTATCCTCCCTCCCGTGAACCAGCCCACCCCTGCCATCGTCGCACAGGCTGCCGTCAGGCGCCTGCCCCGGCTGGCGCTGTGGCTGCTGTGCGCGACTTACGTCTTGCCCGGCTACCTGGGACGCGAGCCCTGGAAGAACGCGGACATGACGGCGTTCGGCTACATGGCCGAGATCGCCCGGGGCGCCAGCGGCTGGCTGCAACCCCGTCTCATGGGCCTGGCGCCTGACACAGACGGCCTTCTGGCGTACTGGCTCGGCGCGGCCGCGATCCGCGTCGCGCCATCGTGGCTCGCCCCTGATCTGGCCGCCCGGTTGCCCTTCATATTGATGCTGGCGATCACGCTCGCAGCCAGCTGGTGGGCGGTGTATTACCTGGCGCGCAGCCCGCAGGCACAGCCGGTCGCGTTCGCCTTTGGCGGAGAGGCGCTGCCGGCCGACTATGCGCGTGCCATCGCCGACGGGGGCCTGCTGGCACTGATCGCCAGCCTGGGCCTGGCGCAGATGTCGCACGAGACCACGCCAGCGCTGGCTCAACTGGCCAGCCTTGCGCTGCTGTTCCATGGCGTGGCCGCCCTGCCCTACCGGCCGCTGCTGCCGCCGCTGACGGCACTTCTGGGTCTGCTCGGCCTGGCACTTTCGGGCGCGCCCGCCCTCGCCCTGCTCCTGGGGCTCGGCGCTGCGGCATTGATCACCTTCGACTCGAGCCCGGTGCATGGGCACGACGGACCGCTGACTGTCCCTCGCCTGCGAATGGCGGCCTGGCTCGTCGGCGCGACGCTGCTGGCCGCTGGCTTCGCGGCGCTGCTGGGCGAGTGGCGCTGGCAGCCCGCATTGCCACAGAACGGTAGCGCCTGGCGCAGCCTGGGCCGGCTGCTGGTCTGGTTCACGTGGCCGGCGCTGGCGCTGGCGCTGTGGACGGTGTGGCGCTGGCGCCGCCAGCTCGCCAGCCGCCATCTGGCCTGGCCGCTGGGCATCGTCGTCGTGGTGGCCCTCTCGGCGCTGACTGCACCTGCTGCCGACCGCGCCCTGCTGCTGGCCCTGCCGCCCCTGGCCGCCCTGGCCGCTTTCGCGTTGCCGACGCTGCGGCGCAGCGTGGCCGCGCTGATCGACTGGTTCACGCTGCTCTTCTTCACCGGATGCGCCGTCGTCATCTGGGTGATCTGGATCGCCATGCAGACCGGCTTCCCGCGCCAGCCTGCGGCCAACGTCGCCAAGCTCGCACCGGGCTTCACGCCCTCCTTCTCGCTCGGTGCGCTCATCGTGGCGCTGGCCGCCACACTGGCCTGGTGCTGGCTGGTGAAGTGGCGCGTGGGCCGCCATCAGCGCGCGCTGTGGAAGAGCCTGGTGTTGCCCGCCAGCGGTGCCGTGCTCTCGTGGCTGCTGTTGACCACGCTGTGGTTGCCGCTGCTCAATTTCTCGCTCAGCTACGGCCCGCTGGTGCAGGCCATCACGCCCACGCTCGGCCGCGCCACGTGCGCCGAAACGCACGGACTGACTCGGGCGCAGCTGGCGGCCTTCCGCTTCTACAGCCCGCTCACGTTGCAGCCCACCGGGGACGCTACGCATTGCGACTGGTTGCTGGTGAACGACAGCGCACTGTCCACCCTGCCCACGGTCACCTCCGGCGGGGAATGGACCCTGCAGTCGCGCGTGCGCCATCCCACCGACCGCGACAAGAACATGCTGGTCTACCGGCGCACGCTCCCCGTCGCCAACCCGTGACCGAGCTGCGCGACATCCTGCGCCATGGCGGCGCCGTGCTCGTCGGCCAGCTGGCCGTGACGGCCTATGGTGTGGTCGACACCGTCATCGCCGGCCGCCATTCCAATGAGGCACTGGCCGCCCTCTCGGTGGGCTCGGCCGTTTTCATCAGCGTGTTCGTGGCGCTGATGGGCGTGCTGCAGGCGCTGTTGCCTGTGTGGGCCGAACTGCACGGCGCCGGCCGCCCGGCCGAGGTGGGCCGGTCGCTGCGCCAGGCGCTCTACCTGTGTGGCATCACGATCGTGATCGGCATGGCTGCACTGCTGCATCCCGATCCGCTGCTGCGGCTGACCGGGGTGCCCGAGGCCATGCAGGAAGAAGTGCGCGGCTATCTGCGCGTGCTGGCGTGGTCGGTGCCGGCCGCGCTGTTGTTCCGCATGTACGCCACGCTCAACCAGAGCCTGGGCAAGCCGCTGCTCGTCACGTGGCTGCAAATCGGTTCGCTGGCCGTGAAGGTGCCGCTGTCGATCTGGTTCGCCTTCGGCGGCCTGGGGCTGCCGGCCGGCGGCGCCGTGGGGTGTGCCTGGGCGTCGCTGGTGGTGAACTACCTGATGCTGTTCACCGCCTTCTGGCTGTTGCGCTCCGAGCCGTTCTATCGTCCGTATGGGCTGTGGCGGCCGATGGAGCGGCCGCACGGCCCCACGCTGGCGCGGTATGCGCGGCTAGGCGTGCCGGGCGGGCTGGCGATCCTGGTCGAAGTCACCTCGTTCACGCTGATGGCGCTGTTCATCGCGCGCCTGGGCACGGTAGCGTCTGCCGCGCACCAGGTGGCCGCCAACGTGGCCGCCGTGCTCTACATGGTGCCGCTGTCGCTGGGGATTGCCACCAGTGCCCGCGTGGGCTACTGGCTGGGCGCCGGCGATCCGCATCGCGCGCGGCGCGTGCTGGTCACGGGTTTCAAACTCACGCTCGGCGCGGCCGTGGTGCTGGCATCACTGCTGCTGTCGCGCCACGGCCTCGCCAACCTCTATGCCGCCAACACCCAGGTGGCCGCGCTGGCAGGTGGGTTGCTGGCCTGGGTGGCGGTCTATCACGTGGCCGATGCCACACAGGCGCTCAGCGTGTTCGTACTGCGTTGCTATCGCGTGGCCATCGCACCGCTCGTCGTGTACTGCGTGCTGCTCTGGGGCGTGGGCCTGGGTGGCGGCTACCTGCTGGCCTACGAAGGCCTTGCCGGCCGGCCTGCGTTGCAGGCGCCGCAGGCGTTCTGGATCACGGGCGGGGCCGCCCTTGCGCTGACGGCCATCATCTTCGTGCTGCTGGTGCGCCACCGCTCGGCGCCCGAGCGCAACGGCGCGACCGCCGCGAACTGAGGACGCCGCCCGCTCAGGAGGCGGCGGCGCGCGCCGCCGGCACCTTGAACGCCTGGCGCAGCCGCACCGCCGGGAACAGCAGCGTGAATGTCGAACCGCTGCCCACCACGCTTTCGATGCGCAACTCGCCGCCGTGGCGCTGCGCCACGTGTTTCACGATGGCCAGGCCCAGGCCGGTGCCGCCGGTTTCGCGCGAACGGCTGCGGTCCACACGGTAGAAGCGCTCGGTCAGGCGCGGAAGGTGCTCGGCCGCGATGCCAGGCCCCGTGTCGCGCACGCTGTATTCGGCGCGACCGTCGGGCAGCATCCGCCATGCCACATCGATGCGGCCGGCCGATGGCGTGTAGCGCACGGCGTTGGACAGCAGGTTGGACATCGCGCTCTGGAGCTCGGGCACGGCTCCGGCAATTTCCAGCCCCTCGCCGCCCGTCACGGCGATGTGGTGGGCATCGCCCGGATGCAGCGCCTCAGCCAGTCCGCGGGCCTCCTCCTCGCATTGCGCCAGCAGCGAACGGACGTTGGTCCACTGGCCGATCGGAGGTGGCGGGCTGCCTTCCAGGCGCGAGAGCGTGAGCAGATCGTTCACCAGCGTCTGCATGCGCTGCGACTGTTGCGACATCATGCCCAGATAGCGTGCCCGCTCGGCCTCGGTCAGCGGCAGCGTCTGCATGGTTTCGACGAAGCCCGCCAGCACGGTGAGCGGCGTACGGATCTCGTGCGAGACGTTGGCGACGAAGTCGCGGCGCATGGCCTCGGCCTGCTCCAGCGCCGTGATGTCGCGCGAGAGCAGCAGGCGGCGGTTGCCGGCATACGGGTGCACCTGCACCGACAACCGCTGCATCGGCCCGCCGGCGGTGCCCGAGCTGCGGCCATGACCATTCATGATGACTTCGCGGCTGTAGTTCCAGGAAGCCAGATAGGCGCCGAACGCCGGGTCGCGCACGAGGTTGCCCACGTGCTGCATCACGTCGCGCTGCGCGTCGAAGCCGAAGTGCTGGGCCGCCGTCTGGTTGCACCACTCGATGCGGCCCTGGTCGTCGAGCAGCACGACGCCACTGGGCGAGGCCTGGATGGCGGCGAGGAATTCGGCGAGCCGGGCCTCGGCCTGGGCGGTCTGCTGTTCGCGTTCGCGAGCCATCCGGCGCGCACGCTCCGACACCTCGCCCCACAGGCCCGATCCTGCCGGGAACACCGGCGGTTCGGCGCGCAGGCCACGCAGTACGCGCGCGCCGCGCCATCCATCGAACACCACCCAGCCCATCGCCGCGATCAACGCGCCCAGTGCCTGCGAGCGCCAGTCTCCCAACAGCCACCCCGCGAGCGCGCCCGCGCCGACGCAGAGCAGGAAAGAGACGAGACGGAGAACCATCGGCAGATTATCGGCGCGGCGACGTCACGCCGCCCCTGCGAAGAACCGTTCAGGACTGCGGCTGCGCCGTGAGGCGGTAACCCGCGCCGCGAACGGTTTCGACCATCGGCGCGCCTTCGCCCAGCGCCTCGCGCAGGCGCTTGACGTGCACGTCCACCGTGCGCTCCTCGATGAAGACATGGTCGCCCCACACCTTGTCGAGCAGCTGGCTGCGGCTGTGCACGCGCTCGGCATGCTTCATGAGGTAGTTGAGCAGCTTGAACTCGGTGGGGCCCACCTTGAGCTGCTGGCCGTTCCAGGTGACGCGGTGCGTGGCGCCGTCGAGCACCAGCGGGCCGATGCTCACGCTGTCGATCACCTGCTCGGGCGCGCGGCGGCGCAGCACGGCGCGGATGCGCGCGAGCATTTCCTGCGTGGAGAACGGCTTGGTGATGTAGTCATCTGCCCCGGCGTCCAGGCCCGCGATCTTGTCGGGCTCGTCGCCACGTGCGGTGAGCATCAGGATCGGGATACCCCGGGTACGCGCGTCGCCGCGCCACTTGCGCGCCAGCTGCACACCGCTCTGGCCCGGCAGCATCCAGTCCAGCAGGATGACGTCGGGCAGCACGGCATCGAGTTCGCGTTGCGCCGACTCGCCATCCTCCGACCAGATCGGCTCGAAGCCGTTGTGGCGCAGATTGACGGCGATCAGCTCGGCGATCGCGGACTCGTCTTCGACGATGAGGACTCGGGGATGGCGTTTCATTCTTTACTGGACCGCGGACTCGATCTCCTGCATCGAGGTGTGGCGCACGTCGGCGCCCTTGACGATGTAGATGATGAATTCTGCAATGTTTTTGGCGTGGTCGCCGATGCGCTCGATGGCCTTGGCCAGGAACAGCAGGTCCAGGCTGGCGCCGATGGTGCGCGGATCTTCCATCATGTAGGTGATGAGCTTGCGCACGAAGCCGTCGAACTCGCGGTCGATGGCGTCGTCCTCCTTGAGGATCGAGACGGCGGCTGCGGTGTCCAGGCGCGCGAACGCATCGAGCGCACGGCGGATCAGGCCAGAGGCCAGGTCGGCCGCCACGCGCAGGTCCGAAGACGGCAGCGCGCGCGGTGCGCCCGATTCGATGATGGACTTGACCATGCGCGCGATCTTGTTGGCCTCGTCACCTACGCGCTCGAGGTTGGCCGTGGTCTTGCTGATGGCGATCAACAGTCGCAGGTCGCGTGCCGTCGGCTGGCGGCGGGCGATGATGGATGAAAGCTCGCGGTCGATCTCGATCTCCATCGCGTTCACGCGATGCTCGATCTCGGTGACCTGATCGGCCGCGTCGCTGGCCAGGTTCTGCAGGGCGTAGACCGCCAGGCCGATCTGGGACTCGACCAGACCGCCGAGCTCCATGACGCGCGAGGACACGCCATTGAGTTCGCTGTCGAACTGGGTGGAAAGATGTTTATCAGGCATGGAAACCTCCTAATTGATTGACTTGGCCGAGAACACCGCGGAACCGGCTTTGCCGGGCCGCTGGTGTTGCCCCCGTGGGGGAGGCGACCGCAGGTCGCTTCGGGGATCAGCCGAATCTTCCAGTGATGTAGTCTTCCGTCTCTTTGCGCTGGGGCTTGAAGAACATCTGTTCGGTCGCCCCGAACTCCACCAGATCGCCCAGGTACATATAGGCCGTGTAGTCGCTGCAACGCGCGGCCTGCTGCATGTTGTGGGTCACGATCACCACGGTGTAGTCGCTCTTGAGTTCGGCGATCAGCTCCTCGATCTTCGCGGTCGAGATCGGATCGAGCGCCGAGCACGGCTCGTCGAGCAGCAGCACTTCGGGCTTGATCGCGATGCCGCGGGCGATGCACAGGCGCTGCTGCTGGCCGCCCGAGAGGCCCGAGCCGCTCTGCTGGAGCTTGTCCTTGACCTCGTTCCACAGCGCGGCTTTCTTCAGGGCCCACTCCACGCGGTCGTCCATGTCGGAACGCGAGAGGTTCTCGAACAGCTTCACGCCGAAAGCGATGTTGTCGTAGATCGACATCGGGAACGGCGTGGGCTTCTGGAACACCATGCCGACCTTGGCGCGCACCAGCGCGACGTCCTGTTTGCTGGTCAGCAGGTTCTCGCCGTCGAGCACGATCGCGCCTTCGGCGCGTTGCTCGGGGTAGAGCTCGAACATGCGGTTGAAGGTGCGCAGCAGCGTGGACTTGCCGCAGCCCGAGGGGCCGATGAAGGCGGTGACCTTCTTCTCGGGAATCTCGAGATTGATGCCCTTGAGGGCGTGGAATTTGCCGTAGTAGAAGTTCAGGTCCTTGACCGAAATCTTGGACGGCGAGTTCACGACAGTGGTGGCGGTAGCGGTTTGCATGGCGTGTGGCCCTTGCGTTGTTCGTTGTCGTTCAGTGTCTGGCGCGGGTCAGCACCCGGGCCAGGATGTTCAGCGCGAGGACGGCGAGCGTGATCAGGAACACGCCGGCCCAGGCCAGTTGCTGCCAGTTCTCGTAGGGGCTCATCGCGAACTTGAAGATGGTCACCGGCAGGCTGGCCATCGGCTCGGACAGGTTCGACGTCCAGAACTGGTTGGACAGCGCGGTGAACAACAGCGGAGCGGTCTCGCCCGAGATGCGTGCCACGGCCAGCAGGATGCCCGTCACCACGCCGGCACGCGCCGCCCGCAGGGTGATGGACATGATCACCTTCCACTTGGGCGTGCCCAGCGCATAGGCCGCCTCGCGCAGGCCCGGCGGCACCAGTTGCAGCATGTTCTCGGTGGTACGGATGACCACCGGGATCACGATCAGCGCCAGCGCCATCGCGCCGGCCCAGCCCGAGAAGCTCTTGAAGCGCGCCACGATCACGGCGTAGACGAACAGGCCGATCACGATCGAGGGTGCCGACAGCAGGATGTCGTTGACGAAGCGCGTCACCGAGGCAAGCCAGCCCCGGGGGTTGTACTCGGCCAGGTAGATGCCGGCCATGATGCCGATGGGCGTGCCCACGAAGGTGGCCAGCATCACCATCAGGAACGAGCCGTAGATGGCGTTGGCGATGCCGCCCACTTCGTTGGGCGGCGGCGTCATCTGGCTGAAGGCCGCCCATGACAGGCCGGCCAGGCCCAGGCGCAGCGTTTCCCAGAGGATCCACACCAGCCAGAACACGCCGAAGGCCATGGCCGCCAGCGACAGCGCCAGCGCGATCTGGTTCACCGTCTTGCGGCGGGCGTACTTGGCCTGGCGCAGGCGCGCCAGATCGGCCGAAGCGATGAGTTGTTGTCCGGTGCCGGCGTTCATGATTTGGTCCCTTCGCTCTTGCGCATCTGCGCCAGCAGGATCTTGGACAGCGACAGCACGACGAAGGTGATGAAGAACAGCACCAGGCCCAGGTACATCAGCGCCGCCTGGTGCATGCCGGTGCCGGCTTCGGCGAATTCGTTGGCCAGCGCGGACGTGATGCTGTTGGCAGCCTCGAACAGCGAGAGCGACGACAACTGGTTCATGTTGCCGATCACGAAGGTGACGGCCATCGTCTCGCCCAGCGCCCGGCCCAGGCCGAGCATGATGCCGCCGACGACGCCGGCCTTGGTGTAGGGCAGCACGACCTTGGAGACCACCTCCCAGGTGGTCGAGCCCAGGCCGTAGGCCGACTCCTTGAGCAGCGGCGGCGTGACTTCGAACACGTCACGCATCACCGAGGCGATGAACGGAATGATCATGATGGCCAGGATGATCCCGGCCGACAGGATGCCGATGCCCACCGGCGGGCCGGACACGAAGGCCCCGAGGAAGGGCACGCCATCCAGCAGTTGCTGCAGCGGCCGTTGAACGTAGGTGGCGAGGATGGGGCCGAACACCAGCAGGCCCCACATGCCGTAGACGATGGAGGGCACCGCGGCCAGCAGTTCGATGGCCGTGCCCAGCGGGCGCTTGAGCCAGCTGGGGGAGAGTTCGGTCAGGAACAGGGCGATGCCGAAGCTGATCGGCACCGCGATGAGCAGCGCGATGGCCGATGTGGCCAAGGTGCCGTAGATCATCACCAGGCCGCCGAATTCCTCCTGCACGGGATCCCATTCGGCGTTGGTGAGGAAGCCCAGCCCGTACTTGGCAATGGCCGGCCAGGCCCCGGCGATCAGCGACAGCAGGATGCCGATCAGCAGCGCCAGCGTCAGCAGCGCCGCGCCCTTGGCCGCCCAGCCGAACAGCCGGTCTGCGAGCGGGCCGGTACGAGGCGTCCGCGCAGGAGGAGGAGTTTTCATTCTGGTTCTGTCGTCCGATGCCGGGCGGGACAGGCCCGCCGGCATCGGTTCTGCGGGAAAGGCGGAAGACACGGGCGGTCCTGCGTCGGTGGAAGGGGCTTACTTGTAGGCGACGGGGCGACCGTCGGCACCCATCACCTTGCCCCAGGACGTGCGGATGGCGCTCTTCACGTTGGCCGGGAACGGCACGTAGTCCAGATCGGCGGCGGCCTTGTCGCCGTTGGTGTAGGCCCAGTCGAAGAACTTCAGGGCGGCAGCGGTCTTGGCGGGGTTGTCCGGCTTGGTGTAGACCAGGATGAAGGTGGCCGTCGAGATGGGCCATGCGGTCTTGCCGCTGGCGTTGGTCAGGCTCTGGGCGAACGACTTGGACCAGTCGATGCCGGCCGCGGCCGCCTTGAACGTCTCGTCGTCGGGCTGCACGTAGGCGCCGTCGGCGTTCTGCAGCGCGACGTGGGACATCTTGTTCTGCTTGGCGTAGGCGTACTCGACGTAGCCGATCGAATCCGGCAGGCGCATCACGAAGGCCGACACGCCTTCGTTGCCCTTGCCACCCGCGCCGGTGGGCCACTTGACGGCGGTGCCCGTGCCGACTTCGGCCTTCCAGGCGGGGCTGACCTTGGTCAGGTATTCGGTGAAGGCGAAGGTGGTGCCCGAACCGTCGGCGCGGCGCACCACGGCGATGGGTGCGTCCGGCAGCGTGACGCCGGGGTTGAGCGAAGCGATGGCCGGCTCGTTCCACTTGGCGATCTTGCCCAGGTAGATGTCGGCCAGCACGGCGCCGGTCAGCTTCAATTGGCCGGGGGCGATGCCCTTGACGTTGACCACCGGCACCACGCCACCGATCACGGTGGGGAACTGGATCAGGCCGTCCTTGGCCAGTTGTTCGTCCGACAGGGGCGCGTCCGAAGCGCCGAAGTCCACGGTCTTGGCCTGGATCTGCTTGATGCCGGCGCCCGAGCCGACGGACTGGTAGTTCACCTTGGCGCCGGTGGCCTTGTTGTAGGCATCGGCCCACTTGGCGTACACGGGCGCGGGGAAGGACGCGCCAGCGCCCGTCACGTCTTGCGCCAGGGCGGCCTGGGCCATCAGGACGGTGGTCGCCACGCCGATGGCGGCAAGCTTGGAGTGGAATTTCATCTGTTACCTCTGGGTTGGAAGAGCTCGATCAGGGCAATGTAGGCAGTGTTTGTGACGACCTCGTGACAGCCACGCAGTCGTCACGCAGCTGACACCTGACGCTCACCGCGCGAGGCTTTCGCAAAGCCGCAGCCTCGTGTCGCACGGTGCGAGGGCAGGATGACGGCGGGCAATGAAATCCTCGTGACACCCCTCGTCGCACCCGCGCCACAGGAAACGGCACATGACCGGCTTGCCGCAGGGATGTCATGGAGTTTTCCTAGATTGGCGCCATCGCCGTCCGGTGCCGCCGGACGTTCGCCAGCGCACTTTCCTCCAACCGCAGGTCGCCTTTCCCGATGTCGCAGCCTCCTCATCCACAGTCCTCCCTCGCCTCTGCCGCGTGCGCCGCACCCACGTCGCCGGCACGCCGCCGCTGGCTGAAGGCCGGCGCGGGCCTGGCCGCGGCGGGCCTCGCCGGCCCCGCCGTCCACGCGCAGACACGCACCGCGGCGCGCGACCTGTCGGTCGTGCAGATCACCGACATGTCGCCCGCACAGCAGGACATCTCGCGCGACTTCGTGGCGGGCGCCCGCGCGGCCTGGCAGCAGTTCAACGCGAATGGCGGCCTGCAGGGCCGTATCGTGCAGCACCAGGTGATCGAGGTGGACGGCAGCGCCGATGCATTGGCCCGAGTCTGGAACGACGTGCGGCGCGAGCCGCAGCACATCGCGCTGACCGGCACCACCGGCCATGCCACCGCCTCGGCGCTGGGCCGCCTGGTGCAGGCCGGCGTACGCGAAGGCTCGCCGCCCGTCGCGCATGTCGCGCCCTGGCTGCACGACACGCCGGCCGGTGACGACGCCCTCACCTTCCCCATCTTCGCCCCGCGCGAGGAGCAGATCGGCCACGCGCTGCGCACGCTTTCCATCGTGGGCGTGCCCGAAATCGGCGTGATCTACGCCACGCCCGAAGATCGCCGCCAGTCGCATGGCAGCGTGCAGCGCGCCGCCGACGACATGAAGCTGACGCTGCGCGTGGTGCCCCCCGGGAATCCTTCCGGTGCGCCGGCCATCGTGCTGTTCGTGGGCGGCACGCCCGAACTGGTGCGCCTGTGCCAGCTGCTGGCACGCGCCGGCTCGGTGCGACAGCAGTTCGTGGTGGCGCTGGCCGATGCCAACCTGCAGACACTGGCGCTCTCGGGCGCGCCGGCCAACGTTCCCGTGATCGGCACGCAGCCCGTGCCGGTGGTGACGGCGTCGATGCCCGTCGTGCGCCAGTTCCGCGACGCGCTGGCGCGGCTGTTCGACGAAGCGCCCACGCCGCACAGCCTGGCCGGATACCTGGCTGCGCGCTACACGCAACAGGTCATGCGTGGCATGGACGGCACGCCCTCGCGGCAGAGCGTGCTCGCGGCGTTCGCGCGGCGGCCGGCGGTGGAACTGGGAGGCTTTCGCATCAATGCGGGCGCCAGCGGCCTGGGCAGCACCTACGTGACGCAGAGCATGCTCACCCGCGACGGACGCCTGGTGGGTTGAGCGCTCGCAGCCAGGCCTCGGACACCGGAACACGCACGTCTTCATGCATCTTCTTCGCAGGGCCGGATCGCGGCAGCGGCTACCATCGACGCGCCGCCACACACAACGATCCATGCAGAACGGAACCCTACTCGCCGCGGTCGACCTCGGCTCCAACAGCTTCCGGCTCGAAATCGGCCGGCTCGACCACGGCCAGGTCCAGCGCATCGAGTACCTCAAGGAAACCGTGCGCCAGGGCAATGGCCTGGATGCGGAACGCAACCTCACCGCCGACGCCATGCAGCGCGGCTGGGACTGCCTGGCCCGCTTCGGCGAACGCCTGGCGGGCTTCAAGCCCGCGCAGGTGCGTGCCGTCGCCACCCAGACTCTGCGCGAAGCACGCAACCGCGACGAATTCCTGGCCCGCGCCTGCGTGGTGCTGGGCTTTCCCATCGACGTCATTCCCGGCCGCGAGGAAGCCCGCCTCATCTACCAGGGCGTCTCGCGCCTGCTGCCGCAGAGCCAGGAGCGGCGCCTGGTCATCGACATCGGCGGCCGCTCGACCGAGCTGATCCTGGGCCAGGCCTTCGAGGCGCGCGCCATGGAGTCCTACCGCGTCGGCAGCGTCGCGTGGTCGATGAAGTACTTTCCCGGGGGCCAGCTCACACGCGAATCGTTCGAGACCGCCGGCATCGCCGCCAAGGCCGTGCTCGACGAGGCGGCCGAGGCCTACGGCCGGCGGCACTGGGACGTGGCCTACGGCGCCTCGGGCACCGTGGGTGCGGTGGCCGACATCCTGCAGGCCGCCGGTTTCGGCGAGGCGCGCGTCACGCGCGAGGGGCTGGACTGGCTCGTCGATCGCATGCTGCGCGCCCAGCACACCGACCGCCTGCGCCTGGATGCCCTCAAGGACGACCGCCGTGCCGTGCTGGGCGGCGGCGTGAGCGTGCTGCGGGCCGTCTTCGAATTGCTGGAGATCGACGAGCTGCATGCCGCGCAAGGCGCGCTGCGCCATGGCGCGCTGTATGACCTGATCGCGCGCGAGGACGAGCACAGCGACGTGCGCAATGCCACGGTGGAGCGCCTGGCTCTGCGCTTCGAGGCCGACGCCGCGCAGGCGCGCCGGGTGGATCAGGTCTCGCGCGAGCTGTTCCTTCAGTTGCGCGCCGGCGCGTCGCAGGCCGACGCGGCGCAGACCGCCGGCCTCGCGCGCGAGTTGCACTGGGCGGCCCGCCTGCACGAGATCGGCGCGCTCATCTCGCACAGTGATGCGCACAAGCACGGCGCCTACATCCTCGACAACGCCGATGCGCCCGGCTTCGCCATGCCCGAGCTCCACCGCCTGAGCCTGCTGGTGCTGGGCCACCGCGGCAAGCTGCGCAAACTGGAGAGCGATTGGGCCGATGCGACGTTCACCCACCAGTTGCTGGCGCTTCGCCTGGCCGTGGTGTTGTGCCATGCGCGCCGCGATCCGGATCTGGACGGTTTCCGCGTCGAGCGGCGCCGCGACGGCGCGCGCATCTCCGTGCGCCCCGGCTGGGCCGAGGCCTGGCCGCAGTCGGCGTGGCTGCTGCGCGAGGAAGTGGCGGCCTGGCAGAAGATACCCTTCGGCCTGCAGCTCGACATGGGCTGAAGACCACGCTCCTGCGGCCCGCCATGCCGCGATAGATGAAAACGGTGTAAACGGTATAAACTGTTTACACCGTTTTTCATTTCACTCGAAGTTCATCATGGCAACTGCACGCAAGACCACTCCCCGCCCCTCGATCGCCAATGCGCCGGCACCCGCCGGCCGCTCGCTGGCCGAGGCCTTTGCGCCGGTGGCGCCCACGGCCACCGCGCCCGCGCAACCGGCAGTCAAGGCGGCCCCTGCGAAGGCCGTGAAGAAGGCTGCGGCAAAGAAGTCTGCGGCCAAGGCGGCGAAATCCTCCGCTCCGGCGAAGGCGGCGCCCGTGAAGACCGCACCCGTGAAGACCAGCCCCGCCAAGTCCGCCGTCAGCAAGGCTGCCACGCAAGCCGCCACGCCGGCCAAGGCTGGGGCCGAGAAGGCCACGCGCGAAGCCAAGGCGCGCAAGCCCAAGCTGGTGCGCGACAGCTTCACCATTCCCAAGACCGAATACGCGGTGATCGACGATCTCAAGGCCCGTTCGGCCAGGCTGGGTCAACCGGCCAAGAAGAGCGAAGTGCTGCGCGCCGGCATCAAGCTGCTGTCGGGCCTCACCGATGCGGCGCTGCTCGCCGCGCTGGGCCAGGTGCCGGCGCTGAAGACCGGCCGCCCCGGCAAGGCCTGACGGCAGCGCCGCCGGGCACGCGTCACAGCATCTCGGGCGACTGCACCGTCACGACGACGGTTTGCCCGACGCCATGGCGCTCGCGATGGCGCAGCCACCAGACGCCGCCCTTGCGCACGGCGCACTCCTCGTCCTGCAGCCCGGCCAGGCGCGCGATGGTTTGGCCCAGGAGCGGCTGGTGGCCCACGACCAGGAAGGTCTGACGGCTGGTCGGCCATTGCACGAGTTCGAGCAACTGGTCGGGCGTGCCGTCGGGTGACAGTTCGCTGCGCAGCTTGTACTTGCGGCCCAGCGCCAGCACGGTCTGCTCGGTCCGGCGCGCCGGGCTGCAGACGATGCGCACGCCATCGGGCAACTGGCGGTCGAGCCACTGCGACATGCGCGCCGCCTGCTTCTCGCCGCGCGGGGTGAGCGAACGTTCCATGTCGTTGCAGCCTTCCACCCATTCCTCGGCTTCGGCGTGACGCCAGAAGATCAGGTCCATGTCGATGCTCCCGGTGAAGTGGCGTTGGGCCTGGCGACCAGCGGCTGCGCGTGGCGCTGCATGAGGGCCGCCTGCGCGCCGGGATAGGCGCTGCCGCTCACGCGGCGGTACTGTCCGTCGGGCCCCAGGTCCCAGGCGTCCTGGCCGTCGTAGAGGCCCGAGACGAGGCATTCGTCGATGACGCGGCGGCGCAGCGCCGGGTCGGTCACGGGCCAGGCCAGCTCGACACGGCGCAGCATGTTGCGGTTCATCCAGTCGGCGCTGGAGAGCAGCAGCTCTTCTTCCTCGCCGTCGCGGAAGTAGAACGCGCGCGTGTGCTCCAGAAAGCGCCCGATCAGCGACCGCACGCGGATGTTGTCGGTGACGCCGGGCACGCCCGCTGGCAGCATGCACGCGCCGCGCACGATCAGGTTGATGCGCACCCCCGCCTGGCCCGCGCGCACCAATGCATGAATCAGCGCCTCGTCGGTCAGCGCGTTCATCTTGGCGATCACGCGGGCGTCGCGGCCGGCCGCGGCGGCCATGGCCAGCGCGTCGATGCGCGCGATGAGCCGCTTGTGCAGCTGGAACGGCGCCACCCACAGCCGGTTCATGCGCGGCAGGCGGCTCTGGCTGGCCAGGTGCACGAACACCTGCTCGACGTCGGCCGTCAGCGCGGCATCGGCCGTGAAGTGGCCGATGTCGGTGTACAGGCGCGCCGTGCGCAGGTTGTAGTTGCCGGTGGAGAGATGTGCGTAGCGGCGCAGCCGCGTGCCTTCGCGCCGCGTCACCAGCAGCATCTTGGCGTGCGTCTTGAGACCCACCACGCCGTACACCACCTGCGCGCCGATGGATTCGAGCTTCTCGGCCCAGTTGATGTTGGCCTCTTCGTCGAACCGCGCCTTCAACTCCACCACCACCATCACTTCCTTGCCGCGGCGCACGGCTTCGCGCAGCAGATCCATCAGCTCCGAGTCGGCACCCGTGCGGTAGATGGTCTGGCGGATGGCCAGCACGTTCGGATCGTTCACCGCCTCGCGCAGGAAGGTGAGCACGGCGTCGAAACTCTCGTACGGCTGATGGATCAGCACGTCGCCCTGGCGTAGCCGGTCGAACACCGAGCCGCCGCTGGCGAAGGCCGCGCACGGCGCGGGCTTCCAGGGCGGAAACAGCAGTTGAGGCGCATCGATCAGATCGATGAGTTGCGTGAGCCGCACCAGGTTCACCGGACCGTGCACGCGGTAGAGCGCGGATTCCGGCAGGTCGAACTGGCGCAGCAGGAAATGCGCGAGGTGATCGGAACAACCGGCCGAGACTTCCAGCCGCACCGCCTGCCCGTAGTGGCGCTGCTGCAGGCCCTGGCGCAGCGCCATGCGCAGGTTCTTGACGTCGTCCTCGTCGACTTCGAGGTCGGAGTTTCGCGTGACGCGGAACTGCGAGAACTCGCCCACCTCGCGCCCGGGGAACAGATCGGACAGGTGGGCACGGATCACGCTGGAGAGCGAGACGAACGCGACGCCGCCGCGCGCCAGCTTGTCCGGCATGCGCACGAACCGGGGCAGCACGCGCGGCACTTTCACGATGGCGATCTCGTTCTCGCGGCCGAACGCGTCCTGGCCCGACAGGCGCACGATGAAGTTGAGCGACTTGTTGGCCACCTGCGGGAACGGGTGGGCCGGATCCAGCCCCACCGGCACCAGCAGCGGACGCACGTCGCGCTCGAAGTGCTGTCGTACCCAGCGCCGCTGCGCCTCGTTGCGCTCGCCGTGCGACACGATGCGGATGCCCTGCGCGTGGAAGGCCGGCATGAGTTCGTCGTTGTAGAGCGCGTACTGCCGCGCGACGAGCTTGTGGGCGGCCTCGGACAGCGCGGCCCAGCTCCCGGCCGTGTAGAGGCCCTTGTGGTCATCGACCTGCGCCGCCTTCAGGTGCGGTGCGACACGCACCTCGAAGAACTCGTCCAGGTTGGACGAGACGATGCACAGGTAGCGCAGGCGTTCGAGCAGCGGAACGTCCGGCCGGCAGGCCACGTCGAACACGCGCTCGTTGAAGGCCAGGATGCTGTGGTCGCGGTCGAGCAGGACCAGCGGCGGGCCGTCCGTTGCGGCCCGCGCGGGCACTGCCGTCTCGGCGGAGGGTGGTCGTTCTATCAGGGGCTGCATGGTTTCGCGAGACACCGGCGGGCACCCGCTGCCTGCCTGGCCGCCAGTGTTCACGCGCCGGATGACAGGGATGTGACAGTCACGGAACCTTCATGACCCGCGAATGACACCCTATCACGCACCGGCACGAGGTATGACAGGAACAAACGCGTAGCCTCCGACCAGGCGAACGCCATGGCGCGCCCGCGCGCTTCGTGGCGCGGCACCGCCAGCGCACCCCAGCACGCGGTGTGCAAGTCATGGTGCAGCACGCCGCCCTGCGCGCCCTGTCCGTCGTCCCGTGCACCCAGCACCTGCAGCGGGCCGTCCACCGGATAAGCCGCTACCGGCGTGCCGGCCGCCATGGCTTCCAGCATCACCAGGCCGAACGTCTCGGAGCGGCTCGGAAACGCGAACACGTCGGCCGCCGCGTACACGCGCGCCAGTTCGTCGCGCGGCATCACGCCGAGCCAGCGCACGTCGGGATGGCTCTCGCGCAGCCGGTCGAGCAGCGGACCCACGCCGCACACCACCTTGGTGCCGGGAAAGGGCATCGAGAGGAAGGCCTCGATGTTCTTCTCGTACGAGACCCGGCCCACGAACAGCAGCACAGGGCGCGCGAGCGTGCCCAGCAGCGGGTGCAATCGGACCTCGGGCTCGAAGGCGAAGAGGCGCGTGTCCACGCCGTGCGTCCAGGCGCGCAGGTTGCGGAATCCGCGCTGCTGCAGCATGCGCAGCACGCCTTCGGTGGGCACCATCACGCCCGACGACGGCCGGTGGAAACGGCGGAACAGCGCGTAGCCCCACGACAGCGGCACGCGCAGCGCGGCGTTGAGGATGTCGGGAAACTTGGTGTGGAACGCGGTGGTGAAGCGCAACTGGCGGCGCAGACAGTGGCGGCGCGCGGCCCAGCCCAGCGGTCCCTCGGTGGCGACGTGGATCGCATCGGGCTCGAAGTCGTCGAGCCGGCGCGTGACCTCGCGGCCCGGGCGCACGGCCAGGTCGATGCCGGCGTAGCCCGGGCAGGGGCGCGTGCGGAACTGGCCGGGCTCGACCACCAGCACCTCGTGCCCGAGCTCCCGCAGCTCGCGCACCAGCTCCACCAGCGTGGTCACCACGCCGTTGACCTGCGGCGTCCAGGCGTCCGTCACCAGCGCGAGCTTCATGCAGCCATCTCCTCCAGGCGCCCGGCACGCACGCCCTGGGCCCTGTCGGGCTGCCGATGCCCACCCGCGCGCGGCGGCGGCTGCCACTGCACGATGGACAGGCGGCCCTGGAAGTCCTCCACCAGGGCGGTCATGCTCTCGACCCAGTCGCCGTCGTTGCAGTAGAGCGTGCCATCGATCTCGCGCATCTCGGCGCGGTGGATGTGGCCGCAGACCACGCCCTGGTGGCCGCGCCGCCGGGCCTCGGCGGCCACGGCCACCTCGAAGTCGGTGACGTAGTTGAGCGCCGTCTTGACCCGGCCCTTGAGGTAGGCCGACAGCGACCAGTACGGCAGGCCCAGCCGCGCGCGCAGCGTGTTGAGGTGGCGGTTCAGGCGCAGCGTGAATTCGTAGAGGTTGTCGCCCAGGTAGGCCAGCCACTTGGCGCACTGGATCACGCCATCGAAATGATCGCCGTGAATGACCCACAGGCGCCGGCCGTCGGCCGTCATGTGCACCGCTTCTTCGAGCACCTCGATGCCGCCGAAGGCGTTGCCGGTGAAGGCGCGCGCGAACTCGTCGTGGTTGCCCGGCACGAACACCACGCGGCAGCCCTTGCGCGCGGCGCGCAGGAGCTTTTGCACCACGTCGTTGTGGGCCTGCGGCCAGTACCAGCGGCGGCGCAGTTGCCAGCCGTCGACGATGTCGCCGACCAGGAACAGTTGCTCGCTCGGATTGGCCTTGAGGAAGTCGAGCAGCGCCTCGGCCTGGCAGCCGGGCGTGCCCAGGTGCAGGTCGGAGATGAACACGGTGCGCCAGCGCGCGCGGGTGGACGACAGGTCGTCGCCCGCCGGCACGGCCGCCGCGCGCGCCGCCGCCAGCACGCTTTCGAGGCCCTTCACGCGGCCCCCAGGAAATGGCGGCGGTAGCGCGGCGGCAGGTCGGCGATGCGCATGAGCATGGGCAGGTCGGCGGTGTTGAAGTCCGGATCCCACGCCGGCGCACCCAGCACCCTGGCGCCCAGCCGCAGGTAACCCTTGATCAGCGCGGGAGGCTCCACCTGCAGGTGGCTGTCGAGCTGCTCCACCGGCAGCGGCAGGCGCGGGCGCACCTGGTACTCGATCGGCGCGAGATGCGTGGCCGACAGCTGGCGCCAGATGCTGGCCGCCACGTCGCCGCTGACCACGCCGCCACTGAGCATCGGAATGCTGGCGCAACCGATCATGGTGTCGAGCTTGTTGCGCACCATGAACTCGGCCAGCGCGCCCCACAGCGCCAGGATCACGCCGCCCTGGCGGTGCTCGGCATGCACGCAGCTGCGGCCCAGCTCCACCATGCGCTCGCGCAGCGAACGCAGGCGCGTGAGGTCGAATTCGGTATCGCTGTAGGTGCTGCCCACACGGCGCGCCTGTGCAGGCGTGAGCACGCGGTAGGTACCCACCACCTGGCCACTGGCCGCATCGCGCACCAGCAGGTGCTCGCAGAAGTCGTCGAACAGGTCGATGTCGTGGCCTTCGATCGGCGTGGTCAGGCGTGCGCCCATCTCGCCCGCGAAGACATCGAACCTCAGGCGCTGCGCCTCGCGGACTTCGTCCTGGTGGCGGGCCCATGCGACGCTGATGCCCCCCGCTGCAGCCGCATGCGACGGGCCAGGTTGCGCATCGCTGCGATGAAGCGACCCCCTGGGCAGCATGGAGGGCGAGAGCGGGAAGGTCGGCGTCGGCAGTTCGTTCATGGTCTGTGCTCCGTCGGTTGTCATCTGTCTGTCTTCGAATGTCCGGATACGAAAAAGCCCCGGCAGGCGGGGCTTGTGGTGGGTGGCATCAGGTGCCGACGATGCCGCCGTCCTTGCGCCGGACGACGACGGTGGCCGAGCGCGGCCGGCCGCCCTGCGGCCCGCCGGGCCACTGGCTGATGGCCTGCGGCTTGCCCGGGTCGCTGCGCTCGCTCGGGCTCTCGCCGGGGTGCTGGATGTTCACGAACATCGTGCGCAGGTCGGGCGTGCTGGTCACGCCGGTGATCTCGCAGCCGCTCGGGCCGGTGAGGAAGCGGCGGATCTCGCCGGTCTGCGTGTCGGCGGCCAGCATCACGTTGTTGCCGAGGTTGGCCAGATCACCCTTGCCCATGGCCGAGGTCGACATGTCGGTTTGGATCCAGAGCATGCCCCGGCCGTCCACCCACAGGCCGTCCGGGCAACTGAAGGCGTCGCCCTTGACGTTGCCCCGGGCATCAGCACGGGCGAGCGTCGGGTCGCCGGCCATCACGAAGTGGTTCCACACGAAGCGCTCGCCGTGGAAGTCACCCTGCTCGCGCCAGCGGATGATGTTGCCCATGGTGTTGTTGGCGCGCGGGTTGGCGGCATCGACACCGGTCTTGCCGCTGGCCGTGCGGTTGCTGTTGTTGGTGAGCGTGCAATACACCTCGCCGCGGGCCTGGTCCACGGCCGTCCACTCGGGGCGGTCCATCTTGGTGGCGCCCAGCAGGTCGCTGGCCTGGCGGCTCTTGATCAGCACCTCGCCCTGGTCGGCGAAGCCGTTGGCCGCCGTCAGCGGTCCCTGGCCGTGCACCAGCGGCAGCCACTGGCCCTGGCCATTGGCGTCGAAGCGGGCCACGTACAGCGTGCCGTGGTCGAGCAGCGTGGCGTTGGCGCGGGCACCGCCCGGCTTGATCGCATCGCGGCTGACGAACTTGTAGATGTATTCGAAACGCGCGTCCTCGCCCATGTAGATCACGGCGCGCTGGTCCTTGGTGACGGCGACGGTGGCGCCTTCGTGCGCGGCACGGCCGAGCGCCGTGCGCTTCATCGGCGTGGAGCTGGGGTTCATCGGGTCGATCTCGACCACCCAGCCGTGGCGGTTGGGCTCGTTGGGATGGCGGCTCGCGTCGAAGCGCTCGTCGAACTCGTGCCAGCGGTAGCCGCTCGGGTCGCCCTTCTTCAGGCCCCAGCGCGTCTCGTGCGCGCTGGGAGTGTCCGGACCCTTGAAGTAGTTGATGAAGTTCTCCTCGCAGGTGAGGTAGGTGCCCCAGGGCGTGATGCCGCTGCCGCAGTTGTTGAACGTGCCCAGCACGTTGCGTCCGCTGGCATCGGCCGCCGTCTTCAGCAGGGCGTGGCCGGCGGCCGGGCCGCTCACCGTCATCGGCGTGCGGGCCGTGATGCGGCGCGCCCAGGGCGAGGGTTGCACCACCTGCCACGCACCGCCCCGGTCTTCCACTTCGATCACGGCCACGCCGTGCGCGGCCTGCGCCTTGCGCACCTTCTCGGCCGTCCACGGCACCATGCCGCCCGCGTGCAGCAGGCCGTCGTCGGTGTATTCGTGGTTCATCACCAGCAGGCCGCGCTTGGAGCCGTCGAGCTCGAAGTAGTGGATGCCGTCGTGGTGCATGCCCATCTGGGCTTCCTGCTCGGCGGCGGTGTTGGTGCCGTCGGGCTTGAACTTCGGCATCTCGCCCGAGAGGCCGACCGGATCGCCCCAGGGCGCGATCACCTGCGCGGTGTAGCCCTCGGGCACGACGATGCTGTCGGCGGTGGAAATCGCCACGCCCTTGAAGCCGATGCCCTTGGGCGCGCGGCTCAGGTCCGTTGTGTTCGACGCCGGGCTGGCGCAACCGGCCAGGCCCGCGAACAGGCCGCCGGCGGCCGTGGCCACGCCACCGCGCACGAACAGGCGGCGCGAGGGGTCGGACACTTCATGGATGCTCGGGTTGGAGGACGGATTGGAGTCCTCCATGGTGCTGAAATCCTTGCTCATCGGGGATGTTCTCGTGGTTGCTCGATGCACGAGAGCATCCCGTCCGGCGATGACGCCGGTGTGTCCGCAGGATGTCAGTGATGTGACGGCGGCTGCCGCCAGCGTTCAGGGCGTGTAGCGCTTGAGGCCGCCTGCCGCCGCACCAGGCGCCGGCGCGGGCGTCGCGGGCTGCGGCACGCGGATCGGCGTGCACGCGCCCACATAGCGGCCCGCCAGGCGCGTGTCGATGCGCATGTCCATGCCCGCGGCTTCGGTGACGATGCGGCCTTCGATGCGGGTGTCCTTGAACTGCAACTGCCCCTGGGCAGTGGAGGTCTGGCCGTTGAGGCGGCAGACGGCCTTCCATTCCAGCAGTTCCGCCGTGGTGCGGCCCCGCTCGATGCTGCAGCTGGCGCCGGGCGGCGTCATCAGCAGGTTGGAGGTGTCCTTCGCGTTGAGGCAGCGGTCGACCTCGATCGGCCCGGTGGTGGGGCCTTCGATGCGCGGCGTGATCTCGATCGCCACGCCGATACGCCACAGGCCCGAGCGCAATTTGAAGTCAGGCAGCGGCGCGGCGGACGGCGCCGGCACAGACGCGGATGGCCGCGGCCCCTGCGCGGCACAGGCACCGCTCCACAGCGCCAGGATGACGAGGCTCGCGGCGCCGTGCCGCGACAGGCCTGCAGGCAATCGCATGCGTCCGCCCTGCTACCGGTAGGGCGTCTGCATGCGCACGACGGCCTCGGAAGTGATCGGGATGCGGTAGCCGCCCAGATTCCAGTTGATGAAGGGGATGTTGGTCTTGAGGATCTCGTTGACCTGGTCGAGCGCCTTCTGGGCCTCGTTCTTCATGTCGGTTCCCAGATAGGTATCCACCGTGCCCAGCGCGCCGATGATCTTGCCGCCGTAGAGGTTGTGCAGTCCCTTGCAGGTGGTGTTCACCGGCAGCGCCGGGTTGGGGTTCTGGTAGATCTTGCCGCCCATCACGTTGGAGATGTCGTCGGCGCCGGAGACCAGGGTGTAGAACACCACGTTGGCGATCGGCACGACGAGCTTGGCGCAGTACGTCACGCGGATCTTCAGGATGTTGGCGTCCTGGATGTTGACGCCGCCCTTCACGGTGGTGGGGCGGTACTGCAGGTTGTCGTTGGGAATCTGCTGCTTGCCCGAGCCGCGCGGATCGGCCGCCTTGTGCGCGTCGAACATCGTCGACGTGGGATTGAGCACCGTCACCTTCGTGACCATCGGATTGAAGACCTCGATCGTGCCCACCAGGCGCCCGCGCAGCATGCCCTCCAGGCCCGGCTTGTGCGTGAACAGCGGCGACAGGCCCGCGGCCAGCGAGTCCTTCATCGACGTCATGCTGCCGTTCTTGAGCGCGCCCGTGCGCACCGCGTTGAAGGTGGCGTAGTTGAGCTGGCTCTTGACCTGGTAGAGCAGGCCGAACTGCACGGCCGACAGCAGCAGCAGCAGCAGGGTCGGCAGGATGATCAGGTACTCGACGATCGACTGGCCCGCCGCCGCGCGGGCGCCCCGCGAGCGCGGGCCGTGGCGGGAGCGGGCAGGCATCGTCACGGCGCGGCCTTCTCGCCGTTGCGCGCGGGCGCGGCATCGCGGGCCTCTTCGGCCTGCGCGCGCAGGGCCGAGACGCGGCCCACCTGCTCGACCAGTTCGTCGATGCGCCGCACCATGCCCTCCTCCGTCGGATCCACCGCCATCTGGCCCTGCAGCAGTGCCGCATAGGCCTGGCGCAGGCGGATCACGGCCAGGTTGTGGTACGCGCGGGCATTGCCGTTGTCGGCCAGCAGCGCGCGGTTGTAGGCCGCGGCGGCCGGGTCGGGCCGGTTGTGGTTGGCGTACAGGTTGCCCAGGCGGAACCAGGTCTCGGCCTCGTTGGGCACGCGCCGCAGCACGCTGATGTAGAGCGCCTCGGTGCGCGCGGCCTCGCCGTCGTTGGGGCCGAACTGCGCACGCGTGAGCAGGTCGGTCTCGCCGCCCTGGGGCGACTGCACCAGGGGGCCACCCTGCGTGCCGCCACCGGCGGCGCAGCCCGCCAGCAGCGTGGCCGCGAGGGCCAGCGCCGCGCAGCGCGCGGGCAGCTTCGTCAAGTTCATCGGTTTCTCCATTCGAGCCGGTCGCCGACGGCCAGGCCGAGGCGATCGATCTCGCCGGCCACCATTTCCACCGCATGGCGCGAGCGCCATGACCAGGCGGCCCGCAGCGGCGGGAGGTTCCGGCACAGTTTGACGACGCGCTCGCCCGCGTCGACGAAAGCCACGTCCAGCGCGTAGCGCATGCCCACGGTATGGATGGACGAGCACGAGGTGATCAGCAGCGCCTCTCCCGCCACCAGCGGCCGCCGGCCCAGCAGGCCGCGCATGCGCGCGAGGGCGGTGTCGGCGCGCCAGGCCCTGGGCACCAGCGGCGCGCCTGCGGGCGGACGAAGCAGCACCCCCATCGGCAGACCTTCCATCTACATGATGCCCGAGGCCAGGAACTTCATGGCGATCGGGAAGCCCAGGATCAGGAAGGTGAGCGGGAAGATGAACACCAGCAGCGGGAAGATCAGCTTCACCGGCGCTTCCATGGCCTGCTTCTCGGCGCGCTGGAAGCGCTCGGAACGGCGCTGCTCGGCCTGCGCGCGCAGGGCCGTACCCAGCCGCGCGCCCATCTTCTCGGCCTGGATGGTGGTGCCCACGAAGCTGGTGATCTCGCTCATCTGCATGCGCGCTTCCATGCGGCGCAACGCGTCGGCGCGCGGCACGCCGGCGCGCAGGTCGCGCACGACCAGGTAGAACTCGTGCTTGAGCGGGCCCGGCGGGCCCTTTTCCATGGCCTGGTTGATGGCGCCCGTCATGTTCAGGCCCGCTTCCACCGCCATGGTGATGTAGTCCAGATAGGTCGGCAGCGTCTTCTGCACCTGCACCACGCGCTTCTTGCGCACGTCCGACAGCCAGATGGTCGGATAGTAGAAGCCCACCAGCAGCGCCACGAACAGGCTCATGGGGGAGCTTTTTTCCAGAGCGCCCAGGCAGAACCAGGTGAAGCCGAAGGCGATCACCATGCACAGGAAGCGCAGCGCGAAGAACTGCTCGGCCCCCATGAGGAAGGAGACACCCGTCAGCTGCAGCTGCTTGGAGGTCTTCTGCAGCGCGGCCTGCGGCAGGAAGCGGCCCACGTGGTGCTCGAAGAAGCGCACCAGCGGCCAGGCCATGCGCAGGATGGGCGGCAGCGCATCGAGGTAGGCCCGGTTCTCGTCGGGCACCTGCTGCTTGAGCCGGCCCAGCGCGAACACGAAGCACAGCACCGCCAGGCCGAACAGCATGGCGATGAGGAAGATGAAGAGGGAGTCGGTCATGCGCTCGGGTCCTCAGACATCGATGTTGACGATCTTGCGGATGAAGAAGTACCCGACGAATTCGGCCACGATGATGAAGGCCAGCGTGATCCAGCCATACCAGGTGGTGAACAGCGGCTCCATCGCCTCCGGCTCCATGTACTTCAGGATGAACATGAGGAACAGCGGCAGGCAGGTCATCACGATGCCCTGCATGCGACCCTGGGCCGTCAGCGCCTGGATCTTGCCTTCCATCGTCAGCTTGCGGCGCAGCGTGTCGGCAATGCCCTGCAGCGTGTCGGCCAGGTTGCCGCCCACCTCGCGCGAGATGCGCATGCCGGCCACCACCATGATGAAGTCCTGCAGCGGCATGCGCCGCTCCATGTTCTGCAGCGCCGTGTCCAGGTCCACACCCAGACGCTGCTCGCGCAGCATGAGCTCGAACTCCTGGCTCACCGGCGGTTGCGATTCCGACACCATCGATTCGAGCGCCACGTTCAGGCTGGCGCCGGCGCGCAGGGTGCCGGCCACCATCAGCAGCGCATCGGGCAACTGCTCCTCGAACTTGCGCTCGCGCTTCTTCTTGAGCCAGGCCACCATGAAGCGCGGTCCGATGATGATGGCGATGGCCGCACCGATGGCGAACACCGGGTTCTCCGTCATCACGTAGATCGCGGCGGGCACGAACACGAACGCCAGCACGTTCATGTAGAACAGCTTCGTCGCGTCCACGAAGATGAACATCTCCGACAGCGTGCCCGAGGCCTGCGCCTGCAGGCTGCGCTTCTGGCGGCGCAGGCCGCTCTCGGCGATCTGCAGGATGGCCCAGATGATGGTGATGGCCGCGAGGGCCACGACGCCGATGACGAGTTCCAGTACCACTTACAGCTCCCGGTCTTTCTGGAAGATCGACAGGTCCACCGGAATGCCGCGCTCGGCCAGGCTCTGGTAGAGCTCGGGAATGGCGCCGGTGGCGAAGAAACTGCCCTTGATGCGGCCGTCCGGGCCGTAGCCCGCCTGCTTGAACAGGAAGATGTCCTGCGTCTGGATCACGCCGCCCTCGATGCCCGTCACTTCGGTGATGTGGGTCACGCGGCGGCTGCCGTCCGGGAAGCGGTTCTGCTGCACGAACAGATGCACGGCCGACGAGATCTGCTCGCGGATGGCCTGGATCGGCAGGTCCAGGCCGGACATCAGCACCATCACCTCCAGGCGGGCGATACAGTCGCGCGGCGTGTTGGCGTGGGCCGTCGTCAGCGAGCCGTCGTGGCCGGTGTTCATGGCCTGCAGCATGTCCAGCGCCTCGCCGCCCCGGCACTCGCCCACCACGATGCGGTCGGGGCGCATGCGCAGACAGTTCTTCACCAGATCGCGGATGTGCACCGCGCCCTTGCCTTCCACGTTGGGCGGACGGGCTTCGAGCGACACCAGGTTGGGCTGGCTGAGCTTGAGTTCGGCCGCGTCTTCCACGGTGACGATGCGCTCGTCGTCGGGGATGAAGTTCGACAGCACGTTGAGCAGCGTGGTCTTGCCCGAGCCCGTACCGCCCGAGATGATGATGTTGGTGCCCTGCTCCACCGCCACCTTCAGGAAGGCCATCATGTCGTGCGTGACCGAGCCGAACTTCACCAGGTCATCGGCCTGCAGCTTGTTCTTGGCGAACTTGCGGATCGTGATGTTGCAGCCCTTGAGCGCCAGCGGCGGGATCACCGCGTTCACGCGCGAGCCGTCCTTCAGGCGCGCGTCCACCATCGGCGACGATTCGTCGATGCGGCGGCCCAGCGGCGCGACGATGCGCTCGATGGCCTGCAGCACGGCGTTGTCGGAAGTGAACGTGATCTCCGATTCGGTCAGCTTGCCGCCGCGCTCGATGAAGATCTCGTCGTAGCGGTTGACCATGATTTCGGTCACCTTGTCGTCGGCCAGCAGGTCTTCGAGCGGGCCCAGGCCCACCACCTCGTCGATCACCTGCTTGGTCAGCATGTCGCGGTCGACGCCGGCCGGCAGGTCGCGCGCCTCGGCAATGATCTCGCCCACCAGCGCGCTGGTGGTGCTGCGCAGCTCCGCCTCTTCCATGCGCGAAACGTCGACGCGGCGCAAGTCCATCATCGAGATGAGCTTGGCATGCACCATCTGCCGCGCGCGGTTCATGCGCACGACGCGTTCGTCGGCCTGCACGCGCGCCATCGTGCGCATGGTCATGTTCGGATCGAAAGCGGGCTCGGCCGCCGCAGCGGGCGCATCGACGCGCTGCTCCTTGAGCACGGGCGGGCGCGCATGGTTGACGCCGCCCGGCGTGGCTTCGGCCACCGGCGCGCGGGCCACGGCGGGTGCAGGGGCCGGCGCGCTGCCCGCGGTCGGCAGGGCCTGCGTGGGCGACAGCGGCTTGGGGCTGTAGGCCGGAATCGGGCGCGACAGCGTGGCCGAGAGCATGTCCTCGATGGAGGGCGTGGCCGGCTGCGCCGCCGCGATGTCGCCGTCGGACACCGAGCGCGGCGCGGCCGCGGCGCCATTGCTGCCCACGACGCGGATTTCGTAGCCGCCGATCTGGATGACGTCGCTGTCCTTGAGCGGGCCGTAGGTTTCGTCCACGGCCTTGCCGTTGACCTCGGTGACCGACAGGCCGCCGTGATCGTCCAGGTACGGCTTGCCGTCGCGGATCACGACCGACGCATGCCTCTTGCCGATGGTCCAGCCCTTGAGCTGCACCGCGTTGTCGTCGGCCTTTCCGATGGTGGCGACATTGCCCTGCAGCGGATGGTTGCTGCTTTCGCCCTTGGCGGTCGTGACGTTGATCGTGAACATGCGGTGTGTGTCCTGCTCTTGTCTGGGTGCGGCGGCGCGGCTGTCAGTCGACCAGGCCCTTCTTGCCCAGGGCGCCCTCGAAGCGCTCGCGCATGGCCTTGGCCTTGTCCAGACGCTGCTGGTTGGCGGTGGAGGCGGGGTCGATCACGATCGGCGTGACGAACACCACCAGGTCGGTGCGGCCGGCGATGAAGTTGGTCGAACGGAACAGCGCGCCGAGCACCGGCACGTCGCCCAGCACCGGGAACTTGTCCACGGCGTTCGACATGTTCTCGTTGACCAGGCCCGAGAGCACCACGGTCTGGCCGCTGCGCAGGTTGATGTCCGAGGAGGTCGAGCGGGTCGAGAAGCCCGGGATGCCCTGCACCGTCACGGCCGGGTCGATCGAGGACACCTCGGTCTCCAGCTTGGCCTGGATCATGTTGTTGTCGTCGACGATCGGGGTGATGTTCAGGCGGATGCCGTAGTCCTTGAACGTCACGCTGGTGGAGCCCAGCGGGCCGGCCATGGGAATCGGCACCTGGCCGCCGGCCAGGAACTTGGCCTCGCCGCCCGATCGGGTCGCCAGTTCGGGAGACGCGAGCACGCCGGCATCGCCATTGGAGACCGCCAGGTTGATGACCGAGGTCAGCGTACTGGCCAGGCCCAGGTACAGGCGCCACGGCTGGCCACCGATGCGCAGCGGCGAGTTGGCGCCCTGCCCCACCTGGAACGAAGGATCGACCGAGCCGCCCTGATAGCGGAACTGCGAGTTGCTGATCACGTCGCCCGTGATCGCGGCTGCCGGGCCGTTCATGGCGGTGGACCACTGGATGCCCAGGTTCTCAAGCGTGTTGCGCTTGAACTCCATGAACTGCACCTTGATGTAGACCATCTTCTTGAGCGTGACCTCTTCCTCGCGCACGAGGTTGATGATCTGCTTGTAGTTGGCCATGATGGTCTCGAGCCGCGTGAGGTTGACCTTGCTGGTCACGCCCGAGAGCACTACCTGGTCGCCCACCGTGTCGATCTTCACGCCGGGGATGTCGCGCAGCAGCTGGCGCAGGTTGCTCGTCAAGACACCGGTGTCGGAGGCATTGACCAGCACCCGGTACTTGCGGATCTGGCCCGGGCCCGTCCAGATGAAGAGGCTGGTGTCGCCCGTCTGCTCGCCCAGCAGCAGCACTTCGCGGCCATCCAGCACGTTGGCGGTGATGAGCTTGCCGTTGCCCACCGCCACGCGGGTCACGCCGGCGATCGGCAGCGTCTTGGCTTCGCCCACGAACAGGTTGATCGATTCGATCTGCTCGCTGATGCGGTCGGTGGATGCGAAGCCGGGCGGGTTGCCGGCGGCGGCTGCGGCGGGCGACGTCACCGGCGGCTGCGCGGCGGGTGCCTGCATGGCACCCAGCGGCACGCCGGCCTGGGCCAGCATCTGCGCGGTGTTGCCCGACACCGAGGTGGTCGGGAAGTTGGTGGCCGTCACCATCTGGCGCGGCGCGTTCTGCTTGGCGCTGGCGGCTGCCATCGCCGCGGCGTTGATGTTGGTGTTCTGCGCGAGGGCGGGCGCGACACCGAGGGCCAGCGCGGCGGCAACGCTGGCGCTCACGGCGCGCAGGGACACGGGGGGTTGGTTCATGCTGAGCGTCATGGGAGAGAGCCTTGCTGGAATGACTTAGCGCGCGGCGCCGAGAGCCTGGGCGACTGCGTTGTTGATCGTCGGCGCCACCTGCGACGACATGGGGCCGGTGTTGGCACTGCCCACGTTGGCACCTGCGGCCGGCGCTCCCGGTGCGCCGCCCTGCGCGGCGGCCAGCGCCTGCAGGCCCGGCACGTTGACGGTGATCGGTGCCGAGGCGCCTTCGCCACCGCGGCCACCCACGATGTACTCCACGCGCACCGGCGTGGCCGGGCGGCCACCGTTGGCGCCCCGGCCTGCGGGTGCCTTCAGCTGCCCGCCCACCAGTTGAGTCGTGGTGACCTGGCCAAAGGTGGACAGCGCCGTGTCCTGAGGCGATCGCAGCGTGGTGCGGATGCGGCCCGTGTTCTGCGCCAGCGCGATGGCCGCGGCTTCCTGCGGCGTGGCTTCCACCGTCACGGTGGAGTAGGCGCCGGTGTCGATGCCGCCGCGCGGCGTGCCGGCCAGGCCGTCACGCGTGCGCAGGCCGGTGGCCAGCACTTTCACGCGCTGCAGGAACGGAAAGATCTGCTGGCCCGCCTGCGTGCCGGCCGACGAGCCGGTGGTGTCGGCCGTGATGAGGTGCAGGTCGACGAAGTCGCCCGGCTTGAGCATCTGCGAGATCGAGTTCAGCTCGTCGATGTCGATGGTGATCGCGCGCATGCCCTTGACCAGCATGTTGGAGAACTCCTTCGGGCGGTCGTCGAACACCTGCGAGCGCGTGAGCGGCCGGCCGCGCTGCACCGCGGTGAGCAGCGGCTTGCCGATCACCAGCTCGGCCTGGTCGGCCAGCAGGGTATCGGCATAGACCATGTCCACCGCGATGGGGCGGCCCGCCAGCACCGATTCGCTGAGCACCGTACCTGCCGGCAGATCCGACGTGGGCACGATCACCGTGAGCGTCTGGCCGCCGCGCGCACGCTCGGCGAGTTCGCTGGTGATCGCCGCTTCGCGGTTGCGCAGGTAGGTCACGGACAACCACGTGGCCAGCAGCCCCAGCACCAGCGCCATGGCCACCAGCATCCACAGCCGGTTGATCTTCATTTTTCCGAGTCGGATCGCCATTGAGAGGTCCTTTTTTCCTGCGAATGCGTTCAGAGAAGGTTGAGATTGGTCGCGAAGCTCAGCGCGTAGGTGAAGCCGGCATAGGCCTGCTTGATGGCCTGCACCACCTGCTGCACGGGCGACGAGTTGCCGCCCTGGATGAGCACCAGGATCGCGAAGGAGGCCACCACGAAGTACTCGACCATCGATTGGCCAGCCTGACGGCGCCGGCCCGGCATGCTGCGGTTGCGTTTCATGGTCTGTCCACGATGTTGGCGACGATGCTCACCTGCCCGTTCTGGGCCGGCGCGATCACGACGCTGATTTCGGAGGTATCGCGCTTGAGCACCAGCATCTCGCTGGGCCCGCGCTGGGTGGGAACGGTGCGGCGCAGGGTGGTGATCCAGCCCTGGTTGCGCAGGCCGCTGGCATAGAACTCGGCGTTGGTGATCACGTGCGCGCCACTGGTGGCCACCACGGTGCGGGCCTGGCGGATCGCGTCGTTCTGCAAGGTGTCGCTGAGCACGCGCGCGCCCGGGGGCAGCGGCGCTTCCAGCGTGCGCGCGGCCACGGCGCGCTGCGACGAATCCTGGATCCGGCCCACGGACACCAGCGCGTAGCTGCCCAGGCCCTGGGCCTTGATCTGTACCGTGGTGAGGCACCGGCCCTCCAGGCTGGAGATGATCTGCCAGCCCTGCGCTTCCTTCTCGATGAAGCCCGGGCGCGTGGGCGTGGCCAGCGGTGTCCACAGCGCGCGGTAGTAGGCCTGCACGCCCGCCACCGGCATGGCCAGGGTGAGCGCGCTGATGGACGTGTCCATGGCGTTGGCCGAGACCTGCGGCGCGATCATTTCCACCTTCGCGCCCGGCGGCGCGATGGGAAAGGGGCAGCTCGAGACCGCCAGCGCGGGCAACGCCACCGCGCCACACATCAGGGCGAACAGTGCGCGAACAGGGGTGAAGACAGACAGGCGGGTCATGCGCGTCAGCCTCCGGTGAGCCGGTCGGGCGGCACGATGTCGGGCGCGATCTTGCCGGGCTCCAGCCCGCAGATTTCGGGCACGAACAGCGCCAGCGCGATGCAACCCACGGTTTGCGTGATGGTGCGCACCGTCGGGTCGGACATGAAGCCCAGCGGCGTGAGGCCCATCACCTGCGAGCGCACGTGGGCGGTGCCGCGCGCGCTCCAGCCGTTGGCCAGCAGCGCGTTCTGGTCGCGGAACACCAGCTTGCCGCTCTCCCCGAAACGCACGCCCGGATCGAACACGCCATCGGTGCCCACGTTGCGCAGCGTGCCGCCGATGGGCAGCGTTTTCACGGCCAGCGCCGCGCGCCCGGTGTAGAAGCCGTTGCCCTCGAGCTTGAAGAACGAGATGTTGTTGGTGACCGACAGCGCGCCGCCGAGGATGCTGCCCAGCACGCCCGGCGCGTTGTCGTTGGAGATCGCACCCGTCTGCGCGTCGTTGTACGACTGCAGCATGTTCGACGAGTCGCGGTTGTGCCAGATCTGCCGCGCGCCCGCCACGCTGAACGAGCTGGCCGAGCCGTCGGCGGACTTGAACGGCGCCGTCGCCGAGCTGGTGTCCATCAGCACGATGCGCTGGCGGGCTTCGTTCTGTATCGTGCTCTCGGCCTTGTGGTTGCCCGGCCAGTCGGAGCTCGACGACGCGGAGGCGCCGCCGTACCACACGGTGCGCTCCCAGGCCACGTAGCGCGCCACCTGGCCCGAGGCGTTCTTCACGTCGGCGTACTTGCCCAGCGTGGGGATGATGAGGAACAGCGGCAGCAGGAAGAACACCGCGCCGACCACGAACTCGGTCATGGCCTGGCCGCGCTGGCGGCTGCGCGAGGGGCGGCGGATCGTCGTCACCACGGGAACCACCCTTCGCCTTCGCCGTAGGTGCCCATCATCGACGCGCCCTGCTCCAGCAGGCTGTTGGCGCGCAGCCGCGCCTGCCAGTAGGGGCTGTAGAGGCTGCCCCACTCGATCTTTCCATCGGGGCGCTTGAGGAAGTCCACGTCGTTGGGTCGCGCGAAGTAGGCCTCGGCGCTGGACATGGCGCGCATCTCGTTGTCGGCCAGCGACGCCGGCAGGGCCAGCTGGCCGTCCGCGCTGCCACCGATGCGGTAGCCGCCGGTGGTGGAGGTGATCAGCGTGTTGTTGCGCCGGCGCACTTCGAGGATCCAGGGCGGCGCGATGTCGTTGAGGTGCTGCTGGCCGTTGACCACGGCCTGGTTGCTGGTGGGGCCGCCGATGTTGGCCTTGACCTCCATGTAGGGCTTGAGGCCGGCGTTCGAATCCATGTTGTCGCCCGGGCCGATGCCGGTCTGGATCCAGGCCGACATGAGTGTCATCGGATTGACGTGCGCACCGCCGAACTGGACCATGGCCGAGGTCTCGGGGCCCGAGTTGGTGTCGTTGCGGTGCTGCACCGCGCCGAAGGGCGACAGGCCCGACTGCGAAACGTGCGAGGAATCGCCAGCGGCCGCAGCGCCTGCGCCGGCGGGAAGCGGCGGCAGCGGGAACACGATCGGAATGGGCACGCCCAGGATGTTGAGCGTGAGCGAGACGATGATCAGGTAGCCCGAGGCGTCCAGGCTGGTCCAGCCCTTGGCGTGGGTGTTGCCCGAGCCCGAGGCGCGCAGCGAGCCGCCGCCCGAATGGAAGCGCATCATGAACACCGGCCCGAAGCCCGGGTTGACGAAGCGCGTGGGATCGATGAGGAACGGGATGGGCCAGATCGGCACCAGCACGCGGTTCTTGTAGAACAGGTCGGTCGAAGCCTGCACCACGTTGACCATGCGGTTGTCGCCGTCCTTCTTCGGGTTGACCCGCGGGTCGACCGGACTGGGAAGCGTGACGAAGTTGGCCGCCCGGGCCGCCGAGATCACCATGGCCGCGGTGCCGAAGGCCGAAATCTCCGCCGTGGTCTGGCCGTTCTGCTTGGGCTCGTTGGCCTCGATCACCTCGGGGATCGAATCGACCAGGTTGACGATGTAGCCGCCGTGGTAGATCAGCGAGGCGCCGTTGAGCGCGTCGATGAGCAGGTTGAGCGCCATCACCGCAACGGGCGCGCCCGAGTCGACGCCATCCTTGATGCCGCCCACGATGGGGCCGATGACCTCGCTGGGCACCGTCCACATCGCCGACAGCGGCGACATGTTGGCGAACACGGTGCCGATCTCGGCCAGCGGGCCGTTGTGCACGTCATCCAGCGCGCGGATCCAGCCGGTGAGGCTCACGATCTGCGCCACCTGAACCTGGTTGGCGATCACGCCGCGGTTCATGTAGGCCGAGAAATTCAACGCCCGCGCCTGCGAGACGGCCGCCGTGTAGACGGTGGCGTCGGCCGTGTTCTGCAGCTTCATGCGATGGTAGGAGAGCTGGCCCACGTTGAACGTGGCCAGCGTCACCAGCAGCACGATGACGGCCGTGGCCGCAATGAAGACGAGGGCCTGCCCGCGCTGGCGCGCGCGCGCGCCGGCAGCCATTGCCCGTCCCGTCCTCATGTGCTTGTGCCAGCGCACGCTCATGCCCCTTGTGTTCGCATTGGACCCACGGCACCCGGGCCTGGAGATGTTCAGGCGCGGGCCGACTGCTCGGGCCACTGGCAGGACAGCCATCCGCTTGGATGGGCCGCCCGCCCCCTCTTGTCCTTGCGGTCTCGCGCCGCGCTGGCGCGAGCCGGAATCTGTTGCCCGCGCTCCGGGCTGGCCGGGCGCGGTGTTCTTCTTGTTGTCGTTGAAATCGAACCGCGCGAATGAACGCGCGGTGGATTACTTCGGCTGCTCGTTGCCGTAGTTACCCAGGCCCACGGCCTTCTTGCCCGATTCGGCTGCCTTGTCGGCGGTCTTGCCGGCTTCGGTCTGGGCGGTCTTGGCTTCCTTGCCCGCCATTTCAGCGGCCATGCCGGCGGTCTGGTTGCGGATCGTGTTGCCGAAGAAGCTGTAGACGCCGATGGCGGCCACGGCGATCAGCGCCACGATGATGATGTACTCGGTCATGCCCTGACCGGCCTGTTGACGGAATTGACGCAGCTTGCTCATAGCTTCTCCTGTTGAATTGAAAATGCCCCCATGCCCCTCGAGGGGGTGCTTTTTCATCTTGGGGCGGCCCGGCGATGAAAAAGTGGACAGCGCCACGATCCGGCACCGCATGCTTTTCACCCTGAAAACGCCCTGCGTTGCCCAGTGAAAACACGCGGCGGATCGTAGCATCGATCCATGAGGATGTGTGTTTGTGTTACGAGGGTGACTCATCGCTGCGACACCTCACGCGCACAATCGGCGCGTTGCTGTTGCAAAGTACCGGTTTCGGGGCGTGTGCGGACACCGCCGCCCTTCGATTGCAGCAACCCGAAATTCGGCTGTCCGGGACGCGAGACCGATCGCACCTTGTCGTTCTCGTCGTCGCATGGCGGCAGGGTGGGCTGCGCGGCTGGCGCGCTGCGCTGTGTTGCACCCTGTTGCGGTTGCTGACTGTCAGTCGCTTCGGATGTCGATCCACCGCCAGCGCCGCCCGTGAACTCGTCTTCGGCGCCACCGCCGCCCGAATTGGCCCGTGTGTCAGCCGAAGGACGCGATCCCGAGCCCTGCGACGATCCGCCGCCCGACGCGCTGTCGCCTTCGCCTGCGGAGCCCGACGACGTACCGCCGGAGCCCTGCGTCCCCGACCCACTGGTGCTCCCGCCGCTGAAGCCGCCGGAATCGCCGGAGCCCGTGCTGTCCGCACCGCTGCCGCCCGAGCCGCCCGAGCTGCCCTGGCTGCCCTGGCTGCCCGAACCCCCAGCCTGACTGCCGCTCGCGCCGCCGCCTGCGCTGCTGCCGCCCGCGTCGCCCGGCTGCGAGCCGTCACTGAAGCTGCCACCGCCGAAGCTGCCGCCGCCACCCGTGCCCGTGCCGCTGCCCGTGCCCGTGTCGGCACCGCCGCCAAAGCCACCGCTGCCCGAGCCGCTGCCGCTGCCTGCATCGGCCGCACCGCCCGACGACGAGCTGCCGTCGGCATTCGAGCCACTGCCCGTGCCCGTGCCCGTGCCGCTGCCATCGTCGCTGCCGGGCGAGCCGGTGCCGCTGTTGCCCGTGCCATCGCCCGACGTACCCGAACCGCTGCCATCGCCGCTGCCCGTGCCGGCTCCGGGACCCGTGCCCGGATTGACGCCCGTGCCCGTTCCCGGGCCGCTGTCGTCGCCCGGCGTGCTGCCGTCGCTGAAGCTGCCGCCGCCTTCGCCGCCACCGTTGTTGCCGGGGCTGTTCACCGGGTCGTCGTTGTTGCCGCCGCCCGTGAACGGGCTGCCGCCGTCGTTGTTGTTGTTCGAGCCCGGCGGCGTGCCGCCACCCGTGTCCGTGCCGGGGCCGGCGGGGTCGTTGCCCGTCTCGCCGTCACCCGTGGTCGTGCCGCCGGGGCCAGTGCCGGGGTTGTTGCCGTTGTCCGTGTTGCCGCCGTCTTCCGTGCCCGGCGTGCCCGGCGTGCCCGGCGTCCCGGGATTGGGGCCCGAGCCCGGCGGCGTGTCGTCGCCACCCGTCCACTCGCCGCCACCTTCCGGATCGGGGCTGGGTTCGCCGCCCGGCGGGAACGGATCGCCCTGGCCCGGCGGGTTGGCCGGGTCGGACGGATTCGAGGGATTCGACGGGTCGTCCGGATTCGCCGGATCGCCGGTCAACGGCGGATCGCCCGGACCGGGATCGGTGTCGGGATCCGGTCCGCCAGTGAACGGCGGATCGTTCGGGTTCTGCGGATCCGGGCCCTGCGGGCCGGGGCCGTCGTCGCCCGTGAACGGCGGATCGTCCGCGCCGGGCGTCGGGTCGGTCTCGGGCCCGCCGGTGAACGGCGGGTCGTTGGGGTTCTGCGGATCCGGACCTTGCGGGCCGGGACCATCGTCGCCCGTGAACGGCGGATCGTCCGCGCCCGGCGTCGGGTCGGTCTCGGGCCCACCGGTGAACGGCGGATCGTTGGGGTTCTGCGGATCCGGACCCTGCGGACCCGGACCGTCGTCGTCGCCAGTGAAGGGCGGATCGTTCGGACCCGGCGTCGGGTCGTCCTCCGGCCCGCCGGTGAACGGCGGGTCGTTGGGGCCGGGCGGATCGGTTTCCGGATCGGGGTCGCCAGTGAACGGTGGATCGGTCGGTGGTGTATCGCCCGGGTCGCTGTAGCCCGGATCGTCGGGATCGCTCCACTCGCCGCCCGGGGTGATGGGATCGTCGCCAGGATCGCCGCCGCCACTGCCGGGATCGCTGATGTCGCCCAGGTCCGTGCCGGGATCGGGGTTGGTCGGGTCTTCCTGCTCCTGGCCCGGATTGCCGGGCGAAGGCGGCGGATTGGTGTTGACGTCGGTCTCGCCCGTGCCCGGATCGTTTTCCTCGTTGCCGCCACCGGGGTTGCCCGAGGGCGGGTTCTGCCCACCCGGGCCACCCTGGTCGCCGCCGCCGTCACCGCCGCTGCCGCCGCTGCCACTCTGGATGCCGCCGTCGTTCTCTGGCCGCGTGCCGCCCAGGCCCAGCCCCTTGCCCTCCATGTAGACGTAGCGGCGGGTACCGTTCTGCACCGCCTGGTAGGAGTCGCGGATGTAGACGCGTCCGTCCTTGGTGATGGCGGCCAGGCACCACACGCCCGGGAAGCAGTTGACGATGACCTTGGCTGCGCTGCCGTCGCTGTTGCCCGCGAAGAGAGCAGGATCGCCCGAGGGCGGCAGCACGAAGACACGGCCGCTGCCGGCCGTCTGGAAGTACACGTTCATCGACCCGAGGTCGATCTGCTGCGCGCCGGTATCGCCGGCCGAGCCGACGGAGATGTTGCCGGTGTAGCTGTTGTCGACGTCGCTGTTGCCGATGAACAGCACGCTCTCGGGGTGCAACTGGCTCAGCAGGCCCGTGAAAGGCATGCCGGTATAGACCGTGGAGCCCGGCACCGTGGCGCTGGCGTTGTTGTAGACGACGCTGATGGGCCGGCTGTTGCTCAGCGGGCGCAGGTGGACGTAGGTGTTGGCGCGCGTCTTGATGGCGCCGGTGAGAAATTCCAGCGAATCGGCATAGAAGACCAGATCCTGACGCTTGTCGGCATTGGGCGCGATGCCCGTGCCCGTGCGGGTTCCGTCGAAGCGGTAGGTGTTCTCGGTCCGGTTGTCCAGCGAGAGGACGCGGATCGACTGCGACTTGATGCGCACGCCGCCCGTGGGCATGTTGGTCGCATCGGTGGTGATGGTGTCGCCCGAGTTCGGGTCGGTGAACGAAGAGGCTTCGTTCACGCGGCCCAGCGCGGTGATTTCGAGCGTCTGGTTCGAATAGACGCCGCCCGGCGCGTTGTCGATATCCACGCCGCGGCCGCCCAGCACCTGCAGGCCCTTGGTGTCCGTACGAAGCGAGAAAACGCCGCGGCCCGACACCTCTGCATCGCCCGCCAGCGACAGGCCCGGCGCGCGCAGCAACCCGCTGCCCTGCGTGCGGATGGTGCCGTCGCTGCTGGTCGAGATGGTGATGCCGGCCGACGAGTCGGTGGCCACCAGCTGGTTGAAGTCGGTGTTCTTCACCGACGAGGTGGTGATGCCGTAGAAGTTGGCCGCCGCCGCCCGGGTGGCCTTGAGGCCGGCCGAGGCATTCGCGTTGATCGCGCCCAGGTAGAGGTTGTAGCCGGCGATGTTGATGCCGCCCGCATTGCTCACCGACTTGTTGACGTCCTTGTAGGTGACGATGTCGGGCGAGCCGGGCGTGGGGCCCGGCGAGGTCTCGACGCGCTCCTGCGTCTGGGTGATGTTGATCGTGCCGCTCGTGGTGGTGACCGAGCCGTTGCCGCTGTTGTGGTTCGCGTTGAGCCACACGCCGGGCTGCGAGGCGGCCGTGACCGACACCTCGCCGGTGACGATGATGTTTCCGCGCGCGTTGAGCGTCACCTGCCCGCGCCCCTGCGCCGCGTTGGCCTGCACGTTGTTGACGCGGATCCAGTCGTCGTCGGCGTCGATCTTCACCTGGGCGTAGTGCGCCTCCTGCGTGGCGCCCGCGGCAGTAGCAGTGTTGTCGATGGCGCGGATGATGCCGGCGTTCTGGTTGACGTCGGAATCGTTGGCCTTGAGGTAGACATCGGCCGCTGCCTGCCCGGCCGCCGCCGTGCCCTGGGCGATGACGTCGCTGTTGACCTCGATGCCGTTGCCGCCGCGCAGGGCGATGCGGGCGCCGCCAGCCGTGCTCGTGGCCGTGACGGCGTTGGCCACCGTGAGCTTGCGGTCGCTGGCGACGTCGACGTCGGTCCCGGCTGCACGCGTGGCGGTGATGCCCTGGATGTCCAGGTCCGACTTGGAACGCAGGGCCAGACTGGTGCCGCTGAAATTGGCGGCCGACAGGCGGCGGATTTCGTTGTCGGTCGAGGTCAGGTCGACCGACGAGGCCGACTGGATCTCGACGCCGCCCGTGATGATGCGCGAGGGGCCGTTCTGCGTGACGTCGCCGGAGGCATTGAAGCGCACGCGGCCGCTGTCGCTGGTGTCGACATTGCCAACCGCGATGTTCTGCCCGGTCAGCTGCACCGAACCGTCACCCGAGCGCAGCCAGCCTCCCCGCGTATCAATGCTCGCACCTCCGGCGTTCAGCGTCAGGTTGCCGTTGTCGGTGCGCACGTCGCCACCCACGCCAACGTTGATCGCGCCGCCGCCGTTGGTGGTCACCGACAGCGCACCGCCTTCGCTGAACACCTGGCCGTTGAGCGTGACGGCGCCGCCGTTGTTGGCGGTGATCTGGAGGGTGCCTCCATCGCTGCGCACGTTACCGCCCGTCGTGACGTTGAGCGCACCGCCTCCGTTAGTGGTCAGCCCCAGCGCGCCACCGTTCGAGTACAGCACGTTGCCGACATTGAGCGCGCCCCCGCCATTGGCGGTCAGGGCGACATTGCCATCCTCCGAGCGGATGTCGTTGCTGGTCGTGATGCCGCCGGCCGACGACGTGAACGTGACGTCGCCGCCACCGGCACGGATGTTGGCACCGGACGTCGTGATGTTGCCGCCCGCATTCAGCGTGATGTCGCCGCCACCGCTGCGCAGGCCACCGATGTCGATCCGGCTGTTCAGGCCTTCGGCCCTGACGACGATGTTGCCGCCGCTCGTGACGATGGAATCGTTCTTGTCCTGAAACTCGATCAGGCTGCCTGCATTCGTCGTGCGCAGCGTGACGGTGTGGTCGCCATCGGTCTTGAGGTTGAGTTCGTTATCCGCCAGGTTCTCGAGCGTGATGCGGTCGCCTGCCTCGAGATGGATGTTGGCGTTTCCAGCCAGGCTTTCGAGCTTTCCACGCGAGATCACACTGGAGTTGCCAGCGCCGCCCGTCGCGGCCAGGATGGTGGGCGGATTGGCATCGAGGGAGCCGTCGAGCGAATTCCCCGGCAGCGGGTCGGGGCTGTCGTTGTCGGTGATGTTGAGCGTGCGCGGATCGATCAGCAGCGTGCCCGACGCGCCGCGCTCGGACCGCAGGTCGACCGTGCCGTTGAGCGCCAGGTATTCCTTGCCCGAGACTTCCGTGTCTCCGCCGCGTGCCGTACCCGCGCCACGCGCCGAGATGGTGCCGTCATAGCGTGTCGACTGATCGGCCCACACCACCACCGAGCCGCCCTGCCCCGCCGTGCCATCGGCGCGGATGGCGGCCGAACTGGCGACGTAGGTGTAGTCGGAGGTGATGCTGGCGCCCGAGGCGGTTTGCACGCCATCACCCCGGTATTCACCACCCACGCGCACCGTGCCACCCGTGCCGCCGCTGGCATCCACCTGTGCGCCCGCCATCAGCCCGGTCTGCTGCCCCGCCACCACGATGCGGCCACCCGCGCCCGTGTCGCCGCGCGCCGCGAGCTGGCCCGACACGGCGGCCGTGCCGCTCTGGTTGCTCACCTCGATGGCGCCGCCGCGCACGCCCGAGACATCGATCTGTCCCGAGGAAAGCGTCTCGCCCGCCGAGGCCGACAGGATCACCGCGCCGTCACGCTCCTCGATCGACGTCGCGCGCAGCAAGCCGGTGTTGTTGACCACCATGCCGGTGAGTTCGCGCGCACCGCGCGCGCTCAGCGCGATCTGGCCACCGTCGGCGCTGATGACGCCTGCGTTGTGGACGCTGGCAACTTCCCGCACCGAGTCGCCCGAGACGGAGAACGACACCAGGCCGTCCGGCCGCGTGTCGATGGTCACGCGGTCGGCCGACGCCAGCTGCACGCTGCCGCCCGGTGCGTTGATCTGGCCGGTGGCGGTGTTGACCACGCGGTCTGCCGCCAGCAGCGCGAAGCCGCCTTCGCGGATGGTGATGATGCCGGCGTTCTCGACCGCGCCCCCGGCGCTGCCCGCGCCGCGCGTGAAGCTGTAGCGCCCCGCCATGAAGTCGTCATCGGCGATGGACAGCGTGGTAGCCACCAGCGCGCCCGTGTCCACGCGCGAATCGCCGCCGAAGAACACACCGTTGGGGTTGACCAGGAACACCTGGCCGTTGGCCGACATCGAGCCCAGGATGCTCGACGGATCGGCGCCCGTGACGCGGTTGAGCACCACGCTGTTGCTGCCGGGCTGCACGAAGGTCACGCCCGCGCCGGCGCCGATGGAGAACGAGCCCCAGTTGATGATGGCCCGGTCGGTGTACTGGTTAACCGTCTGCTGGTTGCCGCTCTGGCTGACCGACGCGACGCCACCGACGACCTGGGGCGCGGTGGGCAGGACCTGCGCCCGCACGCTGGAGCTGGCCATGACGGCCAGCGCCAACGCGACCAGGCAGGCCGCGGGCTTGAGGACGGGCACGGGCGCCGCCGCGGCCGGCCGCCGGCGGGGGCTCGTCCTCGTTCTTGCGCCTTGGCTTGTCACTGCGGCCCCTTCCTCTTCATGTGTTCTTGCTCTTGTCTTTCCTGCCGGTCTCAGAACGCCAGATTGACGCTGAGCCAGATGCGCTCGGACTGCTTGCGGTCGAACACGCGGATCATCGGCTTGGCCAACTCGACCTTGAACTGGCCGTAGTTGCCCAGGTACTGCGTGTAGCCGACCCCCAGGGACGACGCACGGTCGTAGCCCAGGAACGGCCCCTTGTTCTTCACGCCGCCGAGATCGGCGAACGCCGCCGCATAGCCGGGCTTGCTGGCCAGCAGGAACTGGCGGCGCAACTCGAACGTCATCTGATAGCCCGAATCCCCCCGCAGGATGGACGGCGCATAGCCGCGCACACTGCTCTCGCCGCCCAGCGGCATCTTCTCGGCGTCCGGCACTTCCCGCGTGGCCATCACGTACTTTCCACGGAAGAAGAAATCCAGGTTGCGCCCGGCGCCGGTGAGGTAGGTCCACTCGGCATCGAGCTTGAGGAACCTGCCGAAATCGCCCGTCACGCTGTCATTGCCGCTCTTGAGTGCGTTGGTGGAGGCCGCGACCGACACCGAGTTGGCCGAGGAATCGCTCGCCACCCAGTTGGTATAGACCGATCCCACCAGCAAAGGCAGCTTCGATTCGGAAAATGGTATGCCCAGCACTCGCTGCTGGCTGGTCGTCTGGCGCCATTGCAGCGCGCCTATGACATTTTTGGCCCGCGAACGCACGAAGGGATAGGAAAGCGTGGCATCGGCACTACGCACCTTGCCGGAGATTTCCAGCGGCGCGAACACGCCGCCCAGGTCGTAGTCGGTGGCCGTGCGCGAAAGACCCAGCCGCAGGCCGTCATGCCCCAGCGGAATGGTGTAGCCAAGGCGGTTCCATGCGAACAGTTGCTCGGTCGAGCGGATGACACGCAGCGAAAGCTGGTCGCCCAGGCGCAGGGGGTTGTTGAGCTCGATGCCTGCGTCCCAGCGGTGCTCGCCGGTGGTTTCGCTGCCGTAGTTGTTGGCGCCCAATGACACGCCCACCGGCTTGTCCTGCGTTTCGATCTCGACCATCGAGGTGCCGAACTTCTGGCCCGGCGCCAGCGTGGCGCGCGCGCGCAGGCCGGGCAGGTCATTCATCAGCAGCAACTGGCGTTCGAGCCGCGCATCGGTCACGAGATTGCTGCCGTCGCCCATGAGCAGCGGCGTGACGTAAGGGTCGAGGAACGCGCGGCCGTAGCGGCCCTCGCTGCGGAACACCACCGACTCCACGCTGCCCTCGATGATCTGGATGGTGACCAGGCCGTCCTCGACACGTTGCGCCGGCAGGTAGGCCCGCGCGACGGTGAAGCCACGCGAGCGGTAGAAGGCGGTGATGCGATCGGCGATGCGGTCGAGCTCACCCAGCGTGAGTTGCAGGTCGAGGTAGGGCTCGACCAACTGGCGCAGCAGCGCCTCGCTGAACTGCGTGTTGCCCTTGAAGGTGAAGCCGCTGACCAGAAACCGTTGCGTCTGAGCCCGCTGCTGCACCGCCGGCTCGCGCGAGAACATCACCTCGGGCGGCGAGCTCAACTGCGGCAGGCGCGGCTGCATCACCGAGTCCTGGACGGCACCGGGCGTCGGAATCGGCGGCAACTGGGCCTGCGCCCAACCGCAGGCCAGCAGCAGGGGCAAGGCCAAGACGCGCGGCATCGCGACACGCATCCTGCGCGCGGGGGCCGCGCACGGCCCGGCGAACCTTGCGCGCGAAGGCTGGATCGTCATCGTGGATCAGCGGGGCGCGGCGCGCTCAGCTGGCGGAATTCGTGCGGGGCTGGGCCGCCAGGCGCGCGCGCACCTGTTCGGCCTCTGCCGGCTGCAGCCGGCGGAAGGCGGCGTCGCGATTGTTGGCGCCGTTGCGGTTGCCCGCATTGGCGGCAATGGAGAACCAGTAGGCGGCCTCGACGTAGTTGCGCGGCACGCCGCGGCCATTGCCATAGAGCACACCGAGGTTGTTGGCAGCCGCACCGTGGCCCTGCTGGGCAGCGGCGCGGTACTGGGCCACGGCCGCTTCGTAATTCTGCGGCGCCAGCGAACCCTTCTCGTACACCACGCCCAGGTTGTTCTGCGCCTGGGCCAGGCCGAGTTCGGCAGCACGGCGATAGAGCGCCAGCGCGCCGGCCGGATCGGCAGGCACGCCACGGCCGGCTTCCTTGAGAACGGCCAGGTTGTTCATGGCGTTGCGATCGCCGCGCTTGGCCGCTTCGTCGTACCAGCGCGCGGCCTGCACGGGATCGGACTGGCCGGGCACCACGCCCTTGTCGAGCAGCACGCCCAGGTTGTTCTGCGCGCCGCGGTTGCCGGCCTGCGCGCCCTTGAGGTACCAGTCGCGCGCCTGCACGCGGTCGGCCGGCACGCCCAGGCCTTTTTCGTAGAGCACGCCCAGGTTGTTGAAGGCGTCGGCATTGTTGCCAGCCGACAGCCACAGGCGGCGGGCTTCCTCGTACTGGCCCGAGCGGGCAGCCTTGAGGCCATCCTGCACGGGATTGGCGTTGGCGCTCAGGAAGGACATGGCCAGAACCACACCCACGAGCGATTGGATCAACGGTACGCGCCGCATGCTGCTTTCCCCTCGTCAATTTATTGGCCGGATGCGTGCAACCAACGCCTGGTTACGCTTTCACGTGGAAAAAGCACGTCAGAAAACAAGATCGCGTGCGCTTCCCCAGTGGCATCCACTAGAATTTTTAGAATAACACACGGAAACTTCGCGTAACACGATGCATCGACAAGATGCAACGGCCTGGCCAGCGGGGTGCCAACTTTTCCACCAATGAGGGGGTTCAGCGATGCTCGACGACACGGACCGCAAGCAGTTCCAGCAGGTCTTTCCGCAATTCGTCTCCCGCATGACGCCGCGCGGCCTGCAGCGCCTGCTGGATGCCTGCGTGAAGGCCGATGTCCGCCCCGGCTACAACATCTTCCGCGACCGGATGCCCACCGACTCGGTGCATTTCATCCTCGAGGGCGAGGCGGACATCTTCGTGGAGCAGGACGACCGCACGGTTCCCCTGGGCAAGGTCAAGGCCGGCGCGCTGCTCGGCGAGATCTCGGTGCTCTCCCGGCAGCTGGTGGCCAGCTCGACCGTGCAGGCCACCACGCGCGTGCGCTCGTTGCGGCTGCAGCATCAGTCGCTGGAGCTGCTGTTGACCGACGAGGAAGCCGGCCCTCCGCTGCTGGAGCTGTTCTCCGAGACCCTGGCCTCGCGCCTCCAACCCCTGGCAGCCGCCTGACGGCCGCGACAGCGAAGAAAGACGCCATGACCCTGCTGCCGTTCCTGCGCGACCTGCCCGCCTTCGAGCGCTTCGACGAGAAGGAACTCGACGCCTTCGTCGCCAGTTCCCGCCTGTACGAATTTCCCGAAGGCCACCGTTTCTCCGGTGAGAACGAGCCCGGCTCGTCCACCTACCTGCTTGTCACCGGCCGGGTGCGCGTGTTCCACCACGACGCCATGGTCGGCGCGACGCTGTCGGTCAACGAGGTGTGCTCGGGCGAAATGTTCAACGTGCTGTCGCTGGTGGGTCCGCTCTCCGTGTCCACCACGGCCGTGGCGCTGGAGCCCTCGATCGCCCTCGAATTCCCGCGCGATTCTCTGCCCGATATCAAGCGCGCCGTGCCCCGCGTGGCGCACCAGATCCAGTACATGATCGCCATCCAGCTGGCCAACGCGCTGCAGGCACGCAACACCGCGCTGCGCTCGCGGCTGTGACCGCCATGGCGCCGCGCCTGGTTGCGTGGGCAGGCGCCGCGCTGCTGCTGGCCGGCTGCGTGACCACGCAGCCTTCCGACCCTTATCTGCTGGGCGGCCGCCTGCCCGATCTGGCCGGGCTGTCGTTCACCGATGCCGACGCGGCCCTGACCACGCGGCCCGCCGTGGTGCCGGCCGAAGACGGCGAGCCTGTTCAGGACGGCACCGTGGCCCCCGCGCCCGCCACCGTGATCGCGCAGGCTGCCACCCGCCCTGCCCCCGCGGCGTTGCCGGAGGGCGGCGACATGTGGTCGCGGCTGCAGGCCTCCAACCTCATCGCCCCGCTGCCCGACGAACTGGCCGGCGCGTTAATCCGTGATTACGCGAGCCGCCCCGACTTCCTCGCACGCGCCATGCAGCGCAGCGCGCCCTACCTGCACCACATCGTCGACGCGCTGGAGCGCCAGGGACTGCCGGCGGAGCTGGCGTTGCTGCCGGTGATCGAAAGCGGATTCGATCCGCGCGCGCTGTCGCCGGCCGCGGCCAGCGGCATCTGGCAATTCATCCCCGAGACGGGCCGCCGCTACGGCCTGCGCCAGGACTGGCTGCGCGACGAACGCCGCGATCCGCTGGCGGCCACCGGCGCCGCGCTGTCCTACCTCAGCGATCTGTACCGCCGCTTCGGTGACTGGCACCTGGCACTGGCCGCCTACAACTGCGGCGAAGGCTGCGTCGCGCGCGCCATCGACCGCGCCCGCGCCAACGGCCGCACGCCGGATTTCGTCGGTATCCTGCCCTGGCTGCCGACCGAGACGCAGGGCTACGTGCCGCGCTTCGTGGCCGTGCGAACGATCTTCCGCAACCCGGTGGCGCACGGCGTTGCATTGCCGGCCCCCAGCCGCTCTCAACGCATCGTGCTGCAGCAGCTCGACCGGGACGCCGATCTGGCCACGGTGGCGCGTCTGGCGGGCGCGGCAGAGGACGACATCGCCATGCTCAACGCCGGCGTGCTGCGCCAGGTGGTGGCGGGCGACGGTCGCCATCTGTGGCTCACCGAGTTGCAGGCACGCCGCCTGCGGGCCGCGCTGGCCGCCGCTCCGGACAACGCGCCCGCGTCGCTGCTGCGCCTGAAGGCCGTCGAGGCCCGCCCCTCCGAGCCGCTGGGCGCCTTCGCGGCGCGGCACAACATCGACGTGGCGCGACTGCGCAGCATCAATGCCATTCCGGCTTCGCTCTCCACCATCCGCTCGGGCACGCTGTTCGTGCCGATGCAGGTGGCCGAAACGTCGCCGCTGGTGCTCGCCAGCCTGTCGCCCCTGCGCATGCAGGGCGAGGAAGAATTGCAGCGGCAGCGCCAGTCACTCACGGCCACGGCAAGCCGTGACGAGGCGCTGATGGCGCAGCATCCCGAATGGGTGGAAAGCGGTTGGTCGCCTGACCGACTTCAGTTGCCCGGGCTGCGCCGGCGTCGTTGACGGCGGCCAGCGCCAGGGCGCCCGCTCAGGCGTCCAGCCACTTCTGCAGCAGCCGGGCCTGGCCCATTGCCGGATCCAGCTCGTAGCCAGCGAAGCCCGTGCGGGCGTAGAGCCGCTGGGCCGGCATGTTGCCCGTCAGCACTTCGAGCGTGACCTTGCAGGCGCCGCGCGCGCGGGCTTCTTCCTCCACCGCAGCGAGCAAGCGCTCTCCGATGCGCTGGCCGCGATGGCCCGATGCCACGACGAGGTCGTGCACGTTCACCAGTGGCCTCGCCGCGAAGGTGGAGAAGCCCTCGAAGCAGTTGACCAGGCCGACAGGCTCGCCACCTCGCAGCGCCAGCAAGCTGAATGCGTGTGGCCGCGCGGCAAGTCCGGGCAACAGCGCGTCACGCGCTGGTGGCGACAACGGCTCGCCACCGCCCGCCGGATCACACGCATAGGCATCCAGCATGGCGAGCAGCATATCGCCGTGCGCCGGGTCGGCGTAGTCGACGCGCACGATGGCGACGCCGCCGCTTTCCATCGGCACATCTGTCATCGCTGCACCAGCAGCCAGGCCGCGAGGACGAACGACAGCGCCGATGCGGTGAGCGACACGGCCAGCAGCAATTGCGTGCGCGCCAGCCGCCTCTCCAGCAGCACCGACGCCTGCTGCACGGCGTCGATGGTCTTTTGCACGTCCACCGCGAGCTGCTTGATCGATTCGGCGTTCTGCGTGGCAGCCGCCTGCAATTCAGCGATCTGCTGCTCGACCACCTCGGGGCCGGGTGCCGCGTTCTTGCTGCGAGTGAACAGCGGCTTGGTCAGCGAGATGAGATCGGGCAGGTATGAGACCGCAATATTGATCCAGGGCGACATGGGCAGGTGACTCCTTGTCTGTCGTGGGGAAGGGGGTGCGTACAGTCAGCAGGCGCGCACGGCATCGGCCAGGCGGCGCGCGGCGGCTTCGGCGCTGGCGGCCTGGCGGGCTTCCACCATCACGCGCACCAGCGGCTCGGTGCCGCTGGCCCGGATCAGCACTCGGCCTTCGTCGCCGAGTTCGCGCTCCACAGCCGCGATTTCCGAGGCGACGGCAGCGTTGCCCTTCCAGTCCTGGTCGGGCCGCAGTCGCACGTTGATGAGGGTCTGCGGATAGAGCTGCACGCCAGCCAGCAGTTGCGCCAGCGACTGGCCACTGCGCACGCAGGCCTGCAGCACTTGCAGCGCGCTCACCAGGCCGTCGCCGGTGGTGTGGCGGTCGAGCACCAGAAGGTGGCCCGAACCCTCGCCGCCGAGCAGCCAGCGGTGCTGCTCCAGCGCCTCCAGGACATAGCGGTCGCCCACCCGGGCACGCTCGAACTTCACGCCACGCTGGTGCAGGGCCAGCTCCACCGCCATGTTGGTCATGAGCGTGCCCACCACGCCGGGCACGACTTCATCGCGTGCCAGTCGGTCGGCTGCCATCAGGTAGAGAAGTTCGTCGCCGTTGTAGAGGCGGCCTGTGGCATCGACCACCTGCAGGCGGTCGGCATCGCCATCGAGTGCGATGCCGTAGTCGGCGTGGTTGGCGCGCACCGCGCGCACCAGCGCTTCAGGATGCGTGGCTCCTACCTCATGGTTGATGTTCAGGCCGTCGGGCGCGCAGCCGATGGCGATGACATCGGCGCCCAGTTCGTGGAACACCTTGGGCGCGATGTGATAGGCCGCACCATGGGCGGCGTCGACCACGATCTTCAGGCCACGCAGCGTGAGATCGTGCGGAAAGGTGCTCTTGCAGAACTCGATATAGCGGCCGGCCGCATCGTCGAGCCGGCGGGCCTTGCCGATGGCGGCCGAATCCGCCCAGACCGGAGGCTCGTCGAGCGCGGCCTCGACGTCCCGCTCCCACGCATCGTCGAGCTTGCTGCCCTTGGCGCTGAAGAACTTGATGCCGTTGTCGGGGAAGGCGTTGTGGCTCGCGCTGATGACCACGCCCAGGCTGGCCCGCTGGGCGCGCGTGAGGTAGGCCACGCCGGGTGTGGGCAAGGGACCGAGCAGCACGACATCGACGCCGGCCGAGTTGAAGCCCGATTCGAGCGCGCTCTCGAGCATGTAGCCTGAAAGCCGGGTGTCCTTGCCGATCAGCACCGTCGGCCGTTCCTCGGTGCGCCTGAGCACACGTCCAACGGCATGCGCGAGCTTGAGCACGAAGTCCGGCGTGATGGGCGGCTGCCCCACGGTGCCACGGATGCCGTCGGTGCCGAAGTACTTGCGGGAGGTCGTCATGGTTGTCGTTCTGGTTGGAGGCGAAAGAGAAGGATCGACCGATCGGAAGGTGTGAATCTCAGGCCATGGCCGACGGCTGCTGCGCGGCGGTGGCCCGCCATACCGCGAGGCCGGCCACGGTGGCCGCCACGTCGTGCACGCGCAGCACGCGCGCCCCACGGTCGGCCGCCAGCACGGCGGCCACCACGCTGGGCACCAGCCGGTCAGGCACGTCGAGGCCCGTGACCGCGCCCAGTGACGACTTGCGGGACCATCCGGCCAGCACAGGCCAGCCCAGCGCCAGCAACTCGCACTGGCGCGCCAGCAGGGAGAAATTCTGCTCCACCGTCTTGCCGAAGCCGACGCCCGGATCGAGCACGATGCGCTCTCGCACCACGCCCAGCGATTGGAGCGCCTGGGCCTGCGCCCGCAGGAATGCGCTCACCTGCGCCGGCACATCGCCCGCCATGGGCGCGACCTGCATCGTCTGCGGATCGCGATGCATGTGCATGAGGCAGATGCCGCACGACGGATGGCGCGCCACCACCTCGCGCGCGCCGGCGCGACGAAGCGCCCAGATGTCGTTGACGATGTCGGCACCCAGATCGAGCACGGCCTGCATCACTTCAGGCTTGTAGGTATCCACAGACACCGGCACGCCCAGCGTGACGGCACCACGCACCACCGGCAGCACACGCGCAAGCTCTTCCGGGAGCGGCACGGCCGGACTGCCCGGCCGTGTCGATTCGCCACCGATGTCGAGCATGTCGGCGCCTTCGCGCAGCAGCCGCTCGCAATGGGCCAGCGCAGCGGTCGCGCCGTCGTGGCGGCCCCCGTCCGAGAACGAGTCGGGCGTGGCGTTGACGATGCCCATCACGCGCGGCACCGACAGATCGATGCAGAAGCGGCTGGTCTGCCAGTGGCTCATGGCTGGCCGGCCCGGAAAAGGAAAGCGGGGCCCGAAGGCCCCGCCGTTCGCCTGCGTGGCAGGCAAGCCATGTGCATCACGCGGCGGAGGGCGCAGCGTCCGGCTTGACGGCCGGAGCGCCGCCGCTGGTGTCGCCGCCCTGCGTGGGCGTGCGGGGCGTCCAGTCCTTGGGCGGGCGCGGCGGACGTCCGGCCATGATGTCCTCGACCTGCTCGCGGCCGATGGTTTCCCACTCCATGAGGGCGCGGGTCATGACTTCGACCTTGTCGGCGTTCTCGGACAGCAGCTTCTCCGTCAGCGCGTATTGCTCGTCGAGGATGCGGCGGATTTCCTGGTCCACCTTCAGCATCGTGGCTTCGGCGATGTTCGTGGTCTGCGTGACGCTGCGGCCCAGGAACACTTCACCTTCGTTCTCGGCATAGACCATGGGGCCCAGCGCTTCGCTCATGCCGTAGCGCGTGACCATGTCGCGGGCGATCTTGGTGGCGCGCTCGTAGTCGTTCGAGGCGCCGGTCGAGATCTTCTTGACGAACTGGTCTTCCGCCACACGGCCGCCGAAAAGGATGCTGATTTCGGCCAGCATCTGCTCGCGGTAACGCGAGAGGCGATCCCGCTCGGGCAGTTGCCAGGTCAGCCCCAGCGCACGGCCGCGCGGCATGATCGTGACCTTGTGCACCGGGTCGGTGTTGGGCGAGAGCAGTTCGGCGACGACAGCGTGGCCCGACTCGTGATACGCCGTAGCCTGCTTTTCCTCGTCGGTCATCACCATGGTGACGCGCTCGGGGCCCATGTAGATCTTGTCCTTGGCCTTCTCGAAGTCCTGCATCTCGACCACGCGCGCATTGCGTCGCGCGGCCATCAGGGCGGCTTCGTTGCACAGGTTGGCCAGATCCGCACCACTCATGCCGGGCGTGCCGCGCGCGATGATGCTGGCATTGACGTCCTGTCCGATCGGCACCTTGCGCATGTGCACGGCAAGGATTTGCTCGCGGCCCTTGATGTCGGGCAGCGTGACGTAGACCTGGCGGTCGAAGCGGCCCGGACGCAGCAGCGCGGCGTCCAGAATGTCGGGGCGGTTGGTCGCCGCCACCACGATCACGCCGAGGTTGGTTTCGAAGCCGTCCATCTCAACCAGCATCTGGTTGAGGGTCTGCTCGCGCTCGTCGTTGCCGCCGCCCAGGCCTGCGCCCCGCTGGCGGCCCACCGCGTCGATTTCGTCGATGAAGATGATGCAGGGCGCGTTCTTCTTGGCATTCTCGAACATGTCGCGCACACGCGATGCGCCCACGCCCACGAACATTTCCACGAAGTCGGAGCCCGAGATGCTGAAGAAAGGCACCTTGGCTTCGCCCGCGATGGACTTGGCCAAGAGCGTCTTGCCGGTGCCCGGAGGACCAACCAGCAGCAGGCCGCGCGGAATGCGCCCGCCAAGTTTCTGGAATTTCTGCGGATCTTTCAGGAAGTCGACGACCTCCTTCACTTCTTCCTTCGCTTCGTCGCAGCCGGCGACGTCGGCGAAGGTGATGGGATTGCTGTTCTCGTCGAGCAGGCGCGCCTTGCTCTTGCCGAAACTGAAGGCGCCGCCTTTGCCTCCGCCCTGCATCTGGCGCATGAAGTAGATCCACACCCCGATCAGCAGCAGCATCGGGCCCCAGCTGACCAGCAGGGTCATGAGGAGGGAGCCTTCTTCACGGGGCTTCACGTCGAACTTGACGTTGTTGTTGATCAGGTCGCCCACCAGACCGCGATCAAGGTAGGTGGCGGTAGTACGCACCCGGGTGTCGTCGGTGGTGATCGCCAGGATCTCGGTGCCGCCCTGGCCCTCCTGAATGATGGCGCTCTTGATACGGTTGCCACGCACCTGTTCCAGGAAGTCGGAGTAGGCGATGCTGCTGGCGCCGGCCGTGCCACGGGCGTCGAACTGTTTGAACACAGTGAACAACACCATGGCGATGACCAGCCAGACGGCTACTTTGGAAAACCACTGATTGTTCAAGCGAGGCTCCGGATCGTTTTCAGCCACGGGGGGCCGGAAGGGGGGACAGCAGACAGTTGCGGCCCATTTTAGGTGTTTCAACCCGGCTGAGGCCGGCCTTTGCCAATGGCGGCCATAGGGTTGGGGTGGGATTGCGTGTGTTTTTGTATCGAATCAATACCCGCCGGTGCCTTTAGGACCGATGCCCACGAGAAAGGTCTCCGATGACTTGTCGCGCGAGGCCTTGGGTTTGATCGGCTTGGCCACGCGGAAATGCTCCTTGAAAAGCTTGACCAGCTGGCTGTAACCGCTGCCATGGAACAGCTTGACCACCAACGCGCCCTCAGGCTTGAGGTTATTGATTGAAAACTCCACCGCCAGCTCGACCAAGTGCGCGATCCGCGCGGCGTCGGACGATTCGATACCCGACAGATTGGGGGCCATGTCGGACACCACCACGTCGGCCCGGCGGCCGGCCATCACGTCCTCGAGCCGGGCCAGTACTTCGGGCTCCCGGAAGTCGCCGTTCAGGAAAGTGACACCCTCGATCGGCTCCATCGGCAGGATGTCCAGCGCAATGATGGTTCCGTCGAGCTGCCCCACGCCAGCGCCTTCCGGTGAAAGGCGGCGGCGCACGTACTGGCTCCAGGCACCGGGCGTGGAACCAAGATCGACCACCACGTGACCGGGACGGATCAGGCCCAGGGTCTCGTCGATTTCCTTGAGCTTGTAGGCCGCGCGGGCCCGGTAGCCCTCTTTCTGGGCCAACTTCACGTAAGGGTCATTCACGTGGTCGTTGAGCCACGCCTTGTTGACCTTCTTGCTCTTGGTCTGGACTTTCATGGAGCGTATTGTCCCCGCAGAACGCACCCCGGGTGGGGCCAGCGTGCGGCAATAGCCCTGCCGGCCACGGATAATACGGGTCATGCCCCAAATCCAGCTCACCCCGGCCCAGCGCAAGGAACACCGCGCCGAGGCCCATCACCTCGACCCCGTGGTGATGATCGGCAACGACGGCGTCACGCCGGCCGTCAAGCGCGAAGCCGATGCCGCCCTCAATGCCCACGGGCTGATCAAGATCCGCGTGCTCGGCGACGACCGCGTGGCCCGCGAAGCCATGTTCCAGTCCCTCGCCGACGAACTGGGCGCCGCACCCATCCAGCACATCGGCAAGCTGCTGGTGCTGTGGCGTCCGATCCCCGAGAAGGAAAAGACTGTCGACGAGGACCGCATGCCCGGCCCCCGGGACGTCAAGGTGCTCAAGTACAGCAAGCGCGGCGGCCAGCGCCCCGAAGTGCGTACCCTGCGCGTGCTGGGCAACCAGCGCCTCACGCCAGGCGGCCAGATCAAGCGCGCCAAGCCCAAGCAGAAGTCGGTCAAGAAACGCCTGCAGGGATGAGCGCCGCACAGGCGCCCGACGGCGCTGCCTTGCTGTCCCGACCCAGTGGCCAGCGGCACATCATCTGCATGAAGTGGGGCACGAAATACGGCCCCGAATACGTCAACCGGCTGTACGCGATGGTGCGGCGGCACCTCACAGGTGACTTCAGCTTCGTCTGCCTCACCGATGACAGCACCGGTATCCGCAGCGAAGTGCGCTGCCTGCCGATACCGGCGCTCGACTTGCCCCCGGGCATTCCCGAGCGCGGCTGGACCAAGCTGGCCACCTTCGCGGCCGACCTGCACGGTCTGCGCGGCACCGCCCTCTTCCTCGACGTGGACGTGGTGATCGTGGGCCCGCTCGACGGCTTCTTCGAACAGCCGGGCGACTTCCTCATCATCCACGACTACAAGCGGCCGTGGCGCATCACCGGCAACTCGTCGGTGTACCGGTTCGAACTGGGTGCGCACCCCGACGTGCTGGAGTATTTCCGCAATCATGTGAACGAGGTCCGGGAACAGTTCCGCAACGAGCAGGCCTACCTGTCGGACTTCCTTCACCGGCAGGGCAAACTGCAGTACTGGCCCGAGGGCTGGTGCCCAAGCTTCAAGTACCACAGCATCCCGATCTGGCCGCTGAATTACCTGAAGGCACCGCAGGTTCCTGACGGTGCGCGCATCGTCATCTTCCACGGTGAATGCAATCCGCCCGACGCGCTGGCGGGCCGCCGCAACCGCAGGCTGCGGTTCATCCGGCCGGCGCGCTGGGTGGCCGAGCACTGGCACGAGTGACGCGGCAGCCAGGACGCGAGCTGCAATGAACGCCGCGCGCACCGCTTGCTGAATCCCTGCCATGGCCTGCCTCGTCTCGACCGCCAGCGCCTCGGCGCAAGCGGTCTGTTTTGAGGAGCCACTCGAAGTCCACGGCCCGAACGCCCTCCAACTCCGCGGACTGGTCCTCATGGCGACCCCGGGGCGCCCGTTCGGAGAGCTGCTGCGGGAGCAGCTGCGTGCCAATCCGGCGAACGCGCCGGGGCTCGACCTGGCGCCCGGCACGGTCGACGCGATCACCCGCTTCATCGAGGTGCGGCCGGCCCGCTGGCGCGGGCATGCCGGACTCAGGGCGCAGGCAGACGCCGCGTGAGACGCCAGAACACCGCGCAGGCGCACAGCCACTGCACGATGTACAGGCCCGTGCCCACGGAATGCCACAGCTTGAGGTTGTCACGCGCGAGGATGCGGGGCGCCACGGCGAACTCCTGCAGCAGGGCCATCAGCATGCCCGCGAACACGAAGCCCAGCGTCACCTGCACGGCGGCGTTCATGCGCTCGGCACCGCCGCTGCGCAGGCCCACGATGACGGCGAGGCCGCAAGCCAGCGAAACCCAGCAGCCCGCGGCGAAAAGCTTGCCCGCCATGGCGCCCGCGATGGCGGGCGTGGCGAGATTGGAGAACAGCATCGGTACGACCAGGAAGCCGATGGTCGCAAGGCTTCCCCACCACAGGGCCGACGCCCAGACGGCAACGCGCTGACCGGGCATGCGCGTCATCTCAGACGTATTGCACGCCCACGATTTCGTAGCGCTTGGTGCCGCCCGGCGCCTGCACCTCGGCGGTATCACCCTCTTCCTTGCCGATCAGCGCGCGCGCGATCGGGCTCGACACGTTGATGAGCCCGAGCTTGAGGTCGGCCTCGTCCTCGCCCACGATCTGATACTTCACGCTCTCGCCGGTCGACTCGTCCTCGAGCTCGACCGTGGAGCCAAACACCACGCGGCCGCCCGCGTCGAGCTGGGCGGGGTCGATCACCTGCGACGCCGACAGCTTGCCCTCGATCTCGAGGATGCGCCCCTCGATGAAGCCCTGGCGATCCTTGGCCGCGTCGTACTCGGCGTTTTCGCTGATGTCGCCCTGGGCACGCGCCTCGGCGATGGCGTTGATGATGTAGGGACGGTCCACGGTCTTCAGGCGTTGCAGCTCCTCCTTGAGCTTCTCCGCGCCGCGCTTGGTGATGGGGATGGTGGCCATGTTTCGTATCTCCAAAAGCAAACCGCCGGGCGTTGCCGTCCGGCGGTGTCGATTGCGATCCATTATGCCGCGAAAGCCCGGGGCGGGCCAGCAGCGCGGGCCGCATCCGGGTATTCCCGGAAGCAGCCCGTCAAGGCTCAGGCAGCGGCCAGTTGCGCGTGCAGTTCCTGCACCGAATACACGTCGAGGTTGTCGACGTAGCGCATGCCCTCCACAGCGGCCTCGGCACCGGCGATGGTGGTGAACGTGGTCACGCGGGCCAGCAGCGAGGAAGTGCGGATCGCGCGCGAATCGGCGATCGCGTTGCGGCGCTCTTCCACGGTGTTGATGACCATCACGATCTCGTTGTTCTTGATCATGTCGACCACGTGCGGACGGCCTTCGGTCACCTTGTTGACCACCTCGACCGCGATGCCCGCCGCGCTGATGGAGGCGGCCGTGCCCTTCGTCGCCACGATCTCGAAGCCCAGCGCCGCCAGTTGCCGCGCCACTTCCACGGCACGCGCCTTGTCGCTGTTCTTCACCGTGAGGAACACCTTGCCCGACTTGGGCAGCTTGGTGCCCGCGCCGAGCTGGCTCTTCACGAAGGCCTCGCCGAAGGTCTTGCCCACGCCCATCACTTCGCCGGTGGACTTCATCTCGGGGCCGAGGATGGTGTCCACGCCGGGGAACTTCACGAACGGGAACACGGCTTCCTTCACGCTGAAGTACGGCGGCGTCACTTCCTTCGTGACGCCCTGCGACGCCAGCGTCTGGCCGGCCATGCAGCGTGCGGCGACCTTGGCCAGCTGGATACCCGTGGCCTTGGACACGAAGGGCACCGTGCGGGACGCGCGTGGGTTCACCTCGAGCACGTAGATGACGTCCTGCTTGCGGCCGCCCTCTTCCACCTCCTGGATGGCGAACTGCACGTTCATCAGGCCGACCACGTTCAGTGCCTCGGCCATCGCGGCGGACTGGCGCTTGAGCTCGTCCACCGTGGCCTGCGACAGGTAGTACGGGGGCAGCGAGCATGCCGAGTCGCCCGAGTGCACGCCGGCCTGTTCGATGTGCTCCATCACACCGCCGATGAAGGTCTTGCCCGCAGGATCGCGCAGGCAGTCCACGTCGCACTCGATCGCATCGTTGAGGAAGCGGTCGAGCAGCACGGGCGAATCGTTGCTCACCTTGACGGCTTCGCGCATGTAGCGCTCGAGGTCGCGCTGCTCGTGCACGATTTCCATCGCACGGCCGCCCAGCACATAGCTGGGACGGACAACGAGCGGATAGCCGAGGGCCGAGGCCTTCTCCAGCGCCTCGGCTTCGGTGCGCGCGGTGGCATTCGGTGGCTGCTTGAGATTCAGCTTGTGGAGCAACGCCGAGAAACGCTCGCGGTCTTCCGCCGCGTCGATCATGTCGGGGCTGGTGCCGATGATGGGCACGCCCTCGGCTTCGAGGCCCAGCGCCAGCTTGAGCGGTGTCTGCCCGCCGTACTGCACGATCACGCCATGCGGCTTTTCCTTGTCGACGATCTCCAGCACGTCTTCGAGCGTGAGCGGCTCGAAGTAGAGGCGGTCCGAGGTGTCGTAGTCGGTCGACACGGTCTCGGGATTGCAGTTGACCATGATGGTTTCGTAGCCGTCCTCGCGCATGGCGAGCGCGGCGTGCACACAGCAATAGTCGAACTCGATGCCCTGGCCGATGCGGTTGGGCCCGCCGCCCAGGACCATGATCTTCTTCTTGTCAGTCGGCTCGGCCTCGCACTCGTCTTCGTACGTCGAGTACATGTAGGCGGTGTTGGTGGCGAACTCGGCCGCGCAGGTGTCCACGCGCTTGTAGACCGGCCGCACCTTGAGCGCGCGCCGCGCCTCGCGCACGGCCTTCTCGTTGGTCTTGAGCAGCTTGGCCAGGCGGCGGTCGGAGAAGCCCTTCTGCTTGAGCATGCGCAGCGTGGCCGCATCGATGGACGACAACGCATCGCCACCCTTGGCATCGGCGATCTTGTCGAGCTCGAGCTCGAGCTTCACGATCTCCTCGATCTGCACCAGGAACCAGCGGTCGATCTTCGTCAGGTCGAACACCTCGTCGACCGACAGGCCCATGGCGAACGCGTCGCCCACGTACCAGATGCGCTCGGGGCCGGGCTCACCCAGTTCCTTCTCGAGCACCTCGCGGTCCTGCGTCTTCTCGTTCATGCCGTCGACGCCAACCTCCAGGCCGCGCAGCGCCTTCTGGAACGACTCCTGGAAGGTGCGGCCCATGGCCATCACCTCGCCCACCGATTTCATCTGCGTCGTCAGGCGCGAATCGGCGGCCGGGAACTTCTCGAACGCGAAGCGCGGGATCTTGGTGACCACGTAATCGATCGAGGGCTCGAACGAGGCCGGCGTGGCACCGCCCGTGATCTCGTTGCGCAGCTCGTCGAGCGTGTAGCCCACGGCCAGCTTGGCCGCCACCTTGGCGATGGGAAAGCCCGTGGCCTTGGACGCCAGCGCCGAAGAGCGCGACACGCGCGGGTTCATCTCGATGACGATCATCCGGCCGTCCTTCGGGTTCACCGAGAACTGCACGTTGGAGCCGCCCGTGTCCACGCCGATCTCGCGCAGCACCGCGAGACTCGCGTTGCGCATGATCTGGTATTCCTTGTCGGTCAGCGTCTGCGCGGGGGCCACGGTGATCGAGTCGCCGGTGTGCACGCCCATCGGGTCCAGGTTCTCGATCGAGCAGACGATGATGCAGTTGTCCGCCTTGTCGCGGACGACTTCCATCTCGTACTCCTTCCAGCCGAGCAGTGATTCTTCGATCAGCAGTTCGTTGGTGGGTGACGCCTCCAGGCCGCGCTTGCAGATGGTCTCGAACTCTTCCGAGTTGTAGGCAATGCCGCCGCCCGTTCCGCCGAGCGTGAAGCTCGGGCGGATGACGGTGGGGAAGCCCACGGTCTTCTGCACGGCCCAGGCCTCGTCCATGGTGTGGGCGATGCCCGAGCGCGCCGAGCCGAGGCCGATGCGCGTCATGGCCTGCTTGAACTTCTGGCGGTCTTCGGCCTTGTCGATGGCTTCGGGCGTGGCGCCGATCAGCTCGACCTTGTACTTGTTGAGCACGCCGTTGTGCCACAGGTCGAGCGCGCAGTTCAGCGCCGTCTGGCCACCCATGGTGGGCAGGATGGCGTCGGGCTTTTCCTTGGCGATGATCTTCTCGACCGTCTGCCAGGTGATGGGCTCGATGTAGGTGACGTCGGCTGTGGCCGGGTCGGTCATGATCGTCGCGGGATTGCTGTTGATCAGGATGACCCTGTAGCCCTCTTCGCGCAGCGCCTTGCAGGCCTGCACGCCCGAGTAGTCGAACTCGCAGGCCTGGCCGATGACGATCGGGCCCGCGCCGATGATGAGGATGCTCTTGATGTCTGTGCGCTTAGGCATTCTTGTGCTGCTCCATGAGCGCGGTGAAACGGTCGAACAGGTAGCTGATGTCGTGCGGGCCGGGTGACGCCTCGGGGTGGCCCTGGAAGCAGAACGCCGGCTTGTCGGTGCGCGCCAGCCCCTGCAACGTGCCGTCGAACAGGCTGATGTGCGTGGGGCGCAGGTTGGCCGGCAGGCTCTTCTCGTCCACGGCGAAGCCGTGGTTCTGGCTGGTGATGGACACGCGGCCGTTGTCGAGGTCCTTCACCGGATGGTTGGCGCCGTGGTGGCCGAACTTCATCTTGAAGGTCTTCGCGCCGGAGGCCAGCGCCATGATCTGGTGGCCCAGGCAGATGCCGAAAGTGGGAATACCCGCCTCGATCAGCTCGCGCGACGATGCGATGGCGTAGTCGCAGGGCTCCGGGTCGCCCGGACCGTTGGCCAGGAACACGCCGTCGGGGTTCAGCTCGCGCACTTTGGCGGCTGGTGTCTGCGCGGGCATCACCGTGATGCGGCAGCCGCGGCTGGCGAGCATGCGCAGGATGTTGCGCTTGACGCCGAAGTCCAACGCCACGACGTGGAAGCGCGGCTTGAGCTGCGCGCCGTAGCCTTCGCCGAGTGCCCACTCGGTTTCGGTCCACTCGTAAGGTGCGGTGACGGACACCACCTTGGCCAGATCGAGACCTGACATGCTGGGCGCAGCCTTGGCAGCCGCCACGGCTCGCTCGATGGCCGCAGGGGTGACTGCTTCGCCCAGCGGCAGGCCGACGATGCATCCGTTCTGTGCGCCGTGCGTGCGCAGGTGGCGAGTGAGCTTGCGCGTGTCGATGCCGGCGATGGCCACGGTCTTCTCGCGCTGCAGGTATTGCGTGAGCGTGAGCGTGGCGCGGAAGTTGGATGCCAGGAGCGGCAGGTCCTTGATGATCAGGCCGGCGGCATGGACTTTGCTGGCTTCGACGTCTTCCTCATTGATGCCGTAGTTGCCGATGTGCGGGTACGTCAGGGTGACGATCTGCTGGCAATAGCTCGGGTCGGTGAGGATTTCCTGGTAACCGGTGATGGCGGTGTTGAACACCACCTCGCCGGTCGTGGAGCCGGTGGCTCCGATCGAAGTGCCGGTAAAGACCGTGCCGTCTGCGAGGGCGAGAATGGCCAGGGGCGAGACGGGAAGCACGGGGTAACTCCAGTAGTTGGATTCGCCCAGCGCCAGCCCTGTTGCAATGTGCCCGGCGCGCGGCCGGCTTCACTATGAAAAGGGTACGTCTTGGAGAGGTAGTTCGGGAAGAACAGCGCTAGGCTAGGCGTTGGCAGGTAAACCGCGAGATTATAGCGCGAGCGCGCCGCTCATCTGGACCGTCGCGCCCTTCAGGCAAGCCGTGCGGCGGCGCTGGCGTGCAGGCAGATCGCCGCGGCGGCCGCTACGTTGAGCGACTCCTCACCGCCCGGCTGCGCAATGCGTACCGCCGTGACGGCGCGCGTCTCGATCGAAGCGCGCACGCCCTGCCCTTCGTGTCCCAACACCCAGGCGCACGGCCAGGCCGGCGGCGCGGCATGCAGCCACTGGCCACGGTGCGAACTGGTGACCACCAGCGGCACCTGCAAGGCATCGAGTGCCGATTCGTCCAGGCCCTCGACGAGCCTCAGCCCGAAGTGTGCGCCCATGCCGGCGCGCAGCACTTTGGCCGACCACAGCGCAGCGCAGCCTTTCAATGCCAGCACCTGAGGGAAACCGAAGGCCGCGGCACTGCGCAGGATCGAGCCGACGTTGCCCGCATCCTGCACACGATCGAGCACGACGCTGGCCGCGCCCGGCTCAAGCATCGCCACTTGGGGCAACGCGAGCACAAAACCCATGCGCGCCGGGGAGTCGAGCGCGCTGATGGCCGCGAACAGCGCATCGGGCAGCACCACGACACGTCCGGCGCCCTGCCACCACTCCGCCGGCGCCTGCGGCCAGGCCGACTCGGCGAAGACGGCTTCGGCCGGCTGCCAACCCCGCGCCAATGCAGCACGGCAGAGATGATCGCCCTCGACCCAGGCGCGGCCGGACCGGCGCGCGGCAGCGTTGTCCTGCGCCAGCTTGCGCAGATCCTTGAGCCAGGGGTTGTCGCGCGACGTGATGTGCTGAACGGCAGCCTGCGGTGCGGTCATGCCGCCACTCCGCCGACGGCGATCCCACCCTGCACGCCCAGCACGCCGCTCACCGGCGCGAAGCTGCGACGATGTGCATCGCACGCACCGTGCTCCCGCAAAGCGCGGATGTGCGCTTCGGTGCCATAGCCCTTGTGGGTGTCGAAACCGTAGTGCGGCCACCGCTCGTGCATCTGCAGGCACAGGCGGTCGCGGTGCACCTTGGCGATGATCGAAGCCGCCGAAATGGCCTGTACCCGCGCGTCCCCGCCGACGACCGCCTCGGCGAGCACGTCCAGCGTGGGCAGGCGATTTCCGTCTATCAGCACCTTGACCGGTTTGAGCCGCAAGCCCACCACCGCGCGTTGCATGGCCAGCATGGTGGCCTGCAGGATGTTGACCTGATCGATCTCCTGGACACTGGCCTCGCCGACACAGCAGCACAGCGCCTTGTCCTGAATCTCGTCGTAGAGCCGCTCGCGACGCGCCGGCGACAGCACCTTGGAATCGGCGAGCCCCTTGATCGGCCTCAGCTCATCGAGAATGACCGCTGCCGCCACCACCGGCCCGGCGAGCGGCCCGCGGCCGGCTTCGTCCACGCCAGCCACGAGGCCTGGCACGTCCCAGACCAGCGCGGTCTGTTTAGCCTTCAAGAACGTTCTGGATCGCATGGGTGGCGAGTTGCGCGGTGTCGCGCCGTAGTGTCTCATGCAGCTCGGCGAAGCGGTGCTCTACCCGGCGGACACCGGCGGAATCTCCAAGCCACTGCAGCACGCCCCGCGCCATGGCCTCGGGCGTGGCGGCATCCTGCAGCAGTTCCGGCACGACGAAGTCCTGGCACAGGATGTTGGGAAGACCGACCCACGGCTGCAGCTTCTTGCGCCGCATGATCGCCCACGATATCCAGTTCATGTTGTAGGCGATCACCATGGGCCGCTTGAAGAGCGCGGCCTCGAGTGTGGCCGTGCCGCTGGCAATCAACGTCACGTCGCAGGCGGCCAGCGCGGCATGCGATTGGCCCGGAGTCACCAGCAGCCGCTGGCCAAGGCCTGCGTCACGCGCCATGGCCTCCACCCGCGCGTGCAGCGCCGGCACGGCCGGCAGCACGAAGCGCACACCCGCGTCGGCCTGAGCGATCAACGCGGCGGCGGCCAGGAAACGCCGGCCGAGGTACTGGATTTCGGAAGCGCGGCTGCCCGGCAGCAGCGCCACGACAGGCGCATCGGGTGGCAGTCCGAGCACGCTGCGCGCGGCCGCTCGGTCCGGCTCCAGAGGAATCACCTGCGCGAGTGGGTGGCCGACATAAGTAGCCGGCACGCCCGCGCGCGCGAGCAACTCCGGCTCGAACGGGAACAGGCACAGCACATGGTCGCAACTCGCGCGGATCGTGTCGATTCGTTCGGGTCGCCATGCCCAGATCGAGGGGCAAACGAAATGGATTGCCGGGATGCCGGCCGCGCGCAGCGTGGCTTCGAGCTGTAGATTGAAGTCCGGCGCATCGACGCCGATGAAGGCAGAGGGCGGCTCTGCCAGCAGGCGTTCGCCCAATTGCGTTCGGATGCCGACGATTTCGCGGTAGTGGCGCAGCACCTCGACGTAGCCACGCACTGCCAGCTTGTCGCTGGGCCACCAGGCTTCGAAACCCTGCCGCGCCATCGCCCCACCGCCGATGCCGGCGGCATGCAGATCGGGCCAGTGCTGGCGCAGGCCCTGCAGCAGCAGGCCTGCAAGCAGGTCGCCCGACGCTTCGCCGGCGACCAGGGCGAAAGCCGGGTCCTGATGCATCGTGTCTACCGGACGATACCTCGATGCGGCGTGAGGCCGTCGAGGAATTCGAGCATGAGCGATACATCGGCATCGCTGCCCGCGAACTCCGGCGGCAATGCCGCGATGCGGTCACGCGCCTGCGCGACGGTGAGGTTGTCGCGGTAGAGCGCCTTGTGCATGGCCTTGACGGCAGCTATGCGCTCGGGCGTGAAGCCGCGGCGACGCAAACCTTCGAAGTTCATCGAACGCGCACCGGCCGGATGTCCCTCGCTCATCACGAACGGCGGCTGGTCGGACAGCAGGACCGAGCCCATCGCCGTCATCCCATGCGCTCCGATGCGAACGAACTGGTGCACGCAGGTGTAGGCGCCCAAGATCACCCAGTCGCCCACCACCACATGGCCTGCGATCTGCGCGTTGTTGGCGAAGATGGTGTTGTCGCCCACCACGCAGTCGTGCGCCAGGTGGGTATAGGCCATCATCCAGTTGTCATTGCCAAGGCGGGTGACGCCTCCACCCTGCACGGTGCCGATGTGATAGGTGCTGAACTCACGGATCGTGTTGCGGTCGCCGATGGCGAGCTCGCAGGGCTCGCCCTTGTATTTCTTGTCCTGATTGATCGCGCCAAGCGAGACGAACTGGAAGATCCGGTTGTCACGGCCGATGGTCGTGTGCCCCTCGATCACGGCATGCGGCCCGACCGTGGTGCCGGCGCCGATGCGCACGTGCGGCCCGATGACGGCGTAAGGCCCCACCGAGACTGTGCTGTCGAGCTCGGCGCCGGGATCGACGATGGCCGTCGGGTGGATCATCGACATGCCGCGCGCACCTCAGGCGATCGAGCGCATGGTGCACATGAGCTCGGCCTCGCAGGCGACTTCGCCGCCCACGCGCGTCGTTCCCTTGAACTTGTAGATGCCCGCCTTGGCACGCTCCAGCGTCACGTCCATCACGAGCTGATCGCCAGGCTCCACGGGACGCTTGAAACGTGCGCCGTCAATGCCCGCGAAGTAGTAGACCGTCTTGTCGTCGGGCGCGGTGCCCAGCATGTCGAAGCACAGCAGCGCCGCGGCCTGCGCCATGGCCTCGAGCATCAGCACGCCAGGCATCACAGGCCGGTGCGGGAAATGGCCGGTGAAGAACGGTTCGTTGATCGTCACGTTCTTGAGCGCACGGATGCGCTGGCCTTTTTCGAGTTCCAGCACCCGGTCCACCAGCAGGATGGGGTAGCGATGCGGCAGCAGCTTGAGGATCTGGTGGATGTCCATCATGAATTCTTCGACGTTCTTTCGAGGGCCCTGACGCGGTCGCGCAGGGCGTGCAATTGGCGCAGGCTGGCTGCGTTCTTTTCCCAGGCGGCATTGTCGTCCACCGGGAACACGCCGGTGTACTGGCCTGGTTTGAGGATGGAGCGCATCACCACCGTGGACGCAGAGACGTGCACGTGATCCACCAGCGTCAGATGGCCCAGGATGATGGCGCCGCCACCCACAGTGCAATGCGCGCCGATGGTCGCGCTGCCCGCCACGCCGGCGCAACCCGCCATCGCCGTGTGCGCGCCAATGTGCACGTTGTGGCCGATCTGGATCAGGTTGTCGAGCTTCACGCCATCCTCGATCACCGTATCCTGCAGCGCGCCGCGGTCAATACAGGTGTTGGCGCCGATTTCGACGTCGTTGCCGATACGCACTGCGCCGAGTTGCTCGATCTTCTCCCAAGCCCCCTCGTGTGGCGCGAAGCCGAAGCCGTCGGCGCCGATCACTGCGCCCGCATGAACGAGGCAACGCGCGCCGATCGAGCAATCCTCACCCAGCGTCACGCGCGACCTGAGCACCGTGCCGGCGCCCACGCTGGCTCCGCGCTCGACGACGCACAACGGACCGATCGTCGCCGAAGGGTGAATGACGGCCTCAGCATCCACAACGGCGCTGGGATGGATGCCTGCAGGAAACTGCTGGCGCGTGCGCCGCTTCCACAGCTGCGTCACGCGGGCGTAGTAGTGATAGGGGTCATCAGCGACGATGCAGTCACCGCGCGCACGTGCCTCGTCGGCGAGCGCCGGGGCGACGATGACGCAGCCTGCGCCCGATACCGCCAGTTGCTGGCGATATCTGGGATGGCTCAGGAAGCTGAGTGCATCGTCCGTGGCGTCGGACAGCGGCGCCAACCGCGCGATCGTCCGGTCCGGCGAGCCATGCAACTCGCCGCCCAGCGCCTGGACGATCTCACCGAGTCGGAGCACCACGCCTGGGCTGCACGTCCGTCACTTGCCGGCGGCGTTCGGCGCAGCAGGAGCGGCGTTGAGCGCACGGATCACCTTGTCGGTGATGTCGTGCTTGGGATTGATGTAGATCGCTTCCTGGAGGATGACGTCGTACTTGTCAGTTTCGGCCACCTGGCGGATGACACGATTCGCACGCTCCAGCAACTGCTGCAGCTCTTCGTTGCGGCGGTTGTTGGCATCTTCCTGGAACTCACGGCGCTTGCGCTGGAAATCCCGATCCTGCTCGACGAGCTGGCGCTGACGCGTGGCGCGCTGCGACTCGGACAGCGTGGGCGCCTCAGTGGTGAATTTGTCCGAAGCTGCCTTGAGGGCAGACTCCTGAGCCACGAGGTCGCGCTCGCGCTTGCCGAATTCCTGTTCGAGCTTGGACTGCGCCGTCTTGGCCAACGTCGCCTCTCGCATGATGCGGTCAGCATTGACGAAGCCGATGCGGAACTCCTGAGCATGCGCGACCGTCACCGACAGTGCAGCGACGCACGCGAGCAGGAACGGGCGGACAGAAGCGAAAAAGGAGTTCATTTAAAAGGACGTTCCGATCTGGAATTGCAATCTCTGGATTCTATCGCCGTCAAGTTTGCGGACTGGATTGGCAACCGCAATGCGCAGAGGGCCAAGTGGCGAGATCCAGCTGAAGCCGAGGCCGACGGAGGCGCGCAGGTCGCCCGCCTTGATCTGCTCGTCTTCGGCCCAGACGCTGCCGACGTCGAAGAAACCGAACAGGCGCATGGTGCGGTCGTTGCCAGCGCCGGGGAAAGGCGCGATCACCTCGGCATTGAGCGTCGCCTTGCGTGTTCCGCCAAGGGCCGCCGTCGTGACCGCATCCTTGCGACCGATCGAGCCCTGCTCGAAGCCGCGCACAGAGCCCAGCCCCCCGGAATAGAAATTCTTGAACAGCGGATACGGCTTGCCGCCCAGCCCCTTGCCCCAGCCCACTTCGCTGTTGAGCGCAAACGTGTACTGCTTGTTGATGGGAATGTATTGCTGGAACTGGTAGCTGGCCTTGAGATAGCGTGTATCGCCACCCACGCCCCACTCGGCATTGGCACGCTGGTAGCGGCCACGTGTGGGAACCAGCGAGCTGTCACGATCGTCGCGCGCCCAGCCGATCGTGAGCGGGACGCCCGTACTGGTATCTCCGAACTGCGTGATGTAGTTGCTGTAGGCCGAGGGCATGTTGTTGCCACTGCGGATTTCGGTACGCTCCAGCCCTCCACCGAAGAACACGGTATCGGTCTCGCTGAACGGCACGCCGAAACGGACAGAAGCGCCCGATGTAATCAGCGAATAGTCGCCATCGACCGAATCATATGGTCGCGTCGTCCTGTGGTAGAGGTCGAAGGTGCGCGAGATGCCGTCCGTGGTGAAGTACGGGTCGGTCGTGCTGAACACCAGCGTGCGGTTGTAGCGGCTGGTGTTCACGTCGATGCCCAGGTAGTTACCCGAGCCGAACGCGTTTTCCTGTCGGATGCCGAACACCAGGGCGACCTTCTCGGCACTGGAAAAGCCGGCGCCCAGTTGCAGGCTGCCCGTGGGTTTTTCCTCGACGGTGATGGCCAGATCGACCTGGTCGGGCGAGCTGGCGACCTCCTGGGTCTCGACGTTGAGGTTGGTGAAGTAGCCAAGCCGGTCCACGCGGTCGCGCGAGATCTTGATCTTTTCCGCGTCATACCAGGATGCCTCGAACTGCCGGAATTCACGGCGGATCACTTCGTCGCGCGTGCGGTTGTTGCCAATGACATTGATGCGCCGCACGTAGACACGGCGCGACGGCTCCGCCTGGATCACGAAGGCCACGCGGTTGTTGGCGCGATCGATCTCGGGGCGGGCCTCCACGCGCGCGAACGCGAAGCCGAAGTTGCCGAAATAATCGTTGAATGCCTTGACGGTCTCCGACACGTCGTCGGCGTTGTAGGCCTGGCCTGGCTTGATGCTCACGAGCGATTTGAACTCGTCGTCGCGTCCCAGGAAGTTGCCTTCCAGCTTCACACCCGAGACGACGTAGCGCTGGCCCTCGGTCACGTTCACCGTGATCGAGATGCTCTGCTTGTCGGGGGACAACGCAACCTGGGTCGAGTCGACCCGGAACTCCAGATAGCCGCGCGTGAGGTAGTACGAGCGCAGCGTCTCCAGGTCGGCATTGAGCTTGGTGCGCGAATACTGGTTGGACTTGGTGTACCAGCTCATCCAGCCACCGGTATCCTGATCGAAGAGGCCCACCAGCGTCGACTCACTGAAAGCCTGGTTGCCGACGATGCGCACTTCCTTGATCTTCGCGCCTTCGCCCTCGGTCACCGAGAACATCAGGTTGACGCGGTTGCGCTCGATGGGGGTGACTGTGGTGACGATGTCGGCACTGTAGAGGCCACGGCCGATGTACTGCCGCTTGAGCTCCTGCTCGGCGCGATCGGCCAGGCCGCGGTCGTAAGGACGGCCGTCCGTCAGGCCCACATCGCGCAGCGACTTCTTGAGCACTTCCTTGTCAAATTCCTTGACCCCGGCGAAATCCACCGCCGCGATGGTCGGGCGCTCCTCCACCACGACCACCAGCACGTCACCACTGACCTCCAGGCGCACATCGGTGAACAGGCCCAGCGCGAAGAGCGAGCGGATGGCCGCCGACCCCTTTTCGTCGCTGTAGCTGTCTCCTACGCGCACCGGGATCGAGGCGAAGATCGTGCCGGGCTCGACACGCTGCAGGCCCTCGATGCGAATGTCTCGGATGGTGAACGGGTCGACCGCCCAGGCGGTGCTGGCGGCAAAAGCCATGGCGACGACCGCAGACACGGTGCGCACGCGGAAGCGGCTGTAGTGGTTTTTCATGGGCGCAGATTGTGCCTCGTCGGAAGGACAGCAGGCTGGGATCAGGTGGATGCGAAAAGACGGGTGACGTCGTTGAACAGGGCAATGGACATCATGACCAGAAGCAGCGCGACGCCGGTTCTTTGCAGGCGGTCCATCCAGGCGCTGGAAACCCCCCTTCCAGTCACCGCTTCCCAAAGATAATACATGAGGTGCCCCCCATCGAGGACCGGCAGTGGCAGCAGGTTGAGCACGCCCAGACTCACACTGATCAGGGCGAGGAACACGAGATAGTGGGTCAGGCCCAGGCTGGCCGACTTGCCGGCGAAATCGGCGATCGTGAGTGGCCCCGACAGATTCTTCAGCGATGCCTCGCCGATTACCATGCGGCCCATCATCTTGAGGGTGAGCAGCGACACCTCCCAGGTGCGGACGGCGCCGTTCCACAGCCCTTCAATGGGACCATGGCGCACCACAGTCATGGCAGGCGGGCCACCAACATAGGCCCCGATGCGGGCGACAACGCCCGCGGCCTCTGTACGCACGTCCGGCGTCACGTCCACAGCGATGTCAACCCCGTCGCGCCGGATGCGCCACGGTTGTGTCACCGCCTGGCCATCCCGTACCTGGGTGCGGATGAGTTCGCGCAACTGCACGCCATCGACCACAGGCGTATTCCCGATGCCCAGGACAACGTCGCCCCGGCGCAGGCCCGCCTTTTCGCCCGCCAGACCAGGCATCAGTTCGCCCAGGACCGGCTCGGTCCACGGCCCGACCAATCCGACACGGCGGAATAGCTGCGGATCGGCATCGGCTGTGCTGATGGACGAAAGTGCCAGGCGGACGTCGCGAGCGGGTGCACCGTCTGCGGCCGCCAGGGACAGGACGAGGTCGCGCCCTTCCAGCGAGGCCCGCGTGAGCTGCCACCGAAGCGTCTCGAACGATCTGACCGGCTGACGATGGCCCGGCTCGTCGGACACCGCGACGACCTCTTCGCCGCCACGCAGGCCGGCGCGCTCCGCGACCGAGCCGGCTACAGGACTCGCCAGCACCGCGCGTGGTTCCTCCACACCCCACCAGTTGACGAGGGAATAGAGCAAGACAGCCAGCAACAGGTTGGCGGCCGGCCCGGCCGCAACGATGGCTGCGCGCGCGCGCACGGACTGGTTGTTGAATGCCAGGTGCTTCTCGGCGGGATCGACGGGGCCCTCGCGCTCGTCGAGCATGCGCACGTAGCCGCCCAGCGGCAGCATGCCGATCACGAATTCGGTCGCCTGCCCCGGCCGCTGGCGCCGCGGCACCCATCGAACGAGCGGCTTGCCGAAGCCCACGGAAAAGCGCAGCACCTTCACGCCGCAAGCCACTGCGACGCGGTAGTGGCCCCATTCGTGCACGGCGATGAGCAGGCCCAGCGCGACAACGAACGCAACGACAGTCAGCATGGGTGACCGGCTCCTTTACAACTCATGATGGATGCCGATGCGTCAGCCGATCGACATGCCCGCCTGCAACGCGGCGCGCCAGCGCGTCGAGCGCCAGCAGATCGGCCAGGGTCGCGGGCGGCGACATGGTAACGCCGGAAAGCGTCTCGACGTTGATTTCGTGTATGCGGGTGAAACCGATGCGCCCGTCGAGAAAAGCTGCTACCGCGACTTCGTTGGCGGCATTGAGCACCGCCGTCGTACCTGGCGCGGCTTCGAGAGCCTGCCAGGCCAGTTGCAGGCCGGGAAAGCGATGCGCGTCGGCAGCCTCGAACGTCATGGCACTCAAGGTATGGAAGTCGATCGGCGCCGCGCCGCTGTCGATGCGGTTCGGCCAGGACAGGCCGTAGGCGATGGGCACACGCATGTCGGGCGTGCCCAGTTGCGCCACGATGGACGCGTCGCGGTACTGCACCATCGAATGGATGACGCTCTGCGGATGGATGACCACCTCGATCCGGCGCGGCGCCAGGCCGAACAGATAGCGTGCCTCGATGACTTCGAGCGCCTTGTTCATCATGGTGGCAGAGTCGACCGAGATCTTGCGGCCCATCACCCAGTTGGGATGTGCACAGGCCTGCTCGGGCGTCACGGCTTCCAGCGTGGCCGGGTCGCGCGTGCGGAACGGGCCGCCCGACGCCGTGAGGATGATCTTGTGCACACGCTCCGACCAGGTCGCCGGGTCCTCGGGTAGCGACTGGAAAATCGCAGAATGCTCGCTGTCGATGGGCAGCAAGGTGGCCCCACCCTCCCGCACGGCCTGCAGGAAAACGTCGCCGCCCACGACCAGGGCTTCCTTGTTGGCGAGCAGCAGACGCTTGCCCGCGCGTGCCGCAGCGATGCAAGGCTCCAGGCCGGCAGCACCCACGATGGCGGCCATGACGGCGTCCACCTCGTCGTGCGCCGCCACGTCGACCAATGCAGCCGGGCCGACCAGCACTTCAGTGGGCAACCCCTCGGCGCGCATGCGCTGCTCGAGTTCGCGACCATGCGATGCGCTCGCCATGACCGCCCAGCGCGGGCGCCAACGGGCACACAGGGCAAGCATGGCGTCCACCTGCGTTGCCGCCGTCAGCGCGACCACGTCGAAGCGGTCCGGATGACGCGCCAGCACATCGAGGGTGCTGCCGCCGATCGATCCGGTTGCGCCCAGGATGGCGATCCGGGTCTTGTTCATCGGTTCCCGCTCGGACCTCATCGGACACCGATGCCCTGCGCCAGCATGAGCGCCAAGGGCAATGTAGGCAGCAAGGCATCGACACGGTCGAGCACCCCCCCGTGACCCGGCAGCAGTCCACTCGAATCCTTCACGCCCACGCTGCGCTTGATGAGCGACTCGACGAGATCCCCTACCACGCTCATCGCCGCGAGGAAGGCCACGCCGATCAGCAACATCCACACGCCACGTGCCGACAGAACCGTATACAGGCTGGCCGACGCCTGCAGCCAATGCGCATCGGCCCACCGCCACGCGAAGGCCAGCACGATCACGCCGACCATGCCGCCGATGACGCCTTCCCAGCTCTTCTTGGGGCTGATACGCGGCGCCAGCCCGCGCGAAATCCAGCGCGTACCGAACGCGCGCCCTGCGAAGTAGGCAGCGATATCCGCCATCCAGACCAGTACCAGCACCGACAGCAGGAAATTGATGCCGGCCGTACGCGCCTGAGCCGCAGCCAGCCACGCCAGCGATAGCGCGAGCACGCCACCGACGATGCGGACTGCGCGCGGCACGCGCGGCCAGCCCTCCACGCCCTTGGCGATCAGCCACGCACCGCCCAGCACCCATGCAAGGCCGACCATCGACCAGAGAACCGGCGTCGGCCTGACGGCAAGACCGGCGAGCCACGCGCCAGCGCTCAGCACAACGCTGACGGCCGCCAATCCCCAGGACGCCGACTGGGACATTGCGTTCAGACGCCCCCATTCCCAGCCGCCCGCCCCGATCAGCACCAGCATCACGGCGCAGAAGGTCCACGGCTCTGGATAGAACAAGGCCGGCAGAAGCACGGCCAGCAGCACGATGGCGGTGACGACTCGTTGCCAAAGCATGATCGTCTCCTCAGGCAGCCTGACGGCCGTGCATGGCATCCCCGGCGCCAGAAAGCTGCGCCGAGGTCTTGCCGAAGCGCCGTTCACGGGCGGCGTACCACGCCAGTGCAGCATCGAGATCGGCGCCGCCGAAATCCGGCCACAGCGCATCGCTGAAGTACAACTCGGTGTATGCCAGTTGCCACAGCAGGAAATTGCTGATGCGCTGCTCGCCACCGGTCCGGATCAACAGATCGGGTGCTGGCACATGCGCCAGCGCGAGCGACGCTTCGATCGCCTCCTCGCTCATGTCCTCACCGCGCGCCTGCACACGCGCCGCAGCCTGGACGATGTCCCATCGGCCGCCGTAGTTGAAACACACGTTGAGCACGAGCCGGCGATTGGCGGCCGTCAGCGCCTCGGCCTCCACGAAGCCCGCGCAGACCTTCGGAGAGAGGCCCGAGCGGTCACCGATGAAATGAAGCTGCACGCCGTTCTCGTGCAGCGGCTTGATCTCCTTGGCGAGCGCGGTGGCCAGCAGGTCGAACAGGCCCGAGACTTCGTCGGTGGGGCGGCCCCAGTTCTCCGACGAGAACGCGAACACCGTGAGCACGCCCACTCCGCGCTCGATACAGGCCTGCACGCATCGCTTGAGCGTGTCGACCCCCTGCTTGTGCCCGGCCACCCGCGGCAGAAGCCGGCGCGTGGCCCAACGGCCGTTGCCGTCCATCACGATAGCGACATGGTGCGCTGCGCTGGCATGCATCTGTGCTCCTCAAGTGCAGGCGGCGCCGGGGGCCTTCGGCCCGCGCGGCGCCGCGGTGTTCATGCTCATCCGGAAAGCGGGTGGGTGACAGCTGTCACACCGCCATGATTTCCTGTTCCTTGGCCGTCACCAGTGCGTCGATCTCGGCGATGTGCTTGTCGGTGGCCTTCTGGACGTCGGCCTCGGCGCGCTTCTGGTCGTCCTCCGACGCCAGCTTGTCCTTGACCAGCTTCTTGACCGCGTCGTTGGCATCGCGACGCAGATTGCGTACAGCCACCTTGGCGCCTTCGCCTTCCTGGCGCACGAGCTTGGTCATTTCCTTGCGGCGCTCCTCGCTCATCGGCGGCATCGGCACCCGGATCAGGTCGCCCATGGACGCCGGATTCAGGCCCAGATCGCTGTCGCGGATGGCCTTCTCGATCTTGGCACCCATGCCTTTTTCCCAGGGCTGGACACTGATGGTGCGAGCATCGAGCAGGGTCACGTTGGCCACCTGGCTGATCGGGACCATCGAGCCGTAATAGTCGACCTGCACGGAATCGAGCAGGCCTGGATTGGCGCGGCCGGTGCGGATCTTGGCCAGGTTGTTCTTGAACGCCGAGATGGACTGGTCCATCCTGGTGTCGAGGTTCTTGCGGATATCTGGAATCGACATGGGGTCTGCTCCTCACACGTGGACGAGGGTACCCTCGTCCTCACCCATCACCACGCGCTTGAGCGCGCCGTGCTTGAAAATCGAAAACACCTTGATCGGCAGCTTCTGGTCGCGGCACAGAGCGAACGCAGTCGCATCCATGATGCCCAGGTTCTGCGCGATGGCCTCGTCGAACGTCAACTCGCTGTAACGCCGTGCGTTCGGATCCTTCTTGGGATCGGCGGTGTAGACGCCATCGACCTTGGTCGCCTTGAGCACGAGTTCGGCACCGATCTCGGCACCGCGCAGAGCGGCGGCGGTGTCCGTGGTGAAGAACGGGTTGCCCGTCCCGGCTGCAAAGACCACCACCTTGCCCTCTTCGAGGTATTGCAGGGCTTTCGGCCGCACGTAGGGCTCGACCACCTGCTCGATAGCGATGGCCGACATCACGCGAGCGACCAGCCCCTGCTTGTCCATGGCATCGGCCAGCGCCAGCGAGTTCATCACCGTAGCCAGCATGCCCATGTAATCGGCCGTGGCCCGGTCCATGCCGACCGAACCGCCCGCAACACCACGGAAGATGTTCCCTCCGCCAATAACGACGGCCACCTCGACACCCAGGCGCGTCACCTCGGCCACCTCTTCCACCATCCGGACGATGGTGGCGCGGTTGATGCCGAAGGCATCGTCGCCCATGAGCGCCTCACCAGACAGCTTCAGCAGGATTCGCTTGTGGGCTGGCCGGGCTGGGGTCATGGACAGATCTCCTGATTGGGTCGAGAGTGTACGGCCTTCCTGCAAGTCGATGCCCTCAGGCGCCCCCCTTGGCGGCGGCGACCTGCGCGGCCACTTCGGCCGCGAAGTCGTCGACCTTCTTCTCGATGCCTTCGCCCACGACGTAGAGCGTGAAGCCCTTCACCGTGGTGCCTGCGGCCTTGAGCATCTGCTCGACGGTCTGCTTGTCGTTCTTGACGAACGGCTGGTTGAACAGCGAGACCTCCTTGAGGTACTTCTGCACCGAGCCTTCGATCATCTTCGCGGCGATGTCGGCCGGCTTGCCCGATTCGGCAGCCTTGGCTGTCGCGACCGAACGCTCTTTATCGATCAGCTCAGCCGGCACGTCGCTGCTGGCCAAGGCGACGGGCTTCATGGCCGCCACGTGCATGGCGACGTCCTTCGCAGCGGCTTCGTCACCGTCGAACTCGACCACGACACCGATGCGCGTGCCGTGCAGGTACGAGGCCAATTTGGCGCCGGAGCTGAAACGCTTGAAGCGGCGGAACGACATGTTCTCGCCGATCTTGCCGATCAGGCCCTTGCGCACGTCTTCGAGCGTGGGGCCGAAACCGTCCTGGCTGTACGGCAGCGCGCCCAGAGCTTCGAGGTCGGCGGGGTTGTTCTTGGCGACCAGCTCAGCGGCAGCCTTGGCCAGGCCGATGAAGCTGTCGTTCTTGGTCACGAAGTCGGTTTCGCAATTGACTTCGATGATCGCACCGGTCGTGCCGTCGATGAAGCTCGCCACCACGCCTTCGGCCGTCACGCGGGCCGCCGCCTTGCCGGCCTTGTTGCCCAGCTTGACGCGCAACAGCTCTTCGGCCTTTTCCATGTTGCCTTCGGCCTCGGTCAGCGCCTTTTTGCACTCCATCATGGGCGCATCCGTCTTAGCGCGCAGTTCGGCGACCATGCTTGCGGTAATAGCAGCCATCTTGATTCTCCGTCTTCAGTTCAAAGCAAAAATAGTTACAAAAAAGGGGCTACGCGAGCCCCTTGGGACGAGTGGCTCGCGCCCGATCAGGCAGCGGAGCCCTCTTCCACTTCCACGAACTCGTCGCTGCCTTCGGCCACGGCCTTGACCACGTCGTTCACGGCGTTGGCCTTGCCTTCGAGGATGGCGTCAGCGATGCCGCGCGCATACAGCGTCACGGCCTTGGAGGAGTCGTCGTTGCCGGGGATGACGTAGTCGATACCCTCGGGCGAGTGGTTGGAGTCCACCACGCCGATCAGCGGGATGCCCAGCTTCTTGGCCTCGGCGACGGCGATCTTGTGGTAGCCCACGTCGATCACGAAGATAGCGTCGGGCAGCGTGGCCATGTCCTGGATGCCGCCGATGTCCTTCTCGAGCTTTTCCATCTCGCGGGCGAACATGAGCTGCTCCTTCTTGCTCATGGATTCGAGGCCGGCTTCCTGCTGGGCCTTCATTTCCTTGAGGCGCTTGATCGAGGTCTTGACCGTCTTGAAGTTGGTCAGCATGCCGCCGAGCCAGCGCTGGTCGACGAAAGGCACGCCAGCGCGCTGCGCTTCCGCGGCCACGATCTCGCGGGCCTGGCGCTTGGTGCCGACGAACAGGATGGTGCCGCGATTGGCAGCCAGCTGCTTGGCGAACTTGGCGGCGTCCTGGAAGAGCGGGAGCGTCTTTTCCAGGTTGATGATGTGGATCTTGTTGCGATGGCCGAAGATGTACGGGGCCATCTTGGGGTTCCAGAAGCGCGTTTGGTGGCCGAAGTGGACACCGGCTTCCAGCATCTGACGCATGGTAGCGGACATGAATTGCTCCAAAGGTTGGGTCTAAAATCCAGCCCGAGATTGCGAAGACATCGGCCAGTGGCCTGCTCCGCAACACCTTGAAAGGGCTGGTTTGCGATTCGTTTCGCTGACAACTCAGCAAAACCCGACGAGTGTAGCACAGAGCATGCCCTTCTTCCCTGGCCTTCCAGACCTGCACGCCGTTCGAAGCCGCATCGCGGACGGCCGGACCACGGCCCCCGATGAAATCGAGCGCGCCATCCACGCCGCCCGGCACCCCGCCATCGCGCCAGCCTTCATGCAGACCGCGTTCGAGCGCGCCCGGGACGAATCCCGCCAAGGCGCCGGCCTGCCGCTGGCCGGGCTGGCGGTATCAGTGAAAGACCTGTTCGACGTTGAAGGCGAGGTTACCCGGGCAGGATCCGTCGTGCTGGATGGACAGCCCCCGGCGCGAGCCGATGCCGTCGCCGTGGCGCGGCTGCGGGCGGCCGGTGCCGCCCTCATCGGACGCACCCACATGACGGAGTTCGCATTCTCCGGCGTGGGCGTCAATCCGCATCATGCGCCGCTGGCCGGACTGGCGGATCCCCTGGTAGCACGCATTCCCGGCGGCTCGTCGTCGGGCGCCGGCGTGTCGGTGGCCGGTGGTGCCGCCTTCATCGGGCTGGGCTCGGACACAGGTGGGTCGATACGCATTCCCGCCGCGCTCCATGGTCTGGTGGGCTTCAAGAGTACGGCGCGTCTGGTTCCCACCGCGGGCGCGCTCCCGTTGTCCACGACGCTCGATACGGTTTGTGCGATCACACGCTCGGTGCGCGACGCGGTGCTGGCCCACGAAATCATTGCCGCGCGCCCAGTGACGAGATCAGCCCGCCCTCTGGCCGGGCGCCGTTTCGCCGTGGCGCGCACCGTGATGCTTGAGGGCATGGATGCGCATGTCGCCCGCGCATTCGAGCGCGCGCTCGGCCGGCTGCGCGATGCGGGCGCGCACATCGAGGAAATGGCCTTCGACGAGATCGGTGAACTGGCAACGCTGCAGGCCGCCGGCACCATCGCCGCCGCAGAAAGCCACGCCTGGCATCGCCGATGGCTGGTCCGCGCAGCCGAGGCCTACGACCCGCGCGTGCGCAGCCGCATCGAGCGAGGCGGAACCATGCTGGCGGCGGACTACATCGATCTGCAAGCCGGCCGATCCCGGTGGATCGCCGCCATGCAAGCGCGCCTCGCGGGTTTCGACGCCGTGCTTTCGCCGACCGTGCCGATCGTGGCTCCGCCGCTGGCCAGCGTTGCGCCAGGCGCCGAACGCGATGACGAATTCTTTCGTATCAACGGACTCATGCTGCGCAACCCCAGCGTGGTCAACATGCTCGACGGTTGCGCGATCAGCCTGCCCTGCCACGCGCCGGGCGATCTACCCTGCGGCCTCATGCTCTGGCATGCAGCACTCCACGACGACGAGATACTCTCCATGGCCTTGCAGGCCGAGCGCCTGCTGCAAAGTGCGTAAGATCACGCGCCCGGCGCCGCCCCTGCAACGCGCCGCAGTCCCCCACACTCCATGAAAATCGCAATCGTTGGCGCCGGCATCGTCGGTGTCACCACGGCCTGGGAACTCGCGTCCGAAGGCCATGAAGTCACCGTGCTCGAGCAGCGCGGCGCCGCAGCCGAAGAGGCCAGCTTCGCGCCAGCGGGGCTCGTGCCGCCTGCCTACATCGCCGCCTGGGGCACGCCCGGCCTGCATCGCGGCGGTTCGTCACGCTGGTGGGGGACGAACGCACCCATCCGCTTGGGCTCATTCCCCGGAACCCAGGCCCTTGGCTGGATGTGGCGATGGCAGCGCGCGGGCCAGCCGGAACGCTGGACCGCCACTCACGCACAGCTGGCGCGACTGGCCAGCTACAGCCACCAGCGCCTGCTCGCCTTCATCGCCGACACGCAAATCGAGTTCGACCGCAGCCCCGGCCATGTCGTTCTCATGCGCACGGAGAAAGAACAGCGCCGACTGCAGCCCGGCCTGCAACGGCTGCGCGACGCCGGCATCGCCGGCCGCGACATCAGCGCCGACGAGGCCCGACGCCTCGAACCCGCGCTCAGCCCCGATACGCCGCTGGCAGGTGCCATTCATCTGCCGGATGACGAAGCCTGCAACAGCCGCCAATTCGCGCTGATCCTCAAGAACGAGGCCCAACGCAGCGGCGTGCAATTCGAATTCGGCCGCAGGGTGCTGTCGTGCGAAGCCGGCCGACCCGCCACGCTGCGCATCGAGGGCGAGGCGACGGCACGCAGCTACGACGCCATCGTGCTGTGCGCGGGCGCAGCATGCGGCCTGCTGCTGCGGGCTCTCGGACTGCAACTGCCGCTGGCACCGGTGTATGGCTATTCCGTAAGCGCACAGGTACGCGAGCCACTCAACGCGCCGCGCGGTGCCGTCACGGATGAGCGCCATCAGGTGGTCATCACGCGCATGGGACAGCGCGTGCGTGTGGCCGGTGGCGCCGAGTTCGGCGGCACCAACCAAACGCATCGCGCCGCGACGCTGCGCCAGCTCTATCAGGTGTTGCAGGACTGGTTCCCCGGTGCGGCGCAGTTCTCGGCGGGTGTGCAGGAATGGAAAGGCGCGCGCCCCTGTCTGCCCGACGACCTTCCGGCCCTCGGTGCGGCAGCGCCGGGCATCTGGCTCAATCTGGGACACGGCGGCAATGGATGGGCGCTCTCGATCGGCAGTGCGCGCGGCCTGGCCGACCTGGTCGCCGGACGCGAGCCCGAGATCGACCTGGGCGGTCTCTCGCCTCAGCGCTTCGCCTCGCGCTGACGCCGCGCCGCACAATGCGGCCATGCGCCGCATCTCGCCCGGACTCCCCCAACCGCTCCACGACATCGAAGCCACGCGAAGGATCGAATCCGCTGCGCTGGCCGCCCTGCCACCACATACGCTGATGCAGCGCGCGGGCACGGCTGTCGCACGCCTGGCCCTGGCCCTGGCACCGCATGCCCGTACGGTGTGGATCGCCTGCGGCCCAGGCAACAACGGTGGCGATGGGCTCGAAGCCGCCGTGGCCCTGCGGCAGCGCGGCCTGCGCGTCGTCGTCACCCGTATCGGCGATGCCGCGAGACGGCCAGCCGACGCACAGGCATCGCTGGCTCGCGCGCAATCCATCTCCATCGAATTCGCCGACGAGCCGCCCGCACGTTTCGATCTGGCCATCGACGCACTGCTGGGCATCGGCCGGCAGCGTCCGCTGGACGGCATGCTGGCAGCGTGGGCCCGGCATATGAACGGCGCAGGCGCGCCCGTGCTCGCCATCGACACGCCCAGCGGACTCGACGCGGACCGCGGCAGCCTCATCGGCGGCACCGCAGCGCCCGCCGTACGGGCGACGCACACGCTGTCTCTGCTCACGCTCAAGCCCGGCCTGTTTACGGCAGAGGGCCGCGACCATGCCGGCGACATCTGGCTGGACGAGCTCGGCCTGCCTCCCGATGACGGCAGCGCCTGCGCATGGTTGTCCGGAGCCCCCCGGGCGGCAAGGCAGGTTCACGCCAGCCACAAAGGAAGCCACGGCGACGTGGGCGTCATCGGTGGCGCAGCGGGCATGTCGGGGGCCGCGGTGCTGGCGGCGCGCGCTGCGCTACATGCCGGTGCCGGCAGGGTATTCCTGGCGCTGCTCGATGCCGCCGATATCGCTATACCACCTGATCCCGAATGCATGCTGCGCGCGCCGGACCAGCTCGACCTCGAGCGAAGCAGCATCGCCTGCGGTTGCGGAGGCGGCACGGCCATCGCGCAGGTCTTGCCCGCCGTGCTGGCCGCCGCGCGGCGCCTCGTGCTGGATGCCGATGCGCTCAACGCGGTCGCCGCCGAACCGTCTTTTCAGGAGGCCCTGGCCCGGCGTGGGCGCGACGCGCGAGCCACCGTGCTCACGCCGCACCCGCTCGAGGCCGCACGGCTGCTCGGCTGCAGCACGAGCGAAATCCAGGCGGACCGGCTTCTTGCAGCAGGCACGCTGGCCCGCCGCTATGGCTGTGTCGTCGTGCTCAAGGGTTCGGGCACGGTCATCGCGCAACCGTCAGGCCTGGCCTGCATCAACCCGACGGGCAATGCACGGCTGGCCACGGCGGGCACGGGCGACGTGTTGGCCGGACTCATCGCGGCACGCCTCGCGGCACCATCAGCGACGGTTTTCGAGGCCGCCTGCGCCGCCGTCTACGAACACGGAAGGCTGGCCGACGAATGGCCCGCCGGCGAAGCACTCACCGCGTCACGACTGGCCGCTCGCCTTCAGCGCTGACCGCGGTCAGCCGCGACCCACGAACGGCATCTTGGTGGCCATCACTGTGTGGAACAGCACGTTGGCTTCAAGCGGCAGGTTGGCCATGTAGAGCACCGACTGCCCGACGATGCCGACGTCCATCAGCGGCTCGGGCTTGATCTCGCCGTTGGCCTGAGGCACTCCCTTGGCCATTCGAGCCGCCAGTTCGGTGACGGCGTTGCCGATGTCGATCTGCCCCACGGCGATGTCATGTGCGCGGCCGTCCAGCGCGGCCGTCTTGGTCAGCCCGGTCACCGCATGCTTTGTCGCCGTGTAGGCAATGGACATGGGACGCGGCGCATGGGCCGAGATCGAGCCATTGTTGATGATGCGGCCGCCCCTGGGGTTCTGCGCCTTCATCACACGGAAGGCCTGTTGCATGCAATAGAACATGCCGTTCAGATTGATGTCGACCACCGACTTCCACAGCTCGATCGGCATCTCATCGATAGGAACGGCCTGCGCACTCATGCCGGCGTTGTTGAACAGCAGGTCGACGCGGCCGAAGCGGTCCACCGCCGCGTCGAACAGGGCGCGCACCGACGCCGGATCGGTGGCGTCGGTGGGCACGGCCAGCGTGGCGTCCTTGGCCGTCGCGGCCACCTCGGCCAGCGGCTCGGGCCGGCGCCCGGCCAGCACCACGTTCCAGCCGTCGCCCAGCAGGGCCTGCGCGGCCGCGCGGCCGATTCCGGTACCCGCGCCCGTGATGACGGCTGTCTTTCCTTTCGATGCCATGTCTTTCCTCGTTCCTCGTCGTCGTTATGGAGATGGGATGAAAGCAGCGCCGGCGCGCCCGGCGCTCCTGCGTTCAGCGGCGGGGCCGCTTGCTGCTCTTCTTCTTGGACGCGGCCTTCTTTACCGACGCCTTGATGGCCTCGATCGGCGAGCGCGGCGCACGCACGTCCGGCTCGGCACGGGGTGCCTTCACAGCCCGACGCGTGCCGGTCTTGGTGGCTCCGGGCGCGGCACCCTTATCCTTCATGGCACGCACGAGCAGTTCGTCTCCATCGCGCACGAGGCGGAAGTCGATCTTGCGTCCGTCGAGATCGACGCGGCTCACCTGCACGCGCACGCGCGAGCCCACGGCATAGCGGATGCCCGTGCGCTCGCCACGCAACTCCTGCCGCGCCTCGTCGAACTTGAAGTACTCGCCGCCGAGTTCGGTGATGTGCACCAGGCCTTCGACGTACATCGCGTCGAGCGTGACGAAGATGCCGAAGCTCGTCGCGGCCGTGACCACGCCGCCGTACTCCTCTCCCAGATGCTCGCGCATGTACTTGCACTTCAGCCAGGCTTCGACGTCGCGGCTGGCCTCGTCGGCGCGCCGCTCGTTGGCGCTGCAGTGCAGGCCTGCAGCCTGCCACGCCTGTTGCTCGGCGCTGGCCTTCTTGGGCTTCTGCGTGGGAGCAGGCACGCGCGAAGCCAGGCGCCGCGCCAGCTTGGCGTGCGCTTCGCCGGGCGTGGGCAGTGCAGGCAGCTCGTATTTGCGGTGCGCGAGGATCGCCTTGATCACGCGGTGCACCAGCAAGTCGGGATAACGGCGGATCGGACTGGTGAAGTGCGTGTATGCCTCATACGCCAGGCCGAAGTGGCCACTGTTGATCGGCGTGTAGATGGCCTGCTGCATGGAGCGCAGCAGCATCGAGTGGATCTGCTGGGCGTCGGGCCGTTCCTTGGTCGCCTGGGCGATGGCCTGGAATTCGCCGGGCGACGGCTCGTCGCTAACCGTGAGGTTCACGCCGACCGCACGCAGGTAGTTGCGCAGGATCTCCTTCTTCTCCGGCGTGGGGCCTTCGTGCACGCGGTAGAGGCCGGGGTGCTTGCTCTGCGCGATGAAGTCCGCCGAACACACGTTCGCCGCCAACATCGCTTCCTCGATCAGCCGGTGCGCATCGTTTCGCACGCGCGGCACGATTTTCTCGATGCGGCCGTTCTCGTCGCAGACGATCTGCGTCTCCACGGTATCGAAGTCGATCGCTCCGCGCTGCCCGCGCGCAGCCAGCAATGCACGGTACACGTCGTGGAGGTTGATCAGGTGCGGCACCAGGTCCTTGCGTCGCACCGCTTCGGGACCGCGCGTGTTCGCCAGGATGGCCGCCACTTCGGTGTAGGTGAAGCGTGCATGGCTCCACATCACCGCCGGGTAGAACTGGTAGGCATGCACCTCGCCCTTGGCGGTAACGAGCATGTCGCACACCATGCACAGGCGCTCCACTTCGGGATTGAGCGAGCACAGTCCGTTGGAGAGCTTCTCCGGCAGCATCGGGATCACACGGCGCGGGAAGTAGACGCTGGTGGCGCGGTCGTAGGCGTCGATGTCGAGTGCGGAGCCCGTCTCGACGTAGTGGCTCACGTCGGCGATCGCGACCAGCAAGCGCCAGCCCTTGCCGCGGCCCACGCGCGCGGGCTCGCAATAGACGGCATCGTCGAAGTCGCGCGCATCCTCGCCGTCGATGGTGACCAGCGGCACATCCGTCAGATCGACACGCTGCTTGCGGTCGGCAGCCCTCACCTTGTCGGGCAGCGCGCGTGCCTGCGCGATGCAGGCAGCCGAGAATTCATGCGGCACGCCGTACTTGCGCACGGCGATCTCGATCTCCATGCCCGGGTCGTCGACCTGACCCAGCACTTCCTTCACCCGTCCGACGGGCTGCCCGTAGAGGCTGGGCGGCTCGGTCAGCTCGACAACCACCACCTCGCCTGGCTTGGCGGGCCCAGTCGCGCCCTTTGGAATCAGCACGTCCTGGCCGTAACGCTTGTCTTCGGGGGCAACGAGCCAGACACCGCTTTCCTGCAGCAGGCGGCCGATGATCGGCTGTTCTGGCCGTTCGACGATTTCGACGACGCGGCCTTCGGGACGGCCCCTGCGATCCTGCCGCACGACGCGAACCTTGACGCGATCCTTGTGCAGCACTGCGCGCATCTCGTTGGGCGGCAGATAGATATCGGCCTCACCGTCGTCGCGCTGGACGAAGCCATGGCCATCACGGTGGCCCTGGACGGAACCTTCGACTTCGTCGAGCAGGCTTGTTGCGATCTTGTTTGTTTTGATGATAGAATCTCTTTCTTTCCTGAAATCGATACCGATTGCAGCGTTGCAATCGGTTGGCCCAGGTGGCGGAATTGGTAGACGCACTAGTTTCAGGTACTAGCGAGTAACATCGTGGAGGTTCGAGTCCTCTCCTGGGCACCAAGTTTATTGGTAATTGAAGCCACTGCAGCAATGCAGTGGCTTTTCTTTTGGGCCCTTGCTAGCGAAGCGGCGCGCGCAATGGCCTTTGCACGCAGCACTGCTGCCCGCACAGTCTTCGCTGGGGCTGTAGAGGCCGTGCAGAAATGCAGTGTCAGATCGGCACCCCGACCAGGTCGTGGCCTTCGCTGCCCACGATGCGCGCGCGAGTGAACTCGCCCACCTTCAGCGTCTTGCTGATCTTCTCGGGCGGCAACAGCCGCACTACGCCGTCGATCTCGGGCGCGTCCGCGTAACTGCGCCCTACCCCACCCTTGCGGCCCAGGCCCGGTGCGCTGTCGACCAGCACCTGCATCGTGGCGCCGATGCGGCGGCGCAATCGCGTGGCAGAGACCTCCTCGGCCACGGCCATGAAACGCGCGCGGCGCTCCTCGCGCACTTCGTCGGGCAGCATGCCCGGGATCTCGTTGGCCGCCGCACCTTCGATGGGGCTGTAGGCGAAACAACCTGCCCGATCGACCCCCGCCTCGCGCATGAAGTCGAGCAGGTGCTGGAATTCCTCTTCCGTCTCACCCGGGAAGCCCGCGATGAAGGTACTGCGGATCACCAGTTCGGGGCAGGCCTCGCGCCAGCGCTCGATGCGCTCGAGGTTCTTCTCTCCGCTGGCCGGCCGCTTCATGCGCCGCAGCACGTCAGGATGGCTGTGCTGGAAAGGTACATCCAGATACGGCAACACCCGGCCGCTGGCCATGTACGGGATGACATCGTCCACGCTGGGGTATGGGTACACGTAATGCAATCGCACCCACGCGCCATACGGCTCGGCCAGATCACCCAGGGCGTGCACCAGATCGAGCATGCGCGTCTTGACCGGCTTGCCGTCCCAGAAGCCCGTGCGGTACTTCACGTCGACGCCATAAGCAGAAGTATCCTGGCTGATCACCAGCAACTCCTTCACGCCGCCCTCGAAGAGGGCCCGCGCCTCCTTGAGAACGTCACCCACGGGCCGCGACACCAGATCACCGCGCATGGACGGAATGATGCAGAAGGTGCAGCGGTGATTGCAGCCCTCGCTGATCTTGAGGTACGCGTAATGGCGCGGCGTGAGCTTGACGCCTGCCTCGCCAAACCCGCCGGGGATCAGGTCGATGAACGGATCGTGAGGCTTGGGCAGGTGGTTGTGGACGGCATCCATCACCTCCTGCGTGGCGTGCGGGCCGGTCACGGCCAGCACGCTCGGATGCATCTGCTGCACCAGGTTGCCGCCAGATTCACCCGCGCGCGCGCCCAGGCAGCCAGTGACGATCACGCGGCCGTTGGCGGCCAGCGCCTCACCAATGGTGTCGAGGCTTTCGCGAACGGCGTCGTCGATGAAGCCACAGGTGTTGACGATGACGAGGTCCGCGCCCTCGAAAGTCTTGGACGTCTGGTATCCCTCCGCGCTCAACTGCGTCAGGATCAGTTCGGAATCCGTCAGGGCCTTGGGGCAGCCCAGACTCACGAACCCTACTCGCGGCGCTTCGGCGGCCGTCTTCGCGGGGGTGGCAACTTCACTCATGGGCGATATTGTCCCAGCAAACCCGCCCGGCCCGCCGGCGCCGCTCGGCCGACCCTCAGCGCTTGATGCCGAAGGCTTCCATCATCTGCTCGGTCTGCTTCTGCATCTGGTCCTGCATCTGAACGAACATGTTCCTGGATTGCTCGACGTAGTTGCCCATGACGCCCTGCATCAGCGGCGTCTGCATATTCATGAATTGCGCCCACATTTCGGGCGTCACACCAGGCGATTGCTCAGCCAGGCGGTTCTGCATGTCCATCATGGCCTGCACGTTGCGCTCGAGGTACGTGCCCATGAAGCCCTGCATGGCATGGCCGTAGAAACGGATGATGTTGGCCAGCACCGCCTCCGAGAACATCGGCTGCCCCCCCGCTTCCTCTTCGAGAATGATCTGCAGAAGAATGCTGCGCGTGAGCTCTTCGCCGGACTTCGCATCCCGCACCACGAAAGGCTGCCCACCCATCACCAGCTGGCGGACTTCAGCCAGCGTGATGTACGAGGATGTGGTGGTGTCGTAGAGCCGCCGATTGGGGTACTTCTTGATGACACGCTGCGTGGTCTTGCCGGTGGCGGCCTTGTTGTCTTGCACGAAGTGAGCTCCTGGAGACGGCACGCGACGGTCACCTCAACCGCTTATTGCGCCGCAACACATTCTATGGAGCCCCTCGCCCCCTTCTCCTAGGTGAAGCCCTGACCGGGCCCACCCGGGTATGTCAGCGCATCATCAGCCAGACAAGGAAACCCACGCCTCCGACAGCCGCCATGCAAACTGCGGCGGCCAGCCAGTCCCACGCACGCGCCAGGCGGTTCCGACGACGGGCCCGCTCGCGCAACGGCTCGTCGTCGAGCCACTGCTCGACCAGAATGGTGCTGCGCAAGTCGAGCGCGCCGGAATCGAGCTCTTCCTCCAGTTTGGCCACGCCATTGGCAGCCGCGAACTCGCGAACCTGCTTGCGGTCGCGAAACTTCAGATCCATTACTGCTTCTCCAATGGTGTGTGCCCAAATTTTAGGCAGACCTTGGCAAATCAACGGAGGAAGAGATGTATCCAAAAGTATGTGCGCTACATCCGTTGTCTTGACACGGCTGCGGCTGCGGCGCTCCGGCCCCAACCGCGATGGCTTCAGGTCAAGATCAGAGTTGGGAGCGGACGATTCCGCCCACCCGCTCCTTCATCCTCTGCCAGAGCGGCCGGGTGCGCCACTCCTGCAGGCTGATCCGCCGCGAACGCTCCAGGTCGGCCTCGAACACTTTGGTCTGCCGTTGCGCGAAAGCGGCGTCGTAGACGTTGAGGTTGGCTTCGTCATTGAGGCGGAAAGAGCGCGGATCGAAGTTCGTCGAGCCCACCGAAGTCATGAGGCTGTCGATCACCAGTACTTTGCAGTGATACATCGTCGGCTGGAACTCGTAGATCTGCGCACCGGCTTCCAGCAACGGGCCCCACATGCCTTTGGATGTCGCGCGCACCGTCTCGGCATCGGTGATTGGTCCCGGAACAATGATGCGCAAGCGCACGCCGCGCCGCAACGCATCCACCAGCAACTCCACGCTGCGCTGATCCGGCACGAAGTAGGCCATCGCAAGATCGATCGAACGATCAGCCGCCGTGATGGCCATGTGATACATCAATTCCATGTTCTCGCTGCCGCCTGCCGGCGAACTTGAGAACATCTGCGCGCCCACCCCACCCTCCACCGGCACCAGCGCAGGAAAGTAGTCATCGCCATGCAGCGTCTCGCCCTCGACCTTCATCCAGTTGTCGAGGAAAGTGGCTTGCATCTGCGCGACCACGGGCCCTTCCACGCGGAAGTGCGTGTCGCGCCAATGCTTCGCATCCTGCGCCGAGCCGGTCCATTCGGGTGCGATGCCGACGCCGCCGGTGAACCCGACGCGGCCATCCACGACCAGCAGCTTTCGGTGGGTGCGGTTGTTGAGCTTGGCGAGCGTGTACCAATGCGGCTTATGGAACTTGCGCACTTGGACGCCGGCTGTCTTCATGTCATCCAGCAACGCGTCGTCCATGCGCGCGCTGCCCACCCAGTCGAGTAGCACATGCACCTTCACGCCAGCCCGTGCCCGTTCGGCGAGCGCGTCGGCGAACGCGCGGCCGATGTCGCCTGACCAGTAGATGTAGGTCTCGAAAGTGATGCTCCGCTGCGCCGAACGGATCGCCTCCAGCATCGGCGGGAAGATCTGGTCTCCGTTGAGCAGTTCCTGTACGGCGTTGCCTCCAGCGATCGGCGGTCCCAGCAGGCTTCCCATGGCCCGCTGGAATTGGGGATCGGCCAGGCCGTAGAGCCGGGGAAGCTTCTGCCGCACGTGCTGCTCGCCTGCAGAGAAATTGAGCACGAGCAGAACCGCGGCAATCAGTGCCACGGCGGCGATCAGCACCATCCCGAATTTCATGGCGAGCTTTCTTTTTCTCATGGGTCGATCGGCAGCGGCGGCGCAGTGGAGCTGGACGCCGGCCTGCATATCAGAGGGAATGGCGCCCATTGTTCCGGGCACCGTACCGAACGCCGTAGGCCGATGGCCGGGGCGGCCGTAGGAGCAGAGCGACGCCCGCGTCGCGCGGACGGGGCAAACCATGAAAAAAGCCTTCCAGACCGCAGTCTGGAAGGCTGGATACCAATGGTTAGTTGGTAGGCGCGATTGGACTCGAACCAACGACCCCCACCATGTCAAGGTGGTGCTCTAACCAGCTGAGCTACGCGCCTGAATTCGTTCGAGCCCGCGATTGTAGCAGGGTTTTCAGCGCCGCCGCGCCGACCTGACCCCAGCCACCGAATGGACTGCGCCAAGCACGGCTTCTACACGCGCGGCATCGGGCACTTCCACGGTGAACGTCATCCAGGCGGTGCCCTTGACCGACTGGGTCTGCACGCCCGTCACATTGATCTTCTCGCGCGCGAACAATTCGGAGATGTCGCGCAACAGGCCCTGGCGGTCGTTGGCCTCGACGAACACGTCGACCGGGTAGAGCGCGCCGTCCGGTCCGCTCTTGGGAATGCCCCATTCCACGTCGATCACCCGGCCAGCGCTGCGGCGGGCCATCTCGCGGAAATTGGAACAATCGGCACGGTGCACGCTCACGCCCTTGTCCCGCGTGACGAAGCCCGCGATCGGATCCGGCGGCGCCGGCTTGCAGCAACGCGCCAGCTGTGTCATCAGCGAATCGATGCCGACGACCAGCACGCCGCCACGCTGGGTCTGCGCCGACGAACGCGGCTTGCGCAGCAGCACCTGCTCCTCGGCCTGGACGTCCACCGCCGGCGGATTGAGCAGGGTCTCGATGTTGCGCAGCGAGAATTCGTCTTTGCCCACAGCCTCGAACAGCGCGTCCGATGACTTGAAGCCCAACTGCGATGCCAGGTCATCGAGCTTCATTGCCGTGCGCCCTTCGCGCTGCAGCAGCTTTTCGACCGCCTCGCGGCCGCGCGCCACGGTCTCGCCGGTAGCCTGTGCGTTGAACCACGCGCGCACCTTGGCGCGCGCGCGGTGACTGGCGAGGTAGCCCAGGTCCGTATTGAGCCAGTCGCGGGAGGGGCCGCCTTCCTTGACCGCCGTGATCTCGACGGTCTGTCCGTTCTGCAGCGGCGTGTTGAGCGGCACCATGGCGCCGTCCACGCGCGCCCCGCGGCAACGGTGGCCAAGGCTCGTGTGCACGCTGTAGGCGAAATCCACTGCAGTCGCACCCCTGGGCAGTTCGACCACGGCGGCGTCGGGCGTCAGCACGTAGATGCGGTCGTCGAACAATTCGCCGGCCGTGGAGTGGCTGAGGTCGCGCTCCCACGCCAGCAGTTGGCGCAACACCGCGATCTTGGCGTCGTAATCGCCCGCGGCCGATACGCCGGCATATCCCTTGGTGCCGGCTTCCTTGTAGGCCCAGTGCGCAGCCACGCCATGCTCGGCATGGTCGTGCATGGCCTGAGTGCGGATCTGGATCTCGATCGGTCGGCCTGCCTCGTCGCGCACCACGGTGTGCAGCGACTGGTAGCCGTTGGGCTTGGGCCGTGCGATGTAGTCGTCGAATTCCTCACCCACCAGGGTGAAACGCTGATGGACCCAGCTCAGTGCGGCATAGCAGTCGTTGATCTCGGGAACCACCACGCGCAGCGCGCGGATGTCGAACACCTGGTCGAAATCGAGCGACTTGCCGCGCATCTTGCGCACGATGCTGTAGATGTGCTTGGGCCGGCCCTGCACCGTGGCGGCGATGCCTTGCGCGCGCAGTTCCTGCTCGAGCCCGGCGCGCAACTGCTCCACGTAGCCTTCGCGTTCGATACGCTTCTCGTCGAGCAGCTTCGCCACCTGTTTGTAGGTATCGGGCTCGAGGAAACGGAAGGCGAGGTCTTCCATTTCCCATTTGATCTGCCAGATGCCCAGGCGGTTGGCCAGCGGGGCGAACACCTGCAGCGACTCGCGCGCCACGTGCGCCGACACCGGCTGCCGCATGGCTGCGTAGTAACGCAACGTCTGCAGGCGCGAAGCCAGACGCAGCATCACCACGCGCAGGTCGCGCGAGAAGGCCAGCAGCATCTTGCGCACGTTCTCGGTCTGCGCCTGCGGGTCTTCCAGAACGCCGGGCGATTCGGCCTCGCGAGCCTGTTGCTGCACCTTGACCAGCTTGTTGGTTTCCAGCGCCAGCGCGGCGAAGCTGTCGCCGAAGGCCTTGGAGATGATCTCCTGCGGCCGGTTGAGATGCTGGCAGGCATAGACGAGGTAGCTGGCAGCCTGCATGGCCTCGGAGCCGCCGATGGACTTGAGGATCGAGGCCACGGCGTCCGCATGGTCGAGCGTGTTCTCGCCCGTGCCCAGCGTCTCACCCGAAATCAGCGGCTCGGCGAACGCACGGGCACGCGACAGCGTGTGGGCCTGCTCGGGCAGGCTTTGCGCCGTCGCGGCCACCAGATCGGGGACGCCCTGACGCGCCTCGGCGCCCAGACTCCTCACGGCCCGAGCAGGAAGGACGTCACCGCCCTTACCTGGCCTGCGTCGATCAGCGTCGGTGCATGACCCACGCCCTCGAATTCGATCAGCGACGCGCACGGGCCGCGTTGGGTCATGGCCTGCGCCGTCTCGCGCGACAGCAGGTCGGACTGTGCACCACGCAGCAGCAGCGTGCGCGCGCGGATGCCGTCATACATCTGCCAGAGCAAGGCCTCGCCCTGCTCGGCCATCTCGCGCCGCAGCGCGCGAAACGGCACGCCGATGGCCGGGTCGTAGTGCAGCGTGAAGCGGCCCGGCCGCCCGGCCAGCGGCCGCACCATGGGGCGCGAGAGCTCGAGCCATTCGGCATCGGTGTGCGGTCCGAAACCGGCAGAGACGGCACGCATGGCATCTGCAGCCTCCTGCACGCCGGCGAAATCGCCGGTCTGGCCCAGATACGTGCCGATGCGTTCAATGGCTTCCCAGCGGATGGCCGGGCCGACGTCGTTGAGCACCAGACGGCGCACCGGCGCCGGCAACGGCAGACCGGGCTGGCCGGCCACGATCATGCCAATGAGCCCGCCCATGCTGGTGCCCACCCAGTCGAGCGTGGCAATGGGCGCCTGTGTGTGCAGTTGCGCCAGCAGCGCCACCATGTCCGCAGCGTACAGCGGCACCTGGTAGCCCGAAGGGTCGGCCAGCCAGTCGCTGCGGCCGCGGCCGACGACGTCGGGACAGACGACGCGGATCCCGCCTGCGGCCTGCCCGACCAGGGCCCGCGCCAGCACGTCGAAATCACGTCCCTGGCGCGACAGGCCGTGCACGCACACCACGACGTGGGCGCTGGCGGGGTCTCCCCACTCGACGTAAGCCATGCGGTGCCCACCCGCCGCATCAGGGCATGGAACATGCGATTGGCGCGGCTCTGGATTCATGACGTGGCGGCTGGATAATGACTGGCGCGGATGCGTCGAAGCATCGTAATTCATTCCGGAGAACCCTCTTCATGCTCAAAGGCAAGACTGCTCTCGTGACTGGCTCGACCAGCGGTATCGGTTTGGGAATCGCACGGGCGCTGGCGCGCCAGGGCGCGAACATCGTGCTCAACGGCTTCGGCGACGCCAAGGCGCCGCAGGCCGAGATCGAAGCGCTCGGCGTGCAGGTGGCCTATCACGGCGCCGACATGAGCCGCCCGGCCGACATTGCCGACATGATGGCGTCGGCCGCCAGCCGCTTCGGCCGGGTCGACATCCTGGTCAACAACGCCGGCATCCAGCACGTGGCCCAGGTGGAGGATTTCCCGCCCGAAAAATGGGATGCCATCATCGCCATCAACCTCACCAGCGCGTTCCATACCAGCCGCCTGGCCATTCCGGCCATGCGGGCCGCGAACTGGGGGCGTGTGATCAACGTGGCCTCGACGCACGGGCTCGTGGCCTCGGCCGGGAAGTCGGCGTACGTAGCGTCCAAGCACGGCATCGTCGGCTTCACGAAGGCGCTGGCACTGGAGACCGCGACCACGGGCGTCACCTGCAACGCGATCTGTCCCGGCTGGGTGCTGACACCGCTGGTGCAAAAGCAGATCGACGACCGCGCGGCCCGCGAAGGCATTGCCGTCGAACAGGCGCGGCGCGATCTGCTCGCCGAGAAGGAGCCCTCGCTTCAGTTCACCACGCCCGAAGAACTGGGAGAACTCGCCGTGTTCTTCTGCTCGCCCGCCAGCAACAACGTGCGCGGCGTGGCGTGGAATATGGACGGCGGCTGGGTCGCGCAATAGCGCGGGCGGCAGCCTGCCGCCCCGGGGCTCACTGCATCTGCACCGAGCCCGACACGCTGACTTGCACCAGGGCCTTGCCGGCCTCGACCGGCACGGCCGCATCCGAGGCCGCCTTGGCCTGCATCTCCATCATCATGACGCGCGGCCGCGGCACGCCCGCGTCGCTGCTGCTCACCGACACCTCGCGCAGGGAGTACGACGAGAAGCCGAAGTTGCGGGCGATCGCCGACGCCTGCGCCTTGAAGCTTTCGATGGCCTGGGCGCGCGCATCGCCCTCCACCTTGGCGCGCGCCTCACGGCTCAGGCCGAACGAGGTGCCAGCCAGCGTGAGCGTCTGGATGCGGCCCGCCGTGGCCGCGATGCGCGGGAAATCGCGGCCTTCCAGCACGAGCTCCGTCGTGCCCTGCCAGCCGCTGATCTTGCCGTCCTTGTTGTGGCGGGGATAGAGGCTGAAGTTGCCCGTGCGCACATCCAGCTGACCCGGCACGGCGGCGCGACGCGCTTCGGCCAGCGCGGTCTCGAGCGCCTGCCGCAGCTGGTTCTGCACAGCCGTGGCGTCAGCGCCTTCCCGCGTGGTGCTCAGGGTCAGCGTCAGCAGATCCTGCTGGACCTCGACCGTGCCGCTGGCCGAGAGCTGGGCCACGTTCTGCAGCGGAGCGGAGGTCAGCACAGGTGTCTGGGCCATGGCCAGAGGATGCACGCCCATCGTCAGCGCGGCGGCAGCCAGGGTGGCGGCGAGGGTGTGGCGGGTTCGGATCATCGGTCCTCCTTGCAGTTTTTCACGAAAAAGAAAGCGTCGGGCACGAGCTGCAGTGCAGCCGCGCAATCGAAATGGCGCGCCAGAAAGCGCGCCATGCCGGGATGGGGAAGATGAAATTGCGCCGGGGCCGGCAGCGCATCAGGGGCGGGACAGGCGTGGACGACCCGGGTTGTCGCGCATGTCGCGCGGTGCCATGGATTCGCGGCGCAGTTGCTCGCGCAGTTCGGCGCGCTCGCGCTCCGTGAGCGTGCGAGCCGGCACGTCGGGCGTCCCCACGGGTTGGCCGCCATGGTTCGAGATCACCTGCCGCAACTCTGCACGCCGCTGCTGCATGCGGTCGCCCGCATCCGGGGGTTGCAGCAGGTCGGCCGCGAATACCGGCGCAGTGGCCAGCAGGCACATCAGGGAGGGGTACAGAAGCTTCATCGCAAAACCTCAACGCGCGCGTCATTCGCGCAGTACACACCATCCCGGCCAGACCCCTGCGAGGGCGGGCAACTTATGTAACATAGTGTCATATCAAGCCGGGAAAGCGTGCGATCACGGTGCAGAGCAGGTCAGAATCGGCTCTGTTACAAATTCAGGCTGCACCCCGACATGACCCAAGCCCAGACCCGCACTGACAAGATCCTCGTGGTGGATGACGACGCCCGCATCCGCGATCTGCTGCGCCGCTACCTCACCCAAGAAGGATTTGAAGTCATGGTGGCCGAGGATGGCAAGGCCCTCAACCGGATTCTGTTGCGTGAAGCCGTCGATCTGATCGTGCTCGACCTCATGCTGCCCGGGGAGGATGGCCTCTCCATCTGCCGGCGCCTGCGCTCCGCCAATGACCGTACGCCCATCATCATGCTGACCGCCAAGGGCGAGGATGTCGACCGCATCGTCGGCCTCGAGGTCGGCGCCGACGACTATCTGGGCAAGCCTTTCAATCCGCGCGAGCTGCTCGCCCGCGTGCACGCCGTGCTGCGCCGCCGTCCGCCGCAGGAAGCTCCCGGCGCGCCCTCGACCGACAACGAAGTGGTCACCTTCGGCCCCTTCACGTTCGATCTGGGCGCCCGCACGCTCAAGAAGAATGGAGAAGAGCTGCCGCTGACCACCGGGGAATTCGCCATGCTCAAGGCGCTGGTGCGTCACCCGCGCCAACCGCTGTCGCGCGAAAAGCTGGCCCTGCTGGCACGCGGCCGCGAGTTCGAGCCGTTCGATCGAAGCCTCGACGTGCAGATCTCCCGCCTGCGCAAGCTGATCGAGGCCGACCCGGCCGCGCCACGCTTCTGTCAGACGGTGTGGGGCGTGGGCTACGTGTTCGTGCCGGACGGCGCGGGCTGATGCAGCACACGGTGCCGATGGACGGCACCCAGCCCGCCCCGCTGGAGACCATGCCGGCGCCGCTGGAGATGCGGCCCAAGGTCGGCGTCAGCCTCTTCTGGCGCACCTTCTTCCTGCTGGCCCTGCTGCTGGTGAGTTCCACCATGGCGTGGCTGCAAACCTTCCGTTCGCTGGAATACGAACCGCGCGCCATCCAGACCGCGCATCAGCTCGCCTCGCTGGTCAACCTCACCCGCGCGGCGCTGGTCTATTCCGATGCCATCACGCGGGTGTCCCTCATCAAGACGCTCGCCGACCAGGAGGGCGTGCGCATCCTCCCGCGCGAGCCGGTCGACACGTGGGAGCCCTTCGGCAGCGACGCGCTCGACACCCGCATCACCGAGGAACTGGTCCAGCGCCTGGGCAACGACACGTCGGTGGCCAGCAGCGTCAACGGCGAGCCCGGCCTGTGGGTGGGCTTCGTCATCGACGGCGACGCCTACTGGCTGCTGGTCGATCCCGCGCGGTTCACGCGTTTCGGCGGCCGCACCTGGCTGATCTGGCTGATCACCGCCGCGGCGCTCTCGCTGGCGGGCGCCGCCGTCATCGCCGGCCTGATCAACCGACCGCTCAAGAAACTGTCCTTCGCTGCCAGCCGCGTTCGCGAGGGTGACTTCGGCGCCAGCCGCCTGGACGAGCGCACGGTCACCAACGAGATCCGCGAGGTCAACATCGGCTTCAACCGCATGGCCGAACAGCTCGCCAAGATCGAGCATGACCGGGCGGTGATGCTCGCCGGCATTTCGCACGACCTGCGCACGCCGCTGGCGCGCCTGCGGCTTGAGACGGAAATGAGTGTGAGCGACGAAACCGCTCGCGCCCACATGGCCGCCGACATTTCCCAGCTCGATGCCATCATCGACAAGTTCCTCGACTACGCGCGGCCGGACCACGTGGCGCTCAAGCCGGTCAACCTGCGCGACGTGGTGGACGCCTGCACTTTCGCCGTGCAGGAGCAGGCCGACATCGACGTCACCGTCGACCTGCCGGAGCCGTTCGTGGTCATGGCCGATGAAGTGGAGCTCGGGCGCGTGCTGTCCAACCTGATCGAGAACGCCCGCCGCTATGGCAAGTCGCCTGACGACGGCGTGGCACACGTGAGCATCGCCGCCCGCATGGCCGACCCCTGGGTGATGATCAAGGTGCGCGACCGCGGTCCCGGCGTCGCGCCTGACGTGCTGCCCAACTTGACCAAGCCTTTCTTCCGCGGTGACGAGGCACGCACCGAAGCCACCGGCGCCGGCCTGGGACTGTCGATCGTGGACAAGACCATCCAGCGCATGGGCGGCACCTTCAACCTGGCCAATTCGAGCAGCGGCGGCCTGTCGGCCAACATCCGCCTGGTGCGCGCCACGGCCTGATGCGGCGGGCCGCCGCCGCAATCACGTTCCCAGTTCGATCAGCTTGAGGCGCATGCGGCGCAGTGCCGCGCGCGCCGCCTCCACCTCCTCCTCGCTGTTGACGCCCGTGATCTCGTCGGTCAGCGCGTTGACGAGCTTGTTGGCGCGTCGGAACAGCGCCGAGCCCTCGGCCGTCACTTGCACCAGAACAGTCCGCCGGTCACGCTCCAGGCTGGTGCGAACCACCAGACCTCGCTCCTCCATCGCGTGCAGCATGTGCGTGATCCGGGTGCGCTCGAACGCCGTCCACTGCGCCAGCTCCAGCATCGTGAGCGGCCCTTTCCGCAGCACGGCACTGAGGATCCGGTACTGCGGCGGGGACAGATCCAGGGGCCTGAGCACTTCCTGCATGAGGCTGTTGCGCCTGTAGACGACCTGGGTGCAGAGAAAGAACAGATGGTCTTCGAGTTCCATGGCGCCATTGTCATCATTTATTTATGTGAATTTTCTCTTATTGGCATGGTGATTGCATTTGATGCATCGCAAGGCGCTGGAGAAGGCCTTTCGATCCCCACCATGGGGCACCTCATTTCATTAATGTGGAAATTCACATGAAAGATACAGCAACGTTCCTGGACCTGATCGGTGACGTCCCCGTCGTGGCCGACGAGGCCATCGTGCGGCGCAAGAGCCGCGACATGTCGATGACCTTCAGCCCGATCATCCGGCGCGATGCGGCGGACAAGTTCGCCGACCTGATCGTTCGGCCGCGCGATCACGCTGACGTCGTGCGCATCGCCAGCGCCGCAGCGCGTGCGCGGATGCCGCTCATGATGAGAGGCGCCGGCACCTGCAACCTCGGCCAGGGGGTTCCGCTGGCGGGCGGCGCCATCGTGGACATGAGCGCGCTGTCCTCCGTGCTCTGGACGCGTGACCAGACGGTGCGGGCGCAGGCCGGCGCGCGCCTGCTGGCGATCGACGACAGCCTGCGGCCGACCGGCTGGGAACTGCGCATGCACTCCTCCACCCGTCGCGCCGCCACCATCGGCGGCTACGTGGGCGGGGGGCACGCCGGCATCGGCAGCTGCCAATGGGGCATCCTGCGCGACCGCGGCAACATCCTCGGTCTGCAGATGGTCTCGGTGGAAGAAACGCCGCGCGTGATCGAGCTGCGCGGCGACGACGTCAACCTCGTGCATCACGCCTATGGCACCAACGGCATCATCACTGAAGTCGAGATGCCGCTGGCGCCCGCGTGGACCTGGATGGAAAGCGTCACCAACTTCCCGGATTTCATGACCGCCGCCCGCTTCGCCTACGCACTCGCTGCATCGGATGGCATCGTCAAGAAGCTCGTGTCCATCGACGAGTGGCCCAACTGGAACTACATGCGACACATGCGCGAGCATGGCCGCGACGGCTGGAGCATGGTGCGCACCATGGTCGCGGCTGTGAGCGTGGAAGCGCTGGACGCGCTGGTGAAGAGCTGCGGCGGCCAGACCACGGTGCGCGCACGCGAGGGTGAGGGGCCGTACGGCGCGCCGCTGTGGGAGTTCGGCTGGGGCCATGCCCGCCTGCAGGTCAACCGCGAGCGTCCCGAAATCGTCAACAACATCGGCCTCTATCTCGACCCCGACCTGCTCGCCTCCGTCGAGCGCAGTTGGCGGCGCTTCCAGGGCGTGGGGGGCATGCATCTGGAGGTCAAGCGCTACAACGGCCGCATCGCCTTCCAGGGATCGCCTTACTACCCGTTCGTCGACGAAGCGCAGGTGGCCGGCGTGATCCGCGGCATGTCGGAGGACGGCGCCATGGTGGCCAACAACCACACCTTCTTCGTGAAGGAGAACGGCATGAAGGCCACGGACGACGGCGACACGGCGTTCAAACGCAGCATGGACCCGTACGGCCTGATGAACCCCGGCAAGTTCGATCCCGACGACAACCTCGACAAGGAGGGATCGGGCCTGCAGTTGCCCACCACCGGCTGGCAGTACGGCGCCGGTCCGAGCGCCCGCTGACTCCGCCCACCCCGCATTCCAGAAAGGATCGATCCATGCCTTCCCTGCACATCTCCCGCCGCACGTTCGTGGGCGCCACCGGTGCCCTGCTCGCGCCTGCATTCCTGGCCGAAGCGCGTGCGCAGTCCCTGACTCCCGTCAGCTACCAGATCGGCTGGCTGCCACAGCCCGACAAGGGCGGTCTCTATCAGGCACTGGCCACGGGCCTCTATCGCGAGGCCGGCCTCGATGTCGAAATCCGGCCCGGCGGACCGCAACTGAACGTGGTGCAGATTTTCATGGCCGGCCGCGTCGACTTCGCCGACACCGACAGCTTCCGTCCGCTCAACTTCGTGAAGGAAGGGCTGCCCGGCATCGCCGTCGCCGCATTCGGCCAGAAGTCCCTCAACGTCATGATGTCCCACCCCGGCACGGGTCACGACACCCTGGCGGCGCTCAAGGGCAAGCCCGTGCTGGTGTCGCCCATCGGCCGCACGACCTACTGGCCCTGGCTGCGCGCCAAGTTCGGCCTGTCGGACGACCAGATCCGCCCCTACGCATTCAATCTCGCGACCTTCCTGGCCGACAGCCAGATTTCGCGCGAGGGCTTCATCACCAGCGAGCCGTTCGACGCGCGCAAGGCCGGCATGACCCCCGTCGTCCATCTGCTCGCCGACCACGGCTACAGCAACTACAGCAACGTCATGCTCGCATCGCCGAAGATGGTGGCCGATCGGCGCGGCGTCGTGCAGCGCTTCGTCGATGCCACGGCACGGGGCTGGAAGAGCTACGTCTACGGCGACCCCACGCCGGGCAACGCACTCATCAAGAAGGGCAACCCCGATCTCACCGACGAGAAGATCGCCTACGCCATCGGCGTGATGCGATCGGCGCGCATTCTGGAGTCGCCCGACGCGGCCAGCGGCGGCATCGGCGCCATGACCGATGCTCGCTGGAAGACGTTCTACGACGAGATGGCCGCCGTGGGTGCCCTGCCGTCGGGACTCGATCCGCGCAAGGCGTACACCACGCAGTTCGTCAACAAGCGCGCGGCGGTGCTCTGATGGCGCCGGCCACGCCCCTGGTCAGCGTGCGGAAGGTCTGCAAGCGCTATGCCAACGGCACGCTGGCGCTGTCGGATGTCGATCTGGACCTCGGCACGAGTGAGTTCGTGTCGCTGCTCGGCCCATCAGGCTGCGGCAAGAGCACCCTGCTGCGCCTGATCGCCGGTCTGGGCGAGCCGACCACCGGGCGCATCGATCGGGCCGGTGGCCGTGACGCACTGAACGGCGGCCTGTCCTTCGTGTTCCAGGAACCCACCCTCATGCCGTGGGCGACCGCCCTGGCCAACGTGCAATTGCCGCTGCGCCTGGCGGGTGTGCCGCTGGCCGAGCGGACCGAGCGTGCGCGCGAGGCGCTCGCCTCTGTGGGCTTGGCCGGCTTCGAGCAGGCGTATCCGCGAGAGCTCTCGGGCGGCATGAAGATGCGTGTCTCGATCGCACGCGCGCTGGTCACCCGCCCCCGGCTGCTGCTGATGGACGAGCCGTTCGCCGCGCTCGACGAGATCACGCGCACGCGCCTCAATCACGACCTGCTCGCGCTCTGGGAGCGCGAGAAGTTCACCGTGGTGTTCGTCACCCACTCGGTGTACGAAAGCGTGTTCCTGTCGCAGCGGGTCGTGGTGCTTGCGGCGCGGCCCGGACGCATCGCCGATGTGCTGCAGACCGACGCCCCCTATCCGCGCGGCCCCGCCTACCGCACCACCCCGGCCTACGCCGCTCACTGCGAACGCGCCAGCGCTGCGCTCGAAGCCTGCATCGGCGCGTGCGAGCCCGCAACCCTGTGACACCGCAAATCCGATGAACCATGCACTCCCCATCTCCCTGACCGAGCCGCCTGCCTCGCCGCCCGATCGTCGCCTGCTGGGCCTTCCGGCGGCCATGTGGCCGCGCCTGCTGGCGCCGCTGCTGCTGGGTTGCCTCGCCCTGATCGCATGGGAAGCCGTGGTGCGCCTGCGCGGCATTCCGTCGTTCGTGCTGCCACCGCCGTCGCTGATCGCGCGTACCCTGTCGGCCGAATGGCACCTGCTCGCCGGCTCGCTCTGGATCACCGTCTCGATCACGCTCGCGGCGCTGACGGCGGCCGTTGTCGTCGGGATGGCGCTGGCGATCCTGTTCACCCAGAGCAAGTGGATGGAGCTGTCGCTGTTCCCCTACGCCATCGTGTTGCAGGTCACGCCCGTGGTGGCGATCGCGCCGCTGATCATCATCTGGGCCGACAACGTGACGGTCTCGCTGCTCATCTGTGCGTGGCTGGTGGCGTTCTTTCCCATCCTGTCCAACACCACGCTGGGCCTCAATTCCGCCGACCACAACCTCGTCAACCTGTTCCAGCTCTACCGTGCCTCGCGCTGGCGCACGCTGCTGCACCTGCGCCTGCCCGCGGCCATGCCCTACTTTCTGGGCGGGCTGCGGATATCGGGTGGCCTTGCGCTCATCGGGGCCGTGGTGGCCGAGTTCGTCGCCGGCACCGGCGGCACGGCGTCGGGGCTGGCGTTCCGCATCCTCGAATCGGGCTACCAGATGCAGATTCCGCGCATGTTCGCCGCGCTGGCGCTGATCTCGGGCTGCGGCATCGTCATCTTCCTGTGCCTGTCGCTGATCTCGCATCTGGCACTGCGGCACTGGCACGACAGCGCGCTCAAGCGCGAGAATTGAAGCGCACATGACCACCACGCCCTTCTTCGCCCTGCCCGACACTCCCCGGACTGCGCTGCGCAATGTCCGCGCCCCTGCCAGTCTGCTGCCCCGGGCGCTGGCCGTCGCCACGGCGGGAACGCCGCACGGCGAAGACCTGGCCGCCGTCGACATCGTGCTGCAGGGCGGCCGCATCGAAGCCGTCGAGGCAGCGCTCACCGTGCCCGCGCATCTGGGCCCCGATCTCGGCCGATCGCTGGTGCTGCCGGGCCTGGTCGACTGCCACACGCATCTGGACAAAGGCCACATCTGGCCGCGCAAATCCAACCCCACGGGCGACGGTCACGGCGCGGCCATCGCCACCGGCGAGGACCGCACGCGCCACTGGCACGCGCAGGACGTGCGGCGGCGCATGGAGTTCGCGCTGATGACCGCCCACGCCAAAGGCGTCGTCGCCATCCGGACCCACCTCGACTCGCTCGCGCCGCAGGCTTCGATCTCGTTTCCCGTGTTCATGCGGATGCGCGACGAATGGGCGGGGCGGATCACGCTGCAGGCCTCATCGATCGCGCCGCTGGACATCTTCCTGACCGACGAGGCGCGGCAACTGGCCGATATCGTGGCAACGGCCGGCGGACAACTGGGCTGCGTGACGCGTTTCCGCAGTCTGCCCAACACACCGCTGATGCCCGAGTTCGACGCAGCCATGCTGCGTCTTCTCGCGCTGGCGACCGAGCGTGGCCTCGACATCGACCTGCACGTGGACGAGGCCACCGACCCCGAGGCCCGTACGCTCATCCGTGTGGCGCAGCTGGCGCTGCAGGTCGGCTTCAAGGGCCGCATCCTCTGCGGCCACTGCTGCTCACTCGCGTTGCAGACGGACGAGTTCATTGAGGCCACGCTCGCCGCCTGCGTCGATGCCGGCCTGGCCGTGGTCAGCCTGCCCGTCGTCAACATGTACCTGCAGGACCGCACGCCCGGCGGCGGCCGGACCCCGCGCTGGCGTGGCGTGACACTGCTGCACGAGATGCGCGCGCGTGGCATCCCGGTCGCCGTGGCGGGCGACAATTGCCGCGATCCGTTCTACGCCTACGGCGATCACGACATGCTCGACACCTACGCGCAGGCCGTGAAGATCCTGCAACTCGATCATCCGCACGACGGCTGGATCGGCGCTGCCACGCAATGGCCCGCAGGCATCATGGGACTGGCCCCCGGTACCGGCCGCATCGATCCGGGCGGCACGGCCGATCTCGTCGTGCTGCGTGCCCGCAGCTGGTCGGAGATGCTCTCGCGCTTCCAGGCCGACAGGGTGGTGCTGCGCGCGGGCCGGGCGATCGACACCACGCTGCCGGACTACCGCCTGCTCGACGACCTGATGGACGGGCTGGGCCAGGTCTAGCCTCGGCCCGCGCCACGCACGTCAGCGCGCCAGCAGCACGACGGCGCGTGCCTCCATGCTGCGGCCCTCGCCCACGGGTCCGAGCTTCTCGGCCGTCTTGGCCTTCACGTTCACGCGGCCCGCATCCAGCGTCAGCACCTCGGCGATGCGCGCGCACATGGCCGGGATGTGCGGCGCGAGCTTGGGCGCCTGGGCGACGATGGTGCTGTCCAGATTGACGATCTGCCAGCCGGCCGCGCGCACACGGCGTGCCGCCTCGGCCAGCAGCACGGCGGAATCAGCCCCCTTGAACTGCGCGTCGGTGTCGGGGAAGTGCCGGCCGATGTCGCCCAGCGCAGCCGCGCCCAGCAGCGCATCGGTGATGGCATGCAGCAGCACGTCGGCATCCGAATGGCCGAGCAGGCCCAGGGTGTGCGGCACCTCGACGCCGCCGAGGATGAGCTTGCGGCCGGCGGCAAGCTGGTGCGTGTCCCAGCCTTCGCCGATGCGGAAATCGAAGGGTGTCGTGTTCATGTGTTCATATCTGCATGGGCGCGGGCGGCCAGCACGGCCTCGGCCAGCGCGAAATCTTCGGGCCAGGTCACCTTGAAATTCTGTGCACTGCCCGCCACCAGGCGCGGCGCCAGGCCCAGGGCCTCGATGGCCGAGGCTTCGTCGGTCACGGCATCGCCGGCGCGTTCCAGCGCATCGGCCAGCACTCCCAGGCGGAACATCTGCGGTGTCTGCGCGAGCCACTTGCCGCCGCGTGGCAGCGTGGCCGTCACGCGGCCGCCCTCTGCGGCCTTGAGCGTATCGGCCAGCGGCTGGGCCAGCAGGCCGCCCACGGCATCGCCCTGGCAGGCGTCGATCAACGCCCCGATCTGCGCGGGCGTGATCAGGCAGCGCGCCGCGTCGTGCACCAGCACCCAGTCAGTGGGCGGCACGCCGCTCGCGCGCATGGCGCGCAGCCCGGCCAGTACCGTGGCCGCGCGCGTGGCGCCACCGCCGGCCAGCAGGTATTCGCCCTTGCCGTTGAAATCGGGAAAGACCGTGAGGAAGTCTTCGTCGTCCGGCGCGATGACCACCCACACGCCAGCCAGACGGTCGGCCGCGCCGCGGAACGCCTCGACGGTGTGGCGCACCATCGGCCGGCCCGCGATCGGGCGGTACTGCTTGGGCCCGCCTTCGCCCGCGCGCTGGCCCGAGCCCGCGCAGGGAATCAGCACCCAGCACCGCGCAGCCGCGTCGGCAGGCAGCGGCGCCAGGGACTTTTCTTCGAAGGGTTTCAAGGCAGCATGGGCGGTGGAGTGAGGCTGCACATTCTAGAATCAGCCCATCGCACCCCACCCTTTGAAGAGGCGTGGGGTGCTTGTCATTTGCAGGGCGCCCAGGGGCGCCCGCACGACGTCGTTGGGATCGGATACTTCGGATGGAACTGCCCCGCCTCACCCCCGGCAAGCGCTTCACGCTGCCGCGCCCGCCCGGCTCGGCCGACGCCCTGCTGCTGGCCGAACTGGCCGCGCGCGAGAAAGCCGCCGGCCGCATCACCGCCGTGGTGGCGTCCGACGCCACCGACGCCCAGCGCCTCACGGGCGAACTCGCCTTCTTCGCGCCCGAGCTGCGCGTGGTGGTGTTCCCTGACTGGGAAACCCTGCCGTACGACACGTTCTCGCCGCACCAGGACCTGATCTCCGAACGGCTGGCCACGCTCTGGCGCATCTCGCAGCGTGGCGAAGGCGACAACGGCGCCGACGTGGTGATCGTGCCGGCCACTACCGCGCTCTACCGCGTGGCGCCACCTTCGTTCCTGGCGGGCTACACCTTCCAGTTCAAGGTCAAGCAGAAGCTCGACGAAGCGAAGCTCAAGGCCCAGCTCACGCTGGCCGGCTACAGCCACGTCACGCAGGTGGTGAGCCCGGGCGAATACGCCGTGCGCGGCGGCCTCATCGACCTCTACCCGATGGGCGCCACCATGCCGCTGCGCGTGGATCTGTTCGACGACGAGATCGATTCGATCCGCACGTTCGACCCCGACAGCCAGCGCAGCCTGTTCCCCGTGCCCGAAGTGCGCCTGCTGCCCGGCCGCGAGTTCCCCATGGACGATGCGGCCCGGGCGCGCTTTCGCAGCCGCTGGCGCGAACTGCTCGAAGGCGATCCGACCAAGAGCCGCATCTACAAGGACATGGGCGCTGGCGTGGCCACCGCGGGCATCGAGTACTACCTGCCGCTCTTCTTCGAAGACACGGCCACCGTCTTCGATTACCTCGGCGCCGACACCACGCTGGTGCTGCTGGGCGACCTGGAAGCCGCCTTCCAGCACTTCTGGCAGGACACGCGCGAGCGCCACCGCCTGGTGCGTGGCGACCCCGAGCGGCCCGTGCTGCCGCCCGAGGCGCTGTTCCTTTCAGCCGAGCAGTTCTACGCCGGGGCCAAGCCGCACGCGCAGCTGGCCGTGCGGCCCGTGCGCGCGCAACCGGCGGATACCGGCGCGCCGCAAGCCGAAGCGGAAGCGGAAGACGCCGTCTCGCCGTACGTCGAAGTCGAGGCCCTGCCGCCGATGGCCGTGGTGCGCGGCGCGGAGGAGCCGCTGGCGCGCCTGCAGGGCCACATCCGCAACACCCAGCAGCGCGTGCTGTTGCTGGCCGAAAGCGACGGACGGCGCGAGAGCCTGCTCGACTTCCTGCGGGCCGGCGGCGTGAGCCCGCCGGCCTTCGACACGCTGGCCGAGTTCCGCGCGGCCGACGACGAGAAGATCGGCATCGCCACCGGTGCCGTGGCCGCGGGCTTCGCCTGGCTGGAGGCCGGCATCGATCTCGTCACCGAGACCGAGCTGTTCGCAGCCGCGCCCTCGGCACGCCGCCGCCGCAAGCAGGAACAGGTGAGCGACGTCGAGGCGCTCATCAAGGATCTTGCCGAACTCACCCTGGGCGACCCGGTCGTGCACTCGGCCCACGGCATCGGCCGCTACCGCGGCCTGGTCAACATGGATCTGGGCGAGAAGAACGCCGACGGCAGCCCGGCCGTGCAGGAATTCCTGCATCTGGAGTACGCGGACAAGGCCACCCTCTACGTGCCCGTGAGTCAGCTGCACCTGATCAGCCGCTACACCGGCGTGTCGGCCGACGAGGCGCCGCTGCACAAGCTGGGCAGCGGCCAGTGGGACAAGGCGCGCCGCAAGGCCGCCGAGCAGGTGCGCGACGCCGCCGCCGAGCTGCTCAACATCTACGCCCGCCGCGCCGCGCGCGAGGGCCACGCCTTCCGCTTCGCCGCGCAGGACTACGAGCAGTTCGCGGCCGACTTCGGTTTCGACGAGACAGCCGACCAGCGTGCCGCCATCCACGCCGTCATCCAGGACATGATCAGCCCGCAGCCGATGGACCGGCTGGTGTGCGGCGACGTGGGCTTCGGCAAGACCGAGGTCGCGCTGCGTGCGGCCTTCGTCGCCGTCACAGGCGGCAAGCAGGTGGCTTTCCTCGCGCCCACCACGCTGCTGGCCGAGCAGCATTACCAGACATTGGTGGACCGCTTCAGCAAGTGGCCCGTGAAGGTGGCCGAGATGAGCCGCTTCCGCTCGGCCAAGGAAATCACGGCCGCCCTCAAGGGCGTGGCCGATGGCAGCGTGGACATCGTCGTGGGCACGCACAAGCTGCTGTCGGAGAAAACGCACTTCAAGAACCTGGGCCTCCTGATCATCGACGAGGAACACCGCTTCGGCGTGCGCCACAAGGAGCAGATGAAGGCCCTGCGCGCTGAAGTGGACGTGCTCACGCTCACCGCCACGCCCATCCCGCGCACGCTGGGCATGGCGCTCGAAGGCCTGCGCGACCTCAGCGTGATCGCAACCGCGCCGCAGCGCCGGCTGGCCATCAAGACCTTCGTGCGCAACGAAGGCACGGGCGTGATCCGCGAAGCCGTGCTGCGCGAACTCAAGCGCGGCGGGCAGGTGTACTTCCTGCACAACGAGGTCGAGACCATCGAGAACCGGCGCCAGAAGCTCGAGCAGATCCTGCCCGAGGCACGCATCGCGGTGGCCCACGGCCAGATGCCCGAGCGCGAGCTCGAACGCGTGATGCGCGACTTCGTGGCGCAGCGCTACAACCTGCTCTTGTGCTCGACCATCATCGAGACCGGCATCGACGTGCCCAGCGCCAACACCATCGTCATCAGCCGCGCAGACAAGTTCGGCCTGGCGCAGCTGCACCAGCTGCGAGGCCGCGTGGGACGCAGCCACCACCAGGCCTACGCCTATCTCATGGTGCCCGACACCGAGGGCCTGACCAAGCAGGCCGGCCAGCGGCTGGAAGCCATCCAGCAGATGGAAGAGCTGGGCTCGGGCTTCTACCTGGCCATGCACGACCTGGAGATCCGCGGTGCCGGAGAGGTGCTGGGCGAGAACCAGAGCGGCAACATGATGGAAGTGGGCTTCCAGCTCTACAACGAGATGCTGGCCGAGGCCGTGCGCTCGCTGAAGGAAGGCAAGGAGCCCGACCTGCTCGCTCCGCTGCATGCCGCCACAGAGATCAACCTGCACGCGCCCGCGCTGCTGCCCGACGACTACTGCGGCGACGTGCACCTGCGCCTGTCGTTCTACAAGAAGCTGGCCACCGCGAAGAATGCCGATCAGATCGACGGCCTGCTGGAAGAGATCGTCGACCGCTTCGGCAAGCTGCCCGCGCAGGCGCAGACGCTCATCGACGTGCACCGCCTGCGCGTGCTGGCGCGGCCCTACGGCGTGGTCAAGGTCGATGCCGCGCCGGGCGTGACCAACATCACGTTCAAGCCCAGCCCGCCGGTGGACCCCATGGCCATCATCCAGCTCATCCAGAAAAACAAGCACATCAAGCTCGCGGGCAACGAAAAGCTGCGCATCGAGCGCGAACTGAAAACGCCCAAGGACCGCGCGCAGATGGTGCGCGACGTGCTGCGCTCGCTGGGCCAGCCCACCGGCGCCGCCGCCTGATTCCACCGTTCGTCCGCAGGACAATCGCCCACCATGACCTCCACCGCCTCACCTGTCTCCACCGCGCCGCAGGAACTCTCCCCCGGCCTCGTCGTCCAGCGCATCACTCCGCCGCTGAAGCTCGCCGACTTCAGGCTGATCGCCTTCGACATGGACTCCACGCTCATCAATATCGAATGCGTGGACGAGATCGCCGACGCCGCCGGCCGCAAGGCCGAGGTGGCGGCCATCACCGAGGCGGCCATGCGCGGCGAGATCGCCGACTACAAGGAAAGCCTGCGCCGCCGCGTGGCCCTGCTCAAGGGCGTGAGCGTGGCGCACATGGAGCAGGTCTACCACCACCGCCTGCAGCTCAATCCGGGCGCCGCGGCCCTGGTGGCGAAATGCCAGTACGCCGGGCTCAAGGTGCTGCTGGTCTCGGGCGGCTTCACCTTCTTCACCGACCGCATCCGCGACCGGCTCTACATCGACTACGCGCGCTCCAATGTGCTCGAAGTGGCCGATGGCGTGCTCACCGGCCACCTGGTCGACCAGCCCTGGGGCGACATCGTCGATGGCGACGAGAAGCGTCGCACGTTGCTGCAAACCTGCGAGAAGCTCGGCATCGCGCCGGGCCAGGCCATCGCCATGGGCGACGGCGCCAACGACCTGCCGATGATGGGCGTGGCCGGCCTCTCGGTCGCCTACCACGCCAAGCCCGCCGTGCGCGAGAAGGCCGACGTGGCGATCAACAGCGGCGGGCTCGACAGGCTGCTCGAAGTGCTGCGCTGAGGCCATCTCGGCGCTTCGCGCGCCGAGTGCCGAGTGCCGCACTGGCCGGGCTTGGGCCTTCAGGCGGCTTCGATCACAGGTCGCCCGGCCTGCACCGCGAAGCGGGCCAGCGTGGAGATGCCGGAGTCCTCGCGCGTCACGTCATCGACGGTGCGCAGTGTGGTCAGCAAGCCGCGCGGTGTGAAATCCACCAGACCGTAGCCGCGCCGCTCGGCATCGGCGAACACGAAGTGCGGATTGGCCGCCAGACGCTGCGGCAGCTTCTCGTTGGTGCCGGCGCGCGAGCTGACGCTGGTGCCACAGAACTCCACGCCCAGCGCACGGCTGTCGGGCCGGGCGTAGTCGGCCTTCACGTGGCCGACCCAGTTCTGATGGATGTCGCCACCCAGGATCACCGGGTTGGCGGTGGCATGGCGCTGCAGCGAGGCCAGCATCCGGCCGCGCGCGGCCGGATAGCCGTCCCATCCGTCGTTGGTCAGCAACTCGCGCCGGCCCGCCGCGAAATCGCGCCGGCCAAAAAGAGTCTGCTGGCCGATCACGTTCCACGTGGCGCCGCTCTCGGCCAGGCGCGCATCGATCCAGCGCTCCTGCGCCGCGCCCAGCAGCGTTCGCGCGGGATCGTTCCACGTCGCGCATTGCGCCGTGTCCACCACGCCCGCGCCGAAGCGGCCGCCCGGCGTGCAGGCCTGCGGATCGCGGTACTGGCGGTCGTCCAGCAGGTGCAGCGCCGCCAGTGTGCCGAAGCGCACGCTGGCGTACAGCCGCAGCTCGGCCCCGCTGGCCAGCCCCGCCACGGCCCGCGTGAGCACGGACGAGCGCAGCGGCAGATGCTCGTAGTAGGCCTGGTACGCGGCGATGCGGCGGGCGGCGTAGTCGACGCCGTCCGGGCCGCTGTTGCCGGGCGTGCGGCCGGCCTGGTCGTTCTGCACCTCGTGGTCGTCCCAGGTGAGCAGCCACGGACAGGCCGCGTGCATCGCCTGCAGGTGCGGATCGCTGCGGTAGGTGGCGTAGCGCGCGCGGTAATCGTCGAGCGTGACAGTCCAGCCGCCGCGCACCTTGCGCACCGCGTCGCTCGCGCCGGGGTATTCGTAGATGTAGTCGCCCAGGAACAGCACCGCGTCGGGCTCATCGGCCCGCATGTGGCGCCAGGCGCCGTAGTGGCCATGCTCCCAGCGCTGGCACGAGGCGTAGGCCAGCCGCAGCCGCGTGGCCGCCGCGCCTGGCGCCGGAAAGGTGCGCGTGCGGCCGGTGGCGCTCACCGCGCCGGCCGTCATGAAGCGGTAGAAGTACCAGCGGTCGCTGGCCAGCCCTCCGGCTTCCACGTGTACGGCGTGCGCCAGTTCGGGCAGGGCCTGAGCCTGGCCGTGCCGCACGATGCGGCGGAAGGCCTCGTCGTCGGCGATCTCCCAGCGCACGGTGACCGGCCCGGACGCCAGCGGCCGCCCGCCATCGACGAGGCGCGTCCACAGCACCACGCTGTCATGCGTGGGCGAGCCGCTGGCCACGCCCATGGCGAACGGCTGGGCAGGCAGGCGCGCGGCCGCCCAGGCGCTGCGCGGCAGCCACAGTGTGGTGGCGCTGGCGCAGGCCAGTTGCAGCAGGTGTCGGCGATCGGTGGTCATCGGGCAAGGTTTATAACGCGCAGCCCTGCGCGGGCGCGGACATCGGCGCGTGGCTATAGTCGGCAGCGCCCGCCCGGGCCTCTCTTCGTGTCTGATGCTTCGATGACTTCTCCCTCGCCCGCTCCGTGGCGCATCGCCGCTGCCGGCGCCCTGGCCCTGGCCACCGCCATGGGCATCGGCCGCTTCGCCTTCACACCCATCCTGCCGATGATGCTGCAGGGCGGCCTGCTCGATCTGGCGGGCGCCAGCTGGCTGGCGTCGGCCAACTACGTGGGCTATCTCGTGGGTGCCCTGCTGTGCACACTGCAGCCCTGGCAGTGGCGCCGGCCGGGCAGCGGCATCCCCTTCGCCACGACGCGGCCCACGCGGCTGGTGCGCGCCGGGCTGGTGGCCACCTGCCTGCTCACGCTGGCGATGTCGCTGCACCTGCCCGCGGCCTGGCCCGTGCTGCGCTTCGCCTCGGGCGTGGCCAGCGCCTTCGTGTTCATCTACACCTCGGGCTGGTGCGCCGCCCAACTGGCACGCCTGGGCGTGCCCAACATGGCGGCGCTGATCTTCATGGGGCCGGGCTCGGGCATCGTGATGAGTGGCGTGGTGGCCAGCGGCCTGCTGGCCTGGCACTGGCCCGCGTGGTCCGGCTGGGCGGTGTTCGGCGTGCTGGCCCTGGTGCTGACGATGCTGGTGTGGCCCGTCTTCTCGTCGCAGGACGGGGTATCGGCACCGACGGCCCCGGCAGCCCGGCCGGGACCCGCAGCCCACCCGCACGGACGCACCGAAGTCGGCGTGCTGGCCTTCGCCTACGGACTGGCCGGGTTCGGCTACATCGTCACCGCCACCTTCCTGCCTGTCATCGCACGCCAGGCCATGCCGGGCTCGCCCTGGCTGGATCTGTTCTGGCCGGTGTTCGGCGCGGGCGTGGTGGTGGGCGCGCTGGCGGCCTCGCGTCCGATCTTCTCCGGCGACATGCGGGTGCTGCTGGCGGGCTGCTATTTGATGCAGGCCGCCGGCATCGCGGCCAGCCTGGCCTGGCCCACGCTCGCGGGCTTCGCCTTCGGCAGCCTGCTGCTGGGCCTGCCTTTCACGGTGATCACGTTCTTCGCCCTGATCGAGGTGAGACGCATCCGTCCGCACTCGGCAGCCGCGACCATGGGGCTGCTGACGGCTCTCTATGGCATCGGCCAGATCGCCGGCCCGCCGATGACGGCCGCGCTGCTGGCACGCAGCTCCACGCCGGCCATCGGCTTCGACTGGGCGCTCGGCATCGCAGCCGCGTCGCTGGTGGTAGGCGCACTGATGTACCTCTACATGGCGCGCCGCTGGCCGACGCAGGCGCCGCCTCAGGGGGCGGCGGGCGTCACGCGATGAGCGCGTGAGGGTGAACCACCCTAGCCTTGCCAGACCCCGTAGCCCTGCTCGCGCAGCGCGATGCCGAGCTCGACCTCCATCTCCCGCGCGGCCTCGTAGGGCATGGGGTTGTAGACGGCGTAGAGCGAAGGCAGCAGGCGCAGCCCGTGGTCACGCACGTAGCGGCTGGCCTGGATGCCGGCCTTGTGCTTGTCGAAGCGCACGTCGGGATCGAGACCCGTCATGCCCACGTACACGAAGGGCTTGCCGAGTTCGTAGTCGGGGTTGGCGCGGCGAAAGCGCGGCAGGTTCCAGACGGCGTCGGCCAGCTCTACCACGTACACGTGGTAATGATGCCCGCGCGGCCGGCGGGCGGGTGGTGGGGCTGCCCTGGACTTCGACATGCGCCGATTATTGGGCGCGCCGACAATAGCTGCCATGGCTTCGACAACGACTGACAACATGCCGCCAGGAGATCCCCCTCGTCCCCCGCCCGCCGCACGCGGCCCTTGGATCATGCTGCTCGCGCTGTGCCTGGGCTTCATGCTGAGCCAGGCCTTCCGGACCCTGGCCGCGATGATGGCGCCGCCGCTGGCGGCCGACCTCCAGCTGTCACCGGCGCAACTGGGCCTGTTCGCGGCCACCTTCCATTTCGCCTTCGGCGCCATGCAGGTCTTCATGGGGGTGGGCATCGACCTGCACGGCGTGCGCCGCACCGTGCTGGCCGCGTTCCCATTCGCCGTGGCAGGCGCGCTGCTGTCGGCATTGGCGCCCGGATTCGCGGGCGTGATCGCGGGGCAGGCACTGATCGGCATCGGTTGTGCTCCGGCGTTCCTCGTGTGCACGGTGTTCATCGCGCGCAGTTTCCCGCCGCAACGCTTTGCCGCCGTCTCCGGCACGGTCATGAGCCTGGGCGGGCTGGGCATGCTGCTCACGGGCACGCCGCTGGCGTGGCTCGTGGCCAGCACATCCTGGCGTGCCGGCTTCATTGCACTGGCCGTCGCCTCGCTGCTGGCCTGGCTGGCCATGTGGATGCTGGTGCGCCATTCGCCCGCGGTACTCGCCCCCGGTGGCGACGCGCGGCGCGAAACCCTTCCCGAGGCGCTGCGCCGCTTCGGCGAGCTCATGCTGATGCCGCACACGGCAGGCATCGCGCTGCTGGCCGCCGTCACCTACGCCTCGTTCATCGCGCTGCGCGGCCTGTGGCTGGGGCCGATGCTGACCGAGCAGTACGGCATGTCGCTGGTGAACAGCGGCCACGTGGCGCTGATCGTGTCGCTCATCAGCCTCGTCACGCCGCCGCTGTTCGGGCGGCTGCGAGTGGTGGGGATGGAGCGACGGCGCTGGCTCGTGGTCTTCACGCTGGGGCTGGCGGCGTTGTTCGCCGCGCTGGCGCTGTTGCATTCGCTGGCCGCCACCATCGCCATCGCGCTGGCGGTGGCGCTGCTCAGCGGCTACATCGTGCTGCAGTACGCCGATGTGCGGGCGTCCTATCCGGATGCATTGACCGGCCGCGCGCTGGCTGTTTTCACGATGGCGATGTTCCTGGGTATTGCGCTCATGCAGTGGATCACGGGACTGGCCGCCTCCGCCGCCCATGCCATCGGCAGCGATCCCTATACCGCCGTCAACCTGACGATCGCAGCCATGCTGGCTGTAGGCGCCATCGGGTTCCGGCGGCTTCCCTCGGCGGTCGCCGAGCGATGACCGGCGCCGTCGGGCTCAGAAGCAGTTGACGGCGCCCGAGGGCGATGTGGTGCAGGTGCCGCGCGGTCCCGTCAGCGGCGCACCCGGCAGACCGTTGAGGCGTGCGCCGTTGCTGTCCCAGCAGCCACCCGTGTCGCATACCGTGGTGAAGGTGGAGCGCTGCACATCCACCGGCGGCGGCGGCAGCGCAGGCGCGGCGGCTGCGGCGCGCGCGGGCGTCGGGCCCTGTCCGCCCACCAGAGGAACGGCTGCGGCTGGCGGCGCGGCGGCGCGGCGAGAGACGGCTGAATCCGGCTCCCGCCCGAAGCATCGCTGGGCGACAAGGCCGCGCGAGCGTTCCATCTGCAGTTTGAGCCGCACCTGGTCGTCGGCCTGGGCGGGCACCGGGCGTGCCAATGCATCTTCCAGCTCTCGCCGCGCACCCTCGCAAGGCGGCGCATCGAGCACGGCCTGGGCGTGCGCCTGGGGCCACGGCGCGCGGTCAAGCGCGATCGACAACATTCCCGCGATCGCGCATCCCGCCAGCAACACGCGCGCATTGAGGCGGCGTACGGTGTGCGGCTCGGGCGGATGCAGGTGTTCGAGTGGACGGCGTTGGCGCGACATGACGGCGGCTTCGGTGAGACGGTCTGCCCGCCCTCAGGAGAGGGGTTGCGGCGCAGGCTGCACCTCGCCCGGAAGGGGCGGCGCATGCACTGGCGGCAAGGGTTCGGGCGGCGGAATGTTGGGATCGGTAGCCATGCCCCCAGTCTCCGGCCCGGTCATGTACGCGCCTGTAGGACAGCCGCGCCGGCCCGTGCGGGCCACGGTCGGGCCGCGTGTCAGCCGGTGATACGTGCCGAGATCGGTACCAGCGGCGCGTCGAAGGCCGCGCGCCAGGTCTGGCCGGGCTCCACCGCCCAAGCCGCCGTCCAGGTGCCGGTGGTGACGATGTCGCCGGCGGCAAGACGCGGCGCTCCCGGCAGGTCGGCCAGCAGCCGCTGCAGGGCGCGCAGCGACGACAGCGGGCCGTCGAGGACGGCGGCACCCGTGCTGCGCTCGACCACTTCGTCGCCGCGATGCAGGGCCAGGCCCGTGGCCGAGAGCCGCGCGTCGAGCTCGCGCCCGCTGCCCGCCAGCGAACGAGCGGGCACGCGCGGGCCCACGAGCAAATGCGCATGGGCGCCGCCGCCGGCCAGCGCCTCGGGCACGTTGAAGACCCAGCCCGCATGGCGCGCGCACACCAGCTCGAAGCCCGGCGCCACCCAGTCGAGGCACTCGAACAGTTGCTCGAGAGAGGCGTCGTCCGGGGGCGCGGCAGCCAGCCGCACCACCACCTCGGGTTCGATGCGCGGCGCGGCCAATCCGCCCACGGCCAGCGCGCCATCGGCCTGGGCGTCGGGCATCAGCGTTAGCGTGCTGTCCCACACCGTGCCCCACATGGGCGCGTCCACCCCCAGGCCGGGCCACGTGGCGCGGTTGGTGAAACCGACCTTGTAGCCGCACGGGCGATCGCCGCCGGCCGCGCGCTGTTCGCGCGAGACGAGCGCCTGCACGTAGGCGGCGCGAATGTCTTCGTGGGGAACGAGGGGAGTGGTTGCGGCTGTGAAAGTCATGAGCGGAGCTTAACGCCGGCCCGGCGCGCGCTCCGGGGCGCTCAGCGCAGGTGCGCGCGGGCCCACCGCGCGATGTCAGCCGCGCCCATGGCGCCGGCCTGGCGCGCAATCTCGCGATTGCCGTGGAACAGCGCCAGCGTGGGAATGCTGCGGATGGCAAAGCGCTGGCCCAGCGCCGGCAGCGCTTCGGTGTCCACCTTGGCCAGTCGCAGCCGCGGCTCCAGTTCGCGCGCGGCCTGCTCGAAGGCCGGTGCCATGGCGCGGCATGGCCCGCACCAAGGCGCCCAGAAATCCACCAGCACCGGAATGTGGTTGCGGGCGATGTGGCGGTCGAAGGCGTCCACCGTCTCCAGCGCGAGCGGCCGGCCCTCGAAGAGCGCCCGCCGGCAGCTGCCACACACGGCCGCCGACGCGTCGGCGCCGGGCGCCAGCAGCGCGGCGGCCACGCGGTTGGTGGTGTGGCAATGCGGGCACACCACGTTGAGTGGCGGCGCGGCCTGCGCAGCGGTCATCTGCAGATCCTGCTCAGGCGGCCGTCCCGGCATCGCCCCGCGTGCCGGCACGCCAGGCTTCGCCACGGATGCGCTCGATCAGGTCGTGCGCGCGCACCTCGGCGTCCACCGCCGCTTCCAGCGGCGAGCGGCACAGGCCGGCCTCGGCGTAGTGCAGGTTCTCGTAGAGCTCGCGCGTGGCGGGCAACTGGGCGAGCACGTCGTCCAGCGAGACATCGGTCGGCAAGGCCCGCAGCATGTCGGCCAGCCGCCCGGCCACCTGCCGGTATTGCGACGGATCGACGTGGCCGGCACTGCGGTCCATGCGCTCGAACAACTGCGCGACCAGGGCCAGATTGGTCAGGGTGGTGGGTTCGGTGGTTTTCATGATGACCCGCACTTGGGGACTGCGCGGGCCAATGCAAGCCCTGCGCCGTACACCAGTCGGGCAAGCCCGGCGGCCTGCACGGTTGCCCGGCTCTGGCTATGCTGGCGGCCATGTTCCCGCTTTCCGTCCTCGACCTCTCCCCCATCATCGAAGGCGGCGACGCCGGCCTGTCGCTGCGCAATACGCTCGACCTGGCGCGCCATGCCGAGCGGCTGGGCTACACGCGCTACTGGGTGGCCGAGCACCACGGCATGCCCGGCATCGCGAGCGCGGCCACGTCGGTGGTGATCGGGCACGTGGCCGCCGGCACGTCCACCATCCGCGTGGGCGCGGGCGGCATCATGCTGCCCAACCATTCGCCGCTGGTGATCGCCGAGCAGTTCGGCACGCTGGAGGCGCTCCATCCGGGCCGCATCGACCTGGGCCTGGGCCGCGCGCCCGGCTCCGACCAGGCGACGGCGCGCGCGATGCGGCGCAACCTCTCGTCCGACCCCGACGAGTTCCCGCGCGACGTGATGGAGCTGATGGACTTCATGTCCGACCACCCGCAGCAGCGCGTGCTGGCCGTGCCGGGCATCGGCGCCAGGGTGCCGGTGTGGATCCTCGGTTCGAGCCTCTTCGGCGCGCAATTGGCGGCGCACCTGGGACTGCCGTTCGCCTTCGCCTCGCACTTCGCGCCCGCACAGATGATGGACGCCATCGAGATCTACCGCGCGCGCTTCAAGCCCTCGGAACAACTGGCCGCTCCGTACGTCATGCTGGGCTACAACGTGTTCGCCTCCGACACCGACGAGGAGGCGGCGGTGCTGGCCACCTCGCAGCAGCAGTCGTTCGTCAACTTGCGCACCGGCCGCCCAGGCCGCCTGCCGCCGCCCCGGCCCGGCTACTACGAAGACGCCGATCCCGCCGCGCGCGCCCTGCTCGATGGCGTGCTCTCGTGCACCGCCATCGGCGCGCCCTCCACGGTGCTGGCGAAGATGCGCGCCTTCATCGAGCGCACCGGCGCGAACGAACTCATGATCACCAGCCCGATGTACGACCATGCGCGGCGTCTGCGTTCCTACGAACTGACGGCCGGCGTGCAGCGCCAGCTACCGGTGGCCACGCCGGCATCAACCGCCTGAGAGCGCCGCCAGGTCGAGCGCGTGCGAGCGCCCGATCCACATCTGGCTATCGCGATGGTCGCGCAGTTCGTCGCCGGTGTTGGGATGCACGAACACGTCGAGCGCGCCATGGTTGAGCGCGAGCCAGCCCACCACCGGCGCGAAGTCCTGCGGCGCGATGGCCAGCTGGTAGCTCCACATCGGATGCGGGCCGACGGGCTTTTCGTGGAACCGGCCCATCTGCACGCGCGGGCCGATGTCGGCATCGGCCAGGATCGCCTCGCGCAATTGCCACGCCCGGTCCCGGCTGGCCGCGTCGAAGTAAACGTGCGCATGCCAGCTGTCGATCGATTGGGCTGTCGTCATCGGTTTGCTTCCTTGTTCCTGCGTGCGGCCGCGTTCAGCGCAGGCGCACCATCTGGTCGTGTTCGCCATCGCGCACCTCGAGGAGGTGCTCGTAGGCCTTGAGCATCGCGCGGTAGCTTTCGTGCGAGTGATCGAGCGGGCTGAACGTGGGGTCCATGCGCTTCATCATCTGGCCCACCGCGCCCTTGCGCACCCAGACATCGCCCTGCTTCTGCGCCAGCAGAACGATCGCCTTGCGCAGGAGCTCGGCAACGGCGTCCACGGGCTGCGGCTCAGCCGGGGCCTGCACGGGCGCCATGGGCTGGGTGTCAGGACCGGTATCCTGTGGAGCGGTTTCGGCTGCCGGCTCGACCAGGCTGTCGTAGTAGCGGAACTCGTGGCAGCTCTTGGCCCAGTGCCGATTGGTGGACTGGCGGGCACCCACGCCGACCAGCGTGCGGCCCGCAGCCTTGATCTTCACGGACAGCGGCATGAAATCACTGTCGCCCCCGACGACGATCACCGTGCCGATGTGCGGGAAGCGCGCCACATCTTCCATGGCGTCCAGGCACAGCCGGATGTCCGCGCCGTTCTTGGCGGCACCGCCGGGCGGAAAAAGCTGGATCAGTTCAATGGCGCTCTGCAGCAGCGAATCGCGATAGCGCCCGAAATATTGCCAGTTGCAATACGCGCGATTAATTGCAATCGGTCCGAACGAAGCCGCGAGTTCGACGACGGCGCGCACATCGACCAGCGGCTCCTGAGGCTTGAAGCGTGTATCGGGCTTCGAATAGGCGCCATCGGAACGCGCCTCTGCCAGGGCGGCATGCAGGTTCTCGAAGTCCCAGTACAAGGCAACTGTTCGCTCATCGTCCATTTCACGGTTCATTCGCTCTCCTCGTGCTGCGGCGTCAGGCTATTGTCGCGTTTCACTCTTTCACGCCACGGGGCGCGGGCAAGTCGGCCTTTTCCTATGATGGCGGCCTGTTTATCTACAGTCTCCTGCAGTACCGCATGATCCGCCGACGCCACCTTCTCGCGGCCGGCAGCGCCGCATCGGCGCTCGCGGCGCTGGGCATCACGCCCCAGGCGCTGGCCGCCACCGGACTCACGCTGGGCGAAGCCCGCGAATTCTCTTACGCCGCCCTCGTGCGCCGCGCGCTCGAGATGGCCGCGGCGCCCTACGCGCCGCCACCCGAACTACCCGCCGCCGTGCTCGACCGCATCGACTACGACGCGCACGGCAAGATCGCCTTCAGGCCCGAACACGCCCTGTTCGCCGACGGGCCGGGGCCGTTCCCGGTGACGTTCTTCCACCTAGGCACCTTCTTCCGCGCGCCGGTGCGCATGCACGTGCTGGAAGCCGCCGCCGCTGCGGGGGCCAGCACGACGGCGCGCGAGATCGTCTATGACGAATCGCTGTTCACCATGCCCGCCGACAGCCCCGCGCACCAACTGCCGCGCGGCTCGGGCTTCGCCGGCTTCCGCATCCAGGAAAGCCGCCAGGGCGATCAGCAGAAGCTGCCCTGGCAGACCAACGACTGGTGCGCCTTCCTCGGTGCGTCGTACTTCCGCGCCATCGGCGAGCTCTACCAGTACGGCCTGTCGGCACGCGGCATCGCCATCGACGTGGCGCAGCCGGAGAGGGCCGAGGAGTTTCCCAACTTCACCCACTTCTGGTTCGAGCCGCCCTCGGCCGCCGAGCCCGACGCCGTCGTGATCCACGCATTGCTGGACGGCCCCAGCGTCACCGGCGCCTACCGCTTCACGATGCGGCGCGGCCGCGCCGTGACGACCGACGTGGAGATGTCGCTGTTCCTGCGGCGCGACGTGCTCAGGCTGGGCATCGCGCCGGCCAGTTCGATGTACTGGTTCTCCGAGAAGGCCAAGATCCGCGCGGTGGACTGGCGGCCCGAGGTGCACGACTCCGACGGCCTGCTGATGTGGACCGGCGCCGACGAGCACATCTGGCGCCCGCTCAACAACCCGCCGCGCACCACGGCCTCGGCCTTCGCCGACACCGGTCCGCGCGGCTTCGGGCTGATGCAGCGCGATCGCAACTTCGACCACTACCTCGACGGCGTGGCCTACGAGCGCCGCCCCAGCCTGTGGGTGGAGCCGCAGGGCTCGTGGGGCGCGGGCACGGTGCAGCTCATCGAGATCCCGACGGACGACGAGATTCACGACAACATCGTCGCGATGTGGGTGCCGGCAGGACCCGCGCGCGCCGGCAGCAGCTACGCGCTGCGCTACCGCCTGCACTGGTCGGCCGACGAGCCCTACCCCGCCGCGCAGCTCGCGCGCTGCCTGGCCACGCGTCTGGGCAACGGCGGCCAGCCGGGCCAGCCGCGCCCGCGCGGGGTGCGCAAGTTCATGGTGGAGTTTGCGGGCGGCTCGCTGGCCGGCCTGCCTTTCGGCGTCCGGCCCGAGGCCGTGCTGTGGGCCTCGCGCGGCAGCTTTTCGTACGTGTTCACCGAGGCCGTGCCGAACGGCGTCGCCGGCCACTGGCGCGCCCAGTTCGACCTGACCACCCAGGGCACGGAACCGGTGGACATCCGCCTGTACCTGCGGCTGGGCGAGCAGACCCTGTCGGAAACCTGGCTCTACCAGTACCACCCGTTCGACAACAGCGCGCAGAGCTGAGCGCCCCGTGCGCCATCAAGGCTCAGTCGAGCTTGATGTTCTGGCGCGCGATGATGCCCTGGTAGATCGCCGTGTCGCTGGCGATGCGCTGGCGCAGCGCGCCGGGGCTGGCGTCGCCGGTGCGCCAGCCCTGGGCCATCAGCTTGTTCTGGATCTCGGGCGACTGCAGGATGCGGCCGAGCTCGGCCGACAGGCGTGCCTGATGCGCGGGCGCCATGCGCGCCGGTGCCATCACCGCGTTCCACACCTCGATGTTCACGCCCTGGACGCCCACCTCGGCCAGCGACGGCAGGTCGGGTGCGAGCGGGCTGCGCGTCTGCGTGCTCACGGCCACCGCCTTGAGCTTGCCGGCCTGCACCAGCGGCTGGACGGTGGAGATGGGCAGCAGCGTCATCTGCAGCTGGCCGCCCATCAGGCCGTTGAGGATCTGCGGGCCGCCCGTGAACGGCACGTGCAGCGCCTGCAGGCCCGTGGCCTGCTTGACCAGTTCCATCCCCAGGTGTCCGCCCGAGCCCGGACCGGTGGAGCCGTAGGCGATGCGGTCGCCCGCGGCCTTCTGCTGCGCGATGAATTCGGTGCCGCTGCCCTTGACCAGGTCGGCCGGCGCCACCCAGGCCAGCGGCGAGGCACCGATCAGCGCCAGCGGCGCGAAATCCTTCTGCGGGTCGTAGGGCAGCTTCTCGTAGAGGAATTTCGAGCTGGTGAGCGGACCGTTACCCACCACGCCGATGGTGTGGTCGTCCGTGGCCTTGGAGATCAGGTCGGCGCCGATGTTGCCACTGGCGCCCGGCTTGTTGTCCACCACCACTGGCTGGCCCAGTGCCTTCGACAGCGGCTCGGCCAGCAGGCGGGCCTGCACGTCGGGCGACGAGCCGGCGGGATAGCCCACCACCATGCGGATGGGCTTCGATGGCCAGGCGTCGCCCGGCTGGGCCTGGGCCGCGGGCACGAGCGCGGCGAACGTGCCCGCGGCGATGGCGGCCAGCGCCAGGCGGCGCGCCGGGCGGCCCCGTGCAGGGCGGTTGGCGGTATGTCGTTGCATGTCGGTCTCCTGTTGTCGTTGCATCGGTGAAGAAAAGGAAAGCAGGGCGCGGCGCGCGTCAGCCGGCCAGGCCGGCGACGGCGTCCAGCTGCGGCTGCACAACCACCTTGGTGGCCGTCTTGTCGCGCGCCAGCGCGAACGCCTCGTAGGCGCGCGACAGCGGCACGCGGTGCGTGACCATGTGGCGCAGCGTGTCGTGGTGCGCGTGCATGAATTCGACCACGCCCGGCCAGTTGGCCTCGGGCGCGCGGTACGAGCCGCGCACCGACTGGTGATTGCGCACCAGCGCCACCAGATCCACCGGCACCGGCGCCGCGTGGATGCCGGTGATCACCAGCGTGCCGTGCACGGCCAGCGCGCGCTGTGCCGGCGCGATGACGGCCGCGGCGCCCGTGGCCTCGATCACCACGTCGAAACGGCCCTCGGCCAGATAGGGCGCCAGCCCGGCCTCGATGCCGCCGGTCTCGGCGAAATCCACCAGGTCGGTGAAGCCCATGCGGCGCAGCACCTGCATGCGGGCGCCATCGCCGTAGCCGGCCACCACCACCTGGCGCGCGCCGGCCTCGCGGGCGAACAGCGCGATGCCCTGGCCGATGTTGCCGGGGCCGAGCACCAGCACGCGGTCACCGGGCTTGACGCCTCCCACTCGCACGGCTTCGTGGCTTACCGACAGCGGCTCGGCCATCGATGCCACGTCGGCATCGACGCCGTCGGGGATGGGAATGCAGTTGCGCGCGGGCACGAGGACCTCGGCCGCGAAGGCACCGTCGCGCGCCACGCCGATGCCGCGCCTCGTGGTGCAGCGGTCGGGCTCGCCGGCCACGCAGGCGGCGCACACGCCGCAGGTGGTCGAGGGCCGCGCGCTCACGAGCTGGCCCACGGCCAGCCCGGCCACGCCCTCGCCCACGGCGCGGATCACGCCGCTGAACTCGTGGCCCAGCGTCACGGGCAGCGACGGCGCCATGAAGTGGTAGCTGGCCGTCCATTCGTCGATGTGCAGGTCGGTGCCGCACACGCCCACGGCGCGCACGGCCACCACCACCTCGCCCGGCGCGGGTGCGCGCACCGGCTCGACGTCTTCGAGCGACAGGCCCTGTCCGGGCGCGAGCTTGCGCAAAGCCTTCATATGCATGGTCTCCTGTTGGGGCGCAGTGTGTCGCCCCGCCATCCATACGACAAGTATTCGTTTCGTATGCGTGCCATATCCATGGCCTATGGATAATCCGGCATGGCCATGGAATTGCGGCATCTCCGATCCTTCGTCACCGTCGCCCGGCTGGGCAGCATCAGCCGCGCGGCCGAGAAGCTCTTCATCGCCCAGCCGCCGCTGTCGGCGCAGATCCGTCAGCTCGAGGAAGAGCTCGGCGTGCCGCTGCTGGTGCGCCTGCCGCGCGGCGTGCGCCTCACGCCCGCGGGCGCCTCGTTCCTCGAAGACGCCACCGCCATCCTGGCGCGCGCCGAGCAGGCCGCCGGCCGCGCCCGCGAGGCGCAGTCGGGCACCCACGCGACGCTGCGTCTGGGCCTGGTGCCTTCGAGCACGCACACCGTGCTGCCGGGCCTGCTCACCCGGATCAAGGCGCTGCAGCCGGGGCTGCGCGTGCAGGCGCGCGAGATGATCTCGTCGCGGCAGGTGCACGCGCTACGCAACGACGAGATCGACCTGTGCGTGGCCCGCCCCGGCGACGAATCGGCGCTGCAGCCCGAGCGTGTGCACGCCATCGACGACCCGTACTGCCTGGCGTTGCCGCGCGGCCACGCACTGGCCGCCGGCAGCGCCGCGCTCGACCTGGCGAGCGCGGCCGACGCCGACTTCGTCGGCTTCTCGCGCTACCAGGAAGCCGATTTCTTCGACCTGACCACCGCGCTGTGCACCGCCGCCGGCTTCGCGCCGCGCATCCGCCACGAGGCCGGCCAGTTCGTCAACGTGCTGGAGATGGTGGCCTGCGGCCTGGGCGTGGCCATCGTGCCGTGGACCATCGCCACGCTGCCCCATTCGCGGCGCGTGGCGCACGGCGTGACGTTCCGCGCGCTGCGGCCCGTGGGCCAACCCAGCCGGCTGGTGCTGCTGCAGGGCCAGCGCCTGCGCGACGTGGCCTGGTTCCGGCAGGCCGGCACCCTGGCAGCGGCCGAGCTCACGCGGCTGGCGGCGCACATCGCACCCTTCATCGGCGCGCCTGGCACGCGCCGTCCGGCGCGCACGCGGCGCTGACCGGCCCGGCGGTCCAGTTCAGGCCGGCAGCGACAGCCGGCTGGTGACCGCGCGCGCATCGGTGCGCAACTCGATCAGCGCCGTGCCGCCGCTGGCCAGCGCGCGCTCGAAGGCCGGTGCGAAGGCGGCAGTCTCCAGCACGGTCTCGCCATGCGCGCCGTAGGCGCGGGCCAGCGCGGCGAAGTCGGGGTTGCGCAGATCGGTGCCCGAGGGCCGGCCCGGGTATCGCTTGTGCTGGTGCATGCGGATGGTGCCGTACGTGCCGTTGTTGACCACGATGAAGATCACCGGCGCGCCGTACTGCACGGCGGTGCCCAGTTCCTGCCCGTTCATGAGGTAGCAGCCGTCGCCCGAGAACGACACCACGGTGCGGTCGGGATGCACGAGCTTCGCCGCCACGGCCGCCGGCACCGCATAGCCCATGGCACCGCTGGTGGGCGCAAGCTGCAGCCGCTGCGGGCCGTGCTGGAAGTACCGGTGCAGCCACGTGGTGTAGTTGCCCGCGCCGTTGGTGACGATGCACTCGCCCGCCAGCCGCTCGTTGAGCCAGGCGACCACCTGCCCGAGGTCCAGCGCGAACGGTGCGGGTGCCACCTGCAGGTTGGCCAGGTAGTCACGCCGTGCGTCCTCGGTCCAGCCGCGCCAGCGATCGGGCCGGCCACGCAGGCCGGCCAGGGCCGAAGCGAACGAGGCCATGTCGGCGTTGATGGCCAGCGCCGTGTCGTAGAGCACGCCGATCTCCTGCGCGGCAGGATGCACGTGCACCAGCGGCCGGGCCGACGGCGCGGCGGCGGGCACGAGTTCGTAGCCCAGCGTGGTGTTCTCGCCCAGGCGGGAGCCGGCCACCAGCAGCAGATCGGCCTCGCGCACGCGGCGCGCGAGCTGCGGGTCCATGCCCAATCCGACCACGCCGACGTGATGCGCGTCGCGGTTGTCGAAAACGTCCTGCCGGCGGAAGGTGGTCGCCACCGGCATGCCGCTGGCATGCACGAAGCGGCGCAGGTCATCGCGGGCCGTTGGCGTCCAGCCGCCACCGCCCAGCAGCAGCAGCGGGCGCTCGGCCGCATCCAGCATCTGCTGCAGCGACTGCACGTCGGCCGCGCGCACGCCAGGCGATGGCACGGGCTGAGGCGGCAGGGCGGCGGCATGCGCGGTCGCCGTGAGCATGTCCTCGGGCAAGGCCAGCACCACCGGCCCGGGCCGGCCGGACAGCGCCACCTGCCACGCACGGTTGATGTACTCGGGCACGCGCGAGGCGCTCTCGATGCTGGCGATCCACTTGGCCATGGGACCGAACATGCGCCGGTAATCCATCTCCTGGAAGGCTTCGCGGTCGACGAAGTCCGAGCCCACCTGGCCGATGAGCAGCACCATCGGCGTCGAATCCTGGAAGGCCGTGTGCACGCCGATGGCGGCATTGGTGGCGCCGGGCCCGCGCGTGACCAGGCAGACGCCGGGGCGGCCCGTCAGCTTGCCGTACGCCTCGGCCATGAAGGCCGCGCCGCCTTCCTGCCGGCAGGCAATGAAGCGCAGTTGGTCCTGCACGTCGTGCAATGCATCGAGGACGGCCAGGTAGCTCTCGCCGGGCACGCCGAAGGCCAGCTCGCAACCGCGCGCGAGCAGCGCATCCACCAGGAGTTGCCCGCCTGTGCGGGTCGGATTGACTTCAGACATCGTAGGAAAGGTCGATAGACATCAGGAACAAAAAGGATCCGGCTCACACGGCGTCGGGCTCGAGCACCAGCTTGCCGAGCAGGCGCGACTGATCCAGCAATTCGTGGGCCAGACTGGCCTCGGAGAGCGGCAGCACCGTGGGCTCGGGTGGCGCGATGCGCTGCCCCGCCAGCAACTCGATCGCGCGCTGCATGAGAGCGCGCCGCAACGCCGGATCGGCATCGAGCGTGTGGATGGAATAGCAGCGGATGCCCAGGCTCAACGATCCGTGGCGGCGCAGCGCCGCGAGCAGGTCGTCGGGCGGCAGGCCGCCCAGGATGTTGTAGGAAAGCACGGTACCCAGCGGGGCGAGCATCCCGAGGTTGTGCACGAAGCCCGGGCCCGCGACGTGGTCGAGCACCAGGTCCACGCCGCGTCCGTCCGTCAGCGCGCGCACCTCGTGCGTCACGTCGGGCGTGAGCGAGCGGTCGATCACGGGCAGCGCATGCCAGCGGCGCGCGTACTGCGCCTTGTGCGTTTCGCTCGCCACGCCGATGGCCTCGATCCCGTCCACCGCGGCCATCTGCATGAGCGCGATGGCAACGCCGCCGGCCGCACCATGGACCAGGATGCTGCGTGGCCGCCGGATGCCCGATTCATGTAGCAGCGCGCCGGCCAGCTGGTAGTTGGGCAGCGACACCGCATCGTGCCAATCCACACCCTCGGGCAGGCGGAACACCGCGCCGGCCGGCACGCACACCTGCGCGGCGTAGCAGCCACCGCGCTGCGCCAGCTCGCGCGAGCTGACCAGCACGCGGTCACCCGTGCGCCAGCCGTCGCCGGCGCCCTCGCCCACCTCGATCACCTCGCCCGCCAGCTCGTTGCCGGGGATGGCGGGCAGCGGCGGCATCCAGCGGTACACGCCCTGGCGGATCAGCACGTCCGGCTTGCCCACGCCGATGGCGCGCGCCCGCACGCGCAGGCTGCCGGGCGCCAGCGGCGGCACGGGCAGGCGCACCGGCTCGAGCACCTCGGGGCCGCCCGTGCGGCTCATGCGGATGGCCTGGAAGGTGGTGTCGGTCACTCGGTGGACTCCGGCGGGGGGGCGTTCATGGGCGCATCCGTGCATCAGTCGGCCGTGGCGCCGGATTCCTTCACCACGCGCGCCCACTTGGCCACCTCGTTGCGCACGTGGGTGCTGAACTGCTCGACGCTGCCGCCCACGGGCTCCGAGCCTTCCTGCGCCAGCGCGGCGCGGAACTCGGGGTCGGCCACGACGGCCACCAGTGTCTCGCTGAGCTTGCGCACCACCTCCGGCGGCGTCTTCGCGGGCGCGAAGAGTCCCTGCCACGAGTTGATCTCGTAGCCCGGCAGGCCCGCCTCGGCCACGGTGGGCACGTCGGGCAGCGAGGGCGCGCGGGTCTCGGTGGTGACGGCGATGGCGCGCAGCTTGCCGGTCTTGATGTGGGGCAACATCGCGGGCAGCAGCCCGAAGTGCGCCTGCACGTGGCCGGCCAGCAGGTCGTTCACGGCCGGCGCGTTGCCCTTGTAGGGCACATGCACCATCTCCACCTTGGCCATGGTCTTGAACATCTCGCCGGCCAGGTGCGGCGAGGTGCCGTTGCCCGACGAGGCGTAGTTGAGCCTGCCAGGCTGGCTGCGCGCCAGGGCGATGAACTCCTGCAGATTCTTCGCGGGCACGCCCGGATGGATCACCAGCACCAGCGGCAGCGACGAGATCTGCGTGATGGGCTGCAAATCCTTCACCGCATCGAACCCCGCGCGCGGCTGCAGGCTCGCGTTGATGGCCAGCGAGATGGTGTTGACGAGCAAGGTGTAGCCATCGGGCGCGGCCTTGGCCACCAGGCCCGAGCCCAGCGTGGAGCCGCTGCCGGGCCGGTTTTCCACGATCACCGTCTGCTTCAGCCGCGTGGACAGCTTCTCGCCGATCACGCGGCCGATGGTGTCGGTACTGCCCCCGGCCGCGAAGGGCACGATGAGAGTAATGGTCTTGCTCGGATACGCGGCCGCACTGGCCTGGGCCAGCGCTGCGCCCGGTGCCCAGGCGGCCAGCAGGCACGCGCCGAGCAGCGAAAGGATGCGGTTCATGGTGTGTCTCCGTGTGTGTGTTGTCTCTTGCACAGCAACGGCGGATCTGGCGTCCGCTCGGTCGGTACCTTCGGTTCTCAGCGCGCGGCAGCCGGCCCGCGGTTGTCGGCGATCACGGGGTTGGACAGCCTGCCGATGCCCTCGATGTCCACGTGCATCACGTCACCCACGTTGGCCAGCAGTGGCGGGTTGTGGTACATGCCCGGACCGGGCGGCGAACCGGTGGAGAGCACGTCCCCAGGCTCCAGCGGGAATACGCGCGAGAGCTGTGCGATGAACTGCCGCACGGTGAACAGCATCTCGGAGGTGTGGGCCTGGCACACCTCGCGCTCGTTGATGTAGGTGCGCACGGAGAGGTTCTGCGGATCGGCGATCTCGTCGCGCGTGACCATCCACGGGCCCATCGGGCAGAACGTCTCGAACCCCTTGGAGATCAGCAGCAGGCCCTGCGCCTGCAGGCAACGCGCAGACACGTCGTTCATGATGGTGTAGCCGGCCACGTAGTCCAGCGCATCGGCCTCGTCGACGAAATACGCGCGCTTGCCGATCACGGCCGTGAGTTCGCCTTCCAGGTCCATCTGCCGCACGATGGGGGGATAGACCACGGGCTTGCCGGGGCCGGTGACCGCCTCGGCGAACTTCGCGAAGATGTGCGGCATGGGCGGCGTGACGATCTTCTCCTGCCGGGCCTTGCCCTCCTCGCGCAGTTCGTCGAGATGGCGCAGGTAGTTGCGCCCGCCCATCATGATCTTGCCTGGTCGCGGCACCGGCGCCTGCAGGTCGGCGTCGGCCAGGTCGATGGCCGGCCCGCTGCCGGCGGTGGTCACGTAGCGGTCGACGGCCGCCCGCGCGCGCTGCAGGGTGGCCTCGCCGCCCTGCAGGAACTGCACCATGTCGTCGGGCAGGCGGTCAGCCGCCGGCAGGTATTCGTTGAGGCGGATCACTTTCTGGCCCACGACGGCGCCCAGCCGGATCGCGCCCTCGGCCTTGTATGAAACGAGCTTCATGTCTTCAGGTCTCCTTCTTGGTGTGAGGTCGGGCCTATTCCAGGGCCCGGACCAGCCTCAGCTTAAGTAATCGATCTATTGCGTCCAAGCGATTTAAACTGCCTACTTGATGAGTTTTACTGATCAATCTGGACACTCCCCATGCGTCGCCCCATCCCCAGCACCAGGGCCCTGACGGCGTTCGAGGCCGCCGCCCGGCACGGCAACTTCACCCGCGCAGCCGAAGAAATTTCGCTGACCGAAGGCGCGATATCGCGCCAGATCGCCCTGCTGGAAGAGCAGCTGGGCCTGGCCCTGTTCACGCGCGTGAAGCGCCGCGTGGTGCTGACGCCCGCCGGCGAGGCCTACGCGGCCAGGGTGCGCGACATCCTGGGGCGGATCGAGCGCGAGACGCTCAGCCTGATGGCGCACGGCGGCGGCGAGGGTTCGCTCGAACTGGCGGTGCTGCCCACCTTCGCGTCGGAATGGCTGATACCGCGCATGGGCCGTTTCCTGCAACGCCATCCGCATGTGAGCGTGTCGATGGGCGTGCGCACGCGCATGTTCATGTTCGAGGAAACCGCGTTCGATGCCGCCATCCACTTCGGCCAGCCCACCTGGCCGGGCACCGGTGCCGATCCGCTGTTCGGCGAAAGCCTGGTGCCCGTCTGCCGGCCCGGTCTGGTGCCGCATGGCGCGCGGGCAGAGACCCTGCTGGGGCTGCCGCTGGTGCACTCGGCCACGCGGCCCGACGACTGGGCCCGCTGGTTCGCCCATGCCGGGGTCGAGGGCGCCCAGGCTCAGGCCATGGGCGGTGCGCGCTTCGAGCTGCACTCGATGGCGATCAGCGCCGCGCGCGCCGGTCACGGCATCGCGCTGATGCCGCGCTTCCTGCTGCAGGGCGCGCTCGACGATGGCAGCCTCGTGATTGCGGTGGACCTGCCGCTGCCGAGCCAGGATGCCTACTACCTCGTCTACCCCGAGAATCGGCAGGCCAGCTCGCGCCTGCATGCATTCAGGCGCTGGCTGATCGACGAAGCCGGCCGCTTCGCGCACGACAACGAGCTCCCCACGCCATGAAGACGCAGTCCATCCAGCCCTTTTTTGCCACCCTCCGCGCGGCCAACCCGCATCCCGTGTCCGAACTCGAATACACCAGCGTGTTCGAACTGCTGGCGGCCGTGCTGCTCTCGGCCCAGGCCACCGACGTGGGCGTGAACAAGGCCACGCGCCGCCTGTTTCCGGTGGCGAACACGCCGCAGTCCATCCTCGCGCTGGGCCTGGAAGGGCTGGAGGGCTACATCAAGACCATCGGCCTGTTCCGCAGCAAGGCCAGGCACCTGATGGAGACCTGCCGCATCCTGGTGGAGCAGTACGGCGGCGAAGTGCCGCGCACGCGCGATGCGCTGGAGACGCTGCCCGGCGTGGGCCGCAAGACGGCCAACGTGGTGCTCAACGTCGCCTTCGGCGAGCCGACCATGGCGGTGGACACGCACATCTTCCGCGTGGGCAACCGCACGGGCCTGGCGCCCGGCAAGACGCCCTACGAGGTCGAGATGCGGCTGATCGAGCGCGTGCCGAAGGAATTCGCCGTGGATGCGCACCACTGGCTCATCCTGCACGGGCGCTACGTGTGCGTGGCGCGAACGCCGCGCTGCTACGAATGCCAGGTCGCGCAGTGGTGTGATTACGAACCCAAGACGCCGCCGCCCAAGGCCGGATCCGGCGCGCGGTCCTGAATCGCGCGCAGCCTCACACTTTGCCTTTGAGCTCGCGCATGAGCTGGCTCACGTCCAGACCCTGCGCGCGCTGCTGGATCTGCGGCGCGTAGCGCTGCTGCAGCCCCTTCGCCTCGTCCACGGTGCGCGAGAAGGCCGACTTGAGCGTCTCCGTGTTCAGCGTTCGGCCACCTGCGTAGTAACGCTGCGCCACCTTGCCCAGCGCATAGGTGCTGGCGAACGAGAAAGCCGAACCCGTGGCCACGCTGCCCACCGCACGGCCCATGCCACCCATCACCTTGCCCAGCAGGCCGCCGACGAGCTTGCGGCCGAACTGCTCGACGTACTGCGACGTGAGGCCCACGCCGACGGTGGCCAGGAAGTCGGCGATGTGGCCCTTGTCGAGCTCGTAGCCGTAGACCTTGCCGACGCGGTAGACCAGCCGCGTCTGCAGCGGGATGATGGCCATCGACGCCAGCGACTGGGGCAGCAGCTCCAGAGCGCCGTTGAGGATGGAAGCGTTGAGGATCATCGAGTCGATCTCGGCGTCGCTCATCGCCGCGGGGCGCGCGGTGGCCGGAGCTGGCGCAGCGGCGACGCCAGCCGCGGCCGCGGCCACCGGCACGGCGGCGGCCGGTCCCGTCCAGGCCTCGGACGGCGCCGGCTCGGCGCGCAGCGGCACGTCGGCGATCTCGTCGGCCTGGCGCATCACGCTGGAGGCCTCGGGCGCCGGCACCTGCAGGGCGGTGGCCAGGCGCTGCAGGAAGGCTTCTTCGCGGTCGTTGCATACGCCGTCGGCATCGCACACGCCCACGGCCATCTCGAACGCCAGGTGGCGCAGCGCGGCGGTATCGAGCGTGCCGGCCGCGTCTTCGAGCGTCACGCGGCGCAGCAGCACGTCCTGGTAGAGCTTCATCAGGTCGAAGCCGGCGGCAGGGTTGAGCGACTCGGCCATCTCGCGCAGGTGTTCGCGCTCGCGTTCGTCCTTGTGCTCGTCGGCGAAGGCTGCCAGCAGGCTGATGGCCATGATGGCCCGGTGGTGTTGGCTTTCCATGGATCGTGATTCCTTGTTGCGGTGTCGGGGCACGCGCCCTCGCCCCGATAGAGCCCGCCAGGCCCGCCAAGTTTCCGGTCTCGTGTAACCGGATCAGTTGAACATGATCTCGCGCCAGGTCCCATGGCCCGGCGCCTCGCGCGGCCACTGGCCGGCCTTGTGGACTTCGCGCACGCCCTGCACCAGCAGGCTCACGGCGCGGATCACGCCGCCGTGCGTGATCCAGACGGCCTCGGGATGACGGCGCGAATCGTCCAGCGCCGCCTCCACGCGCGCCATGAAGCCGCGCACCGATTCGCCCCCGCCGACCACGTAGCCGGCGAAGTCGTCGATCCAGGCCGAATAGTCGGCCTCGGGGATGTCTTCCCAGAGCCGCCCCTCCCAGGCGCCGAAGTCCATCTCGGCGATGCGTGCGTCGGTGCGGGCGCTCAGGTCGGGCCGCAGGGCGAGCAGCGCGCGCGACAGCTGCCCGCAGCGGCCCAGCGTGGAGCACACCACCGGCAGGCCCGGCGGAAGGATCGCGGCCAGCGCGCGCGCCTGCGCCTCGGTGGCGGCGGCATCGGCCGGAATGTCGCTGGCGCCGTAGCAGGTGCCGGCGGCGATCAGCGGCGTGGCGTGGCGCACGAGCCAGAGCTTCATGCGCCCGCTCCGACCGGCATCGCGAGCGCCAGGCCCAGGTAGAACGCGATCTCGCACACCTGCTGCGTGGCGCCCAGGCAATCGCCCGTGAAGCCGGCCAGGCGGCGTGCGAACAGGCGCCACATCCACAGCCAGGCCAGGGTGGCCAGCGCCACGCCGCCCAGCAGTTCGAGCGGCAGCAGCTCGATGCCGGCCAGCCCCAGGCCGGCGGCGCACCACAGGCCGCCCACCGCCAGCGCCACGCCGCCGATGCGGTCGGCCAGCGGCTTGGACTTGGAACCCGCGGCATCGCCCACGTGCGGCAGCAGGCGGATCAGCAGCAGCGGCAGCGTGCGCGAGGCCACGTGCGCCGACACCAGCGCGGCCATGGCCACGCGCCAGTCCACTGCCCCCAGCAATGCCAGCAACGCGACCTTGCACAGCAGCGCCAGCGCGGCGGCGATGGCGCCGAACGCGCCCACGCGCGAGTCCTTCATGATCTCCAGCGCGCGGTCGCGGCTGCCCGATCCGCCCAGGCCATCGGCCACGTCGGCCAGGCCGTCCTCGTGGAAGGCACCCGTGATCCACACGCCGAACGCCGTGGACAGCGCTGCCGCCACGAGCATGGTGAAGGCCGTGTCGGGCAGGGCCAGCGCCAGCGCCCCGTAAACGGCCGCGCACAACCCGCCCACCAGCAGCCCCACGCCGGGAAAGTGCGCCGCGCTCGCGCGCAGCATGCGGGGGCTGAAGCCGACCCAGCGCGCCAGCGCGCCCGTCACCGGAATGCGGGTGAAGAACTGCAGCGCGAGCAGGTAGCGGCGCACGGCGTTCATGGCGCGGCCGCTCCGGCCGGCGCGGCGGCAAGGGGCGCTGCGGCATCGCGGCCCGATACCCCGGCCGATTCGAAGCTCGCCATCTCGCGCAGGATGGCGCAGGCCGACACCAGCAGCGGCCAGGCCAGCGCCGCGCCCGAACCTTCGCCCAGCCGCAGCTGCAGATCGAGCAGCGCCCGCGCCGGCTGCGCGGGCGTGGGGCCCAGGTAGCGCAGCATGAGCGCATGGCCGCATTCGCCCGAGCGGTGCGAGAACACACAGCGCTGCAGCACCGCCGGCGCCAGCCGGGCAGCCACCAGCACGGCGCTGCTGGCGATGAAGCCATCCACCACGATCACGCGGCGTTCGTGCGCGGCCTGCAGCACGGCGCCCACCAGCGTGGCGATCTCGAAGCCGCCGAAGGCCGCCAGCGCGTCGAGCGGCGCCTGCGCGCTCGGATGGAAGGCCAGCACCTCGCGCAGGATGTCCACCTTGCGCGCCAGCGCCTCGCCTTCCAGCCCGGTGCCCGCGCCCGTGCATTCGGTGATGGGCTGGCCGGTGAGGCGCGAGAGCAGCAGCGCGGCCGACGAGCTGTTGCCGATGCCCATCTCGCCCAGCAGCAGCGCATTGCCCGGCAGCGCACGCACCAGTGCCATGCCGTTGGCCATTGCCGTATCGCGCTGGGCGGACGTCATGGCCGGGCCGGCCGAAGAATCGGCCGTGCCGTGCGCCACCTTGCAGTCGGCCAGGCTGGCGCGCGGAGCGAAGTCGTGGCGCACGCCGCAGTCGGCCACGGTGAGCGCGATGCCGTGCTGGCGCGCCAGCACGCTCACCGCCGCGCCGCCGGCGAGGAAGTTCTCCACCATCTGCCAGGTCACGTCGCCCGGATACGCCGACACGCCGCGCGCCACCAGGCCGTGGTCGCCCGCGCACACCAGCATCTGCGGCTCGCGCAGCTCGGGCGATTCGGTGCCCAGCACCAGCCCCAGTTGCAGCGCCAGCGCCTCCAGGCGGCCGAGCGATCCCACCGGCTTGGTCTTGCCGTCCAGGCGTGCGGTCAGCCGCTGCGCCAGCGCGGCGTCGTGCAGGTCGTCGATCGCCGGAATGAACGATGGAGCCAGTGGGAAATTCATGAAAGGATCTCCGTCGTGTCGCAATGGCGTGGCGGCGCGGAACCGAGCAGGCGCATCAGTTCGCCGGGCGCGAAGCGGTCGTCGATGAAATCGGCCAGTGCGTCGAACACCCCGTCCAGCGTGGGCACCTGTGCGCCGAACAGCGCGCGCATCACGCCGGCATCCTCGAACAGCCCGTGCAGGTATACACCCAGCACATGACCGCCGCGCGACGGCGCGCACTGCCAGCCCAGGGCATCGGGCAACACCGGTTGCGCGACGTCGCCGGCGTCCCGCATCGCGGGATGCTGGACCGTCTGGCCGTGATGGATCTCGTAGCCTTGCACTTCCAGCCCTGACAGCGCGGCCCACGGGCCAGCCAGCGAGCCGAAGCGGGTATGCGTGCGCTGCACGGTCTTGGCCGGCTCGAAGGCCGTGACCAGCGGCAGCAGGCCCAGGCCGGGCGCGTTGCCATCGACGCCATGGGTGTCGATCAGCGCCTCGCCCAACATCTGCAGGCCGCCGCAGATGCCCAAAACGGCCCCGCCATGCGCGGCGTGCGCGGCGATCGCGGCGTCGAGCCCCTGCGCACGCAGCCAGGCCAGATCGGCGCTGGTGTGCTTGCTGCCGGGCAGGACGATCCAGTCGGCGTCTGCGCAGTCGGCCGGCGAGCGTGCCCACACCCGCCGCAGGCCGGGCACGTTGGCCAGCGGCTGGAACTCGTCGAGGTTGCTGATGCGCGGGTACGCGACGATGGCCACCGTGCGCGTGACGACGCCGTGCGAGCGCGCGCGGTCATCGAACACGCCGTCTTCCTCGGGCAGGCCGTGCTCGCGCCACATCGGCAGCGTGGCCAGCACAGGGATGCCGGTCTTCTCGCGCAGCATCTCCGGCGCCGGGGCCAGCAGGGCCGCGTCGCCACGGAACCTGTTGAGCACGAAGCCGCGGATCAGCGCACGCTCGTCCTCGGGCAGCAGCGCCCAGGTGCCGTAGAGATGGGCGAAGGCGCCACCCCGGTCGATGTCGGTCACCAGCAGGCAGGCGGCTTCGGCATGGCGCGCCACGCGCATGTTGACGATGTCGCTGGCGTGCAGGTTGATCTCGGCCGGCGAGCCCGCGCCTTCGATCACCAGCACGTCGTTCTGCGCGCGCAGCGCGTCCAGTGCCTGCACGATGTGCGGCCACGCGTGCTCGCTGCGCTCGCGCCAGGGCATGCGTGTGAGTTCGTCGTTCACCTGCCCCATCAGCACGGCCTGGCTGTGCGTGTCGCGCTCGGGCTTGAGCAGCAGCGGATTCATGCGCACGTCGGGCTCGGCCCGCGCGGCCAGTGCCTGGAAGTACTGGGCGCTGCCGATCTCGCCGCCCTCTTCGCCGGCAGAGATCACCACTCTCGCGTTGTTGCTCATGTTCTGCGCCTTGAACGGTGCCACGCGCAGGCCCTGGCGTGCATACCAGCGGCACAGGGCGGTGGCCAGCCAGCTCTTGCCCGCGCCGCTGGTGGTGCCCAGCACCATGACGCAGCGCGCGAGCCGGGGCGAATGGGGAGAAGGGGACGTCATTTCGGCGACGAGTATGCGCCCGCCACGTCGCGCCAGCCGGCCAGCAGCGCGTCCTGCGCGGCGGGTGGCAGCACGGCCATGCGCACGTGGCCCGGCAGGCCGAACGATGTGCAGTCGCGCAGCTTGACGCCATGGTGCATGCGCAGCGCCTGCAGCAGGGCCGGCAGCGCCTGCGGATCGCATGGCACCTGCGCGCATACGAAGGCGGCGTCGCCGGGCAGCGGCTGCCAGCCCAGCGCCAGCAGGCCGTCGTGCAAGCGCAGGCGCCAGGCCTGCAGCGTGGGCCGATGGGCGGCCAGCCAGTCGGCCACGGCCGGCTCGCACCACGCCTGCAGCAGGGCCACGCCGTGCGCGCCCAGCGGCCACGACGGCGCCATCGCCTCCAGCGCGCGCACGGCTTCTGCGGCCGCCACCACGGGCGCGATGGCATAGGCGCCCCGCACGCCCGTCAGGCCCAGCGCCTTGTTCGGCGTCCACAACTGCCAGAGGCGCTCCAGCACATCGGCACCGAAGGCGGATCGGCCGGACAGCCGCAGCGGCTCGTAGGCGCGGTCGATCACCTGCGTGAGCCGGGGCCGTGCCAGGCCCGCGCGTGCCAATTGCGCGGCGGCCTGCGGCGAGGCGCCGGCCGGACTGCCGGGCTCGCAGAACCAGGCCAGCGACTGCGCGTCGTCGTCGAAGCCATCGGCGTGGGCCGGTGCGTCCGGATGCACGACTGCCAGCCCCCAGGCGCGGGCCGCCAGCGCGTAGTCGCCATAGGCGTGCGCAGGCACGTGCACGTGCCGAGCACCGGCGCGCGCGGCCTGCGCGGTGATGCGCTGGATGAACTCGCTGCCACTGGCCGCGATGGCGATGCGTTCCACCGCTACGCCATGGTGCTGCGCGAGCCGCTCGCGCAGCTGGATGTAGGCCGGATCGGGATAGCGGCTCGCGTCGGCGCGCTGCACGGCACGCCAGGCCGGCGGGCACGGGCCCAGCGCATGGCCGTTGGACGAGAAATCGTGGCGCGGCACGCCCTGCGCATCGGGGCCGCCGTGGCTGCGTCCGGTGTCGTCAGGCATGGAGGCCTCCCAGGGCCAGTGCGAACTGCATGGCCATGCAGCCGGCCGCCGCCAGCAGCACGCCCTGGCCGGCCACGTGCAGCGCACGCGCCGTGTCGGCCGCACCGGGCGCGCGGGCCGTGGCGTGCAGCCGGTACACGCCCGGCTTGCCCAGCGTGACACCGAGCCGCAGCGCCATCGCCCCCATGGTCCACCCTCCGTTGGGCGATGGCGTGCGCGCGGCCTCGCACGCCAAGACATGCCAGCGCATCGCCCAGCCGGCGCCCAGTGTGAGGGCCGTGAGCCGTGCCGGCAGCCACGACAGCACGTCGTCAGCCCGCGCGGCCCACTTGCCGGCCCAGGTCCAGTCGTGCCCGCCGCGCAGGCCACGGTAGCCCCACATGGCGTCGGCGGTGTTGGCGAAGCGATAGAGCGCCGCGCCCGGCAGGCCCGCCAGCGCAAACCAGAACAGCGGGGCCACCACCGAATCGCACAGGTTCTCGGCCAGCGACTCGATGGCGCTTTCGCGCACGGCGTGTTCGTCCAGCTGCGCCACGTCGCGGCTCACCAGGTGCGACAGCCTCGCGCGGCCGGCGTCGAGCGATTGCGCCAGGGCGTCTTCCACCGCGCGCACTTCGCCAGCCAGCATGCGCCAGGCCAGCAGGGGCTTGAGCGCGAGGCCCAGCAGCAGCGCCGCGGCCCAAGCATCGAAGAGCAGGACGAGGGCCCGCTGCACCCACCACGCCAGCGCCGCGACGGCCGCCGCGCCCGCCAGCCAGGCCAGCGCGCCGCCGGTGAACGCCCATGCCGGCGCGCAACGCGTGAGGACCGGGCCCAGCCTGTGCAGGTAACGCCCCATGGCCACCACCGGGTGAAGGCATGCCGGCGGCTCGCCCAGGAGACGGTCGATCAGCAGCGCCACGGCCAGCGCCGCGGGCAGCAGCCCCATCATGTGGTGATCAGACAAGGGTTCGAGCCCGCACGACGGCTGCCGCGTTCACCGCGGCAGCGTCACCCACTGGCCGGCCACGGCGTGCACGGCGATGCGTCGATCGAACACCGCCTCGAGCTCGCGGTGGGTCGCCGCATCGGCGCACGCGCCCTGATGCGCCACGCGGCCCCGGTCGACGATGACGAGTTCGTCGGCCTGCAAGGCGCTGCCCAGTTCGTGCAGAACGCTCACCACCGTGCCACCGGCTGCCGCGTGCGCGCGCGCCAGCGCCAGCCAGTCGGCCTGGTGCGGCGGATCGAGGTTGGCCAGGGGCTCGTCCATCAACAGGATGCGCGCCTGCACGGCGAGCACGCGGGCCAGCAGCACGCGCTGGCGCTCGCCGCCCGAGAGTTGCCCGAGCGCGCGGTGCTGCCAGTCGAGCGCATGCGTGGCGCGCAGCGCGGCATCGACGGCGGCCTCGTCGGCATCGCCGGGTGCGGCCAGCCAGCCCCGATGCGGCAGGCGCCCGAGCATCACCACGTCGCGCACCGTGAGATCGTCGGCCGCGCTGTCGCCCTGGCCCAGCCAGGCCAGCAGGCGGCCGCGTTCGGCGCCCGCGTATTCGCGCAGCCCGCGACCCAGAAGCGAGATCTCGCCGGTGCACGGCAGCAGCCCCGCCAGAGCTTTGAGCAAGGTGGACTTGCCGGCGCCGTTGGGCCCCACGACGGCCGTCCAGCAGCCGGCACGAAAGGCCACGTCCACACCGTGCAGCACGGTCCGGCCACCCAGGCGGGCCTGCAGGCCGCGCGCGGCCAGTGCAGCGGGCATCGCGGCCGTCACAGTGCGCCCCCCTGCCCGGCCGCGCCCCGCGTGCGGCGCTGCATCAGCCACAGCAGGTAGCCGCCGCCCAGCACGGCCGTGAGGATGCCCACGGGCAACTCCTGCGGCGCGACGAGCCAGCGCGCGAGGATGTCGGCCGCCAGCAGCAGCGTGCCGCCCATGGCCGCCGCCAGCAGGGTCAGCCGCCCGTGTGTCACCTTGACCAGCGAGCGCACCATGTGCGGCGCGGCCAGGCCCACGAAGGCCACCAACCCCGTCTGCGCCACAGCTGCGCCGGTGGCCAGCCCCAGCACGCCCACCAGCGCCATGCGCATGGCCGGCAGGGGCAGGCCCAGGCTGCGCGCCGTGGCCTCGCCCAGCGACAGGGCGTCGAGCGCCTGCGACAGCGCCCAGGCCAGCAGCGCGCACAGCGCCAGCGGCACGGCCATCAGTGCGCAGGCCGTCCAGCCCACATAGCCGGTGCTGCCCAGCATGAAGGCCTGCAGCGCCTGCATGATCTGCGGCGCCATCAGCATCATCAGCGAGCTGACGGCGCCCAGCACCACGCCCACGATCACCCCGGCCAGCAGCAGCCGCAGCGTGTGGTGAACGCCCTGCGCCAGCGCCAGCGTGAGCAGCACGCCCAGCACCGCGCCGGCGAAGGCCGCACCGGTGAGGCCGAGCTGCGCCACCCACGACAGCGCGAACGGCGAGGCACCCAGGCCCGCCATGCACAGCGCCACGCCCAGCAGCGCACCCGAGCCGCTGCCCAGCAGGTACGGATCGGCCAGCGGATTGCGGAACAGCCCCTGCGCCACCGCGCCCGCCAGGCCCAGCAGCGCGCCCGCGAGCCAGGCGCCCAAGGTGCGCGGCAGGCGGATGCCCTGCACGATCTGCCAGCTCACCGGGTCGGCCTGCAGTCGCGCAATGCTCTCGAAGCCCGTGCTGCCCACGCTGGCGCCCAGCCACAGCAGCACGGCGCTGGCGGCCAGCAGCGCCAGCCACAGCCAGGCGGCGCGGCGCGTCTGCGAGGAGGATGCGTTCAGTGTCACGGCGCCTTCTCCGCCAGGCAGCGCGCCATCAGCCGCGCGGCCTCGGCCATGCGCGGGCCGGGACGCACCACGATGTCGGCATCGTCGTCGGGGAACACGCACACGCGCTGCTCGCGCACCGCGCGGATGGCTTGCCAGCCGGGGTAGTCGAACTGCGGCTGCATGCTGCGGTTGCCCACCATGATGAGATCGGGATTGGCGCGCACCACGTATTCCGGATTGAGCTTGGGGAAGGGCCCCAGCGCCGCCGGCACGATGTTGCGCGCGCCCAGCCGCGCCAGCGTCTCGCCGATGAACGACGACTCGCCCGCCGCGTAGGGGCCGCGGCTGACCTCGATGTAGACGCGCGCCTCGCGGGCCCGCGCGGGCAGCGAGGCCGCCGCGTCGGCGATGCCGCGCTCGATGCCCCGCCACACGCGCTGCGCCCGCTCGTCCGGCACGCCCAGCAGGCGGGCGGTGGCGGCCAGCACGCGACGCACGTCGGCATGGTTCCTGGGCTCCATCGCCACGACCTTGATCCCGAGCGCTTCGAGCCGGTCGGCCGCGCGCGACGATTGCGCGAGCAGCACCACATCGGGCCGCGTGCGCACGATGGCCTCGATCTGCGGATCGATCCCGCCGCCCAGTTGCGGCAGGTCGCGCACCTGCTGCGGCCAGTTGGAATAGCGGTCCACCCCCACCAGCCGCTCGCACGCCTGCAGTGCGCACACGGTTTCGGTGAGCGAGGGCAACAGCGACACGATGCGCGCGGGCGGCGTGTCGAACGACACGCGGCGGCCGCGCTCGTCGGTGATCTCGTAGGGCGAGGCCTGTGCCGCAGACGCGAAGCCGGCCAGCACGGCCAACGAAAGCAACACGCGGCGGATCGTGAGGAGCGTCATCGCGATGAATCCTTGAGCGTGAGCGGCAGGCCGGCCGCCATCAGCGTCACGCGCGCGCAGGCCGAGGCCATGCGCTGGTTGAGTCCGCCCAAGGCATCGACGAAGCGCCGCACCTCGCGGCCCAGCGGGATCACGCCCAGGCCGATCTCGTTGCCCACCAGCACCAGGGGCGCGCCGCTGGCGCCGGCCGAACGCACGGCGGCCTCCAGCGCGTCGATGGCGGCGCCGGCCGCGCTGTGGATGCGCGAGAGCCATGCCTCGTCCAGATCGCCCGCGTCGACGTCGCCCGCCGGCATCACCCAGTTGGTGAGCCATAGCGTGAGACAGTCCACCACCACCAGCGTGCGCTCGTCGTGGTGCGCCGCGATGGACTCGGCCAGGTACAGCGGCTCTTCCACGGTGCGCAGGTCCGGCACACGCGCCGACCGATCGGCACGGTGGCGCGAGATGCGCGTGCGCATCTCGTCGTCCAGGGCCTGCCCCGTGGCAATCAGCACGGCCTCCCGCCCGGGCGCGCCCGCCAGCCAGTCGCGCGCGAGCAGCTCGGCTCGGCGCGACTTGCCGCTCTTCTGCCCCCCGAGGATGAGCTCAGCGGACATGGCTGGCGGGCCCGCCCGCGCGGCCCGGCGGCCGGGACATGGAGAAATTCGACATGGACGGCATCATGCCGGGCAACGCCCCGTGCATCAGAAGCTCACGCGCACCGAGGCGGTGACGGCGCGACCCGCTTCGGGGTAGATCGAGGTGGGTGCGGCGCCGGCGCAACCGAAGGCCATGGCGTAGTAGTCGCGGTCGAACAGGTTGCTCACGCCCAGCGCCAGTTCGACGTTGTTCCACTGGTAGGCGTAGCGCACGTCTGCCGTGGCATACGAGGGCATGCGGCACTGGTTCTCGATGCGGGCGTACTGCGACGCGGCCCAGGTCACACCGCCGGTGACGCGATGTCCGGCGGCCGGAATCCAGTCGGCGCGCAGGGAGACCGTGCGGCGCGGCACCAGCGGCACGTCGTTGCCGGCGTAGGGGCCCGATCTGAATGTGGCTTCACGCCATGCGAGGTTGGCGCGCAGCGTGAGCCCCGATGCGGCGGCCCAGCTTCCGTCGAGTTCCAGCCCCTGGCGGCGCGTCGGGTCGTAGTTGACGTTGGCGCCGAAGCCGAAGTTGCCGGCCGGGTCATAGCCCAGTTCGTTGTCGAGCGAACTGCGGTAGAGGCGGGCGTCCAGTTTCACGGCGGCTTGCGACCAGCGCACGCCTGCCTCGACATCGCGCGAAGTCTGCGGCGCCAGCACGTCGCCGGCGTTGACGTAGCTGAACTCGTCCACCGTCGCGAGGCGGAAGCTCTTGCCCACGCGGGCCCAGGCGCTGGTGGCGGCCGTGAGCGACTGGCTCACGCCCAGTTCCCAGGCGTGCAGCCGGTCGTCGAGGCCGGAGACGGAAAAGCCGCTGTCGTAGCGCTTGTCGATGCGCTCCGTGCGCCAGCCGGCCGACAGGCGCGTGCCGCCGGAGAGCGTGAGGTCGTCCTTCAGGTAGAGCGCCGTCGACGATTGGTCGCCCTGTCCGCCGAAGGTGTCGCGCCGACTCCACTCGTCACGGTCGGCGCCGAAGGTCACCACGTTGCGCAGCGCGCCCCAAGTGGTCTCGTGGCGGGCGCGCAAGCCGTAGTTCCTGGCGTCGATGTCGTAGCCATAGCCCGACGCGCTGGCCAGCTGCTTCTGGCGCGTGCCGGCCTCGGCCGCGAGTTGCCAGTCGCCCAGCGTGACGTCGCCCGACACGCTGGTGCGCTCATTGTCGATCGACGCCCAGTTGGCCGGCGTGGCGGTCTGGCGCGGATTGGCCGCGTACTGCGCCGCCGTCAGCGAGCCCGGCAGGCGGGCATCGAGCGCATCGCGCGAATGACGCACGCCCAGCCGGACGTTGTCGCCCGTCCATCGCGCGCCGAACGAGGCGTTGTCGACGCCGGAACGCGCGTTGTCGCGGTAGTTGTCCGCATCGCGCTTCTGGCCGGCGACGTCGAGCGACAGGCCGCCGGAGACGATCGCGCCGCTGGCACGCACGTCGCGCAGGCCGTAGCTGCCGGCAGCGGCGTACACCGACGCGCTGTTGCGCCGGACCGCGCCGGCGTGGCCCTTGGTCGTCACGACGATCGCGCCACCGGTGGCGCCCTCGCCGTAGAGCACGGCGCTGCTGCCCCGGAAGACTTCGATGCGTTCGACCGTGTCGATGGGAATGCCGGCCAGCCGCGTGCCGCCCAGATCTTTCTCGTTGAGGCGAACGCCGTCGACGACGATCACCTGGTTCAGGTCGGAGGTGCTGCCGAAGCCGCGCAGGTCGAGCGAATATTCACCGCCGCCGTAGAAGTCCTGGCGTCCGGGCACGCCGAGCATCCGCATGATGGCTTCGTTGACGCTGCTGGCGCCCGAGGTGCGGATGTCTTCTGCGGTGATCACGCTCACGCCCGCAGGCAGGCTCGTCGCCGACTCGGCGAATCGTGTCGAGGTGACCTCGGTTTCGGGCAGGGCGGCGGAGGCTTGACCATGGGCTGCGGAAGCAGCGCAGACAGCGGCAGAAAGCACGGCAAGGCGTGCGCGGAGAACGGCGGTTTTCATTGGGTATGGATCACAGAACGGGCCCTTCACCGGCTTCCCCGCCGGCGCATGGGCGTCACGACCGTGCTGCCCTTGCAGGCAGGCGCGGTCACCTCGTTGGCCGGTATCCGGGCTGGCGAACGTGCTCTCGCCGCCTTCCCAGGCGCCTGTTTCAGGGCACCCAGTGGCTGTGTGACGAGAGTCGAGCCTCGCGGCTCGTTCGCTTACCGTTGCGGGGGCAGCGCAGGTTGGGTCCGTGTGTGGAGGCGGACCGCCCTGCTTCCCGTTGAACTGCGGCATGCGAACCACACCGCGAGCACCAACGCCGGCGATTTTACGGTGGGTTCCACGGGTGCCGCCTACAATCGTCCTTCCCTATCCCGCTTACCGTATGGCCTCTCCGTCCCAAATCGAGCAGATCGCCGAACGTGTCGAACGCCTGCTGGTGCGCCACGAGGAACTGCAGCGCACCAACGCGCTGCTGGCGGAGCAGGTGGCGCAACTCTCGCAGGAGCGCGATTCGCTCAAGCAGCGGCTGGCCGTGGCACGCTCGCGCGTCGAGGCGCTGCTGGAGCGCCTGCCGGATCTGCCGCAGAAGGAATCCACCTGACATGACCGTGCGCCAACTCGAAGTCCAGATCATGGGCCAGAGCTACCTGCTGGGCGTGCCCGAAGGCGGCGAGCAGCAATTGCTGGAAGCGGTCGAGCGCGTGGATACCGCCATGTGCCGCATCCGCGACGCCGGCCGCATCAAGGCGCGCGACCGCATCGCCGTGCTGGCGGCCCTCAACCTCGCGGCCGACCTCTCGGACCGGCCCGCGGTGGCGCCGGCCAGCGCGCCCGCCATGCCATCGCACGCCGGCGACGAAGCCATCGATCCGCGCCTCACGGCGCTGCTGGCACGGCTCGATTCCGCTCTGCACGCCGACGGCCGGCTGCTCTGAAAAGGCGCGCCGCGAGCAGGCGCGCCGTCCTACGCACGCTGCGCATCGCGGCACTACAATTGCGCTGTCTGCAGTGCGCGCCGGGCCTTATATTTCCTTGAACCAATGCTCATTGAGCACGGGCTTGGTACATCGCCTGGCTGGTGTGATCGTCTCGCGTCAGATGAACCCGAAGCCTCGCTGCCCTGGCCCACCTGAACCCCCGGTTCAGGATGCTGGTCCGGCGGCACTTGCAGACACCTTATTCCCCAGCGGCTGCCCCACGGCAGCCGCTGTCACGTCGGGCCCCGGCTTCTTTCACCCACCCTTCGCCGCATCGCATGTCGCTTGAACCCCTCCTCATCCTCGAACTCGCCGCACTGGGAATCGGCGCCGGTTTCCTCGCGGGCCTGCTGGGCATCGGCGGCGGCATGGTCATGGTGCCGTTCATCACCATGATCATCTCCACGCGCGGCGCGGCGCCCGACCTGGCGGTGAAGATGGCGATCGCCACCTCGATGGCCACGATCCTCTTCACCTCCATCTCCAGCGTGCGCGCGCACCACAAACGCGGCGCCGTGCGCTGGGACATCGTCAAGCGCCTCGCGCCCGGCGTCGTGATCGGCAGCCTTGTCGGCAGCCTGGGCATCTTCGCGCTGCTCAAGGGCTCGTGGCTGGCGATCTTCTTCGCGCTGTTCGTGGGCTTCTCGGCCACGCAGATGTTCCTCGACAAGAAGCCGGCGCCTTCGCGCCAGATGCCGGGCACGGCCGGGCAACTGGGCGCGGGGGGTGTGATCGGCCTGATCTCGGGCCTCGTGGGCGCGGGCGGTGGCTTCATCAGCGTGCCGTTCATGACCTGGTGCAACGTGGCCATGCACAACGCCGTGGCCACCTCGGCCGCGCTGGGTTTCCCGATCGCGCTGGCCAACGTGGCGGGTTACGTGCTGGCCGGGCAGTCGGCCACGGGCCTGCCGGCGGGCTCGTTCGGCTACATCTGGCTGCCGGCGCTGGTGGTGATCGCGGTGTGCAGCGTGACCACGGCGCCCCTGGGTGCGAAGGCCGCGCACGCGCTGCCGGTGAAAAAACTCAAGCGCGTGTTCGCCAGCGTGCTCTACGTGCTGGCCGCCTACATGCTGTGGAAGGGCCTCTCGGCCTGAAGCGTCTGCGGTAGCGAGGCCACAACGGCGCAGTCAGAGTCCGTAGCGGCTGCGCGCCTCGTCCGTCACCAGATCCAGCGCCTCCGGGTGGCGCTTGACCCACGCCCGGATGAAGCTGCACTGCGGCACGATGCGCAGCCCATTCGCGCGCACGTCGTCGAGCGCGAAGCGCGCCAGCTGCGTGCCCAGCCCCTGCCCTTCGTAGGCGGGCTCGATCACCGTGTGCGTGAACGTGACCACACCCCCTTCACGCGTGTACTCGGCAAAACCGGCGATGGTGTCGTCCACCACGATCTCGTAGCGGTCCGAAGCGGCGGCGTGGCGAAGGATGGTCTGTGACATGGCAATTCCCGGCTCAAGAAGCGGCCAGCATAGCAAGCCACCCACTCTCAAGATCAGGGGCGATGGTGCGCACCCCGCAGCAAAATCAAGGAGGAGCCGGCACAGCCGGCGGAGAACATTGGCGGAGGGGAGTGCACCGTCGCCCTGATCCCGGGCGCGACGGCATCCCGACCTACAAGCCTGCGCGTGGCACACGCACAGGGCCACGGCACCCCACTTCCTAGACTGAACCGAGAGGTCGCTCGCCTGCTCGCCGCGCAGCGGCCATCCCGGAGACACCCCCAGGACGGAGGAAAACGACATGAGCCTCGCACGCATCGTCGGCCGCGCCGCCATGAAGCCGTTTGCCCGCGCACTGCCGCAGATGGGCGACACCGAACGCGCCGCGCTCGAAGCCGGCACCGTCGGCTTCGAGGGCCGCATTTTCGAAGGCCGGCCCGATCTCGACGCGCTGATGCGCATCGGCGCCAACCGCCTCACCGAACGGGAGCAGCACTTCCTGCAGCACGATGTGGCCGAGCTGTGCGCCATGCTCGACGACCACGCCATTGACCAGGCCGGCGACCTGCCGCCCGAGGTGTGGCGCCACCTGCGCGAGCGCCGCTTCTTCGGGATGATCATTCCCGAAGCCTGGGGCGGCCTCGGCTTCGGCCACCATGCACATGCCACCGTCGTGGCGCGCATCGCCAGCGTCAACGTGGCCTGCGCCGTCACGGTGATGGTGCCCAACTCGCTCGGCCCGGCCGAGCTGCTGCTGCGCTACGGCACGGACGCGCAGAAGCAGCACTACCTGCCGCGCCTGGCCGATGGGCGCGACCTGCCCTGCTTCGGCCTGACCTCGCCGCATGCCGGATCGGACGCGGCATCGATCCCCGACCGCGGCATGCTCGTCGAACGCGAGATCGACGGCCGCCGCGTGCGCGGCTTCTCGGTCACGTTCAACAAGCGCTACATCACGCTCGCACCCGTGGCCACGGTCGTGGGCCTGGCCTTCAACGCCATCGATGCCGGCAAGCCCGAGGGCCAGCAGGAGCTGGGCATCACCTGCGCGCTGATCCCCGTGCCGCAGCCGGGCATGCGCATCGGCCGGCGCCACAGGCCGATGGACGGCGCCTTCATGAACGGCCCCATCGAAGGCGACGAGGTGTTCGTGCCGATGGAGTGGATCATCGGCGGCGAGGAGCGCGTGGGCCAGGGCTGGCGCATGTTGATGGAATGCCTCTCGGCTGGCCGCGCGATCTCGCTGCCGGCTTTGGGCGCCGCCACGCAGCAGGCGGCGCTCTACATCGCCAACGGCTACGGCCAGGTGCGCCAGCAGTTCGGACTGCCGATCGGCAAGTTCGACGCCGTGGCCGCGCTGGTCGCCGATGTCGCCGTCGATCTGTACGCCACCGACTCGGCGCGCCGCATGACGGCCGCCGCGCTCGACGCGGGCGAGCAGCCGAGCGTGGCCGGCGCCATCCTCAAGGTGCAACTCACCGAGGCCGGCCGGCGCAGCGCCAACCACGCCATGGACATCCTGGGCGGCAAGGGCATCATCAGCGGCCCCTCCAACCTGATGGGCGTGAGCTGGCGCCACATGCCGATCGCGATCACCGTGGAGGGTGCCAACCTGCTCACGCGTTCGCTCATCATCTTCGGCCAGGGTGCGGTGCGCTGCCACCCGTTCGTGATGCAGGAAATGCAGGCCGTCGAAGCGAAGGATGACGAGGCACTCGGCCGCGCGCTGCTGGGCCACACAGCGCACGTGGGCCGCAACCTGTGGCGCAGCCTCTTCGGCGCGCCTCTGGTGGGCACGCCACCCGATGCGCTGGCGCACGAAGCGCGCATGCTGGCTCGGCTGTCGGCCAAGTACGCGTTGACCTGCGACCTGGCGATGGGCCTGCTGGGCGGCCGGCTCAAGCGCATGGAGCTGCTGTCGGCGCGCCTGGGCGATGCGCTGGCGCATCTCTACCTGGCCAGCAGTTGCCTGTGGCGCTACGTGTTCGACGCGCAACCCGACATGCTGCCCTTCGCACGCGCGGCGATGCGTGCGCAACTCGACGCGGCCGAAGAAGTGCTGCGCGACCTGTACGCCAACCTGCCCACGGGCGGGCGGCGCTTCATCGGCCGCGTGATCCTGAGTCGCACGCGCCACCTCGCGCCGCTGCCCGACGTGCAACGGCTCGAACTCGCGAAGCTGCTGCGCACGCAACCGTCGCTGGTGCACAGCCTGTGCCCCGACCTCATGCAGCCCGCGTCCGGTGGCCTGGCCGATCTGGCCGAGGCCCTGCGACTGGCGCAGGAACTGGGGCCCGAGGAAGCCGAGGCGCTGGGCAAGACGGTGTCGCGCACGCGCTCCATCACGCAGGCCGCGGCCGAGAGCTCGCGGCCCGCGCTGGCCGAGGCCTACCTGCGCGCGGTCGACCGCGTGATCCAGGTGGACGATTTCCCCGGCCCCGCCGACGAGGCCGCTGCCACGGCTAGTCCGGCGGCTTCGCCTGCGCCGGCATCACGCCCGTTCCCTGCGCCACGGCAGAGCGGTACGCCGTCGGCGACTGCCCCGACACCTTGGCGAAGAACCGGCTGAAGTAGGCCGGATCGTCGAAGCCCAGCTCGTGCGCCACCTGCGCCACGGGCGCGGGGGTATAGGCCAGCAGGCGGCGGGCTTCGAGCTCCAGCCGCTGGTGCAGCAGGTCGATGGCGCCGCGCCCCGTCATCGCGCGGCAGATGCGGCTGAGGTGATCGGGTGTGACGTCCAGCGCATCGGCATAGAAGCTCACGGGACGCTGGTCCCGGAAGTGCTGTTCGACCAGTTGCCGGTAGCGCTGCACCAGCGTGTCGCGCAGTGCCTGCGATCGCAGCGTGGCGCGCGCGGCCGCCTCGCGCTGCAGGAACCACAGCGCCAGCAGCGTGGCGTGGCTGTGCAGGGCTTCGGTGCGGCCCAGCCGCTGCGACTGGAATTCGGCGTGCACGCGCGCGAACAGCGCTTCGCATTCGGCTGCGTCGTCGCCGATGTCGGCCGCGCCAACCACGATGGTCTGCCCCAGCCGTTCGATCAGCGCGGGCGTGGCGCCCAGCAACTGACGCAGCAGGGTGCTGGGCAACGTGACCTGGTGGCCGGTGCTGTCGCGCTCGTAGACGAAGCCGTGCACCACGCCCGGTGCCAGCATGATCGCGGCGGGTGCGGCCAGGCGCATCGTGCGGCCGTCGATGGTGGCCTCGGCCGCGCCGCCGGTGAGCATCTGGAACTGGTGCAAGCCATCGTGCCGGTGGGCCGGAATCGTCCATTGGTGCAGGCGCCCGCGCACGTTCACGGGCTCGTAGTGCAGCACGTCGTCGGGCTGCTCGTGCCGCACCTCGCGGTAAGCCACCATCAGCAGCGGCTCGGCATTCTTCACGGTGTGTCTCCATGGCACCTCTGGCGGGCACCGATGCCGGAAATGTACAAGTGCCTCCGGCTTTCGTCCATGTTCGCGCGGCACGCGCGGGGCTATCGTTGCGGCCACGCCTTCCCGAACAAAGAGACCACCGGAGACAACCACCATGCTCAACCGCCGAGACCTGCTCAAGGCCGGCGCCGCCAGCGGCGCCGCCTCTTTCCTGCTGCCCCACACCGCCTTCGCGCAGGCGCCCGCGGGCAGCACCGCATCCATCATCTCGGGCTTTCCGGCCGGGGGCATGGGCGATCACGTGGCGCGGCCGCTGGCCGAAAAGCTGCGCGGCCGCTATGCCGCCAACGTGGTGGTGGAAAGCCGCACCGGCGCGGGCGGCCGCATCGCGGTCGAGTACGTCAAGCGCGCGGCGCCCGATGGCATGACGATCCTGCAGATCCCGAGCTCGCCGATGGTGCTCTACCCCAACACCTACCGGAAGCTCAATTACGACCCGATGGCGGATTTCATTCCGGTCACCAGCACCGTCACCTACGGCTTCTCGTTCACGGCCGGCCCGGGCCTGCCGGCCGAGATCAGGACGGTGGAGCAGTACATCCAGTGGGCCCGCGCCAACCCGAAGATGGCCAGCTACGGCATCCCGGCGGCCGGCTCCGCGCTGCACTTCGCGGGCATGCTGTTGCAGAAAGCCGCGGGCTTCGACTTCACCGCCGTGCCCTACCGCGGTGGCGCACCGCTGCTCAACGACGTGATGGGCGGGCAGATCCCGGTGAGCTTCAACGTGATCGGCGAGGTGTTGCCGCACGTGCGCGCTGGCCGGCTGCGCTCGCTGGCCGTGACCACGGCGCAGCGCTCGGTCTTCCTGCCCGACGTGCCGACGATGGTCGAGCAGGGCTACAAGGACATCGCGCTGCAGGAATGGCTGGGCTGGTTCGTGCCCGCGAAGACGCCGGCCGACACCGTCAACCGCCTCAACGCCATCGTGCGCGAAGGCCTGCAGGCGCCCGAGTTCGCCGAGATCCTCGCCAAGAACGGATTGCAGGCCGTCCATCAGAGCCCGGCCGAGTTCGCCGCCATCGTGCGGGCCGACCACGCGCGCTGGTCCACGCTGGCCAAGGCGACCGGCTTCACCGCAGAGGACTGATCCCTTGCCATTGCATCTGACAGGCGCGCAGGCCCTGGTGGCCGCGCTGGCGGCCGAGCGCGTGGAGCACTTGTTCGGCATCGTGGGCGGCAAGCTCACGCCGCTGCTGTATGCGATCTCGCATGACGGCGCGAAGCACGGCATGCGCTTCACCGGCGTGCGGCACGAAGCCGCCGGCCCCATGATGGCCGCCGCCGTGCATGCCGGCAGCGGCCGCATGGCCGTGGCGCTGGGCGAGATGGGACCGGGTGGCCTCAACCTCGCCTCGGGCATGGGCGTGGCTTTCAACAACAACCTGCCCCTGCTGGCCATCACCACCAACCAGCACCGCGCCGCCGCCTACCCGCACAGCGGCATGTTCATGGACCTGGACACGAAGGCGATGCTGGCCCCCATCACCAAGTGGAACGCCGTGGTGCACGACCCGCGCCGCATGCCGGAGCTGGTGCGCACCGCCTTCCGCGAGGCGCTGGGCGGCCGGCCAGGCCCCGTGCATCTGGATGTGCCGCAGGACGTGCTGGCGGCCAGCTGCAGCTTCGCCCATGACGAGTTCGACCTCGTGCCCGCGCGCTACCGCGCATCGCACGCGCCGCGCCCCGCGGCCGACGCCATCGCGCAGGCCGCGCAGTTGCTGCAGCAGGCCAGGCGCCCGCTGATCGTGGCCGGCGGCGGCGTGGTCACCAGCGGCGCGCAGGACGCCGTGCGCACGCTGGCCGCGCGCCTGCATTGCCCCGTCGTGCCCACGCAGATGGCGTTGGGCGTGGTGCCCACGGCCAGCCCGCACTTCATCGGCCACGGAGGCCTGATCGCGGGCGAGGCCGTGCGCGCCGCCTTCGAGCGGGCCGACGTGATCGTCTCCGTGGGCTGCCGCTGGTCGTCGTGGATGTGGGACGAGCGCGGCGCCTTCGCCCGCCGCAGCCACCGCGTCGTCAGCATCAACATCGATCCCTCCGCGCTGGGCCAGCCCGTGCTGCACGAGGTGGGCATGCTGGCCGATGCGCAACTGGCACTGGCCGATCTGCTGGCCGCGCTGCCGGCCGGTGCATCGCTGCAGGTGGACAACGGCTGGCTCGCCGGCATCCGCGCCGTGCGTGCACGTTACGACCACAAGCTGGCCGTGATGGCGCGCGACACCGAGGAAACCATGCATCCGGCGGCACTGGCAAAGGCCGTGGCCGATGCGCTGCCCACGGACGCGCTGGCCGTGTACGACGGCGGCCACACCACGTTCTGGAGCAACGACTTCACGCCCGTGCACGACGTGCGCACGCGCTTCCACGAGCCGGGCATGAGCCACCTCGGGTTCGGTCTGCCCTACGCCCTGTCGCTAAAGCTGCAGCAGCCGGGCCGCGCCGTCTTCAACATCACGGGCGACGGCTCGTTCGGTTTCACGCTCAATGAGCTGGATACGGCACGCCGCGCCGGCCTGCCCGTGATCAACGTGATCCACAACAACGCCGCCTGGGGAATCATCCGCCAGGGGCAGAAGATGGCGGGCTTCGAGTTCGGCACCGCGCTGGAGGACACCGACTACGCCGCCATCGCGCGCGGCTTCGGCTGCCACGGCGAAGTGGTGGTGCGCGCGCAGGACGTGGCGCCCGCCATCGAACGTGCCATCGCGTCGGGCCTGCCGGCCGTGATCGACTGCCGCACCAAGTTCCTGCCGCATCCGGCCGGGCCGCTGTTCGGCAGCATGAACAAATACGGCTTCGACGCTCTCACCCGCCTCTTCCCGAAGAAAGAACACACCATGAACGACATCCAGATGCTGATCGGCGGCCAGCCCGCCGTCGCCACGGGCGGCCAGACCTTCGAGCGCCGCAACCCCATGGACGGCAGCGTGGCCACGCGCGCCCCGGCCGCCACGCCCGACGACGCGGTGCGCGCCGTCGAGGCCGCCGCCGCCGCCTTCCCCGACTGGTCGGCGAAGGGCCCGGGCGAGCGCCGCGCCCTGCTGCTCAAGGCCGCCGAAGCACTGGAAGCGAAGACGCCGCAGTTCATCGCCGCCATGGCCGGCGAGACCGGCGCCGGCGCACCGTGGGCCGGCTTCAACGTGCACCTGGCCGCCGGCATCCTGCAGGAAGCCGCGGCGCTCACCACGCAGGTCGGTGGCGAATCCATTCCTTCCGACGTGCCGGGCAGCCTGGCCCTGGGCGTGCGCCAGGCCGCCGGCGTGGTGCTGGGCATCGCGCCATGGAATGCGCCCGTCATCCTGGGCGTGCGCGCGCTGGCCACGCCGCTGGCCTGCGGCAACACCGTGGTCTTCAAGGGCTCGGAACTCTGCCCCGCCACGCACGGCCTGATCGTGCAGGCCCTGCAGGAGGCCGGGCTGCCGCCGGGCGTGGTGAACTTCGTGACCAACGCGCCGCAGGACGCCGCCGCCGTGGTCGAGGCCATGGTGGCCCACCCGGCCGTGCGCCGCGTCAACTTCACCGGTTCCACCCACGTGGGCCGCCTCATCGCGCAGACCTGCGCCAAGTACCTCAAGCCCACCGTGCTCGAGCTCGGCGGCAAGGCGCCCATGGTGGTGCTGGACGACGCCGACCTCGAAGCCGCCGTGAACGGCGCGATCTTCGGCGCCTTCGCCAACTCGGGCCAGATCTGCATGTCGACCGAACGCTTCGTCGTCGACGCGAAGGTGGCCGATACCTTCGTCGACAAGCTCGCCGCGCGCGCCGTCGGCCTGCCGCTGGGCGATCCGCGCAAAGGCCCCGTCGTGCTGGGCTCGGTGGTGGACCAGGCCACGGTGGATCGCTGCAACGCGCTCATCGACGACGCGCTGGCCAAGGGCGCCAGGCTGGTGTGCGGCGGACGAGCCGACAGCACGCTGATGGCCGCCACCGTGCTCGACCACGTGACGCGCGACATGCGCATCTACCACGAAGAGAGCTTCGGCCCCGTCAAGCCCGTGGTGCGCGTGAACGGCGAGGACGAAGCCATCGCCTGCGCCAACGACAACCCCTACGGCCTCTCGGCTTCGGTGTTCAGCCGCGACGTGGCGCGCGGCTGGCGCGTGGCCGGCCGCATCGAGTCGGGCATCTGCCACGTCAACGGGCCCACCGTGCACGACGAGGCGCAGATGCCTTTCGGCGGCGTGAAGGATTCGGGCTGGGGCCGCTTCGGCGGCAAGGCAGGCGTCGAGGCGTTCACCGACCTGCGGTGGATCACGCTGCAGACGGCGCCCAGGCACTATCCTTTCTGACCTTCATCCGACACACGACAGGACCGCATTCCATGACCTCCCTCACCCTGGCCCAGGCCCAGCAGATCATCAGCACCGCGCTCGCGAAGTCGAAAGAAGCCGGCTACAAGCCCATGGCCGTCGCCGTGGTCGATGCCTCGGGTGACCTCAAGGCCTTCGCGCGCGAAGACGGCGCCAGCATGTTCCGCTTCGACGTCGCACTGGGCAAGGCCTGGGGCGCCGTGGGCATGGGCGTGTCCAGCCGCGTGCTGGGCCAGCGCGCCAAGGACAACCCCAATTTCTTCCTCTCGCTCGCGGCCACCGCGCAGGGTAAGTTCCTGCCGCAGACCGGCGCCGTCGTCATCAAGGATGCGACAGGCAACGTGATCGGCGCCGCAGGCGCGAGCGGCGGCACGGGCGATGAAGACGAGGCGATCTGCATCGCGGGCGTGGAAGCGGCCGGCCTCGCGCACGGCTGACGCGCAACGCGCTGCGCGATCACGCCGGCAGGCTTATCCGCCGTCGCCCGGCAGCGCCCGTCCCAGGCGGATCGGGCCGCCGTGGCTCGTGGCGTCAACGACCACGCCGCCACGCGTGACCACCAGGCGCCGTTCGACGGCCAGCCGCTGCGCGACCTCGCGGATACGCGGCATGTAGCGTCGCCAGGCTCCGTCGCCGGATCCCAGCGCACGCGCCACTTCGGAAGGGCAGATCGTCGCGCCGGGCTGCCGCTCGTCGAGCAACCGGAAGATCGTGCCCTCGATGTCTTCCGCGCTCATGCGAACCGCCGGCTGACGAAGCGCGAGCCCGGCAGCCCGAAGCGCCACGGCATGTCGGCCGCCTTCGAGATGCCGATGCGCACACCCACCACAACGTCGTGCACCTCGGCCGACGGCTGCAGCTCGAAGGGCGGCTCATCCAGCGCCAGCCCGTCCAGCGCGCGCGTGATGCCCAGCGCCTGGCCCACGCGGCCCGGGCCCGAGCACAGCAGGCGCGGATCGGGCACGCCGCGCCGCTGCCGCATCGCATCGAGGCCCGCGGTGGGCTCCAGCGCGCGGATCAACACCCCGGCGCCGTGGCCGGCCGGGCGGCAAACGAAGTTCAGGCACCAGTGGATGCCGTACGAGCGGTACACATAGGCATGGCCGGGCGGCCCGAACATCGAGGCGTTGCGGGCCGTGGGCCCCCCGTGGCTGTGCGAGGCCGGATCGTCCATGTCATAGGCCTCGGTCTCGACGATGCGACCGCCCACGCCATCGACCAGCAGCACGGCGCCGATGAGGGCGCGCGCCACTTCGGGCGACGGCGCATCGAAGTCGATCTCGGCCAGAACTCGCATGGGTGGATTGTCAGCGCGCGCGTGCCACCTACAGGCGCGCGGGGCTTTGACCGCTTCGCCTTCGAGGCATGCGGTCGCAGGATGAGGAACGACATTCACTTCCGGGATCCAGCATGAGGTACGGCAGTCTGCTTTTCTCTGCCCTGATCGGCGCGGTGGCCAGCGCGCGTTCGATGACGCCAATGGCCAGCATCGCGGCAGCGCGGTTGCTGGGCCATCGCACACCCGGACGTCTGGCCCTGCTGGACCGACCGCTGTTCAGGGCCGGCGCGCTGGCCATGGGCGCCGGCGAACTGTTGGGCGACAAGATGAAGACGGCGCCGGACCGCACGGTGGCGCTGGGCCTGATCGCGCGGGTGATGAGCGCGGGCATCGCGGGCGCTGCGCTCGCGCCCCGCGGCCGCGAGACGGAAGGTGCCACCGTGGCAGTGGCCACCGCCGTACCGCTGGCGTACGTGACGCTGGCCGGCCGCAAACGCGCCATGGAGGATCTGGGCCAGACCCGCAGCGGACTGATCGAGGACGCGCTGGTGGTGGCCGCCGGGGTCGCGATCGTGGCGCTGGCTGTCAGGCCGAAGAAGCACAGGTAACCGCCGGACGGCAGCCGGCGGTCGGCGCGCCGGAGCGCTCACTCCCCCAGCGCCTCCCGGATCGCGCTGCGCAGCCACGCGTTCGCTGCGTCCTTGTGCAACCTCTGGTGCCAGAACTGGTGCACCTCCACCTCGGGTGCCTTCACGGGTGATTCGACGGCACGGATGTTCCCGTGCGCCTCGAAGAATTCCGCCAGGTCGGAAGGCACCGTGGCGATGACGTCCGATGTCGCGACGATGGTCAGCAGGCTCATGAAGTGCGACAACTCCAGCACCACGCGGCGCTTGAGCTGGCGGGTCTGCATGAAGCTCTCGAACAGGTGCTCGCGGCCTTCGGGCCAGACCACGGCGTGCGGCGCGTCGAGGTACTGGCGCTGCGTCATGCGCTCGCCGATGGTCGGGTGGTCACGCCGCACCACGCACACATAGCGGTGCCTGAACAGGCGCTGCTGGTAGAAGCCCGTTTTCTGCAGGTCGGGAAAGTAGCCCAGCGCCACGTCGGCCGCGCCGCTGGCCAGCGCTTCGGCTGCGGCGTGGCGCGGCATCGACACGGTGCGGATGCGCACGCCGGGTGCCTGCACGCGCAAGTGGGCCAGCAGGCGCGGCAGCAGGATGACCTCGGCGATGTCGGGCGCGATGAGCTGGAAGGATTGCTCCGACGTGGCCGGGTCGAACGCGGCCGATTGCAGGATCTCCTCCTTCACCACGCCGATGACACGGCGCACCGGCGTGGCCAGCTCGGCCGCGCGCGGCGTGGGCCGCATCTCGGTGCCAGTCTTGACGAACAGCGGATCGTTGAACAGGCGACGCAGCCGCGCGAGTGCCGCGCTGGTGGCCGGCTGCGACAGGCCCAGCGCCTCGGCCGCGCGGGTCACGCTGCGGTGCTGCACCAAGGCATCGAACACCACGAGCAGGTTGAGATCGACGTCGGCCATATCCATGCGGTGGATTCTATCTATCCACCGCATTGGATTGATGGATATCAAGGCGCTGCCTAGACTGCCCTCCCAACGACCACAGACAACCCGACCGGCCCCGATGCCGGCACCGCCCCGGAGACACGCCCCATGCCCTGCCGCTGCGGCATCGACACGCATTCGCATGTCGTGCCCGAACACTTCCCGCGCTACCTGGGCAGCGCCGTGCCCGCCGAGTGGCCGCAGATGGCCGCGGGCCCCGATGCCTGCCACCGCAACGTGATGATCGCGGGCCGCAACTACCGCACCGTCTCCGACAAGTGCTGGAGCACGACGCGCCGCCTGGCCGACCTGCCGGCCATGGGGCTCGAGTTGCAGGCGATATCGCCCATGCCCGAGCTGCTGTCGTACTGGATGCCGGCCGAGGCAGCGCGCCAGCTCACGCGCTGGCTCAACGGGCAGATCGCCGCAATGGTGGACGAATCCGGCGGCCGGCTCGTGGGCCTGGGCGCGGTGCCGCTGCAGGACCTCGACCTGGCCATCGCCGGGTTGCGCGAGCTGATGGCCCAGCCCGGCTTCGCGGGCGTGGAGATCGGCAGCAACGTGAATGGCCGCGCCATCGGCGCACCCGAGTTCGATCCGTTCTTCGAAGCCTGCGAGGCGCTGGGCGCGGCCGTGTTCGTGCATGCGCTGCGGCCCGCGGGCATGGATCGGCTCGTGGGCCATGCGCAACTGCAGCAGGTGCTGGCCTACCCCGGCGACGTGGGCCTGGCCGCGGCCTCGGTGATCACGGGCGGCCTGATCGCGCGCCGGCCCGGCCTGCGCATCGCGTTCAGCCATGGCGGCGGCACGCTCGCCTCGCTGCTGCCGCGCCTGCAGCAGGGCTGGCACGTGTTTCCCGCGCTGCGCGAAACCATCGCCACGGCGCCGGCCGAGCAGGCGCGCCAGCTGTTCTACGACACGCTGGTGTTCGACGATGCGACGCTGCGCCACCTGGCAGCCGCCTTCGGCGACACGCAACTGATGGTCGGCACCGACTACCCCTTCAACTTCCACGACGCCACGCCCGTCGCGCGCATCGAGGGCACCGGCTTCGCCGCCGACGCCATCGAGCGCCTGGTGCACGGCAACGCGCGGCGCTTCCTGGCGCGCGCGCCCTCCCCCACGGAATCCACCGCATGACCTCCACACCCCACGACCACCTGCTGCTGTCGCTGCGCAGCGTCGAGCTCGAACTGCCCGACGTCACGGGCGCCGAAGCCTTCTTCACCGGCACCTGGCACCTGGCCGTCGCCGCGCGCGCGGGCGACACCGTCTATCTGCGCGGCACGGGCGCCGACCATCATCTGCTCGCGCTGAGCCCCGCCGCTGCGCCGGCGCTGCGCTCGATCACCCTGCGCGCCGCGTCGATCGACGCACTGGACGAACTGGCGCGACGCGCCCTCGCGCACGGCGGCACGCTGCTGGCCGCGCGCGCGCCAGTGTCCGAGCCCGGCGGTGGCCACGCCGTCACGATGCGCGATCCGCAGGGCCGCGTGCTGCGGTTCGTGGCCGGCGACGCGCGCCATGCCGACACCGGCGACCGCGCCGACCACCCGTCCCGCCTGGCGCACGCCGTGCTCAACAGCCACGACGTGGCCGCGGTGCAGCCGTTCTACGAAGCGCTGGGCATGCGCCTGTCGGACCGCACACGCATCATGGCCTTCATCCGCATTCCGCAGCCGGGGCCGGGCGATCACCACAGCATCGCGCTGGCCGATGCCGACAACGACTGCCTCAACCACATCGCCTTCGTGATGCCCGATGTGGACTCGGTCATGCGCGGCGGCGGGCGCATGCGCGACGCGGGCCATCCGATCGAATGGGGCCCGGGCCGCCACGGGCCCGGCGACAACGCCTTCAACTACTTCATCGGCCCGGCCGGCGTGGTGATCGAGTACACGGCCGAGGTCGAACAGATCGACGACAGCTACGAAGTCGGCGGCCCCACCGACTGGACCTGGCCGCCCGGCCGCATCGACCACTGGGGCATCTCGGCCCCGCCCACCGCGCGCCTGAAAGAGGCGCAGCGGCGCATCGGTTTCATCACTTCCACGGAGAACGCATCTTGAAATTCGTCACCTACCGCGACGCCGGTGTCGCACGCCTGGCCGTGCTCGAGGGCGACCAGGCCATCGACCTCGCCCGCGCCCAGCCGCAGATCGACGCCGACCCGCTGCGCGCACTGGAAAGCGGTGCCGACCTGCTGGCCGCCGCGCGCGCGGCCCTTGCTTCCGACGCGAAGCGGCTGCCGCTGGCCGGGCTGCAACTGGCCGCGCCCGTGCCGCGCCCGAACAAGATCGTCTGCCTGGGCCTGAACTACTTCGACCATGCCAAGGAAGGCGGCCGCGACAAGCCCGAGTACCCGTGGTTCTTCTATCGCGGCTCCAGCTCGCTGATCGCTCACGGCGAGGCCGGCATCCTGCCGAAGGTCTCCGAGCGCTTCGACTACGAGGCCGAACTGGCCGTGGTCATCGGCAAGCGTGCGCGGCACCTGTCGCAAGCCGATGCGCTGTCGTGCGTGTTCGGCTACAGCTGCTTCAACGACATGTCGGTGCGCGACTACCAGAAGAAGACGCCGCAGTGGACCATCGGCAAGAACTTCGACGGCACGGGTGGATTCGGCCCCGTGCTGGTGACGGCCGACGAACTGCCGGCCGGCGCCGCGGGCCTGCGCATCCAGAGCCGCCTGAACGGCCAGGTGATGCAGGACGCCGACACCACCGACATGATCTGGGGCGTGGCCGAGACCATCGCCCTGCTCACCGAGTGCATGACGCTGGAGCCCGGCGACGTGATCGCCATGGGCACGCCCGCCGGCGTGGGCCAGGCGCGCACGCCGCCAGTCTGGATGAAGGCCGGCGATACCGTCGAGATCGAGATCGAAGGCGTGGGCCTGCTGTCCAACCCGATCCGCGCCGAGGGTTGAACCCGTGAAGGCCCCGGAGGAAATGTTCGACGTCGCCATCGTGGGGTTTGGCCCGTGCGGCGCGGTGGCCGCCGGCCTGCTGGGCGGCAGGGGCCTGCGCGTCTGGGCCTGCGACAGGGCCACGGAGATCTACGACAAGCCACGCGCCTTCGCGCTCGACCACGAAATCATGCGCGTGTTCCAGCAACTGGGGGTGCACGAGCGCGTGCTGGAGCGGGCCGAGCCCTTCACGCCCTCGGAGTTCGTGGGTGTCGAAGGCCAGCTGATCAAGCGCTTTTCCACGGCCGATCCGCCGTTTCCGCAGGCCTTCCCGCCCGCGCTGGTGTTCAACCAGCCGCATTGCGAGCGCGTGCTGCGCGAGCACGTGGCGGGTTTGGCGAACGTGCAGGTGGCCCTGGGCTGCGAGTTGCTGTCGCTCACGCAGGACGACGATGCCGCCACGCTGGAGGTGCGCCACGCCGATGGCCGCGACGAGACCGTGCGCGCGCGCTGGGTGATCGGCTGCGACGGCGCCTCGAGCACGGTGCGGGCGCAGGCCGGCATCGCGCTCGACGACCTCGGCTTCGACCAGCCCTGGCTGGTGGTGGACGTGCTCGTCACGCCCGAGGGCGCGGCACGGCTGCCGCAGGTGAGCATGCAGTTCTGCGAGCCCGAACGGCCGACCACCTTCCTCATCGGGCCGGGCAACCACCGCCGCTGGGAAATCTCGATCAACGAGGGCGAAGATCCAAAGGCCGTGGCCACGCCCGAAGGCACCTGGCGCCTGCTCTCGCGCTGGATCGGGCCCGAGCACGCCACCTTGTGGCGGCAGGCCAGCTACCGGTTCCATGCGCTCGTGGCCGACCGCTGGCGCGCGGGCCGCGTCTTCGTGGCGGGCGATGCGGCGCACCAGCAGCCCCCCTTCCTGGGCCAGGGCATGTGCCAGGGCGTGCGCGACGTGGCCAACCTTGCGTGGAAGCTCGAAGCCGTGCTGCGTGGCCGCGCGGGCGAGGCGCTGCTCGACACCTACGGCAGCGAACGCCGCGCGCACGTCCAGGCGCTGACCACGCGCATCAAGGCCATCGGCCAGCTCATCGGCGAGCGCGACACGGCCAAGGCGCGCGAGCGCGATGCCCACCTGCTGGCCGAATGCGGCGGCGTGGTGCGCTCCATGCCGCGCGCTGACGTGCAGCCGCCCATCGGGCCCGGCCTGCGCACCGGCGAGACGCCGGCCGGTACGCTGTTCCCGCAACCCTGGCTGCAGACACCGCAGGGCCCGCGCCGCATGGACGAGGTGATCGGACGCGGCTGGCGCGTGGTGCTGGCACCGGATGCCGATGCGGCCCTGCGCGACGCCGCCTCCGCCGTCGCCGATGCACGCTGCGTGGCACTGGGCACCGACGGCTTCATCGAGACCGATGGCATCGCCGCCGCCTGGCTGCAGCGCCACGGCGCGCAGGCCGCCATCGTGCGGCCCGATCACTACGTGTACGCCGTGGCCGCCACGCCCGCGCAACTGGATCAGCAACGACAGGCCCTGCAGCAAGCACTGCACCAAGGGCTCACCACAGAAGGAGACATCCATGAACCACAAGAACTCTCGATCAGCCCCTGAGCGCGCGCGGCGCGCCCTGCTGCGGCTGGCCGCCAGCGGCGCGATGTTGCTGGCACCGCTGGCCGCCCTGGCGCAGGCACAAGCCGCCTGGCCCGACAAGCCCGTGAAATGGGTGCTGTCGCAACCGCCCGGATCAGGCCCGGACAACGTGGCGCGCCTGCTGTCCGATCCGCTGGGCAAGAGCCTGGGCCAGCCCATCGTCATCGACAACAAGCCCGGCGGGCAGAACGTCATCGGCGCGCAGACAGCGGCACGCTCGGCGCCCGATGGCGCCACCTTCTACTTCGCCACCACGGCCGCGCTGGTGACCAACAGCTTCCTGTTCAAGACCCTGCCCTACGACCCGCAGAAGGACTTCGTGCCCGTGGCCTTCATCGGCAAGAGCCCGTTCGCGGTGCTGGTGAAGGCCGAGTCGCCCATCGCCTCGATGCAGGACCTGATCGCGAAGTCCAAGGCCGACCCCGGCAAGCTGTCGCTGGCCAACGAGGGGCCGCGCACGTTCGGCGGCATCATCGCGCGCCTGATCAATGCGCGGGCCCAGGCGCGCGCCAACCTGGTGGCCTACAGCTCGGTGGGGGTGGCGGTGCAGGACGTGCTGGGCGGGCATTCCGACGCCGTCGTGGCCGACCTGGCATCGACCGCGCAACTGGTGCGCCAGGGCCGCATGCGTTTGCTGGCCGTGACGACGGCCCAGCGCATCCCGGCGTGGCAGCAGGTGCCGGCGCTGGCCGAGCTGCTGCCGGGCTTCGACATGAGCGGCTGGTTCGCCGTCGTCGCGCCCACAGGCACGCCGCAGGCGGCGATCACGCGGCTGCATCGCGAGATCAACACGCTGCTGGCCGACCCCGCCATCGCCGATCGCATCCTGACCATCGGCCCCATCGCCGAGCCCCTGCCCTCGCCCGAGGCGGTGGGCGCCTTCCTGGCCGGCGAACGCCGGCGCTGGGCCGACGCCGCCAACGAGATCGGACTGCTGCCCGAATGAGCGCAGGCGGCCTTCGCGCCGCGCCGGCCACGGCAGGACCCGAGCAGTACCGATCCCGAAGAGACAACACGCACTCCGTGCAACACACGAGGAGACAGACATGCAGACGATCCATCGTTCCCCCACCAACGTCCTGACGCGCCGCCGCCTGCTGGGCGCGCTGCCGCCGCTGGCGCTGCTGGCCGGCACCGGCCCATCCTTCGCCCAGGCCGCCTGGCCGCAGCGCCCGGTGAAATTCATCGTGCCCAACGCGCCGGGCAGCTCGGTCGACACCATCTCGCGCTTCCTGGGCAACGCGATGGCGCAGACGCTGCCGCAGCCCGTGGTGGTGGACAACAAGGCCGGCGCCGCCGGCGCGCTGGGCACCGAGGTGGGCCGCACGGCGCCGCCCGATGGCTACACGCTCATCATCGCCAGCAGCAGCTCGATCACCATCGCACCGCTGCTGCAGAAAGCCGTGCCTTACGACCCGCTCAAGGACTTCGACTTCGTCTCGATGATCGCGCTGCTGCCCAACGTGCTGGTGGTCAACCCGGCGCTGCCGGTGCGCAACGTGACCGAACTCGTGGCCTACGCCAGATCGAAGGGCAACAAGAGCAACATGGCTTCGGCCGGCGTCGGCTCCACCAGTCATCTGGCGGGTGTGGCACTGCAGGTGGCCGGCGGCTTCGAGTCGCTGCACGTGCCCTACAAGGGCGGCGCGCAGGGCGTGGCCTCCGTCGTCTCGGGAGAGACCGACTGGGTGCTCACCCCCGCGCCCGCCGCCATGGGGCTGGTGCAGCAGGGACGGCTGCGGCTGCTGGGCCACAGCATGTCGCCCGAGGCCCGGCCACTGGGCGACACGCCGGCCATCGCGCAGACGCTGCCAGGTTTCGAGTTCGTCGGCTGGATCGGCCTGATGGCGCCCAAGGGCGTGCCCGCGGCGGCCGGCGCCACGCTGCGCCGGGCCATGGCGCAGGCGCTTGCGCAACCCGAGCTGCGCAAATCGTTCGACAGCAACGGCGCGGTACCGTCCACCTCGACGCCGGCGGAGTTCCGCGCCTTCCTGGTGAAGGACATCGAACAGCACAAGAAGGCCATCGAGGTGGCCGGCGTCAAGCCCGAGTGAGCCGCGCAGGCGGCTGGCGCTGTCGCAGGCCGCTCAGGCGCACCACGCCGCCACGGCGCGCGCCAGCGCCGTGCCGTGCAGCAGCACCCAGGCCGAGCTGACGGCCAGCGCCGCGCCGGCCAGGCGCACGCCCCAGGCGCCGGCCGCTGCCCGTGGGCCGTCTGCCGCCGCAGGATGGGCCGTGAGCCCTGCCGCGCGCGCGCCGGGCTTCACGCTCCAGGCCGCCAGGCGCAGCCACAGCCACGGTCCGGCGACCAGCGCCAGTCCGCTGCCCAGTGCGAACAGGCCCATCACGGCCGCGCCACCCAGCGGATCGCCCGCCAGTGCCGCAACCAGCAGCGCCGAGTACAGCAGGCCGCACGGCAGCAGGGCCCACAGCGCACCGATGACCAGCGGCGCACCGGGCCGCGCGCCCGCGCCGCGCACCCGGCTCCACACGCCGCGCGCCGTGTCGCCCAGCCAGAGCGGCTGGCGCGCACGCACCAGCAGCACCAGGCCCAGCAGCAGGGCCGCCACGTGCAGCAGCGTCCAGAAGGGGCGCAACGCCGCCGTCTGCGTGCCCAGCCAGCCGATGCCCTGCACCGTGGCCGCCGCGACGGCGCCCAGCGCCGAGTAGCCGGCCAGCCGCCCGAGCTGGAAGCCCCACAGCGCCCGTCCCCGCGCCGCGCCGCCCTCGCGCAGGCCGGCCACGCCCGCGCAGGCCGCGCCACACATCGCCAGGCAGTGCGGCCCGCCGGCCAGGCCCATGGCGAAGGCAGTGACGGCGAGCGACGCGGTGATCATGGACAGCGGCCGGTCAGATGATCCGCGAGAAGCGCGCCCGGTTGCGGTCGGCCTGCAGGTAGCGGTCGAACACCATGGCCACGGCGCGCACGAAGTACCAGCCCATGGGCGTGACCTGGATGCCGGTGTCGTCGAGGACGACCAGGCCCTGCTCCTGCAACGTGGCGAGTTGCTCGACCTCGGCCGCGAAATAGCGTCGGAAGTCGATCAGCCAGGCCAGGTCGATCGATTCGAACTGCACGCGGCCCTGGCACATGATGGCCATGATCACGGCACGCCGCACCAGATCGTCGCGCGTGAGGGCCAGGCCCCGCACCACGGGCAGGCGGCCCTGGTCGAGCAGGTCGTAGTACTCCGGCAGGGTCTTGGCGTTCTGGCTGTAGGTGGCGCCCACGCGGCCGATGGCGGACACGCCCAGCGCGACCAGATCGCAGTCCGGCTGCGTGCTGTAGCCCTGGAAATTGCGGTGCAGCCGACCCTGGCGCCTGGCCACGGCCAGCGAGTCGTTGGGCAGCGCGAAGTGGTCCATGCCGATGTAGACATACCCCGCCTGCTCGAACACGGCCAGCGCGCGCGCCAGCATGGCCACCTTGGCGCTGGCGGCCGGCAGCTCGGCCGTGGCGATGCGGCGCTGCGCCTTGAAGCGCTCGGGCAGGTGGGCGTAGGCGTAGAGGGCGATGCGGTCGGGGCGCAGCTCGGTCACCTGCGCCAGCGTGCGCTCGAAGGATTCGGGTGTCTGCCGGGGCAGGCCGTAGATCAGGTCCACGTTGACGGAATCGAAACCCTGGGCGCGCGAGGCGGCCACCAGGCCGAACACTTCCTGCGCGGGCTGGATGCGGTGCACGGCCTTCTGCACGGCGGCGTCGAAATCCTGCACGCCGAAAGAGAGGCGGTTGAACCCCAGCTCGGCCAGCACGGCCAGCCGGCCGGCATCCACCGTGCGCGGGTCGACCTCGATGGAGAACTCCCCGCCGGGCGCCAGGTTGAAACTGCGGCGCAGCATGGCCATCAGCTCGCGCAGCTCGTCATCGGCCAGGAAGGTGGGCGTGCCGCCCCCCAGGTGCAGTTGCGTGACGGTCTGGCCCGCGCCCAGGTGCTGCACGTGCAGGTCGACCTCGCGCGAGAGGTAGCGCAGGTATTCGGCGGCGCGTTCGGGGTGGCGGGTGACGATCTTGTTGCAGGCGCAGTAGTAGCACAGCGATTCGCAGAACGGCACGTGCACGTAGAGCGACAGGGGCAGCTTGGCGGCTGCGGCCCCGGTGCGGCGCTGGGCCAGCGCGCCTTCCAGATCGGCCACGCCGAACGCCTCGACGAAGCGGTCGGCCGTCGGATAGGACGTGTAACGGGGGCCCGAGACGTCGTAGCGGGTGAGCAGATCGGGGGTGACGGCGTGCATGGGGCGGCTCTTTGGGGGTATGGTGCGACTGTGCCCGCGCAGGACGGCCGGCTTCTTGACATGGATCAAACCGCCCGCCACCCCGTCGCAGCACAATTTGAGACATATCAGGAGAAATGCCATGTCGGATGCCACCGCGGATGCGGCCCAGCGAGTCAGCGCGAAGACTGTTGCCAGCCTTCACCCCCTGCCGGTCGCCACGCGAGTGAACGCCCAGGCCATCAAGGTTGCCTGTTCCAACTGCAACCTGCGCGAGCTGTGCATGCCCGTGGGGCTGGAGCAGCCCGAGATGGAGAAGCTCGACGAGCTGGTGGCCACGCGCCGCAAGATCAAGCGCGGCGGCAACCTGTTCCGCAACGGCGAGGCCTTCACCGCGCTCTACGCCATCCGCACCGGCTTCTTCAAGACCTGCGTGGCCACCGAGGACGGGCGCGATCAGGTGACCGGCTTCCAGATGGCCGGCGAGATCATCGGCCTGGACGGCATCGTCAACGACCACCACACCTGCGACGCCGTGGCGCTGGAAGACGCCGAAGTCTGCGTGATGCCGTTCGACCGCATCGAGGAACTCTCGCGCGAGGTGACGGCCCTGCAGCGCCACGTGCACCAGATCATGAGCCGCGAGATCGTGCGCGAGCACGGCGTGATGCTGCTTCTGGGCAGCATGCGCGCCGAGGAGCGCCTGGCCGCCTTCCTACTCAACCTGGTGCAGCGCCTGCATGCGCGCGGCTTCTCGCAGAGCGAGCTGGTACTGCGCATGACGCGCGAGGAGATCGGCAGCTACCTGGGCCTCAAGCTCGAGACGGTGAGCCGCACCTTCAGCAAGTTCGCCGACGACGGCATCGTCGAGGTGAAGCAGCGCCATGTGCGCATCCTCGACACCGATGCGCTGCGGCGCATCGTCAACTCGCAGACCTGCCAGTGAGGCGCCGGGCTCAGCCGGCGGCCGCCTCCATCGACGCCCTGAGCTTGCCCAGCACGTACTGTTCGGCATTGACAGGTTCGTAGCGCGCGGGGTGCGCCGCATCCACGCAGGTGGGCAGGCACGCCACCTCGGTGGCCGGATGCGGGCCGGTGAAAGCCACCATGGACAAGCGGCGCTGCGCGCGCGCCACGTCGGTGGGCGGATTCACCACGCGGTGCAGGGTGGAGCGCCAGCGGTCGTTCGTCCAGCGCGACATCAGGTCGCCCACGTTGATGACGAAGCTGCCCGGCGTGGGCGGCACGTCGTGCCAGCGCCCGTGCAGGTCGCAGATCTGCAGGCCCGCCACGTCGTCCTGGCGCAGGATGGTCAGGCCGCCATAGTCGTGGTGCGCGCCGTAGCGCATCTGCCCTTCTTCCGGCGCCGCCGACTGTTCGGGGTAGCAGACGAAGCGCAGCGTGAGCGCGGGCTCGGCATAGTGCGCCTCGAACCAGCCGCGCGGCAGGCCCAGGGCCAGCGCCGACAGCTGCATCAGCTCGCGCGAGAGCGCCAGCATCGCGTCGAACCAGGCGTTGACGGCAGGCGCCAGGGTGGCGGGCGTCTGCGGCCAGTAGTTGGGCCGGCCCTTCCCGCCGCGCTCGCGCTGGATCGAGGCGAACACCAGCGCCTCGCACAGGTCGGGCGGCGTGCGGCCCGAGAGCGTGGCGGCCACGCTCTCGATGCCCAGCGGCAGGTAGCCGCGCGTCTTGGTCTGCTCGGGCGGCGTGTGCCGCACCTTCTCCTGCATGGGCAGTGCAAAGAAGCCGTGCGCGGCGGCATAGGTGCTTTGCACCAGCGCGTCGGGCACGCCGTGCCCGACGACGGTGACGAAGCCGGTGCGCTCGAAGGCCTCGCCGAAGGCACGGGCCGTGCGCGCCAGCGCGGCCGGATCGCCGCCGCGCAGCGGCGAGAGGTCGACGACGGGAACGACGAGGCCGCTCATGTCACTTGCCCTTGTTGATGAAGCGCGTGGTGTAGGCGGCCTTGTAGTCCAGGCTGGCCGGGAAGACGCCGGCGCCCGACATGGTGTCGAAGAAGTCCTTCCAGCGTGCGTCGGTCATCGCGCCCAGGCCCAGCGTCTTCGCGTCGCCGCTGTCGACCAGGCCGCGCTCGCGCATCTGCTTCATCTTGTAGTGGAACAGTTCCTCGGTGTGCGGAGGGTTCATCGCCATCACGGCCTTCATGGCGGGCGTGTAGTCGCCGCCCATGCACTGCTCCCAGCCGGCGCGCGAGGCGTCGAGGAAGGCCTGCACCACCTGCGGCTTCTCGTCGATGGTCTTCTTCATGCCGAACACGGTGGTGGCGTAGTTCTGGTAGCCGTAGTCGGCCAGCAGGATGCTCACCGGCGGCTTGGGCAACTGCTTGCCCAGCAGCAGCGCGTCCTCGGTCACGTAGCCCTGCTGCACGGCCTTGGGATCGGCCAGGAACGGCGCGGCCGAATAGGTGTAGGGGCGCAGCTGGCTGTCGGTGAAGCCATGGCGGCGCTTGAGGAACTGCCAGAACTCCTGCTGCGAGAACTTGGCCACCATGATGGGCCGCCCCTTGAGATCGGCCAGCGTCTTCACGCCCTGGTCGGCGTGGGCCACCAGCGTCTGCGGGTCTTTCTGGAAGTAGGCCGCCACGGTCTGCGCAGCGATGCCGTTGACCGCCATGTGCAGCGTGGTGAAGCTCGATCCCATGCCCAGCTGCACGTCGCCAGCGGCCACCAGCAGCGGCAGGTTGCGGTCGGGCCCGCCGTTGACGATCTCGACGTCGAGCCCGGCCTTCTCGTACAGGCCCTGGGCCTTGGCCTGGAAGAACCCGCAGTGCTCGGCCTGCGCCAGCCAGTTCAGGCCGAAGCGCAGCTTCTCGGCCGCCTGGGCGGGCACGACGGCGCAGGCGGCGGCCAGCGCGGTGGCCGCGAACAGGCGGCGTCGGACAACAGATGCTTTCATGGCGATACCTCGGTGAGGGTGGATGGTGGGAGGGATGGGATCGGTGGCGGAACGTGAAGCACACGCGCTCAGGGCGGAGCGGCCTGCATCTGCGAGAGACCGTCGCGCAGCCGGGCGATCAGCGCCAGCAGCGTGCGCCGCTCGCCGCGCGTGAGCTGCCGGTCGAATTCACGCTCCTTGCGCGCGGTGACGGCTTCCACCCGCGCATGCAGGCGGCGGCCCGCGGCCGTGATCCGCACGCGCTTGCGGCTGCCGTGGTCGGGATCGGCGTCGATGCGGATCCAGCCTGCGGCTTCCATGGCCTGCGCCATGCGCGTGACGGCGGCCTTGTCCTGCCCGTTGGCGGCGGCCAGCTGGCCCAGAGCCCAGCCGTCCTCGCGGTCGAGGAACGAGAGCAAGGTGATCTGCTCGGGGGATATGCCGGCCAGGCCGGCCTCGGCGAGCCGCAGCACATAGTGGCGGCGCGCGAGCACCCCTGCCAGCCGCAGCTGGTAGCCGATCGAATCGGCCAGCATGTAGTCCACGTCGCCGCCGCGCATGCGTTGCCTGTTCCCGTATCCGGTGTGATGCCGGAGACAGCGCAACTTGCATGCCATGCCCTTTGCCCGGCACGGTGCGGCCGTCGAAACAGTTGATGGATCAACTGTTTAGGAGCGATACCTCGGGCCTGCACACATGCGCACGGACACAGGCATCAGGTGGCGCCGTTCACGCACATGGTGCGGCCCGCATCGCGATGCACGCCGGCGGTGCGGACAAGGCAAGACTTCAGCGCCGCCGCGTGTGTCGCGCGCAATCGGACGGGCGGGCTTCGGGTGCCACCGGGCAGCGGTTGAGCTCGAACGGCGAGAGCGACAGCAGTGTCGTGAGCGCGCTGGCCACCGCGGTCACGGCCCAGAAGGCGAAGAAGGCGACCGTGTACACGCCCTGGCGCGACAGGGGCAACGGCTGGCCGGCCCAGCTCAGGTCGCCCGGATCGACGAGTGCGAACACCAGCATTTCGAGCAGGCAGGCCGCCAGGAAAGCGGGCCATGCGATCCACATGATGCGTTGCGTCCACATGTCTCGGGTCTCCTTGGGGTGGCGTTGCGGAACAGTCGCGGGCGGCGCTGCCGGTGCGTCAGTTCGCTGGCGGCGGCAGGTCGTCGCTGGGCGTGGCGGCGTGGTTGCGCGCGCGCATGGCGGGCACGAGGCCGCGCTCGGCGTCGCGGCGCGCCGCATCGTCACGGGCCGCGTCGCGCGCCTGCAGCGTGCGGTTGATCTCGACGCCCTGGCGGTAGTAGTCCTCGGCCACCACGGGGTCGGGCGAGCGCACGGCGATCACCGCGGTGGCGATGCCTGCGACCACGACGGCCGCCGGGCCGGCCAGCACCAGCCACACGTGGCCGAAGGTCCACCAGGGCGCGACGGGCGTTGCCTCGGGCGCAGGCGTTGCGCGGGGGGAGACGGTGGGGTTCATGAGGAGCTCCTTGCGGAATGTGCGCTTCGTCAGCGCGGCACCAGGAAGACCGATTTCTCGGACACGTGGGCATCGGCGCCCACTGCCTGAATGGCGAAGTGGATGGTGTGCGAGCCCGGCTCGGCACTGCCATAGGGAATCTGCAGCCGCACGGCGACCCAGCGTGCCTGGGCCGGGCCCACGGTCACGTTGCCGTCCGACGCGATGGCGAGGCCTTCGAGCCCGCTGGCCGTGATGCGGTAGGCCTGCTCGACTTCGGTGGCGTTCATCACCTGCAGGCGATAGACGTTCTCGAGCCGGCCGCCGTCCACGATGCGCGAGAGCGCCGCACGGTCACGCACCACGTCGACCTTCAGCGGCGTGCGCAGCGCCAGGCTGATCAGCAGGCCGAGCGACAGCGACAGCAGGATGAAGCTGTAGACCAGCACGCGTGGCCGGAACACGCGGCGCAGGATCTCGCGCGCGCCCCAGCCGGCGGCCATGCCGGCCTGCGTGGTGTAGCGGATGAGGCCCCGCGGATAGTTCATCTTGTCCATCACCGTGTCGCACACGTCGACACAGGCAGCGCAGCCGATGCACTCGTACTGCAGTCCGTCGCGGATGTCGATGCCCGTGGGGCAGACCTGCACGCACAGGCTGCAGTCCACGCAGGCGCCCAGGCCGAGCGCGGCCGGGTCGGCGCGGCGCGAGCGCGAGCCGCGCGGATCGCCGCGCGCCGCGTCGTAGCTCACCACCAGCGTGTCGCGGTCGAACATGGCGCTCTGGAAACGCGCGTAGGGGCACATGTACATGCACACCTGCTCGCGCATGAAGCCGGCGTTGCCATAGGTGGCGAAGCCATAGAAAAGCACCCAGAAGATTTCCCAGCCGCCCATGCGGCCGAGGAAGAAGTCCATGCCCAGCTCGCGCACCGGCACGAAGTAGCCGACGAAAGTGAAGCCCGTCCACAGCGCGACGCCGATCCAGACCACGTGCTTGAACCACTTCTTGACGAGCTTCTCGGCGCTCAAGCCGTTGGCGTCGAGCTTCATGCGGGCCTGGCGGTCGCCTTCGATGCGGCGTTCGATCCACAGGAAGATTTCGGTGTACACCGTCTGCGGGCAGGCATAGCCGCACCACAGCCGCCCCGCCACGGCGGTGAAGAGGAACAGCAGCAGCGCGCTCACCACCAGCAGGCCGGTGAGGTAGATGAAATCCTGCGGGTACAGCACCAGGCCGAAGATGTAGAAACGGCGCGCGCCCAGATCGAACAGCACGGCCTGGCGGCTGCCCCATTCCAGCCACGGCAGGCCATAGAAGAACAGCTGTGTGATGAACACCAGCGCCCAGCGCCAGCGCGCGAACACGCCGGTGACCGAACGCGGATAGATTTTCTTCGTGGCCGCGTAGAGCGAGACCAGCTCCTCGCTGCTCTCGCCCGCTGCCGGCGCGGGCGCCGCGCCAGCCGCTGCCGGCACGGGCACCGGAACGATGGGGATGACCTTGCGGGGTTCGGACATGCTCTGGCTTTCGGCTCGCGAGGGCAGCACGCGGGCCGGGCCCGCGTGCTGCCGGTCAGTTGGCGGCGACGGGTTGCGCCTTGTTCGACAGGCCCCAGACGTAGCCGGTGAGCACGTGGATCTGTGCCTCGGTCAGCTTGCCGGCCTGTGCGGGCATCTGGTTGGTCTTGCCGTTGTTGATGATCGACACGATCGCGGCTTCGCCCCAGCCGTGCAGCCAGATGTTGTCGGCCAGATTGGGCGCACCCAGTGCCGGGTTGCCGCGCCCGTTGGCGCCGTGGCAGGCGGCGCAGGCCGCGAACTTGGGCTTGCCCAGGTTGGCGCGCAGGCTGTCGTGCGGGCTGCCCGAGAGGCTGAGCACGTAGTGCGCGACGTTGCGGACGTCCTCGGGCGAGCCCACGGCCGCGGCCATGGGAGGCATCACCCCCGTGCGGCCGGCGGTGATCGAGGCCTTGATGGCCTCGGCCGTGCCACCGTGCAGCCAGTCGCCATCGGCCAGATTGGGAAAGCCCTTGCTGCCGCGCGCGTCGGAGCCGTGGCACTGGGCGCAATTGTTCATGAACAACCGCTCGCCGATGGCCATGGCCTGCGCGTCCCCGGCCACCTGTTCGGGCGGCATGGCGGTGAAGCGCGCATAGATCGGCTCCAGCGCCTCGTTGGCACGCCGGACCTCGTCCTGGTATTCGCCGTGCGTGGTCCAGCCCAGCTTGCCGGCGAAGGTGCCCAGGCCCGGATAGGCGTAGAGGTAGCCGGCCGCGAACAGCACGGTGAGGATGAACAGCCCCACCCACCAGCGCGGCAGCGGGTTGTTCATCTCGCGCAGGTCTTCGTCCCACACGTGGCCGGTGGTGTTGTCGCTGCGGGCAGGCACCTTCTTGCGGGCGGTGACCCACAGCAGGATCAGGCAGGCCAGGATGCTGACCACGGAGAGGCCGGCCACGTAGACCGACCAGAAGTTGCTGGTGAAATCGCTCATGGTGTCAGTCCTGCTCGAAGGGAAGCCGGGCGGCTTCCTCGAAACGCGCGGCGTTGCGGCGGGCGCAGGCCCAGGCCACGATGCCGATGAACGTGGCGAACGCGGCCACGGTGGCGACGATGCGAAGGGTGGTGATGTCCACGGTGGTGCCCTCCTGGTATCAGTTGGCCGCCGCGGGCGCGGCGGCAGGTGCGGCAGGCGCGGCCGGGGCCGCCTCTGGGGCAGCGGCCGGCGGCGTGGCGGCCGCGAGGTTCTCCTGCGACAGGGCGCGACCCAGCGATTGCAGGTAGGCCACCAGCGCGTCCATCTCCGTCTTGCCGCGCACCTCGTCGGCGGCGCCGGCGATCTGCTCGTCGGTGTAGGGCACGCCCACCAGGCGCAGCGCCTTCATGCGCGTGGCCATCTCGCCGGCCGGCACCTGCGCCTTCTCCAGCCAGGGATAGGCCGGCATGTTCGACTCGGGCACCAGGTCGCGCGGGTTGTTCAGGTGGATGCGGTGCCAGTCGTCGCTGTAGCGGCCGCCGACGCGATGCAGGTCGGGCCCGGTGCGCTTGCTGCCCCACTGGAAAGGATGGTCGTAGACGAACTCGCCGGCCACCGAGTAATGGCCATAGCGCAGCGTCTCGGCACGGAACGGACGGATCATCTGCGAGTGGCAGTTGTAGCAACCCTCGCGCAGGTAGATGTCGCGGCCCGCCAGCTGCAGCGCGGTGTAGGGCACGACGCCCTTCACCGGCTCGGTAGTGGACTTCTGGAAGAACAGCGGAACGATCTCGACCAGCCCGCCGATGGCGACCACCAGCAGGATGAGCACGATCATCAGGAAATTGTTGGTTTCGACCTTCTCGTGGGTGAAACCGCTTGATTCGGGTTGGGCCATGTCAGGCTCCTTCTTTCAACGATGCAAGTCGGGGGCCACCGCGGAACCGGCTTCGCCGGGCCGCTGGTGGCGCCCCCTCGAGGGGGAGGCGCCGAAGGCGCATCGGGGGTGGGCCATTTCTCAGGCGTGGGCCGGGGCCAGCGCGGGGATCGGTGCGTTGACCGCCCGTCCGCTGATGGCCGTCATCCACACGTTCCAGGCCATGACCAGCATGCCGCCCAGGTAGAGCACACCCCCCAGCAGCCGCACCACGTAGTACGGGAAGGTGGCCTTCACGCCTTCGACGAAGGTGTAGGTGAGCGTGCCGTCGGCGTTGACCTCGCGCCACATCAGGCCCTGCATCACACCGGCGATCCACATGGCGGCGATGTAGAGCACGATGCCGATGGTGGCGATCCAGAAGTGCAGCTCGATGGCCGCGTGGCTGTACATCTTCTTCTGGCCGAACAGGCGCGGCACCAGGTAGTAGAGCGAGCCCATCGAGATCAGGCCGACCCAGCCGAGCGCGCCCGAGTGCACGTGGCCGATGGTCCAGTCGGTGTAGTGCGACAGCGCGTTGACGGTCTTGATCGACATCATCGGCCCCTCGAACGTGCTCATGCCGTAGAAGGACAGCGACACGATGAGGAAGCGCAGCACCGGGTCGTCGCGCAGCTTGTGCCAGGCACCCGAGAGAGTCATGATCCCGTTGATCATCCCGCCCCAGCTGGGCGCCAGCAGGATGAGCGAGAACAGCATGCCCAGCGATTGCGTCCAGTCGGGCAGCGCCGTGTAGTGCAGGTGGTGGGGACCGGCCCACATGTAGGTGAAGATCAGCGCCCAGAAGTGCACGATCGACAGGCGGTACGAGTACACGGGGCGCCCGGCCTGCTTGGGCACGAAGTAATACATCATCCCCAGGAAGCCTGCCGTGAGGAAGAAGCCCACCGCGTTGTGGCCGTACCACCACTGGACCATGGCGTCCTGCACGCCCGCATAGGCGCTGTAGCTCTTCATCCAGCCGGCCGGCACGGCCGCGCTGTTGACCACGTGCAGAACCGCCACGGCCAGGATGAACGCGCCGTAGAACCAGTTGGCCACGTAGATGTGCCTGACGCGCCGGATGCCGATGGTGCCGAAGAACACCACGGCGTACGCCACCCACACCAGCGTGATCAGGATGTCGATGGGCCATTCGAGCTCGGCGTATTCCTTGCCCGAGGTGTAGCCCAGCGGCAGGCTGATGGCCGCGGCGACGATGACGGCCTGCCAGCCCCAGAACGTGAACCGGGCCAGCGCGCCGGCGAACAGGCGCACCTGGCTCGTGCGCTGCACCACCCAGTAGCTGGTGGCGAACAGCGCGCAACCGCCGAAGGCGAAGATCACCGCATTGGTGTGCAGCGGGCGCAGGCGGCCGTAGCTCAGCCAGGGAATGCCGAAGTTGAGCCCCGGCCAGGTGAGCTGGGCGGCGATGATCACGCCCACCAGCATGCCGACCACCCCCCAGACCACGGCCATGATCGAGAACAGCCGCACGACGCCATCGTCGTAGGTTACGGCCGGGTTGTTGTGAGAAGAATCCATCGTGGACCTCGCGATTGCCTTTGGAAACTGAACTGGACCTTTTGGTACGTGATCAGTGTCCGGCGCGCACGCGAGGCCGGGGTTGACGCAAGTCAATCGCTCTTGAGAATGCGCTCGCCTTCGTGCTCGACACCTTCGAACTGGCCATGCTCGATGGCCCACCACAGGCCGACGAGGATGGCCAGCACCAGCAGCACCGACAGCGGGATGAGCACGAAGAGGATGTCCATGGCTTTCAACCTTGCGCGATGCCGCGCGAGAGCCGCGCCGCGTTGAGGACGACCAGCAGCGAGCTGGCCGCCATGCCCAGCCCCGCCAGCCAGGCCGGCATGTAGCCGGCCAGCGCCAGCGGGATGCTGGTGGCGTTGTAGGCCACCGACCAGGCGAGGTTCTGGCGCACCACGCGCAGCGTGCGGCGCGCCAGCAGCAGCGTGTCGGCCACACGGGCGAGCTCGGTGCCCATCACCACCACGTCGGCCCGCGCCTGCGCGATGGGCACGGCCGGCCCGAACGCGAACGAGGCATCGGCACCGGCGAGCACCGGTCCGTCGTTCAGGCCGTCGCCCACCATTGCCACCACGCGCCCACGCGCCTGCAGGTCACGCAGGCGATCGAGCTTGTCGGCGGGTGTGCAGCCGCCCTCCGCGGCATCCAGGCCGAGTTCGCCCGCCACGCGCCGCGCGGCGGCGGGCTGGTCGCCCGAGAGCATGCGCACCTGCACGCCGGCCGCGCGCAGCGCCTGCACGGCGAGCCGGGCGTCGGGCCGCAGTTGCTCGGTCAGCTCGAAGCTGGCGAGCCAGCCGCGGGCGTCGGACAGATAGACGGATGACGCGGCGGCGTCCGGCGCGGCCCCGTCGATGCCGCAATGAGCCGCCGAGCCCAGCCGCACATCGCGCACGCGTTCTTCACCCTCCAGGCAGCGCACCCGGGCCCACAGGCCCTGGCCCGCGACCTCCTCCACGGCATCGGCGCGCCACGCCGATACGGCAGCCGACGCCGCGTGCGCCAGGACGATGGAGCGGGACACCGGATGCAGCGAATGCGCTGCCACCGCCGCCGCCACGCCCAGCGCCTCGGCGGACGACGTGCCCTCGCGCGTGCGGATGGCGGCCACGCCCATGCCGCCTTCGGTGAGCGTGCCGGTCTTGTCGAAGACCACGGTGTCGACCGATGCCAGGGTTTCCAGCGCCTGCAGCCGGCGCACGAGCACGCCGCGCCGCGCCAGCGCGCCGGCCGCCGACAGCATCGCGGCCGGCGTGGCCAGCGACAGGGCGCAGGGGCAGGTGACCACCAGCACCACGCAGGCCGCCATCAGCGCCACGCCCGGGCCTTCGGACCAGTGCCAGGCGGCGGCCAGCGCGGCGGCCAGCAGCACGCCCCACAGGAACGGCCGCGCGATGCGGTCGGCCGCCAGTGCCAGGCGCGGTTTCTGCAGCGATGCGTCTTCCATCAGCCGCACGATCTGCGCGAAGCGCGTGGCCGCGCCGGTGTGCGTGACGCGGGCGAGCACCGGCGACTGCAGGTTGTGGCTGCCGGCCAGCACGGCCTGGCCGGCCTCGCGCGCCATCGGCCGCGACTCGCCGGAGATCAGCGCCTCGTCCACGCGCGTGCGGCCCTCGGCCAGCACCCCATCGGCCGCGAACACCTCGCCGGGCAGCACGCGGATCACGTCGCCTGCGGCCAGCCGGCGCGCCACCACACGCTCGAACCGGCCGTCGGGCAACTGGCGCTCCACACTGTCGGGGAGGCGGTGCATCAGGGCTTCGAGCGCGCCGGCCGTGCGTTCGCGCAACCGCTGCTCGAACCAGCGGCCCGTCAGCAGGAAGAACACGAACATCGTGAGCGAATCGAAGTACACCTCGGCGCCCAGCGGCCCGGTGGGATCGAAGGTGGCAGCGCTGCTGACCGCGAACGCCAGCGCCATGCCCAGCGCCACCGGCACGTCCATGCCCACGCGGCCCTGCCGCAGGTCGGAGAGGGCGCCGCGAAAGAACGGGCCGCAGCTGAAGAGCACCACCGGCAGCGACAGCACCCACGACGCCCAGCGCAGCAACTGCGCCGTGTCGCCCGCCAGTTCGCCGGGCCCGGCGGTGTACGCGGGCACCGCGTACATCATGACCTGCATCATGCACAGGCCCGCCACGCCCCAGCGCCACAGCATGCGCCGCGCTTCGCGCTGGCGCAGCGCACGCGCCTGCATGTCGGTGGCCGGCACGGCGCCGTAGCCCGCGCGCTGCACGGCCGCGAGCCAGGCCGAGGGACGCGTGAGCGCCGCGTTCCAGACCACGCGGGCACGCTGGCTGGCGCCGTTGACCTGGACCGACTCGACGCCGGGCAGCGCGGACAGCGCGTCTTCGAGCGTGAGCGCGCAGGTGGCGCAGTACATGCCCTGCATCACGAGATGCGATTCCCAGCGCGCGCCCTGCCCGGCCGTGGCCGGCGCCAGGCAGGTGCCGAATTCGGGCCACTCGGCCGGATCGTCGAGCAGGCGCGCGCGCGCGGGCGCACCCGTGGCGGGCACGCCGTCTTCGGCAGAGGGAGGCTCGATCGGGACCGGTGCGGCGCCCCGCACGGCCACGGGACCCAGGATGGCTTGCATGACTGCGAAGGTAGTCCGCACCGCGTCCACGTCGATTGACGTGGATCAAGTCAGAGCCGCTTGCGCGGCGTAATCTGCATGCGCCGGCATCCTCCGGCGTCTCGAAAGGAGCGACACATGTACGACAGAATTCTCGTGGCCACCGATGGCAGCACGCTGTCGAAGAAAGCCGTCAAGTCCGCGATCGGCCTGGCCGCGCTGTGTGGCGCGGAGCTGGTGGCGGTGAAGGTGGTCCCCCGCTATCCGCAGGCGTACTTCGAAGGCTCGATCGCGCTGGCACCCGACGAGGTCAGCCGCATCGAGAAGCAGTGGGCCGACGAAGGCCAGGCCGTGGTCGACGGTGTGAAGCAGGCCGCCACCGCCGCGGGCGTGAAGGTGCGCGCGGTCACCGTGAAGTCCGACCTGGTGTCGGACGCATTGATCGCAGCGGCGAAAAAATACAAGTGCGACCTCATCGTGATGGCCTCGCACGGACGGCGCGGCATCAAGCGCCTGCTGCTGGGCAGCGAGACGCAGCTGGTGCTGACGCACTCGCACATTCCGGTGCTGGTACTGCGCTGAGGGGCGGCGGCGCCCGCCGCGCCGTCAGCCGAACAGCGCCTTGTACTGCTCGCGCAGCAGGTTCTTCTGCACCTTGCCCATGGTGTTGCGCGGCAGTTCGTCAACCACGAAGCAGCGCTTGGGAATCTTGAAGTTGGCCAGCTGGCCCTTGAGCGTGGAGACGACGGTGTCGGGCTCGACCCTGGCGCCCGCCTTCGCGATGACCACGGCCACGCCCACCTCGCCGAAATCCGGGTGGGGCACGCCCACCAACGCGCTTTCGGCCACGCCCGGCAGTTCGTTGATGTAGCCCTCGATCTCGGCCGGGTAGACGTTGTAGCCGCCGCTGATGATCAGGTCCTTGCTGCGGCCGACGATGGTCACATAGCCGCGATCGTCGACACGGCCCACGTCGCCGGTCCTGAACCAGCCATCGGCGGTGAATTCTTCGGCCGTCTTCTCGGGCATGCGCCAGTAGCCCTTGAACACGTTGGGGCCGCGCACTTCGATGCCGCCGATCTCGCCGGTGGGCAGGTCGGTGCCGTCGTCGCCGCGCACGCGCAGGCCCACGCCGGGCAGCGGAAAGCCCACCGTGCCACCGCGGCGCTCGTCCTGGCGGCCATGGCGCGCATCGGGCGCGTAGGGGTTGGAGGTGAGCATCACCGTCTCGCTCATGCCGTAGCGTTCGAGGATGGTGTGGCCGGTGCGCTCGCGCCAGGCGTTGAAGGTCTCGATCAGCAACGGCGCCGATCCCGAGATGAACAGGCGCATGTGGCGCGCCGCCTCCTTCGAGAGCGCCGGCTCGGCCAGCATGCGAACGTAGAGCGTGGGCACGCCCATGAAGACGGTCGCGCGCGGCATGGCGGCGATCACGGCCCTGGGATCGAACTTGTCGAGCCAGATCATGCGGCTGCCGTTGACGAGCGCGCCGTGGATGGCCACGAACAGGCCGTGCACGTGGAAGATGGGCAAGGCGTGGATCAGCACGTCGCCCGGCTTCCAGCCCCAGTAGTCCTTGAGCGTGAGCGCGTTCGACAGCATGTTGCCGTGCGTGAGCATGGCGCCCTTGCTGCGGCCCGTGGTGCCGCTGGTGTAGAGGATGGCGGCCAGGTCGTCGGCCGTGCGCGCCACGGGCGCATGTCGGTCGCTGCAATGCGCGGCGCGCTGCAGCAGCGTGCCGCTGCGGTCGTCGTCCAGCGTGAACACGTGGCGCGTGCCGGCCTTGAAGGCGATCTTGCTGACCCAGCCAAAGTTCTTCTGGCTGCAGACCACGACGGCCGGCTCGGCATTGCCGATGAAGTATTCGATCTCGGCGCTCTGGTAGGCGGTGTTGAGCGGCAGGAACACATAGCCCGCGCGCAGCGTGGCCAGGTAGAGCAGCATGGCCTCCACCGACTTCTCGACCTGCACGGCCACGCGTGCGCCCTCCTCCAGGCCCAGGCCGGCCAGCAGGTTGGCCATCATGGCGGTGGCGCGGTCGATGTCGCGCCACGAATAGGACAGGCCGCCGGTGGTCTCGACCGCCACGCTGTCGAGGTCTGCGGGAAAGGCCGCGCGCAGGGCGGCGAAGAGGTTCTGGTTGGCCTGGGTCATGGCAGAGGGCGTAAGGGAAACGGAAGAGGGAAATGGCGTCTGGAGCCGGTGCGCGCCGGCCCGCTGGGAAAGGGCACGGACGCCGGCCACCGGCGCCCGTGCGTCAGCTTCACCGGTCGAATTTTGCCCCGGCCGTCTTGACCACCTGGGCCCAGCGGCGGATCTCGCCGTTGACGAAGCCGCCGAACTGCTGCGGCGTGAGGCTGCCGAATTCGGCGCCCTGCCCCGCCCACACGGTCCTGATCTCGTCGGCCTGGCCGGCGCGGCGCATTTCCTCGACCACGCGGGCCTGCACGTCGGCCGGCGTGCCCTTGGGCGCCCACAGGCCATACCAGGTGGTCACGGTGTAGTCGGGCAGGCCCACTTCGGCCGCGCACGGCACGTCGGGGAAAGCGGGGTTGCGCTGCGTGCCCGACACCATGAGCGCCTTGATGCGGCCGCCCTTGATGTGGCCGGCCGAGGAGCCCAGGCCGTCGAACATCATGTCCACGCTGCCCGCGATCAGGTCGCGCAGCGCGGGGCCCGCGCCGGTGTAGGGAATGTGCGTGATGAAGGTATTGGTCTGCTGCTTGAACAGCTCGCCCGCCAGGTGGTGCGAGGTGCCGGTGCCGGCCGAGCCGTAGTTGAGCTTGCCGGGATTGCGCCGCGCATGCTCGATGAACGACTTGATGTCGGGCGTGGTCACGTTCTTCGGGTTGACCACCACCACCTGCGGCACGTTGGCCAGCAGGTAGAGCGGCACGAAGTCGCGTTCGAGGTCGTAGTCGAGCTTCGGGTACATCGACGGTGCGATGGCATGGTGCACCGCGCCCATGAACAGCGTGTAGCCGTCGGGCTGCGCACGCGCGGCCAGGCCCGCGCCCAGTGTGCCGCCCGCGCCGCCGCGGTTCTCGATCACCAGCGTCTTGCCCGACTGCTTGGCGAACTGCGCCGACAGCGGCCTGGCGAAAGCATCGGTGCCGCCGCCGGCCGGAAACGGCACGATCAGGTTCACCGGCCTGGCGGGCCAGGTGTCGGCGCGCACCAGGGGTGCATGGGTGGTGGCGGACACCGCGGCCGAGGCCGCGGCCAGCCGCAGCGCATCGCGCCGGTTGAGGCGGAAGGTCATGTTGCTTGTCTCCTGTCGTTGTGGATTCATGCGGCCGCCGGCCCCGCCGCCCGGCACGCTTCTCTCTGAAAGCCGGCGCTCGTGTCGGCGCCTTCGTCATCACCTTGGATTCTTGCCGCAGCCTCAGCCGAACCACAGCCCTTCGATCTCGCCCGATACAGGGACTTTCCCTTGGGCCAGCAGTTGCCGGTGGCGGTCGAGCCGGCGCAGGTCATAGAGGTAGTTCACCATCAGGCCGCACGATTGCTTCAGCCCCTTGGGCGACGGATCGCCGGCCCAGTTGAGCCGCTCCACGCGCGCGCCGTTGCCCAGGTGGAAGCGCGCCACCGGATCGACCGGACGCCCCTCGACCAGCTCGCGCCCCAGGTACTGCGCGGCGCACCGCGTGACGAAGCGGGCCACGGGCGACTTGGCATCGAGCGCAGCCGCACCGCCATCAAGCGCCGCCATCACGTGGCCAGCGGCCGGCGGCTCGAAGCCGACCGCGCGCCCGAGCTCGCCCAGGGCGCGCGCGTCCAGCCGCTCGATCTGCGCCGACGCGTTTTTGGCAAACCATGACCGGAAGCCGGGAATGGGCGACAGCGTGGCGAAGGCGCGCAGCTTGGGGAATTCCTCGCGCAGCGTCTCCACCACGCGCTTGATCAGCGAATCGCCGAAGCTCACGCCGCGCAGCCCGGTCTGCGTGTTGCTGATGGAATAGAAAATGGCCGTGGTGGCGCGCGCCAGGTCGTCGGGCTCGGCCGATTCGTCGAGCAGCGGCACGATGCTGCCCGACACCTCGTCGCGCAGCGCCACCTCGACGAAGATCAGCGGCTCGCCCGGCAGGCGCGGATGGAAGAAGCCATAGCAGCGGCGGTCGCTGTCGAGTCGGTTCTTCACGTCGGCCCAGCCGCGGATGTCGTGCACGGCTTCGTACTTGATGAGCTTCTCGATCAGCGAAGCGGGCGAGTCCCAGCTGATCCGCCGCAGCTCAAGAAAGGCCACGTCGAACCAGGTGGAGAAGAGTTGCTCCAGCTCGGCGTCGAGCGCCAGCAGGCGCGCCGCCTCTTCGCCCTTGCCCTTGAGGTGCGGCAGCAGCTCGGCCCGCAGGTCGACCAGGAAGCGCATGCCCTCCGGGAACACGGCGAAGCGCTGCAGCAGCCGCGTGCGCGGCGACACCAGCGCGCGGCGCAGCCGGATCTCGGCCGCGCCAGCGGCCGGCGTTCCGGTGGCTGCGTCGTACTGTTCGCGCGCGCTGCGGATCTTCTGCGCGTCGGGTGCGAAGTGCTCGCTCATGAGCAGCCACGCGTCGCGTCTCGCATCCTTCGACGCCTGGGCGTACCAGGCCGCCACGTCGCTGGCGCGGCGGCCGGCCTCGACCTCGCTCACCCGCGCATCGATGACGGACTGCAACTGCTCGAGCAGGCGCCGCAGCTCGCGCGGCGACAGCGCCTCGCCGCGCCGGCGCAGCGTGGCCGCCAGCCGGTCGTCGAGGCTGCGCGCGGCCGCTGCGGGCGCGGGCGTGACGGCGGACGAGCCGCCCACGGCCCCATCGACGGGCGCCGCGCGCAGCAGCGCGACACTGCGGGAGATCCAGCCCGTGGCCTGAGCGGACGGCATCACGCCAGCCTCGACTTCTGTTCGCGCGCGATCACGCGCAGGGCTTCGCGCTGGCGCGTGAGGTGGGTGCGCATGGCGGCCTCGGCACCCTCGGCGTCGCGTGCCTTGAGCGCGGCGAACACGGCCAGATGCTCGGCCAGACTCTGGTCGAGCCGGCCCGGCGCGTGCAGTTGCTGCAGGCGCGCGAGCTTGACGATCTTGCGCAGATCGCCGATCACCTGGCCGAGCCAGCGGTTGTCGGCCAGCAGGATGATGGCCTCGTGGATGGCGAAGTTGGCGGCGTAGTAGTCGTTGATGCGGCGCGCCCGGGCGTGGCGTGCCAGCCGGTCGTGCAGGGCTTCGAGCGCCTCGAGGTCGGCCGGGCTGGCGTTGCGTGCGGCCTCGAAGGCGCAGCGGCCTTCGAGCAGCGCGATCACCGGGAAGATCTCGTCGAGGTCTTTCTCGGTCACCTCGTTGACGAAGCAGCCCCGGCGCGGCTCGTGCCGCAACAGGCCCTCGGCCGTGAGCACCTTGAGCGCTTCGCGCAGCGGCGTGCGCGAGATCGAGAGCTTCTCGCACAGCGCGGCTTCGTCGAGGAAGCTGCCAGGGGGCAGGTCGCCACTGAAGATGTGTTCGCGCAGGCGCGAGGCCACCTCGTCGTGAAGCGACTGGGGAGCGGGAGCGGAAGAAACGACGCGCATGATTTCAAGTAATTACGCGTAATTATGAGAACCACGACGCTGGCCGGCAAGGCCCGCAGCCCACGCCATCGTCGGTGTTTGCCCTAGGGGCCCGCGCATTTGGCGCGGCCGCGGCGCGGCTGGCTCAGGGCGTCTGCGGCTGCCGCCGTGCCCATGCCCACAGCGCCACGCCGGCCGCCACCATGGGCAGGCTCAACCACTGTCCCATGCTCATGCCCAGGGTGAGGATGCCCAGGAAGTCGTCGGGCTCGCGGAAGTATTCGGCGATGAAGCGGAAGCTGCCATAGCCCACGAGGAAGGCCGCGCTCACCTCGCCGCGCAGGCGTGGCCGGCGCGCGTACAGCCACAGCAGCACGAACAGCAGCAGGCCTTCGAGCAGGAACTGATAGACCTGCGAGGGGTGGCGCGGCATGGCCGAGCCGCTCTGCGGGAACACCATGCCCCAGGGCAGGTCGGGGCTCGAGAACCGGCCCCACAGCTCGCCGTTGATGAAATTGCCCACGCGGCCCGCCGCCAGGCCGGTCGGCACGCACGGCGCGATGAAGTCCGTCACCTCCAGCCACGGCTTGCGGCGCGAGCGCGCGAACCACAGCATGGCCACGAACACGCCCAGCATGCCGCCATGGAAACTCATGCCGCCCTGCCAGATGAAGAACACCTCCAGCGGATGCGACAGGTAGTAGCCGGGCTTGTAGAACAGGCAGTAGCCCAGCCGGCCGCCGGCGATCACGCCGGCCACGCCGAGGAACAGGATGTCCTCCACGTCGCGCCGGCTCCAGCCACGCCCTTCGGGCATGGAGGCATAGGGCTCGTGGCGCAGCCGCAGGATGCCCAGCAGCATGAAGGCCGCGAAGGCGACCAGGTAAGTGATGCCGTACCAGTGCACGGCGATGGGCCCGATCTGGATGGCGACCGGGTCGATCTGGGGGTACATCAGCATGGCGGGTATTGTGACGGCACGGCCGTACGCGTTCGTGACGGTGTGTTCACGGCCGGGCGCAAGTCGTCATCCGGCAAAGCCACCCTCGTCGATGAAGCGCTGCTCGTCGGGCGTGGTGGCGCGGCCGAGCATGGGATTGCGGTGCGGAAAGCGGCCGAAGCGCGCCACGATGTCGCGGTGATCGCGGGCGAACGGCAGGCTGTCGCCGCCCAGTTGCTCGAAGAGTGCCACGCAGCGCTCCTGATCGACCAGCGATTCGGAGTGCATGAAGGGCATGTAGCAGAACGGACGCAACAGCGGCTCGATGTGCGCGTCGAACCCGCGCTCGAGCGTCTGCCGCGCAAAATGCAGTGCCAGCGGATCGGTGGCGTACATGTGGCCGCTGCCGCGGAAGCAGTTGCGCGGATACTGGTCGAGCAGCAGCAGGAGCGCAAGCGCGCCTTCGGGCGTCGCGGCCCAGTCATCGAGTTCGCGCCGCGCGGCCGCGAAGTGCAGTTGCCGGCAGTGGTCGCCAAATGCGGCGTCGAAGCCCGCGTCCTTGCGGAACCAGGCGTCGCGCCCGGCCCGGCGCCAGAAGGCGACGACGTCGGCGGCCGTGGTGGCGGGAGAAGCGGCAGAGGCCGGAGAGGCGGAAGAAGCGGCGGTCAAGGAAAAGCTCCTGCGGAACAAGGGCCCGACTCTAAACCTCACGCCATGGACGGGCGGCGCGCGGGGCGATTGGACAGACGGCGCGGGCTGCGCACAATGGCTGCGGCAACAACCCCGAAGAGACACTTCCCATGAGCACGAAACCCCTGCAGATCAACCGCCGCAGCGCCAACATCACCGAAGGCAAGGCGCGCGCGTCCAACCGTTCCATGTTCTACGGCATGGGCTATACCGAAGGCGACTTCAGGAAGCCCATGGTCGGTGTGGCCAACGGCCACAGCACGATCACCCCCTGCAACTCGGGCCTGCAGAAGCTGGCCGACGCGGCCATCGAAGGCATCCAGGAAGCCGGCGGCAATGCGCAGGTGTTCGGCGTGCCCACCATCTCGGACGGCATGTCCATGGGCACCGAGGGCATGAAGTACAGCCTGGTCAGCCGCGAGGTCATCAGCGACTGCATCGAGACCTGCGTGCAGGGCCAATGGATGGACGGCGTGGTCGTGGTCGGTGGCTGCGACAAGAACATGCCCGGCGGCATGATGGGCATGCTGCGGGCCAACGTTCCGGCCATCTACGTCTATGGCGGCACCATCCTGCCCGGCCGCTGGAAGGGGCAGGACCTCAACATCGTCAGCGTGTTCGAGGCCGTGGGCCAGAACGCCGCGGGCAAGATCAGCGACCAGGAGCTCAAGGACATCGAGCAGCACGCGATTCCCGGCACGGGATCGTGCGGCGGCATGTACACGGCCAACACGATGTCCTCCGCATTCGAGGCGCTGGGCATGTCGCTGCCCTACTCGTCCACCATGGCCAACCCGCACGACGAGAAGCAGAACTCGGCAAAGGAATCGGCCAAGGTGCTGCTCGATGCGATCAGGAAAGACCTCAAGCCCCGCGACATCGTCACCCGCAAGGCCATCGAGAACGCCGTCGCCGTGATCATGGCCACCGGCGGCTCCACCAACGCGGTGCTGCACTTCCTGGCGATCGCGCACGCGGCTGAAGTCGAATGGACCATCGACGACTTCGAGCGCATGCGCAAGAAGGTTCCCGTGCTGTGCGACCTCAAGCCCTCGGGCAAGTACCTGGCCGTCGACCTGCACCGCGCCGGCGGCATCCCGGCCGTGATGAAGGTGCTGCTGGACGCCGGGCTGCTGCACGGCGACTGCATGACGATCACGGGCAAGACCATCGCCGAGAACCTGGCCGACGTGCCGCCGCTCTCCGCCGACCAGGACGTGATCCGGCCCATCGACCGTCCGATCTACGCCGAAGGCCACCTGGCCATCCTCAAGGGCAACCTGAGCCCCGAGGGCGCGGTGGCCAAGATCACCGGCCTGAAGAACCCGGTCATCACCGGCCCGGCGCGGGTGTTCGAGGACGAGCAGTCGGGCCTGCAGGCCATCCTGGACGGCAGGATCCAGGCCGGCGACGTGATGGTGCTGCGCTACCTCGGTCCCAAGGGCGGCCCGGGCATGCCCGAAATGCTGGCCCCGACCGGGGCACTCATCGGCGCCGGGCTGGGCGAGAGCGTGGGCCTGATCACCGACGGGCGCTTCTCGGGCGGCACCTGGGGCATGGTGGTGGGCCACGTGGCGCCCGAAGCGGCGGCCGGCGGCAACATCGCCCTGATCGAGGAAGGCGACTCGATCACCATCGACGCGCACCAGCTCAAGCTGGAACTGAACGTGGACGACGCCACACTGGCGGCCCGCCGCACCAGATGGAAGGCCCCGGCCCCGCGCTACACCCGTGGCGTACAGGCCAAGTTCGCATTCAATGCATCGAGCGCCAGCCGCGGCGCGGTGCTGGACGATTTCGGGGCCTGACCCCACGGGCGCACATGAACAAAGGCCGGAGCCTTGAGGGCTCCGGCCTTCGCTCTTGACCGATCTGAGGTCGGCACCTCAGCGGCGCGGCTTGTAGCCGGAAACGAGGGCGTCCTTGTGCTTGCGGATGCGGTCCTGGCGCTTTTCTTCCATCTTTTCCATGGCGATGCGCTTGCTGCGGCCCGACATGTCGGACCAGGTCCACCAGGCCATGGCCAGGCCCAGCGGCACCAGCACCCACCACCATGTAAGACCGGCCACGAAACCGACGTCCAGAAACTTCATCAGGATGAAAGCGATGGCGGCCAGCAGGAACAGCATGAAAACCTCCGGATACAAGGGGTAGCCCAGGACGGTCAACGTCGCTCACTACAATGCGTTGGTACTGTACAGCAACCCCCACGCACGAACGACGATGTTGAAACAACGCCTGCTGTCCCTCGCGGTGGCGAGCCTCGCCCTCACCGCTGCCCATCCGGTCCTGGCCGACCAGGCCCTGGCCACGTCCAAGAACTGCATGGCCTGCCATGCGGTCGACCGAAAGCTCGTCGGCCCGTCGTTCAAGGACGTCGCCGCGAAGTACGCCGGCCAGAAAGATGCCGCCGACAAGCTCGCCGCCAAGATCCTCAAGGGCGGCTCGGGCGTGTGGGGCGCCGTGCCCATGCCGGCCAACCCGCAGGTCAACGAGGCCGATGCGAAGAAGCTCGCAGGCTGGATCCTCGGCCAGAAGTAACAGGCCCGCCTTCCACGAAAAAAGCCCGCTCCGAGCGGGCTTTTCCTTTTGCCTGAAGGCGTGACGCGTTCAGCGCACCGTCTTGAAACGCGTCTCGTCGGCGATGAAGGCCTTCTCGGCGAAAGCCTTCTCGTTGGAGCCGAAGGGCATCTGCGCGCGCAGCTTCCACGAGGCCGGCACATCCCAGGTGCGGGCGACTTCGGCGTCGATCAGCGGTGCGTAGTGCTGCAGGCTGGCACCGATGCCGGCCTCGGCCAGCGCGGTCCACACGGCGAACTGGGCCATGCCGGCCGAGTGCTCCGAGAAGATCGGGAAGTTGTCGGCGTACAGCGGAAACTTCTGCTGCAGTTCCTTGATGGTGTCCTGGTCTTCGTAGAACAGCACCGTGCCCACGCCGGCGGCGAACGCATTCATCTTGCCGTCGGTGGAGGCGAACTGGTCGGCCGGCACCATCGGGCGCAGCGTTTCGCGCGTGATGTTCCAGAGCTTTTCGCTGGCGGCGCCGAACAGGATCACGGCACGCGAACTCTGCGAGTTGAACGACGAGGGCGCCAGGCGGATGGCCTGGCGGATCAGCGCGTCGATCTCGGTTTCGGACAGGGAGACGTTGCGGCCCAGCGCGTATTGCGTGCGGCGCTGGGTGAAGAGGGCGAGGGCTTTGCTGCTCATGATTCGATGCGGTCAAGACAAGAACCGCCCGCGCGGCGTGCACGGGCGTACCACGGTGTCGCTTGCCCGGCGGCACGCCGGACTCACGGACGCGGCAGTCTATTGCAATGCAGCAAAACGTGCTCGCGCAGGGGTCGGGCGCCACGCCCTCCCCCGCCGGCTCGCTCAGTTGGTTTCGGCCAACTGATCGAGGATCGCCGGGTTCTGCCGGCACATCACATCGCCTGCGGCGATATGAGTGCCGTCAAACCCCGCCCAGCCGCTTCGCGGACTACGCCTGCGGCGCCTGGATCAATTGGTCTCGGCCAATTGATCCAGGATGGCGGGGTTTTCCAGCGTGCTGGTGTCCTGCGTGATCTTCTCGCCCTTGGCGATGCTGCGCAGCAGGCGGCGCATGATCTTGCCGCTGCGGGTCTTGGGCAGGTTGTCGCCGAAGCGGATGTCCCGGGGCTTGGCGATCGGGCCGATTTCCTTGGCGACCCAGTTGCGCAGCTCGGCGGCGATCTGTCTGGCTTCTTCGCCCGTAGGGCGTGAGCGCTTCAGCACGACGAAAGCACAGACGGCCTCGCCCGTCACGTCGTCGGGACGGCCCACCACGGCGGCCTCGGCCACGAGGTCGGTCTTGGCGACCAGGGCCGATTCGATCTCCATCGTGCCCAGGCGGTGGCCCGACACGTTGAGCACGTCGTCGATGCGCCCGGTGATGCGGAAGTAGCCGCGGTCGGCCGAACGCACGGCGCCATCGCCCGCCAGGTAGATCGTGCCGCCCATCTCTTCGGGGAAATAGCTCTTCTTGAAGCGCTCAGGGTCGTTCCAGATGGTGCGGATCATCGACGGCCACGGGCGCTTGATGACCAGCATGCCGCCCGAGCCGTTGGGAATGTCCTTGCCGGTCTCGTCGACGATGGCGGCCATGATGCCCGGCAGCGGCAGCGTGCACGAACCCGGCACCAGCGGCGTGGCGCCCGGCAGCGGCGTGATCACGTGGCCGCCGGTTTCGGTCTGCCAGAAGGTGTCGACGATGGGACAGCGCTCGCCGCCCACATGGCGGTGGTACCACATCCAGGCTTCGGGGTTGATGGGCTCGCCCACCGAGCCGAGGATGCGCAGGCTGGTCAGGTCCCAGTTCTTCGGGTGCACCTTCTCGTCGGTTTCGGCCGCCTTGATGAGCGAGCGGATCGCCGTGGGCGCGGTGTAGAAGATCGTGACCTTGTGCCGCTCGATCATCTGCCAGAAGCGCCCCGCATGCGGGAAGGTGGGGATGCCCTCGAAGATGACCTGCGTGGCGCCCGCGGCCAGCGGCCCGTAGGCCACGTAAGTGTGACCCGTGATCCAGCCGATGTCGGCCGTGCACCAGAACACGTCGCTGGGCTGCAGGTCGAACGTCCAGTCCATCGTGAGCCTGGCCCAAAGCAGGTAGCCGCCCGTGGAATGCTGCACGCCCTTGGGCTTGCCGGTGGAGCCCGAGGTGTAGAGGATGAAAAGCGGATGCTCGGCGCCCACCGGCTCGGGCTTGCAATCGGCAGACTGGCCCTGCAGCACCTCGTCGAAGGTCTTGTCGCGGCCTTCGACGCGGTTCCACGCGCTCTTCGTGCGCTCGAACACCAGCACGGTCTTCAGCGTATCGCAGCCGCCGAGGTTGACCGCGTCGTCCACGATGGCCTTGAGCGGCAGTTCCTTGCCGCCGCGCATCTGGAAGTTGGCGGTGATGACGGCTACGGCGCCCGCGTCGATGATGCGCTCCTGGAGCGCCTTGGCCGAGAAGCCGCCGAACACCACGCTGTGCGTGGCGCCGATGCGCGCGCAGGCCTGCATGGCCACCACGCCCTCGATGGTCATGGGCATGTAGATGATGACGCGGTCGCCCGTCTTGACGCCCCGGGCCTTGAGCGCGTTGGCGAACTGCGAGACCTTGGCCAGCAGCTCCTTGTAGGTGACCCGGGTCACCGCGCCGTCGTCGGCCTCGAAGACGATCGCCGTCTTGTTCTCCACCGGCGTGCCCATGTGGCGGTCCAGGCAGTTGTGGGAGGCGTTGAGCTCTCCGTCCTGGAACCACTTGTAGAAGGGCTTGTCGCTGGCGTCCAGGGTCTGGGTGAAGGGCTTGTGCCAAGCCAGGTGTTCCTTGGCCAGGCGGGCCCAGAAGGCCTCGGGGTCCTTGTCGGCCTCGGCGCACAGGGCTTCATAGGCCTTCATGCCCGAGACGCGGGCGGCGGCGACGGTGGCGGCGCTGGGTTCGAACACCCGGTTCTCGACCAGGACGGATTCGATCGACGACGAAGGCGATGACATGGCGGGTGTCTCCTCGACTGTTGTGCTGGAAAACGGGGCCGGCGGCACTGTGCGCAAAGGCACTTACGGCCAACTGACACGGGACGAGGCTTCTACAATAACCGACGCCTGCGGCTGCCCATTCGGTGCGCCGCTTTTTTTGGCCCCGACACACCATGACCGACCCCCTCAAAGCCGCCCGCCCGATCCGGCCCCTGCCCAACCTGATCTTCGCCAGCCGCTGGCTGCAGCTGCCGCTGTACATCGGCCTGATCGCCGCGCAGGCCATCTACGTCTACCACTTCTGGGTGGAACTGGTGCACCTCATCGAAGCCGCCTTCGGCAGCGAGATCGCCCTGCAGAAGCTGGTCAGCAGCATCGGCTACAAAAGCGACGTGGTGCCGACCAGCCTGAACGAGACCATCATCATGCTGGTGGTGCTGGCGCTGATCGACGTGGTGATGATCTCCAACCTGCTGATCATGGTGATCGTGGGCGGCTACGAAACCTTCGTCTCGCGCCTGAACCTCGAAGGCCACCGCGACCAGCCCGAATGGCTGTCGCACGTCAACGCCTCGGTGCTGAAGGTGAAGCTGGGCCTGTCGATCATCGGCATCAGCTCGATCCACCTGCTCAAGACCTTCATCAACGCCGACAACTACACCGACAAGGTGCTGATCGCGCAGACGGTGATCCATATCGCCTTCCTGCTGTCGGCCATGGCCATCGCCTACACCGACAAGCTGATGTCGGCCAACGAGCGGCACTGAGACGCCACCGCCGCGCCTGGCAGGGGCGCCGCAACGGCGCCTCAGCGCCGGTCGGCGCGCACCGAGAGCGCGAACACACCCAGCCCGGCGATCGCCAGCAGCGCCCCCACCCAACCGGTCGACGTCCATCCCAGCCCGGCACTGACCGCGACGCCGCCCAGCCAGGCGCCCATCGCGTTTGCCGTGTTGAAGGCAGAGTGATTGAGGGCGGCGGCCAGCGTCTGGGCATCGCCCGCCACGTCCATCAGCCGGATCTGCAGCACCGGGCCCATCGCGACGATGGTGCCGACCAGCATCACATTCAGCGATGCGGCCCACGGGTGATGCGCCGTCACCGAATACGCCGCCAGGATCACGGCCGACCAGACCAGCAGCCAGCCCATCGTGGGCATCAGCGCGCGGTCGGCCAGCCGGGGCCCCACGACGTTGCCCAGCACCATGCCGGCCCCGAACAGCGCCAGCACGATCGGGATCTGCGACAGCGGCATGCCCGCCACCTCCATCAGCGTGGGCTTGACGTAGCTGAACACCGAGAACATGCCGCCCAGGCCGATGGCGCCGATGCCCAGCGTCAGCCAGACCTGCTTGCGGCGCAGGGCGCCCAGCTCGCGCAGCGGGCTCGCACCGGCGCTCGCGGGCAAGTCGGGCACCTCACGGCGCACGAGGATGGCGGCCACCACCGCGAGCGCGCCCACGAAGGCGAACGCCGCGCGCCAGCCCACCGCCTGGCCGAGCCAGGCCGCCAGCGGCACGCCGATCAGCACCGCCAGCGTCAGGCCCAGCATCACCTGCCCCACGGCCTGCGCCCGGCGGCCGGGCGGCGCCATGGCGGCGGCGACCAGCGCTGCGACGCCGAAGTAGGTGCCATGCGGCAGCCCGGCCATGAAGCGCAACAGGTTGAGCGAGAGGTATCCCGGCGCCACGGCACTGGCGAAGTTGCCCAGCGCGAAAACGGCCATCAGCGCGATCAGCAACCGCCGGCGCGGCCAGCCTGCCGCCAGCACGGCCAGCAGCGGCGCGCCGAGCACCACGCCCAGCGCGTAGGCGCTGATCACATGGCCGGCCTGCGGAATCGTCACGCCCATGTCCTGGGCGACCTCGGGCAGCAGGCCCATGATGACGAATTCGCCCGTGCCGATGGCAAAGCTGCCGACGCCCATGGCGAGGATGGCGCGCAGCGCGGCGCGCGAGCGGTCGGGGACCGGGGACGCAACGGGTTCGGCGGCAGCTGCGGCCGAGGCGGGATGGGTGGGGATCACAGTGGAAGCCGTCGTGGGCCGGCACCGTGCAAGCACGGCGCGTCTGGCAAGGGAAAACCCGGATTCTGCCGCTTGCGCCGGATTCTTGCAGTGCACCAAAGCAGCCGCTGCGATCCGCCGGAATTGACACGTTAAGACACCAAAGTTATAATCGCAGACTTTCTAGCAGCCAACTGAGTATGTTGGCGGTCGGGCACTACTCGCGGATCGATCGAATCCCGTCGCGGTGCCCGATGTCCCGCCGGACCCTTGTCGCGTCCGGCAACCGGCTGGTTTTCCAGCCACCCGATGCCGCGTCGCGGCCCTTCTGCCCAGCCCCCTCGACCAGGCCCGCTGAGCAGTCACGGGCCGCTCCACAGGCTCTGGTTGCGTCGTCCATTTCGTCGTCTTCAGTGCCTGTGCCGCGCGGCAGCGGTCCGTGGTGCGCGCCTGTCCTTCTTGTTCGGGCCGCGCCCCTGTCCACTGACGTTGCCACAACGAATGGAGCCCAGGCGCATGGCGAAAGACATCCTCATCGATCACGTATTCAAGGTCTTCGGAGACGATCCCGATGACGCGCTCGACCTCGTCCGGCAGGGCCTGTCGAAGCAGGACATCCTGGCGCAGACGGGGCAGTCGATCGGCGTGTTCGACGCCAGCTTCGACATCAAGGCGGGCGAGATCTTCGTGATCATGGGGCTGTCGGGTTCGGGCAAGTCCACGCTCGTTCGCCTGCTCAATCGCCTGATCGAGCCGACGGCCGGGCGCATCGTGATCGACGGCGACAACATCAACGACTACGGCGACCGCCGGCTGCGCGCGCTGCGCCGCAAGGACATCAGCATGGTGTTCCAGTCATTCGCGCTGATGCCGCACATGACCGTGCGCGACAACACCGCGTTCGGCCTGGAGCTGGCAGGCGTGGGCCAGATCGAGCGGCTGGCCGCCGCCGACCAGGCGCTGGACCAGGTGGGCCTGGCCGGCTGGGGCGACAGCTATCCGGACGAGCTCTCGGGCGGCATGCAGCAGCGCGTGGGCCTGGCCCGGGCCCTGGCCTCCGATCCGTCCATCCTGCTGATGGACGAGGCCTTTTCCGCGCTCGATCCGATCATCCGCACCGAGATGCAGAGCGAGCTGCTGCGCCTGCAGCAGGTGCGCCGCCGCACCATCGTGTTCATCTCGCACGATCTCGACGAAGCCATGCGCATCGGCGACCGCGTGGCGATCATGAAGGACGGCCAGGTGGTGCAGGTCGGAACGCCAGAAGAGATCCTGCGCAACCCCGCCGACGACTACGTGCGCAGCTTCGTGCGCGGCGTGGACGCGGCCGCCGTGTTCAAGGCGGGCGACATCGCGCGCAGGACGCAGGTGGTGGTAGCCGAGCAGCCCAACCGCGGCTCGCGCGCGGCGCTCAAGCTGCTGGAAGACCAGGATCGTGAGTACGCCTATGTCGTCGATCCGCAGCAGAAGTTCCAGGGCATCGTCTCGGCCGATTCGCTGCGCGCCGCCCTGAAGGACCACGTCGGCCCGCTCGGCCTGCACCACGCTTTCCTGCGCAATGTGCAGACCATCACGGCCAACTATCCGGTGAGCGAGCTGTTCGGCCAGGTGGCTGCCGCGCCGTGGCCGGTGCCGGTGATCGACGAGCGTGAACGCTACGTCGGCGCGATCAGCAAGACCACCCTGCTCAAGTTCCTCGATCGCAGCAGCGATTGAGCGTCACTGAATCGACTTCGGAAAGCGATACCAACATGAATGACAGCACCGACGTGAACACCCCCACCCTCGCCCAGGCCGAGGCGCCCGCCGGGCCCGGCACGAATGCCGATGCGCCGAGTCCGTGGGATACAGCGGGCTCCACCGCCACACCCGATACCGCCCCGCAGGCGCCTGCCGAAGCCTCGGCCTGGGACACGCCCGCTGCCGGCAGCGGCGACGACTGGCTCGCCGGAGTCGCGTCCACGCCCGACGCCCTCGATCCGTCGACTGCCTCGGGCTTCCACATCCAGCAACTGTGGGACGGCTCGATGCCCATCGAGTCCTGGATCAACCAGGGCCTCGACTGGGTGGTGACCCATTTCCGGCCGTTCTTCCAGAGCGTGCGCGCGCCGATCGACGCCACGCTCTCCAGTGTCGAAGCCTTGCTGCAGGGCGTGCCCGCGCTGGCCATGATCGCGCTGCTGGGTCTGCTGGCCTGGCAAGTGGCGGGCCGCGCCGTCGCCATCGCGGCCGTGGTGTCACTCGCGCTCGTCGCCATGCTGGGCATCTGGCCTGAAGCCATGGTCACGCTGTCACTGGTGCTCACCTCTCTGGTGTTCTGCCTGCTGGTGGGGCTGCCGCTGGGCATCGTGCTGGCCGCCAGCGACCGCGCCCAGCGCATCATGCGTCCGCTGCTCGATGCCATGCAGACCACGCCGGCCTTCGTCTACCTGGTGCCGGTGGTGATGCTGTTCGGCATCGGCAACGTGCCCGGCGTGATCGTCACCATCGTGTTCGCGCTGCCGCCGCTGGTGCGCCTGACCACGCTGGGCATCCGCCAGGTGCGTCCCGACCTGGTGGAAGCCGCCCGTGCCTACGGCGCCTCGCCGTGGCAGTTGCTCGTGAAGGTGCAGCTGCCGCTGGCCATGCCGTCCATCATGGCCGGCATCAACCAGGCGCTGATGCTGTCGCTGTCGATGGTGGTGATCGCTTCCATGATCGCCGTGGGCGGCCTGGGCCAGATGGTGCTGCGCGGTATCGGCCGCCTCGACATGGGCATGGCCACCGTCGGCGGCCTGGGCATCGTGCTGCTGGCCATCACGCTCGACCGCATCACTCAGGCCATGGGCCAGCCGCGCCGCGGCGTGCGCCACTGGTGGCAGACCGGCCCGGCCGGACTGGCGTGGCGCGCGGCGCGCCGTTGGCGCGAACGCGCGGCGGTCACACCTGCCGCGGCGGAAACGCCGCAGGCCGCCCTCGCCTCGCGCATTCACTGATCCCCCTCTTCATCCCGAAGCCATTCCCGAAATCCAACGAAAGGAAGATATCGCATGACCCAACACCCCCTGACCCGCACCCTGCGCGCAGCGCTGGCGGCCAGCCTGCTCGCCGTCGGCGCCGCCGGACCTGCCCTGGCGCAATCGCAGGCACTTCCCGGCAAGGGCATCAAGGTCCAGCCGCTGCAGAGCTCGATCGCCGAAGAGGCCTTCCAGACCGTGCTGGTCTCGCGCGCGCTCACGAAGCTGGGCTACGACGTGCAGCCCATCCGCGAAGTCGAGTACCCGACGGCCCACGTCGCCATCGCCAATGGCGACGCGACTTTCATGGCCAACCACTGGGATCCGCTGCACGCCGACTTCTACAAGAACGCCGGTGGCGATGCCAAGCTCTCGCGCACGGGCCAGTACTCGCCGGGCGCCGCCCAGGGCTACCTGATCGACAAGAAGACGGCCGACCAGTACAAGATCACCAGCATCGACCAGCTCGCCAGGCCCGAGATCGCCAAGCTCTTCGACACCAACGGCGACGGCCGCGCCGACCTCACCGGATGCAACCCCGGCTGGGGCTGCGAGGCGGTGATCGAACACCACCTCGACGCCTACAAGCTGCGCGGCAACGTGACCCACGTGCAGGGCAGCTATGCCGCGCTGATGGCCGACACCATCACGCGCTTCCGCCAGGGCAAGCCCATCCTCTACTACACCTGGACGCCGTTCTGGGTGAGCGGCGTGCTGCGCCCCGGCCAGGAAGTGACGTGGCTGCAGGTGCCCTTCTCCTCGCTGCCTGGCGAGCAGAAGGGCCTCGACACCAAGCTGCCCAACGGCCAGAACTACGGCTTCGTGATGAACACGCAGCGCATTGTGGCCAACAAGGCCTTCGCGGAGGCGAACCCGGCCGCGGCCCGGCTGTTCGAAGTGATGCGCCTGCCCGTGGGCGACATCAACGCGCAGAACCTGCGCATGCGTGACGGCCAGAACAAGCCGCAGGATGTCGAACGCCACACCGACGCCTGGATCAAGGCGCACCAGAAGACCTTCGACGGCTGGATCGCGCAGGCGCTGGCGGCAGCGCGCAAGTAAACGCACCGTCTCATGAAACAGGCCACGCATGCGTGGCCTTCTTTCTTTGAGGTGCGTGGACCTCTCTCAGCGCGCCATCACGCCGATCACCAGCGCATTGGCCAGATCGATGAAAAAGCCGCACACGAGCGGCACCACGATGAAGGCACGCGGCGCGGCGCCGTAGGTGCGCACCACGGCGCTCATGTTGGCGATGGCCGTCGCCGTGGAGCCCAGTGCGATGCCCCCGAAGCCCGCACAGATCACGGCGGCCTCGTAATCGCGCCCCATGCAGCGGAACACGACGAACACAGTGAAGGCCACGGCCAGCCCGATCTGCAGCGCCATCGCCGTGCCGATGAAAAGCAGCACAGGCTCCAGCTCCCACAGGCGCAGGCCCATCAGCGCCATGGTCAGGAACAGGCCCAGGCTGATGTCCGACACAAGCGCCACGCCCAGGCGCATGCTGGGCCAGTTCCAGAGGCGGCCGCCCTGCGGATCGAGCCACTGGCCGATGTTGCGCAGCGCGATGCCGGCCATCAGGCAACCGACGAAGGCCGGTAGATTGAGGCCGGTGGCACCCACCAATGTGTTGAGCGCGTTGCCCAGGATGAGTGCGATGTTGAGCCACAGCAGCGCCAGCAACACGCCGTGGTAGTCGAGCCGGGTGCCGGTTTCGTCCTGGTAGCGCGTGCCGACCTCGACCTCGGCTTCGCCCGAGGGACGCACGCGGTGGCGACGCATCAGCCACGCGGCCACGGGGCCACCTACCACGCAGGCGGCGATCATGCCGATCATGTTGGCGGCCAGCCCCAGTTCGCCCGCACCCGCGATGCCCAGTGCCTGCGTGAAATGCGGCGTCCAGGCCAGCGTGGTGCCCACGCCGCCGGTGAGCGAGATCGAACCGGCCATCAGCCCGGCGCGCGGATCCATGCCGAAGGCACTCGCCAGCGTCATCCCCAAGCCGTTCTGCAGCAGCATGAAGCCCACGGCCAGCACCAGCAGGATGACCAGCGGCCGCCCACCTTCGCGGAGCGTGCGCACGTCGGTGTTCAGTCCGATGGCGGCGAAGAAGTACAGCAGCAGCATGTCGCGCGCGCCCAGCTCGAACAGGACGTTGACGCCTGCCGCGTAGTGCAGCATGCACACCACCAGCGCGCAGAGCACGCCGCCCACCACCGCTTCGGGGATGTTGTAGCGCCGCAGCCAGCGGTAGCGTTGCGTGAGGCCCTTGCCGATGAACAGCAGCAGGATCGCCAGCGTGAAGCTGGCGAAGGCATCGACATCGGCCCAGGCCAGCCAGGAGGACGGGATCATGAGGCCATCCTAGCGGCCCATCGCGGCATCACGCCGTCAAAGGCCGGTCATCTTGCCCGGCACGACCCACTGGTCGAACTGCTCGCCCGTCACGTAGCCCGTGGCCAGCGCGGCCTCGCGCAGCGTCGTGCCTTCCTTGTGCGCCTTCTTGGCGATGGCGGCGGCCTTGTCGTAGCCGATGTGGGTGTTGAGTGCGGTGACCAGCATCAGCGAGCGATCCACCAGCTCGGTGATGCGCGCGCGGTTGGGCTCGATGCCCACGGCGCAGTGGTCGTTGAAGCTCTTCATGCCGTCCGCCAGCAGCCGCACGCTCTGCAGGAAGTTGTGCGCCACCATGGGCCGGAACACGTTGAGCTCGAAGTTGCCCGAGGCGCCGCCGATGTTGATGGCCACGTCGTTGCCCATCACCTGCGCGGCCAGCATGGTCACGGCCTCGCTCTGCGTGGGGTTGACCTTGCCGGGCATGATGGACGAACCCGGCTCGTTCTCGGGAATGCTGAGCTCGCCGATGCCGCTGCGCGGGCCGCTGGCCAGCCAGCGCACATCGTTGGCGATCTTGGTCATGCTGGCGGCCAGCGTCTTGAGCGCGCCGTGCGCATGCACCAGTGCATCGCAGCTTGCCATCGCCTCGAACTTGCTCGGCGCGGTGACGAACGGCAGGCCCGTCAGCTTCGCGATCTCGGCCGCCACCTGCTCGGCGTAGCCCTTGGGCGCATTCAGGCCCGTGCCGACGGCCGTGCCGCCCAACGCCAGTTCGTACAGGTGCGGCAACGCATCGCGCACGTGCCGCTCGCCGTGCCTGAGCTGCGCCACCCAGCCCGAGAATTCCTGCCCCAGCGTGAGCGGCGTGGCGTCCTGCAGGTGGGTGCGTCCGATCTTCACGATGTCCATGAACTCGGCGCTTTTCTTCTCCAGCGTGCCGCGCAACAGCGCGATGGCCGGCAGCAGCCGGTGCGTGAGGGCATCGACGGCCGCCACATGCATCGCCGTGGGAAACACGTCGTTGCTCGACTGGCTGCGGTTGACGTCGTCGTTGGGGTGCACCAGGCGGCCCTCGCCACGTTCGCCGCCCAGAAGCTCGCTGGCGCGGTTGGCCAGCACCTCGTTGACGTTCATGTTGGTCTGCGTACCCGAGCCGGTCTGCCAGACCACCAGCGGGAATTCGTCGGCATGGCCGCCGCCGATCACCTCGTCGGCCGCCGCGACGATGGCCTTCGTCTTCTTCTCGTCCTGCAGGCCCAGCGCGTGGTTGACCACGGCCGATGCGCGCTTGACCTGGGCCAGCGCACGGATGATCTCGCGCGGCTGGCGCTCGCCCGAGATGTCGAAATTCTGCAGCGAGCGCTGCGTCTGCGCGCCCCAGAGCCTGTCGGCCGGGACCTTGATCGGGCCGAAGGTGTCCTTCTCGGTGCGTGTGGCGCCGCTGGGGGCGGATTGGCTTGTGCTCATGGCGATGCGTGACCTGTCAAAATAGCGGGCTGGGGACAGCCTTGCCCAAGGCCCTCCAGCATAGCCTCTGATAAAAGCAATTCTCATCTGATGGTCGGATCACCGCCTGCTGCGGATGCGTGTTGCACCCAACCCCACGACGCCATGACCACGATCAAACAAGCCGACCTGATCGAATCGATCTCCGCCGCGCTGCAGTACATCAGCTACTACCATCCCGCCGACTACATCGCCCACCTGGCGCGCGCCTACGAGCGTGAGCAGAGCGCGGCGGCCAAGGATGCCATCGCGCAGATCCTGACCAACAGCAAGATGAGCGCGACCGGCCAGCGCCCGATCTGCCAGGACACCGGTATCGTGAACGTGTTCCTCAAGGTGGGCATGAACGTGCGCTGGGAAGGCTTCACGGGCAGCGTCGAAGACGCCGTCAACGAAGGCGTGCGCCGCGGCTACAACCACCCTGACAACACGCTGCGGGCTTCGGTGGTGGCCGATCCGCACTTCGCGCGCAAGAACACGAAGGACAACACGCCGGCCGTGATCTTCACCGAGCTCGTGCCCGGCGACACGCTGGACATCACTGTCGCAGCCAAGGGCGGCGGCTCCGAGAACAAGAGCAAGATGGTCATGCTCAATCCCGGCGATTCCATCGTCGACTGGGTGCTCAAGACCGTGCCCACCATGGGCGCGGGCTGGTGCCCGCCCGGCATGCTGGGCATCGGCATCGGCGGCACGGCCGAGAAGGCGGTGCTGATGGCCAAGGAAAGCCTGATGGATGACATCGACATGTACGAGCTGCAGGCCAAGGCCTCCCGCGGCGAGACGCTGTCGCAGGTCGAGGAGATGCGGCTGGAACTCTACGAGAAGGTGAACGCATTGGGGATCGGCGCGCAGGGACTGGGCGGCCTGACCACCGTGCTCGACGTCAAGATCAGGATGTACCCGACGCACGCGGCCAGCAAGCCCGTGGCCATGATTCCCAACTGCGCGGCCACGCGCCACGCGCACTTCGTGATGCGGGGCGACGGCCCCATGTACCTCGAGGCGCCCAGCCTCGACCTGTGGCCGCAGGTGAACTGGGCTCCCGACGAGAAGAAGAGCAAGCGCGTCAACCTCGACGCGCTCACGCCGGCCGAAGTCGCCAGCTGGAAGCCGGGCGACACGCTGCTGCTCAACGGCAAGATGCTCACCGGCCGCGACGCCGCGCACAAGCGCATCCAGGACATGCTGGCCAAGGGCGAGAAGCTGCCGGTGGACTTCACCAACCGTGTCATCTACTACGTGGGCCCGGTCGATCCGGTCAAGGGCGAGGCCGTGGGCCCGGCCGGCCCCACCACCGCCACGCGCATGGACAGCTTCACCGACATGATGCTCGAGCAGACCGGCCTGATCGCCATGATCGGCAAGGCCGAGCGCGGTGCGGCCACCGTCGAATCGATCAAGAAGCACAAGAGCGCCTACCTGATGGCCGTGGGTGGCGCCGCCTACCTGGTCTCCAAGGCCATCAAGACCGCGAAGGTGGTGGGTTTCGAGGACCTGGGCATGGAAGCGATCTACGAATTCGACGTGGTCGACATGCCCGTGACCGTGGCCGTGGACTCGGGCGGCACCAACGCGCACGTGACCGGCCCGGCCGAATGGCAGAAGCGCATCGCCTCGGGCGAGTTCAAGCGCATCCCGGTGACCGCCGCCTGATGGATGCACAACCGCCCCTGCAGCCCGTCGCGCCGATCGGCGTGTTCGACAGCGGCATCGGCGGCCTGTCCATCCTGGCTGCGCTACGCGTGGCCATGCCGCGCGAGCACTTCGTCTACTACGCCGACAGCGGGCATGCGCCCTACGGCGAGAAGGGCGGCGAATTCGTGCAGCAACGCTCTCTCACCGTGGCTGAGGCATTGCAGCGCGAGCACGGCATCAAGGCCCTGGTGGTGGCCTGCAACACCGCCACCACGGCCGCCATCGGCCTGCTCCGCGAACGCTGGCCGCGCCTGCCCATCGTCGGCGTGGAGCCCGCGCTCAAACCCGCCCTGCTGCTCACGCAGACACGCCGCGTCGGCGTGATTGCCACGCGCGGCACGCTGGAGAGCGCACGCGTGGCCGCGCTGCTGTCCGGCCTGCAGCATGAGGCGCGTTTCGTGCTGCAACCCTGCGATGGCCTGGCCGAGGCCATCGAGCGCAACGACACGCCCACCATCACCGCGCTCAGCCAGCGCTACCTGCGCGAGCTGGGCAAGTTCGGCCACGCGCCGGGCGAGATCGACACACTGGTGCTCGGCTGCACCCACTATCCGCTGGTGATCGACACGCTGATCGAGCAGTTGCCCGAGGGCATCGAACTCGTGCACACCGGCCCGGCCGTTGCGCGCCAGTGCGTGCGCGTGCTGCAGGCTGCCGGGCTGCAGCACGAGGGGCGCGAGCACGCGGGCGAAGTGATCTGGCGCACCAGCGGCGAGCCCGCCGCCCTGCAGGACGCGGCCAGGCGCTGGCTAGGGCTGGGCTGAGGCCGCAGCGTCAGCGGCTTCGGCTGCGGCGCGTCCACGGCCCACATTCACCGTGGCCAGCAGCACCAGGCCCGCCACGAACATGAAAGCCGTCGACAGGATGGCCGTGCGCTGGTTGCCGCCCGTGGCCCAGGTGATGGCGCCATAAGTTAGCGGGCCGATGATGCTGGCCAGCCGGATCGCGAACGTCCAGAGTCCGTAGAACTCGGCCAGTTGCCGCCGGGGTGCGAACATGCCAGCCATGGCCCGGCCGGCCGACTGGCTCGATCCCATGCACAGGCCTGCGATGGCCGCGGCCCACCAGAACTGGCCCTTGGTGGTGCTGACGGCCGCGATGACGCAGGTGGCGATCCAGCCCACCAGCGTGACGGCCAGCGCGAGCTTGTGGCCGATCCGGTCCTGCCAGTAACCGAAGGCGAACGCGCCACCGGCCGCCGCCAGGTTGAGCACGAAGATGAGCACCATGGTTTCCTGCTGCTTGAAGCCGATCACCTGCTCTGCATAGATGGCCGCCAGCGTGATCGCCACGGCTACACCGCCCTGGTAGAACACGGCGCAGGCCATCAGGCGCACGAAGTCGCTGTAGGACCGGGCCTGCGCAAAGGTGGCTCGCAACTGCGCCAGCGAGGCGGCCAGGCCGCCACGACGCAGGGCCTGGGTGTCGGGCTGCGCGCGCTCGTCCAGCAGCCGGAACGTCACCAGCGCCGCCAGTCCGTACAGCACAGCGGTGATCAGCATGGTCACGGGTACGAAATGGCTGGCCGGCAAGCCACGCGCCTGGGCCCACAACACGTAGCCCAGGCACAGGCCCAGGGCCAGCATGCCGCCGAGGTAGCCGAAGCTCCAGCCCCAGCCGCTCACGCGGCCCAGCGCGTCGGGCCGCGCCAGCTCAGGAAGGAAGGCGGCAGACAGCGATTCGCCAGCCGAGAAGAACGCGTTGGAGAGCACGATCAGCAGCATGGCCAGCACGACGGCCGTCGTGCCCTCTGCGCGCGGCGTGAAGGCCAGCGCCGCGGTGGTGACCACGCATCCCACGGTCACCCAGGCCAGCAGCTTCTTCTTGGCCGCACGAAGGTCGGCATAGGCGCCCAGGCTCGGCATGGTGAGCATCACGATGGCGTAGGAGATGCTCAAGGCCACCGTCCACGCGAAGGTGGCCCATTCGGCGCCCCTGGCGATGCCCCCCACGAAGTAGGCCGCGAACACCGCGGTGAGTACCACGGTGGTGTAACCCGAGTTCGCGAAGTCGTACATGGCCCAGCCGAAGACCTCGCGCCGCCGTACGCCGGGATTGAGTGCGTCCTGAGAAAACATAGCCATGTCGCGACTCCTACAAGCAGGCGCGAGCATAGCCCACGCGCGTGACATGGGCAGGCGCGGCTGCGCCCGGCTCAGTGCAGGTGGCGCGGACGGCGCCCGCCGCCATGGCCGCCCGGAGCACCCGGGCCGCGCGGCGGCTTGCCGATTTCGAGCGAATTGACCAGCTTGTCGAAGCGGTCGCCAAAGAGCTTGTCGATCTCTGCCACGACGCCGCCGAGTTCGGCACCATCGAAGTGACGCTCCATCAGGCTGACCACGTCTTCCACCAGCAGGTCGCGCTGCACCTGCATGATGGCAGCGGGCGTGGGACCCACGAACAGCATCACGAAGTCGTCGCGCGCCTCGCGCCCGGCGTCCTCGTCTTCATCGTCGAACTCGGTGTCGTAGAAGGACACCTCGAGGGCTGCGCCCTGCTCTGCCAGCTCGTTGAGGGACATGCACAGCTCGTCGAGCGACTGCCGGAAGTCCTCGTCGCCGGGTACCGTCCAGCAGATCTGCAGGAGATGCTTGGCCGCGTCGAACTGGATGCCCGGCTCTTCTTCGTAAACGCTGGGCGCGCCGTCGGCGAGCGAACGCGCCCCGGCGTACTTCCACAGGGGTCGGAGCGCGTCCTGAAGCTGCTCGTAGCCGACATCGGCGCGCAACTGCACATCGCCGTGCACGTGGATTTCGAAAGGGGACTCTTCGTTGTATCGGGCCATGGATGCGCTCTGGGGGAAGCGCGCATTTTCGCACGCGGGCGGCGCTCCGCGCAGGAGCGCGCTCCGATCCAGGACAACTTCGCTACGCACGAGGCGGCATGGGCACTCCGCTTCGCCTGACCTGACGGCACTTCGCATTGCGCAGCCCGCAGACCGCACATCGGGGCGGACCATCGCCAGAACCGCCCTCGCGCCTGAGGGCCGGTCCTTCAACTTTCAGGAGTCATCATGGGAATTGCAGCTGTGCCCGCAGTCGTGTCGTCACTTGCCGGATCCAGCGTCGGCGCTGGCGTGCTCGGAGGAGCCGGCAACCTGTTCAAAAGCATCCTCGGCGATCCCCTGGAGGCGATCAAGAAACTTGGGGAAACCCTTTTCGGCACACCGCCGTCCGGACAAACCGCGCAGGCCAACCAGCAGTTCGGAACCGCCGCCGGCAGCATGTTCGCGAACCCCCTGCAAACCACGTTCGCCCCCGCGCAAAACGGAGTGGACGACGATGACGACGACGACAAGGATGGAATCAACAAGAAGGAAGTGGAAGACAAGATGTTCAGGGATCTGGAGCTGAACAAGATCTACGGCAACAACATCGCCGGACGATGATGAGCAGCACCACCATCCACCCGCGGGCCAGCGACGAAGCCTGCGTTCTCGCCTATGCGATGGCGGAAGCCCTGGTGAGCTCAGCCCCGGACGACGCAGAACGACTGTATGGCGAGCTGTGCGCAGCCGAGCCCCGCGCCCGCAGCATGCTCATCTATCCGATGATGATTGCAGCGCAGCGCAACCGCCTGCTCGACTTCTACCGGGACCTGCGCGAGAACGATCCCGACAACCACCTTGAAATACAGGCACTTTGCCTGCACCGGCTGGGCGATCCTGGATGGGAGCGCGTCGCGCGGCAGGTCGAGGCCACTCATGCCGACCCCGTGGTGCAGCGCGCCATGCGCGAGCTGATGGGCCAACCCGAACCGTTGCAGTGAGCGCGGGCCGCGCACGACCATGCGCCGACTGAGGCTCACGCCGCGCATCGACCTGGATGTTTTCTTCCAGGCCGAGCCCGCGCTGCGCGATCCATCTCGCGGTCTTCCGGACGAAGCCGCCATCGCCGTGCTGCGTACGCGTCTGCAGCACTGTCCATCCATCGGCTTCGAGATGGACGGGCAGGCGATCGGCGGCCTCATCCTCGAAGGGCACGAGGCGTTCATCGCCGTTCTGCCGCACGCTCGAGGTCAATGGGCTTTCCTGTTCAAGCCGGCACTGCACTGGCTTTTCGGCCTGCGCGCAGCCGTTCTCGCGCACGTGGCGGTTGACAATCACCGCAGCATCGCGCTGATGGAGCGCCATGGCTGGCGCAGGCTGCGCGCGGACGCGTCGACCATCAGCTACCTGATGGTGCCGCTGCACGGTACGCGCAAAACGGCTTATCGCTTTCGTGAAGGCGCTGCGGCGCGCAGGCACCCGGCAACTCCGGCGGGATGATGCGTGGCTCACCCGCCGCCAACAACGCCGCTCATGCAAGGATGCCGGCCGCGAGCAGTGGCTCGCACCACGCCAGGCCCGCTGGCGGCGTGGTGCGCGGCCGATATTCGAAGCCCAGCCACTCGCTGTCGCCCTGCTGTTGCAGTTGCTGCACGGCTGCCTGCAGGCCATGCATCGACAGGTCGGGTTCATGCCGGCCATCGACACCAGCGATCTGCGCATGGCCGATCCAGCCGCGCGCACGCGCGAGTTCGTCGGCCAGCACCAACCCCTCCTTCATGCAGTGATAGAAGTCGAACTGCAGACGCAGCCAGGGCGAATCGAGCGTTCGCAGAATCGCCAGCGCCTGCTCGGGCCGGTGATAGAAGTATCCCGGCACGTCCGCACGGTTGAGCGGCTCGAGCATGAGCGTGATGCGCGCCTGCTCGGCACGCGCTGAAGCCAGGGCCAGGTTGTCGGTGAAGGCTGACTGGCACAGCAGCTGCGGCAGATCTGCCGTCCGGCCTGCCATCAGGTGGATACGCGCACAGCCGATGGTCTGGGCTACCTCGAGCGCACGATCCAGCCCGCTGCGAAAGCGCGCTTCGTCGCCCGGCCGCGCAGCCCAGCCGTGGCTGCCGGCACCCTCTTCCACCGGGGTGTTGATCAACACGGGCGCAAGGCCGCTGGCACGCAGCGCATCGGCATACCAGGCTGGCGACCGGTCGTACGGAAAGAGAATTTCGACGGCACGAAAGCCATCGCGCGCCGCCGCGTCGAAACGCGCCTCCAGCGGCAGATGGGCATAGAGCAGGCTCAGGTTGGCGGCGATTCGCATGGCGGGCGCATCTTGCGGCAACCGGGGCTGGGGCGCAACCTCCCGGGGCGGCGGCATCAGGCCGGCCGTCCGGCCGGTGTAGCGCAGAGAGACTGGTGCCCGAGGCCGGAATCGAACCGGCACGCCCTTTTCAGAGGCGGCGGATTTTAAGTCCGCTGTGTCTACCGATTTCACCACTCGGGCCGGATAACGAAACAGCCCCGGCAACAGTGCTGACGGGGCTGCTCGATGGAGGCGCGTACCGGAGTCGAACCGATCTAAACGGATTTGCAATCCGCTGCATAACCGCTTTGCTAACGCGCCGGTTGTGCCTTCAGGAAACTTCCAACAAAAAAGGGAAGCCTTGACTTCCCTTTGATGCCGACGACGTTGGCGGTCATCGAATATATGGAGCGGGAGAAGAGACGTTTACTAGGCTCGTAAGTCGTTGTTTCCCGAACACTTTCTTCGCCGAGGTGCCCAGCGAAGACCTAGATTGTAGCCTAATTTTTCGCCTTCGGCAACAAAGCTCTTCCAGCCACGTCCATCAGCGTCCAAAGACGTTCTATCCACCACGTCGTAACGTCTGATGTGTCGTGCTGCCCAGCGGGCTCGCTGAACCCATTTGCGGCGATCATCACTCGCTCTCACTCCACAGGACAGCTCGAAGGGGGCCGCGCGGACTTCCTAGTACTTTGCACAGCTGTAGGACACCGTTCCCCCCACGCATTCATCAGCACATCGCCGGCTACCTTCGTCCGAACGCAACATGTCGCCGGCCTGATGAAGGTAGTCGTACTCAACGAAGGCGTGCAGCAATTCGATTCATCTGCTCGATCTCCTCACGCTGACCATCGGAAATCGATTGACATAGCTTGACGAGTTCCGGATCCGAGAGTCGCGCCTCGCTGCACATGAGGATAGCGCCCGAATGGTGCGGGACCATAGACGCGATGAACTGTCGATCGCCGATTCCCGCTTGAGCACGGGTAGCAGCAAAGGAACCTAGTGTGAGCATGGCAAACAAGCCGTAAAGCACGAGGTTGAGCCGCTGGTTTGGAAACATGCCGGGCATTGTCGCCAGCATGAATATGCCCATTGGCGCCCACATAGTGACTGCCATGTAGAGCATGTTGAGATTATTTCTGAAGTCTCTGGTGCCGTCGATCATGCTGAACATTACGAAGTACATGACGACTAACCCCAGTACCATGTTCACCCAGAACTTAGTGTAGGGTCGGCCGTGCTTGCCTCCCTGACCGGATGTGTGATGTTGATGTTCATGGGCCTGTTCAGCCATCTCCGTCTCCTATGGTTCTTGGTGCTTGCTCGTTGGCTCACTACTTCTGCCGCAGATACTATGTCGATATATCAGCATGCGGAGCGCCGCATGACTATCCGCTGATTTCCAATCCCCAACTGGGCTAAGGGCGTCGAACGCTTCAACTCGCGGGCCTTCAAACCGTCTGGATATCAGACCATACCGAATCGGTCTTGATGGGCTTTGCGCCACCCATGACGCTGGTACCGTGAGCGCCAATATCTAGCTTGCGTCCTCATCGCTCGATGGGCCGGCAACCAATCGATTCTTGCACATCGAGCAAGACGAGGCCACCTGCGGCGGATGCCAATGAACTCGCTCGCGTACGTTCAGGGCATCCGCCGCAGGCCAAAACGACACAAAAGCCCTTGGCAGGGTAAGAAAGGAGCCGGTGATGTAGCGCTTCCGAAAGGAGACGAAGACATGCACAAGGACATTCCAACATCAAAGGTGTTCTATCGTCCCATCGAAGCGGCCATCCGATGGGCCGGCCTGCTGCGATACCTGCCGATGATCCTGGCCACGGTCGCGTCACCACGTGTCCTGCCTCCGTCGCTGAACTGCCCTAGATGGAATGAGTGCCGGCTGCACTCGGAACAAATCTATGACGGCATCCTCAACGGAGAACTGCCCTACGGCAAGAACGGGATCACGCTCAATGATCCGAAGCTGCTCAATTCTCGGGATCTGACCGTTCGCCATGTCGATCTGAAGCGCTGGATGCGCACGCACTATCCCGAGCACCGCCCCGAGTTTCTGTTCAGTCGCGGCGAGCGCATGGCGCATCCCTTCATCACCATGGAAACAGGACAGGCGATCCTGGTGGAACGGTTGGCCCTTCAGGCCGCACTGGAGCATGCCCGACGTCAAATGCAAGAACTGCAGGAGCAACACGACACCTTGCTCAAGCAGTCCACCGTGCTGCTGGCAGCAAAGCAATGCGCGATCAGCGAGCGGGCAGAGACGACGTATCTCAACATCATCGGCGGAATGCTGACGCTGCTGCTAGGCCAGTCCCCTTCGGGCGTACCTTATTCCAGCTTCAGAACACAAGAGGCACTGGTCTCAGCATTGGTCGCGCACTACGGCGGCACTATGGGCATCACGGAGCGAACCTTGAATGGCAAGTTCGCCAACGCCAGGAAGTACGTCCGTAGCGCAAGCGCATGAGGTTTTCCAGCTTGTATGTGCAATCGCGGAGATTGCATTTGCAATGTCTTTCCGCAGCCAGGTCTATTGAATAGAGGTCACGCCAAC